>JADHED010000027.1_pt1 | contig 189937 bp, 179 predicted proteins | sample 8952041 | NCBI WGS metagenome assembly JADHED01 (sample SAMN16124423, study PRJNA663239) | bioreactor sludge metagenome | isolation source: sludge (control) | place: India:Bengaluru | collected 2018-09-08
GCGGTCGAACTTGTTGATGGCGACGAAGTCGGCGAAGTCGAGCATGTCGATCTTCTCCAACTGCGAAGCCGCGCCGTATTCGGGCGTCATGACATAAAGGGAGAGGTCGACAAATGGCACGATGCCGGCGTCACCCTGGCCGATGCCGGGCGTCTCAACGATGACGATCTGGAAGCCGGCCGCCTTGCAGGCGGCGATCATGTCGGTCAGCGCCGCAGGGACTTCCTGGCCGGTATCCCTGGTCGCGATCGAGCGCATGTAGACGTTGGGAGCCTCGATCGCGTTCATCCGGATACGGTCGCCCAAGAGGGCGCCACCGGTCTTGCGCCGCGACGGGTCGATGGCGATGACCGCGATCCGTGGTTCGTTGGTGTACATGCGGAAGCGGCGGATCAGCTCATCGGTGAGCGAGGACTTGCCGGCGCCGCCGGTGCCGGTGATGCCGAGGACGGGAACGACTGCGCGGCGGTGAGCCAGCGCATACAGCTCCTCGCGGCGTGACTCGTCCAGCGCGCCGTCTTGGAGCGCCGTGATCACGCGCGCAAGGTCGCGGGTGTTGCCCTGCGCGAGGGCATGGAGATCGCTGGGCAGATTGGCGGAGAGCGAAAAGTCGCACCGCGCCATCATGTCCTCGATCATGCCCTGCAGGCCCATATGGCGGCCGTCTTCCGGCGTGTAGATGCGTGCCACGCCGTAGGCATGCAGTTCCGCGACCTCCTCGGGCACAATCACGCCGCCGCCGCCGCCGAACACCTTGATCTCGTGGCCGCCACGCTCGCGCAGGAGGTCGAGCATGTACTTGAAGAACTCCATGTGCCCGCCCTGATACGAGCTGAGCGCGATGCCCTGGACATCCTCCTGCAACGCTGCGTTCACGATCTCGTCGACGGAGCGGTTGTGGCCGAGATGGATGACTTCGGCGCCGGCCGACTGCAGAACGCGGCGGACGATGTTGATGGCGGCGTCGTGGCCGTCGAACAGGCTGGCCGCGGTGACAAAGCGGATCGGATTGCTGCGTCCGCTTCTCGCTTCCGCTGGCGCGGCTTGTTGTCCGGTTTGCAGGTTCACCTTCTTTTCGAGCACAACGACATCATCAGGCACAGCGACCTCCGAGACCCATTGATTCTTCTTGCCTGCAAAGGCTCTAATATAAAGCTACGACCGCGCGCTGTCCGGCGCAATGCCCGGTGTTCGCAAGCGCACCCATCAGCGGGCTTGGCCGCGGCACGGTGAGCACAGTATATCCGCGGCCGGTGCCGGTATGAAAGGGTGGTCACGGCTGGCGGGACATCCGGCAGCAGGCGTGCCCGCCGCAAGGACAGGGATGCGAAAATGTTGACCGAAGAACAAACAATGATCCGGGACATGGCGCGTGCGTTTGCGCGCGAGGAGTTGGCGCCGCACGCGGCCGAATGGGACCGCACGCACACCTTTCCCGCCGACGCGATCCGCAAAATGGGCGAACTCGGCCTGCTTGGCATGGTCGTCCCCGATGAATGGGACGGTGCCGGCGCCGATAGCATTGCCTACGCGCTTGCGCTTGAGGAGATCGCCGCCGGTGACGGGGCCTGCTCGACGATCATGAGCGTGCACAATTCGGTCGCCTGCATGCCGATCTACAAATTCGGCAGCACCGAGCAGAAGGAGAAATTCCTCCGGCCGATGGCGCGCGGGGAATGGTTGGGCGCGTTCTGCCTGACCGAACCGCAAGCCGGATCGGACGCGGCCAACCTGCGCACCCGCGCCCAGCGTGACGGCGATGGTTATGTGCTCAACGGCGTCAAGCAGTTCATTACCTCCGGCAAGACGGCGCAGATTGCCATCGCCTTCGCCGTGACCGACCCCGCGCTCGGCAAGCGCGGCATCACGGCCTTCATCGTGCCGACCGATACGCCGGGCTACATTGTCAGCCGCGTCGAGGAGAAGATGGGCCAGCGTGCCTCCGATACGGCGCAGATTACGTTCGAGGACATGCGGCTCTCGGCCGAGCATCGCCTGGGCGAAGAGGGCCAGGGCTATCGAATTGCGCTCAGCAACCTCGAAGGCGGGCGGATCGGCATCGCCTCGCAGTCGGTCGGCATGGCGCGTGCGGCCTACGAGGCGGCACTCGGTTATGCGCGCGAGCGGGAGACCTTCGGCAAGCCGATCATTGCGCACCAGTCGGTCGCGTTCCGCTTGGCCGACATGGCAACGCAGATCGATGCGGCGCACCTACTCGTGATGCGCGCTGCGGAGCTGCGGGATGGAGGGCTGCCCTGTCTCAAGGAGGCGTCGATGGCGAAGCTGTTTGCCTCGGAAATGGCCGAGCGCGTGTGCTCGACCGCGATCCAGATCTTTGGCGGCTACGGCTACGTCACCGACTTCCCGGTCGAGCGGATCTTCCGCGACGTTCGCGTCTCGCAGATCTACGAGGGCACATCCGACGTGCAGCGCCTCGTGATCAGCCGCGCCATCGCCGCGGATTGAGCGCTCCGGTCGGCGCGGCCTCAGGCCACCGCCGCCCGGCGCGGGTGCCGGTCGCGCGCCGCCCAGGCGGTGCTGATAATCGAGTCGAGGTCCGGGTACTGCGGCACCCAGCCGAGTTCGCGGCGTATCCTGGCGGCCGTCAGCACAATCGCGGGCGGCTCGCCGGCCACCGCTGCCGCTGCACGAGCGGGGATCGTGGCACCGGTCATGCGGCGCACGGTGCCCAGCACCTCGTGCACGGAGTAGCCGCGGTCGAGGCTGACGTTGAAGCGATGACCGCCGCTCTCAAGCGCCTCGAGCGCACACACGTGGGCGGCCGCGAGATCGCAAACGTGGACGTAATCGCGCACGAGCGTCCCGTCCGCAGTGGGGTAGCTCGTGCCAGGGATATCGACGTAGAGGCGCCTGCCTTCAGCGACGGCAAGCGCGCGCGCGACGAGGCCGGTCTCAGGTTCGGACGCCATGCCGGCAAACCGGTCGGGATGAAAGCCGACAACGGCGCCGTAGCGAAGGCAGGTCCAGGCGAGACCATGCAGCGCCTGCGCCCGCGCCAGCAACTCCTCGATCAGGTGGTTGGTTTCGCCGGCGCTGGTCGTCGTCTCGATCGCTTCGTCTTCATCGATCGGCAGCCGGCACGGATGGCCGAAGATGGCGCCATCGGCGGAGAGGACGAAGCGGCGGACGTCGTGCTCGCAGGCGGTGCCGATCAGGCCGATCATGCCGGCCACCGGATCGCCGATGCGGCCGAAACCGGCCGCACGGCGGTCGTTCGTTTCGGCGGCCGGGACGTAGATGACACCATCGAAGCGGTGGGCGGCAAACAGCGCGTGCAGGGCTGCGCGGTCGCCAAGCGTGCCATTGACAACCGCAACGCCGTCGACGGCCGCCGCCCCGCCCGATGCCGTGAGGTCATCGAAGATGACCGGGCGATGTCCGCGCTCCTTCAGCGCCGCTGCAATGTGGCTGCCGAGATGGCTTGTTCCGCCGGTGACGAGGACGGTCTTGGACATCAGTGTGGACTCCGGGTTCGATCGATCGGGGCTTTGAGCAGGTTTGAAAGCAGCGTTCTCAACGGAATGGGCGGGGCCTGACAGCGCATCTCAGACGGGGGCGAGCTCGCGCGCCCGCAGGAGTGCGTTGTAGAGGGCCAAGTGGCGGTCGACGGTCTCGGCCAGTGAAGGGAGCGGCGGAATGGCAGCGGAAAACCGCTCCCACAGCCCGTCCTCGCTGGCGGCACGGCGCATCGTGCGGGCCAGATCGCCCGCATCGCCGCGTTGGAACAGCAGGCCGTTGACGCCATCGCGCACCATTTCCCGCACCGCGTCCGTATCCGCGGCGATGACCGGGCGCCCGGCTTGGAAGGCTTCGCGAATGATGGCAGAAGCATCGGCCGGCTTGAGCGTCGGCACCAGGACCCAATCAGCGCGCGCCATCAACGCCGGCAATTCGTCGCGCCGGCAGGGGCCGGCGTATGACGCGACCGGTGCGGCCTGCGCGACGGCGGCCATGAACTGGTCGGCAAAAGCGCCGGCTTCGGGCTGAGCGAGCGCGTGGATGCGCAGGGCTGCATCGGAGCCCTGCTCCTTGAGCAGGTGTGCCGCCGCCAACGCGCACATGAGGCCGCTATCGGGCGCAATGGCGGCAAAGATGCCGAAGCTGCGCCATGGCTGGTCCGCACGCGGGGCAACCGCCGTCTGGCGATCGGCGAGTCCGTGAGGGATCGTCTGCACCTTGCCGCGCGGCGCGCCCCAGGCAAGCAGCCGTTCGCGCAGGGACCGGCTCGGCGTCACAAAGCGATCGACGAGCGAAACCAGATTGCGGACATGCAGATCGCGAGCGACGAGATCGGCGGTCGACGCGTCCTTCAGGCAGCGGCGGCAGGCATCGAGGCTGGCGCCGGCGCACGGCGCCCCGGCGTTGGTCACCATTTGGCCGTCGTTGGCGCAGATCAGATCGTGATCGGAGAGGGTGGCGACAATGCGGGCCTGGGGCCGGATACGCCGGACCACGACCAACGCCTCCAGCCCGAGCCGGCGGAAGTTGTGGAAGTGAATGATGTGTGGGCGGAATTGCGCCAGAAGGTCGGCAAACACTCTAAGTGCGGCGCTGCCATCGCGCGGCGCTAGCATCACGGGATCGAAATCGCCCACCGGCAGGAGCGCCTCATCAGCCGAGCGGCCGATGCCCTGCAAGCGGACCTCGCCGCTCGGAGTTCGGGCAGACGCGCTTGTGCAGGCGAGCAGCATGGGCTCGAGCTCGCCCTGCTCCCGCAGCGCCTGGTACAGGTCGTGCGCCCCCCACGACGCTTCGCTGGGGTCGAGCGCCGGGTGGCTATTGCAGACGTACAGAACGCGCAGCGGGCTCATGCGTGGACCTTCAGACGGCTTGGGCGGCGGCCGTCGGTTCCCTCGTCGGCGGCAGCGGGCTCATCGCCCCTGTCATCGCCGAGATCGACCTGGCCTTGCCAGCGGCGGGTGAGGCGGCGCCGGTCGAGGAGCGACGGAAGGCCGTTTTCGGCCTCGCTCAGGCCGTGCCGCTCGCCAAGTGCAAATACGATCACGTCGGCGGCATGCCAGACGGCAGCGCCGGTGCTGCGGACCTTGAAGCACAGATCGGCATCGGCGTAGGTCTGGCCCAGGTAATCGTCGCTGAAGCCGCCCACATCCTCGAACAAGGTGCGCTGCGTCATCAGGCACGCTGATGACACCACCGGCACCGGCTCGGCACCGGCGACGCCGGCAAAGTCACGCGGGAAGCCGGCCAGGCGCGGCTGCACCGCCCAGGCGCCGCGCTCGTCGAGCGAGAGGTCTGCGCCCGCGTGCGCGAGCGAATGGTCCTCGAACAAGATCCGGGCGCCGACGAGGCCGCACTGCCGGCGGGCACTGAGCGCATTCTTGAGCTTTGCGATCCAGCCGCGCTCCTCCGGCACGCTGTCGGCGCCGCAAAACGTGAGAAGCGGTGCACGTGCCACGCTTGCGCCGGCGTTGAACACCTCAGCGAGCCGGCAGGGCCGGGAGGCGACAACGACGCGGGCTCCTTGCCCGTAGCTGGCCAACAGATCGCGCAACGATCCTTCCATCCGCCACCAGGTGCGGGGATCGGCAGCGGTGAAGATGACCTCGACATCGGCCATCGACGGGTCGGTGGCAAACTGGCCGGCCCGGCAGCGAAGGACGCTGGCGCGTTCGGTGAGCGGGATGATCAGGCTCACCGTCGGCTTGGCTGGCCCACCGCGGAGATCGAACGAGTCCCAGGTGAGCGGGATCCGCCCAGCCTCGCCCGCGAAGGCCTCGATCGCCGGCTCGATGCAGGTGCCGAGCGCCGCGTCAGTCGCCTGCGCCGGTGGGAGCATTCCGAGGATGAGGTCGTGGGCCTCCTGGGCGTCGACCGCCGACGGGCCATCGGCGAACGTGAGGCGGGTGCCCGATTTTAGCCGCAGTGCCAGCCGGCATGGCGCCGCGGCCGGTGCCGGCCGATCGTACGCAAAGAAAGCAGCGAAACGGCGCTCGTCCAACGGACGGTCCGCTGCGCCCTGATTGCCTTTGCCACAATCGGGCGGCGGACAGTGGATCAGCTGATCGAGCGGAACGAACGTTCGTACGCCGTCGCGTTCGGCCTCGATTCCCGCAACCAAGTGATACCGATCACGCATCCAGCCGCTTGCGAACAGCCCGAACTCGCTGCTGAAGATCCATGTCGCCCCGGCCGCGACCGGCTGCGCTGGGTCGGTCACACTGAACCCGCCGCCGGCAAGGCAGAGCCACATCTCGCGCAACAGCGCGGCCGCGTCCTCGTTGCCGGCGCTCAGACCGGCCAAACATTCGACAACGTAGCGGCGCAATGGCTTGTCGTCGCCATCGCGGCTGCTGAGCCAATCGCCCGCTGCCGGCAGGGTCGCCCGCGTGGTCCGTGAACGGGTGAGCATCATGCCGTTGTCGCCGAAGGCAATCACGCGCAGATCGGCGCTGGCGGCTGCCGCGGGCAGAAAGAGAGCCAGGGCTGTATGCGGTTGCTTGCTGCCGCCGCCAATCCGGGCCGGCGCGAACGGCGCCGGGGTGACCATGGCACCGCTGATGACGTAGGCGTGGATCGGGGCTTTCAGCTCTGACGGAACCTCGCACGTGGCGAGCAGGTAGCGGTCGAGGAGAAGGCAGCGGCCGGACAGGCTTTGTTCGAGCGTGCCCAGATCGTCGAGCAGGGTGTTGCACAGGGCGACGAAGACGGGATCCCGGCCGAGCCTGAATGTCGGAGCGCACACTTCGAAAAGGAAGTGGGCCAAGGCTTCCGCGCCGTCGGCGGCGGTTCCGTCAAGGAGGGCGAGGGGATCGAGCCACGCCGCCGCCAGCGTTGTGTCCGCTTCGGTGTCGCCGGCCGACGTCCCCTCATCTAGCTCTTCGGCACTGGCCGCGATCGGCGCTCCGGTTTCGTCGCACACGGTGAACGCGGCGCCCGCGCCGATCCGGCAGCCGGGAACGAGGCTTACCAGGTTGCGTGAGCCGCCGTCGTCGAGAGGAAGCTCGGCCAGGCAAAACGGGGGCATCACCAGGGCGTCGCCGACGCGAACGCCAAGATGCTCCGCTTCCGGCGCCGGCGCGCCATCCCAGGACAGGAGAAGGACGCCATTGCCCAGCGCCCAATAGTGAAGTGGCGCAATCGCCTCCGTCACAGATCCTGCATCCGTTGGCAATGTGCCATCGGGCTTGTGGACACTTGTCGAGCGGGAAGACAATAGACTATCCACTGAAGAAATGCTCACGTATGGCACGACTTGATGTGAATGCCCCAGTTCTGGAAGATCTTATACATGGGAACGCACACGTCGTCGAAACAAACAATTGCGTGTAATTTAGAGAGAAACAATTACGGACAGCCGCGGAGCCATGCCGAGGCGAAGAGTGGCGCATGCTGACCGGCTGCAGCTGCCTCCGCACCGGCAGGGGCATCCCACTGCACCAAGAACTGGGAGGCGCATCCCACTGCACCAAAAAAAGTCTCTCATCGCAAAACCTTCCGTGTCCGCGCTGCGAATAAGTAGGGTAAGAAGCAGGGCACTGTAGGTGAATGCGCCGATGGAGAGCCTGAACGATAAGCCTTTTCCGCGATCTGAAGTGCTGGTGGGCGAGGGTGGGGCACCGGCCGGCGGCGACCTGCGCGTCAAGTTCTCGGACCCGGATGTCACGGCCGCAGGCGAGCCGCGGGCGGGCGTTCCGCTGCTGCGGTTGGAGACGCTCTGGTTCAATACCGGAACGCTGTGCAATCTGACCTGCGATAACTGCTACATTGAATCGAGCCCGCGCAACGACCGTCTGGCTTACCTGAGGCGCAGCGACGTGCGGGTATTTCTCGACGAGGCGGCGCGCCGGGATCCGCCGCCAGCCGAGATCGGCTTCACCGGCGGTGAGCCGTTCATGAACCCCGATATCGTTGGCATGCTGGAAGATGTGCTGCAGGCGGGCTACCGCGCCTTGGTGTTGACCAACGCGATGAAGCCCATGCAGCGGCTGAAGGAACCATTGCTTGGTCTGCATCGGCGCCATGGCGCGCGGTTGGCGCTGCGCGTGTCGCTCGATCATTACGCGGCTGCGGGTCACGAGCGGCTGCGCGGGGAGCGGGCCTGGCAGCCGACCATCGACGGGCTTAGATGGCTGTGCGGGCACGGGTTCAACGTCAGCATCGCCGGCCGAACGATTTGGAATGAGAGCCCGGCGCAGTTGCGTGCCGGTTTCCGTGCCTTGTTCGAAACGCTGCGGATTGACGTTGATGCCGCCGATCCCACCCGCCTTGTGCTGTTCCCTGAGATGGAAGCGGACGCCGACGTCCCCGAAATCACCGAGCGCTGCTGGGCGATCCTCGGCAAGACTCCTGCCTCGGTGATGTGCGCTACGTCGCGCATGGTGATCAAGCGCCGGGGTGCTGATGGACCAAGCGTGGTCGCCTGCACGCTGCTGCCCTACGACGAAGCCTTTGAACTCGGCGCAACCCTGGCCGAGGCCGGTCGCACGGTGAAGCTCAACCACCGCCACTGCGCCCGCTTCTGTGTGCTGGGCGGCGCATCGTGCAGTGCGGGGGAATGAGCGGATGCGGCGGTCGGCCGTCGTTGTCGCCCTGACGCTGGTCGGCCTGCCGTCGCTCGCAGCGGTGACGGAGTATTCGGTTCAGGATATCGCCGGCTGGGAGCGCGAGCGCTTCAAGAGCGAAACCATCTATGAGGTGGATGGCGAGGGGTTGAAGGCCCGCTGCAGCAACAGCGCCTCCGGGCTCTTCCTGCGCCAGACCATCGATCTGCGCGCGACCCCGATCGTTGAGTGGTCGTGGCGGGTCGAACGCGCATACGATGGCGCGGTCGACGAGAAGACAAAGGGCGGCGATGACTTTCCAGCCCGGCTCTACGTCGTCAAGGATGGCGGCATTGCCGTCTGGCGGACGCGGGCGATCAACTACGTCTGGGCGAGCAAGATGCCGGTCGGCGCCGACTGGCCCAATCCGTTCGCATCGCAAGCGCACATGGTGGCGCTGCGCTCAGGCCCACCTGCCGCACCGGGCGCGTGGGTCCATGAACGGCGCAATATTCGCGAGGATTTCAAGCGCTTTCATGGCCGCGACGTTGAAACGATCGACGCGGTGGCGATCATGAGCGACTGCGACAACCGCGGTGGAACCGCCGAGGCCTGGTACGGCCCGGTGCGGTTTCTTGCCGAGTAGGGAGCCGGAGCCATGGTCCGCGCGATTTCGGCCGACATCTGCGTGATCGGGGCTGGATCGGCGGGACTGTCGGTCGCGGCCGGCGCGGCGCAGATGGGTGCGCACACGGTCCTGATCGAGGCGGCGCGGATGGGCGGTGACTGCCTCAACACGGGCTGCGTGCCGTCAAAGGCGCTACTGGCTGCCGCCAAAGCGGCTGCGAACATCCGTCATGCCGGCCGCTTCGGGGTGCAGGCGGGTGAACCGCAGGTCGATTTCGCGGCCGTCAACCGCCACGTTCATGACGTGATTGCGCAGATCGCGCCGCATGACTCGGTTGAGCGCTTCACCGGGCTGGGGTGCACGGTCATTCAAGCACGCGCCCGCTTCGTCGATGAACGCACGGTCGAGGCCGGGGAGCAACGGATCCGCGCCCGCCGGTTTGTGATCGCGACGGGCAGCCGTGCCGCCGTGCCACCGATCCCAGGGCTTGCCGACATTCCCTTTCTCACCAACGAGAACATCTTCGAAAACAAGGCGTTGCCCGAGCACCTGATCGTCATCGGCGGCGGTCCGATCGGCTGTGAAATGGCGCAAGCGCACCGGCGGCTGGGGGCGCGGGTCAGCGTGCTCGACCTTGCGACCATCCTGCCCAAGGACGATCCGGACCTGGTCGCGGTCGTCCGCCAGGCCCTGCGCGCTGACGGCATCACCATCGAGGAAGGAGCCAAGATCCTCAAGCTCGAACGGCGCGACGGCGGCGTGGCTGTGGCTGTGGCCGACGGTGACGGCGAGCGGGAGATTGTGGGCTCGCACCTGTTGGTCGCCGCCGGCCGAAGGCCCAATGTCGAGGATCTGGGCCTGGAGGCGGCCGGTGTGCAGTACGGCCCCAAGGGCATCGCGGTCGATCAGCGGCTGCGCACCTCCAACCGCCGCATCTTTGCCGCGGGCGACGTTGCCGGCAGCTATCAGTTCACGCACCTGGCCGGCTATCATGCCGGCATCGTGCTGCGCAACGCGCTGTTCCGTCTGCCCGCCAAGGTGGACATCCGCGCCTTGCCGTGGGTGACCTACACCGACCCGGAGCTTGCCCAGGTCGGCTTGACGGAGGCGCAGGCACACGCCGAGGGAAGGGATGACGTGCGCGTATTGACGTCCACCTTTGCCGAGAACGACCGGGCGCGGACGGAGCGGGCGACTGAGGGATTGATCAAGGTGGTCGTTTCCAAACGCGGCCAGGTCCTGGGTGCCGGCATCGCAGGCGCACACGCGGGCGAGCTGATCCTGCCCTGGGTGCTTGCGGTCGGTCAGCGCATGAAGATCGGTACACTTGCAGGTGTGATCGCGCCCTATCCAACGTTGAGCGAGATCAGCAAGCGGGCCGCCGGCAGCTACTACACGCCGACCTTGTTCAGTCCGCGCACGCGCAGGCTCGTCCGGATGCTGAGGTGGTTGGGATGACCACCGCCGCGCGGCTGAAACGCTGGCTGCCGTTGGCGGTGCTCGGTGGCGTGATCGCGGGCAGCTTCGCCCTTGGCCTCAATGACTACCTCAACCTGGAGACCCTGCGCGAGAACCGGGCGGCACTGAAGGCGCTGGTCGAGACGCACGCCGCTGTCGCCAGCATCGGCTTTATCCTGATCTACGCGGTCGTTGTCGCGACGTCGCTGCCCGGCGCGACCGTGATGACGCTTGCCGGCGGATTCCTGTTCGGGACCTGGCTCGGCAGTGTCCTCAACGTTGTCGGAGCGACCGCAGGCGCAACGTTGCTGTTCCTGGTTGCGCGTTCGGCCGTGGGCGATGGATTGCGCGCACGCGCCGGGCCGTTTGTGAAGCGGATGGAGGAGGGATTCCGCCGCGACGCCTTCAACTATCTTCTGTTCTTGCGCCTGGTGCCGGTATTTCCGTTCTGGGTGGTCAACCTGGTACCGGCCTTTCTCGGCATGCGTCTGATTCCATACGTGATTGCGACGCTGATCGGCATCATTCCCGGCGGCGTCGTCTACACGGCGTTCGGGGCGGGCTTGGGCGATCTGTTCGACGCCGGTGCCGAGGCGAATCTCAAGGACGTGTTCACGCCGACGATTATCCTCGCCCTGGTCGGACTCGGCGTCCTCTCGCTGGTGCCGATTGCCGTGCGGCGTTGGCGCGAACGCGCGCGACCGCCGGTCGATACGGTCTGACTGGCCTGGCTTGCCCGCGCCCGCATATTTCGCCACCGTTTACGCCGACCTGATCACCGGTGACCGTGGTCGGATCGGTGCCGTTCGCGGTTACTTGAGCGCCTCGGCTGCCTTCAGGTAGGACTCGCACGCATCCGCCTTGGCCTGATCGGCACCGGCGTTCTTGACGCACTTCTGGTACTTGTCGACCAGGTCGAGCCGCTGCTCGGCCACTCGCTCCTGCGCCTCGTAGGCTCGCTCCTGCGCCCGGTCCGCTTGCCGTTCGGAGGAGCCGCACGCCGCAAGGAACGCAATCATCCCCAGGCTCACCATGATCGACTGGTAGCGCATTTGGGATTCTCCGCTGCTTTCTGTTCGCCCCTATCCTAGGCTGGCGCGCGGCCGCCGCTCAAGGGCCTGCAGGCCATGCCGATCGGGGAGGGGGCAACTGGCCCCAGCAGTACCGGCTGGTGGCGTCCGCTTTCTTGTTCGCACTGCCGCATCCGGTTAGGGTGCTCCAGTCTCTGCCCACGTCTCTGCCATCGCTGAAGCGGTCCCGTACCCATGGATGTTCGCGCCGGCTTTGTTGAAACCATCGGCAACACACCCCTGATCCGCCTCCGCCGGGCCTCCGACGCGACAGGCTGCGAAATCCTTGGCAAGGCCGAGTTCTTGAACCCCGGCGGCTCGGTCAAGGACCGCGCCGCGCTCGCGATCGTGCGCGATGCCGAGCGCCGCGGCCAGCTGAAGCCGGGCGGCGTCATCGTCGAAGGGACTGCCGGCAACACCGGCATCGGCTTGGCGCTGGTCGGCAATGCGCTCGGCTACCGCACCGTGATCGTCATCCCCGACACCCAGAGCCAGGAAAAGAAGGACATGCTGCGCTTAAGCGGGGCGGATGTACGCGAGGTCCCGGCGGTGCCCTACAGCAATCCGGACAACTACGTCAAAGTGTCCGGCCGGCTGGCAGCCGAGATGGCGGCGGCCGAACCCAACGGCGCCGTCTGGGCCAACCAGTTCGATAACGTCGCTAACCGCGAGGGCCATCGGACGACGACCGGGCCGGAGATCTGGCGCCAGACCGAAGGCCGGGTCGACGGTTTCATCTGCGCGGTCGGCACCGGCGGCACGCTCGCCGGCGTCGGCATGTTCTTGAAGCAGCAGAAACCCGAGGTCGTGATCGGCATCGCCGATCCGATGGGTGCCGCCCTCTATAGCTACTACACGACTGGCACGCTCAAGGCCGAGGGAACCTCGATCACGGAAGGGATTGGCCAGGGCCGCATCACTGCCAACCTCGAAGGCGCGCCGGTCGATCGCGCCTACCAGATCGCGGACGAGGAAGCACTGCCGATCGTCTTCGACCTTTTGCAGCACGAGGGTTTGTGTCTCGGCGGCTCCTCAGGCATCAACGTCGCGGGCGCCATCCGGCTGGCGCGCGATCTGGGGCCGGGGCACGTCATCGTCACCATTTTGTGTGATTTCGGCACCCGCTATCAGAGCAAGCTGTTCAATCCCGCGTTCTTGCGCGAAAAGGGCCTGCCGCTACCGGCATGGCTTGAGGAGAGGGGGCAGAAATAGAGAGGAAGGATGGCGGATCTACGTGGACAAGCCCTGGTCTCGACCGATTGGCTGGCCGATGCGCTCGGGCGGACGGATATCAGGATTCTGGACGGCAGCTTTCACATACCGGGCAGCGGTCGCGACGCCCGTGCGGAGTATGCGCGCTGCCACATCGAGGGCGCACAGTTCTTTGATATCGATGGCATCTGCGATCGGTCGTCGCCGCTGCCGCACATGCTGCCCGGCGCGGATGCCTTCGCGGAGACGATCGGCCGGATGGGCATCGGCTCGAACGATCACGTGATCGTCTACGATGCACCGGGCTCGTGTGCGGCGCCCAGGGTGTGGTGGACCTTCCGGGTGTTCGGCCATGACCGTGTCGCCGTGCTGGACGGCGGGCTGGCAAAATGGCAGGCCGAGGGCCGCGCCGTGACCGGCGCGCCGACGATGCACCCGCGCGCCACCTTCCGCGCGACGTTTCGGCCGCATCTGGTGCGCTCGGCCGCCAATCTCATCGCCAATCTGAAGGACCGGGCCAATCTCAAGGACCGGCGCGAGCAGGTGGTCGATAACCGCGGCCCCGGCCGCTTCGCCGGCCTTGAGCCGGAACCGCGCCCCGTACGCCGGCTGGGCCATATTCCCGGCAGCCGCAACGTCCCCTTCTTCGCCTTCATCGATGCCGAGCGCTACGGCACTTGGCGTGACAATGCTGCGCTGGCGCGTGCCTTCGCCGATGCCGGGGTCGATCTCGCCGGGCCGCTGGTCGGCTCCTGCGGCTCGGGCGTGACCGCGGCGACGACCGCTTTCGCCGCCTTCCTCTTGGGCCGCGATGATGTCGCTGTCTACGACGGCTCTTGGGCGGAGTGGGGCAACCGGGACGACACCCCGATCGAACGGGACGCCGCATGACCGCCAAGGACACGCTTCTCGTCCAGGTCGGCCGCGAACCGCACGCCAATCACGGCGTCGTCAACCCGCCCGTCTATCGCGCCTCGACGATCCTCTATCCGAGCTTGGCTGACTACGAGGAAGCGGACCGCACGCCCTTTACCGGCACCCGCTACGGGCGCCGCGGCACGCCGACGACATTCGCGCTCGAAGAAGCGGTGGCCCGGCTGGAGGGCGGCTACCGCGCCGTCGCGGTGCCGTCCGGTTTGGCGGCGATCACGCTGACGCTGCTGGCGTTCCTCAAGGCCGGCGATCACCTGTTGATGGTCGATAGCGTCTACGGGCCGACGCGGCGGTTCTGCGACACGGTGCTGAAGGGCTTCGGCGTCGAGACAACCTATTACGATCCGCTGGCGGACGTGGCGCCGCTGATCCGCCCGAACACGAAGCTGATCTTCCTCGAATCCCCCGGCTCGCTCACGTTTGAGGTGCAGGACGCAGCGGCGATCACCGCGGTCGCGAAGGCACGCGGCATCGTGACGGCGATCGACAACACCTGGAGTGCCGGGCTGTTCTTCAGCCCGTTCGAACACGGCATCGACGTCTCGATCCAGGCCGCGACCAAGTACATCGTCGGCCATTCGGACGTCATGATGGGCGTGATCACCGCCAATGAGGCGACCTGGCTGCGCGTCAAGCGGGCGACCGCCTTCGTCGGCACCGCGGTGTCGCCGGATGACTGTTATCTCGCCTTGCGCGGCCTGCGCACGCTGAGTGTCCGGCTCGCCCGGCATCAGGAGACGGCGCTCAAGGTGGCGCGCTGGCTGCAGGCGCGCGCAGGCGTCGTCCACGTCCGCCATCCGGCGTTTGCGGATTGCCCCGGTCATGCCTTCTGGCGGCGCGATTTCACCGGCTCGAACGGCCTCGTCTCCTTCGTCACCGAACCGGCGAGCCGCGCGGGCGTGGCGGCGCTCCTGGACGGCATGCGCCTGTTCGGCCTCGGTGCCAGTTGGGGTGGCTACGAGAGCCTGATCATCCCGTTCGACCCGCAGCCGGTGCGCACCGCGAGCAGCCGCTGGCCGTACGAGGGGCCTTGCTTCCGCCTCCACTGCGGCCTGGAGGATGCGGACGAGCTGATCGCCGACCTCGACGACGGCCTCAAGCGACTGCGGGCGAGGGGGTGAACCGCAATCACGCGGCGCGCCCGGACAACACCGGAGCTGAGTTATGCATCGTGTCACTTGGAAGCGGACTGATGAAAGCCCATTTGGCAGATTACGCGAAAGCTAATCTGCCCTACGCGGGCTGCTACCACTCACCGATCTCATTAGCCAATATGGCGCTCTCAGTTGCCTCTTTAATCTCCTGTATATTAGGTACTTTCAGAAGCGTAAGATCGCAATTGTATAATGGGAACCAATTATATAAATATCGCAAATCATCAATCTTATCTTTATTTATTAGATTGCGTTTATCTAGCATCTCTAACATGTAATCAGTTTTTTCCTTGATATCCCATCGTGTCGTTCCGTTCATTACGTGTAGACACTGCCATGTGTGAGAAAGAACAAGAAGCCCCTCTTCTTTCGTAACTCCGATATCGTAAAGAACTTGTGCTTTCCTCACGGCCATACTATTGTCAACGCTAAACAGCGTAGACTGCGTTGGTCCTTCCCAGCTATAGTTAAGATCTCCATACCACTTATAATTTACGTATAAACTGTCTTCGCGCTTAGATAGTATATCATTATAAAAAATATACTGTTCGTAGTCGCCGTCTAAATAGAATTGACGTCTCTGAATATTGCAGTAGCTAATCAATTCGTCAAAACAACTAAATTCGTGATCCGATAATTCTATGTAAAGTCCCTTCGCGAGGTGGTTATAGAAATAGTTTAGCTGCCGATCGCGCTGTTTGGTAAGGACCTTCGGACAGCGCACAAAGTCTATAAGTATCATAAACTTTGCGGCTTCTTCTTCTGCCGCGTTCATAAGTATACCAGCAGCGTTCTGGTGGGGGACTTCTATAATAGGGAAGCCATCGGTTAACTCTGATCCCGCAAGGTGGCGCGATGCTGCTTCGTGCTGAAGTGCGGTCTTAATGATCAGATCAAGTCCTTCCGAAAGCGTCTTGAGTAATTCTGCATCGTCAAATTGCAGAAGGCGCTTGATTGCGCGATTTGCAGTAACCATGTTCCCTCTCTACGATATCTCCGCAAGAGCAAAGCAGCGCGCGTAGCCCGTAATCCGTCGGATGGGTGGATGCGGCATCCCCTGAACCGAGAGAACTGCCCAGCTCGTAGGTCAGAATAGCCGAAGGCGTATTCTGACGCATGCGTTGGGTCGGGTCGAGAGATCCCATCCGGCGGATGCGGCGCCCCCATGCGGCGGGTTAGGCTTGGCCTTGAACCCGCCCTACGAGCTGATGCTCGATCAATCGGGCGCCATTTCAGCAGCCCATTGAGACGGACCCTGGCAGGTTAGGGTATAATGGAGAGCGTTTCCTCCATTTTTTGGGACCAAGGGAGCCATATTCATGTTCAATCTGACGGGGAGCTGCCACTGCGGGAATATTCATGTCGACGTGACACTGACCCGCGCTCCGGACGAATACACCCCCAGGGAATGTGACTGCAAATTCTGCCGCAAGCACGGGGCGTCGTATATTTCCGATCCAAGCGGCTCCCTCGTTATCAGAGTGAACAATAAAGACTTGTTACGGAAATATCGTCAGGGCAGCCGTATCGCAGACATGATTTTTTGCAGCAACTGCGGTGTATTGGTGGGAGCTATCTGCCAAACGGAAGATCACTTCATCGCCGCATTAAACATCAAGATCATAAACGGTGACATAACGTTCGGCGTTGGCAAACCAGTCTCGTCAAAAGCACTATCTGCCGACCAAAAGGTTCCACGCTGGAAGAAATTATGGTTTTCAAACGTACAATTCGACCCGTCGGCGACTTAACGCATTGCTCTATCGAGCCGCCCTACGGGGAGTCAATCGCCGACGATCCTGGGTTACGCGGACATCCGAGTCGCCGGACGAACAGAGAGTTAGCAGACGAAGCACCACCGAACGCTTTGCGCGTCTCGTTGGTCGCCTTTCGGCTTGCCGAGCGCGAGGGCGGTCCTCCGGCCCGGCCGGCGGCTGCGAAGCGCAAGTACGCCCCAGTTGTGGAACGGCGCAAGCGCCGGTGATAGAGTAGGGCCATGTCTGTTCTTGCGATCGACACCTTGAAGCTGGCGCGCAAGTTGGAAGCTGGCGGCTTCACGCCGCAACAGGCAGCGGCTGCGGCGGAAGCCCTTGCCGAGAGTCTTGCCGATGCGACGGCCGATATGGCGACCAAGGCGGACATCGCCGACGTGCGTCGCGACCTGAGGGAAACCGAATTCCGTCTTGAGGCCCGCATAACGACGACGGTTGCCGATGCGAAGGCGGTAATCCTGAAATGGATGTTCGGCGCCATGGCGGCGCAAACGGGGCTGATCGTGGCGCTGATCAAGCTGCTGCCGGCGGCGGGGTGAACGGACTCCCCATCGGTCTTTGGCGCGCCCGGAGGGACTCGAACCCCCGACCCACTGCTTAGAAGTCAGTGTCTCGGCTTGTTGCTGGGGCGCGACGGCCGTTGACGGGACGATACAAAACAGCGGTTTTCAAGGCCCTAGCGGTGCGACGCTTGTTGCCAGTGAGCGCCGCGAGTTGCTATAGTCTGCTTACCTCCTGCTTACCCGACCGTCGGGTAAGCAACCGGGTAAGCAAACGGGGCAGCCATGGCCAAGCTCACGAAGCGCACTGTCGAGACGCTGAAGCCGGGAACGGGCGACGTGTTCGCATGGGATGATGAATTGCGCGGCTTCGGCGTGCGGGTGAAGCCGAGCGGCAGCCGCGCTTACCTTGTGCAGTACCGCACGCAGCACGGCCGGTCGCGACGCTTGACCATCGGGCAGCACGGCCGCTTGACCGTTGACCAAGCCCGCCGCGAAGCTCGCGTCATCCTCGCCGACGTAGCACGCGGCAACGACCCGGCCGGAACCCGCGAGGAAGCCCGCAGCGCGCCCACGCTGGCAACCTTCGCTGCCCGATACCTCGCCGACCACGCCGACGCGCGGATGAAGCCCCGCAGCGCGGCCGAAGATCGGCGGATGCTTGATCGCTACGTGCTGCCCGCACTTGGCGCCCGGAAGCTCGCAGACATTGACCGCGCCGACACGACAAGGCTGCACCAGAGCATGCGGGAAACGCCCTATCAGGCCAACCGCGTCATCGGGTTGCTAAGCCGCATGTTCAATCTCGCCGAACGCTGGGGCGTGCGGCCGGACGGATCGAACCCGACCCGGCATGTCGAGAAGTTCAAGGAAACCGGCCGCGAGCGCTTCTTGTCGGCAGACGAGCTTGCCCGCCTTGGCGACGTGCTGGCAGAAGCCGAGCGCACAGCAACCGAGCCCGCGAGCGTGATTGCCGCAATCCGGTTGCTCACGTTGACCGGCTGCCGCATGTCGGAAATCCTCACCCTGCAGTGGTCGAATGTTGACTTCCAGGCCGCATGTCTGCGGCTGCCGGACAGCAAGACAGGTGCAAAGATCGTGCATTTGAACGCCCCCGCCCTCGAAGTGCTGGCCAGCATCGATCGCGACGGCAGCCCTTGGGTGATCCGTGGCGCCAAGGACGGCGCGGCGCTGGTCAACCTGGAAAAGCCGTGGCGTCGCATCCGCGCCAAGGCCGGCCTCGAAGCGGTCCGGCTGCATGACTTGAGGCACACTCACGCCAGCGTTGCTGTAGGTCTAGGCGAGGGGCTGCCGATGATCGGCAAGCTTCTGGGGCATACGCAGGTGCAGACGACGCTGCGCTACGCACACCTTGCCGCCGATCCGGTGAAGGCTGCAACCGAGCGGGTCGGGGGCGCGATCGCTGGCATGTTGAGCGGCAAGCCCGCTGCCGACGTGATCAAGCTGAAGGGGTAGGGGGCGGCACCAGCGCCGCCCCCCTGCCGGGCTTTCAGGGGGCGCTGGAATCGCCCGGCATTTATGAGCCCGTGTAGGCGCGGACGCTCGCTTGCCGCACGTGATCACGCTGCCGCTGCCGTTGCGCCGCCCGCGGATCGGCCTCGGGTGCCGGCCGCGGGAAGATTGCCGTCGTGAGCCGCAGCGCCTCGCCCGCATCGATGCCAGCCGCACGCAGCGCCGCGTACAGCGCCGGCTCATTGTCCGGCAGCGCGGCCGGCTCAATCGGCATCGCCGTCATCCGCCGGACGCTGGCCACCAAATTTGCCCGTTGCCCGCAGCGCAACATCGGGATCGATCGCGAACCCGCGCCGCACCCGCGCGAGCGGGACATCGAACCCCCGCGGGATCGGCCTCGCCAGCATCGTGGTCTCGCGGGTGATGCCGACATGCAGCGCCGCGCCCGGATACGCCGTCGCCAAGTCGAGGACGTTGACCGCGACGGCCTTTTCCAGAAGCTGCAGGATGCCGAAGCTCGGCAACGAACGGCCCTCCTCGAACGCCGCGAGCTCGTTGTTGTTGGCACGCAGCCGCACCGAGCGCCGCTGCAGCCGGATCTTGTCGGCAAGACCGGCAGCGTCGGCAAGCGCGCCCCTCGCGGTTTCGACGGCCTCGACGAACACGCGGCAGCGCTCGGCAAGCTCGGCGATCGTGTCGTCAACTTCGGCCGCGACCCGCTCGACATGCGCGCGGCGAGCGGCTTCGCGCTTGGCCTCGGCCGTGTCAGCGGCGCTTTGCCGCCGTAGCTCAAGCGACCGGATGCGGCGCCGCGCGATGGCAACGGCTTCCTCGGCACGCGCAATAGTTTTGCCCATGCCATCCCAAACGGTTTCCGTCAAAATCCTGTCAAGCTCGGCTTCGGCATCCTGAAGTTGTTCCCGCGCGCGCTGTAGCATCGCCGCGAAGTCCGGCTCGGCATCGTCCGGCTTGTCGGCAATAACGGCCGGCTCGGCAGGTTCTGCCTGGGGCATCGGCACGGCCGGTAAAGTATCGCCATGCGACAATACATCATATTCGCTCATCGTCAGATCCCCTTCGCCTTGCGATACGCCGCAGCCGAGCGCGGAAACATTTGTTCGAACGCCTTCATGTTTGCCTGTTGTGTGCGGTGCTCAGTCGCGTGCCGCTCTGCCGTCAGGAAGAAAGCCGTTTCGGTAGTCTTGGGATAGACGGCTTTCCACTGATCCGCGACCGCCGCCGCCTTGCTGCCCGCTTGACTTCCGGGAATTGCCGCGTCGTACGCTTTCGCCAAATGCGTGTAATCTGGCTTCACTTCGTCGCTCATCGTGCTATCTCCATACATTAGCAAATCCTCATATACGGCAGCATATTACACCTCTTTTATCGTACTTTCCGCCCTGCTGCCGGACGGCCCGCGATCGCTGCGTTTTCGTGCGTGCGCTTGGTGTCCGCATGGGGCGCAAAGCCCGCCAGAAGCCCGCTGGTGCGTGTTCTCTGTCCGGCCGGTGTGATCCATCATCCGCGCCCTCGAAGCGCAGCCGCTGGCCACGTGGCGAGCCCGCAGGCGCGTGTTGCCCGTCCGCTGGCGGATGTTGTTGTGGAAGCCAGATAGTTTCACTGCCGCTCTCTCCCGCTGGCGCCCAGTTCGGCCATGATGAAAGCCATGGTCGCTTCGTTATCCTCGCGAGGTGTGACCACGCCGCGCATAAACATGCTGTCGATCAGAACGGGTAGCAGGCCAGTCTGCGCGCGGTATTCCAACCCAAGCGCAGTGACGCCGCGCCGGTAGTCCCGCAGCTCAACTTTATTGAGCCGCCGGTTTGGCGCTTCCGGGTGCCAATCTGCTTCGACCGCGCCGGACGTGCAAGGGAACCGCAACGTCACTTTCCAGCGCCTGCCGACGCGAAAGGTTGTCTCAATCATCGCCGCGTATTCGCCCTCCGTCGCGCGCTCTCGTACGGTCGCGCCGCCGCCTTCAGGGGCGCGCGGCCATACGTAGTATGGGAGGACAGGTACACACCCCCCGACATGAGCAAAATCAACGACTTCCGGAACACCGGTACAGGTGCGAAAAAAGACACGCACACACAGGCTAGAAGTGATGAAAGCCGCGTCATTCTACTCAACCCTAGCGCTACGCACGAGTTTGGATTTAGCCCGGCTCGGAGATCCATAAGGAGCGTTGACGATGGCCCCGCTAGCGAGTAGACGACCCATTGCCGACGCGAGATCGCCGATGCGATACCCCCTCGCGCTAGAGAACGTCTTCAGCGTTTTGGGCGCATAGGCTGCCGTCACCTTGGACACTGACAGCGCCAGACCGGCCGCTTCGGCCTCCGCCATCGCCGCCAGGAAAGCCGCGTCTGCCTCTTGCTCGCGGGTCCGCTTGTCGATCGCCTCGACAAAGCCGACGCCACCGCCGGGTGCAGGTGCCAGCACGCCGGCTTGCCAGCGCAGGCGAACACCGTCCGACTGCGCACCATAGTTGCTCTTGCGGTGCGACAACACGCGAGCAAACTTGTCGGGCTCGCCGCCCTCTTCAGCCGGCTCATAATCGAGATAGAGCCGCGAGCGGAAGGCGTTGGTCCAGGCAACTGAGCCAGCATCGCCGTCACCGCTGGTGATGCCGGCCCGGCTCGGGTGCCGGAGCAACAGCACCGTGGCATCAAGCGCCCGTGAAAGCCGCGCACAGACAGCGTTGATCGCTAGCCGCGCGTGCACGTCGTCATTCTGGTTGAGCGTGAATAGGTCGCCGGCATTGTCGAGGATGAGCAACCGGGCGCCGTGGTCACGCGCCACGCGCTCAAGCTCGGAGAAGAACGGCGTAAGCAGCAGGTCGCCGCTTTGGGAGATGATGGCCAGCCGATTATCAACGCCAACCCCGGAAATCATGGCCATGCCGTCCATGTCGGCAAGGTCGGCCGCGTAGGCGCTCGCTATATCAACCTGCCTGCGGTGCAGCTCGTCCGCATCGTCCTCGCAAAAGACCCCGAGGGACCGACATTGAGTTGTCTGCAGTCCTAACCACGGCTGGCCCATGGCGCACGCGGCTTGCAACTGTTGGGCGATCAGGCTCTTGCCGACACCGCCTCTGCCCATGAGCCCCGAGACGCGGCCGGCTGGTATCCAATCCTCGACCAGCCATTGGCGTGCGGGAACGGCGACACCAGCCCATGTGCTCGGCAATAGAAGACGCGCGCCTGCACCGCCACCCGGCCCGGCATCGGCCGCAGGTTCGGCTTCCGTCCATAGCGGCGCCGCGTCAACGATCCGGCCCAGGTCGGCGACGGTGCCGCCGGCCTCGATCCAGTCGGAGACATCGCCCTTCGGCGGCAGCCCCGGCAGCGCGACAACCCGCACCCGCTCAGCAATGCCGGCCAGGTTGCGCGCCACGGTCTCGGCATGAGCGCGGCCGGGTTCGTCGTTGTCCGGCAGGAGCACGACATCAAGGCCGCGGAAGTGCTCGCTCAGCTCGGCTGGCCATTTGCCAGCGCCACCCGCATTGCAGGTCGCCACAAGTCCAAGCGCCGCAAGCCGGTCAACATCCTTCTCGCCCTCGACGATGTAGACCCGGGTGTGCGCGACCTTCGCCCGCAACTCGAATAGGCGATAAGGGACTTGCCGGACGCCTTTGACGCGCCAGTCCCAACCGCCCTTGCCGTCCGGCCGGCGCTGGCGGAAGTCCTTGGGCTCGAACCGTACGGCCTGATAGAGCAGCGCGCCCGCTTCGTCGCGGTAGTCGTATGTGGCGACGATGCGGCCCCGCTGCGGCAGCTCCTCGCGCTCGGCAAGGAAGCCTTCCGCCCTCAACCAGTCGGCGGCCTCGCCGTTCATGCACCCGGTCTCGCGGGCAACAAGGTCAAGCACACCGCCGCCGGTGCCGGCCTCGTGGTCGTACCATGTGCCCTTGGTGAGATCGACGGCGAGCGAGCCCCGCGATCCGAAGCGCAGTTGCGTTGCGCCAGACAGGGCCTTGTTCGGCTCGCCCAAGAGTGCGCGCGCCACATCACCCATACACGCGGCAAAGTCATCGCGCGTCTGCATCGGTCAGCGCTCCTGCCCGCCGGCCTCAGGGGGTCACGTCGGAGGTTGACCGCGCGCGGTGCGCCTCGATGAAGCGCTCAAGTTCCGCCACGTCGTAACGGATGGAGCGACCGAAGCGCACGAAACCCGGACCCTTGCCCAGGTGCCGCCATTTCCGCAACGTCGCTGGCGTTGAGTCAATGAGCGCGGCGGCGGCGGGTTCGCGGATGAGCTTTGTCGGCGCGTCGGGCATGGAAGGGGTTCCTTCGTTGCAGATCATGCCCCGAAGGCTACGCGCTCACCCCCGCCGTTGTCGGATCACTAGGCTCAGAAAGGATCAGAAACGAATTATGATCCTCCGCCCCGTCGCCGCCGATGCTCGGCGATGAAGTTCTTCGCGTACCGCCGCACCGTCGCTTCGCCCGGGGTTTGACCAGCGTCTGCCGCGAGACTGGCCACAACCGCTTCCAACTCGCTCAACCTCTCGGGCTCGCCATCGAAGTCTAGCCAGCGCAGCGCAGCGACGCGGATCGCCGACCAATATTCGGCCGGCTGCCGCCCTCGCCGTGCAGGCGCCGCGCCGTTCGCGGGCCACAAGCGCAGCACGTCCGCACGCCGGCAACCGAACTCTGGCCACGGACGCGATTGCCCGGCGCCCTCAAACTGGCGCGGAAACACCTCCGCCCCTTGGCGGGTGTAGACCTTCAGACGGCCGCTCAGGATCGCCGCTCGCAGTGCGGCATCGGCATCAGCGTTGACGTTCCAGTGATGCCCGCCATCGTCCGCCCGCCGCACGGCGCCTGGAAGCCTGCAGAACGACGGATAGCACTCCGCGAAGTCGCCTGCCGCTTCGAGGTAGCGCAGCACGTCCTCGCGCCGATGCCGCAACCAGCGAAAAATCGTCCTGCTAGGCCAGTATGTCGGATTGCTCATGCGCGCCCCGTGCGACCCCCAGGAGAAGGAAGCGCGGCAGCCAGCAGGGGGGTGCTGGTGTTCGGTGATCAGCCTAGCCGCGCAACGAATATGTTAGTGCGGGCACAACCGGAACGCAACGGCAACGGAAATTGGGGTCGGGAATTCCGAGGGGGGGGCGCAGGGTCCCGCGCGCGTCTGGCGAGACGCCGGGGTGGGGGTGGGGGGTGACGCGTTTCCTCCGCCAGGTTGCCCAGAAACACCAATCGGGAAATCGCTGCGGCGAGGGGTGGCGCCCGCGCGGTTCCGTGCCGCCTGCTTACCTCCTGCTTACCCGGCTCGGGAGCGGCTGCGGCTGCGGATCCTAAGCTCTTGTTTCTATTGGTGCGCCCGGAGGGACTCGAACCCCCGACCCACTGCTTAGAAGGCAGTTGCTCTATCCGCCTGAGCTACGGGCGCCCCGCGTCCCCATCGTACTCGAAGCGCCGCCGACGCGCGAGCCTGAGCGCGGAGCGCTGCGAGGTTCCATACCAGCCGCCCCGGCATGCCAACCGCCCCCGTCCTTGCCAGTCTTGCGGCGCCGGCGTGAATGCACAAAGCGCCCAAAACGGGTGCTTGAATTAATCTTCCGGTGCGCCATATTTGCCCCACGAGGTTTTAACTGTGGACTGAGAGGACGAAATGCCGTTCGAACCTGACAGACGCTTCCAGGTTCACAGCACGACGATGACGCGGAGCCAGGCTGAGGCTGCGCAGATCGATGTCGGCCTGCGAAGCTACATGCTGAATGTTTACAATTACATGGCGCTGGGCGTCGCGTTCACGGGCGTCGTCTCGATGCTCGTCGCCATGAACCCCGCCTTGATGGGGGCAATCGTTGGCGGCCCGTTCGTCTGGGTGCTGTTCATCGGCGTGTTGGGCCTTGGCTTTTTCGCGCCGAAGATCATCATGGGCCGCAGCACCGGCGCTGCCCAGGCGTGCTTCTGGACCTACGCCGGGTTGTGGGGTGCGTTGATTGCGCCCTACTTCTACATGTACACCCAAGGCAGCATCGCGCGCGCTTTCTTCATCACCGCGGCGGCGTTTGCCGGCATGAGCCTCTACGGCTACACGACCAAGCGTGACTTGTCGCCGATCGGCCGCTTCCTGGTGATGGCGAGCTTCGGCATCCTGATCGCGCTCGTGGTCAACATCTTCATGCAGTCGAGCGGCCTGCACTTCGTCATGTCGCTGCTGGTGCCGGTCGTGTTCGCCGGGTTGACCGCTTACGAGACGCAGCAGATCAAGAACTGGTACTACGAGGGCGATGAGGCGGTGCTCACCAAGCGGAAGGCGATCTTCGGTGCCTTCATGCTGTACGGCAGCTTCATCACCATGTTCATCTGGATCCTGCAGCTGGTTGGCGTCGCTCGCCAAGAGTAGGCAGGCCCGCAACAGGGCTAGCGCCAGTGCTCAACCCCCGGCCGGGAAATGCCCCGCCGGGGGTTTTTGCTGTTGGTGTTCTATTTCGCGGCGCTGAATTGATCGAAGGCTTCGAGTGCGTAGGCGCCGTACACGGTCGAGGGGCCGCCGCCCATCATCACCGCGACGCCAATCGTTTCCATCATCTCCTCGCGGCTGGCGCCTAGCTTGACCGCGCCGCGGGTATGGAAGCCGATGCAGCCGTCACAGCGCTGGGCGATCGAGATCGCGACGGCAATCAGCTCCTTGGTCTTGGCGTCGATCGCGCCGCCTGCTTTTGCCTTGTCGGCGAGCTGGACGAAACCGGCCATTGTCTGCGGGATGCCCTTGTGCATCTCGCGCATCAGTTGGGTGAGGTGGGTGACGATCTCGGTGTAGTTCTTGCTCATCATGATCCTTCTGGGCAGCGCGTCGGCGCGGGGTCGGTATATTAGAGGCAGCTAAATCTAACCGCCGTCGCAAGAGGAGACAAGCGCCAGCGCGCGCGGATGGGGCTGGAAAACCGCAGCGGCTGTCTTCCGGTGTGGCAGCGTCTCAGGCCCTCTGTTAATGTCCGCCCCCGCGGAGCGGCAAAGCAATCACGGCCGGAAAACAAAGGGGACGCCGATCATGCCAACAATCAGCCAGACGGAAGCTTGGAAGGCGCTCGATCGTCACGAAGAGGCGATGCGCAAGGTTCATATGCGGGCGCTGTTCGAACAGGATCGTGAGCGCTTCGAGGCGTTCTCGCTGCGGGCCGGCGAGATCCTGCTCGACTATTCCAAGAACATCATCACCCACGAAACCATGAAGCTGCTGCTCGATCTGGCGCGCGCGGCCGGTTTGGAGAGCTGGCGCGAGAAGATGTTCGCCGGCGAGAAGATCAACAACACCGAAGGACGCGCGGTGCTGCACGTCGCCCTGCGCGCAGACGCGGAAACCTCGATTCGGGTCGATGGCGAGGACGTGGTTCCGGCCGTGCTTGCCGTGCGCGCGCAGATGCGCGAATTCTCGGAAGCGGTCCGTTCCGGCGCCTGGAAAGGGGCGACGGGGGAGCGCATCACGGATGTCATCAACATCGGCATCGGCGGCTCCGATCTTGGGCCCGTCATGGTCGCCGAAGCCCTGAAGCCCTACCAGCAGCCGGGGCTCAACCTGCACTTCGTCTCCAATGTCGACGGCACGCACATCGCCGAGACGCTGAAGAAGCTGAAGCCGGAGACGTCGCTGTTCATCATCGCGTCCAAGACCTTCACCACCCAGGAGACGATCGCCAACGCGACGACCGCACGGCAGTGGCTGGTGGGCGCGCTGGGCGAGGAGGCGGTGGCCAAGCATTTCGTCGCGCTGTCGACCAATGCGAAGGAAGTCGCCCGCTTCGGCATCGACGTCGCCAACATGTTCCAGTTCTGGGACTGGGTCGGCGGCCGCTACTCCTTGTGGTCGGCGATCGGGCTGCCGATCGCGGTCGGCATCGGCTTCGAGCGCTTCGAGCAGCTCCTGGCCGGCGGCCGGGCAATGGACACCCACTTCCATACCGCGCCCCTGGACGCGAACATGCCGGTGATCCTGGCGCTGATCGGCGTCTGGAATGCGACTTTCCTCGGCGCCGAAGCCTATGCGGTGCTGCCCTACGACCAATACCTGCACCGCCTTGCCGCCTACCTGCAGCAGGCCGACATGGAGAGCAACGGCAAGTACGTCACCCGCGACGGCGAACGGGTCGACTACACGACCGGTCCGATCCTGTTCGGCGAGCCGGGCACCAACGGTCAGCATTCGTTCTACCAGCTGATCCACCAGGGCACGCGCCTCGTGCCGTGCGATTTCATCGCGCCGGCGGAGAGCCACAATCCCATCGGCAATCACCACCAGCTGCTGCTCTCCAATTTCTTTGCTCAGCCGGAAGCGCTGATGAAGGGCAAGAGCGAGGCTGAAGCGCGTGCCGAGCTCACTCAGCAAGGCCTCAGCGGTGACGCGCTCGAAGCCCTGGTACCGCACAAGGTGTTCGAGGGGAACCGGCCGACCAATTCGATCCTGGTGCGCAAGGTCGATCCCTATACGCTCGGCATGCTGATCGCGCTCTACGAGCACAAGATCTTCTGCCAGGGCATCATCTGGCAGGTGAATTCGTTCGATCAGTGGGGCGTCGAGCTCGGCAAGCAACTGGCGAAGGTAATTTTGGCCGAGCTTGAGGGGCCGGGCGAAGTGAGCGCGCACGACAGCTCGACCAACGCGCTCATCAACGCCTACAAGGCGCTGCGAGCCGATCAGCGGTGACGATCCGCAGGCTGCCGGAAGGGGTCGTCAATCGCATCGCCGCCGGCGAGGTGATCGAACGGCCCGCTTCGGCGGCCAAGGAGCTGGTCGAGAACGCCATCGACGCCGGTGCCAGCCGCATCGATGTCATCATCCGCGACGGCGGCCGGTCGCTGGTCGCCGTCACCGATGACGGCCGCGGCATGCCGGCTGACGAACTCGCGCTTGCCGTGGAGCGCCACTGCACGTCCAAGCTGGTCGGTGATGACGACCTGACGCATATCGCGACGCTCGGCTTCCGTGGCGAGGCGCTTCCCTCCATTGCCGCCGTTGCGCGCCTGACGCTGGCAAGCAGGCCCGCGGGTGCTGATACCGCCTGGAGTCTCACCGTCGAGGCTGGTCAGGCGCGCGCGCCGCAACCGGCACAGCATCCGCCGGGAACACGGGTCGAGGTGCGCGACTTGTTCTTCGCGACGCCGGCCCGGCTCAAGTTCCTGAAATCACCCGCCACCGAAACGGGCCGCATTGTCGAGACGGTGCAGCGCCTCGCCATGGCGCATCCGGAGATCGCATTCAGCGTTGCCGAGGGCGCGCGCACGCTCCTCCGCCTGGATGCCGCCGCGGAGGATTCAGAGGCGGCCCGCTTGCAACGGGTGGGCCGGATCATGGGCCGGGACTTCAGCGACAACGCGGTTGCGGTGGCGGCAGAGCGCGGCGGCTTAAGGCTCAGCGGTTACGCCGGGCTGCCGACGCTGAACCGGCGGCAATCGGACCTGCAATTTTTGATAGTAAACGGCCGTCCGGTACGCGATAAAGTTCTTTATGGCGCAATCAAGGCAGCGTATAGTGGCGTACTTGCGTCAGACAGACATCCATTAGTCGCAATTTTTCTCGAAATTCCGCCGGAGGATGTGGACGTTAACGTGCACCCGATGAAAACGGAAGTCCGCTTCCGCGACGCCGGCCAGGTCCGCGGCCTGATTGTGGGCGCGCTCCGCGGCGCGATCGATAGCGATGGCAGACGGGTTGCGACGACAGCGGCGGAGCGGCTCTTGAGCGCAGCCGGCAGCGATGCAATTTCGGCCGCACCATCCGAACGGCTAGTCTGGGGCGTAACCGGCGGCGCGCGCTCGGCGAGCGGAAGGTTCCCCGCCCAGGCCTCGTTCGCGCGCGCATGGGCACCGGGTGGGATGGCCGACAACGCCGTGGCTTACGAGGCCTCGCCGGCCTCGACCGCCGCGGAATCTGACTCGACCGGCGGCGGCGTGGCAGCGGAAACGCCCGGAGACGATTTTCCCTTAGGCCGGGCCTGCGGCCAAGTGCACGCCACCTACATCGTCGCCGAAACGGCGGATGGCCTCGTCATCGTCGACCAGCACGCCGCGCACGAGCGGATCCTGCACACCCGCATGGTCAACGCGCTCACGGGCGGCGTGGTCGCCCGCCAGGGGCTCCTGATCCCGGAAGTGGTCGAGCTGAGCGAAGCCCAGGTGACGGCGCTCACGGCGCGCGCCGACGCCTTGGAGACGCTGGGGTTGGTGCTGGAGCGGTTCGGCGCCGGCGCGGTGCTGGTGCGTGAGGTGCCGGCGGCGCTGGGCCGCGTCGATGTCCGTCGGTTGGTGAGCGACCTTGCCGAGGATCTCGCCGCGCAAGGGGACAGCTTGGCGCTCGACGAGCGCCTGCATGCCGTGGCCGCCTCGCTTGCCTGTCACGGCAGCATCCGCGCCGGCCGCCGGCTGACGCTTGCGGAGATGAACGCGCTCCTTCGCGAAATGGAGGCGGAACCGCATTCCGGTCAGTGCAGCCACGGCCGGCCGACCCATATCACGCTGAGCCGCGCCGATATCGAGCGGTTGTTCGGCCGGCGCTGAGCGGAGAAGACAGGGCGATGATCTTCTGGGCCGTCAAGCAGCTCGTCGTTTGGTCGATCGTCTGCGTGCTCGCGGTCGTGATCTGGACCGATGAAGGCGCGATCGAGGCGCTGTTCCGGCGGGTCATGGCAACAGCAGGCGGCGCAGACACGGTGGCGGCGGAATCGACCGACGACGAAGGCAGTCGCGTGCTGACCTTGCGGGCCGGGGCCGGCGGCCATTTCTGGGTGGATGCGGAAGTGAACGGCTCAACCGTGCGCTTTGTCGTCGATACCGGGGCCACCAGCGTCGTCCTGTCGGAAGAGGATGCGGAGCGCGCCGGCCTCAGGCTGTCCCCGCGCGATTACACCGCCTTGCAACGCACCGCCGGCGGGACCGTGCGCGCGGCGCCGGTGACCTTGCGCGAGGTCCGCATCGGCGCCTTGGGCCTGAGCGATGTCGAAGCAGCGGTTAATCCAGCACTTTCCGGTGTCTCGCTCCTCGGGATGACCTTTCTCAACCGCCTCGACGGCTACGAAGTGCGCGGCGACAACCTCAGGCTCTACTGGTAGCAGTCCCTCCGTCGAGCCGGCAGAAAACGATGCGGGCCGGCCCGACGGTGCGCTCGTCGACGATGCTGAACGGCACTGGGGCCGCAAATGGCTCGCGGGCCTCGACTTCGATGACCGCAAGGGCCTCCGGCGCCAGCCAGCCGCTGGCGAGGCCTGTCAGCGCCGGCACGGCGAGGCCCGCTCCGTAAGGTGGATCGAGGAACGCAAGAGCCGCAGGCGTGCCGGCGGTCGCCGGTGGCGCTGGCAGTCTGGCGGCATCGAGCCGCAGGAGGGCCACCGATCGCGCTTCGCCCATCACTGCCGCATTGCGCTCGATGGTCTTCAGGGCTTGTGCATCAATGTCGATGAAACAGGCGTGCCGTGCGCCGCGCGAGAGCGCTTCGAGACCATAGGCGCCGCTGCCGGCGAAGACGTCGAGCACGGCCGCGTCGGCAAAGCCGGCCCAGCCGAGGCCGTGGGCGAGAATGTCGAACACCGACTGCCGTACCCGCTCCAGCGTCGGCCGCAGCGGGAGCGTGGCCGGCGGCACGATGCGCCGGCCGCGATGCTTGCCGGCGATGATTCTCATTCCGGCAACAGCGCGCCCAACTGCTCGCGCACAACCTTGGCCGGGATCGGCGTCACCTCGCCTACGGCCAGCGTGCCGAGCTGAAACGGCCCGAAGGCGATGCGGATCAACCGGTTCACGGTCAGGCCCAGGTGCTCCAGGACGCGCCGGATCTCCCGGTTCTTGCCCTCTTTCAGGCTAAGGGTGAGCCAGCTGTTGGCGCCCTGGACGCGATCGAGCGTCGCCTCGATCGGGCCGTAACGAACGCCGCCAATGGTCAGCCCCTGGGCCAGCACGCTCAGCCGCTCCGGCGTGACAGCGCCGTGGGCGCGGACGCGGTAGCGCCGCGTCCACGCGGTCGCCGGCAGTTCGAGCCGGCGGGCGAGCGCGCCGGTGTTGGTGAGCAGGAGCAAACCTTCGGACGTCAGGTCGAGCCGGCCCACCGAAACCACGCGCCCGAGCGAGGCAGGCAGCGCCTGGAACACGGTCGGCCGGCCTTGCGGATCGCGGTGGGTGGTGACGAGGCCGGCTGGCTTGTGGTAGCGCCACATCCGTGGGCGCGCCACCTCCGGCAGCGGCTGGCCGTCGACGGTGATGCGGTCGTCATCGCTGAGGACGAGTGCCGGCGTCAGCACCAGCGTGCCGTTGACCGTCACCCGGCCAGCGCGGATCCAGGCTTCGGCATCCCGGCGCGAGCACAGGCCGGCGCGAGCGATCCGCTTGGCGATGCGTTCGCCTTCCGCCGCAGCACTCATGCCTGCGCCGCCCCAACAAACGCAGCGAACAGGCGGCGATCTGCGTCGCTCAAGCCGAATTCCGGATGCCACTGCACGCCGAGACAGAACCGGCGTTCCGGGACCTCGATGCCCTCGATGACGCCGTCCGGCGCGATGGCGTTGACGACGACGCCGGTTGGTACATCGCGCGCCGCTTGATGGTGGGAACTGTTGACCTCAAGCTCATCCGCGCCGGCGATCGCATGCAGCCGTGTGCCCACGACAAGGCGCACGCTGTGACCGGGCTGATCGCGCGGGGGCGCCTGCTCGTGGGCCAGCGCATTCGCAACCTCGTCCGGAATGTGCTGGATCAGCGACCCGCCGAGCACGACATTCAGCAGTTGCTCACCGCCGCAGATGCCCAAGAGCGGCAGATCGCGCTGTAACGCGCCTTCGATCAGCAGCGCTTCGAAGGCCGTGCGCTCGTCCTTGGTGCGTACGCTCGGATGGCGCGTGCCGGCGCCGAACAGGGCCGGATCGACATCGAAGTTGCCGCCGGAGATGATGACGCCTGCGAGCCGATCGAGAAAGGCGGCGGCGTGTTCAGGGAGTGGCGGCAGCAGCACCGGCAGCCCGCCGGCCTGGCTTACCGCTTCGGCGTAATTCTGGCGCAGCGCCAGCCAGGGAAAGCGGGAATAGCCGCCGGGCGGCTCCGTGTCTAAGGTAATACCGATCAGGGGTGGAGACATGACGGGGAGCAGGCTAAGGCGATGGACCGTCCGGCGCAACCGGCTGTGCTGCAAGCGATGAACGCTCCTGGCCGCAGCGGGCCCTCGCCGATGGCAATCGCGCTCGAAGAGGCGGCCGCAGCGGCCGGGCAGGGCGAGGTCCCGGTCGGTGCGGTGATCATCGAAGGTGCAACCGGCGCTGTCATCGCGCGCGCGGGCAACCGAATGCGCGCGCTGAACGATCCCACCGCGCATGCCGAGATGCTCGTGATTCGGGCTGCGGCGGCGCGGCTGCAGACGGAGCGGCTCGATGGCTGCGATCTCTATGTCACGCTGGAGCCGTGCACAATGTGCGCGGCGGCAATCGCCTTTGCGCGGGTTCGGCGCCTTGTGTTTGGCGCCTATGATCCGAAGGGCGGTGGTGTCGAGCACGGAGCCAGGTTCTTCGCGCAGCCGACCTGCCACTACCGGCCGGAAGTCATCGGCGGGGTCGAGGAACAGCGCTCCCAGGCCCTGTTGCAGGCGTTCTTTCGCGCCCGCCGTCCGCAGGTATAGGGCGCTCAACCGCTCGCCAGCCGCTCAGCGTTCGTTGCGCAGAAAGAGGGCGCCGATCAGGCCGATCAGCGCGACCTTGACGGCGAGTGCGCCAGCGAGCGGTGGCAACAGGCCGGACTCTCCCATCGCCAGTGACATCCGGTCGAGCGCGAGGAAACCGAAGCCGATGCCGAGGCTCAACAGAAACATCGGTCCAAACGTACCGCTCCGGCTGTGCCAGTTGGCGAGCGCAACGACGAGGCCGATCATCAGGGCCGGCGTGATCAGCATGGTCAGCCGGTGGTACAGCCATGTCTTGGCGAGATAGGGCGGCTGCTGCCCGAAGCCGTGGTTGCCGATCAGGACTTGCATGTCGCTGATCGAGAGATCGCGGTACTTTTTCGCCAGAAGCGGCAGATACCCGATATCGATCCGGCCGGGCCAGTTCATGCCGGGCAGCGATTCGACGGCAGCGCTGCCCGTGTTGAGGATTTGGACGCCGTAAAGCGTCCATCCTTCGGCAGCCGGGTCCGCCCGTTCGGCATCGATCTGGCGCAACAGGGCGCCGTCTTTGTCCCGCTCGAAGATCGTAATGCCGAACAACTGGCCGGCCCGGCCGGACTCGCGTGGCACGCGGACGATGTTTGGACCGCTCATCAGCCAGACCGCATCACTGTCCTCGGCAAACACGGTATCGCGCTCGTTGCCGACGCCCCAGGCTCGCAGCGCGTCGGCTGCTTTCGGCACGGCCAGGTCATCGAGCATGAACTGCGCCGCGCCGAGCGCGACCGCAACGGGGATCAAGGCGCGGGCGATGCCAAGGGAGGAGATGCCGGTGCTCCACAGGGCAACCAGCTCGGCATGGCGGATCAGGAGCGCCATTGTCACCACGCCGCCCAGAAGGCACGCCATGGGCAGCATCTGTGCCACAACGTCGGGGGTGCGCAGGCCGGCGTAGCGGGCCAAGGCCGACACCCCGCCGTTGTCGGCACGGAGCACCTGATCGCCCTTCTCCATCAGATCGAAGGCGAGCGACAGGGCTGCCAGCGCGACCAGGACCAGCAGCAGATGGAACAGGTAGCGGGAGGTGAGGTAGCGCACAATCGCGGTCACGGCCGCCGCCTGCTCCGCTTCAGTCGCTCAATGAGGACACTCGCGGCCCGCTCCCACCACCGTCGGCCGCCCAGTGCCGGCGTGTGCGGAACAACCAGAACGGCGCGGGCAAACAGGAGCAGGCTGCCTGCGGCGAAAACGAGGAACGGCAGCCACAGGCCGGTGAAGGGGCCAACCAGCCCGCTTTCGACCGCGTTCTTGCCGAAATCGAGCACCCTTTCGTAAGCGATTAACACGATCAGGCCGACCGCGAAGCCAACCAGCCGGTCGCTGCGCCCGCGCCCCAGCGCCAGCCAGAGCCCGAGCACCGGCATCAGCGGGATCGACAGCACGCGCGCGACGCGGCTGTTGAACTCCGCGACCAGATCGCTCGCACGCAGGCCGGCCGGCGGGTGATCCTTCTGGCGCCACAGTTCGACGATCGTCATTTCCCGCTCGTGCGCGCCGCGCGGGCGAAACATCATCGCGTGCTCTTCGTGCAGAACCGTGCGCAGCTCCTGGAAGCGCAGGGCGCTCGACCCTGCGCCCGGCTCTGCGCCGCCCGCATGCCGGGTGAGGCGGAGCCCCTCGAACAGCCGCAAGATCGGCGGTCCGTTCTCCTCCGCCCGAATCAGGTCGCCACCCTTCGCCGCGACTGCGCTAGCACCTTCGCCGTCGGCATCGCTCTCATAGAGAAATACCCGGCGCAGGCTGATGCCGTCGGCGCCGATGTCCTGGATGAGGAAAGTGACGTCGCCAACCCGCGCGAACACGCCGGCACGCACCGAGGCATGCAGCGCCGCCTTGCTTACGGCGTAGACGACCTGTTGATAGGCGTATCGGGCATAGGGGCGGAGGTAGCTCTCCATCACCGTGTTGACGGCCATGACCGCGATCGCGACCGCCATCGCCGGCCGCAGCTGACGCGCCAGGCTGAGGCCCGCCGCCTGCATGGCGTCGACCTCGCCGTCACGGGTCATCTTGTTGAAGCCGAACATGACGCCGAACAAGAGACTGATGGGCAGGGCGATGCTGAGGTAGTGCGGGACGAGATAGCCGATGATCTCGAACATCACCTTGATCGGTCCCGACGCGCCAAGGACGAGATCCATCAGCTGCAGGAAGCGCGAGACGAGAAAGGCGAGGAGCGCAACGCACAGCGCGATTGCGAGCGGTTTCAGGATCTGGCCGGCGATGTAGCGGTCAAACAGGGTTATCGGCATGAAGGTCGCAACATCGCTTGCACGCTCTGGGCCGCGCCCGCTTCCGCGCTAAACGCGGGGGGTCGTCTCCGCGCCAGACGCTGGCGCTGTCTAGCACGTTCGCGTCACCCTGTCGAACCGGTGTCGGCGGCAGGCGCTGGCATAAACAACGATCGGATTGGGTGTTCCGTGAGGGAGCCACCGGCAAGTGCGCAGCGGCGGGCCCGCATGTCGAGGGACCAGCCGCCCTCGACGGCAGCGATGCGGTAGAGATGGTACTGCGCGGTGTGGTCCGCTGCATCGGTGGCGGCCGACGCGGACGGCGCGCCTACGACCGGAATGTCCCGGCCGCCGGCGGTGAGGAACCCAACCTCGAAGCGATGGGTATGCCCATGCAGCACCAGCTCAGCGCCTTCGCGGGCAATGACCTCGCGGAACGCGGCTGCGTCGCGAAGCCGCTTGTGGCGGGCTAAGCCTTCATCGATCGGCCGATGGTGCAGCAGCACGATTCGGAAATCCCCAGCACTGCGAGCTTCGGCGAGGATTCGTCCGAGCCGCTCCAGTTGCCGGTTGCCGAGACTGCCCCACGCCATTACGGGCGGCGACGGCTCTGCGGTCGTGAGGCCGATCAAGGCAACGCCATTGCGCCGGCGCAGGAACGGAAAGCCATCGGCGGGCGCGGGGTCATCGCCGCGCATATACGCTTCCCAGCGCGCGAGCGACGAGGCGGCAGCGACCCGGACGTAGGCATCATGATTGCCGGGCACGACGGAGACGCGCTCCGGCGTGCCGAGCGCTCCCAGCCAAGCGGCGGCCGCCGCGAACTCGTCCGGCAGCGCGATGTTGACGATATCGCCGGTGACGGCAATGTGATCGGGGCGCTGCGCCTGCAGGTCGCGCACCAAGGTAGCGAGCAGCTCGGGCCGATAGATGTGCCGGCGCCGCAGCCGCCAGGACATGAGCCCGACCAGCCGCTTGTTCGCAAACGCCGCGGCCGGCTGACCTCCTGGCGTTGGCAGGTGCGGATCGGTGATGTGCGCCAGGATAAACATGCTCATCGGCCCGCAGCCGGCCTGCCCGTGCCTACAGCGGCGGGCTGTTTGTACTCCTCGCCGTGTCCCGGCCTCAAGCCGGCTGCGGCAGTGGCGTGATTCGCCGGATCACCTCGATCGCGTCATGCCGAACGTGGTCCTGGCGCATTTCGTCTTCGATCTGGCTCTGGGTGACGATGCCCTTGTCCAGGCATTCGCGCAACAACCCGAAGAACAGCCGTTCCTGCTCCGAATCGGGATGCCGCCAGTAGCGGGCAAACGGTCCCACCCGGCCCAAGGCGCGCATTGCAATGCGGGCAATCGTTGCGTACGCCGGGATCGGCCCGTAGGCATCGGCAGGGGTGAAATCGATCGGCAGGCCGGTCTTCCAGGGCTGGGTGCGCCGCCTGGTGTTGTGCAGCATCCTTGTTGCCGGGGTCAGGCGGTCGAAGTCGTTCCACTCCTTCTCGAACAGGCCGATGCTGCCGGCCGGCTCGCGCTTGAGCGAGATCCAGTCCATGTAGTCGAGCTTGAAGTCGAACATGGCGTTGAACTGCTCCTGGCAGCGCCAGTGTGTCAGCTTCGCGCAATCAAGCAGCATCACGCTCGACGCGAAGCAGCCGTACCAGCCCTTCGGTCCGGATCGCTTGCGGCACATGATGGCGGCGGCGCCCATATCGCGCGACAGGAGCTCCCAGACGTCGGCAACGGCAAAAATATCCGGATCGATGACGATGGCGCGACCCTGGTAGCCCATCAGCTCCGGCGGCATGAACCGCAGCGGGGTGAACGACTGCAGGTCGCGGCTGCGCCAGGTGCGGCGGACGCCGTCGCGCATGTAGGACTGGCCTTCCCGCGCACTCAGGAAGGCGTGATCGGCGCTGTTGATGATCTCGACGTCGAAGCGGTCGGCATGGTGGGAGTTGCGCTTGAGCGCGTAGGCAGCCACCAGCGCTCCCACCATCTGCTGCGGGTTGGTGTGGATGAACACGCACGGCCGGCGCGCTCCGGCAGTGGTCTCCGCCGCTCGCCCCGCTTTGGTCTCAACGATGGGTGAAGACATTGTCGATTCGCCTTTCCCGGTTTCCATGGTCGTCGCGTTGCACTGCCGCCCCTCGTCACGTCGCCGTGGCGGCGGTCTTGGTCGCGGCGGCGCCATAGCCGAACACCGGCGCCAGATGGGTCGTGATCTCGCGGTCGATCGCCTCTTGCTGTTCGGGCGTGAAGTCATCGCGGTAGCCGCCAACCTTGGCGCGGCGCACCTTGAAGCTGTTCGGGTTATTGCGGTCGCCCGCCAGCATCCTTCTGCCGGCAAGCCAGAACACCCGCTTCGTCTCGAGCGCGCGCATGTTCTCGACCGACGCGAAGCGGACCGCTTCTGCGAGCTCTTCGGGCGTTGCCGGCGTGCCGACGAACTCTAGGATCCTTCCCAGCGCGGCACCCGGATCGGCGCGCATGTCTTCGTAACGGACGATCAGGAGCGAGCGAAAGCGTCCGAGTTCGCGCGCCCAACCGTTCATAAAGTCAATGATTTTGCCCAAACCGCTTTCCGGGTTCATGACAAAATCAAACAAAGTGACGTTTGGATCGAGCGGATACTTGTTAATGATCTTCTTGCGCTCAGTCATCCGGAATTTCCACTGAAAATACTGAGACACGGCGACATCGGCCGGATCCCGTACCATCAGGACAACCTTCTTCTGATAATAGTCTTCCTTGGATTGATTGTGATCCGTAAAGTCCTTGAGGTAGTTATCATGGGTGAAGAAAATCAGCGGGATCGCCTTGTTCTTGCGGTGCAGGTTATCGAAAGCGATCAGATGCCGTTCGGAAAGACCATGTCTGACCTGGTAGAAGCGCGACATCATCACGCGCAGCCATGTCCGCCCGCTCTTGCCGAACGAGACGATCACGCTTTCGGCGAGTGACAACTTGCGAAAGTCCTCATGACCGCGCAGCCATCGCTCGATCCGCACCTTCTTGGCCTCCGGCAGGAAGAACAGGAGGTGCATGATGATGTGCCGTAGTGTCGTTCGAAACGCGATTTCCATTCCCGCATTACCCAATGCAAAGTGGCGCCGGCAGTCCGACCCGGCCCGATATCCCCGCTGCGGCCTGACCGCCCGGCGCGAGTCGACCAGCCCTGTCTTTGATAATCCGAAACAGACGGTCTGCCAAGTCATCCGGGCGGCCGGTGCCTCAGTCGCGCAAGCATTGCCGCGCTAAAGCCACAGCGACAGCCAAAGGCAAGCCACCTTGGCGGCTTAACAAATGTTGTTGCAGTTGTCCGCGGCTGCGGGAGAGGGCGATGAGTACATGCCGGGGTAACAAACCGAAACAAAGATTGACTTGAGGGATCGTGCCGACGCTGCGATCAAGGTTGGTGGGTGATCCTGCGACCCATTTGCGAAGGTGGCCGCTTGCGGTCGCATCGGCCGGAGAGGGGCGCGGCGAAGGGTCCGGAGATCACCAGGTCCGGACGGAGACGGACGGCTCCTTGCCAGCACGGCGAAGGAGTGACGTCGAAAGGGACAGAGAATGCCGCACGGAATGGCACCGCTTGCTTGGATTACGGAGAGCCCGCGCGTTTGGGTGCTCATGGGCCACAAGGCCGGCGACAACAGCCAGGTTCTCTCACTGGCGGAGGCGCTCGGCTGGCCGTTTGAGATCAAGCGGTTCGTCTACAACCGGTTCGAGCCGCTGGCGCATGCGCTGTTCGGCGCGACGCTTAGGGGCGTCGACGCGAGCCGGTCATCTTCGCTCGAGGCACCGTGGCCGGATCTCGTCCTGACTGCAGGCCGGCGCAACGAGCCGGTTGCGCGCTGGATCAAGCAGCAGGCGCGCCCCCACACTGTGCGCATCGTTCACGTCGGCCGCCCGTGGTCGAACCTCGATCAATTCGACTTGGTCGTGACAACGCCGCAGTACCGCCTGCCGGAACGCGCGAACGTGGTCCACAACAAGACACCGTTGCATCGTGTGACGGCGGAGCGGCTCAGCGCCGATGCCGCCCTGTGGGCGCCGCGGCTGCGGGCGCTGCCACAGCCGATGATCGCCGTCGTCATCGGCGGACCGAGCGGCCCCTACAGCTTCGACCGGGAAGCCGGCCGCCGTCTTGCGGTCCAGGCCGGCGCACTGGCGCGCTCGTGCGGCGGTTCGCTCCTTGTTACGACGAGCGCGCGCACGCCAACCGCCGCGATCGACGCCTTCGTTGGCGCCGTCGATGTGCCCTATTACCTGTTCCGCTGGACAAAGGACGCCAAGGAGAATCCCTATTTTGCGTTCCTCGGTCTTGCGCATTCGATCATCGTGACCGGCGACAGCATGTCGATGCTGACCGAGGCGTGCGCGACCCGCAAACCGGTTTACATCTTCGATCTAGGCGAGGGGCGCAATGCCATGCGGCCCGACACGCCAGCGCAGCCGTTCCGCTGGCGGTCGATCGAAGCGACGCATATCAAGGCGTTTCTCTACCGCCAGCTGTTGCGGTTCGGTCCAGTGCGGTTGGGGCGTGATATCCGCATCATTCATCACGACCTGATCGAGGCCAAGCGGGCGGTCTGGCTGGGCGAGCACTTCCCTGAAGGGCCATTACCGCCCCTGGAATGCCTTGATCACGCTGTCGCCGGGGTTCGGGCGCTGTTCCAGCTCCCGCCGCTGACGGTTCCGGAGCCGCTCATGGAGTGGCGTGAGTTGCTGCCGGCACGCCGAACCGCCTGACGGATGACGGTCAGCCGGCCCGAACGGTGCAAGCCGGGCGGGCAACGCGGACGGGGTTGATGCGCACTCTGCTCGTTCTCGGATCGAAGCCCGAACCGGTGTTGCCGCCGGCCGGATGCTGGGACGCTCTTGCCTGCGCCAACGCGTCGGGGGCATCGGCGGCGCGGCTGGGTTTGCCGCGGCCGGCGTTCACCGTCGTCTCGACCATCCTCGCTTCGCGTACGACGCCATCGAATGCGATCGCGCTGGCGGCACTGCGGGGCTTGAGCACCGGCACGCTGTTCATCTATCCGCGCCGGCCCTACCGCGGCAACCGGCTGAAGCAGATCGCCAACGCCGGTCGCGTCCTGCGGGCGACGCCGTGGTTCCTGCGCCGCGAGCTGGCGCGGGTCGATTATCATTACGACCGCACCGAAGTCCGCTCGTCGGACGCTTACGCCGGGATCATCCTTGCCTTGTCCGGGAACGATGGAAACTTGACGACGCTCATGCGTCGGAAGCCACCTTCGAGCGGCGTTGTTGCGGTGGCACTCGGCCTCAGCGATCCGGCGTACACGCGGGTCGTCGTCAGCGGATTCAGCTTCCAGATCACGCACGCTTACGCCGAGAACCCGGATATTCGCCTGCGTGGCAGTGCAGAAAGCCGGCACGCCGATACCGACATTGCCGTGATTACGGCCTTGTCGCACTGCACAAGACGGCTTTATACGACGGAGCCGATCGTGAACGAACGGACCGGCGTGCCGTTGCTGGAGGGGTGACGGCGCCGGTCGGCCCGTTCTGCAGCTGACGTCGGCCCGTGGCGAAACAAGTGGCATTGCCAGAGGTGAGTTGTGGCCACACTGAAGCGTGTAAAGAATATTTTAAAGTATGGGATCGGCGAGAAGGCCACTCAGCGCAAGCGTGCTGTCAAGAAGAAGTTGCGAGAGGCGCGATTCAAGTCTGATCGCTGGCAGTCGGAAGGAGAGCTCTCGTTCCGTCGCTACGCGTCCTATGACGAGTATATTGCACATCAAGCCTCGAAGCTTGATAAAGTTAGTGACAGGTTGAAGGAGAACGAGGAACTATTCTACGAGGAATTTGTTTCCCGACTGGGCTCATGTGGCCCATTGAAGGATAAGAACTCTGTTCTCTGCCTCGCGGCGCGGGTTGGTACGGAAGTGCGCGCCTTGATCACGTTGGGTCACTTTGCCGTTGGGATTGATCTTGAACCTGGGAAATCCAACGCCTACGTTCTTCCGGGCGACTTTCATAAGCTGGTGTTTGCGGATAACTCGATCGATGCGGTCTACTGCAACAGCCTCGATCACGTCTTCGATCTCGCCAAGGTGGTAGGCGAGGTGCGCCGGGTGCTGCGGCCGGGGGGGATCTTTGTCGCCGACCTGTTTGCCGGATACGAGGAGGGCTTTACGGCCGGCGAGTACGAGGCGACGCACTGGAAGACCGTCTCTGCGATCGTCGACAAGATCAAGGAACTGGGCGCCTTCGCCGTAATCGAGGAGCGGCCGTTGGGCAAACTCCTGCGCGGCAAATATACACAAGCCGTGTTTGGTAAGCCGGCGGCCTGACGACGACGGGGCAGCGCGTGGGATATTTCAACTACGATCACTTGCGATTCCGCTACGAGCCTTTTCCGATCGGATACGCTCGTCCGATCATGGATGAGAGCGTGTACAAGGAATTGGCTTCGACCTACCCCGAGCGCGAGCGCTTCGTTTATCTGGAGAAGGTCGGGCACAAGTTTACCTTGTCCGAGCGCTTCAACCCGCGCCAATACGAAGACTTCATCGCCAGCACACCGGTGTGGCGGGAGTTCCATGGCTGGCTCAAGAGCGACGACTTCATTCTTGAGGTCATGCAGACGCTGCGCGCGCATCAGATCGACCTGGGATACAAGAAGCCTCCCTCGCTGCGAAAGCGGCTGCTGCGAACGTTCAAGAGCGTTGCCGGTTGGCGGGTCGGGGTCCGCCAGGGACGACTGACCGCGCGGTTCGAGTTCTCGATGCTGCCGGCCGAAGGCGGTTCGGTCATGCCGCACACCGACTCGCCGACGAAAATCGTCACGCTCATCATCTCCATGGTCGAAGATTCCGAGTGGTGCCCCGAGTTTGGCGGCGGGACCGAAATCAATCGGCCGAAGAACGCGCAGATGATTTTCAACCAGCTCAACCGGCAAGCCTCGTTCGACGAGGTCGAGATGATCGACGTATTTCCCTTTACCGCCAATCAGGCCGTGGTCTTCATCAAGACGTTCAATTCATGGCACTCGGTCAGGCCGATGACGGGCGCCGGCACGGACGCGCTGCGCAAGACACTCACCATCAATATCGAGACGACTTGAGCGGGTCGCCGTCGACAGGGGAGGTCACACCTTTGGTTCACAGCGTCCTGGAACGTCTCGATCCGAGCCACATTGTCCTCGATCCGCAGCCGTATCTTTACTCAACGGAAGCGCTGGATCCCGATTACTATGCTGAACTGGCGGCGGCCTATCCGAGCCTGGAGAGCGTCGCCGGCACTGGCCCTCTGGAGAATAACCGTGCGTACCTCCGCCAAGCGCGCGAGGTGATCGATAATCCGGAGATCCCGGCCATCTGGCGGGACTTCTTCGATTACCATACCTCCGAGACCTTCTTTCGCGAGATGATCGCTTTCTGGCGGGCCGCGCTGGATTGCGTCTACCCGAACCTCGACACGCTTCTGGGAACACCGGTCGACCAGGCCACGATCGGTCTGCGTTCACGCGGCAAGGAGAAGGCGCTCGAAAACAAGTCCGCCGACGTGATGATGGACTGCCAGTTCGGCGTCAACAGCCCGGTCAAGGAGAAGACGGCTGTACGCGGGCCGCATGTCGACGACACGCACAAGCTCTATGCCGGGCTTCTCTATTTTCGATTGCCGGAGGACAGCGTCGAGGGCGGCGATCTTGTCCTCTACCGTGCCAAGGAAGGCAGCCGCTATTTCCAGGACGGCCGCCGCGATATCCCGGAGCGCTACGTCGAGCCGTTCAGGGTTGTGCCGTATCGTGCCAATACGCTGGTCATGTACTTGAACACGCCGCGCTCGATTCATGGTGTCTCGCCGCGTGCCGTCACGCCTTTGTACCGTCGCTACATCAATCTGCAGTGCGAGTGCTACCGTCTGCCGGAGGGCGAGTTCTTTCCCATCCAACGCGACGCGCTTGGGCGGATCGGCTCGGCGGTGCGCCGTACGCTCGGGCTCAGGGACGCTTGAGCGCTCAGCAGGACGCTGCCAGGGAAGACGTGGGTCGGCTGGCCGGGCATTGAGGGGCGGAAGGGAGAGCAGATGCGGATCAGCGCGCTCGCGGAAACAGGCCTCGGCATCAGCGAGGACCAGATCACAACCCTGTTCGCGCCCTTCGTCAGCCAGCCCTCGGGAGCCTTCGATCCGCTGTGGCGGCAGGAGATCACGCGCAGGCGGCTGAAGCACCTTCGTCACGCCGCCCGCCGCTTGTTCATGGGCTGGCTGCCGGAAACGCGCCGCGACGAGGGCACCGTTCGCACCGAGTACGAACGCGGCTGGGCTGGCATCGATTATGCGCGCTACACCCTTGATGCGCCGCTCGACGGCGCCACGCCGTGGGAGTGGCGCGGCCGTCAGATGTTTGCCACCGATACCGGCGCGACGCGGGTGCGCCAGTTATTCCTGATCCGGATCCTGGAGCGGCTGCGTCCGCGCTCGGTCCTTGAGGTCGGCTGCGGCAACGGCATCAATCTCCTGCTGCTGGCCGGCCGGTTCCCGCAGATCGCGTTCTCGGGGCTTGAGCTGACCGAGGCCGGCCACGCGGCGGCCGTGGCTTTCCAGCGGCACGCTGCCTTGCCGCGGGAAATGAAGGCCTACGCGCCCGAACCGATCGAAGATCCGCAAGCGTTCAAGCGCATTGCCTTCGTGCAAGGGAATGCCGTCGCGATGCCGTTCGCCGACGGTGCGATTGACCTTGTCTACACAACTCTGGCGCTCGAACAGATGGAGCGGGTGCGGGGAGCGGCGCTCTCGGAAATTGCCCGCGTCGCTGGCCGCAATACGTTCATGGTCGAGCCGTTCCGTGACGTCAACAAGGCCTTCTGGCCACGGCTCTACGTCTACCGGCGCAACTACTTCCGCGGTGCGATCGACGACCTCGAGCACTACGGCCTGCGGCCGGTGCTGGCTACGGACGACTTTCCGCAAGAAGTGTTCTTGAAGGCCTGCGCCGTGCTGGCCGAAAAGAAATCCGCTTAAGCGCCGACGGTCACGGCCGGGTGGTGATCGTCGACGATGCCGGCCGCCAGCCGCGCCTTCCACCGGCTCAAGCGTTCGCGCTCGCTCGCTGACTTGAGCTGTCCGCAGGCGGCCATGATGTCGCGCCCGCGCGGTGTCCTGAGCGGCGCCGTATAGCCTGCATCATTGAGGAGGGTGGCGAAGCGCACCATCGCTTCGTTGGTGGAACACTCAAACGGCGCCCCGGGCCAGGGGTTGAAGGGGATCAGGTTGAACTTGCACGGGATGCCGGCGACCAGACGTGCAAGCGCCTTGGCATCGGCGGCGGTGTCGTTCACTCCCTTCAGCATCACGTACTCGAACGTGATCCGCCGCGCATTGTCGGCCGCCGGGTAATCGCGGCACGCCTGCATCAGTTCGGCGATCGGGTACTTCCGATTAAGCGGCACCAGGACATCACGCAAATCGTCCGTGGCCGCGTGCAGGCTGACCGCGAGTTTCACCGCCAGCTCTTCGCCGACACGCCGGATCAGCGGCACTACGCCAGCCGTCGACAGCGTGATGCGGCGTCGGGAGATGCCGATGCCCTCGGGATCCATCAGGATCGTCACCGCCGTAGCGATGTTGTCATAGTTGAACAGCGGCTCGCCCATGCCCATCAGCACGATGTTCGAGATCCAGCGCTGGTCCTTGGGCGTCGGCCACTCGCCATAGGCATCACGGGCGATCATCACCTGGCCCACAATCTCGGCCGGGCCAAGGTTGCGGACGAAGGGCTGCGTGCCAGTGTGACAGAAGGCGCAAGTGAGCGTGCAGCCGACCTGCGACGAGATGCACAGCGCGCCGCGGTCTGCCTCCGGGATGTAGACCGTCTCGGCTTCCTTGCCGTCAGCGAACCGCAACAGCCATTTGCGCGTTTCGTCGGCTGAGCGCTGCTCGGCCACGATTTCGGGCCGCACAATCGCGGCCGACGTCGCGAGCTTCTCCCGCAGCGCTTTCGACAGCGTCGTCATTTCACTGAAGTCGCGGGCGCCGCGACAGTAGAGCCAATGCCAAACTTGGCGGGCACGAAAGGCAGGCTCACCAAACGCTGCGAAGTGCGCAGCGAGCTCGGCGCGCGAAAGGCCGATCAGGTTGACGCAGTCCGCCGTCATCGTTCCGCCGTTTGCCGAGGGCTTGGCTATTTCACCTCGCACGCCTTTGAGATCGCAGCGAGCGCGGCGCTGAAGCCCATCAGCGAATAGGTATCCGTGGTGAGTGTGCCGCGCTGGGAGGCCCCTTTAATGACTATTTCGGAGCCCGTCTTCATCGCCTCGAGCATTGCCCGGTCAGCCTGAGCATCGCTGTTCCAGGCATTCTTGCCCTTGGTGAACATCTTGAAGCTGCGCCCCGCGATCGCGGCGGTTGCCTCGCTGTTCGTCTTGTAGTCGTAACCAGTGTCAACACTGATTTCGTTAGTCACCTTGTCACCGGGGCGGTGCGAGACAAGCAGAAAAACGGGGTCGCGAGTCTTATACTTTCCCTCGGCCTTTTTCGGCGCTGAAAAAATATAGCAAACCTTGCGCTTGTCGCTTCCATCGACAAACGCTGCCCAGTCACCAAACTTACCCAGGCTCTTCGGCGCCGCCAGGGCCGGTGATGCCATCGCGAGAATCACGACTAGGATTAGTATCGACCGCATGGAATCCTTCACCTCTCGAATGCCGGTATAGATAAACAATGGCACCGTTGATGCCAAGGCTAAAGGCCAGCATCCGCTCCCTGCCGACCGGACGGCGGTCTTTCCGCAGTGCCGGTCCCGGCCGCCAATCTCCATGACTAGCAGGAGGTTGGGAGAAACGGCGGACCGTTTCTTTGCCGTGCGGGTCATTCCCGCCACGGCGAGCTGCCAACCGGAAAAGACGCATGCATGGGTCGTTTCAGACGTGAACGAGCCTGCGATTCGCCCTTGCGGCGCAACGAAAACGGTCCGCAGAGGGGAGTTGACGCCGCAGCCGCAAAGCGGAACAAAGACGGCGTTGGCAGGGAGGTGAATCATGCGCGCGCTCGTCTGCAAGGAGTTGTCAGGAATCGACGGCCTCGCGGTCGAAGAGATCCCGGTGCCGGAACCGGCGGCGGGCGAGGTTCGCATCCGGGTGCGTGCCGCTGGCGTCAACTTTGCCGACACCCTGATTGTCGCCGGCAACTACCAGGTTCGTCCTCCGCTGCCCTTCTCGCCCGGGTTCGAGGTCGCGGGCGTGGTCGATGCGGTCGGTCCCGGGGTTGCCGAATTCAGGGGCGGCGAACGGGTGATGGCGGTTGCCGACTGGGGCGGCTTCGCGCAAGCCGTCGTCGTCCCGCAAGGCCAGGTATTCCGCCTGCCGGATGGGGTGGATGATGTCGTCGCAGCGGGCTTTCCGGTTGCCTATGGTACCTCGCATTTCGGGCTCAGGTTCAAGGCCGCGCTCAAGCCCGGTGAGAGCTTGCTGGTGCTGGGTGCTGCCGGCGGCGTGGGCTTGACTGCCGTCGAGACCGGCAAGCTCCTGGGGGCGCGGGTCATCGCGGCCGCGACCGGTGAGGCGAAGATGGCGATCGCGCGCGAAGCCGGCGCCGATGAGACGGTGGACGCGCGCGCACCGGACTTCCGCGATACGATCAAGGCGCTGACCGGGGGGCGCGGCGCGGACGTCGTCTACGATCCGGTCGGCGGCCAAGCGTTCGAGCAGGCGTTGCGCTGTACGGCACTGGGTGGCCGCATCTTGATCGTCGGCTTCGCTTCGGGAGAGGTCCCGCAGATCCCGGCCAATCTGCTTCTCGTCAAGAATATCAGCGTCATTGGCTACTACTGGGGCGCCCATCGAACGCTGGCACCCGAAGCGCTGGCCGCTTCCTTCCGTGAGCTCCTGGGCTGGCTGGCGCAGGGCCAGCTGAAGCCGCACGTCTCAAAGACCTTCCCGCTTGCGGAAGCCGTTGCCGCGCTCAAGGATCTGCGCGCCCGCAAGACGACGGGCAAAGTGGTGCTCACGATCGGCGACTGAGCGGGCGGCATCGCTGCAGGCTCCTCTGTGGCTGCCCTCAGCCCAGCGCCGGCCGCAGCGCCTGCTCGCGAATGGGTAGGTGCAGGACGGCGGCTGCAACGCCCAACACGATCGAGGCCAGCCAGATGGCATCGTAGGACCCGGTCCACGTGTAGACCACACCGCCCAGCCACACGCCTAGGAAGCTGCCGACCTGGTGGCTGAAGAAGACCAGCCCGAACAGGGTCGAAAGGTAGCGGACGCCGAAGATCTGGCCGACCAGGCCGCTCGTCAGCGGCACCGTGCCAAGCCACAACAGACCGATCGCGGCGGCAAAGGCGAGCACGGTCGTCTCGGTTTTCGGGACCGCGAGAAAGACGGCGATGGTCAGTGCGCGCACGGCGTAAAGGGTGAAAAGGAGGCGCTTCTTCGAGTAATGGCCGCCCAACAGGCCGCAGCCCCAGGTCCCGATGATGTTGAAGAAGCCGATCAGCGCCAGCGCCATCGCTGCCAGGGCAGGCGTCAGCCCAAGGTCTGCCAGGTAGGACGGCAGGTGGACCGCGATGAACACCACCTGGAAGCCGCAGACGAAGAAGCCGGCGTTCAGGTACCAGAAACCGCGATGGCGGCTGGCTTCCCGCAGCGCCGCCTGCAGCCCTCCCTCCGCAAGCGGGGATGACGCCTGCATCGGTTCCGTACTTGCGCCGGCAGCACTGGCGCGAACGAGAAGGAGGGCGAGCGGCGCCATTGCCGCCGCGAACCCGGCCATCACGAGAAAGGCTTGCGACCAGCCCAGCGCCGCAATCATCGCTTGGCCGACTGGGGCCATGGCGAACTGGCCGAACGACCCGCCGGCGCTCGCGAGGCCAAAGGCGGCGCTGCGGCGCTGCGGCGGCACAGCACGGCCGATCGCGCCCAAAACGACGGCAAAGCTGACGCTGCTCAGCCCCAAGCCAACCAGCAGGCCGGCCCCGGTCTGGAACATCGCATACGTTCCCGCAGATGCCATCAGCACCAGCCCGCCGGTGTAGGCGAAAGTGCCGGCGAGGAGGACCTTAAGCGCGCCAAAGCGGTCGGCAAGCGCGCCGGCGAACGGCTGCGCCGCCCCCCACAGGATGTTCTGCACCGCCATCGCGAGGCCGAACTGCTCGCGGCCGATGTCGAGGGCCAGACAGACCGGGCCCATGAACAGCCCGAAGGTCTGGCGGATGCCCATCGCCAGTGTGAGGATGAGGGCGCCGCTTGCGAGCGCCAGGAGTGCGCTCGTGCTAAGCCGGGACGCGGTGAGGCGGGCGGCTGTGGTGGCTGGCGGGGGAGTCATGTGTGCAGGAAGCGCAGTTGGGTGTCCTCCAAGACGGCGCAGGTCAGGCGGCCACTATAGAAGGCGCCGGTATCGATGCCGATACGGTTGCGGGCAACGACCGGTTCCGGCGTGATCGTGTGGCCGTGCACGATCCGGCGGCCGAAATCGGCCTCGGAGTGGAGGAAGGGGCCGCGGATCCAGAGCAGGTCCTGCGGCTCTTGGCGGTCGAGTGGGCGGCCTGGCCGGACGCCGGCATGGACGAACAGATAGTCGCCTTCCTCATGCGAGAAGGAGAGGCTGTCGAGGAAGCCGCGGTGCGTCGACGGCACGGCCTCAATCAGACAGGTGCGCAGATGCTCGAGGTCGCGCTCGCTGGTGAGTGAACGTCCGGAAACGCCGTAGCTCCACAGCGTTGCGGTGCCGCCGTTGAAGAGCCACACCGGGTCGGGCGGTCCGTTGAGGAAGTCGAGCATCATTCGCTCATGGTTGCCCATCAGGTACACCCGCTCGAAACCCGCGAGCGGTTCGTTCAGCAGCATGTCGACCACTTCGAGCGAACCAGGGCCGCGATCGACATAATCGCCGAGATAGATGACGACCGGCCGGCAATCGGGCGCAAGGTTTGCCCGATCGTCGACGATCCGCCGATGCAACTCGCGCAGCAAATCGTCGCGGCCGTGAATGTCGCCAATCGCGTAGATCCGCCGCCCGGGCGGGACGCGGGCACTCCATCCACGGGGGGGTAAACCGGTCAACTCGAACATAGGCGAGAGCATGGGTCTGGTGGCAGCTGAGCGCAAGGCCGGGACCGGCGCGCCCCGGCTTGGCCGCCTTATCGCATCCGTAAACTTATGGCGCGCCTGGGAAAACGAAAGGGAAACTTAACGCCGGTGATGGAAAATTGTCCGCATCTTTCCCTGCTTGCCGCTGCTGATCGGGACCCGGGTGTTCAGCCAAGATGCCGTAGCCGGCTCAAAGTATGCACTTCGTGACCGACGCGAGCAGAGCCTGCGCGCGTACTTGGCGGTTGATACTTTCTCCCGCGGCGCCAGCTTCGCGGTCGTTGTCCACCTGTCGCGGGTCCCAATCATCAGCAGACAACCGAGTCTGCGGCGCTTTGCCATTGGTCTCCTGAACGGCATCAGCGTGCGCCGGGATGCGCGGCTGTTCACGCTCGCGCGTGGCGACGTCGCGCTGGTCTGCCCGGAGATGCCGGTCGATGAGGTCGATACCGTCCTGAAGCGCATCGGCGACATGTTCGGCATCGGTCGCGCAGCGTTGACCGGCGACGGGCGGGAGGCACTGTTCAGCTGGTTCGATCTCTCGCGGCCACAGGATGTTTCCGCACTTGAGCAGTGCGCGAGCGAAGCCGAGGCGGCCGTGGAGGAGGGCAATGCCGCCGCGCGCAGGCCGATCAGCGCGCGCGATGTCTCGATTATCGCCAAGACGCTGGAGACGCAGCCGGTCGCTCCCTTCATCCAGAGCCAACGGGCGGTGGCGCTCGCCGGTGCGCAGGTCGGAACGCTGTTCTGCGAGACCTTCCTTTCGATCGGGGAGCTGCAGCGGGTTGTTGCGCCCGACATCGACCTGTTCGCAAAGCCGGCGCTGTTCCATTTCATCAGCCGCATCCTCGATCGCTGCATGTTGCGCTCGCTCGCCGATAGCGGGCCGCAGTCACTCAAGCCGATCAGCCTTAACCTCAACATCGGTACGCTGTTCACGCCGGAGTTCCGTCGTTTCGATCAGGTTTGGCACGGCGCTGCGCGGCCCGTGATCGAGATTCAGATAGTCGATGCACTTACGGATACTGAGAGCTTCGCGATCGCGCGAGACGATCTCAAGGCACGCGGCTACCCGGTTCTGCTCGACGGTCTGACGCCGCTGCATCTCGCCGCGATCGACGTCGGCGGCTTGCAGACCGACCTGATCAAGGTTGCCTGGTCGCGCCCGCAGATCGAAGCCCTGCGCCTGCGTGATCCGGACCTCTTGCGGCGGTGCATCGAAAAGGTGGGCCGGGATCGGATTGTGCTCGGGCGGGTCGAAACTGAAGAGGCAATAGCAACCGCGGTAAGGTTCGGCGTAACGCGCTTCCAGGGCTACTACATCGATCGCCTGATGCAAGCGATCGCAGCGAAGCGGCGGTCTTGACCACCCGGAGGTGAACGTGCCAGCCAGTTCGGTGGTCGATACGCGGTCCAAGGGTGCGGACGCCCTGCTTGCGGAGTATTTGCGCCGGCTGGAATCGCGCAAGGAAGGCCGGCTTGCTGTGCATGTCATGCTGTCGCGCCTGCGCCCGTTCAATCGGCGCGAGCATCACCTGAACGCGGCCCGGGCGGGTCTTGCCCAGCTGGCCGACGAGCGCCGGGGACAGTTGTTCGTCCTCGCCAATGCGGATCTGTTCTTCTTCTTCAGCAAGGAAGTTGAGGGACTGGTCCGCACGGAGATCATGCGGGTGCGCTTTTTGTTCACCGAGGATCCGATCGTCGCCAAGGCCTCGGATGCGGACGGGTTCATCACCTGGTATGCCGTCGATCGTCAGTATGATGCGCTGGTCCGGGCGGCGCGCGGGGCTTCGGACAGCAATGCCGCTGCACGCGGCGTGGTTGGCCGTGATGGCGCCAGGGCCGATCTCAAGGCACGGCAAAAGGCCAGTTCCGCGTTGACGCCGGAATTGCTTGATCGCATCGAAGCCGGGCTCGTGCAGGCGGACCTGTCGAGCCTCCTTCGCCGGCACGCGGTCTGCTCCGTTCCCAACGAGACCGCGCCGGAGCCGAAGTTCGTCGAGTGGACGGTCTGCATCAGCGACCTCGCCCAGACGATGCTGCCTCACTTTGATTTCGCCTCCGATCCGCTGTTGTTCCAGCATCTCACCGAGAGCCTGGACCGGCGCATGCTGGCGCTGTTGGCGAAGCCGGGCGGGCCGCTCGATGGCGGCGACATCAGCGTCAACCTCAACGTTGCAACATTGCTCTCCGAGCATTTCTTCACCTTCGACGAAAAACTGTTCACGGCCCGGCGCGGCTGCATCGTCATCGAACTCAAGCTTGCGGACATCGCGCAAGACCCGGAGAGCTATGAGTTCGCCCGCAAACTGGCCCAGGCAAAGGGCTACCGGTTGTGCCTTGACGGACTGACGCTGTGGACGTTCGGCCTCGTTGACCGCGGCCAGCTCGGCCTCGACTACCTGAAACTGAACTTCGACGCGCTGATGCTGGTGGAAGCCGAAGAGCGGCGGGCGTGGCTTGAGGACGCGGTCGCGCGTACGGGTCCGGCGCATCTCATCTTGAGCCGCGTCGAGAACGCCGAGGGCGTGGCCTTCGGGCGTGCCGCTGGCGTGCAACTCTTCCAAGGCCGCCATATTGAACGGCTGCTGGCGGAGGCACGGCAGCGGCGGCAATATGTGCGGTTGAACCGGCGCGCAAGCGGCGACACATAAGCGGAGGTGCGCGCGCGCGGGTTGGCTCCTGCTGGCACGTGCCGGCGCAACCATGCCATCCTTCGCTCAGCTCACGACAACCGCTTCGTCCGATGCCCCGTCTCACCCCTGTGCAGCCTGCCGACGCCATCGTTGCGGACCGCCTCGTCAAGCGCTTCGGTGCGCTCACCGCCGTCGACGGGCTCAGCTTTAGGGTTCGCACCGGCTCGACGACCGGCCTTCTCGGCGGCAACGGCGCTGGCAAGACGACGACGCTGTCGATGCTGTTGGGCATCGTGCTGCCGAGCTCGGGCAGTGTGCATATCCTCGGCACCGACATGATCAAGCGCCGCTATGACGTCCTGCAGCGGATGAACTTCTCGTCCCCTTACGTCGATCTGCCGCGGCGCTTGAGCGTTGCCGAGAACCTGACCGTGTACGGCTGGCTCTACGGCGTCAGCGATCTCAAGCGCCGGATCCGCCTGCTGGCCGAGGATCTGCAGCTGACAGCGTTCCTCGACCGGCCGACCGGCGATCTTTCGGCCGGCCAACGCACCCGCGTCGCGCTCGCAAAGGCGCTCCTCAACGATCCGGACGTGCTGCTGCTGGACGAACCGACCGCATCGCTTGATCCCGACACCGCCGACTGGGTGCGCGGCTACATCGAAGCGTTCCGCGGCCGTGTCAATGCGACCATCCTCATCGCCTCGCACAACATGGCCGAGGTCGAGCGGCTGTGCGATGAGGTTCTGATGCTGCGCGACGGCCGCATCGTCGATCGCGGCGCGCCGCAGGAGCTGATCGGCCGCTACGGCCGGCGGACGCTCGAGGAAGTCTTTCTCGACGTCGCCCGCAACCGCCGGGTTGCCGTGCAGGCTGCTGGGAGCTGAGGGCCGATGCACGGGCGCGATCTCTTCTCCTTTCGGCGGGTCGGTGCTTTCTTGCTGCGCCACCTGTACGTACTCAAGCGATCGTGGCCGCGGCTGCTCGAACTCGCCTACTGGCCGTTCGTGCAGATGATCCTGTGGGGGTTCATCACCACGTTTCTGGTGCAGAACTCAAACTGGGTGGCGCAGGCATCGGGCGTGCTGATCAGCGCTGTCTTGTTATGGGATGTGCTGTTCCGCGCCAATCTCGGCGTTTCGGTGACCTTCCTTGAGGAGATGTGGGCCCGCAACCTGGGCCAGCTGTTCGTCAGCCCGTTGCGCGCCTACGAACTGGTGGCGGCGCTGTGGCTGATGAGCTGCATCCGCACGGTGATCAGCGTGCTGCCGGCGGCCTTCCTGGCGGTGCCGCTGTTTGGCGTCTCGGTGTTCGCGCTCGGGCCGGTGCTGGCCGCCCTGTTCGCCAACCTGCTGCTGTTCGGTTGCAGCGTCGGCCTCGCCATCGCCGCGCTCGTGCTCCGGTTCGGGCTCGGCGCCGAGAGCCTGGCCTGGGTCGCGGTGTTTGCGCTGGCGCCGTTGAGCGGCGTCTACTATCCGGTCAGCGTGCTGCCGGACTGGCTCATGCCGATCGCACTCGCGCTGCCGTCAGTGCACGTGTTCGAGGGCATGCGCGCGGTCTTGTTCGAGAATGCGCAGCGCTGGGACCTGGCCGGGCTCGCGTTCGCCCTCAACCTCGTCTACGGGCTTGCCAGCACGCTGTTCTTCTTGCGCATGGTGCGGGTCGCGCGCATGCGCGGGCTGTTGCTGCAGCAGGGCGAGTGACGCGCGCGGCGGGCGCGTGCTCGCGATGGTTAGCCGTCCGGCCGATCAAGAACTTCGATCTGCTCGGGATGATCGGCCTCGATGGTGGGGCCGTTGTAGCTGTCGAGCCAGCCGCGCGCGCGCACGGTCCGCCCTTCAAGCGCGAGGAGATCGAGGCCCGCCTGCTCAAAGAGTTTCAGGTCGCGGGCGGCGATGGTGATGGTGAAGTCCGTTCGCCAGTCGGTACCAAAATTCAGGTACACATGGTTCTTGACCCGTGCCGCCTTGCGAACGGTGCCTTGGACGAGCTGGAAGGTGCCGATGTCGGCGGCGTCGATCGCGTCCGCCTTGCGGATGGCGTAAAAGGGATGGCGCCAGATGCCGCGCCGGGCCGCCCGCGCTTCACGTTCGAGGGCAAGCATCTCGCGTGCGCGGCCACGATTATCGGCGAAGGTGTAGACGCGCGCGAAGCCGGTCCGCAGCATCTCGCCCTGCAGCCACAGGCCGTCGCTGCGCTCAAGATGCGCCAGCAGGCGGCGGTGGCGATCCATGCCCTGGCCGGTGCGGATCAGGGTGACCTCACGGTTTTGCGCGCTGGCGGCGAGCGCTGACCGCGCCTCATCGGCAAGCGGCCAAGTCTTGAAGCCGGGCCGGGACAGAGGCAGCTTTGGCGCCTGAATGCCGACCAGGCGCACCTCCCGCGCGCCGTCGATGGCGCGCTCAAGGACAACCGTATCGCCGTCGATGACCTCGACCACGCGGGCGCTTGGGGCCGAGGACGGCGGCGCGGCTTGGCCGGACCAGGCTGGTGCCAACAGCGCGATCAGGGCCGCGATGCATGCAAACGCGGCCAGTCTGGGCGGGCCGCTGGCCACAGATCCATGGCGCCGCGCTGGCCACGGCAACGAAAAGACGCTGGATCGCACCCGAGGGCAAAGGAGCACTTGCTTCTATCCGGCTTTTGCAGCCTTAAATAGCACGATCACGGAGGAAGCCAAACCCGAAGCCATGGACGTCCGCCACCACCGCAGTGATCTGTTCCCGGAGATCGAGCCGTTTGCCTGCGGCCGGCTGCCGCTCGATGAGCGCCATGTCATACACTGGGAGCAGGCGGGCAACCCGCGCGGCAAGCCGGTGTTGTTCCTGCATGGCGGCCCGGGCGCGGGCGCTTCGCCGGCGCACCGCCGCTTCTTCGACCCGCGCTTCTACCGCATTGTCATCTTCGACCAGCGCGGCTGCGGCCGCTCGACCCCATACGGCGATCTGACCGACAATTCGACGCAGCACCTCGTGGCCGATGTCGAGGCGCTCAGGCGCCATCTCGACATCGAGCGCTGGCTTCTGTTCGGCGGCTCGTGGGGGGCGACACTCGCGCTTGCCTACGGCATCCGCTGGCCGGCGCATTGCCTGGGCTTCATCCTGCGCGGCTCCTTCCTCGGCACACGGCGGGAGATCGACTGGTTCCTGCACGGCATGGGGACCTTCTTCCCCGAAGCGGCGCGCGCCTTCTATGGCTTTCTGCCCGAGGCTGAGCACGCAGATCTGTTGACGGCGTATTACCGCCGGCTGACAGACCCGGATCCAGCGGTCCATCTGCCGGCCGCGGTCGCCTGGTGCCGGTATGAGTCCGCGTGCTCGAACCTGATCCCGCGCGAGGAGACGTCTCGTTACGTCGGCGGCGAGATGGACGCAGCCGCCCTGGCGCTGGCCCGCATCGAAGCCCATTACTTTATGCATGATACCTTCCTCGCCGATGGCGAGCTCTTGGCAAACGTCAGCATTTTGAAGCGCATTCCGGCGATTCTGATCCATGGCCGCTACGACATGGTGTGCCCGATTGCGAGTTCGGATTCACTCGCCCGCGCGTGGCCGGGGGCGCGCTTCGTCGTTGTTCCGGATGCCGGTCATTCGGCGATGGAGCCTGGCATCCGCACCGCGCTCGTGCGCGCGACCGAGTCGATCAAGACGCGGTTGGCACGGAGCGAGTAGATTGGGCCGAGCTATTGCTGCTGCACCCCAGGGCGGCGTGTAGGGGGGGCCGCGCGTAAGGGGGCGGCGCGTAAGGGGAGGGTGGAGGCTGCCATGGGTGTCGTCATTCGTCTGCTCACGCTGTTGCTGCTCGTTGCGCCTGCCGCCGCCGGTGCAGACGAGATCGGCGCCGTCAGCACGACCTGGAAACTGATCGGCCCCAATCACAAGATCGTCGTTGAGGCGTTCGATGATCCGGACGTGCCGAACGTGGCCTGCTGGGTCAGCCGGCCAAAGACCGGCGGCGTGTCCGGCGCGGTCGGTCTGGCCGAGGATCCGTCGGTTGCCTCGATCGCCTGCCGCCAGCGCGGGCCGGTCACGCTTACCGACGCCTTGAAGCGCCAACTGACCAAGGAAACCGAGGACGGCGGCGTCAAGGTGTTCAAGGAGCGCACCTCGGCGATCTTCAAGACGGTGCAGGTGACGCGGCTGTTTGATGCCGCGCGCAACACGCTCGTCTACCTGATCTGGTCCGACAAGGTGATCGAGGGCAGCCCCAACAATTCGCTCTCGGTCGTCGTCATCCAGCCGTGGGGTGCCCCGCCGCGCTGAAGCGGCCGCGACGGCGCGGCCACTGCGTTCCTTCTCCTATCGTCATGCGCGCCCGCGGACTTGCTCCGCGGGTCAACCCCGTACATCCACCGTCTTCGTCCCTGGATGGCCGTGACAAAGCACGGCCATGACGGGTTGAGAGAAGCGTCCGCGCGGTACCAATGGACATTCCGCGCCGAGCGGCAAAGAGGAAGGCATCGTCTGCCGGATGTCTGGCACTATTCTTTTTCGTCATGGCCGTGCTTTGTGACGGCCATCCACGAATGCGCTCGTACGGGCCGGGGCGCATGCGGCAAGGATACGGCATGCGCGGTGGCTGGATCTACATCATGACGAATCGGCCGAACGGCACGCTCTATCTGGGCGTCACCAGCGATCTCGCCCGCCGTGTGTGGGAGCACCGCGCGGGCGTCGTCGACGGGTTCAGCAAACGGTACGGCCTGAAGCGGCTGGTCTGGTATGAGAGCTGCGATGACATCCGGGCCGTGATCCAGCGCGAGAAGACGATGAAGCATTGGCCCGGCCTACCCGTGGGGCTGGGTGGGGCCCTCCTGCGCCGCTGCGGCGACGGCAGCACCGGCGGTGGGGACGCTGTGGATGTTGCTCGCCCCATGCGCGGCGAGGATACGGCGCGCGGCTTCTTCACGCTCGGGCGTGTCGGCCCGCACCCACAGGATAAGGCTGCCGGCCGCAAGCGATCGGGCGAAATGATCGGTGTGTGGAGTAGCCGTCGCCTCGCCCAGGAGTTCCTTGAGCGCGAGGCCGCCGACCGTCGCGGCGATGACGCCGGCAAGCCATGCGGCCGTGGCGCCGCCGGCAAGCAGGATGGCGCCTGAGGCGACCAGCGGTCCCTCGTAGCGCAGTTCGCCGACAAGGGCAGTCAACCGGTCCTGCCAGCGCGACTGCGTTGTGCTCGCCGCCTCCAGCGACTCGTGCGACGCCAGCACGCTCAGCTCGGCGTGTTCAAAGCCGGAACCGAGCAGCGCCTTTATGGCGGCCTCGAACGGGCCCTGATCGGCGAACAGGCCGACGACCTCGCGACCTTGGCGTTGCGCTTGCATGCGTTCCCTCGCCTCCGTCCTGCTGTGGTAGGACCCTATCGGCGCCGGCCGGTCCGGGCCATTGTCGCCGCCTCAGGTGGTTCCTTCGTCCCTGCCATGATAGGGTCCGCGGCAGAGGCGGTCGAGCCGGAGCAAGCGTGCGACAGAACGATCCCTGCGATCAAGGGAATGAAGCGCCCCAGGCTGCGGCTTGCGATGCGGCCGGCGATGCCGTGACGCCGATGATGGCGCAGTACCTCGCCGCCAAGGCCGACCATCCCGAATGCCTGCTGTTCTACCGCATGGGCGATTTCTACGAGATGTTTTTCGAGGACGCGGTGGCGGCGGCGCAAGCGCTTGACATCACGCTCACCAAGCGCGGCCGGCATCAGGGACAGGACATCCCGATGTGCGGCGTGCCCGCGCACAGCCATGCAGCCTACCTGCAGCGGCTGATCCGCCACGGCTTCAAGGTCGCGATCTGCGAACAGCGCGAAGACCCGGCGGACGCCCGCAAGCGCGCGGGCAAGACGCTGGTCCGGCGCGAGGTGGTCCGTGTCGTCACCGCCGGCACGGTGACCGAGGACACGCTGCTTGAGGCGCGCCGTCCCAACCATCTCGCTGCCGTCGCGGAAGCCGGGGGAACAAGCGGCCTTGCGTGGCTCGATGTCTCGACCGGTGCACTGCAGACGCAGCCGCTCGCCACGGACGAGCTTTCGGCTGCGCTCGCCCGCCTGGAGCCCAGCGAGCTGTTGGCGCCGGAGACCTTGGCCGGTCAGCCAGCGCTGGCGGACTGGCGCTCGTGCCTCACGCCGTTGCCGGCCAGCCGGTTCGACAGCATCAACGCCAAGCGGCGGCTGGAGCAGCTCTTCAACGTTGGCACCCTGGAAGGGTTCGGCGCCTTCAGCCGGGCCGAAATCGCCGCCGCCGGAGCGCTCGTCGATTATGTCGCGCTGACCCAGCGCGGCCGGCTGCCGCGGCTTTCGCCGCCGGTTCGGTTTGCCGACGCGAACCTGATGCAGATTGACGCGGCGACGCGGCGCAATTTGGAGCTGACCCGGACACAGGCCGGTTCAAGCCGGGGCAGTCTGCTTGATGTGATCGACCGCACGCTGACCGGTGCCGGCGGCCGCCTGCTGCTCGCCCGCGTGGTTGCACCCTCGGCCGATCCGGCCGAGATTGATCGCCGCCTCGATGCGGTCCAGTTCTTCGTCGAGGACGAGCAGGCGCGGACCGATCTGCGGTCGCACTTGCGCCGCTTTCCCGACCTGGAGCGGGTCTTGAGCCGGCTCAGCCTCGGCCGCGGCGGTCCGCGTGATCTTGCCGCCGTCCGCGATGGCCTGGCGCTGGTGCCGGCGCTGCGATCGGTGCTCGCCGGTGCGGGCCTGGCAATGCCGCCCGCCTCTCTGGCCGCGACGGCGGCGCGTCTGGCCGAGCATCCCGGCCTGGTCGAGCGCTTGGCGCATGCGCTGGTCGAGGAACCACCGGCGCTGGCGCGCGACGGCGGCTTCATCGCCGCCGGCTTTGCAAGCGCGCTCGATGATTTGCGGCACTTGCGCGACGAAGGCCGCACCCTGATTGCAGAGCTGCAGGCGCGCTACTGTGCCGAGACCGGCTTGAGTGCGCTCAAGATCCGCCACAACAATCTCCTGGGCTACTTTGTCGAGATACCGGCACGCCTCGCCGAAAAGCTGCCGGCAGCGCCGCACGGTCCCTTCATCCACCGCCAGACGATGGCGAATGCGATGCGGTTCGCTACCGTCGAGCTTTCCGACCTCGAAGGCCGGATCGCGCGGGCGGCTGAACAGGCGGTGAGCCTGGAACTCGCTCTGTTCGAGGAACTGGTCGCGACGGTAATGGGAGAGGCCGACGGGATCGCCGATGTCGCGAGCGCGGTCGCTGCCCTTGATGTTGCTGCCGGCTTTGCCGAGCTCGCGGTCGTCGCCCGCTACGTCCGGCCCGCCGTCGATGACAGTCTCGCATTCGCGATCGAGGGCGGCCGGCATCCGGTGGTCGAATTGGCGCTGCAGCGTCAAGAAGCGCAGCCGTTCGTCAGTAACGATTGTGCGCTTGAGGGCGAGCGGCGGCTGTGGCTGCTAACCGGGCCAAATATGGCCGGCAAGAGCACCTTCTTGCGTCAGAATGCGCTGATCGCCGTCCTCGCCCAGGTCGGCTCGTTCGTGCCGGCGAGCGCGGCCCGCATTGGCGTGGTCGATCGGCTGTTTTCGCGGGTCGGCGCCGCCGACGATCTGGCGCGCGGCCGCTCAACCTTCATGGTCGAGATGGTGGAGACGGCGGCGATCCTGAACCAGGCCGGGCCGCGTGCGCTCGTCATCCTGGACGAGATCGGCCGCGGCACCGCCACCTTCGACGGCCTTTCAATCGCCTGGGCCGTGATCGAGCACCTGCACGCCGTCAACCGCTGCCGCGGGCTGTTCGCCACCCACTACCATGAGCTGACGGCGCTTGCCGCCAGGCTCGATGCGCTCGCCTGCTACACGATGCGGGTCAAGGAGTGGGCGGGCGATGTGGTTTTCTTGCATGAGGTCGCGGCGGGTGCGGCTGACCGATCGTACGGCATTCATGTGGCGCGCCTGGCTGGCCTGCCACCGGCCGTGATCGGCCGTGCCGAGGCGGTGCTGCAAAGCCTCGAACGGGACGAACGTTCCTCGGCGATGGCGCGTCTTGCCGATGATCTGCCCTTGTTCGCTGCGGCGGCTGCCCGCTTGCCGGAACCGGCTGCGGGCGCAGGGCCGGCTCTGCCGCCGCAGGTGGTCGAGATCCTCTCAACAGTTCAGCCGGATGCCTTGACACCCCGTGCGGCGCTTGAAATTCTTTATCGTCTCAGGGAACTGATGGCGACACTTGAACGGAACGCGCCCTCGGCAGGGCGCACGATCGCCGCGAACTCACACGTGTAAAGACACCGTTAGTCCAGCTTCGCTAGAATCGTGCGGTGGCGTCTGCCCGATGCGGCCCCCATCTCCAGATGCACATCACTGAGAAGTTCCATGGACCGTATCCAGAATCGTCGCCAGATCTTTAACCGCAAGGAGGTTGTTGCCGCGCTCAAGCCGCTGTCCAACGGACCGCAGGCGGCGGCACCGCATGAGCGCGGGGAAGTCCTGAAGGTTATCAAGGATGCGCTCGCTCACGGCCGCGAGGAAATCCGTCGCCGCCTTGAGGCTGACGAGATCGATGGCAACATGGCCGTGCGGTCGCAATCGTTCCTGATCGACCAGGTTATCCGCACGCTCAGCGATTTCAGCGTCACGGGCGGCCTGCCGGTGCAACTGCGTGCAAACAGCCTCGCCATCGCCGCCACTGGCGGCTACGGCCGGGGCGAACTGGCACCCTTTTCGGATGTCGACCTCCTGTTCCTGGTGCGGTCCACGGCCGACCGTTCGGCCGAGGCGCTGGTCGAATACCTCCTCTACATGCTGTGGGATTGCGGCCTGAAGGTTGGGCACGCGACGCGGACGCTTGATGACTGCGTCAGTCTGGCCCGCAAGGATCTGACCATCCGCACCTGCATGCTGGAGTCGCGCTACCTGTGGGGCGATGAGACGCTGTTCTCAGCCTTCGAGAATCGTTTTTTCAGCGAGGTGGTCGAGGGGACCGGGCGGCAGTTCGTCGAGGACAAGTTGAGGGAGCGCGATTCGCGCCACGAGCGTACCGGCGATAGCCGCTACGTGCTCGAACCCCATATCAAGGAAGGGAAGGGCGGCCTGCGCGACCTGCAGACGCTGTTCTGGCTCGCGAAGTATCTCTATCGCGTCCGCGACATGGCGGATCTGGTCGAACGCGGCATCTTCACCCAGAGCGACCTGCGCCTGTTCCGCAAGGCCCAAGACTTCCTGTGGCGGGTGCGCTGCCATCTGCACTACGTCGCCGGCCGGCCGGAAGACCGGCTGACCTTCAACGTGCAGGAAGCCGTCGCCGATCGGCTCGGCTATACCAGCCGGGCGAGTGCGCGTGGCGTCGAACGCTTCATGAAGCACTACTTTCACGTCACCAAGACCGTGGGCGACCTGACGCGCGTTCTGTGCGCCGTGCTTGAGCACGAGCAGGCGCAGGCGCGGCTGCGTTTCCGCCTGCCGTCGCTTACGTTCCTGCGTCGGCTTGCCCCGGGTTTCGTTCTCGATTCCGGCCGCCTCAACATCGATTCCGTCGATGCCTTCGAGAAGGATCCGGTGCGGATGCTGCGCTTGTTCCATGATGCGCAGCGGCTGGGCCGCGACATTCATCCGAAGGCTATGCGGCTGGCTCAGCAGAGCCTCAACCTGATCACGCCGGCGGTGCGCCAGGATGCAGAGGCGAACCGGCTGTTCATGGACATCCTGACGGCGCCGACCGACCCGGAACCGACACTGCGGCGCCTCAATGAAGCCGGCATCTTCGGCCGCTTTATTCCCGATTTCGGCCGTGTCGTCGCGCAGATGCAATACGACATGTATCATCACTTCACGGTCGACGAGCATTCGATCCGCGCCATCGGGATCCTTGGCCGGCTGGAGCGGGGCGAGTTGATCGACGATCATCCGACCGCAAGCCGAATCATTACCGGAGTGCGTTCCCGCCGTGCGCTCTATCTCTCGGTGCTGCTGCACGACATCGCCAAGGGCCGCAACGGCGACCATTCGGTCCTGGGCGCCGAGGTTGCGCTGCGGCTGGCGCCTCGCCTCGGCCTTGACGAGTGGGAGACGGAGACGGTCTCCTGGCTCGTCCGCTACCATCTCCTGATGGCGCGCACGGCTTTCAAACGCGACATCGACGATCCCGCAACCGTCGCCACGTTCGTCAGCCTCGTGCAGTCGCCGGAGTGGCTGCGGCTGCTCCTGATCCTGACCAATGTCGACATCAGGGCGGTGGGGCCCGGCGTCTGGAACAGCTGGAAGGAAGGGCTGTTGAGCGAGCTCTACTTCCGTGCCCTTGAGGACATGGAGATCACCTCCGACCAGCCGCGCCAGCGGCGCGGCAACCGGGTCGAGGCGGCGAAGCAGCGCTTGCGCGACCGGCTGGTTGGCTGGGACGAGGAAACGCGCGAAGCCTACATCCAGCGCGGCTATCCCGATTACTGGCTCGCCTTCGATACCGCCGAGCACGTCCGCCATTTCGCGCTGATGGCGGACGCGGAGGCGAGCGGCGGCATTCTCAAGGTGCAAGCCGTGTTCGATCCCGTCCGTGAAGCGGTGCAGGTGACCGTCTACGCGCCCGATCATGCCGGATTGTTCGCACAGATCGCGGGCGGCATCGCGCTCGCCAGCGCGTCGATCGTCGATGCCAAGATCGTCACCCTCGCCAACAGCATGGCGCTTGACGTCCTGCATGTTCAGAGCATCAACGGTCCCTTCGATGGCGACGAAGCCCGCCTCGGCCGCCTCGTCCGCCGCATCGAAGACGCCATTTCCGGCCGCCTGCATCTGGGGCGTGCTCTTGAGGCAGCGCACCGGAGTCCGTTCATCGGCCGGGCACGCGCGTTCAAGGTCCCGCCGCGGGTGATTTTCGATAACGCTGCCAGCAACGCCTACACCGTTATCGAACTCAACGGCCGAGATCGCCCCGGTTTCCTTTACGATGTCACGTCGACGCTTACCGGTCTCGGCCTGCAGATCGGCAGTGCGCACATCTCAACCTACGGCCCCCGTGTCGTCGACGTCTTCTACGTCAAGGATGCTTTCGGCCTGAAGGTTGACCAACCCGCCAAGCTCGCGAGAATCGAGGAGTTGCTGATGCGGGCTATGGCCGGCGTCAAGCCGGACGAGCCCGCACGCGATGATTCGGCATCTGAATCCGTTCCGGCGTTGACGTGAGAATGCGCTGCCCGCCCGTTTGCGGCGGTTGTGCGGGCTCCTAAGTTTTTCTTCCCCTGTAACCTGCAAACGGATTAGAGGTCGCGGATGCTGCTAATCCGCTCGATCGCCACCATCGGGGCCTACACGGCGATCAGCCGGATCCTCGGCTTTATCCGCGATGCCCTGATTGCCGCTCTCCTGGGCGCCGGCCCGATCGCCGATGCCTTCTTCGTCTCCTTGCGCTTTCCCAACATGTTCCGCGCGCTGTTTGCTGAGGGCGCGTTCTCGGCGGCGTTCGTGCCGCTGTTCGTTGCCGCCAAGGAGAGTGAAGGCGAAGCGACGGCACGGGAGTTCGCGGTCCAGACCCAGAGCGTCCTGGCAACGGCTCTGCTGGTGTTCCTGATTGCGGTCGAAATCGCGATGCCGATCGTCCTGCTGGCGATTGCACCGGGCTTCCGCGGTACCGATACCTTCGATCTCGCGGCCGAGTTCTCGCGGATCACCTTCCCTTACCTGATGCTGATATCGCTGACCGCGCTTTACGGAGGTGTCCTCAATTCCTACGGGCGCTTCGCTGCGCCGGCGGCGGCGCCGATTCTGCTCAATCTTTCGATCATCGGCGCTCTCGTCGGCACCGGGTCGTGGATGCCGACGCTTGGCCATGCGCTCGCATGGGGGGTGGTGGTGGCGGGCCTCCTGCAGCTCCTGTGGCTGCTGGCCGCTCTCGGCAGGATGGGGGTCTGGCTGCAGCTGCGCCGGCCCCGGCGGTTGCCGCGGGTCCCGCTCGTGAGGCGGCGGGCGGGTACGGTAGCGGTTTGCGCCGGCATTCACCAGGTCAACATCCTGGTGGACACGGTCCTGGCGTCGTTCTTGCCGGCAGGCTCGGTCTCCTACCTGTTTTACGCCGACCGGCTGAGCCAGTTGCCCTACGGCATCATCGCCGCCGCGGTCTCGACCGCGCTGCTGCCGATCTTGTCCAAGCAGCTTCGCACCGGCGCGCCGGACGAGGCGCTCGCGAGCCAGAACCGCGCTCTTGAGTTCGCGTTTCTGCTCATGCTGCCGGCGGCAACGGCGCTCATCGTGCTGGCCGAACCGTTCATGGCCTTGCTGTTCGGCCGCGGTGCCTTCGACACTGCTGCGGTCCAGGCGTCAGCCGCTGCGCTTGCCGCCTATTCCGCTGGCCTGCCGGCCTATCTCGTCGTCAAAGCGCTCACGCCGGGCTATTACGCGCGGGAGGACACGCGCACACCGGTCAAGATCGCCGGTGCGGCCGCCATCCTGCACGCGGTCCTGAGCATTGCCCTGATGATCCCGTTCGACCACGTCGGCATCGCGCTCTCGACGGCACTTGCGGCTTGGTTCAATGCCATCGTGCTGGCGACGGTGCTCTATCGACGAGGCCATCTGCTGCCCGATGCCCGGCTGAAGCGGCGGCTGCCGCGGATCGTGCTAGCGAGCGCGGTAATGGCCCTGGGGCTGATCGCGCTCAACGAGACTCTGGTCGGCTGGCTCAACCAGGGCTTCGCGCTGCGGGCCAGCGCGGTGGCGCTGATGATCGCAGGCGGACTCGTCCTTTACGGGTTGTCGGCGCAGCTTTTGGGCGCGGCCAGCGTGCGCGATGTCCGGGCGGTGGCACGCGCCCGGCAGGAGAAGGGAGGGGAGGCGCCTTGACCGGCTCCGGGGGAGCGTCCATAAAACCGCCCGAACGGACCAGTATGGGGCGAGGATCGATCGGCGCGGAATGAAACGCATCTTTTCCGGCATCCAGCCCACCGGCAACCTGCATCTCGGCAACTATCTCGGCGCCATCCGCAATTGGGTGCGGCTGCAAGGCGAGTTCGAGTGCCTGTTCTGTGTTGTTGACCTGCACGCGATCACCGTCTGGCAGGATCCGGCGGAGCTGACCGCCAACATCCGCAAGACCGCCGCGGCGATGATCGCTTGTGGCGTTGATGCGGAACGCAACATCATTTTCAATCAGAGCCAGGTGCCGGGGCACGCGCAACTCGCCTGGATCTTCAACTGCGTCGCCCGGATGGGCTGGCTCAATCGCATGACGCAGTTCAAGGAAAAGGCGGGCAAGCACCGGGAAAACGCATCCGTCGGCCTCTACGCCTACCCGAACCTGATGGCAGCCGACATCCTCCTCTACAAGGCGACCCATGTTCCGGTCGGCGAGGACCAGAAGCAGCATCTTGAGCTCACCCGCGACATCGCCCAGAAGTTCAACACGGACTTCGGCAAGCCGGTGTTCCCGATCGTCGAGCCGCTGATCTTCGGGCCGGCGACGCGCGTGATGTCGTTGCGCGACGGCTCGAAGAAAATGAGCAAGTCGGATGCGTCCGACTACTCGCGCATCAACCTCACCGACGACGCTGATACGATCGCACTCAAGATCCGCAAGGCCAAGACCGATCCGGAGCCGCTGCCCGGCACGGTCGAGGGTCTGGCCGATCGGCCGGAGGCGGAGAACCTGGTCGGTATCTATGCGGCGCTTGCCGAACTCGAGCCGGAGGCCGTCACCAGCCAGTTCGGCGGTTGGCTGTTCTCGCGTTTCAAGGAGGCTTTGGCCGAACTCGCGGTTGAACGGCTGGCACCGGTGACTGCAGAAATGAACCGGCTGCAAGGCGATCCCGGGTATGTTGAGGCCGTGCTTGCCCGGGGGGCGGAACGTGCCAACGAGCTGGCTGCGCCGGTGCTGCGCGAGGTGTACGGGGTGGTGGGCTTTCTCGGCCATGACGGTGCCGGAGGGACCTGACGGGGGCGGTTGATCCACCGGCTCGGCACAACCATGTTTTCAGCATGACTGGATCGTGCGCGCACGCGGCGCCACGGGACGAAGAAGGGACCGCGAAGGCATGTTCATCCAAACGGAAACGACGCCCAACCCGGCGACATTGAAGTTCTTGCCCGGTTGCGCGGTCATGGAAAGCGGAACGGCAAATTTCCCGGGTCCGGAGGCGGCCGCACGTTCGCCCTTGGCGTTGAAGCTGTTCGAGGTCGATGGCGTCGCCGGAGTGTTCTTTGGCTCGGACTTCATCGCCGTCACCAAGATGTCCGACCGCGAGTGGGATGTGCTGAAGCCTGTCATCCTGAGCGCGATCATGGATCATTTCACACTCGGCGATCCGGTCATTACCGGCGACGCGGATGCGTTGGACGAAGCAGCGGCGGATGAGCAGGAGGGGGAGATTGCGGCCCGTATTCGCGAGCTGATCGATACCCGCGTCCGCCCGGCGGTGGCGGTCGATGGCGGCGATATCACCTTCTGCGGCTTTGAGGACGGGATCGTCTACCTCCACATGCAGGGTGCTTGCTCGGGCTGTCCGAGTTCGACGGCGACGCTCAAGCACGGTATCGAGAACATGCTGCGCTACTACGTTCCCGAAGTGATTGAGGTGCGGCCGGTCCGCTGACCGTCGCCAGGCAGCCAAAGATTGCGCAGCCTTTCGTTTCACACTTGCCGTCCCTGTTCGCGGCTTCCCGCATAGCGGCAACGGGGGCGATCGAGGTGGAAGATGATGAGCAAACGAACGTTCTTGATGTCCGGATTGGCGGCTCTCGGTGCTTCGGCCGCGGCTTTCGCGGGCGGGCGCAGAACGCACGCAGCCGCCGCGGGTAGCGCGGCGCAGCCCGGCCCCTTCGAGATCACACACAGCGAGGAGGAGTGGCGGAAGCTGTTGTCGCCGGAACAGTTCTACGTCCTGCGCCAGCACGGCACCGAGCGCGCTGGCACCAGCCCGCTTGACAAGGAACACCGCACGGGAACTTTCGCCTGTGCCGGCTGCGATTTGCCGCTGTTTCTGTCCACGACCAAGTATGACAGTGGCACGGGCTGGCCCAGCTTCTGGGCGCCGATCGAGGGCGCGATCGGCACGTCGGAGGACCGGAGCTTCTTTGCCGTGCGGACGGAAGTCCACTGCCGCCGTTGCGGCGGTCATCTGGGGCACGTCTTCGACGATGGCCCGCCGCCGACGGGGCTGCGCTACTGCATGAACGGCGTGGCACTCGTCTTCGTGCCGGCATGAGCGCGTCCCGGGCCAAGTTTCGGTGGCTGCTGGCGGGGTGCACCGCAGGCTTGCTCACCATTATCGCTGGAACAGGCTTCGGCTCAGCGGCCGATGCACCGGCGCCGGCAACCCAGAGCGCGCGCGCAATCTTTGCCGGCGGCTGCTTTTGGTGCATGGAGCCGCCGTTCGACGCCGTTCCAGGTGTGATTGCGACAGTGTCTGGCTACACCGGCGGCACGCGTGAGAATCCAAGCTACGAGCAAGTCTCCCAAGGTGGCACCGGCCATTTCGAGGCGATCGAGGTCACCTACGACCCGGCTCGCGTCAGTTACCCTCAGTTGCTGGAGGTATTCTGGCGCAACGTCGATCCGCTCGACGGCGGCGGCCAGTTCTGTGATCGGGGCAGCCAGTATGGGACGGCGATCTTCTACGCTAACGAAGACGAAAAGGCGGCGGCACTCAAGTCACGCGAGGCGGCTGCGGAAAAGCTCGTGATCAAAGGGCCGATCGTGACGCCGCTTCTGCCGGCGAAGGAATTCTATCCGGCCGAAGAGTATCACCAGAATTACTACCAGAAAAACCCGCTTCGCTATAAGTACTACCGTTATGCCTGTGATCGTGATCAGCGCTTGAAGGAAGTGTGGGGCGAAGCGAAGCAGCCGTGAGGGGCGGCCCGATGGGTGAAGTGGGGGCGGGCGCCACGTCGCGGCTCATTGTTGGCGACCTCGTCATCGATAGTGCCGACCTCGAGGAGCGGTTCGTCCGCAGTGGCGGGCCCGGCGGGCAGAACGTCAACAAGGTCGCCACCGCCGTTCAGCTTCGTTTCGACGTCCGCCATTCGCCGTCACTTCCCGTGGACGTTCGCGCACGCCTGGAACGCTTGGCCGGCCGTATGGTCAGCCGGGACGGCGTGCTGATCATCACCGCCCAGCGCTTCCGCACCCAGGAGCGCAACCGGCAGGATGCACTCGACCGGTTGATGGAGTGGATCCGGCGCGCCTTGATCGTGCCCCGCTCACGCAGGCCGACCCGGCCTTCGGCAGCCGCGGTCCGCAATCGGCTGGAGGCAAAGCGGCGGCGCGCAACGCTGAAGGCGCGGCGCCGGGAAGGTTCCGGCGAAGAGTAGCGGGCACGACCGCAGATTGTTCTGCCGTGGATCGCCAGTTGAAATTCAACCCCCGTTCGTGGCTTATCTCCGGTGGCCGGCCCGTGCTACCGTCTCACTTTGGCGGCAAGACGTCGGCGAGTGCGCCAGGCAGTGCCCCCCTTTCGTTCCGGACAGCGGATCGGCACGGTAATGACATTGAGAACGCCGGAAATGGACGAGACGGCCCTGCGTGCAGTCCGCGTCCTGCGTGACCGGTTGGAGAAGCGTACCGCCATCATCGGCGTTATCGGCTTGGGCTATGTTGGCCTGCCGCTGGCGCTCGCCTGCTGCAAGCCGGGCTTCACTGTCATTGGTTTCGACATCGATTCCGCCAAGGTCGAGGTGTTGAACCGTGGCGAGAGCCCGATCAAGCACATCCCAAGCGAACCGGTGGCTTCGGCCCGAGCCGCGGGGCAGTTCGAGGCTTCGGCCGACTTCCAGCGCTTGAACGAGCCGGACGCGCTGATGATCTGCGTGCCGACGCCGCTCGGCGCGCATCGGGAGCCGGATCTGCGCTTCGTTGAGGCGACGACGCGCTCGATCGCCGCCCGCCTGCGCCCCGGCCAGCTTGTCATCCTGGAATCAACGACCTACCCCGGAACGACGCGGGAAGTCCTGAAGCCGATCCTGGAGGCAAGCGGCTTGCAGAGTGGCATCGATTTCTTTCTCGCCTATTCGCCGGAACGCGAGGACCCCGGCAACAGCGAATACGATACCGCGCGGATCCCCAAGATTGTGGCCGGCGATGGCGAGGCGGCGAGCATGCTGGCGCAGACGCTCTACAATCATGTCGTCGCCCGCACCGTTCCGGTTTCCAACCTCGATACCGCCGAAGCGGTCAAGATCACCGAAAACATCTTCCGCGCCGTCAACATCGCTCTCGTCAACGAGCTGAAGATGGTCTACGCCGCCATGGGCATCGACATCTTCGAGGTGATCGACGCCGCCAAGACCAAGCCGTTCGGCTTCATGCCGTTCTATCCCGGCCCTGGCCTGGGCGGCCACTGCATCCCGATCGATCCGTTTTACCTCACCTGGAAGGCGCGCGAGTTCCACATCTCGACCCGCTTTATCGAGCTGGCGGGCGAGGTCAACGCCGCCATGCCCCGCTATGTCGTCGAGCGGCTGCGCTGCGAGCTTGATTGCCGCTTCGGCAAAGGCTTGAACGGAACCCGGATCCTGATCGTCGGTGTCGCGTACAAGAAAAACGTCGATGACCTGCGCGAAAGTCCGGCGCTCGAAATCATCAAGCTCCTGGACGGGCTGGGCGCCAAGATCGACTACCACGACCCGTTCTTTCCGGTGATCCCGCCGACCAGGGAATATCCCGATCTTGCCGGCAAGGCGTCAGTGCCGCTGGAGCCATACCTGATCGCCCGCTACGATGCCGCTCTCGTCGTCACCGACCACTCGGGCGTCGACTACGACCGACTGCTTGAATACGCGAAGCTGGTGGTCGACACCCGCCATGTCATCCCGCCGACCCACCCGCAAGCAGCCGTTGTCGCCCGCGCTTGAGGCGGGCCCCCCCCGCCCCGGGCGGGCGCGGGGATGGCGACACCCAAGCCTTAAGCGGCTGAGCGCGCGCATGGCGCATTAAAGTAATCCAGAATCAACGCGAAGATCCGGCCCGCCAGCAGCTGACTCCCTCGAAAGGCGCATCATTGCGACCGCGAGTGCAACGAAGCGGGAAGCAATCCAGACCCCTTAGCGGATTGAAGGAATGGATTGCTTCGTCGCTTTCGCTCCTCGCAATGACGATCTGGAGGGTATTTCGAGATGTCCAGCCGACGGATCATCGGTACCGAGGGCGTGTAGTCGCGGTTGACTCCACTGAGATAACACGACACCCCCGGCTGCACGAGCCTCTGCCGATACCGGAGCTGGCCAGCCGCCACTCCGCCGTCGCTACGATCACCACTCCCAGATCCAACTCAACGTAAGCGCGCCGAATCCGCGCTCGCCAGGATCGTCATTCTCCCGCTTGAATTCGTTGGAACGCCAGACATGAGTGTAGGAGAAGTGAAAATTGTAGATTTGGAACGCAAAGCCAGCCTGCCAGTCGTGGACGACTATCTCTTTGTCGACGCTGGCGCTGTCGCGAAAGGTGTTGCCGTCGAGGAAGATGTTGTGGCCGACGACGCGCAGGCGCCGGCCGCCAAATAGGTAAACGTTGACGGGCAGGGCCTCGTCGGCGGTGGAGCGGGGGAGAATCCCCTTCGTGTGAAGGATGCTTGGCCCGGGATTATCGGGCAGCAGCCCAAGGCGCGCCGTCACGCCGAGGGAGCCGTAGGTCAGGACGTTGCCAAGCGCGGCCCCCCAGTGCGGCCGGATGTCGAAGTAATCTGTCTTCAGTGCGCCAAGACCCAGGGCATCGGCGACCTTCAGCGTGGCAACACCGCTGTAGAAAAGATTTAGCGCAGGCTCGTCCTTGAGCTGGTGGTCCCAGCCTTGCCCTCTGTCGGAATCGATTAGCGCGTGGAAATCGTCTTGGACCTCCCGCGCGTAGGAGTGTGGTCCGACGACGCCTACCTGCAGTTCCCAACTACTGAACAGCCGATCGACGAAGTTTAGCGGCTCGTTGAACTTTTGGTCGAGGCCGAAGCCGGCGTAGAGGTAGCCAGCGTAGGGACGATCTTTGTCGTCAGGCGGGTTGAGGTCGAGCTTCTCGGGCGTGAACATCAATTGGCCGATCCGCACCGACACGGTCGTGACGTCGGGCTTGAAAAACCACTTGCGCAAACCAAAGGTGTCCACACCCTGCCCAAACATCGTGCCAGGTTCCGCGCTTACCGCACAAGCGGCGGCGACGCCGTTGGTGTAGGACCCGTCGTTGCCGTTGAAAAAGTCGTTCTCCCCCTGAAGGGTGAACGTGCTGCTGCCGCGATCTTTCGCATTTTTGTTGCTGGCGCCACCACGCTGGGTGGCGTCGTGCCGTTGGGCCCTCGCAGAGCCCCAGCAGGCACCCAGCATCGCCACGCCGACACCCCCCGCGATAGCGGCGGCGCCGCCTGCTGCCACAGGGGCGCTTCCTTGAAGTAAGATGGCTGCCGCGCCAATGCCAACGATCGCCTGCCTGCACAGCCGTTTCCCACCGTGCTGCGGCGCCCACCATTTTGCCATGTGCATTTTTTCCTCACTTTGACGTGACCATGCGGTCCACGGCGCGCCCACGCAGTGGTGGGAGCGACGGCGCTATATTGGTACGCGTGAGTTGCTCGCGAAATACGCGCTATTGTTCTTCTATGAAATTGGCAAAAAAAGTAGGGGATAACCCCAGACGCGGGATTCTGCCTACCCCTAAGATTTTAGAGGCATGCCACGACGCTCGGCTGTTTGCGCTACCTGCTCTCGACTGGGGAGCGGACTATTGGCCACGACGTGCGCGAGCCGAGCCATGCTGCACCCTCTGCCGACCCACCCGCAAGCAGCCGTTGTCGCCCGCGCCTGACGTGTGTCAGCGCTCGTGCAGAAGTTGCAGACCGGACCCTTCAGGGGGTGGCTCCGGAGGAGGGATTCGAACCCCCGACCCAGCGGTTAACAGCCGCTTGCTCTACCACTGAGCTACTCCGGAATGAAGATGGAGGCGCGGACCGGATTTGAACCGGTGTACACGGCTTTGCAGGCCGCTGCGTAGCCACTCCGCCACCGCGCCCCTTAGCCGTCCTCATCGGTGCCGGCATCAGCACCCAGACGCCTCGGAGCGGTACTTGCTGGGAACTTAGACGCCACTCCTCTTACGGTCAAGCATCCGTGCGCGTGCACTAGAGCGTTGTGTTGAGGCCGAGCCAGGGCTATAAGGCGCAGCGATATCGCGCACGCACACTGGCTGCGCTTGTCTATTTTCCGTCTCAGGGCCTGCCATGGATTACGCCGCCGCCCGTGCAAAGATGGTCGCGAACCAGATTCGCACCAACCGGATCACCGATCCGGCCGTGATCGCGGCGATGGAGGCGGTGCCGCGTGAGGCCTTTCTTCCGGCGCATCTGCAGGGCATCGCCTATATCGACGAGGATGTTGCGTTGGGCGGCGGTCGCTTCCTCCTGGAGCCGCTCGTGACCGCCCAACTTTTGCAGGTCGCCGAGCTTGCTGCCGACGACGTCGTCCTCATCGTCGGTTGCGGCGTTGGCTACGATGCGGCGGTGGCGGCGCAGATTGCTGGTGCCGTCGTTGGCCTGGAAAGCGACCCCGGCCTTGCGCAGACGGCGCGGCGCGTGCTGGCGGAACAAGGTTTTAGCATGGTGACGGTCGTCGAGGGGCCGCTGGGGCAAGGTTTTGCCCGCCAGGCGCCTTACGATGTCATCGTCTTCGCTGGCGCCATTGCGGCACCGCCGGCCGCGATCACCGAGCAACTCGCTGAGGGTGGGCGCATGGTTGCCGTGATTGCCGACGGTACCGGGATCGGCCGGGGCACCCTGTTCGTCAAGGCCGGCGGCATCGTTTCGCACCGGGTCGCCTTCGATGCGGCAACGCCGTTTCTGGCAGGCTTCGAACCGCAGCCACAGTTCAGCTTTTGAAATGGCCGGTGCATTTCAGGGTGGGGGTGACCGTTAAGCCACACCTTGTCACGCCTGTGCGAGAAGCTCTTGACCCTTTAACTGCAATCTGTTGGGAATTGCCTTTCAACGAGAATGACGTCAAGAGCAATCAGTGTTTCCCCGAAAACTTGAAAAAGGGGGCAATTCTTCCATGAAAGCCCAACGGTTCGGACTGGTTTGTGCTGTTGTTGCGGCGACTGTCGGGATTAACAGCCCTGTTTCAAGCGAGACGCTAACGGAAGCGTTGACGCAAGCCTACCAATACAATCCCCGCCTGATGGCGCAACGCGCCCGTCTGCGCAGTGTGGATGAACAAGTGCCCCAGGCGTTGTCGGGCTGGCGGCCGACGCTCACGGCGAGCGGCAACGCCGGCTACCGTCATATTGACCAGCAGGAAGACAAAGCGATTGACGCGTCGGACAACCTCTTCAATCGCCGGGTGAATGCGACGATCGAGCAGCCGCTGTTTCGTGGTGGGCGCACGATGGCGGCGACGCGCGCTGCGGAAAATTCGGTGCGCGCCGAGCGGGCGCGACTGTGGTCGGCGGAACAGAACATTCTTCTCAATGCGACGACGGCCTACGTTGACGTCGTTGCCGCCGCGGCCGTCGTTGAGCTGCAAGTCCGCAATGAACAGCGCTTGGGCCGCCAGTTGGAGGCGACCCGTGATCGGTTCCGGGTCGGCGAGGTGACCAAGACCGACGTCTTCCAGTCGGAGGCCCGCCTTGCCCGCGCGACCGCCGAACGGATCCGTGCCGAGGGCGCCCTTGAGGCCCAGCGGGCGGTGTACAAGAACGTCGTCGGCGTCCTGCCGGGTGCCGTCAGCAAGCCGCCGGTTCCGACGCCCTTGCCGCCAACCAGGGAGGCAGCGATCTCCGGTGCCTTGGGCGGCAATCCTGACATCCTCGCCGCCGAGTTCGATGAGCGTTCGTCGATGGACGATATCGACTTCGTGCGCGGCGAACTGCTGCCGTCGGTCAGCTTGGTTGGCGAAGCCGAGCGCGAGTGGGAAGCGGCGCGGGAGGGATCCCGCTTCGACACCCTCGAGGCCTCGGTGCGGATGACGGTGCCACTCTATCAAGCCGGCGGTACCTATTCGCGGCTGCGGGCAGCGAAACAGACGGCAGCCGAGCGGCGGCGCCTGATGGATCAGGCTCGACGCAATGCAGAGGAGGCGGCGAGCCAGGGCTTCACCAACGTGCAGACGGCCCGCGCTGCCACCAAGTCGTTCGTGAAGCAGGTGCAGGCGAACGAGGTCGCCCTGGAAGGCGTGAAGCGCGAAGCCGACGTCGGCGCCCGGACGGTGCTCGACATCCTCGATGCGGAGCAGGAACTGGTCGACTCGCAGGTTCGTCTGGTTCAGGCGGAGCGGGAGGAGATCGTCGCTTCGTACGAGCTTACGGCCGCGACCGGTGACTTGACGGCCGACAAGCTGCAGCTTCCGGTAGAGCACTACGATCCTGAAGCACACTACCGCGAGGTTCGTGGCAGGTGGTTTGGGGGGTCGTCGAGCGGTGACGTGAGCAGCGATTTCCGCAAACCGTGAAGACTTTCGTCACTTTTTTCCCTTATCGTACTGCGTTCAGGGCTGGCGTGCTGCCGGCCCTGATGGCGTGATAGCGGACTGAAGCGGCACTGGACAGGCACGGACGATGACGGACGACCCTCAGAAGAGCAAGGCTTCGCAGCAAGAACCGTCCATGGAAGATATTCTCGCCTCGATCCGCAGGATCCTGGCCGAGGATACGGGCGGGACGGCCGAGAAGGAGGCAGTCGCGCGCGACGTGGACGTGCAGGAGGTGCTCCCGTCGGAGCCGGACGAACCACCGGCGCCGCTGCAGCCCGAGCCCGACGCGGAAGAAATGGCAGAACCAGAGCCGCCCTTCGAGATCGAAGAGCCGCACGCCGAACCCGCGGAAGCGATGTTCCAGGAGGAAGAGGTGCCGATTCAGGAACCGATCGAGGACGACGACGATCTGGTCGAAGAAGTGGATCAGGACGAGGAGGTGTTTGATCTGACGCCGAACATGAAGGCCAAACCCGAGCGCGCTCTGGTCTCGCACAACGCCGTTGACAGCGCGACCGACGTCCTGTCGCAGCTGGCGCGTGCCATTCTCGACCGGCGCGATATCGCCGTTGGCTCGCGCGATGTCACGCTTGAATCGATGGTGCGGACGATGTTGCGGCCGTTGCTGAAGGAGTGGCTGGACCGCAATCTGCCGTACTTGATCGAGCGGTTGGTGAAGAAAGAAATCGACCTGATGGTCAACCGCGCCGAGCGACTCGACTAAAGGCCTCATCGGCCTCATCCTGGTGACCGCAACGCCGCCGGCGGGGGGACCTCGCCGGCGCTCTTGGCTTTTCATAAAACGGCATGCAACTCGAAAAAACATATCATCCGGGACGTATCGAGCAAGCGTGGTATGCGGCGTGGGAGCAGGCGGGCGCTTTCCGCTGCGGCCGGGTCGACGGCGCAGCGTACACGATCGTCATTCCGCCGCCGAACGTGACCGGCAGCCTCCACGTCGGACACGCGCTGAACAATACCTTGCAGGATATTCTTGTCCGCGCGGCTCGGATGCAGGGGCGCGATGTGTTGTGGCAGCCTGGGACCGATCATGCCGGCATCGCCACCCAGATGGTGGTTGAGCGGCAGCTGGGTGCGGAGGGGCTATCCCGCCACGACCTCGGCCGGCAGGGGTTCGTCGATCGGGTCTGGAACTGGAAGGCGACCTCCGGCGGTACAATCACCGGGCAGTTGCGCCGCCTGGGCGCGTCCTGTGACTGGTCGCGCGAGCGCTTCACCATGGATGAAGGCCTGTCGCTCGCGGTGCGTAAGGTGTTTGTCGACCTCTACCGCCGCGGGCTGGTGTACCGCGACAAACGGCTGGTGAACTGGGATCCCTTCCTGCAGACCGCCATTTCCGACCTCGAAGTCGAACAGCGCGAGCAGCCGGGCCATCTGTGGACGTTTCGCTATCCGATCGAGGGCGAGGCCGGCGCCTTCATTGCCGTTGCGACGACGCGGCCGGAAACCATGCTCGGCGATACGGCAGTCGCCGTTCACCCAGAGGACGAACGTTACGCCGGCCTGATCGGCCGCCGCTGCATCCTGCCGATTGTCAATCGGCCGATCCCGATCGTGGCCGACGCGCATGCCGATCCGGCCAAGGGCACCGGCGCGGTGAAGATCACGCCTGCTCATGATTTCAATGACTTCGAGGTTGGCCGGCGGCACGGCCTGGCGATGATCAACGTGCTTGATGCGCGCGCGTGCATGAACGATGCGGTCCCGGAGCGCTACCAGGGCCTCGATCGCTACGAGGCGCGCGATGCGATCGTTGCTGAGATGCGCACCCTTGGCCTGTTCGAGAAAATCGAGGACCACGTGCTGATGATGCCTTACGGCGATCGTTCCGGCGTCGTCATTGAGCCGTGGCTGATCGATCAGTGGTTCGTCGACGCGAAGACGCTGGCGGAACCGGCGATCCGGGCGGTCGAGGAGGGGCGCACCCGCTTCCTGCCTGAGCAGTGGACCAAGACCTATTACGACTGGATGAAGGACATCCAGCCCTGGTGCGTGTCGCGGCAGATCTGGTGGGGACACCAGATCCCGGCTTGGTACGGACCTGACGGCACCATCTTTGTTGAGATGACCGAGGCCGATGCGCTCACCGCCGCCAAGGCGCACTACGGCACACTGCCGGCGCTGCGGCGGGATGACGACGTGCTGGATACCTGGTTTTCATCGGCGCTGTGGCCGTTTTCGACCCTGGGCTGGCCCGAGGAAACCGAGGACCTCAAACGCTACTACCCGACCGACGTGCTGGTGACCGGCTTCGACATCATCTTCTTCTGGGTCGCCCGGATGATGATGATGGGGCTCCACTGCATGGGCGAGGTGCCGTTTTCGACTGTCTACATCCATGCCCTGGTCCGCGACGAGAAGGGCCAGAAGATGTCGAAGTCGAAGGGCAATGTGATGGATCCGCTCAAGCTCATCGATGCCTACGGGGCCGATGCGTTGCGCCTCACGCTCACCGCGCAGGCGGCTCAGGGCCGCGACGTCAAGCTGTCCGAAGCGCGGGTCGAAGGCTATCGCAACTTCTGCACCAAGCTGTGGAACGCGGCCCGGTTCTGTCAGATGAACGGCGCCGCCCCGGTCAAGGGGTTCGATCCGGCCGGCTGTCTGGAGCCGGTCAACCGCTGGCTGGTCAGCAAGCTTGCGGCCGCTGCCGGCCGTGCCGAGGCTGCCCTTGCCGCCTACCGCTTCAACGACTATGCGAACGGGCTTTATCAATTTACGTGGGGGACGTTCTGCGACTGGTATGTCGAGTTCGCGAAGTCATTGCTGCTCGGCGGCAGCCCCTCGGCGCAGGCCGAGACGCGCGCCGTTGCCGGCTGGGCGCTCGATCAGATCCTGCATCTCCTGCATCCAGTCATCCCGTTCGTGACCGAGGAGTTGTTTCAGCGGTTGGCGGAGCGCAGGGGCGCTCTGTTGGTCACGCAGCCGTGGCCGGCGCTCGATCCGGCACTCATCGATCCGGCCGCGGAAGGGGAACTGGACTGGGTGATCCGGCTCGTCTCCCTGGTGCGCACCATTCGCGCGGAAGTGAATGTGCCGCCCTCGGCGCGCATGGCGCTGCTGCTAAAGGCTGAGGGCGAGCGGCAGCAGCCGGACGGCGCGCTTGCGCGGCGGATCGACCAATATGCCGAGGTGATCACCCAGCTGGCGCGGGTCAACCGGGTCGAGATCGCGGATGGCGAGACGCCTGCGGGCTGTGTGCAGGACGATCTGGAAGGCCTCACGGTGCTGCTGCCAATCGCTGATGTCATCGACGTCGGCGCCGAGCGCGCGCGCTTGGCCAAGGAGATCGCGCGCCTGGACGGCGAAATCACTCGCTTCGACAAGCGCCTCGCGAACGCGGCATTCGTTGCCAAGGCCCCGCCCGAGGTGGTTGAGACCGAGCGCGAGAAGCGGGCCGATGCGCACAGTGCGCGGGTCCGGCTTGGTGAGGCCGCGCGCCGCTTGGCCGCCGTGGGCGGCAGCAAACCGGCCTGACGGGCGGTGGCAGCCATGGCGAACGACAGCAATCGCAGCGTCGGCAAGAAGGTCCTGATCGCGCTCGCGATGGTCGTGACAGTGGCGTGGGTCGTCGCACTCGTCGCGACGCTGGTTCCCACCATATTCTGATCGAGGCCGTGATCGGCGGGGCGGCGCGCCCGCACCCGATGCCTTCGCGCAGCAGCCCGCCGAGCCGCTAGCAGTTGCCCTTCTTGGCCTGACCCGGCGGGCAGAAGTCGCGCTGCGGCTCCGCCGGGCCGATCACGACCTTCGGCGGTGTCACCTCGACCTTGGGGCCCTTGACCTCGGTGGTGCACGCGGCAAGCGGCAACACCGTGCAGAGCAAGAGTGCAAGCCAGATCATTCTGAACCTCATCGTGGTCGCGGCCGCAACGGCTGCGGTCGGACGTCTGATCCCGTCTTATCCATCCTGCCCGTGTCACGATTAAGGCGGCGTAAACAGGGTGGTAGCCGCGCGCGCGCGGTGATTCGCGAAATGCTTCCAATTTAGACCCGATCGGGGTATTATGCCCCATCTAGGGTTTAGACAGCGTCTTGCGAAACATCCTACGGGGCATCGTCAGTCAAACGAAAGGCAACTTCAGCACGTCATGCTGAACGCAAAAACAATGCTTTGCCTACTTAAAAACAGACAAACCCTATTCACAGGGATGGCCTGTCAATGCTCTTCGCAAACAATGCCGCGATTGCGTCTGGTTACAACAACAACGCCCTAAGAACTGCTCTCTTTGCCACCACTATCGTTCTGATTACTCTGCGCTGCCTTGGCGCTGCCCAAGCCGACATCACCGGCGAGGCACTGGTGATCGATGGCGATACGCTGCAGGTTGCCACTGAACGGGTTCGTCTGCATGGCATCGATGCGCCGGAAACGAACCAAGTCTGTGGCACCGGTCCGGTTGCGTGGCCGTGCGGGCGGATGGCGGCGGACGGCCTTCTGGCCGCGATCAAGAGCCAGCCGGTTCGGTGCGTCGGCAACAAGCGCGACCGCTACGGCCGCTTGTTGGCGGTATGCCACGCCGGTCCGGTGGACCTGAACGCCGCCATGGTGCGGGCCGGTTGGGCGCTCGCTTATCGCCGTTATGCCAAGGACTACGTTCCGCAGGAAATCGAGGCACGGGCGGAAAGCCGTGGCATGTGGCGCGGGTCGTTCGATGCGCCTTGGAACTGGCGCAAAGGCGAACGTACGGCAGCGGTCAGGGATTGAGATAATGTTCGACTCAGAAGAAGGCGCACTTGAGACGGTTGGTCTCAAGGTCTCCGAGGTCGCGCCCACCAATGGCCACCCGACGTACTCGGTCAAGGGCGAAACGCATCCTTTGCGACACATCCTGCGCGAGCTCGGTGGCCGCTGGGACGGAATCAACCGCGCCTGGATCTTCCGCGGCCTTGATCCGCGCGGCGCCATCGCCGACCGGGTGCGGGCGGAGCGGACGCAGGGCGGCCTTGCCGACGTCATGTCCGTCGCGCCGGACCTTGGCAACCGTCCGCACTACTGGGGCCACCGCCAGCGGTTGCGCGACCGTTTCCTCGGCAGCAACGAGGAATCGCTGCCTGATTACGAACTGCTCGAACTGTTGCTGTTCTTCTCGATCGAGCGGATCGATACCAAGCCGCTGGCGAAAGCCTTGCTGGAGCGCTTCGGCAGCTTGGCAGGCGTGCTGCACGCGACACCGGAGCAGCTGGCCGAGTTCGAGCGCGTCAACCACCACACCATCACGCTGTTCAAGGCGGCGCGCACCCTGGCCGGCCGCATGGCGCGCGAAGAGGTGACCGACCGGCCGCTCCTTGATCAGTGGGACAAGCTCGTCGCGTACTTGATGACGACGATGGCGCACCGCAAGGTCGAGCAGTTCCGCATCATCTTCCTCGACCGCCGCAACGTCCTCATTGCGGACGAGGTCCAGCATCAGGGCACGATCGACCACACGCCGGTCTATCCGCGCGAGGTGATGAAGCGCGCCCTCATGCTCGATGCTTCGGCGATCGTCATGGTCCACAACCATCCGAGCAACCACCCGGCGCCCTCAAAGCCCGACATCGAGATGACCCGCCAAGTCGGTGACGCCCTGCAGAAGGTTGGCATCGTCCTGCACGACCATATCATCGTGTCAAAGCGCGGCCATACCAGCTTCCGCCAGATGGGGCTGCTCGGGCGTTAACGCGGCGACTCTGACGAGGGTTTCACAAAGCGAGCTGGTCGTGCGAAGCTGAGGATGAGGGTAAGGCTACGGGCGCAATCGATAGCGCTGAGGCAGCGTCCGTCGACGTCATGATTATCGCCCTCCTCGGGGATTTGGAACATGACGCATGAACAGCGGCTGAGGGACAAGCGCGACGAACTCTTGCGGATCGCCGCCAAGTATGGCGCCAGCGATGTCCGTGTCTTCGGCTCGGTCGCGCGCGGCGAGGCCGACGAAGAGAGTGACATTGATCTGCTGGTTTGCTTTGAGCCGGGGCGCAGCTTGCTCGATCATGCCGGTCTGTGGCTCGACCTGGAGGCGCTGCTCGACTGCCGGGTCGATGTCGTCAGCGAAGGGGGACTGAAGCCGCGCCTCAAGGACCGCGTGCTGGGCGAAGCCGTCCCGCTATGAGGGATCCGAAGGAGCGGTTGCGGGACATCCTCGAAGCGGTCGGCGCCATTGAGCGCTATGCCGTAAGAGGTGCCGAAGCGTTCCGGCGTGACGAGTTGGTTCAGGTCTGGATACTCCATCATCTGCTGGTCATCGGCGAAGCGGTCGCGCGGCTGGGCCGAGAGTTTCACGGGCTGCATCCTCAGGTGCCGTGGATCCGCATCGTTGCCATGCGCAACGTTCTCATCCACCAGTATTTCGGGGTTGATTTGGATGAAGTCTGGAACACTGTCGAAGGTGATCTGCCGGTATTCAAGCGCTCCATCGAGCAACTGCTGATAGAACTAGGGCCAGACCGGGCGTGACCGATGGGGCTGCTCGGGCGTTAGCCTCGCTTCGGGATGCCGGAGCCTGACGGTTGCGGGACGGCACGCACCCAGTCGCCCTCCGCTTCGGCGCGAATCGCGTGCTCGAACAGATCGCGTTGCAGGCAGATCGCCGGGTCGGCGGCTGGCAGGTAGGGCTTATCAGCCGCAAAGAACCGCCGCGCGCTGTCGCTCGCCAGGATCTCGGCGATCGCTGCGATGTGATCGTAGCTCCCACCGCCGAGCAGGCTCTCGATGTAATCGCCGCACCGCTCATCTTCCGCTGCCGGGGTTTCGCCATGCGTGCCCATCGCGACCAGGCTGACGAAGGAAGCACCGCAGGCGCGCAGATAGCCTGCTGTCGCCCGCGCATTGATGAAGGAGGCGAGCAGAACGGCGTCCGCCTTCCGGAGCGCGAGCAACGCGCCGGCGATGCCGGAAGTGGTCCGCAAGACGACCGTGCGCCCCGCGAAGCGGGCCGGGCCGGATCTCAGGATCAAGTGCGGCGAATTCGGCAGATCAAAACCCTCAATCGGTTCCTCGTTGCGCTCGCCGACCAGCACTGCATCGCCGCGCAAACTCAGGCAGCGGGCGATATCGGCCTCCAGGAAAAGCGCGCGTGCCTCGAGCCGGACTAGCAGCGGCGCACAGGTGAAAGCACGAAAAACGTCGATGATAACGGCAACGCCGCGTGCCGCCTCGGCGCCAGACAGACACGACAGCCGCTCGATCCGCATGGTTCGGGTCCCTGCGATACGCGAAAGCAGATGCGATCCAATTTGACACACGGCGAGAAATCTTTGAAATAGTTGCAGGAGATGAAGGAACCGGGCGCAGGCCGCCGGAGGGGCGGCAGGATCCGTCCAGATCAAACGGAGGCTGGCCGCCGTCGGTTCATCAAGGGACGTCACGAGGCGCAACGCTGGACAGAGAATCGTTCTCGATGGTTCTGTGATGCCTTTCAACGTGATGCGGACAGCACGGGAGAGCGGCTTGCGCAATGGCAGTATCCGAGGCTCGAACCGGCCCGCACGGGACCAAAGCCGCAGGAATCTTGCTTCACGCCCGCTGCCGGAACCGGACGCCAGCCCGTGGTTCCTGATGCGCGCGATGTCCGCGCGCGAACCGGCGCACCAGATTGCGCGCCCTGGGCCTTCGGCCGCCACTGGAACGGCTGAAGCGACGGGGTTTACCGTCGTCAAAGGGCAAATCATCGAGTGGTCCTGGCTCGGTCCGGCACCGGATGCGGCGCCGACGCTCGTCTTTCTGCATGAGGCGCTGGGATGTGTCGCCGCTTGGCGTTCCTTCCCGCGCGCACTCGCAGACCGTCTCGGCTTCGGAGCCTTCGTGTATAGCCGCGCCGGATTCGGCCGCTCCGGTCCGGGCGTGCTGCCGCTCCCGCTCGACTATCACCAGCGCGAGGCGCTCGAGTGCCTGCCTGCGCTGCTCGACCAGGCCGGCATTCGGCAGGCTGTGCTTGTCGGCCACAGCGACGGCGGGACGATGGCACTCGTGCATGCCGGCTTGGTGCGCGACCCGCGTGTCCGAGCCTTGGTGACGATGGCGGCGCATGTCTTCAACGAAGATGTGACAGTCCAGGGAATCGAGGCGGCGAAGCGGGAGTACCGCGACAGTTTTCGACAGCCGTTGACTCGCTATCACGGCAACAAGGCAAGCGCGGTATTCTGCGGTTGGAGCGATATCTGGTTGAGCCCGGCCTTTCGCAGTTGGACGATCGCGCCGGCGCTCGCTGGAATCACGCAGCCGCTGCTTGCGGTTCAGGGCGAGAACGACCGCTACGGCACCCTCGCTCAGCTGGACGCGATCGTCGAAGGCGTCTCGGGTCCGGCCGAGCGGCTGATCATGCCCGCGTGTGGCCATGTCCCGCATCTGGAGAAAAAAGACGAGCTCGTGGATGCCGTCGCGCGCTTTGTGGGGAGCCTGGAGCTTGCTTGAAATGGACAGCGACCGGAGGCGATCCGTGATCCTCAAGGGCCTGCTTTGCCTTGCCGCCGCCAGCCTGATCGCCGCATCGCCTGCGCGCGCGGCGGAACCCAAGATCTATCCAGGTGCCAAGGCGGAGGTCGTCGAGGCGAGGCCCGGCATGGGCATGCCGCCCGGGACCAAGATCCGCTTCTATACGACGGAAGCATCGTTTGAGAAGGTACTGGCTTTCTACAAGGGGCTTTACCCGGAGATCGCCATGGCCGCCCCGCCGCCGATGCTGCCTGCCGGTCAGAAGGTGGTGTGGGCCTTTTTCGGCCTCGACGGCAAGACAGATCTTACCGCCTCAAAACACTGGATGAAAATCCAGCGGCCGGCGATCATGGACGCACGGATGGAAGGCGGGGTGATGAAGTACATCGACGTGCGTGACGTCACCCTCATCCAGTTCATTGAAAGCCAATAGCTGGGTATCGGTGCCGCCATGAGCGATGTCTTGGCGCTGCGCCATGTTCCGTTCGAGGACTTGGCCTACTTTGAATCCATCCTTACCGAAAGAGGCTTGGGCGTTCGCTACGTCGACGCGGTTACCGACGACCTGGCGGCAATCGATGCCGTTCGGCCGCTGCTACTGGTGGTGCTGGGCGGGCCGATCGGCGCCTACGAGGACACAGCCTATCCTTTCCTCGGTGACGAGCTGCGCCTGATCGAGCATCGTCTGCGGGCGAACAGGCCGACCCTCGGCATCTGCTTAGGCGCGCAGCTGATGGCCCGCGCGCTCGGCGCCCGCGTTTATCCCGGTCCGGTCAAGGAGATCGGCTGGGCACCGCTGACGCTGACCGAGGCCGGCCGCCGGAGCCCGTTACGCTTCATTGGCGAAGGCGGCGGCGTTGTCCTGCACTGGCACGGCGATACCTTTGACCTGCCGGACGGGGCGGTGCACCTTGCCTCGTCAGCGCTCTACGAAAACCAAGCGTTCTCGTGGGGGCAATCGGCCTTGGCCCTGCAGTTTCATGCCGAGGCTGGCGGGCGTGGGCTGGAGCGCTGGTTCGTCGGCCATGCCGCGGAAATCGGCGCGCAACCGGGACTTTCGGTCGCTGCCTTACGCGCCGACACCGAGCGTTTCACGCCGTCGGTGACGGCAGCGGGGCAGGCGTTCTTCAGCGCCTGGCTCACCAGCGTCGGTCTGTAAGGCCGCCGCCGCGGATCTCTTATGCTGGCCCCGCGCGCTTGCAGGTAATCTGCGAGACATCGCGCACCGCGCCGCGGGAGGCACTCGTCGTCAGCGCCGCGTAAGCCTGCAGGGCAGGGGAGACGTGGCGCTTGCGGCCCGCCGGCCGCCAGGCTTGTGCGCCGCGCGCTTCCATCGCCGCACGCCTTCGGTCGAGTTCGGCATCGTCAACGGCAAGCCGGATCGAGCGCTTGGGAATGTCGATCTCGATCCGATCGCCGGGTTCGATCAGGGCGATGGCACCGCCTTCGGCCGCTTCGGGCGAGACATGGCCGATCGAAAGGCCAGACGTGCCGCCAGAGAAGCGGCCGTCGGTCACCAGGGCGCAGGCTTTGCCCAGCCCCTTCGATTTGATGTAGCTGGTGGGATACAGCATCTCCTGCATGCCAGGGCCGCCGCGCGGCCCCTCGTAGCGGATGATGACGACATCGCCCGCCTGGACCTCGCCGCCCAGGATCGCCACCACGGCGGCATCCTGGCTCTCATACACCTTGGCCGGGCCGGCAAATACGAGGACCGAGGGGTCGACGCCGGCGGTCTTTACGATACAGCCTTCCAGGGCGATGTTGCCGCAGAGAACGGCCAAACCGCCATCCTGGCTGAAGGCACTTGCGGCGCTGCGGATGCAGCCTCCGGTACGGTCAAGGTCGAGCGTCTCGTAGCGGCGGTCCTGGCTGAACGGCTCGGTCGTGCGGACGCCGCCGGGGGCGGCGCGATAGAAGGTCTGCACGTCGGCGTTCGCAGAGCGTGCAACATCCCAGTGTTCCAGCGCTCCGTGCAGCGTGGCGGCGTGCACCATCGGCTGATCGCCGTGGACGAGGCCGGCGCGATCGAGCTCGCCCAGGATCGCCATGACGCCGCCGGCGCGGTGAACATCCTCAAGGTGCACGTCCGCGGCCGAAGGTGCAACCTTGCACAAGTGCGGGACCCGCCGCGACAGGCGGTCGATATCACGCATGGTGAAATCAACGTGTGCCTCGGCTGCCGCCGCCAACAGGTGCAACACCGTGTTGGTCGAGCCGCCCATGGCGATATCGAGCGCCATTGCGTTTTCGAAAGCGGCGAAGTTCGCGATCGAGTGCGGCAGAACGCTCTCATCGTTCTGCTCGTAGTAGCGTCTGGCGAGGGACACGATCAGCCGGCCGGCATCGCGCAGGAGGCGGCCACGCTCGGCATGGGTAGCGAGTACACTGCCGTTTCCAGGCAGCGCAAGGCCCAACGCCTCGGTCAGGCAGTTCATCGAGTTGGCCGTGAACATGCCGGAGCATGAGCCGCAGGTCGGGCACGCCGAGCGCTCCAGCGCTTGGGTGTCCTGTTCGGAAACGCGCTCGTCAGCAGCAGCAACCATCGCGTCGATCAGATCAACCGCGCGGGTTTCGCGGCCCTGAACGAACTTGCCCGCTTCCATCGGGCCGCCGGAGACGAAAACGGTCGGGATGTTGAGGCGCAGTGTCGCCATCAGCATGCCGGGCGTAATCTTGTCGCAGTTGGAGACGCAGACCAGCGCATCGGCACAATGCGCGTTGACCATGTACTCGACGGCATCCGCAATCAGCTCGCGCGACGGCAGGCTATAGAGCATGCCGTCGTGGCCCATGGCGATGCCGTCGTCGACCGCGATCGTGTTGAACTCGCGGCCGATACCACCAGCCTTGGCGATCTCTTCGGCGATGATGCGGCCGAAATCGCGCAAGTGGACATGGCCAGGCACGAACTGCGTAAACGAGTTGGCAATGGCGATGATTGGCTTGCCGAAATCCGCATCCGTCATGCCAGTGGCGCGCCAGAGCGCACGGGCGCCCGCCATGTTGCGGCCATGGGTCGTCGTGCGCGAGCGGTAGTGCGGCATGGCTAGTCAGTCCTCGATCAGCCGCGAGCGGGCAGCTCTAATAAGCTCTAGTAACATGTCGACGATATTAGCGGCGAACAAGCCTCAGCAACCGCCGGCCACCGCTCCCCGGCGTTGGGCTTGATGCTGCGGGGCCGCGCCCTACTTCTGCTGCAGGACTTTGCCGACCTTCGAGTTGTCGTTGTAGACCAGGAAGGCTGCGACATCGAGCTTCTCGGCCGCGGCGACCATGCCGACGTCCTTGGCGATGAAGCGGACCTGAATGTCATCGACCGATGCCGGCCCGACCTTGCCCTTGTATGTCCAGCGCAACATCGCAGCATCAAACGTACCCGCCGGCACCGTCACCTTGTAAGCGCCGACGTAGGTCAGCGTCAGATCGAGCGTGCCGCTGTGCTCAAGATCGTCAGGGTCGTCGAGGTCATAGACGTTGACCTTGAGGGTCATCGTCTTCTCATCGCCCGCGTTCATGCCGGCGATCAGCAGTGGCTGGGCCGGCGAGTAGCGGGTGAGCACGCCCTTGTCGTTGTCCTGCTCTGACACGATTGAGAGGCTCTCGCCCTTGGCCTCATGGAGAAAAACGGTCCGGTTGCCGACCGTATAGCGCCACTGGCCCGGCTTATCGCTCGCTGTGATCTTGTGCTGTTCGGTATTGTTGTCGGTGTTGCCACTTACCACAGCGTAGGTACGCGTTCCGGCGCTCAATGTGGCCAAGCTTGGATCGATCGTGAGCGCCGGCACCGGATCGCCGATGACGCCGGGCAGATACTTCTCCCCTGCCGCCCGCATGTCGGCAGGCAGCGGTACCACCGCGCCGACGCCTTGGGCGCGCGCGCCCTCCGGCGACGAAATCAGGAACAACGAAAGCAGAGTGCCGCCTAAGACGGCTGGAAGCGAACGTTGCGTCAGGCGTGACATCGAATCCTCCTCATCCGAGCGCTTGTTGGCGCGTTCCTCAGGACCAGTCTATTCGGCGACGGCTTCCCACGTCTTGTCGGGATCGTAGGCGGTGATCGCCGCCGCAAGTTTTGCGGTATTTTCGCCCAGGTTCTTCTCGAACACCATACCCTGGTGGCTGCACTGGAACGTCATGATCCCCGAGCGGCCGTAATCCGCGGGCCACGCCAGCAGCGCGTAACCGGCGATCATGTTGCCGTTGATGATGTAATCGTACTTGCCGCCCGGTGGGTTGGCGCCCTGGCCGGTCAGGATGCGAAAATGGTAGCCGCGGTAGGGCTCGCCGGCCTTGCGCTGGCCGAGGTACTCTTCGGCGCTCGCAGCCAAGGGACCGAAGGGACTAGGACCGGCGCTGGCGCTCTCCTGCCAGTAAAGCCCGTCCTGCTGACCGGGGGTGCTCGCCAGCCTTTGTGCATATTCGAGCACCTGGTCACCGTCGTGATCGGCGGCGGCATACTCGACCTGAGCCGTCAGATACGCCCGGCAAAGCGCAATTGCTGCCAGTTCGTGGTTGCCGATCCGCCGGTCCGTGATCTCCTCAATTCCCGCCGCAACGTCGAAGGTCCAGCCATCGGCTCCCTTCACCAGCGGGATCGGCATCGGCCAGCCCTGGTTGCCGATCACCACGGTCATCTGGTCCGGGCCGGCCGGCACGAGGCTTAGGCCACGCGCGATGCCGGCTCGCAGCCGCTGCAGCGCAAGCCGCGCCTCGGCCGGATCGCCACCGACAAGATCCGCCTGATGCTCCGGTCCGAACAGCGCTATCAGTCCCTGGTTGCCTTCGTTCATCACGGCGGACCGGAAGGCGTCGAGCGCCTTTTCCGGCGACGCATAGACGGCCGTGGCTGCGCGCGCATCGGATCCGCCGCCATGGAACGCGGCTGCGAAGGCAACGACGCTGGCGACCGTCGCTGCGGCGAGACGACAACGGATCGTCGGCTGAGCTGTCTTGTTCATTGCAAGCCCTCCAAGTACCCGGTCATATTGCTTTCGCGTCGGCGGTTCTTAGCGACGTCGTTCCCTGCCACCATCGCCGCCACGGCTTCGTCGGCCGCGATCGCCGTCCCGTGATGCGCGATCACCGCGGCCAACGTTGGCCATCCCGCCGCCATCACCGTGTGCCTTGCGTAGGCCGCCACCGCCGTCGCGCTGGCCACCGCCAACGGACGCAGGCGTAGCCCTCGGCTTACCGCCGCCTTGGCGGCTCTGTGCACCACGACTGGCAGCCCTACGCGTCTCGCTGCGCGGCTGCAGGGCGGCGACACCGCCAGCAGTCTCGCGCTTTCCGTAGCCCCCTCCCTTCGCTCGCTGGGTCGCCTTCGGTTGCCCTGCCGCCTGCGTCCCGCGATTGCGTTCACGCAGCTGCTCCGTCACCTGCCGTTGCGTCCCGGCATTGGGGAGTCGGACATCCTTCTTCTTTGCGGCGCGCGTGGCCCCATCGCTCCGCCCCGCTGTCTGCCGCGTTGGCGCAACGCCACCCTTCTTCCAATCGCCAGCTTTCAGATCGCCGACCTGCTGCCGTGAGCGCGCGCGGTCCGTGGTGCCACGCCGGTTGCGCAGCTCATTCTGGACCCGGTCCCGGTCGTAGCGGCCGCCACCGACGACGACGGTGCTGTCCTCGATGTTGATATTGCGGCCTCCATGTCCATCGTGGTCGTCGTCGTCGTCAAACCAGTCGTCACCGTCGGAGATGGCGTAGCCGAGCAGCCCGCCAACGACCGCACCACCTGCAAACGTCGCCGCACTCTCCCAGAAGCTGGTCTGCGGTTCGGCGTAGCTGACCATCGGCGGGCCGGTATAGGGCGCCGGTGCGTACGCGGGCGCTTCGGTGTAGACGGCTTCAGCCGCCGGCGCCGCTGCTGGTGCCGCAGTAGGTGCTGGGGCAGGAGCGTCCGACGTTGCTGCCGGTGCGGCCGGCTGTGCCGCGGGTGCTGCCGCCTTTTCTGGTGCCGGGATCGGCAGCTCTTCCTCAACCACCTCGGGCGGCTCGATCGCTGCCAGCAATGCTTCAGGATCGTACTTCGGGATCGAGACGGTCTTCGGATCGGCCGGCAGGATGCGGATGATGTCCTCCTCGGCAACGACTTTCTGCTGCTTGTTGCTGACGAGGATGCCGCTGTTGTACGCCCCCCAGCGGATATCCTGAACCGCGCCTTGAACGTCGTCGAGTTGATCAACGACCGCGTCGCCCACTGTCTCGGTCCAGTCGATGTACTCATTCATCTGACTGATGAGGTTGGGATAATTGAGGAGGCCAAGGATGCTCTTGTCCCACTCCGGATCGGGGGTGAGCTTCGGGTCCTTCTTGCGCTTTTCCAGAAAACGTTCGGCTTGAACGACCTGCAGCGGCTGCGTCGATGCCTGCAGGACGAGCGCCAGCACCGGATCGGGATAGAGCGCGACGGGCGCGACCAGGGAGGGGAGGTCCTCCGTTGCCGCGCTTCCGTCAGGGGTGGCCGCCTCGTTGGACTGCGCCAGCGCGGCTTGCCGTCCACTCGCGGTGACGGCAAGCAGCCCTAGCATCAGCGCCAGAGTCACGGCAGTCCAGCCGCGTCCCCATCGTTGGCTCGAAGATGTCTTCGCCATTGTTGCTGCCTCCCTATCCGCGCCAGCACCTGCGGCAACCACCGCCGCTGCCCAAACGCAACGTCCTCGCGCCGAGTGAGGCTTGGCTTATTTCGCTGGCTGCGCCTTGGGCTTCGGTTTCAGCTGCACGCCGCCCGCTTCAATCACTTCGATCTGTACGAGATCGCCGATCTTGAGCGTCTTCAGCTTCTGCTGGTTTTCGTAGTTGCGGACGTTGAGCGTTTTGACCTCGCCGCCGGCGTTGCGCAAGGTGACGGTATTGTTGATGGCGTCGACAGCCGCGACTTCGGTCACCACCACCATCCGTTCCGCTGCCGCCCGACCGGGGGTCTCGCCGGGCTCTGCCTTCATGGTCGCCACTTCGCGGCGGACACCCAGAGGAGCGGACCCGGGCGGCAGGGCTCTGACACTCACCTTCTGAAAGGCGCCCAGGATCACGATGTCGTTCTTCTTGACCTTTGTCAGATCGGCGTCAGCCGGAGCCTGCAACGTTTCGACCCTGCCGTCGGCCATGCGCAGCGTTACCGTGCGCGCCTTGCGATCGACGGCTTGAACCGTTGCTTCGGTCTCGGCATAGGATTCGGCAATCACCGTTTCCGGTTGTGCGGTCGCTGGCACCACTGCCGGCGCCGGCGCCTCGGACTTGCTCTTGTCGTCACTGCTGCATGCGCTCAGCAGGGGCAGGCTCGCCGTCAGGGCGACCGCGACCGTCCGCCAACCCAAGTGCTTTGCCATTTCTTCCTCCCACAGTGATATTGACCCGCCAGCATTACCACTCCGCCAAGTCAACAACAAGCGGGCCAAGGATTACAAGCCAGCAGAATCCGGCGACCAGGAGTGACAGCATCACCGCGGCGCTGCCGAGATCCTTTGCCCGCTGTGAGAGTTCGTGGCGGTCGAAGGAGACGCGGTCGACCACGGCTTCGATCGCCGAGTTGAGAAGCTCGACGACGAGGACGAGCACGGCCGAGCTGACGAGGACGATCCGCTCGACGATGGTGACAGGAACAACGAGCGCGACCGGCAGCAGCACCGCGAACAGCATCAATTCCTGACGGAAGGCGGCTTCCTCGTGCCAGGCTTGGCGGAAGCCGTTCAGCGAGTATTTCACTGCCGCCCGCAGGCGCTCGAGGCCGCCGCGGCTCTTGAAGGGGCTTCGCTGCTGCATGGGCTCCCTCGTCGCTGGCTGCGGCAGTCAGGCGCTTGGCTGAGCCGCACGGCAACTTGCGGCTGGCGCCAATGCCTCCGCTCTAGCCGCCGAAGCTGCGCACCAGGCTGCCGACAACCAGGTACCAGCCGTCGACCAGCACGAAGAACACGATTTTGAACGGCAACGCAATCATGACCGGTGGCAGCATCATCATGCCCATCGACATCAGAACCGAGGCGACCACCATGTCGATGACGAGGAACGGCACGAAGACCAGGAATCCGATCTCGAAAGCCCGGCGCAGTTCGCTCACCATGAATGCGGGCACGAGTGCGCCCAGCGGCACGTCGTCTTCGGCCTCGACCGCAGGGATCCGTGCCATCTCCATGAACAGGTTCAGATCCTGGCCGCGGACATGCTGCATCATGAATGCGTGCACCGGCTTCGTTGCCCGTTCGAATGCCTCGGCTTCGTCGACCTCGCCGGCCAGGAGCGGCTTGATGCCGTCGTCATAGACCTGCTCCAAGGTCGGCATCATTACGAACAGCGTCAGAAACAGTGCAAGGCTGACCAGAACCTGGTTCGGCGGCGTCTGCTGCGTGCCAAGCGCGGTGCGCACGAACGACAACACGATCACAATGCGGGTGAACGACGTCACCATCACCAGGATTGACGGCGCGAGACTGAGCACCGTCATCAGCGCCAGGAGCTGGATGATGCGCCCGGTCACCGTGGGCCCGCTGTCTCCCAGCGTGAGTGCGATCGATTGCGCACAGGCGGGATCGGCGAGAAGTGCGAGCGGCAGCGCCAGGAGCGCAGCACCGATGCCGATGGTGAGGGGCTTTCTCATTTCGGGGAAGCTCCGCTCGCAAGGGGGGCTGGTTGACTGCCGGCAGTGGGCAGCGCCTCGGCGCGCGCCAGCGTCGTGGCGAAGGTGTCGCGGCCGGTGCGGCTGATGCCCGCTTCGATCAGTTGCTCACCGCTGGCGCTCAAGATGACCAGATGCTCGGTCTCGTCGCGCCGCAGGAGCACCAGCCGCCGCCGGCCGTCGAGCGGCAGCACCTCGACGATGCCGAGCCGCCTTGTGCTGCTGCCGCCGCGTACTCCCTGGCCAAAGCCCAAGCGGCGCGCAAGCACGGCCGCGACGCCGATCAAGGCGAGCACGAACACGAGCGAGGCGGCGAACTGCAGATACGTGGTGACGTTCATGCGGAACCTTTGCAGCGAGAGCGTCGCTGCCGCTGCCGGATGGGCGGGGGAATGGAAGCGCAGTCGGTCTCAGATGGGCATCCGCAGCCGGCTTGGTGTCCCGGTTGCTGTCGCCGGTGGAGTGCTGCGGCTCGCGGCAACATCCTGCCGCAAAGCATCGAGCTCGCGGGCAACGAAGGCGGATTGGCGGGCAAGATCGAGGTCGCGCACGTCCACGAGGCGGAGCGCGCCATCAACGCTGGCAAAGGCCTGCTCGAGTTCCTGAAGGTCGAGTGGCGCGCCACGTGTCGCCTTGGCGCGCGCGATCGCGATCTTGAGGGCGACTTCGCCCAGCTGGCGGGCAACCTCGGTCGTCGCTTCGTCGGTATCGTTCATCTCTCAAGCCTCCGGTTGCGGGCGCGCGGCCTGTCCGCCGCGCGTCGCGTTGGCACGAAACAGGTAAACAAGGATCTCGGCGACCGCGGCGAAAGCCTCCGGCGGGATCTCCGTGCCGACCTCGATCGCGTCGAGCATCGCCATCAGGTCGGGATCTTCGCGCACCGGCACGTCGTTGAGCGCGGCAAGGGCGATGATCCGCTCGGCCACTTCACCGCGCCCAGCGGCGACGACCTTGGGTGCCCAGTCCTCGCCGGCACGGTAGCGGAGTGCTGCCGCCATCGGCCGGTCAGACCGGATCTTCTCTGCTGCGGGCGCTGCCGTGTCGTCGTTCAAGGTCTTCCTCGGATCTCCTGCGCGCATCCGGCCTTTGCCGAGCGCCTTGACGGATCCGAGTCTGGTCCCCTGTGATTAAGAAAAGATGAAAGCCGCTGACCCATTTGCGGCAGATTCGTTCGCGGGCCGGGCGGCGCCGGCCGGACCCATCAGGCGGGATCGCGCCGACCGCGGAAGCCCTGTGCCACGAGGTAAAGCTCGGCCGAGTCGGCCCGTGATGCCGGTGGTTTGGCGTGGCGGACGGTCGCGAACAGGCCTTTGAGCCGTGCCAGCAGTGCGGTCTCCGTGCCGCCCTGCCAAACCTTGCACACGAAGCCACCGCCCTCGGCCAGCAGCTCTTCCGCCACGGCAGCAGCCGTTTCGGCGAGTGCGATGATCCGCAAATGGTCGGCGCTGCGGTGGCCGCTCGCCTTCGGTGCCATGTCGCTCAACACGACGTCGGCGGGCCCGCCGAGGAGGGTAAGGACGCGGGCGGTCAGATCGGCATCCTCGGCATCGGCGGTCACGATCTCTGCCCCATCGATCGCTTGCATCGGTGTCAGATCGATGGCGACGACCCGGGCACGCGGATGTTCACCGGCGCGCGCTCGCTGCACTGCAGCCTGAGTCCAGCCGCCTGGTGCGGCGCCTAGGTCAACGACCCGCGCGCCTGGCCGCAGGATATGAAAGCGGTCGTCCAGTTCGAGAAGCTTGAAAGCCGCCCGCGAGCGGTAGCCTTGCCGCTTCGCTGCGGCGACGTAGGGGTCGTTCAGTTGCCGCGTGAGCCAGCGCTGCGAGGAGTCCTTGCGCCGCTTGCCGTCGCTCAAGCGGCCGCTCATGAGCCAGCCTTCGCTGCGGCCGGCCGCGGATGCAAGCGCCGCGGCGGGGTGGCGTAATCGGTAACGAGCACGGGCGAAGCCTTCTCCTGCCGCTTGACGTCAGCCGTCATGATGCTTCGGATCGGGACTGCAGCCCAACGCCTTTCTCACACCGGCGGCGAGGCGGCATCGGCGTCGGCGCGCGGCGCTGGCTCGCTCAGCTGTGTGAAGTCCAGGCGTCCGCCGGTGTGCGCGATCTTGTCGGCAAGCGCGCGGATTGCCCGTACGTCTTCCTGGGCCTGCTCGAAGTGCCGCTGCAGGGCGGATGCCTTGGCGGCGAGCGCGCTGACATCGGTGCCGAGCGCCTGCAGATCGGCCTGCAGCAGGCTCGCCTGCTGGCGCAAGTGGACGTCGCGCAACACCGCACGCAGGGTGTTGAGCGTCGCCCACAGCGTCGTCGGCGAGACGATCCACACCTTGCGCCGCCACGCCTCCTCGACGACAGCGGGGAAGCTTGCGTGCAGTTCGGCATAGACCGCTTCCGACGGCAGGAACATCAGCGCCGAGTCCGCAGTCTCGCCGGGAACGATGTAGCGCTCGGCGATGTCGCGGACGTGCTTCAGCACATCGGCGGCAAAGCTTCGGCCGGCGCGGACCTTGGCCGCGTCGTCGCGTGCCTCGCGCAGCGCACGGTAGGCCTCAAGCGGGAACTTGGCATCGATGGCCATCGGTCCGGGCGGGTCGGGCAGCTTAAGGAGGCAATCGACCCGGGTCCGGTTGCCGAGCGTCGCTTGCAGCATGAACGCGCCGGGCGGCATCAACGCGCTCACCAGGTCTTGCAGCTGCACCTCGCCGAAGGCACCGCGCGCCTGCTTGTTGGCAAGGATCTCCTGCAGGCCCACCACCTGCTCTGACAGCCGGGCGATCGTGCGTTGGGCGGCATCGATGGCACCCAAGCGCTCGTGCAGACCGCGCAAGGTCTCACCGGTCCGCTGCCCGTGATCGGTAAGTGTGTCGCCTAGGTGCCGGGCGAGCGCGTCCATGCGGTCGTTGACGCCAAGTTGCGTCTGCGCGAGGCGGCCTTGCAGGTTCGCCTGCTGGTCGGCAAGCCGGTCACTGACGTCGGCCAGGCGCACCATCTGCGCCGACAGCTCGGCCCGGGTTCGCTCGGCGCGCAGCAAGGCCAGAAACACGACGACGAACACGATGGCGAGAAAAAGCCACGCGCCGGCCATGAACAGCACTGTTTCGTTCCATTGCACCGGCAACGAAATCCCCAGCTGTGGCTCCCCCTTGCGTCCGGCGCCTCGATAGCACACTCTTCCGGCTTGGCGGGAGCCGGGCCGAGCCGAGGGGAAGGGCGATGTTGAGATGGCTGAGTGCTGTTATCATGGCGGGGTCTGTGGTGACAGCTGCAAGTGCCGATGAGGTTCGCCTGCCGGTGGACGCGCAGACGAACCTGGCCGCGACCGTCTACAGCAGCGGCTTCGCCTTCATCGAGGATTGGCGCCGCACCAGCTTGGCCGCCGGCCGCAGCCGCATTGCCTTTGAGGGCGTCAGCCCAAGGATGGATCCTTCGAGCGCGATGCTGTGGTTGCCGGAACCGGCGCGCGCCCTTGGCCTCACCTATGACTTCAATGTCTTGACCGCGGAGGCGCTGTTGCGCCGTGCGCTCGGCAAGGAGGTGGGCGTTGTCCGCACGCATCCCACCACCGGCGAAGAGACGGTGGAGCCGGCAACCGTGCTCGCCGTCGGGACGGGAAGCGCCATCTTGCGCTATCGGGACCGCATCGAAACCGACTTTCCCGGCCGGCTCGTTTTCACCGACGCCCCGATGGACTTGCGGGCGCAGCCGACCCTGGTCGCGGCCGTCGAGACGAGCGCGCCGGCCGAAGCCGCGATCGGCCTGAGCTATCTGACGCAAGGCCTCGAGTGGGAGGCCGACTACGCGCTGGAGGTCGATGAGGCCGCCTCCCAGTTGGCGCTGACAGGGCGCGCGCGCCTCACCAACGCAACCGGTGTTGCGCTCAAGAATGCCCGCCTCGTCCTCGTTGCCGGTGACGTTCGCCGGGTGAGAAACTACGATATGGAGCGGGCCGCGCCCATGGCCGCGCGGATGGCGGCGGCGCCGCCACCGGAGATGGAACCCGAGCCGGTTGGCGACCTGCACGCCTACGCCGTGCCCGAGACCGTAACCCTCGCCGACCAGGAGATGCGGCAGATTGGTCTGCTCTCGGCGCCGAAGGTGGCCTTCACCCGCCGCTATGTGAGCGAAAACCAGTTCAACGCGCGCTTCGGGACGGCCGGCGAGCCGCGGCCCATCCATCCGCAGGTCCGCTATGCGATCGTCAACACCGCCGCAGCGGGTCTGGGCCGGCCCCTGCCGGCCGGTGTCGTCCGCCTGTACACGCGCGATCGGGCCGGCGGCTTGCGCTTCATCGGTGAGGATCGGATCAACCACACTGGCGTTGGTGACACAGTCATGCTGACGCCGGCAGAAGCTTTCGATCTCAGCGTATTGCGCCGACAAACCGATCTGACGCGGGTCGGCGGCAAGGACAGCGGCATTGTCGAGACGAGCTGGGAAATCGACGTCCGCAACGGCAAGGCGGAGCCGGTCGTGGTCGATGTGGTCGAGATCATGCCGCCCGGCTGGCAGGTCTTGAACGAAAGTGCGCCACACCAGCGGGAGACCGCGCGGCGCGCGGTCTGGCAGGTGGAGGTTCCCGCCGGCGGCACGACGCGGCTGAGCTACCGCGTCCGCATTTCCGCGTGACAGCCGAGCGTGCGCGGATGGCCAAACTGTCGTGCTGCCGCGGGTCGGTGTTGCGTGCTTGACGCGGTTAAGCGGCAATTCCTATCTGAAGCAGTGCGAGAGAGTTCGCCGTTCTGCGAAGGGCGCGTTGCGCCAGGGGATTGCCTGCCATGACCGATCTTTCCATCATCATCGCCCCTGATCCGCGTTTGAAGCGGAGCTCGCAGCCGGTCGGCCAGGTCGATCGTCGCGTCAGGCGCCTGATGGATGACATGCTGGATAGCATGCACCGCGCGAACGGCATCGGGCTCGCCGCGCCACAGGTGGGCGTGCTGCAGCGGGTCATCGTCGTCGACATCTCGCCGCCGCAGTCGCCGCCCGATCCGGTCTGCATGGCCGATCCGGAAATCATCTGGCAGTCGGAGGAGGCGGTGGTTGGGGAGGAGGGGTGCCTTTCCCTGCCTGAGTTCTATGCCGACGTGACGCGGCCGAAAAGTGTCCGCGTGCGCTACCTCGACCGGGCCGGGGCGCGGCGCGAACTGACCGCGGAGGGTTTGCTGGCGAAGTGCGTCCAGCACGAGATCGATCACCTGGACGGGATCTTGTTCGTTGATCACCTGTCGTCCTTGAAGCGCAACATCATCCTGCGCAAGCTTGCCAAGTCGAAGAAGCTTGCGCCCGTCTGAGCCAGCAGCGCATCTGAACTGTCCGTCCGCCCGGCGCCACCGATGACACGCTTGGCACTCGCGTTCTTTGGCAGCGCAGCCTTCTCGGTGCCGACTCTCGCCGCTCTGTTCGAGGCCGGGCACGACGTGCGCGCCGTCTATAGCCAGCCGCCGCGCGCTGCAGGTCGCGGGCACAAGCTGACGCGCTCGCCGGTGCACGTGCTTGCTGATGAGCGCGGTGTTCCGGTCCGCACACCCACCAGCCTGAAGGACGAAGGTGAGCAGCGTCACTTCGCAGACCTCACGCTCGATGCGGCCGTCGTTGCTGCCTACGGCCTGATCCTGCCGCGTGCGATGTTGAACGCGCCCAGGCTTGGTTGCCTCAATGTACACGCTTCGCTGTTGCCGCGCTGGCGCGGCGCGGCGCCGATCCAGCGGGCGATCCTCGCTGGCGATGCCGAGACGGGGGTCACCATTATGGCGATGGAGGCGGGCCTCGATACCGGCCCGATCCTGTTATCGCAAGCAGTGCCGATTACGGCCGAGACGACGGCAGCAAAGTTGCAGGATTCGCTCGCCCAGCTTGGCGGCAAAATGATGCTGGAAGCGCTCGAAGGGGTTGCGGCAGGCTCGCTTCAGCCACGGCCGCAAGTTGATGCGGGCGTAACCTACGCCACCAAGGTGGAGCGTGACGACGGTCGGATCGACTGGCAGCAGCCTGCGGTCGTTATCGAGCGGATGGTGCGTGCCTTCGATCCGTGGCCGGCGGTTTGGTTCTCGTGCCGGGGCGAGCGGATCCGCGTTCGCGCAGGCGCTGTCGTTGAGGCGGAAGGCCCACCCGGTACCGTGCTCGACGATGAAGCGACGGTTGCCTGCGGCTCAGGCGCGCTCAGGCTGCTCGTCCTGCAACGGCCGGGGAGGGCGGCAATGGCTGCGGCTGCGTTTCAGCGCGGCTTCCCGCTTACGGTGGGCAGCAGTCTCGGCTGATCGATCAGCGCAGCGCGGCAACGGACGGCGCGTTGGTTTCGAACACGCGCACCCGCTCAATACCTTGGCGCATTTCCGTCATCAGGAACTTGGCGCGCCGTGCCGGGCCGCCGGCGTTCTTGCTCGGGAAACTGCGCGCCCACGCCTGGATCTTGACGGTCAGCGCGCACAGTTGGCCGCCGATGGTGGTGTGATAGCCCTTGATCAGGGTTTCGACCTTGCGAAAGCGCTCCGCCGAGACGCTTTCCCACATGTCACGCGTGTTGCGGTAGAAGCTCTCGAGCCGGCCGCTGATCGCAGCCATGGTGCCGTTGATGGTATCCTCGATCAAGCGGCAGGTGGCGTTCAGCTGCGGATCGCTGCGCCCCTGCCAACTCGTGTTCAATTGGTCGAGCCATTCCAAAAAGTCAGTAATGGTCGGTTCGATAGAGTCAAGGCACTGCTTGTAATACGAAAGGGACAAAAATATATCGCCATAGTCTTCCAGAAAGCCGGGAATTTCCTCGACCTTGATGCTGAGCGTTTCCGCCATTACGGTCAGTTTTTGCAGCGCCTGCTTGACATTGGGATTCCGCAACATGGAGACGAGCTGCTCGAAGCATTGGATCTCCAAGTCGTCGGTGCCGTAGATATTCTGGATCAGAGGCCGGGTGAAATCCCGCATGTACACGGTCAGTTCTTCCGCCTTGCGCGGTGAGAGCCGCAGCGCCTCGTTCTCGTTGACAGGAATGCCAAGTTCACGCAACTGGACGCGCAGGCTGTAGACGTCGAAGCTTGAGAGTTTCGCGAGGTTGCGCAACACCTTGAGGTCCGGATGCACCGGCATCTCCGGCCACCCGTACTCATGCGGCAGCGACTCGATATTGAGATGCCCGGATCCAGTGCTCGGATCGTCGAAGAACTCGATGACGCTGTCGAGCTGTACGTTCTTAACGAGGCGGGCGCGGCGCAGCGAACTCGTGCGCAGCGGAATGATCGCGAGCGGCAGGATGTGGAGTGAATCGCGGTCGTGATCGGAAATGGGATCGTCTGCCACGTTTTGTTCCCGCTACCACATGAGGGACCCCCAGCTGCATCGCCAGCATAGCGTTCATGTCTTAGGATTTTGCCAACGTCGCGAGACCTGATGCCACGCTACAAGCTCATCCTCGAATATGATGGCAGCGCCTTTGTCGGCTGGCAGCGGCAGATGAACGGGCCATCGGTGCAGGCGGCTGTGGAGGCGGCGATAAGCCGCTTCGCCGGGCATCCGGTCACGGTCATCGGTGCCGGGCGGACCGATGCCGGTGTGCATGCCGCTGGCCAGGTCGCGCATGTCGATCTCAATCGGCCTTGGTCCACGGCGACGATCCGTGCCGCAACCAATTTCCATCTCAAGCCGGCGGCGGTGGCAGTGCTTGCGGCTGCGGAGGCAGAGTCCGCTTTTCACGCCCGCTTTTCGGCTTCCGCCCGCGTGTACTGCTATCGCATCCTCAACCGCGCGGCGCCGCCGGTGCTCGATCGTGGCCGCGTGTGGTGGCTGCCCAAGCCGCTTGATACGGACGCGATGGCAGCTGCGGCCCGCCTTCTCGTCGGCCGGCACGATTTCAGCGCCTTCAGGGCGGCGCTTTGCCAGTCCCGCTCGCCGATCAAGACCTTGGATGCGCTCGCCGTGCGCCGTGTCGGTGAGGAGATCTGGCTGGAGGCGCGGGCGCGCTCGTTCCTCCACAACCAGGTTCGGATCATCGCCGGCACCTTGAGGGAAGTGGGCGAGGGCAGGGCGGTGCCGGAACGGGTCGCAGCCGCCCTTGCCTCGGGCCGGCGCGATCTGGCCGGGCCGACCGCGCCGGCTGTCGGGTTGTGCCTGATGGAAGTGCGCTATCCGCGGCCGGATGGCGGGCCTGCCTCAATACAGCCGGCCGGCGATCGTGCTGATGATCAGGCTCACGATGATATCGAGGACGACGATGCCGACCGCCATGAGGCTTGAGATCTCGAGCGCGCTGCGGGCGATGAACCAGATGTAGACCGTGATCGCGGCAATCGCGGTAAGCCACAGCGGCTGGCCGATGTCGGGCGGTATGATGCCCGTCGTCACCAGGACGGCGACCGGCAGGATGAGCGCGTTCTGCACCACCAGCGACCAGTTGTAGGCACAGATGTAGAGATACAGTCGCCCGGGCCGGTCGACGGCTTGTGCGATGTCGACCATCATCAGCGGAAAGGCGACCCAGGACAGGACATAGGCGATCCCTTCGGCGAGCGCGAACCGCACGGGGTCAACAGGATCTGCCGCGACGGTGAAACGGGTTGCCAGTGTTAAGGCATAGAAGGGTGCCACCAGGACGGCGGCGAAGAAGGAGCGGTACACGCCAGCGGGCGAGGCATCAAAGTAGGCCAGCGGTTGCGCATCGAAGCGCGCCAGGCGCGCCGCCGCATAGACGAACAGCACAATCTCCCGTAGCGACGGAATCATCGCGCCTGGCCGAAATAGTCTGCAAGGATGGCACGGTAGATTTGGCTGAGCGTTTCCAGATCCGCGACCGCGACGTTCTCGTCGATCTTGTGCGCGGTCGCGCCGACGAGGCCGAACTCGATCACCGGGCAATAATCCTTGATGAAGCGGCCGTCTGACGTGCCGCCGGAGGTGCTGAACTCCGGCTGGCGGTGGGTGATCCGCTCGACTGCCGCCGCCACCGTCCGGCTCAAGGCCTCGTTCCGACACAGGAAGGGATCGCCGGACGATTCGCAGCTGAGCTCGTAGCGGCAGCCCTCGGCTTCGCATTGCTTCTCCAGCCAGGTGCTGAGGCTCGCTGCCGTGTGCAGGTCGTTGTAGCGGATATTGAAGAGCGCCCGCGCGCTGGCCGGGATGACGTTGGCGGCTGGATTGCCGACGTCGACCGAGGTGATCGTCAGCACCGAGGGCTGAAACGCCTCCGTCCCCTGATCGAGCGGTGCGCCGTCGAGCGCGGCCAGGATGCGCACCAGGTGGCGCACCGGATTGTCGGCGAGCTGCGGATAGGCCGCGTGCCCCTGGGTGCCGCGAATGGTGAGTCGTGCGTTCAGGCTGCCGCGGCGGCCGATCTTGATCATGTCGCCGATCGCCTGCGGGTTGGTGGGCTCGCCGACGAGACAGGCATCGAGGTGTTCGCCGTGCTCGCCAAGCCAGTCGAGGACGCGGCGCGTGCCGTTAACCGCCGGTCCCTCCTCGTCGCCGGTGATCAGGAGGCTGATCGAGCCTTGCGGCGGGCATCTTCCGCCGTCGGTCAGCCGCCGCACTGCCTCGACGAAGCAGGCGATCGCGCCCTTCATGTCGGCTGCGCCGCGGCCGTAGAGCCGGCCATCGATGACCATCCCTGCAAACGGATCGACCGACCAGGCGGTGCTGTCGCCAGGCGGAACGACATCGGTATGCCCGGCGAAACAAAAATTCGGGCCCCGATTGCCGAGGCGGGCATAGAGGTTGTCGACCCGCGCGCCACCATCGCCGCCGCCGAAGGCTAAGCGGTGACAGCTGAAACCGAGCGCGGCGAGCGCCTCCTGCAGGACGTCGAGGGCGCCGTCATCAACCGGTGTCACACTTTGGCAGCGGATGAGCGCCCGGGCGAGGCCGAGCGCGCGCGCGTCTTCAGTCACGCAGGAGTTCATTGATCGAGGTCTTGGCACGCGTTTTCGCATCGACGCGCTTGACGATCACGGCGCAATAGAGGCCAGGGCCGGGCGTGCCATCCGGGAGCGGCTTGCCAGGCATCGTGCCGGAGACGACCACGGAATACGGAGGTACCTCGCCGTAGAGGATCTGCCCACTCTCGCGGTCGACGATGCGGGTCGAGGCACCGATGAAGACGCCCATCGAAAGGACGGAGCCTTCGCCGACCCGCACGCCTTCGGCGACTTCCGCACGGGCGCCAATGAAGCAGTTGTCTTCGATGATAACGGGTTCGGCCTGCAGCGGCTCGAGCACGCCGCCGATGCCGGTGCCGCCGGAAATATGGCAGTTGCTGCCGATCTGCGCGCAGCTGCCGACGGTCGCCCAGGTATCGATCATCGTGCCCGCGCCGACATGGGCGCCGACATTGATGAAGCACGGCATCAGCACGGCGCCGGGCGCGACGTGGGCCGAATAGCGGACGATGCAGCCGGGCACGGCGCGAAAGCCGGCGGCGCGAAAGCGGGCCTCATCCCAGCCCATGAACTTCGGCGCCACCTTGTCGAACCAAGTGCCGCCGCCGGCGCTGCCGCCGATCGCCGTCAGGTCGTAGAGGCGGAACGACAAGAGCACCGCCTTCTTGAGCCATTGATGCACTTGCCAGCGGCCGTCGATCTTCTCGGCGACGCGGGCGCTGCCTTGGTCGAGCAGAGCCAACGTTTGCTCGACCGCTTTGCGAACGGGGCCGGCGGTGGCAGGACCAATGCTGTCGCGCTGGTCCCAGGCGGAATTGATCGTGGTTTCGAGATCACCGGTCATGGCGTTCCGTTTGCGATAGGATGGAAGGAGACGGCTGCGGCGACGATGCGTGAGCCACCGCTGCGAGTCAACCTTCAGCCGCCGGTGCCCCCTCGACGGCACCGATCGCCGTGAGCCAGGCAATAAGGTCATCGACGATGTGGTGCACGGAAGCGGCCACATCCGCCGGTGCTGGCGGCTGGTCGGTGGCACATCGGACCCATACGGTCGTCATGCCGAGCGCGGCTGCGGGCGGCAGATTGCGCGCCTGATCCTCAATCATCACGCTTTGCCGCGGATCGATGTTGTGGCGGCGAACGAGATTGCGGTAGGTCTCCGGCTCGGGCTTCGGCCGGTAGTCGGCCGCCACAATGTCGAAGACGGCCTCGAAATGCTCGGCAATCCCCAGTCGCTCAAGCACGCGCTCGGCGTGGCGGGCCGACGCGTTGGTGAAGATCAGCTTGCGTCCCGGCAGCGCTGCGAGTGCCGCACCGAGCGCCGGGCTGGGGTCGAGCACGCTCAAATCGATATCGTGGACATGGGCAAGAAAAGGTGCCGGGTCCATGGCGTGAAAATCCATCAGGCCGCGGAGCGACATGCCGTAGGCGTGGAAGTACTCCTTCTGCAGCCGCCACGCCGCATCGAGATCAAGACCAAGGAACTCGGCAATGTAGCCGCGCATCCGCTGCTCGATCTGCGCAAAGAGAGCCGCAGACGGCGGGTAGAGGGTGTAATCGAGGTCGAAAACCCAGGTCTCGACGGCGTCCCACCCGGCGAAGGAGGCGGCCTCGACCGTCGTTACGTTCTGCTGCGTTTGGGGCTGGCTCATGGCGATAAGGTGGCGTCAAAAGGTGTGCCCAGGCAAGCCGCCTTCTCCGTAGGGCCTCCCCAGCCAGTGAAGCGACGCGCAACCGGATATTAACCGCCTGCGGCCTATTAGCTAGAGCTGCGTTCAAACCGGTACATCAACCATCGGGCGATCATCGTGACCAGAGTTCCCTCTGTCGATCTCTCTACCGCATCGGCCTCCGCTGCTCCCTCTCCCGCATCGCCGCTCTCGTCGCTGCGGCTCGAACGCGATCGTTTCGTAGCGCTCGCGTTCTCGTGGGCCGATCTGTTGTTCGAGCTCGATCCGGATGGGCGGATCATCTACGCGGCGGGCGCTGTCGAGCCTTTTCTCGGTCGCAAGAACGAGGCGCTTGTTGGCGAGTCGATCGAGAAGCTGGCCGCCCCGGCTGAACGGGGGCTGCTGACAGAGTTACTTGCGGGCGCGCGCAAACGGGAACGGATCGAAGGCGTTTCGGTCCGTCTGCTCGGCGATCGCGGGGTGACGCCTCCGCTTGCGATTGCCGGCTACCAGTTGCACGACCTGAACGGCCATTTCTTCCTCGGCCTGCGGTATAGCGCCGGCAAGTCGCGGACGTCCGGGTTTGGTCGGCGGCAAAGGGATGGGGAAAGCGGCCTCATCGACGGCGACGGCTTTATCGACATGGTGACGAGCTACCTGGCCGAAGGTGAGTCCGACGATAGCCGCGCGATGTCGCTTCTCGTCCTGCCGCGCTTCGATGACCTGCGCTCGCGCCTGGTCGATGCGGCAGAAAAGGAGCTGCTGGTCGCAATTGGCGCGTGCTTGAAGGAGAATTCAGTCGATGGCGAGGCGGCGGCGCGCTTGGCGTCAGACCGCTTCGGCGTCATGCACGGTCCGGGCACCGACGTCGATGCGCTGCGGGCGCAGATCGCGACGTTGACCAAGAAGGCCGATCCCTTGAACCAGGGATCGCCGGTCGAAACCGCAACGATCGATGTTGATGCAGAAGCCATTGGTGACGAGCAGGCAATTCGCGGCGTCGTCTACACGCTGAACCGGTTCCGCAATCTCCGTTCGAGCGATCATATCCTCGACGGTCTGTCGAACAGCATCTCCGCGCTCGCCCGTCGCGCCGCCGACGATCTGTCGAGGCTGCGTGACATGATCAATCGCCAGGATTTCGAGATCCATTTTCAGCCCGTCCTGAACGTCCGCAGCGGCGCGGTCAACTACTACGAAACCCTGTCGCGGGTGAGTTCCGAGTACGGCTCGCAGAGCATCTATGAGCAGGTCACGTTTGCGGAGGAAACCGGCCTGATCACCGCGTTCGATCTCGCCGTCCTCCAGAAGCTGCTGAAGTGGATGGAGAGCAATACCGCGCGCAATGCGAAAACCTGTTTCGGGATCAACGTGTCCGGCCAATCGGTCGGTTCGCTGTCCTATCTGGCGCAGGTCGACCGGCTGTTGAAAGCCAGCCCGTGGTTGCGCGGCCGGCTTCTGTTTGAAATCACTGAATCAGCGCGAATTGCCGATCCGCGCTCCACCAACGGTTTTGTCCAGCGCCTGCGCGAGCAGGGGTTCCGGGTCGCGCTCGATGACTTCGGGGCCGGAGCGGCCAACTTCGAGTATCTCGCCAATCTCGAGGTCGACCTGATCAAGCTGGATGGCCACTCGGTCATCGCCGCGACCAAGGCCCGCCATGGCCGTGCCTTCGTCAAAGCGCTGGTCGCGTTCGCGCGCGAGATGAGCGTCAGCATTGCAGCGGAGATGATCGAAGACGAGACGATTCTGGAGTTCGCCCGCGACTGCGGGGTGCAGTTCGTCCAAGGCTACCTGTTCGGCAAGCCGCGCCGCGATCTCAAGGCGATCCAGGAAGGTCTGCCGAATCAGCTGTTTCCGGAGCGGCTGAAGTTCAACAGCCGCGCCGCACCGCGCTGAGCATAGGGCGGCGCCCGCCAACCAGCGCCCAGCGTCAGCCGGCGCGGACGAGCGTCCCCGCTCCGTGCTCGGTAAACAGTTCGAGCAGCAGCACATGCGGGACCCGGCCGTCGACGATGACGGCCGCGGCGACGCCCTTGCCGACCGCCTCTAAGCAGGTTTCCACCTTCGGGATCATGCCGCCCTGGATGGTGCCGTCGGTGATATAGCGGCGCGCTTGGCTCGCCGTCATCTCGGTGATCAGGTTTCCGTTCTTGTCGAGCACGCCCTCGACGTCGGTCAGCAGCAAGAGCCGCTCGGCATTGACCGCAGCCGCGATCGCGCCGGCCGCGGTATCGGCGTTGACGTTGAGCGTCTCACCATTCTGGCCGAAGCCGATCGGCGCGATGACCGGCGTGATGTCGGAGCGCTCGTAGAACTCAAGAATATGCGGGTTGACCTCGCTTGGCTCGCCAACGAGACCGAGATCAAGGATGCGCTCGATGTTCGAGGACAAGTCGCGCTTGGTCCGGCGCAGTCGCTGCGCCCGCATCAGGTTGCCGTCCTTGCCGGAGAGGCCGACAGCGAAGCCACCGGCGGCGTTGATTGCGGACACGATCTCCTTGTTGATCGATCCGGCAAGGACCATCTCCACGACCTCGACAGTCTCGCGGTCGGTGACGCGCAAACCATCGACGAACTCGCTCTTGATCCGCAGCCTGTCCAGCATGCGCCCGATCTGCGGTCCGCCGCCGTGGACGACCACAGGGTTGATGCCAACTTGGCGCAGGAGCACGACGTCACGCGCGAATCCCGCCGCAAGCGTGGCGTCGCCCATCGCGTGGCCGCCGTACTTGATGACGAACGTCGCGCCGGCATAACGGCGCATGAACGGCAGCGCTTCCGAGAGGGTGCGCGCCTGCTCCAGCCACTCGCTGCGGCTCTTGGGGGGGGGCTCTGACATGGCGCCAACTCTAAGGGACGAATGCCGGAATGCCAGCGAAAAGAGTCCGATCGTCCGAAACGCTCATCCGCATGCCGGCGCCGCCGGCTCGGCCTGCCACTGGGCAAGGCGGGCGAATTCGGCCCGTACCTCGGCGATCCCGGTCTCCAGGCGTGCGCTTGTCGGCAAGACGGTCGGATGTGCGGCCGTGTGGCTCGCGAGTTGGGTGGCAACGCGCGCGAGCAAGCCTGGCAGCGTCGCTGCGGTGACCTTGTCGCACTTGGTGAGCACAACCTGGTAGGAGACGGCGGCGCGGTCGAGCAGCGCCATCACCCGCTGATCGATCTCTTTGACGCCGTGGCGGCCGTCGATCAGCACGAGAACGCGGCGCAGCACCGGCCGGCCGGTGAGGTAATCCTGCACCAAGCGGGTCCAGCGGGCGACTTCGGTCTTGGGAGCCTGCGCATACCCATAGCCTGGCAGGTCAACCAGCATCAGCCGCTCATCAAGGCAGAAGAAATTCAGCTGCCGGGTCCGGCCAGGCGTGACGGACGTCGCCGCCAGCCGTGTTCGTCCGGTCAGGACATTGATCAGGCTCGATTTGCCGACGTTCGAGCGGCCGGCAAAGGCGATCTCCGGCAGCCCTCCAGGGGGAAGCTGATCCCTGCCGACAGCACCAAGCACGAACCGGCACGGCCGCGCGAACAACAGCCGCCCCGCCTCAAGCGCCGCCGCGTCGGCCTGTTCCCCTGGATTTGCGTCAGGAACCGGACCGCTCACCACTGCTCACGGCTTCACGCCCATGCGGCGCATGATCACCCACTGCTGGATGATCGACAAGGTGTTGTTCCAGGCCCAGTAGATGACGAGGCCGGCCGGAAAGGAGGCGAGGAAGAACGTGAAAACGAACGGCAGCAGCATGAACATCCTGGCCTGAATCGGATCGGGAGGCTGTGGGTTGAGCCGCTGCTGCAGCCACATGGTGAAGCCCATGATGAGAGGCCAGGCGCCGATGTTGAGGAAATGCGGGATGACGGTCGCGGGATCCCAAGGGATCAGGCCGAACAGGTTCCACACCGACGTCGGATCGGGCGCTGCCAAGTCCTGAATCCAGCCGAAGAAGGGCGCATGCCGCATCTCGATGGTCACGAACAGAACTTTGTAAAGCGCGAAGAAGACGGGAATCTGGATCAGGACAGGAAGGCAGCCCGACGCGGGGTTGACCTTCTCCCGCTTATAAAGCGCCATCATCTCCTGGTTGAAACGGGCCTTGTCGTCGCCGAAACGCTCCTTCAGCTTGGTAATTTCGGGCTGAAGTTGGCGCATCTTCGACATCGCGACATACGATTTGTTCGCAAGCGGGAAGAAGAGAAGCTTGATCGTCACCGTCAACAGAAGGATGGCTACGCCCAGGTTCCCTACCACGCCGTGGATAAAAATCAGAAAATAGAACAGAGGCTTGGTCAGGAAATAAAACCAACCGAAATCGATTGCGCGGTCAAAGCGATCGACCTGATATTGGTCGCGGTAGCGGTCGAGGAGTTTGACTTCTTTCGCGCCGGCAAAGATCCTCGACTCGGTGGAGACGGTAATGCCCGGTGCCATGCTCAACGGCGCGCCGACGAAATCAACCTGGTAGCGGTCTCGACCTTCGTAGGTTTCGTGAAAGAAGCGAGAGGTGATGTTGTCGTCGTGACTGGCGATCAGCGCGCTCAGCCAATACTTGTCGGTAATGCCGACCCATCCACCTCGTGACTTCTGTTGTATGGTTCCGGCCTCTGCCAGATCCTTGTACTTGATTTCCTTCAGCGTGCCATCGAAGACGCCAAGCGGTCCCTCATGCAGAATGTAGTAGCCGCCGGTATGGGGTGTGCCCAGCCGCGAGATCAGCGCGTAGGGCGTAAGCGTGACCTCCGCGGCGCTGCCGTTTTCGACCGTTTGGGTTACGGTGAACAGAAAGCCGTCGTCGACTGCGAAGGTGCGCTTGAAAACAAGCCCCGACGGGCTGGTCCAGGAGAGGGTCAGCGGGCTCTGCGGCGTCAGCTCGTCGCCGTCGGCGCGCCATACGGTGTTGCTGTCCGGCAGTTCCCCTGCACCTGGTGCACCGACCCAACCGACCTGGACGAAGTGGGCATCAGGGGTTGCCGGCGGTGAAAACAGAACGATCTCCGGGCTCTTGGGGTCGATCGTCTCATGGTACGAGGCGAGCGTCAGGTCGTCGAGCCGGCCGCCGGTCAGCGCGATCGAGCCATGGAGGCGGGGCGTGTTAATGGGGATCCGCTGCGACTGGCCGAGCACACTGCTGCGCGCTACCGCGGCTGACGGCGCGAGCGGCGAAGGTGTTGCCGCGGGTGCCGTCGTCGATCCGGGCGTCGGGATGTTAACCCCGGCCGGCTCCGTTCCCAGTGCGGTCGTTCCCGGTGCCGCCGTGCCAGGTGCCGTCGGCGCCGTCTCGACGGTTTCCTGCTGCGCGGGCACCGGCGGCTGAGCCGGCTTCGGATAGATCAGATCGTAGCCATATTGAAAGCCGATCAGGATCAGGACGGACAGCACGATCGCAAGGATCATGTTGCGGTTGTCGCTCATGGGAAGTGCCTCGTCCGGATCTTCAGATCAGGGCCGCTGGGGCCGGTGGCAGGGGCGGCGCGGGGTCTGCACCCTGCGCCAGCCGGGTGAGGGGGTGAGGTCGGGCACCGGATCGATCCCGCCACCGCCCCAGGGGTGGCAACGGGAGAGCCGCGCCAGTGTCAGCCGGCCGCCGCGCAGGGCGCCGTGCCGGCGGATCGCTTCCAGGCCGTAGGCAGAACACGTCGGCTCGAACCGGCAGACCCCAGGCCAGAGCGGCGACAACAGATAGCGGTAGGCGAGGATGATGCCGCAGGCGAGCGCGTTCAGGAGGCGCATCATGGGGAGCGTGCGCCGTCGCGTGTTGGCTCCGCTTGCGTCGTTGCGGCGCGGTAGGCGCGCAGTCGCTTGAGCGCGGTGGTGAGATCGGCCACCAGCGCCGGGAACGGCCGGCTCAACGTCGCAGCGCGGCCAATGAGCACATAATCGCATCCCGTCATCCCATGCTGCCGCAGCACCTCGCGTGCCGCCGCGCGCAGCCGTCTCCGCACCCGGTTGCGAGCAACCGCTTTGCCGACCTTCCGGCTCGCCGTGATCCCGACCCGGCAGCTCACCGCAACCGGCTCGCTGCTGCTCTCGGTGGGGTGTCGGCACACTTGAACCACAACGCCCGGCATCGCCCACGCCCGCCCGGTCCGGGCGACCCGAACATAGTCGCTCCGGCGCATCAGATGGGGAAGGGCGCAGCTCACCGGCGCGCTCAGGCCGACAGGCGCTTGCGCCCCCTGCGCCGGCGATTGGCAAGAACCTGCCGTCCGCCGACCGTCGACATCCGCTGGCGAAAGCCGTGGCGTCGCTTGCGTACGATCTTGCTTGGTTGATATGTCCGCTTCACGTGCGACGCTCCGACGTCTTGAAGTGGGCCGGTGTATACGAGGTGAGGGGGCGGGTGTCAACGCCGCGCCCCGATGCCCGGCCGAAGGTGGTGAGCGCGGCCGCCAGTGCCGCGTGGTCGGCTGTTGTCCGTGCGCCCGCTCAGAGCGTCTTTGCAAACGCCTCGATGCCTGCCGGCGTCCCGACCGACAGACCGCTCAAACGGCGATCGATCCGCTTGGCAAGACCGGAAAGGACCTTGCCGGCGCCGATTTCGACCAATTCGACGACGCCCTGTGTGCACATGTACATGACGCTCTCGCGCCAGCGCACCATGCCGGTGACCTGCTGGACCAGATGCTTCCTAATCTCTTCCGGCTCGACCACTGCGCGGGCGGAGACGTTGGAGATCAGGGGGATGTTCGGCGCCCGCATCTCGACATGGGCCAGCGCGTTGTCCATCACATTGGCAACCGGCGCCATCAGCGGGCAATGGAACGGCCCGCTTACCGGCAGTAGAACGCTGCGTTTGGCACCGCGCAAACTGGCGATGTCGATGGCCCGCTGCACGGCCGTACGGTTGCCGCTGATCACGACCTGGCCAGGTGCATTGTCGTTGGCGGCGACGCAGACACTGCCGTCATAGGCGTCGCGCGTTGCCTCAGAGGCGATCTCCTGCGCGAGCGTGAGTTCCACGCCCATCAGCGCTGCCATCGCGCCTTCACCGACCGGCACCGCCGTCTGCATTGCCAAGCCGCGCGTGCGCAGCAGGCGGGCCGCGTCAACAATCGTGAAGGTGCCGGCAGCGGTCAGCGCGGTGTACTCACCCAGCGAATGGCCGGCAACGAACGCGCCCAACTGCGAGAGGTCGGCGCCGAAATCCTTCTCCAGCACCCGCAGGACGGCAATGCTGACGGCCATCAGGGCCGGCTGCGCATTCTCCGTCAGTGTCAACTCCTGCTCGGGCCCGTCCGCCATCAGCTGAGACAGATTCTGGCCGAGCGCGTCGTCGACCTCCTGGAACACCTGACGGGCAGCCGGGAAGCTGGCTGCGAGCTCGGTACCCATGCCGACGGCCTGCGACCCTTGGCCGGGAAAGACAAGCGCCCGACGTGCGGCCGCGGTTGTTTCGCTCGGTTCAACGGCTTGCGCAGCAGACTTGGCATCGAACATTGCTATCACCTACCGTCCTCTTGAAATCTTACAACGAATCTTCTGTGGGGAAGCGCTAACGAGGAACTCCAAAGGAACGCTCGCGTTACTCTAGGCGGTCATTTCTGAACAACACGCTACCGGCGCTGAAACCACTTCATCCTGCGTTCGCCATGCTCCTGCCACAAACGCGGGTGGCCTTGAGATAGACGTGGATTGTGGCCGCGTGCAACAGGAAAAACGCGAACAGCCCTTTGGTCGGGCCCTCTTTACGCATTTGCACCCAGAATCCGTGCGGCGATGCAACACTGCGAAAGAATGTTTCAGATGGGGAATTCCTTCTCCGGCGCGTAGACCAGCATCACCCGTTCGGCGAGGTCGAGGGCTGTCGTCAAGCCGTCGAGCACGACCGCACGGGCGCCAACCGTCTTCATTCGCGGCACCCAGGTTTCGTCGCTGGCGCGCACGAAAATGGGCAAATCAGGGAATGACGCGTGTGCAATGGCGGTAATCTGCTCGGCAGCCACCGGATCCGGAACGGCAACGACAAGCGCATTGGCGCGGTCGAGGTGCGCTGCGCGCAAGACGTCGATCCGCGCCGCGTTGCCGAAAAAGACACGCAGGCCGCGCACCCGGCTGGCGGTGACCCGCTTCGGCGTGAGATCGAGAACGAGGACCGTCACCCGTTCACCGGCGAGAAAGCGTGCGACCGCCATGCCGACCTGGCCAAAGCCGGCGATCACCACATGACCGGCGAGTTGTCCCGTCTCTTCCTTCAGGTTGCCTAGCGTGGAGTGTTTTGCATCCTTGTGTGGAGGCGAAAGAGAATCGATCAGTGCCGCGCCAGCCGGCGTGGCTGCCATGGAAATGGCAATCGCCGCCAGCACGATGTGGCCCAGGTCCGGCGGGAGGATTCGGGTTTGAACACTGAGCGCGAGTAATACGAACGAAAATTCACTCATCTGGCTCAGCAGCCCACCCAGCGCCAACGCGTTCTGGGCAGGCTGGCCGGACATGCGGGCGAGTCCCGCGATGAGAATTGCCTTGATCGCCATCACCGAGGCGACCAGCGCCAGGATGGTTGCCGCGCGCGCGTAGGCGTGAGTGAGGTCGATTCCCATGCCGACGGTGATGAAGAACAATCCCAACAGCAGGCCGCGGACGGGCTGGATGTCGGCGGTGACCTGATGCCGGTAAACGGTGTCTGCGACCATCATCCCGGCGATGAAGGCGCCTAAGGCCATGGAGAGGCCGATGGTCTCGCTGACCCAGCCGACGCCCAGCACCAAGAAGAGCGTCGTCCCCATGAAGACTTCCGGCGCCTGTGTGCTTGCCGCCAGCCGCAACAGGGGGCGGAGCGCCTGGCGGTCGAACACCCATACGGCGACGAGAAATAGCGCGAACTTAAGCGCGAGCATGCCCAACGTTGCGCCCAGGCTGTCGGCGTTTGCACCCGCGCCACTGATGAAGACAATCAGCGGGGCCACGGCCAGATCCTGGATCAGCAGAATGGCGATCGAGGTTCGGCCGACGGGGGTGGTCAGCGTACCGCGGTCGCTCAGCAACTGAAGAACGACAGCCGTTGAGGAGAGCGTCAACATGCCGCCCACAGCGAGCGCCGCCTCGAAGCGGAGGCCGAGTTGCCAGGCGGCGAATGCCAGCACGAGGGTCGTGCACAGCACCTGGCCGATCGCGAGCGCGTAGACACCGCGGTGGAACAGCCTGAGGCGCCCGAAACTGAGCTCGAGGCCAACGGTAAACAGCATCAAGACGATGCCCAGCTCCGCAAATGGCTGCGTTGCCTTGACATCGCGGATGAGGCCCAGGCCGGACGGGCCGATGATCACGCCGGCGGTCAGGTAAGCAAGGACAGCACCAAGCTTGAGGCGTTGAAACAGCGGCACGAAAACGACGAGCGCCACCAGAAGTATGAGAACGTCGACGATGGGGTGATGGTTCGTCATGGCCTGAGCGGAGTGGCGGCGGCTACAGGTGCCCGCGGGCGTCGACACCGGGGCGCAGCGGCGGGTAATCGACGGCCGCGTTCGACCAAGACCATCGAGGTGCATGCATGGGCAAGGCTAGTCCACCTGCAGCAGCAGCGTCTTGAGATAGGCGGTCTCCGGCAGGTGCAGGTGCTGGGGATGGTCGGGGCCGGCGCCGCTCTCGCGGATCAGGCGGCCGGTGCGGCCGGTGCGGCCGATCCCGAGCGCGACTTCACGCGCGAACGCGCTCGCTTCGACGGCGTGCGAACAGCTGGCGATAAAGAGGAAGCCGCCCGGTTCGACCACGGCGGCTGCGAGCCGGGCCAGCTTGCGGTAGCCTTTGAGAGCGCTCGGCACGTCCTTGCGGGCGCGGGCGAAAGGCGGCGGGTCGGCGACGACGAGGCGAAAACGGGCGCCGTCGGCGGCGAAGCGGGTCAAGGCCGCAAAGGCGTCCTCGCGGGCGAAGCTGCAGCGGCGATCGAGCCCGGCTGTGGCCGCAGCGCGCTTGGCGAGCGTCAGTGCACTGTCGGAGGAATCGACGCCGATCACCTCGCGTGCGCCGGCAGCTGCGGCGCGGATGGAAAACCCGCCCGTGTGACAAAAGACATCGAGCATTCGCTCGCCTTGCGCCAGAGGGGCGACGAAGGCACGGTTTGGCCGCTGGTCGAAATACCAGCCGGTCTTCTGCCCGCCACACACATCGGCATAGAAGACGAGACCGTCCTCGATCACCTCGACTGCGTCGTCAAGGCGGCCGCGGGCGAGTGTCGTCTCGGCTGGCAGGCCCTCGAGCGCGCGCGCCTGAGAATCGCCGCGCAGCACGATCGCAGTCGGTGCCAGGAGGCTGTCGATCGCATCGAGAAGGAGCGGCTGCAGGCGCTCCATGCCGGCGGCGTTGGTCTGCACGACCAGGACCGACCCGAACCGGTCAACAATGAGTCCCGGCAGGCCGTCCGCCTCAGCGTGCACGAGCCGGTAGTAGGGTTCGGTGTAAAATCGTTCGCGCAAGGCAAGCGCACGCTGCAGGCGGTTGGCCAGAAAGGCCTTGTCGATGTGCGTGTGCGGCTCGCGGCTCAGCAGCCGCACGGCGATCAGTGTGTGCGGGTTGAAGAAGCCAACGCCAAGGGGCTTGCCGTCAACCCGGCGCAGCGTGACGAGACTGCCGGCCTCAATGCCGGCTGCCCGGTCGATGCTGACCTCGTTGGAGTAAGCCCAGGGGTGTCCGGCACTGATCCGCCGATCCTGGCCAGCCTTGAGAAAAACCGACGGCAGCGGGCCGGCCTCGGCAGGCGTTGCGTCTGTTGCTAAGGTGTCAGGGTCAGTCAGCACTTAGCGCACCCTCCCGTCGCGGGTCGACCCCGCCCAAAAGCACGGGTCCGTTGCGTTGAATGCCGTGCAGTCCACTTTCGAGTTCGCGAATCTGCACGCTATGGCCCCGCTGCTCAAGGGCTTGCTGCAAGGCTTGGCTCGCCGGCGACGGTTCGAGCTCGGTCGGGCCGTTGCGGTTGACGACGCGCGGCAGGTCAATCGCGGCCTGGATATCGAGCCCCCAGTCGAGCACGCCGATCAGTGTCTGGGCGACATAATCGATAATGCGGGGGCCGCCCGGCGAACCGATGACAAGCTTCAGGCTTCCGCCGTCATCGAAGACCAGGGTCGGCGCCATCGACGAACGTGGTCGCTTACCGGGGCCGGGGCGGTTGTTCACCGGCCGGCCGCCCGCTTGCGGCGCGAAGGCGAAATCGGTCAACTGATTGTTGAGGACAAAGCCGGCGGCAACGATCCTGGCGCCGAAACTGGCTTCGATGCTGGTGGTCATCGCAACCGCATTGCCTTCAGCATCGACGACGCTGATGTGGGTGGTCGAGGTGCCATGCTCGGTGGAGAATGCGGCTGCGTCTCCGTGCTGTTGGCTGGGATCGGGCGGTCGGCCGGGCTCGGCTGCCGGCATCGCGGTGGGGCCGATAAGCCGCGAGCGGGCGGCGAGGTAGCCCCGATCCAGCAGTCCTGCGGTCGGCACGGCGACGACATCGGGGTCGGCGACATAGAGGTCGCGGTCGGCAAAGGCGAGCCGGCTCGCTTCGATGAACCAGTGCAGCGCGTCCGCACTCATCGGCGCAGTCGCCGGGAGGTTTAACGGTTCGAGCAGACCAAGGATCTGCAGCGTGGCGATTCCGCCGGAGGATGGCGGCGGCATGCCGCAGATGCGATTGCTGCGATAGGGGGCGCAGATCGCGGAGCGGCGCATCGCGGTGTAGCCGGCAAGGTCAGCTTCGCTCAGTGAGCCCGGATTTGCCGCCTCGCGCACGGATTTGACCATGGCAGCGGCAATCGTGCCGGTGTAAAGCGCGTCGGCGCCGTTCCCGGCCACCGCCGCAAGCGTGTCAGCGAGCGGAGGGTTGCGCAAGCGCTCGCCGGCCGTGAGCGGCATCCCGTCCGGGTGGAAGAAGAGCGCGCGGGCGGCGGCGTTAGCATTGGGGCCGCGCGTGCCGGCGATGGCTTGGGCGAGCCGGGGGCTGACGGTGAAGCCTCTGCGGGCTTGCGCGATTGCCGGCTCGAACAGGGATGGCCACGGCAGGCGGCCGTGGTCGCGGTGCGCCAGTTCCAGCATCCGCAGCAATCCCGGCACGCCGACCGCAAGGCCGCCGGTGGAGGCTTCGGCAAAGCCGCGCGGCTGGCCGTCGGGGCCGAGGAACATCGCCGCGTGTGCGCCCGCCGGTGCCGTCTCGCGGCCGTCATAGGCATCGATGCGGCCGCTTGCCTGCTCATAATACAAGAGGAAGCCACCGCCGCCGATGCCCGATGACTGCGGCTCGACCAGGGTCAGCATCATTTGGGCTGCGATTACGGCGTCGAGGGCGCTGCCGCCGGCGCGCAACATGGCTCGTCCGGCTTCGGCAGCAAGCGGGTGGGCGGCCACGACCATCTGCCGGACTGGCATCGCCGCGTCCGCTGCTGGCGCTGGCTTTGGATCCCGGTCCCTAGCTGAGCCGCATCCGGCGACAAGCAGTAAAATTGCCGAGGCCGACACCCAACAGCGCCACAAGCCGGCAAGCCGCTTCAGCGAATTGGCGGGGGGACACGCCGGTTCTCGAATGGTGTGCAGCCGCACAAACTGTATCGGGCATGGCCGAAAGGAATGGTTACTGCAAGTCATTATCACTCGCGACAATGAAGCGGAAGCGAAGTCTTAGGACACTATTTGCATTCGAGGCGCGTGCCCATTGATTCTCCTCCGGCTGGCCCAGCCGGGGCCGCCGCAGGCGTTGACAGGTGTTGACCGAAGCCCTAGTATCGCAGTCTGCTAATTCTCGCCGAAGATCAAAAAACGTGCGCAATGACAACAGGTTCCCGCAACTGCACAAGCACTGGGCGGATTTGTGCCGCCGCGAGATGCGCTGCAGAAAAAGTGAGCAATACAGGGGCCTGATTTGGGGTTGGATGTCCGCAAACAGGTGGCGGGTTGTGTGATGGCAAGTATTCTTTTTGTACATGAGCCAATGAATCGTTATGGGAGGATGTCATGACTGCAGCTGCTGCGGTCCCGCCCGCTGCGATCGCGTATGAGGATGACTGCATCCGCAAGTTTACCATTGCCACCGTCTTCTGGGGCGTTGTCGGCTTTCTCGTGGGCGTCATCATCGCGCTGCAACTGGCATTTCCGGTATTGAACCTTGATCTCCCGTGGACGACGTTCGGGCGTCTGCGTCCCGTTCATACCTCGGCGGTCATTTTCGCGTTTGGCGGCAACGCGCTGTTCGCGACATCGCTCTATTGTGTGCAACGGACCTGCCGGGCGCGGCTGTTTGGCGGTTCTGGGATGGGCAGTTTCCTGTTCTGGGGCTTCCAGCTGGTCATCGTCATGGCCGCCTCCGGCTACGTTCTCGGCATCACGCAAGGCAAGGAATACGCCGAGCCGGAGTGGTACGTCGATCTGTGGTTGACGATCGTCTGGGTCGGCTACCTGATCACCTTTGCCGGCACCATCATCAAGCGCAAGGAACCGCACATTTACGTCGCCAACTGGTTCTTCTTGGCGTTCATCCTCACGATTGCCGTCTTGCACCTTGGCAATAACGTGACGGTGCCGGTTTCCTTGTTTGGCACAAAAAGCTACATCATCTGGGCTGGCGTCCAAGATGCGATGACGCAGTGGTGGTACGGCCACAATGCGGTCGGCTTCTTCCTTACCGCCGGCTTCCTCGGCATGATGTACTATTTCATCCCGAAGCAGGCGGAACGGCCGGTCTACTCGTATCGGTTGTCGATCGTGCACTTCTGGACCTTGATCTTCCTCTACATCTGGGCCGGACCGCATCACCTGCACTACACGGCGCTTCCTGACTGGGCGCAAACGCTCGGCATGGTGTTCTCGATTATGCTGTGGATGCCGTCTTGGGGTGGGATGATCAACGGCATCATGACGCTCTCCGGCGCCTGGGATAAGCTCCGCACCGACCCAATTCTCCGCTTCATGGTCGCGTCGGTCGCCTTTTACGGCATGAGCACGTTCGAAGGGCCGATGATGTCGATCAAGGCCGTCAACTCGCTCAGCCACTATACCGACTGGACGATCGGTCACGTGCATTCCGGTGCGCTGGGCTGGGTCGCTTTCGTCACTTTCGGCTGCGTCTACTACCTGGTACCGCGGCTGTGGAACCGGCCGCGGCTCTACAGCCTCCGCTTCGTCACCTACCACTTCTGGGTCGCGACGATCGGCATCGTCCTCTACATCACGGCGATGTGGATCTCCGGCATCATGCAGGGGCTGATGTGGCGGGCCTATGACAGCTACGGCTTCCTGCAGTACTCGTTCATCGAGACGGTGGAGGCCATGCACCCCTACTACGTGATCCGGGCCGGCGGCGGCATCTTGTTCCTGCTGGGAGCGCTGATCATGGTTTACAACCTGATAAAGACAATCAAGGGCGACATCCGGACCGAGACGGCGTTCGAACAGCCGGTCGGCGCCGCGGCGATGCGCGCCGGGGAATGAGGAGGTCCTGGCCATGCGTCACGAAATCCTTGAGAAAAACGTCATCCTGCTGTCGATCTGCATTTTGATCACGGTCTCGATCGGCGGGCTGGTGCAACTGGTGCCGCTGTTCGCGATGGAGCAGACCATCGAGAAGGTTGACGGCGTGCGGCCCTATTCGCCGCTGGAACTGGCGGGGCGCAACATCTACGTGCGGGAGGGGTGCTATACCTGCCATAGCCAGCAGGTCCGTCCCTTCCGCGATGAGGTCGAGCGTTACGGCCACTACAGCTTGGCGGCCGAGAGCATGTACGACCATCCGTTCCAGTGGGGCTCCAAGCGCTCGGGGCCGGACCTGGCCCGCGTCGGCGGCAAGTACTCGAACGAGTGGCACGCCGCCCATCTGATCAATCCGCGCAGTGTGGTGCCGGAATCGATCATGCCGCCCTATGGCTTCCTCGCCCGCCGTGATTTGAACTCCGCGGATATTGGCGACCATCTGCGCACCTTGCGGATCGTGGGCGTGCCGTACACGGACGAGCAGATTGCGCAAGCCGGCGCCGACGTCGCCGCCCAGGCTCAGGCCGAGCCGACGGATGACACCGATGCCTTGCTCGCCCGCTATCCGAAAGCAGTGGTTGGTGATTTTGACGGCAACCCCGAGCGTGTCACCGAAATGGATGCGCTTGTGGCCTACCTGCAAATGTTGGGCACGCTGGTCGATTTCACCAGCTACAAGCCGGAATTGGACTACCGTTAGGAGCGTGTCTTGGATCTGACGGAGCTCTACGCGACGGCGCGGACGTTGTGGGTCGTGTGGCTGATGATCCTGTTCATCGGGATCATCTGGTGGGTCTACCGGCCAAGGAACCGCCGACGCTTCGAAGAGGCAGCCAAGATCCCGCTTCGCGAGGACGACGGAGGAACAGATGGCAAGCAGTAAGCACGTGGATGCCCTGACCGGACGGGAAACCACGGGCCACGAATGGGACGGCATCCGCGAACTCAACACGCCGCTGCCGAAGTGGTGGCTGTACGTCTTCTATGCCACCATTATTTGGGCAGCCGTGTACATGGTGGTGTTCCCCGCTGTGCCGTGGCTGAGCGGCTATACCCGAGGCATCTGGGGCTATTCCTCGCGCGCCGATCTCAACCAGGCGATGGAGAACCTCCGTGCCGAGCGGGCCGTGTGGTACGAGCAGTTCGCCCAGAAATCGCTTCAGGAGATTGTTCAGGACGACAGGCTTCTGCAGTTCGCGCGCGCCGGCGGTGAGGTCATCTTTGCCGAGAACTGCGCCGCCTGTCACGGCACTGGCGGCGTCGGCCGGCCGGGCTATCCCGTTCTCGTTGATGACGAATGGATCTGGGGCGGCAAGCTCGATGACGTGCACACGACCGTCACTTATGGCATTCGCAACGCCAATGCCGATTCCCGCCAGAGTGCAATGCCGGCATTCGGCGCCGACGGCGTGCTGACGCCGCAGGAAATCGCTGCCGTCGCCGATCATGTCCTTTCGCTCTCAGGCTCGGGGCCTGCGAACGCGGAGGGTGCGCGGATCTACGCCGAGAACTGCAACGTCTGCCACGGCGATGTCGGCGAGGGTATTGCCGATGTCGGGGCGCCCGCGCTCAACAATCCGATCTGGCTGTTCGGGGGCAGCCGCGATGCGCTGATCGCCCAGATCACGCGGCCGCGGCAGGGCGTTATGCCGGCCTGGACGGGCCGTCTGGACGACGTGCAGATCAAGCAGGTTGCCGTCTACGTGCACACGGTGCTGGGCGGCGGCCAATAGCCACACCGCAGCGTGCCTCCGCGAGGATACCTGACGGGGGCACGCCCCAACCGCAGTGCTGCGGGGTGCGGAAGCGCGAACCGCACGACGGGGGCGACGGCGGGCGCAGAAGAAGTTGAACGAGCGATGGGCTTAGCAAAGTCGTCAGATGCGCAGGCGCCGGCCAAGGCGGTTTCCGCCCGGTCCGGCGGGGGAGTGCCGACGCCGGTACCGGCAGAAAGGGAATCCCTCTACGCCGACCGGGAGAAAATCCACCCGCGCAAGATCGACGGCCGCTGGCGGCGCATCAAGTGGTGGGTGGTGACCACCCTCTTAGGCCTTTACTACATCGGGCCCTGGCTGCGCTGGAACCGTGGTCCGGGCGCTCCCGATCAGGCGTTGCTGGTCGACATGCCAGGCCGGCGGGCGTACTTCTTCTGGATCGAAATCTGGCCGCAGGAGGTGTACTACCTCACCGGCCTGCTGATTATGGGCGCCATTGGGTTGTTCCTTGTGACGGCCTGGTTCGGGCGCGTCTGGTGCGGCTTCACCTGTCCGCAGACGGTCTGGACCGACCTGTTCATGTGGGTCGAGCGTCTGGTCGAGGGCGACCGCAACGCCCGCATCCGCCTCGACAAGGCGCCGTTCAGCCTCGAAAAACTGCGGAAGCGGGCCGTCAAGCACTTGGCTTGGCTGGGGATTGCGTTTCTTACCGGCGGCGCCTGGATCCTCTATTTCAACGACGCCCCCTCCACCGTTCGTGCATTCTTCACCGGTGAGGCGGGGTCGGCAGTCTACGGCTTCACCGCCCTGTTCACCGCGACCACCTATCTCCTTGCCGGCTGGGCGCGCGAGCAGGTCTGCATCTACATGTGCCCGTGGCCGCGCTTCCAGAGCGCGATGTTCGATGAGGATTCGCTCATCGTCACCTACGAGGCGTGGCGCGGCGAACCGCGCGGCGGCGCCCGCCATGGCCAAACTTTCGAAGGCCGCGGGCACTGCGTCGATTGCGGCATGTGCTGGCAGGTCTGTCCGACCGGCGTCGACATTCGCAAGGGCCAGCAGATGGCGTGCATCGGCTGTGCGCTCTGTGTCGATGCCTGCAACACGATCATGGACCGCTTCGGTCTGCCGGGTGAGCTGATTACCTACGATTCGATCAACAACCAGCTCGCCCGCGCCCACGGCAAACCAACGCGGATCCGCCTGATCCGCGCGCGCACGATCGCCTACGGGGCGGTGCTCGCCATCGTGGTAGCGGGGATGATCATCTCCCTGTCGACGCGTTCGCGCCTGGAAATCAATCTTGTCGCCGATCGGCAGCCGCTCTACGTACGGCTTTCGGACGGATCGATCCGCAACGGTTATGCGCTCAAGATCCTCAACATGAAGCGCGAGGAAAAGCAGTTCCTGGTTGCGACCAATGGCCTCGGCGGCGCGGAGATCGTCGTCACCGGTCTCCATCCGGATCCAGCGCCGGCGGTTACCCTCACGGTTCCGCCGGACGAGGTTGGCGCGTTCCGTATCTTCGTCAAGGCGCCGCTGCAAGCCGTCACCGCCAAGCAGACCAGCTACGACCTGGTGCTGACCGATCTCGCGACCCGGGAAACGGTCGTGCACCGCGCCATCTTCAACGGTCCGGAGCATTAACCGGCGATGGCGGGAGCGAGGGCATCAGGGCGTTCGCCGGGCTGGTGGTATCCGTGGATTTTCGTTGGCGGCATGCTAATCGTGGTCGCCGTCAACGCAGGAATGGCGATCGTCGCTGTAGGCACCTTTTCCGGCCTTGAGACGACCGATCACTACCGCAAGGGGTTGGCCTATCAGGATGCGCTCGACGCCACGGCCCGGCAGGCAGATCGCGGCTGGCATGTCGAGGTCGACTTTCGGCCGCGCCCGGCCGGCAGCAAGAGCGACGGCGTGAGCAACGGCCAAAGCGGCGGCGACCTGGCGGTCGTCTTTTCGGACCGGGACGGCCAGCCGCTCGACCGGCTCGAGGTTGAGGCACAGTTCACGCGGCCTACGCAAGCCGGCTTCGACCAGACCGCGGTCCTCGACAGCGAAGGCAGCGGCCGCTACCGCGCGTCGGTTTCGTTCCCACTGCCGGGCCAGTGGGACCTGCGCATCCTTGCCCGCAGGGACGACGCCCACTTCCAGTCGACGCTCCGCCTGCTCGTTCCGTGACCGCTGATGGCGCGGCGGTGGCTGCTTCCGGCGCACCCGCTCGTGCACCGATGAGCGCGTCTGCTGCGTGCCGGCACTGCGGTTCGCCGCTGCCGGACGGTGAGGAGGTAACAAACGCTGGTGGTGCGATCACCGCCGGCTTCTGTTGCTCCGGCTGCGCGGCTGCGTACGATCTGGTGCGGGGGCTCGGCCTCGAAAGCTATTACCAGCGGCGTACGCTCGATCCGCATCAGCGGCCGCTAATCCCGGACGAGGAGGGGAGCGCCTGCGACCTGGGGGCCTATGTGCGGGAGAGTAATGACGGGGATTGCAGCCTGTCCCTGATGGTCGAGGGCCTGCACTGTGCCGCCTGCGTCTGGCTGATCGAATCGGTTCTCAGCCGGCAGCCGGACGTGACTTCGGCCCGCGTCAACATGACGACGCGCCGCCTGGCGCTGCGCTGGCACGGCGGGCGCGGGCGTGCGTCAGGGCTGATCGGCGCGGTTGGGCGTCTTGGCTACCGCCTCGTTCCCTTCGATGCCGGCGCGCGCCAGGGCAGTGCCGATCGGGCGGAAAGCGCGTTGCTGCGGGCGATGGCGGTGGCCGGTTTCGCAGCCGGCAACGTCATGCTGCTGTCGGTCGCCGTCTGGGCCGGCCACGCGCAGGGTATGGGACCCGCGACGCGCGGCCTGCTGCACTGGATCTCGGCGCTGATCGCGCTGCCGGCCATCGCCTACGCCGGCCGCTCCTTCTTCCGCTCGGCGATCGCCGTGCTGCGCCACGGCCGGACGAATATGGACGTGCCGATTTCGATCGGCGTCATCCTCACCGCGGCGATGAGCCTGCACGAAACCATGCGCGGCGCCGAGCATGCCTACTTCGATTCCGCCGTCGGACTGTTGTTCTTCTTGCTGATCGGCCGCTACCTCGACCGCCGTGCCCGTGGGGTGGCCTTGGCCACCGTAGAAAACGTGCTGGCGCTGGGGGCGGCGGCCGTTACCGTCGAGGAGGCCGACGGGCGCAGGCGTCGACTGCCGCCGGCTGCGGTCGAGGTCGGGATGCGGGTTGCGGTCGCGGCGGGCGAGCGCATCGCCGTCGACGGCCAGATCGTCAGTGGCCAAAGCAGCATCGATACCAGCCTGATCGATGGCGAGGCGACGCCCAAGCCGGCCGGGCCGGGCGGGTCGGTATTCGCCGGCTGTCTCAACCTCGAAAACCCGCTCGTCATCGAAGCCGCCGCCGTTGGTGAACGAACGCTGCTGGCGGAGATCGCGCGCCTGGTCGAGGCGGCGGAAAACCAGAAGAGCCGCTTCGTCGCGCTTGCCGACAAGGTATCGCGCGCCTATGCGCCGGTCGTCCACTCGGCAGCACTGCTGACCTTCCTCGGTTGGCTGCTGCTGCTTGATGTGCCATGGCAGCAGGCGCTGCTGAACGCAATCGCGGTGCTGATCATTACCTGTCCGTGTGCGCTGGCGCTTGCCATCCCGGTGGTTCAGGTGGTGGCGGTCAGCCGTTTGCTGCGGCGAGGGGTGTTGGTGAAATCGGGCACGGCGCTGGAGCGGCTCGCGGCGGCCGAGATGATCGCCTTCGACAAGACCGGCACCCTGACGGTCGGCCGACCGGAGCTGGCCGATGCCGGCGCGGTCGAGACGGCAACACTGGTCCAGGCGGCAGCGCTCGCTGCGCGCAGCCGGCATCCGCTCGCCCGGGCGCTGGTCCGTGCCGCGGAAGCGAGGGGGCTTTTCCCCCCCATGCTTGCCGACGTGCGCGAGGTCGTAGGCCAAGGGTTGGAGGTGGCGACGGCGGCGGGACCGATCCGCTTGGGCTCGCGCGGTTTTTGCGGCGTGACCGGAAGGGAAGGCGGTCAGGCCGGCTCGGAAATCTGGCTGGCCCGCCCCGATGCCGCGCCGGTCCAGTTCGTGTTTGCCGATCATCTGCGCAGCGATGCGGCGGATGTCGTTCGGGCCCTGGCGGCCGACGGCTACCAGCTGGCGCTGCTCTCGGGCGATCGGGCGCCGGCGGTCGCTGCCGTGGCCGAGGCGGTCGGCATTGCCGATTTCCGGCCGCAGCTGTCGCCGCTCGACAAGGTCGCCCACCTGCGCGCGCTGGCGGATCAGGGCCGACGGGTGCTGATGGTCGGCGACGGCCTCAACGATGCGCCTGCGCTTGCGGTGGCGCACGTCTCGCTCTCTCCCGCGACCGCCGCCGACATTGCCCAGACTGCCGCCGATATCGTGTTCCAGGGCGATCGGTTGGAACCCGTGCGCGAAAGCTTGATCGTCGCCAAGCGCGCCCGCGTCCTCGTTATCGAGAACCTGGCGCTCAGTCTCGGCTACAACATGCTGACGGTGCCGCTCGCCGTCGCCGGGATGGTGACGCCACTTATCGCCGCGATTGCGATGTCACTCTCCTCGCTGATCGTCATCCTCAACGCGCTGCGCCTGCACTCCGGGCGAGTGCGCAAGCCGGGCCGCCCGCTCCGCAGATAACGGGCTCACGTAACGCGCTCAGATTACGCGCTTCTTGCGCAGGCTCGCGATCTCGGCATCGCTGACGCCTAGGACCGACTTCAACACCTCCTCGGTGTGCTCGCCCAGGCGCGGGCCAAGCGTTTCGATGCGGCCGGGTGTCTCTGAGAGCCGCGGGATGACGTTGGGCACGATGATGGTCTCGCCGACGTCCTCGGCATCGATCGAAACCAGATTGCGCCGCGCGTGGAACTGGCGGTCGCCGAAGATGTCGGCGATGTTGTTCAAGGGACCGGCCGGCGCATCAGCTTCGTTGCACCGTTTCAGCACCTCGTCGCGGGTCAGCGAGCCACACCAGTCGCGCACGATCTCGTTGACGTCGCTGCGGTTCTCAATGCGCGTGCGCTGCTCGCCGTAAAGCGAGGACGAGGCAAGTTCAGGCCGTCCCATGGCGTTGGTGAGCCGCGCGAACAGCTTGTCGGTGGTGCAAGCGATTGCCACCCACTTGCCGTCGTGGGTGGGAAAGTGGCCGTAGGGGCAAGCGGTTTCGATATGCGGGCCGTGCCGTTCGCGCACGGTGCCGAACATCGCATAGGCCGGTGCCAGCTCATCGGTGCAGCGGAACACCGTTTCGTAAAGGGCCGCATCGATGAATTGCCCCTCACCGGTCAGATCGCGCCAGCGCAGCGCCATCAGCACGCCGATCGCACCGTAGAGTCCGGTCATGTAGTCGGCGAGCGTTGTCGAGCCCGGCGTCACCGGCGTTCCCTTGGGCATGCCGGCAAGGTAGGCCATGCCGCCCACTGCGTGGGCGATACGCGCGAAGCCGGGCTGATCGCGGTAGGGGCCGTCTTGGCCGTAGCCGGTCACCCGCAGCATGATCAGGCGCGGGTTGACCTTGCGCAGGTCATCCCAACCGACGCCCCAGCGTTCGAGCGTGCCGGGGCGGAAATTCTCGCAGAGGACATCGGTCTTGGCGACCAGCTGGCTGAACAGATCGACCCCTTCCGGCCGCCGCAGATCGATGGTCACGGACTTCTTGTTGCGCGCCTCCGAGAGCCACGTGAGCGTATCCTCACGCTTCGTCGGCGTGCCGAAGCGGCGGCAGGCGTCGCCGCCGATCGGGTGTTCCACCTTCAGCACCTCGGCGCCGAATTCGCCCAGGATGGTGGCGCAGTAGGGCGCGGCGATGACGGTCGCAACGTCAATCACGCGGATGCCTGCAAGCGGGCGTTCAGGCGGGCTCGGCTGGGGCATCGCTATCCTCGCTGCGGCCTTGGTGTATGCCGTTCACTCTTAAGGTCAGATCGTTTTCTGCTGGCGCAGGGCGGCGATATCCTGCGCCGAGAGGTCAAGCAGTTCCCGCATGACTTCGTAGGTCGCGTCGCCCAGCGGCGGCCCGAGGTTGGTGATGCGACCGGGCGTGGCCGAAAGCGTCGGCACCACCCCCGGTACGACGACCTTCATGCCTTCCGACTCCACCTCGGCCAGGTTGCGACGCGCCTTGAAGTGCTCGTCTTCGAAGATGTCGGCGATGCTGTTCAGCTTGCCGATCGGAACTTCCTTGTCGAGGCAGCGTTGCAGCACCTCCGCGCGGTCGAGCGAGCCGACCCATTCGACGACGATCTTGTTCACCTCGTCGCGGGCGGCGAGCCGCTTGCTTTGCGGCCCGAACAGGGTGTGCGAGGCGAGTTCCGGCCGCTCCAGCGCTTCCGCCAAGCGTTCGAACATCTTATCGGTCGTGCATGCGATCGCCACCCACTTGCCGTCCTTGGTTCGGAAGTGGCCGTGCGGGACAGCGACGAAGCTGCCCGAGCCCTCGCGCTCGCGGATGGTGCCGAACAGCCCGTAGGCGGCCGCCAGTTCGTCCATCTGCCGGAAAACGGCCTCGCAGATCCCGATGTCGATAATCTGGCCGCGCCCGGTTTTCTCCTTGTGGCGCAGCGCCAGCATGATCCCGATCGCACCGTAGAGGCTTGAAATGTAATCGCCGAGGGGGGCCGTGCCGGGCACCACCGGAGTCTCACCAGGAAAGCCGGCAAGATACGACAGGCCGCCGATGGCGTGCGCGATGTGCGAAAACCCCGGCCGGCGGCGGTAGGGGCCAGTCTGGCCGTAGCCGGAAACACGCAGCATGACGAGGCCAGGGTTGGCTTCGTGCAGAACCGGCCAGCCAAGTCCCCACTCCTCCATGGTGCCGGGGCGGAAGTTCTCGATCAGGACGTCGGACTTGGCCACCAGCTTGATGAACAGCTCGACCCCTTTCGGCTGGCGCAGATTGAGAGTGACCGACTTCTTGTTGCGCGCCTCCGAGAGCCAGGCGAGCGTGGCGTCATGGCGCTTGGTCGCGGTGCCGAAGCGGCGCATCGGATCGCCGGCGATTGGGTGCTCGACCTTCAGGACCTCGGCCCCAAACTCGCCCAGGATGCAGGCGGCATAGGGACCGGCAAGAAAGGTACCGACATCGATGACGCGCACCCCTGCCAGCGGCAGGCGCTCCCGGGCGCCTGCGGCCGGCGCCGGAGCAGGCCCGTCCGCAGCAGTCCCTTCCGCTCCTGGCCCCTCCGCTGCTGGCCCTCCCGCTGCGGGAGTCTCGGTGGTTGAGGAAGTATCGGCATGGCCTGTCTTGCGCTTGCCTGCCGCAGCCCCCTGATCGTTCTCGCCAGCCATGGTGTGCTCCCACAAAAACGTTAGCGGGCGTCCTGCCAAAACTTTACAGTACCGCGGGCAGGCGATCCCGGCGATTAACTCTCGCTCTTAACTCTTGTTCGGCAACAACTGTCACTTTCCAGGTAAAGATTAACAGGCTTGCTGCCTTTGATCCAGTTCGTCCGCAACTTTTTGGACGCGTGATCAGGTTGGCGCCGCGGCAAGTGCAAAATGGGGGAGCGGGTGCGAAGGCGTGGAGGAAGGCGATGGATGTCTTGCTGTGGCTGATCCCGGCGGCCGTGTTTCTTGGCTTTGTCGGGCTGATAGCCTTTCTGTGGGCGCTCAAGAGTGGTCAGTTCGATGACCTCGACGGTGCCGCGCATCGGATCTTGTTCGACGATCCGAATGACACGCCGCTTCCGCCGCAGGAAACCGTGCACGCACCAAGAGCAAGCGCGAACAGCAAGACAAGGGGGGAAGAAAAAAAGCAGGCGCTGAAATAACAGAGGCCCCGCTCGCCGAGAGCGGGGCCTTCAGTCGCAGGTCGTCCATCGTCGAAGTGCGATGTTAGATAAGCAGGCCCGCTACTTGTAGTAGCCGACAGCGCACACTTGATCGCCGACCTTGGTCACGTACGCCACCTTGTCGACCGGCTTTTTCTCGGGATCATCCGGGCGCGGCCACATGTAGCTGACCTCGGAGATCTTGCCCGGCTGGGCCGACGCATATACTTCCGCGCCCAGGGCCTTCGGCGGCACCGCCTTATCCATCAAGGACATCAGGCTCTTGCCAACCAGGCTCGGGTGGGCGGTGAAGTTTCCGTCCGGGCCACCGCAATAGGGATAAAGGTCGCGATCCTTGAATCCGCCTTCACCCTTGGTGAACTTCTCAAGCGCCGCCGCCTTGTCCTTGGTCACTTCGGCGACCGCACGCTCAAGCATCGCTTTCGCCTCTGCCGGTGTGCCGGTGTCGGCAGCAAACGCCAGACCGGCACTCAAGACGAGCGCTGCCGGTACGCCTAACGCAAAACGAATCATCCGCATCGTTACGTCTCCCCTCCAATTGTGTCGTTTTCGGTTTTTGACTGAGCCCGCCGCTGGAGCTTGGAGAAACTCCAACGCGACTGCCTACAACTCTTGCGGGGCAAATGCGGCAGAAATGTGGCAGGCGTCTGTTGGCGTTAGGTTTTCGCCACGACCTTCGGCTGCAGTTGCGGCCGTGCTCGATTTTCTCTTGTCTGCAAAGAAGGGCCGTGCAAGATCGGCGGGGTCATTTCCCGGACCCCTGACAGCAGCTTTGGCCATCTCGATGAGAAGAATTGTGGTTTATGCGCGCGTCGCCGCGCTCGCGCTTGGCAGTCTGTGCGCAACATCGGCTCTCGCGGCGGATGCGGAGAACCGATTCGCGATCAAGGGCGCCGGCATTGCTAAGTGCTCATCGTTCGTGCAGGCATTCGACTCGCGCTCGAACGACGCCTACATATTTGCCGGCTGGATCACCGGATACATCACCGCGCTTAACCAGAACACACCAAAGACGTTCGACTTCGCGCCCTGGCAGTCGACCGACGTGTTGATGATTCTGCTGCGCGATCTGTGCGGCCGCAATCCTGACCAGCAAGTCTATCGTGTCGCCGGTGGCCTCGTGCAGATCATGGCCCGCGATCGCGTCGAGACCTTGAGCGAGCCGGTCCAGATGGAGAATGGCGAGCATAAGGTCACGCAGCTGAAAGAAGTTGTGCGCCGGATGCAGGAGCGGCTCAAGGAGGAAGGGGTGTACAAGGGCACTGCGGACGGCAGCTACGGCGCAGGCACCCGCAAAGCGCTCGAAACGTACCAGGCTCAGCAAAAGCTTCCGGTCACAGGCGTTGCGGATCCGCAAACGCTGATGCGGCTGATGTATCCGGAGAAACCAGCAAAACCGCGCTGACGGTTCGGCGCCTGCCGGAGGCCTGGGCGTGAACGCGCACGCGGTCGAGCTGGTCGCGAAAGCGTTCCTCGCCGGTTTTATCGTTGCCGTTCCGGTTGGTGCCATCGGCGCAATGTGCTTGCGCCGGGCCTTTGCCGGCCGGCTGTCGGATGCCCTTGTCACCGGCTTCGGGGCTGCGGTAGCGGATGCGCTGTGGGCGGCGGCGGCAATCCTGGGGCTGTCGCTGATCACCCGCTACGTTGTCGAGCACGACGGCCCGGCGCGCATCATCGGCGGGCTGGCTTTGATTGCGGTCGGCGCGAAGATGATCCACGCCCGCCGACGGCAGCTGGTTCCCCTCGCGGCCGAGGTCGCAGAGCCGGCTGTGTACCGCTGGCGCGCGTGGTGTCGTGATGCCGTCACCGGCTTCGGCCTCACCATCATCAATCCTGCGACCTTCATCGGCTTCATCGCTGTCTGCGCCGGTCTTGGCCTGTTCGTGTCCGACCTCGACACGCTGATGTCGAAATGGTTCATCGTCTTCGGTGCCTTTGCCGGTTCGATGCTGTGGTGGGTCATCCTGAGCCTGACCGCGTCCGCCGTTCGCCACCGGATCCCGCTGCGGGCGCTCGCCATGCTCAATGCCGGCCTGGGCATTGTGGTCGCCGTCCTGGGCGTGGTGAGCCTGCTCTCTGCCTTCGGCGCCTGAGGGCCGTTACCGCGGCCAGCTGGTAGGGGGGGCGGCGGTGGTCAGCGGCGGACCGGCCCGGGCGGCGGTGATTCCGGCTGGGTCAAACCCGCAAGAAGGGATTGATCAGGCGGCCGAGCCATCCTGAAAGGCGCAAAGGCGCGTCCAGAATGACGAGACAAAGGCACCCGCCGTCGGCATCGGCTACCGGCTGGTGCTCGTGGCTGGAATCAAACTCCGCATAATCGCCGCGACGGAAGTCTTCGCCGTTATCCTGATACCCACCGGCAAGCACGAGCGTGTATTCGAGGCCGGCGTGCGAATGCCGCGGGACCGACCGTCCAGGCTTGATCCGCACCAGCGCCGTCTTCACGCCGCTTCCGCTCAGCGGCAGGCGTGCCTCTTCCAAGCTGCGGCCGATCCGACGCCAAGGCAGGGTGCTCAGGCTACAGCTCAAGTAACGTTGCAACGGCCCTGGTACGACTGTCCTCGTCTCCGCATCCAGGTGCGGCGCAACGGGAGCTGGTGGCACCGGCTCATCGAGGCGGGCGAGGACCCGGTCGAGCGCGTCGTCGCCGACCGCAGCGGGACTTGCTTCGCTGATCATCGCGCCGCCGACGGCATTGAGACGCTCAATTTCGTTGCGGCAGCCGCGGCAGATCGACGCGTGGCAGGCAATCGCGAGGGCGACGCTTTCGCAGAGTGTCCCTGCGGAGTATGCGAGCAGAACCGCCGGATCCGGGTGATGCGCGATCGGTACCGATTGCAGGGAAGGGTCAGTCGTGATCATGCACCGCCTCTGGCAGGGCGCCGCGCATTCGCGCCAGCGCCAGTCGGATCCTTGACTTTACGGTCCCGAGCGGAAGACCAAGCTCATCGGCAATCGCGCGATGCGATTTGTCCTCGTAGAACGCTTTCTGAAGGATCAGCAGTTGTTCGGCCGGGAGGTTCCGCATTGCCTCGCGCACGGCTGAACCGTCCTGCGCGGAAGCGAGCGCGCGGTCGGCCGGCGCGGCGTCGTCCGCCGTCTCGGCCAACTCCTCGATGTCGACCTCCGGATAGGCGTGGCGCCGGAACAAATCGATGTGCTTGTTGCGGACGATGGTAAAGACCCAGGTTGCGACGCTGGCCTTGGTGCGATCAAAAGTCTCGGCTTTCCGCCAGACCGCCAGCAGTGCTTCCTGGGCTATCTCCTCTGCCGCGGCCGGGTCAACGCCGCGGCGGATCCCGAACCCCTTCACCCGAGGTGCGAAGAAGGCAAATAGCTGACTGAAGGCCTGCCGATCCTTGCGAGCGGCGATCGCCTCCATCAGTTTGCACAGGTCTTCGTTGGTCAAGCCTAGTCTCGCAACCAGCTGTTTGCTGCGCTCCGCGATGGACCCCAGCCTTCGATGGGGAGGCAGAGGCCAAAACGGTGCGCTGAGCGCAGTTGCGAACATGTCTAGCCCTTGACCATCAATAACGCCAAGGGTTACGTGCGCCTGGCGTGCACGGATCACGACATTCCGCAAGGAAATCGATGCTTCAGGCGCGGACGCAGTTCACGCGGGGATGGGGAAACCGGCGAAGGCGCCGAGATCACTCAGCAACGTCCGGTCGTTGATGATGCGCGGGACCTTGTTCTGGCCGCCGAACCTGCCGCGGCTCTTCATCCAGGATGCGAAGGTGCCGGCCGGCACCGGATGGACGAGCGGCGGCTTCATGCCGTAGTTGCCGGCGCGATGGTCGGCGTAGTCGCTGTTGCGGGCGGCGAGAAACCGATCGAGTGCGGTCGCAAAGCGCTCCAGTCGTGCTGCCTCGATCGGTCCGCCCTCGAATTCGACGATGAACAGGTGCCGTCCTGCGCCGCCGCCCATAGCGTCCTCAGCGTTGGGGTACAGAGCGCCAACGGCATAATCCGTCACCGCCGCACCCACGTCAGCGGCGGCGCTCGCAACCGCGTCCTCGATCTCCTCGCCGATCAGGTGCTCACCGAACGCAGAGAGGCTGTAGGACGTCCGCCCGGTGATCATCAGGCGTGGCGGATCGCGATCGATCAGGCGCACCGTATCGCCGATCACGTAGGCCCACAGGCCGGCACAAGTCGTCAGGACGAGCGCATAGTTGACGCCCGTTTCGGCCGTGCCGATCCAGTGCCGGGTCGGGTTCGGGCTTTCGAGTTCCTCGACTGGAATGAACTCATAGAACAGGCCCTGGTCGAGGACGAGGCGCAAGCCCTCGCCGTCACCGCGATCGGCAACGGCGATGAAGCCCTCGCTGGCCGGATATACCTCGCGCGTCTCCGCCCGGCTGCCGGCGAGCCAGGAGCGGAAGATCGGGCGGTAGGGCGCGAAGTTGACACCGCCGTGGACGATGAGTTCCAGGTTCGGATAGAGGGCTGCCAAGCGCCTACCGGCTTCGGGGCGCAAGCCTGCCAGCCGTTCGAAGAACAGCAAGAGCCAGCTCGGCGTTCCCCCCAGTGTGTGCAGGTCCGCCTTCAGTGAGGCAGGGGCGAGAAGCGCCGTCTTTTTCTCCCAGTCGGTCACCGTCTCCAGTTCGCGCGGCGGGAAATAGAATGGCCGCACCCACAAGGGCGTCGTCTTGCCGGCAATGCCGCTCAAATCGCCGCTCCAGATGCCGGGCGCCAGCTCGTTCAGCGCCGTGCTGCCACCCAACATGCAGTTGCGACCGGCGAAAATCCGGCTCTGCGGCCTGTGCTGCAGGTGAAAGGCGAACAGATCGAGTGCCGCCCGCCGGTTCGCAGTCAGGATTGCCGTCGAGCACGGGATGTACTTGGTCACCCCCGTTGTCGTCCCTGAGGTGACGGCGAAATAGGGGATGGTGCCCGGCCAAGTGCAGTTTTCGAGCCGCGGAAACGCCGGCTGCCAGTAGCGCTGCCAAAGGTCCTCGTAGCGGCGGATCGGCACCTGGCTCTGAAAGGCCTCGACGCTGGTAATCGCGCTGAACCGGTGATCGGCGCCGAAGCGGGTGGCGCGAGCACGCTCGATCAGCCGCGTCAGCAGCCGCCGCTGGCAGGCGACCGGATCGAGCCGGGCCAGGTGCCGGCGCCTCAGCGCGGCATACGCCTTCAAGAGCGGTGTTGCGTCGATCATGGCAGGGAGACGGAAGCACAGCTCACGGTGTCAAGTCCATGCGCATTGGGAACTGCCGCCGAACGGATTCGAGGCGCAGCGGCATCGGAATGTAGCGGCCTTCGCGCCATGCCGGGAGCTGATCCAGAAAGGTCGTGCTGTTCAACCAGCCGTCCTGCCCGCCCAGGATGACGAAGGCATTGCTGTCAAGGTCCGAGAGGTCGGAAAGATGCCGGGCGTTGGCGCCGTAGCGGGTGGCATGTCGCTCGTTGGTCAGGGCATGCGCCGTTTTCATCAGGGTCTCCGTGCTGCCGCCGACGCCATATTCGCCGAAGCGAAAGCGCTCGCCGATGACGGGCAGCAGGGACAACGGGTGTGCAAGCCGCAGCCGGTGCATCTCGCCCCAGTTGGCGAACGACGGGAACGCCGTGGCAGCCTCGGTTGCCGCCTTTTCCAGAAGGGGCGCCAGCAAGGCAGGGTCAGTGGCCGCGATGTCTTCGAGCAGCAGGGTCTTGCTCTGGCTGATGCTGGCAAAAGCGGCGGCGTCCGTTTCGCCGACGAGCGCGCCATAGTAGGCGGACGTGAACGCGTAGCGGAACAGCTCGAAGGCGACGGCGCCGCGTGAGTCCTCATCGTAGCAGCCGTCCCACTGCCGCATTGCCGCGACGACCGTTTGCGCCGCCGCCAGCAGCCGCGCCTCCAGATTGGCTTCCCCGATCCGTGCCGCGAACTGATCGTTGAGCGCCTTCGCCGAAGGTACGCAGACATCGCGTTGCGCAGCCTTGAGGTCGTTGAGCTCGACCTTCTCCTGGGTTCCGATCAGCGCCGCCATCCGCTCGACGCGGTCATCGGAGGAGAAGAACGTACCGACCCACGGAGCCGCCGGCGGCTGGTTGTTCGCCGACGCGAGGAAGCCAGCCGCAGGATTGAACACCGCCGGCAGGTCCTCGACGTCGCGCATGTGCGACCACAGGCGCTCGGCTTCCGCAGGCGCGATGATCAGGTCGGACGGTGCAGCGCCGCTGCGGTCGGGGAGGTGCACGGCCATCACCTGGCCGATGTTTCCTTTCGCATCGGCATACAGCATGTTCTGGCCAGGAACGCTGAAGGTCTTGAAGGCGCTCCGAAAGGCATCGAAGTCGCGCGCCCGCGCCACCTTCAGGAATGCCGTCACCTCGTCGCTTGCCGCATGGCCGGTCCAGCGCAGCGCCAGCGGCGGCAAGGCCAGGTCCGCCAGCTGCGGTGCGTCGGTAATCACCGGCCCGAACCGTGTCTCGCGCAGCGTCACGATCCGGTCGGGCCACCAGCGAATGCGGATGGTTTCCCGGCGTTGGCGGAATTCGCTGGCAGGGAGGCTGGAGACGTCGACCAGGTCGCTGGCGCCGGCGCGCATATTGGTGCCGCCCCAGGCGATCCAGGGATTGCGGCCGATGCCGAACACCGGCAGTCCTGGCACCATCAGGCCGACCAGATGATAGGACGGTGATTTGAGCCCTGCGATCAGCCAGATATTGGGCAGGTTAAGGCCTAGGTGCGGATCGTTGGCGATCAGCGCACCGCCACTGGCACTGCGCTGGCCCGCGACGGCAAGGCTGTTGGAGCCGGTGCGGCCTAAGTCCTCCAGCAGCCGTGCGAGGTCTAGAACGCTTTCCGCACGCCCCGTTCCCGGCCCGGGATGATTGCCGCCCTTGACCAGTCGTGCCCACAGCTGCGGCCAGTCCGGCCGGTCGTGCAGGCGCAAGAGGTTGAGCCAGACGAGCCAGGTGACGTCGGTTCCGGCCAGGCGGCTGAAGGTCAACACGTCGCTGACCGTAAACGGTTCACGCGCCAGGCCCAGCACGCCGTACTCGTAGGGCAGTTCCGGCGCGTGAGCCTGATAGTGGTTGACGCCTTCGACAAACCGCTCCAACCAAACCCGCGTCTCCGCCGGCAGCCCGGCCTCGACTTCGGCAGTGCTGCGGCCGAAGTCGAGGATCCGCAGGCCGTGGTCGATATCGGCGGCCAGCGGTCCGGCCATCTCGGCGATCCGACCACGAGCGATCCGGCGGTAGGCGGCCATCTGGCCCAAGCGCAGGTGGGCGTGGACGAGGCCCACCGCGAACGCCGCATCGCCGTCGTCCTCGGCCTCGATGAAGGGAACCTGGTGCTCGTTCCAGTAGATGACGACCGGCCGCTGCAGCGGTAGGCCTGTTTTCGGGAACGTTGCGAGCCGCTCTTCGATCGTCGTCGCGGGGGGAAGCGGCTTCAGCAGCGTGCAGCCGGCCAGCCCACAGCCAACGAGGAGCGCTGCGAGCACATGCAGTAGGGCGGTGAACGCTGTGCCCATGCCTCCCGCTTCCGTCGTCATGGTGCGCTCATTATGTGCTGTTCCGCCGCCCCTGCCGTCCGCTAACCACCATATGGCGCATTGAGCAGGCGTGCGCGAGGCAGCTTCGTGGAAGGGCGCAGCGTCGGCCACTTGCTGCCGAGCGGCCTCGGCCGGAGAGTGCGCTCGCTGGTGAGCGGGCCGAAGTGTGCTAGTCTCGCGCCCGTCGGCGTTGTCGGGACAGCAGTCGATCTCGGCTCGCACGGCAGGCAGAACATGAGCGGGCAGTCGAATCTGGAGGAAAGGACGGGAACATGGCTGCGGCCTTTAAGATCACCATCGATGGGTGGCCAAACGGGAATTGGATCCCGGAGGAGTACGCATTCTGCATGCAGGCCGATGAAGGGCACATCGCCATGGCGCGCAACCGCAATCCGAGGATTGCCTGGTCGGGCGCACCCGCTGGAGCCAAGTCGCTCGCCATCATCTGTCACGATCCCGACGTGCCCTCGAAGCCCGATGACGTGAACAAGGAAGGAGTGACCGTTCCGGCCAGCCTGCCGCGCGTCGACTTCTATCACTGGGTTCTGGTCGATGTGCCGGTCGACCGCCATGAGATCCTGGCCGGCGAGGATTCGCATGGCATCACCGCCGGCGGCAAGGCGTTGGGCCGTACCGAGTACGGCGTCCGCGGCCTGAACAACTACACCGACTGGTTTGCCTCCGACCCGGACATGAAGGGCGATTATGGTGGCTATGACGGTCCGTGTCCGCCCTGGAACGATGAGATCGTCCACCACTACCATTTCACCGTCTATGCGTTGGATGTCGCGACGCTCGGGCTTTCCGGTCGGTTCGGCGGGCCGGAAGCGCTCAAAGCGATGCAAGGCCATATCCTCGACCAGGCCAGCTGGATCGGCAAGTACAGCCTCAACCCGATGGTTCATCCGGGCTGAGGCGCGTTGAAATGGCAAGCGGCGCCGGGATGGCTCGTCACTCCGTCCGGCGTCGCGTTGCCGCTGCTACCGGGATATCGGACCGTCCTGGCCCCTCTTGCGGCGGCCACGCACTCATCCTACGTCATTGCTGCCGGGCGGCCTGAACAGGGGTCCGGCGCCGCGAATGAAGGGTCCGGTGCTTCAGCACGGTCCCAAGTGGCTTCGGTAGAGCACATTGCTTGAGCAGGAGGATGTGTCATCATGTCAACGTTCGATTTTTCGCCGTTGTTCCGTTCCACCATCGGCTTCGACCGGCTGATGAACCTCATGGAGTCCTCGACCCAATGGGCCGAGAACGGCAACGGTTATCCGCCGTACAACATCGAGAAGACCGGCAGCGACACCTATCGGATTACGCTGGCTGTTGCCGGCTTTGGCGAGGATGAGCTTGCGATCGAGTCGCGGGACTCGCTGCTCGTCGTCGAGGGCCGCAAGGGCGAGCCGGAAGCGAACGCGGCGTTCCTTCACCGTGGCATCGCCGGTCGGTCGTTCAAGCGGCAGTTCCAGCTTGCCGATCACGTGAAGGTCGTGGGCGCCAGCCTCAATAACGGCCTGTTGGTGATCGATCTTGTGCGCGAACTGCCGGAGGCGATGAAGCCGCGCCGGATCGTGATCGAAACGTCTGATGCGTCGCGCAAGGCCCTTGAGGCCAAGGCCGTCGAAGGCGGTCGCGAAGCAGCCTGACGAAGTCAAAGGGCGGTTCGGGGTGTCTGGAGCCATGCCGGCCCCAGACACCCTGGCGCTGCGGAGATGGGACCGCAGCTAGTGCAGCGACCCAAGCGGGCGATTCACGCCCGAGCAAGGTTGTCGCTGCACAACATATTGAATCGCGTGCGCTTTCGGCACAAACAGGATGTACCCTCTGTTTGTGCCAGTGCACTAGAGACGGGGAGGTGGCGATGAGCGAGAAGATCGTGAAGGCAGACGATGCTTGGCGATCTGAGTTGAGTGCCGAGCAATACGCGGTCTGCCGCGGCAAGGGCACCGAGCGCGCGTTCACTGGCGCCTATTGGAACACCAAGACCCCGGGCATGTACCTGTGCGCGTGCTGCGGGCAGGAGCTGTTCTCCTCCGAAACCAAGTTCGATTCAGGCACTGGTTGGCCGAGCTTCTGGCAGCCGGTCGATCCCGCGCATGTCGGCGCCGAGACCGACAAGAGCTACGGCATGACCCGCACCGAGGTTCATTGCAGCCGCTGCGATGCCCACTTGGGCCATGTCTTCCCGGACGGCCCGCAGCCGACTGGGGAACGCTATTGCATTAATTCGGCATCGCTCGTTCTCAAACCGGACGCCGATCGCGACCGCTGATTGGTCGTCTCAGTTTGTGCCATAGCCAAGCGTTGCCGCGTCCAGGCGGCCCATGCCCTGCAGCAAACGGTAAGCGGCGAGGGTACGGTCGCCTTCGGCCTGCGTTAAGTTGATGCGGGCATTGTAAAGTTCGTTCTCGGCATCGAGCACATTCAACGCGGTCTCGCGCCCGGCATCGCGCAGCTTGATCCGTGCGGTCAGCACTTCATCGGCGATCGCGCTGGCGTTCTCCAGGAGCTCGACCCGCGCCTTGGCCGTCTGCAGGTCGTTCCAGGCGAGGCGCGTCTGTTCGAGCACCTCGCGCCTGATCCGTTCATGGTTGTCCTGGCTGGCACGGTAATCCGCCGCCGCCTGGGCGACGCCGGCATTGGTGGCAAAGCCGCTGAAAATGTTCCAGGTCGCCGTCAGCAGAACAGAGAAGTCGGTGCGCGTGCCCTCAACCAGGTCGTTGTCCTTCTCCCGGTTGGCGGCGGCGACGACATTAAGGCGCGGATAGTAGTCAGCCCGGATCAGACGCCGCTTCTCATTGGCGATTTCGACCGTGGCCAAACTCGCGTCGATCGCCGGGTTGTCCGCTTCGGCGGTCTTGATCGCGCCTTCAATCGAGTCCGGCACCAGTTCCGGGCGCGCCGTCACCTCGTTCATCGTCGCTGTCTCGGGCGCGTGGCCGAACACGCGAAGGTAGCGGGCGTGCGCGTCCTCAAGCGCCCCTTCAAAGGTGACACGCCGCTCCTTGGCAATCTGCAGGCGCGATTTCGCCAGCAGCACGTCGACAGCGATGCCGGAGCCGCGGCGGACGCGCTCGTCCTCGAGGTGCAGTTGCTGGCGGATCGTCTCCTCGTTGTGGCGGGCGAGCGCGATCAGCCGGCTCTGCCGCAGCACTTCGATGTAGGCAGCGATACCGGTAAAGACGACGTTCTGGCGCGTGCCTTCGAGGGTGAAGGTGCCGACCTCCCGGGCGAGGCGTGCGGCGCGCAGGTCAGAAGGTGTCGCAAAGCCGTCGAACAGCGGCTGCGTCAACCGCACGCCATAGATTTCGGAGATCGCGGTGAAGCTGCCCCCGCCGGCGTCACGGGTGACAGGGCTGTCGATGTACTGCGGTCCGACTTGGGCTACAGCGTCAAGCTTCGGCAGGTACCCGGCAAAGGCCCGATCGATGCCGGCCTGGGCCGCTTCGAGCTGGCTGGCGCGCGTCTTGATCTCCGGATGGGTGGCGACAAGCTGGCGCAGTTCGTCGGCCAGCGGATTGGCCGCAACCGGGGCAGCAGGCAGGAACGGCAAGGCTACCAGGAGGAGACGAAACAGCCATTTCGTCATGCGCACGATGGAACCCCCAATAGGCATGTCAGGCGGCTGGCAGGCGAACACTTGCAAAGCCACGAGGGTGGAGGACGGTGACGCAAAACAGACACTGGCGGGGACCAGCGACGTAATCCGCGATCTACGACGCGGATGAGGTGAGATATCTACCCCAAATAGATCTAAACACCAACAGGTGTTATCCGCAACGGTCCCTGTCAAGGGCATATTGCGTCGCGATGTTCTTGCGTGCGTTACCGCTTTGTGTTGGTCCTGGCAACCTTCTGCCGCGAGGGAGAGGGAACGCTTGCGCCAGCAGGGGGCTCAGGGTGACCGGAATCGAGATGCGACGGGTCGCCGCCGGAGGCGATCAGTCCGGCCGCGACTCTTCTTGCACATCGGCCGAACCGAAGCCGCCGCCGCCTGGCGTCTCGATGACGATCGCATCGCCCGGCTGCATCAACGCTTGATCCGCGCCTCGCAGGGGTTCGGTACGGCCGTCAGCGCGGACGATCCAGTTCCGGCCCGTCAGACCGTCGCCGCCGCCGGCAAGCCCGAATGGCGGAATTCGGCGATGGCCGGACAGGATCGCCGCCGTCATCGGTTCGCGGAACTCGACTGTGCGGATCACGCCATCGCCGCCGTGCCAGCGCCCGTTGCCGCCGGAGCCCTTGCGGATCGCGAACTCGCGCAGCAGCACCGGAAAGCGCCATTCCAGCACCTCGGGATCGGTGAGCCTGGTGTTGGTCATGTGCGTGTGCACGGCGTCGGTGCCGTCGAAGCCCGGCCCGGCACCGGAGCCGCCGCAGATCGTCTCGTAATACTGCGTGCGCTCGTTGCCGAAGGTGAAGTTGTTCATCGTCCCTTGCGCCGCGGCCAGCACACCCAAGGCGCCGAACAGCGCATCGGTAACGGCTTGCGACGTCTCGACGTTGCCGGCTACGACCGCGGCCGGGTACTGGGGCGCCAGCATCGAGCCTTGCGGGATGATCAGCTCAAGCGGCCTCAGGCAGCCGCCGTTCAAGGGGATGTCGGCATCGACCAGCGTCCGGAAAACGTACAACACGGCCGCAGTCGTCACTGCCGGCGGTGCGTTGAAGTTGTTCGGCTGTTGCGGGGAAGTGCCGGTGAAGTCAATGGTTGCACGGCGCCCGTCCCGGTCGATGCGCACCGCCACGCGCACAATGGCGCCGTTGTCCATGGCGTAAGCAAAGCTGCCGTCGTGCAGCCGGTCGATGACGCGGCGGACCTCGGCTTCCGCGTTGTCCTGGACGTGGCGCATGTACCCACGCACGACGTCGAGGCCGAAATCCGCGACCATGCGCTTCAGTTCCGCCACGCCCTTTTCGTTGGCAGCGATCTGCGCCCTCAGGTCGGCGATGTTCTGGTCGGGGTTGCGGGCGGGGTAGGCGCCCGCTGTAAGCAGCGCCCGGATCGCGTCTTCGCGAAACTGCCCGCCCTCGACCAGAACCACGTTGTCGAGCAGGATTCCCTCCTCCTCGACGCTCACACTGTCGGGCGGCATTGAGCCTGGCGTTATGCCGCCGATATCGGCGTGGTGGCCGCGCGATCCGACGAAGAAAAGGATTTCGCCGCCATCACCGAACACCGGCGTAATCACGGTCACGTCGGGCAGATGCGTCCCGCCGGCGTAAGGCGCGTTGAGGACATAGACGTTCCCTGGCCGCATGGCTTCCGCGTGGGCCGCGATCACCGCTTTTACGCTCTCGCCCATGGAGCCCAAGTGCACCGGCAGATGCGGCGCATTGGCGACCAGCGAGCCCTCGGCATCGAAGACGGCACACGAAAAATCGAGCCGCTCCTTGATGTTGACCGATTGCGCGGTATTCGCCAACACCGCGCCCATCTGTTCGGCGATTGCCATGAACAGGTTGTTGAAGATCTCCAGCAGCACCGGATCAGCGTGCGTGCCGACCGCGTGTGTGCGCGGCCTCGCCTCGATCCGGCGCAACAGGAGGTTTCCTCCGGCCGCCACCTGCGCCTGCCAGCCGGGCTCGACCACCGTGGTCGCATTCTCCTCTGCGATGATCGCGGGGCCCATGATCACCTGATCGGCCACGAGATCCGCGCGTGCGTAAAGCTCGACCTCCGTCCAGCGGCCCTCGAACCACGCCCGCACGCGCGCAGCCGGCGCCGGCTCAGCATGCTCCGCCTCAGCATGCTCTGGCCGTTCGGGCACGAGGGCGCGCTCGGCGCCGGCATCGTTGCCAACCGCCTCGACTGCGACCGCTTCCACGATTAAGGGCGTGCCGGTCATGGTAAAGCCGAAGCGCTGCCGGTGCTGGTGCGCAAACGCGCGTGCCATCGCTTCTGGGTCCGCGAACGGCACTTCGAGCGCGGTATCGGTACCGCGATAGCGCAGGTGCGCCGACGCGAACCGTGTGATCGCTGCCGCCGGCACCCCCTGCGCCGCAACCTGCGCGGCGGCCGCCGCGCCCAAGGTTTCGACGAGCGCGCGCAGGTCCGCCATCGCCGCTTCGCTCAGCTCCACCTCGACCGCCTGCTGCTTGAGCGCGCGGATGTCAGCCAGGCCCATGCCGTAGGCCGAGAGCACGCCGGCCAATGGGTGGATGAGCACGTGCGTCATGCCGAGCGCGTCCGCAACCTGACACGCGTGCTGGCCTGCGGCCCCGCCGAAGCCATTGAGCACGTAGCGGGTGACGTCGTAGCCGCGCTGGACGGAGATCTGCTTGATCGCGTTCGCCATGTTCTCGACCGCAATGGTGAGAAAACCTTCCGCGATCGCCTCCGGCCCGCGCGTATCACCAGTGGTAGCGTGGATGTCCGTGGCCAGCGCTTCGAAGCGCCGGCGCACGATTGCGCTGTCGAGCGGTTGGTCGCCTTCGGCGCCGAACACGGCCGGAAAGTGGTCCGGCTGCACGCGGCCGAGTATGACGTTGCAATCGGTAACGGTGAGCGGTCCGCCGCGGCGGTAGCATGCCGGGCCCGGATCGGCGCCGGCGGAATCAGGCCCGACCCGAAAGCGGGTGCCGTCGAAATGCAGGATCGAGCCGCCGCCGGCCGCGACGGTGTGGATGCGCATCATCGGTGCACGCAGGCGCACGCCGGCGACCAGGCTCTCGAACGTGCGCTCGTACGTGCCGTCGAAGTGGGTGACGTCGGTCGATGTGCCGCCCATGTCGAAGCCGATCACCTTGGCGAAGCCGGCCGCCTGGGCCGTGCGCGCCATGCCGACGACGCCGCCCGCGGGCCCGGACAGGATCGCGTCCTTGCCCTCAAACAGCCCGGCGTCGGTCAGGCCGCCGTTCGACTGCATGAACTTCAAGCGCACGTCGCCGAGTGCCTGCGCGACCGAGCGCACGTAGCGCCGCAAGATGGGTGAGAGGTAGGCGTCGACCACCGTCGTATCGCCGCGGCTCACCAGCTTCATCAGCGGGCTGACTTCGTGCGAGACCGAGACCTGGGTGAAGCCGATGGCGCGCGCGATTGCCGCCACTCGGGCCTCGTGCTCCCGATGCCGATAGCCGTGCATCAGGCAGATGGCGACGGCGCGAAAGCCTTGTCCGAACGCGTCTTGGAGTGCCTTTTCCGCCGCTTGCGCATCGAGCGCACGCAGCACAGCGCCATGCGCGTCGAGGCGCTCCTCGATCTCGATGACGTGGTTATAGAGAAGCTCGGGCAGCACGATCCGGCGCGCGAACAGGTGCGGCCGGTTCTGGTAGCCGATCCTGAGCGCATCGCGGAAGCCGCGCGTGATGGCGAGCACGGTCGGCTCGCCCTTGCGCTCCAGGAGCGCGTTGGTCGCGACCGTGGTGCCCATCTTGACGACGGCGATGGCATCGTCGGGGATCGGCTGGTTGCCCTTAAGCCCCAGGATGTCGCGGATGCCCTGCACCGCCGCATCCGCATAGCGCTCCGGGTTCTCGGACAAGAGCTTGCGGGTGATCAGCCGTCCGTCCAGCGCCCGCGCCACGACGTCCGTGAACGTCCCGCCGCGGTCAATCCAGAATTGCCAGCGCTTCTTCGTGCCCTCGCCCATGCCGGCGAACCTAGCGGCTCGTTGGCCGGAAGCGAACGCGAAATGTAGGGCTGCTGAAAGCCCAGGCTGAACGCGACTTCGCCGCTGGACCGCCGAAGGGGCGCCGATGCGGCGCATCACCCTCCGCGTGAGACCCACCTGACAACGGTCATCGGCCTGCCAACCCCAATCGTTCGGCGACGGCCGAAAGACGTTTGTCGCCAGTCCAAAGGGATGATCCGGGAGTCAACTGCTTGGACGCCAGAAGATGGACGTCAACGTAGCCGATCCCGAGTCCCGCCAGAGCGTGCCGCTCGATGAAATGCAAGACTTCCTGGTCGGTTGCCGCATGCGCCCGCGGTAAGTCTTGCAGACAAGCCAGAATTGCCTGGCGATTGCGCAAATTGCCGAGCGCCAGTTCGCCAATCACGAAGGGATGCACCAGAACGCCACCGGACTCGAGCAGACCTGCGAGGGCCTTGTCGCCAACCCGCAGATGATCGACCCAAACCGAGGTATCGACGAGGATCAAGCGGGTTCAGGTCGCCGCCGTGGTGCGTTCGCGAGGTCCGGCTCGCTGCCGCCCATGCGTGCCAGCCGACGCGCGCTCTCCCGCTCGATCAATGCCTTAAGCGCTTCCCGGATGAGGGCGGACTTCTCCTTGAGGCCAGTGAAAGCCTGCGCTTTCGCCAGAAGCTCGTCGTCGAGGGCAACGCTTGTCCGCACCACAGGTTTCCTTTGCGCTATAGGTATGATGATAGCATCGCTTGATGCACTGAACCAGTGTGCGCCCGCTTCAGCGGGCGGCACCCTCTGCGGCACCTGCGGCTTCAATCACATCGGTGCCGATAACCGGCTCGAATTCCCGCCAGACCGGGGTGAAGGTCGAGCGCCATTCTGCCCGTTCGTTTTCAGTGAGCGGCAGCACTTCAATCTCGGCCTCGAACGCCCCCTCTTGCGCCAAGGCCTCTGCTTTCTGCCGCGCGATCCGAGCAGACGCCGCAAACGGCGAGGGCCGCCCCCTTCTGCGGGAGCGGCCCCGTCCGTCGTCAGTCTGAAGACGTGGTGTCGGCTACAGCATGCCCAACATGCGGGGCAGCCACAGTGACAGCGTCGGCCAGTAGGTCACCAGAACCAGGAACACGAGCATCGTGATCAGCCACGGCATCACCGCGATCGTGAGTTCGGTGATGCCCATGTGGGTGATCCCGCTCGACACGTAGAGGTTGAGGCCCACCGGCGGGTGGCACATGCCGACCTCCATGTTGACGGTCAGCATGATGCCGAAATGCACCGGATCGATGCCGAGTTTCATCGCGATCGGGAACAGGATCGGCGCCATGATCAGCGTGATCGACGAGGGTTCCATGACGTTGCCGGCAAGCAACAGGAGGATGTTGCAGCCGAGCAGGAACAAAATCACGCTCAGGTTCTGGTCGATCATCCACTGCGCCATCGCCTGCGGGATGTTCTCGTGCGTCATCAGGAATGAGAACAGGACCGCATTGGTGATGATGTAGAGGAGCATCGCGCTCATGTTCGCGCTGTCCAAGAGGACCTTGGGCACTTGGCGCAGCGTCATGTCCTTGTACACGAAGACGGAGACGAAGAAGGCGTAGACCGCGCTCATCGCCGCTGCTTCCGTGGGCGTGAACAGACCCGTGTAGATGCCGCCGATGACGATGATGATCAGCAACAGCCCCCACACGCTTTCGGCAAACGTTGAGATGATGCGGCCCAATCCGGCAAACGGCAGCCGCGGATAGTTGTTTTTCCAGGCGATGTACCACGTTATTAAAGCCAACATGGTTGCGAGCGTGATGCCGGGAATCACGCCGGCGATGAAAAGCTGGCCGACCGAGGTGTTGGTCGCGACCGCGTACATCACCATAACGATCGAAGGCGGAATGAGGATCCCAAGAGCGCCTGAGGTCGTAATCACGCCGGCGCCGAAGCGCTTGGGAAAGCCCTGTGCGGCCATTGCTGGCATCAGGATCGACCCGATGGCGACCACGGTCGCCGGGCTGGAGCCGGAAACGGCGGCGAACAAGGCGCACGCCATCACGCCGGCGATGCCGAGGCCGCCCGGCAGGTGGCCAACGCACGCGGTGGCGAAGGCGATCATGCGGCGCGCCACCCCGCCGTGGGTGAGGAAGTTGCCGGCGAGGATGAAGAACGGGATCGCCATGATCTCGAACTTCTCGATGCCGGTAAACAGCTTCAGAGCGACGCTTTCGATCGGCACCTGGGTCATCGTGAACAGGAACGTGAGCACGGTGAGACCCAGCGAGATCGAGATCGGCATCCCGGTCAGCATCAGGGCGATCAGGAGACCAAAGATAATTGCGGCAGTCATGACTTGCCTCCCATCCGCACCTGTTCGTCATCCTTGAGGATGTCCGTTTCGGTCTCCAGGCCTTCGACGTGGGCGTGGTCTGGACGGGGCAGATGGCCATCGCGGATGAAGCGATAGGTCACCTGCAGGAACCGGAAACACATGAGCGACGAGCCGATCGGCAAGCCCAGATAGACGAGCCACATCGGGGCCTCGAGATCGGCCGAGACCTGCTCGGTGTGTGCGAGCTCCATAACGAAGCGGATGCCGAAGATGGCGACGATGCCGGTGAAGAGTGCGCCGGCGAGAAGCCCGAAGATGATGAACTTCTTGCGCCAGCTTTCGCTGAGCGCATTGATCAGCACGTCAACGCCGACGTGGATGCCGGTACGTACGCCATAAGCCGCACCGATCTTGGCCATCCAGATGAACATGTAGATGCAGAGTTCCTGCGCCCAGCCCAGATTGAGAGACAGCAGGAAATCCTGGACGCCGGGGATCGCAAGACCGGCGGCGTAACGGTGGACGACGGCAACGAAAATGATCAGTGTCGCAGCCGCCATGAGGGTAGCAATCAGCCACTCCTCAAGGTGGTCGAGAAAGCGAAGCAGCATGGCGATGTCCCGCGCCTGCGACAACGCCCGCCCACATCAGGCGCGGGCGTTGTCGGTGGGAGGCTGATTTAGTTGGCGGTGCCGGCGGCAGTGCGCACCTTGTCAAGGAAGTCCTTGCCCCCAACGCGGTCGGCCATGTCGGTGTAGACCGACTCCATCGCCTTGCACAAAGCACCGCGCTCGGCTGCGCTGGGCTGGAAAAAGTCGGTCTTGCCGGACGCCTTCATGCCTGCCAGTGCATCGTCATTATCTTTCTGCGCAATCTCGTTGGCATATTCCGTCGCTTCAGCCATTGCCTTTTCGAGGCCGGCACGGACGTCTGCCGGAAGCCCTTCCCAGAAATTCTTGTTCGTGATCACCGCGTAGCCGAGGTATCCGTGGTTGGATAGCGTGGCGTTCTTCTGCACCTCGTGCATTTTCTGAGTATACATATTTGATGGCGGGTTCTCGGTGCCGTCGACGACGCCAGTCTGCAGCGCCTGGTAAACCTCGGAAAACGCCATTACCTGCGGGATCGCGCCGAGCGAGCGCATTTGCGCTTCCAGCACCTTCGAGGACTGAATGCGCATCTTGACGCCCTTGAAATCCGCAGGCGTCTTCAGCGGCTTGTTGGCGCTAAAGATTTTGAAGCCGTTGTCCCAGTATGCGAGGCCGACGATGCCTTTCGGGTCAAGCTTGGCAAGCAGATCCTTGCCGATCTGACCTTGAGTGACGGCGTGCAGGGAGGCCGTATCGCTGAAGATGCAGGGAAAATCAAAAACCTCGAACTCTCTGGCGCCCAGCGGCCCAAACTTGGCCAGCGATGGTGCCAGCATTTGCACCGCACCGAGCTGCAGGGCTTCCAGTTCTTCCTTATCCTTGTAGAGCTGGCTGTTGGGGTAGACTTCAACTTTAGCCTTCCCGTCTGTATACTGCTCGGCGAGTGCCTTGAATTTCTCGGCGGCGCGCCCTTTCGGCGTATCCGGCGCGACGACGTGGCTGAACTTGATGACAATTGGGTCAGCCGCGTTTGCTGCCGGCGCGATGACGAGCAGCGCAGCGGACAGACTTGCGGCGACAAAATCGGCAATACGCATGTAGTCCTCCCGTTTAAGTGCAAGACGGCACCGAACGAACCCTCAAAAACGGGGCCCTTTTGCGGTATTCCCGCCCGAATTCTCGGGCTTTAAGTCCGGGTTGACCGCCTGTGGCGTGTTCATACAACGATCACAGACCTGAAGCAACCACTGACAGGCGCTCTCAACTACCGGCAAGGAAAAGTGGCGCGCCAACCTGAATGCACCAACCTGAATGTAGCAACCTGAATGTAGCAACCTGAATGCACCAACCGGAATGAGCCAGCGGGAGATGTCAATCGGGAAGCCCCAAACAGGGATGCGCCGAGCGGGAAATGGAGCGTGTAAAGAGGCAAGCAGCGGGCGCGCGCCGGCCGGAACCTGCGGCGGCGAGGAAATAGCGGTGCCGTATGCCGTCGCCGATTTCCGCTTCCGTTTTGCCGGCGCCCGTGCGAGACGAAGACGGTGCAGGGCTGAGGACCAGAAGCCTTTGAGGGGCGTTCGCCCGGGCACTGACAGAAGGGAGGTTCAGGAATGGAAATTCGCAAAGTTGGCGTGGTCGGCGCGGGAACGATGGGCAACGGCATCGCCCAAGTGTTTGCCACCGCCGGTTACAACGTCGTCATGCGCGACATCAAGGACGAGTTCGTCGCGCGCGGTCTTGCCACCATCCGCAAGAGCCTGGAGCGGATGGCCTCACGCGCCAAGATTACGCCCGAGGCGAAAGACGCGGCGCTGGGCCGGATCGAGACCACGACTGAGATGAACGCGCTCGCTGACTCTGACCTTGTCATCGAGGCCGCTCTGGAAGATGTCTCCGTCAAGGTGCAGATCTTCCGCGAGCTTGACTCGATCGTGAAGCCGGGCGGGATCCTTGCCACCAACACCTCTTCGATTTCCGTGACCAAGGTCGCCGCGGCGACCAAGCGTCCCGATCACGTGATCGGAATGCACTTTTTCAATCCGGTTCCGATGATGCAGCTGGTCGAGGTGATCCGCGCCTTGCAGACCTCGGACGAAGTATGCCGCATCACCGAAGAGGTCAGCCGCAAGGTTGGCAAGACTCCGCACACGGTGAAGGACAGCTACGGCTTTGTCGGCAACCGGGTGCTGATCCCAATGATCAACGAGGCGATCAACTGTCTGTACGAGGGCTTGGCCGGACCGGAGGACATCGACTCGGTCATGAAGCTGGGCATGAACCATCCGATGGGGCCGCTTGCACTGTGCGATCTGATCGGCCTCGACATCACGCTCAACGTGATGGAAACGCTTTACCAGGGCTTCGAAGACTCGAAGTATCGGCCGAGCCCGCTTCTGAAGCAGATGGTCGACGCTGGCTACCTCGGCCGCAAGACGGGGCGCGGATTCTACACGTACGATAAATGAGCAGCCAGCTGGCCTTCCACAGCACTCAAGGGTAACGCGCACCGCCTGCTGCCGCGATATCGCCCGCGGCGGCGGGCGGGAAGGCCTTCAACGTGCTCCGGTGCGCCGCGTGAACAAAGCCATGGGCGGTGTTAGAGCGGGGTGCCCGCGCGCTGCAGGGCCTGCTGCCAGACATTCTCGATGTCGTCGGAGAAGATCAGGCCCGTTTCGGCAGGCGCCGTGAGCCAGTCGTTACTCGCGAGTTCAGCCTCAAGTTGGCCGGGTCCCCAGCCCGCATACCCCAAAATAAACAGGCGCCGCTGCGGTCCGCGGCTATCGGCAACCGCTTGCAGGACGTCGCGCCCGGTCGAAAATGCCATGCCGCCGGTCACAGGGGTGGTGCTGGGGCCTGAATAGTCGGCGGAGTGGAGGACAAAGCCGCGTTTGGTCTCGACCGGCCCGCCATACTGCAGCCGCACGGTTGCGGGCTGGACCGCCGTGGTGACGCCGAAGCCAGCGAGAAGGCGTTGCAGCGGCCCCCTGCCGTAGGTGCGGTTGACCACCAGGCCCATCGCTCCTTCGTCGCTGTGAGCGACGATGAAGATGACGGTCTCGGCAAAGCGGGGATCGCCGATGCGTGGACTGGCGACCAACAGTTGGCCCGTCAGCGAGGTGCCGGTCGCGTGTGCCGGTCCCCAGTTAGCCGTGCTGGCGACCACGATGAGAAAGGCGATGAACGTTCGTGCAGCTGTACGGATGAGCATCATGGCGCCATCCTACCGTCGCTCGAAAGCGTGGTCGCCCTCCATTAGGAGGTCTCGCGGCTCCGGCGTGACCAGTCGACCGCTGGCAGTTCCATCAGCGGGATCGGGCCCGATGAGAGAACACGCTCTTGCAGCGTCAACGGTATGCGCACCGGCTTGCTTGGGTTGACGGATCCGCCGGCCAGGACGGCGAAAATCTGTTTCATCCTGAGGCCAGTGGTTACGCTCACGATGCCGCGGACGATCAGGGCATCCACTGCCGCATGATAGCCGGAGATTTCGAGGCTCATGGCGCCGATCGGCTGGCCGTTGCGGTCGAGAGCCAGTGTGCCGTCGCCAGCGAGCCGGACCGGCCCCGAAGCGAGTTCGAACCGCCGCACCTCGATGGTGCCGCCGGCATCCCGCCAGGCGATCAAGTCATCGCCGGACGGCAGAGCCGGCAAGTTACCGCCGATATCGAGATCGGCTGCCGCATGGCTGACGGCGCCTGCGAACGGCAGATCCAGTGAAGCCGGCAGCGTTGCGTCTTTCACCGCAAGCGCATAGCGGTGGCCCGGGGCGCCCTCGGGCAGTGAATTCGCAGTTGCGTCGAGCGCTGCAACCGTAAAGCGTTCGCCCGTTTCGGCGTCGGTCATGGCAAGCGCGCGGACCGTGAGCGTTGCCGGGCTCAGGATCGCCGATCCCGGCCCATCGTGCGACCCGGGGCGCAGCTGAACCTGCAACGCGCAGCGCTCGGCCGTCCCGGTGTAGCGGACCGGCCGCGCCAATCCCTGGAGAGCGAGCGTCTGGTCGCCTTCCAGGCTGAGGGTCGCCCGCTGCGGAGCGAACGGATCAACGGACACCACAGCCCGCTCGCCGGCGAGGGTGACGGTCTCAGCCGCCACGCGGAGCGCGAGCGCCGGCTTTGGCAGCACGATCTCCACCGAGCCGGGAAAGCCGCGCCACAGCGGAGCACCGTGGGTGATGTCATCGCCCTGGTGCTGCCGGTCCTCAATCCAGGCCCGGGTTCCCCGCTCGATCGCGCCGGCAAGGACGAACCAATAGCCGGTATAGGCGAGGGCCAGCATCGCCAGGCCGGCAACGGCGAGTTTAGGCCAGCGCCGCGTTGCACCCCGCACTCTCCCAACCCTCCCTCAACGCTCAGCGGTCCTTCTGCCGCAGGCTCCGCCCTAGTGCACGGGCACAAACAGAGCGTACATCCTGTTTGTGCCAGTAGTGCACGCGATTCAATATGTTGTGCAGCGACAACCTAGCTCGGGCGTGAATCGCCCGATTGGGTCGCTGCACTAGCACGCGCTACGAGAGGAGGAAAGGGGGCCGTCTTCGATAACTGTCCACGGTTGCGCGCGACGGCATCCTGCTTGTGTTCGTTCCCTCAAGCCGCTATGGTCAGGACATGCGGATCCTGATGGCATTGATGGTTGTTGCGGCGATGAGCGGTTGCGCGGAGGTCGTGCAGGGGCCGCGCGAAGTCGCCTATAGTGACGACAGCTTCTACATCCGCCATTCGCCTTTTGCGGGTGTCGGCTCAGTGGACGCGCGGGCGCAGGATCGGTGCAAAGCGATCGGGAAGGCTGCGGCGCTGAAGCGCGAGGCGCAGTACTACGTCGTCGATCTGCGTGACGCGACCTACGCCTGCCAATAGACGAATTGCCGGAACGTGGGAGCGTTCGCTGCTCCGTCTGGCAAGTAACCGCAACCGAATCGGATCGGCGGCTGGGAGTGTGTTCCTGGCGCAACGGCGCGCGGGAAGTGGGATGAATGGCCGCAACCTGCGGCGTTTTCCCTTTCATCTTCTCGGCATTTGACGTATTTCCACACCATGGGTGTGGTGTGATCGGGTTAGCTGGTGGCCCGTTGATGGGGCTGCCGAAGCCCGCTGAAACGAGGGGTCGGCTAAACGCGATGCGTTTGGTTCTTGGCATAGCAGCGCTTGCGATGATGGTTGTGGCGACGGCGGCCACAGCGGAGGAGGGGACTGCTGCCAGTGATCTCCAGCGTCCAGCGATTGAGCAGGAAGCGCCGGCAGGGGCTGGAGCTGCCACGGCTGAACATTCCGAACCGGCGCCGGTGATCCCGCAGTACAGCGGCGTTTCGGGCGATCTGAGCTTTGACTATCAGGGCGGCGTCGGCCTCCTGCAGAGCGACAGCCGCGGGACGCCCGACGTAGGCTTCTACATCAACGCCCTTTCGAACCGGCGGACCCAGCCGGTGTTGCCCGAGCGCGCCAGGCTGGGCGACCGGGGCACGCCGGAGAAGTGGGATGTCGGCGCGATCATCGGTTACCAGATCAGCGACATGAACGAACCCGGAGCCGCTGCGGGTGTCAATCTGCAGATGGTGACCGATCTCGACGATACCGGGCGTGGCATCCTGTTTCAGCCCGGCTTCGACTATACGATGCCGTTTTCCGACACCCTCAAGCTGAACGCCCGCGTGTTTTCGACCTACGTCTCGGACGAGGGGATTCATCCCGGCGCCGATACAGCGGCGCGTGGCAATCTCGGCAGTCATGAGACCGAGGGAGGCTGGCGGGACGTCGGCCTGAATCTTGGCCTTGGCTACAGCATGTCGACCAGTTGGTCGATCGAAACGCAAGCCGGGTTCACGCACAGCTTTGGCAGTGCCGCGAAGAACAGCAGCCAAGATGACGAGGCTATCGTCAACGACATCTTCGGCGGCGTATTCCTTAATTACCGCTTCTAAGCCGCGCGGTTCCCGGCCATAACTCTGAGAGACGAGAGCGGGGCGCCTATGCCGGTCGCAGCCGGCAGCGTGCGCGGTTGGCTTTGCGGGAGAGCCGGGGCATGCAATATCTGCACACGATGGTGCGCATCACTGACGTTGATGCCAGTCTCGATTTCTATTGCAACAAGCTGGGTCTCAAGCAGATCCGCCGCATGGACCATGAGGCGGGCCGGTTCTCGCTCATCTTCCTCGCCGCACCCGAGGACGAAGAGCGGGTACGTGCGAACGCCGCGCCAATGCTGGAGCTGACCTACAACTGGGATCCGGAGCAGCTCTCCGGCGGGCGCAACTTTGGGCACTTGGCATTCCGCGTCGATGATATCTACGCCGTTTGTGCACGGCTGATGGCGGCCGGTGTGGTGATCAACCGACCCCCCCGCGACGGCCGCATGGCGTTTGTCCGCTCGCCCGATAACATCTCGATCGAGTTTCTGCAGAAGGGCGAGGCGCTGGCGCCGGCCGAGCCGTGGGCCAGCATGCCGAATACCGGTACGTGGTAGCATCGGTTTTCACGCAGCCATTCCGCCTTCTGGCTTCGGCGACGGCGGACTATATGGGGTGGGATGACGAGATGCCGCAGCCGTCAACGGATTGCGGCCTCAGGCACCGCGGAGCGAGGTCCATGCAGGCTGTCGGTATCAACGGTACCATTCGCCGCGCCGTGTTCGCGTCTTGTGCTGCGGCGGGCGTCGCAATTTTGAGCAGCGGCTGCGGGCAGGAAAACGCTTATGTGGCGCCGCCGCCGCCGAAGGTCGCCGTCACCCAGCCGTTGCGCGAAACGTTCACCGAGACGTTGGAATTTACGGGCAACACCGCCGCCACGGAAACCGTCGAACTGCGCGCCCGTATCCCCGGCTATCTCGACAAGGTGCTGTTCCGTGACGGGCAGCACGTCAAGAAGGGCGATCTGTTGTTCGTGATCGAGCAGGCGCCTTACGAGCTTGCCGTCCGCCAGGCGCAAGGCGATCTGGCGCGTGCCGAGGCCTCGCGGGCCGAAGCGACGGCAACGGCGCAGCGCGTGCTGCAGGCGGCTAAGAGCGGTGCCGTCAGCCGCCAGCAAGCCGATGAGGCGGTAGCGCGACAGCAGGTTGCGGAAGCTCAGGCGTTCGCCCTGAAGGCGGCCCTCGACAAGGCGAAGGTGGACCTGAGCTATACGGAAGTTCGCGCGCCTTTCGACGGCAGGATCGAGCGGCGTTTGAAGGACCCCGGCAACCTTGTCGGTGCCGGGGAGGACACCGTGATCACGAGCATCAACCATATCGATCCGATCTACGTCTATTTCTCGATCAATGAGCTCGATCTGTTGCGCATTCTGGGTGATCGGCCGCGCAATCAACCGGCTCGCGAGGTGCAGGACCGGCGGACGCAGCCGCTTTTCATGGCGCTCGCCAACGAGGATGACTTTCCGCACGAAGGTGTTTTCGACTTCGCCGCCATCACGCTCGACTCTTCCACAGGCACGCTCTTGATGCGCGGGCTCTTTCCCAACAGCGACGCCAGGATCCTGCCCGGCTTGTTCGCACGCATCCGGGCGCCCATCCGCGAGATTCCGGACGCCCTGCTGGTGCCGGAGCGCGCGCTCGGCGTGGATCAGAGCGGTCGCTACGTTCTCGTCGTCAAGGAGGACGGCGAGGTCGAGCAGCGGACGGTGCAGGTCGGCGGCAAGCGCGGCGACCTGCGCATGATCGAAAAAGGGCTGAGCAGCAACGACACGATCATCGTCGACGGCATTCAGCGCGCGCGGCCGGGCGCCAAGGTGGACCCGGTCCCGGTCGATCAGCAGGCGGGCGGGAAGCCGCCGCGCGATAAGTCCTGATCCGGCGCCGCGATGTCCCGTTTCTTCATCAATCGGCCGATCTTCGCAACCGTTATCGCGCTTCTGACCCTGCTCGCAGGCGCGGTCGCGTTGCTTCAGTTGCCGATCTCCCAGTACCCCAACATCACCCCGCCGGTCGTTCAGGTGACGACGACCTACCCCGGCGCCAGCGCCAAGACCGTCGTCGATACCGTGGCGCTGCCGATCGAGCAGCAGGTCAACGGCGTCGAAAACATGCTGTACATGCAGTCGATGAGCGCCGGCGACGGCACGTACAAGCTGCAGGTCACCTTCGACGTCGGCACCGATCTCGATTTCGCGCAGGTGCTGGTGCAGAACCGGGTGGCGACCGCGCTTGCCTCGCTGCCGGAGGAGGTGTCGCGCCAGGGGGTGACGACCAAGAAGGTCTCGACCGCGATCCTGCTGGTCATCAGTCTGACGTCGCCGGATGACCGCTTCGACAGCCTGTTCTTGAGCAACTATGCAACCATCTCGCTGAAAGACGAGCTGGCGCGGCTCAAAGGTGTGGGCGATGTCACCATTTTCGGCATCGGCCAGTACAGCATGCGGATCTGGCTCGATCCGGAACAGCTCAAGTCCCGCAACATCACGACGTCGGATGTCGTCCAAGCCATCAGAGGCCAGAACATCCAGGTGGCCGGCGGGCAGCTGGGCGCGCCGCCGGCGCCGGAGTCACAGAATTTCCAGTATACGCTGAATGTCCTCGGCCGGCTGGACGAAGTCGAGCAGTTTGCCGACATCATTGTCAAGCTGGAGCCGGGCGAGGGCGGCCGGATAACCCGGGTCAAGGATGTCGCCCGGGTCGAACTCGGCGCCCAGACCTACAGCCAATTCTCCCAGCTCGACGGCAAGCCTTCGGCAGGCATCGCGATCTATCAGCTTCCCGGCGCCAACGCGTTGGAAGTTGCCGATCAAGTGTACAAGGCGATGGAGCGGCTGTCGAAAACCTTCCCGGCCGGCCTGAGCTATTCGATCGATTTCGATACCACCCGCTTCACGACGGAATCGATCCAGGGTGTCTATCACACGCTGTTCGAGGCGGCGGTTCTGGTCATCTTGGTCATTTTCCTGTTCCTGCAGGAATGGCGCGCGACGCTGATTCCGCTGATCACGATCCCGGTATCGCTGATCGGGACCTTCGCGCTGATGATGCTTTTCGGCGTCTCCATCAACATGGTCTCGTTGTTCGGCCTGGTGCTGGCGATCGGTATCGTCGTTGATGATGCGATCGTCGTCGTCGAGAACGTGTGGCATCAGATGGAGAAGGGCGTCACCGACGCCAAAGAGGCGACGATCAAGGCGATGGAGGAGATTTCCGGGCCGATCATCGCCATTACGCTGGTGTTGATGGCGGTCTTTGTGCCGTCGGCCTTCATGCCGGGCATCACCGGGCAGCTCTATCAGCAGTTTGCCATCACCATTGCCGCTTCGACATTTTTCAGCGCCATCAACGCCTTGACGCTGAGCCCGGCGCTGTGCGCCTTGATCTTGAAGCCGCCGCAAGCGCGCAACTTCGTTGTCTTCCGCTACTTCAACCGCGGTTTCGACTGGATTGCCGGCCGCCAAAACAGTCTCGTTCGCCGCCTCACGAGCCGCCGCTTGCTGATGATGGGCGTGTTTGTCGCGCTCACGGCCATCACCTTCTTGGGCTTCGGCAGGCTGCCGACCGGGTTTCTGCCCGAAGAGGACCAGGGCTATGTCATCGTTGGCATCCAGCTCCCTGACGCTGCGTCGATCGAGCGCACCAAGGCGGTGATCAACAAGGTTGATGCGATACTCGCCGAAACCCCTGGCATCGCCCACCGGCTGGTGATCGGCGGCATCTCGCTCCTCGATAACAGCGCCTCGCTCGCCAATGCCGCGGTCATGTATGCGATCTTCGAGGGTTTCGAGGAGCGGGCGAAGAGTCATCGCACGCAAGAAGTGATCCTTGCCGACCTGCGCAAGAACCTGTCGCAGGTCATGGAGGCGATCGTCTTCCCCGTCGTGCCGCCGGCGATCCAGGGGCTCGGTGTATCGGGCGGCTTTCAGATGCAGGTGCAGCTGAAGGGCGGCAGCACCGATCTTGCCAAGCTGCAGACGACCGCCGCCGAGTTGGTCGCGAATGGCAACGCGCAGTCGAAGCTCGCCGGGCTTACCACGTCCTTCCGGGCCACGGTGCCGCAGCTCTTTGTCGACGTCGATCGCATCAAAGCGGAGTCACTGAACGTCGCCGTCGGCGATGTGTTCGCGACCATTCAGGCGTACCTCGGTTCATCTTATGTGAACCAATTCAATAAGTTCAACCGCACCTTTCAAGTGTATGTGCAGGCGGACAGCCGCTACCGGCTTGAGCCGGAGGATATTCGGGATCTTTACGTGCGCAGTCGCGACGGCAAGGCAGTGCCGATCGGCACCATGACCAAAGTCGCTTATGTGAACGGTCCCAGCGTGCTCAGCCTCTACAACCTTTATCCAAGCGCCGCCGTCAACGGCCGCGGCGCGCCCGGCGTGAGTTCCGGCGATGCGCTGGCCTTGATGGAGGAGATGGCGGCACGGACGCTGCCGCCGGATATGGGTTTCGAATGGACCGGCATGTCCTTCCAGGAGAAGAGGGTCGGCGGGCAGGCTGCTTTGATCTTTGGCCTGTCGGTGCTGATCGTCTTTCTCGTTCTGGCCGCGCAGTACGAGAGCTGGACCAACCCGGCGGCCGTCGTCCTGGTGGTGCCGCTGGCGCTGCTGGGTGTGGTCGTCGCCACCATGGCGCGGGCGCTAGACAACAATGTCTACACCCAGATCGGCATCGTCCTCCTCATTGCGCTCGCCAGCAAGAACGCGATCCTGATTGTCGAGTTTGCACGCGAGTTGCGTGCCAAGGGCAAGAGCGTCGAGGAGGCAGCGATCGAGGCGGCGCACCTGCGTTTCCGGCCGATCCTGATGACGTCGTTCGCCTTCATTCTCGGCGTCGTCCCGCTCGTCATCGCATCGGGCGCCGGCGCGGCCAGCCGGCAAATCCTCGGCACGGCTGTCTTTGGCGGCATGATCGCCGCCACGCTTTTCAATGGCCTGTTCGTGCCGGTGTTCTACACCGTGTTCCAGGGGCTCAGCGAACGCGGAGCCGGAACTCGAGCGAAAACAATGCCCGCGCCGCCGCATGCCGATCGGCCGCCGGCTGAATGACTGAGCGAAGAGTGAATGACTGAGCGGCGGGTGACTGGCCGGGCGCCAGCCACCCGGTTAGGTCCTGTTCACCACGTGTAAGAGACGATCACTCCGCCGAACAGATTGTTCGGGTTGCCTTCGTCATCGACGATCGGGCTGTCGGCGGCATCACCCAGCATGCGCCGGTATTGGCCCAGCATCTGCAGTCTCCAGGCCTCTGCAAACTGGTAACCAATCGTCACCGTGAAGCTGGTGTCCTTCACGTCGGCATCGGCGTTGTATTCCTTGAGACCGCTGTCCCGCGAGTCGCGGCTGTTGACGCTGAAGTAGTGATCCATGTATCCGCCCGACGCGACGGAGAAATCGCCGTTGATCGAGAAATCCCATTTCGGCGCCAGAGGGCCACGGTAGGTCAGCGCCGGCGTTAGGACGAAACCGTTATGGCCGCCGGAAACGTCCTGTGTGAACTCCATCCCGGCGGTGATTGCCGACTTTCCAAACGTAAAGTCGTAGCCGCCCGATGCTCCGATCTCGAACGACCCTTCGCGATTGTTGAGATCGTCGACCCGTTTGTTGCTGACGTCACTGTAGCCGCGCCGCCAGCGCATGCTCGGGCCGAGGCGCCAGTTGGGGTCGTTGATGAGATTGGAGCGGAAACGCAAGCCAAGCAGCTGACCGTAGATATAGTCCTTCTGGGCGCGGACGACGGGAAAGAGGGTCGCCCGATAATCGTCCGATCCTTCGTACTCTGGCAGCAGCGCCGGACCCAAGCCAACTGTCCAGCGCGTCTTGCCCGCGGCGCTGGGTTCGACAGGCTCGGCGGCTGTAACTGAGCCAGCGTCCGCGTCTGGAGACACGGCCTGCGCGCCGGCTGGCGCCGCGACCCCGAAAATGACAGGGGCTGCGAAGAGTGCCGCCGCAATTCCTGCCTGCATCGTGTGTTTCATTGTGGTGAGTCCCGGAACAGCCACTTTTTAGAGTTACGCCGTCGTCAGCCGATTAGGGAGAACAACCGTCGACGGACCGATATGAAGCTAACATATGTAGCGGGCGCGCCGTGAAGCCTTATCGGGGGTTGGGGGTTTTCAGCGTGTTACTGTCGCTTTACGGTAACGGAGAGTTGGCGCTCGTTGCCTCCGTCTGCAGAGATTCGCTGAGGATCTTGCGCGTCGGCGGGTTGCGCCGGGACCCGCAGCCGCGCTATGTCGAGAGAACGCTGCGCGGCGGCCCCGCGCGGACGGCAAGAAAAGCAGAGGGAGCGATCATGAGAGCGAGGACAGCCAATCGCTGGGCTTCGGCAGCCATTGGGCTCATGAGCCTCATGGCTGTGTCTGGTGCCGGTGCCGCCGGCTTAGGCGAGGTCTATTCGCGGCTTGCTTTCGAGGCCGCCGACGGAAACGGCGACCAGACGATTGACGAAGCGGAGCTGGTTGCCGACACTGCCGCCGGGTTCGTTGCGCTCGATGACAACGGCGATCGCCGCCTCGACCGCCGCGAGCTGCAGGAGCCGGAGGCCGCCCTCTTCGCACGGCTCGATCGCAATCGCGACGGCAGCTTGTCCTTTGCCGAGGTGCTGGCCAACAAGCTCGAGATCTTCGAACGCCTCGACGTCAGCAAGGACGGAACGCTGTCGGTTGACGAAGTTGCGGCCTTTGATCGCCAGGCCTGCACCCGGCTGGCGACGGCGGCGAAGCCGGCAGCTACGCGCTGCAGCTATTGACGGGGGTCGCGATGACCGGAACCAACGCTCTGAACCTTCGCCGCCGCCTCGGCGGTGCCGCCCTTTGCCTGTTGCTCGTGAGTGCGTGTGCGAGCAATGGCAATGAGACGAGCGCCACGCCTGCCCCGGAGCCGGCCGTTGAGAATGGCGCCGTTGTCGTCCGCGCGCTGGGCGGGCGCGACAACCTGGCCTTCAGCCTGATGGGCGGGGCTGCGCTTGGCGGCGAACTGGGGTCGGCACTGACCAACCGTCAGGTCGAAGCGCGGCCGGCGGCGGAACCGACCGCTGGACGCCGCACAGATGACCGCCGCCAACTCGCCTACGATCGCCAGAGCGAGCGCCAGCGCGAACTCGTGCGGCGGGAAGTCACCAAGCAGCGGCTGTTCGAAGACGTGCGCCGGGAGCGCCTGTCGGCTCCTGATCCGAAGCGGACGACGGCCTCCATCGCCACCGCCCAGCGCTACCTGAAGGCGCAGGGGTTCTACGATGGTCACGTCGACGGCGTTATGGGCCAGCAGACGCGGGACGCCATCGTTCGCTATCAGGCGCGCAACAACCTGCCGCAAGACGGCAGCATCACGCCGGTGATGATCGATAAGATGCGCTCGGCCCTCTGAGAAGCTGAGGCGCGGACGAAGGCCGCGGCTGCGAGCCGCGGCCTTCTTGAGCGCAGTGGCGCCGCTCAGTGGGCGCCGATGTCCTTCATGAACTCGGCGAAGAAGTCGTTGCCTTTGTCGTCGACGACGATGAAGGCCGGGAAGTCCTCGACCTCGATCCGCCAGATGGCCTCCATGCCGAGTTCGGGATACTCGATGCACTCGACCTTCTTGATGCATTCCTGCGCCAGGCGGGCGGCCGGGCCGCCGATCGAGCCGAGGTAGAAGCCGCCGTGCTTCTGGCACGCCGCCGTCACCTGCGGTGAGCGGTTGCCCTTCGCCAGCATGACCAGGCTGCCGCCGGCGGCTTGGAACTCATCGACATAGGCATCCATGCGGCCGGCGGTTGTCGGGCCGAACGAGCCCGAGGCATAACCTTCGGGCGTTTTGGCCGGCCCGGCGTAGTAGACGCACAGGTCCTTGAAGTACTGGGGCAGACCCTGGCCGCTGTCGAGGCGCTCCTTCAGCTTCGCGTGCGCAATGTCACGGGCGACGATCATCGGTCCGCTCAGCGACAGGCGCGTGCGCACCGGGTAGCGGCTGAGCGTGGCGCGGATCTCCGCCATCGGCCGGGTGAGGTCGATCTTGAGCACCTCGCCGGCGAGATCCTGCTGCGAGACTTCGGGCAGGTACTGGGCCGGGTTGGTTTCCAGGGCTTCGAGGTAGATGCCGTCCTTGGTAACCTTGGCCAGGATCTGCCGGTCCGCCGAGCACGAAACGCCGATGCCGACCGGGCACGAGGCGCCGTGCCGCGGCAACCGGATGACGCGCACGTCATGGCAGAAGTACTTGCCGCCGAACTGGGCGCCGATGCCCATGTCCTGCGTCATCTTCAGCACCTGCGCTTCCAGCTCGACATCCCGGAATGCCTGGCCTTGGGCACTGCCCTTGGTCGGCAGCGCATCGAGGTAGCGCGCGGACGCCAGCTTAACCGTCTTGAGTGTCAGTTCGGCCGACGTGCCGCCAATGACGATGGCGAGGTGGTAGGGTGGGCAGGCAGCGGTGCCGAGTGTGCGGATCTTCTCATCCAGGAACTGCATCAGCCGCTTCGGGTTCAGGAGCGCCTTCGTCTCCTGAAAGAGGTACGACTTGTTCGCCGACCCGCCGCCCTTGGCCATGAACATGAACTTGTAAGCGCTGCCCTTGGTGGCATAGAGATCGATCTGCGCCGGCAGGTTGGTGCCCGTGTTCACCTCCTGGTACATGTCAAGCGGTGCCACTTGGCTGTAGCGGAGGTTGGAGTCGAGGTAGGCGCGCGCAATCCCTTCCGACAGCGCCGCTTCGTCGTCACCGTTGGTCCAGACGTCCTGGCCCTTCTTGCCCATGATAATGGCGGTGCCGGTATCCTGACACATCGGCAGCACGCCGCTGGCGGCGATGTTCGCGTTCTTGAGCATCTCCATCGCGACGAAGCGGTCGTTCGCCGACGCTTCCGGGTCGTCGAGGATCTTGCGCAGTTGCGCAAGGTGGCCGGGGCGGAGCAGGTGCTGGCAGTCGCGCATCGCCTGCTTGGCGAGAAGCTTCAGGCCCTCGACGTCGACGCACAGGATCTCGCGGCCGTCGACGGTAGAGGTCGAAACGTAGTCGGTGGTAAGCCGCCGGTACGGTGTCTTGTCCTCGCCCAGCGGAAACATCTCGGCATAGTGGATTTCTGACATGGTCTGGCCCTCGCAAACGTCCGGATAACGGCGGCGGCATGCACGCGCTCCGCGTTGGGCAGACTTCACCCCATGCGCGCAACAGCGCGTCGCCAAGAACCGATTAATCGACGGTCTTGTTTGCTACTTTTTCCGGAACGTGTCGAGGGCGATCACCTGCGCTGCAGGCTGCCCCTTGCCACCGGCAGCCGCGGCCTTGGCGGCTGTCCCGCTGCCCTCGGCCGGCCGCGCCTCCTCTTCTTCAGCCAGTGCGCTCCTCGCGTCCGCGTCGCGCTGGCGCAGCGCCGTGCGCAACTGCAGGCCGAAGTTCACCGACGGATCGCCGAACGCGGTCACCGCTGCAAACGGAACCTTGAGCCGGTTCGACCGGCCCTGGAACTTGAGCGTTACCGCGAACGCATCCTCCTCCACCACCAAGTCCCAGAACTGGTGCTGCAGGACAATGGTCATCTCGCTTGGATACCGCGCCCGTACCTCGGGAGGCACCTCAACGCCGGCCGCCGCGGTTGCGAAGCTGATGTAGAAGTGATGCTGGCCGGGCAGACCGTGCTCAGCCGCGTAAGAGAGGGCGCGCCTGATGACCCCGCGCAGACCTTCGTCGAGCCACTGCTCGTAGGGGAGGGACTGTCTTGGCATCGCGTATCGGTCCTCTGTTGGCCGCCCTCGGACAAATTACCCCAAGGAAGTGGGAGGCTTCTGGTGCCAGGTGCCTCCCGAACCCCGCTCACGCCTTAAGCGGCGAGAGCATATGCCTCATTGTCGTTGGCATATATCGATTGGCCCGATATCGGTGGTACCATGCCGGGCGAAGACCGAACCTTTACCACGCACGTCGATCCTGTTTCGCCCCCGTGAAGCCACTGTTCTTTTTGTGGTTAGTTGGTGGAGGCGCCGGGCACTGCCCCCGGGTCCGCAACGCTTATTCCATCCGGCTTTTATCGCCATAGTCGATTGCTCGACAATTAAGTATATGCTTTGCGCCGGTCCGCGTGCAAGCGCTGCAAGGACACGATAGCAGAGGAAGTCATGGACCTGACACCTGAGCAACACGCGGAGATCGAGGCCCTGCGCCAAAGCCGGGCCGACACCCGGCGGCCCACCGTGCCGGCGCTGGAAGAGATCCTGTTTCAGCCGATCCCTGTGCTCGACCACGGCTTCGTGCGGGTCGTCGATTACATGGGGGACGACGGCGCGATCGTGCAGGCGGCGCGGGTCTCCTATGGCCGCGGCACCAGGCGCGTGCAGGACGACGCCGGCCTGATCCGCTACCTCATGCGGCACCGGCACACGACGCCGTTCGAGATGTGCGAGATCAAGTATCACGTCAAGCTGCCGATCTTCGTCGCCCGGCAGTGGATCCGCCACCGCACCGCCAGCGTCAACGAGTACTCCGCCCGCTATTCGGTCCTCGACCGCGAATACTATCTGCCGGCGCCGGAGCATCTCGCCGCCCAGGCGCGCGACAACCGCCAGGGCCGCGGCGAGGTGTTGACGAGCGAGGCTGCGGCGGACGTATTGGCGCTCCTGCGCGCCGATGCCGAGCGCTGTTATGCTCATTACGAGGAAATGCTCGATCCGGAAGGCTTAGGCCTCGCCCGCGAGCTGGCGCGGATCAACCTGACGCTCAACACGTACACCCAATGGTACTGGAAGATCGACCTGCATAATCTGTTACATTTCTTGAGCTTACGCGTTGATCCGCATGCACAGCATGAGATCCGCGTCTATGCCGAGGCGATGCTGGAGACGGTCCGGCGCTGGGTGCCGTTGGCGGCACAGGCATTCCTCGATTACCGCTTAGGCGCGGTAACGGTCTCGACAGGGGGGCTGAGCGTCATCCGCCGGCTGCTCAAGGGGGAGACGGTCACCGCTGGGACGAGCGGCCTCAGTCCCCGCGAGTGGCGCGAACTGATGGCAGTCCTTGAGCAAGGCGGCTAGGCGAAACGCGCGGAACGTCCTCACTCAGGCGGCGCGGACGTGCTCGACGAAGCGGACGACAGCAGTTCTTAGCGTAGCCGACTGACCGCCAAGGCTGGTCGCGGCCGTCACCACGTGCTGCGCCGCCGAGCCGGCCTCGACCGAGGCGGTGCTGACCTCGCCGATGGTGCTGAGGATGTTGCGGGCATCGGACGCCGCGGCATCCACCTTCTCTGCAATCGCCCGGCTGGCCACACCCTGCTGCTCGACCGCCGCCGCAATCTCGCAGGCGTGATCCTGCAGTTTGGCAACGGTGCCGGAGATCCGGTGGATTGCGCCGGCTGCATCCTCGGTTGCGCTCTGAATGCCCTTGATCTGGCACGCGATCTGTTTTGTGGCCTGGGCCGTCTGGTTGGCGAGGCTCTTGACCTCGGCGGCGACAACGGCAAACCCCTTGCCGGCGGTGCCGGCGCGCGCCGCCTCGATGGTGGCGTTGAGGGCAAGAAGGTTGGTGTTCTCGGCGATCGAGGAGATGATGCTGGTGATCTCGCCGATCTTTGCGGACGCGGTCAGCAGAGAATCAATTTCCGCGCGGCTGTGTTCCGCCTCGCTTGCCACATCTTTGGCGATCGTGAGCGATTCGGCCGCCTGACTGCCGATCTTGGCGATCGAGGCCGAGAGCTGCCCGGCCGCGGCGGCGATACAGCTGACGCCGTCGGTGGCGCGCTCAGCGGCGCCGCTGACCCGTTGCGCGCGTTCGCTGGTCGCACGGCTCGCGGATGTCATAGTGGCAGAGCAGGCGCGCAGGTCGTCGGCGCGGCTCAGAACTTCACCCACGACAGTGCCAACGGTGGTCTCGAACGTCTCCGCCATCTCGGTGAGGAGTGCCCGTTTCTCCTCCGCAGTCTTTGCCTCACCCTTCGTCTGCAATTCCTGCAGCCGTCGGCGCTCGACCGCGTTATCCTTGAGCACCAGCATTGCCGCCGCAAGGCGACCGACTTCGTCCTGACGACGGACACTAGGGATTTCCGTTTCGAGATCGTCCTCAGCCAGCCTGCTCACCACCTTGGTCAGATTCAGGAGGGGACGCAGCATGTTTCGCAGCAAGAGAAACATGCCTGCCGCGATGGCCGCCACCAGGCCTCCGATCACAACGCCGGCCATCTTGAGTTGGCGCAGCGGCGCCAGGAACTCCTCTTGCGGGATACCGACGAAGAGAGCGCCGATGACGGCCTTGTTCCCGTCGATGATCGGCTCGTAGACGCTGAGATAGATTGTGTTGCTGATTTCGGTTGTCCCGATGTAGGCCGTTGCGCTCTTGAACAAGGCGTCGTGGGCTTCGCCGGGCGGAAGGTGCGCTCCGGCCGCCGACGAACCGTCGGCGCGGCGCAGCGTCGTTACGAGATAGGTATCACCGGCGAGAATGGTCGCGTCCCCGCCGCCGACGGTGGCAATGGCCTTGACGATGTCCTCAGCGTCGTTGAGCGGCACCAGGCCGGAATAGAGCTTATCGTTGAAGAGGCGGAATCCGGCTTCGTGGGTGTCTAGTCGGCGGATCAGATCCCACAGCTGGGTCATGTTACTCTTGAGCTGCTGGCGTGCCGCCTTTTCGATGTTGGCGCTGGTCAGCGAGTATGCGACCGCAAACACTGCCGCACTCGCGAGCACCATGCCGAAAAAGCTGATGGCCAACAGTTTGGTTGCGATCGAGAGTTCGGATAAACGCGCCAGCATTACTGCCACCCCGAGTGAAGGATTGTCGCGTATATAGGACGGCAGAGCTCAACGGGGGGTTAACGCCGTATGCGTACCTCGAAGAACGTGACAAGGCGCCATCGCGAGGCGCGAGCGCAGCGAAGAAAGATTTATATTTCAATGTGCTAAGAGGGTTGGATGATTTCGCTGCCGCTCGCACTGAGACCAATTTCGAGACTTCCGCGTGCATCTCCTCCTGTCGCAGCCGACACCCGCAAGAGCACCCTGATTACGAAATAACGATTCGGGGCGCGGTCGCCGAGCGCACGGCGACGCTGGTGTCGATCGTCCTGATCAGCTTTTCGGCAATCGCCAGATAGGCACGCGCATGCTCGCCCTCAGGCACCGCAGCCACGATCGGATGGCCGGCGTCGGAGGTCTCGCGGATGACGACGTCGAGCGGAATCTCGCCCAGGAAATCCATGCCCAGCCGCTCCGCCTCCCGCTGGGCGCCGCCGTGGCCGAAAATCTCCGTCCGATGGCCGCAGTTGGGACAGCAGAAATAGCTCATGTTCTCGATCAGCCCCAGCACCGGCACGTTGACCTTGCGGAACATGTTCAGGCCCTTGCGGGCATCGATCAGGGCGATGTCCTGCGGTGTCGAGACGATCACGGCACCGGCGAGCGGCACCTTCTGTGCCATCGTCAGCTGCGTGTCACCGGTGCCGGGGGGCATGTCCACCACCATGATGTCGAGCGGGCCCCAGTTGATGTCGCGCATCATCTGCTCGAGCGCAGACTGCACCATCGGCCCGCGCCAGACGATCGGCGTGTCCTCATCGACCAGAAATGCCATCGACATCGCCTTGACGCCGTATTTGACCATCGGGTCGAGCTTCTGCCCGTCGGCGGACTGCGGCTGGCCCTCGACGCCCAACAGCCGGCGCATCGATGGACCGTAGATGTCGGCGTCGAGAAGTCCGGTCCGCTGCCCGAGCCGGGCGAACGCGAGAGCGAGGTTGACCGCCGTGGTCGACTTGCCGACCCCGCCCTTGCCGGAGGCAACGGCGATGATCGCCCGCACGTCGTTCAAGAGTTGGCTGCCGGCCGGCGGCTGCGGTGCCGCATGTGGATGCGCATGGCCGTGCGCTGGCGCGGCTGCCGGCTGGCGTCGCTGCGCGGTGAGGACGACGCTCACCGTCAGCGCGCCTGGCAGCGCATGCACCGTCTTCTCGGCCAGCTTGCGCAACGGCTCGAGGCGCGGCCCCCGTTCGGGGTCGACCTCCAGCGTGAACGCGACATGGCCATCCTTGATGCGCAGTCCCTGGACCATGCCGAGGCTCACGACATCCCTTTTCAGGTCTGGATCGACGACGCATCGGAGCGCATCGATCACCTGCTGCTCGCTGACAGTTGCCATCACTTTCGATCGGTTGCGCCGCTGGACGCCCCGCCTCCTTGCCTTAAGCGTGTTGGAACAAACCGGTGCTGTTATCGCGCGAGAGGCGCCGGCCTCCATAAGAACCACTGGCCTCAATGAGGCTCTTCCTCCATATAAGTTGCGTTGCGACAGATCCCATTCGGATCTGCCGCACGTCAAGCCTTGAGCGGCGCGGCCAGCAAAGGAGTACACAGCTAGATGGCTTGGAATCCGAAGGGCGGTGGTCCCTGGGGCGGCGGCGGCGGCGGTCCTTGGGGGGGCGGCCCAACTCCGACACCTCCACCCAACATCGAGGACCTGCTGCGGCGGAGCCAGGAACGGTTCCAGCGGTTTGTGCCGAGCGGGATCGGCGGCGGCCGCGGCTTGCTGTTGGCGCTGGCGGCGGTCCTCGCCGTCTGGCTGGCGACCGGCTTCTACCGCGTCCAGCCAGGCGAACAGGGGGTTGAGCTGATGTTTGGCCGGTTCGTCAAGGTGACGACGCCGGGTCTGAACTACTGGTTTCCGGCTCCGATCGGCGAGGTGTTGACGCCGAACGTCGAGCAGACCAACCAGATCACGATCGGTTTCCGCGGCGGGGAAGCGGGCGGTCGCGCCGGCGCCACGCGCGATGTGCCGCAGGAAAGCCTGATGCTGACCTCCGATCAGAACATCATCGATGTCGATTTCCTCGTGCAATGGCGCATCAAGAACGCGGCCGACTACCTGTTCAATCTGCGCGACCCGGAAACGACGGTCAAACTTGCAGCCGAGAGTGCGTTTCGCGAGGTCATGGGGCAGACCAGCTTGGAGGAGGCGCTGACCATCCGCCGGCAACAGGTCGACGATCAAACCAAGGAGCTGACGCAGGCGATCCTCGATGGTTACGGCGCTGGCGTCCTGCTGGTCGACGTCAAACAGTTGAAGGTGGATCCGCCGGCGGAAGTGATCGATGCCTTTAACGATGTCCAGCGGGCGCGCCAGGACCAGGAGCGTTCGGTCAACGAGGCGCTCACCTACCGCAACGACATCGTGCCGCGGGCGCGTGGCGAGGCGGAACGCATCATTCAGGATTCTGCTGCCTATCGGGAAAAGGCGGTGCGCGATGCGGAAGGCGAAGCCAAGCGCTTCATCTCCGTCCATGACGCCTATTTGACCGGTCGCGACGTGACGCTGCGCAGGCTTTACCTTGAGCGGATGCAGGACGTGCTGGCGAAGTCGGACAAGGTTGTCATTGACCCCAGCAGCGGCGGAACGGGGGTCGTCCCCTACCTGCCGTTGCCCGAGCTAAGCAGGCGCAAGGCGGAGGAGACGCGGCGATGAAGCAAGCTAGGCTCGTCGGCGTAGCCGCCGTGGCGGTGGTCGCATTTGTCCTTCTCATCAGCTCGACGTTTACCGTGCGGCAGACCGAGCAGGCCCTGATCCTGCAGTTCGGCAATCCGGTGCGGGTCGTTCAGGAGCCGGGCTTGGGCTTCAAGCTCCCCTTCATCCAGAACGTCGAGTTCTTCGAGCGGCGGATCCTCGATCTCGATCCACCGACACAGGAAGTGCTCCTGGTTGATCAAAAACGAATCAATGTCGATGCGTTCGCCCGTTACCGGATCGTCGATCCGTTGCGGTTCAAGCAGCGGGCGGTGAGTGACGCCAACTTCCGGCTGATTTTCGGTGGGAGACTGAACTCGGTCGTGCGGACTGAGGTCGCGCGCAGTGGTCTTGGCGACATCCTCTCGACCGAGCGCGCGCAAATCATGCTGCGCATCAAGGAAACGATGAAGGCTCAGGCGCCCGAGTTCGGTGTCGAGGTCGTCGATGTGCGCATCGGCCGCACCGATCTGCCGGAGACGACCAGCCAGGCGGTGTTCAACCGCATGCGTTCCGACCGCGTCGCGCAGGCGGCGCAGCTCCGTGCCGAGGGCGAACAGCAGAAGGCGACCATCCAGGCCGAGGCTGATCGCACGCGTACAGTCATCTTGGCCGATGCCAGCCGGCAGGCACAGATCAATCGCGGTCAGGGTGACGCGGAGAAGACGAAGATTCTCAATGAGGCGTATGGCCGTGATCTGTTTTTCTTCGATTTCTATCGGTCTCTCGAAGCCTATGGTGCGCTGAGTACTCCAGGCTCGACAATGGTGCTCAGCCCGACCAGCGAGTTCTTCCGCTTCTTTCTCGGTACGCAGCAAGACCAGGGCACCGTCAAGCGCTGACCGCAGCGGGCGAGCGGCTTTTTTGAGGCTTCTCGCCGGCTGGCTGCCGCGACCAGGCACGCGGCGCTACGCCCTCCAGTCCTGCGTTCACGCCGACTGAAGAGGGCGTTATCGACACCTGCAGCGGCACGAAGGGGTCGACGCAATAGATATTGCCGCATGGCATGGCGATCGTGTATTCGCCACATTGGAACGCCCGCGGATGCTTCGCGGATTAGGAATGAGTCAGGATGACCCCACAGTTTGGCCGTTTCAAGGCTGAATCAGGCGCCGACCACCTGCGCGCGCCGATGACGCGCTGGATGATCGCGCTCGTTGTTCTGCTTTTCTTCTCTGCTCCGGCGCTGGCGCGTACCGCGCCCGACAGCTTTGCTGAACTCGCTGAGCGTTTGCTGCCGTCGGTGGTCAACATCTCGACCACCCAGACGGCAGAGGGGCAGTCGGGGATCGAGGTTCCGGTGGTTCCGCCCGGCTCGCCGTTCGAGGACTTCTTCAAGGAGTTCTTCGAGCGCAATCAGCCGCGGCAGCGGCAACGGCGGGCGACGTCGCTCGGTTCGGGCTTCGTCATTGATGCCAGGGGCTACGTTATCACCAACAATCACGTCATCCAGGACGCCGACGAGATCTCCGTGATCTTGCAGGATGAATCGCGGATTGAGGCCAAGGTCATCGGCCGCGATCCGAAGACCGACATCGCGGTCCTTAAGGTCGAGCCGTCCGACAAGCTGAAGCCCGCCCGCTTTGGCGACTCCGACATCGCCCGTGTCGGCGACTGGGTCGTTGCGATTGGCAATCCGTTCGGCTTCGGCGGGTCGGTGACGGCGGGGATCATCTCCGCCCGTGGCCGTGATATTAATGCCGGGCCCTATGACGACTTCCTGCAGACCGATGCGGCCATCAATCGCGGCAATTCCGGCGGGCCGATCTTTAATCTCCAGGGCGAGGTCATCGGCATCGCCACCGCGATATTCTCGCCTTCCGGCGGCAGCATCGGCATCGGCTTTGCGATCCCTGCCAACAGTGCGCGGCCGGTCATCGAGCAGCTGATTAAGCACGGGGCGGTCCGCCGCGGCTGGCTTGGTGTGCGCATCCAGTCGGTGACGGACGAGATCGCTGACACGCTGGGTCTGAAGGGCGTGTCCGGCGCGCTGGTCGCCAGTGTCATCGACAATGGTCCGGCAAAGAAAGCCGACATCCGGGCCGGCGACGTCATCTTGGAGTTTGACGGCAAACCGATCGACCAGATGCGCAAACTGCCCCGCATTGTTGCCGAGACGGAAGTCGGAAAGGCCGTTGACGTGAAGGTCTGGCGCGGCAACAAGCCCGTCACCGTGAAAGTGACGGTGGCGGCGCTGGAGGAAACCGAAGAGGTCGCTGCAGCGACGACGCGGGCGCCGAATGAAACGCCAAAGGCGTCGATTCCCGGTGTCGGTCTGGCCGTTGCGGCGCTCAACGACCGCCTGCGCAGTGATTTCGGCCTGGACGAAGATGCGAAGGGGCTGGTCGTGACCGCCATCGACGCCGGTGGGCCTGCGGCCGAGCAAGGCATCAAGCCGGGCGATCTTATCGTCGAGGTGAGTCAGGAACCGGTCACGACGCCGGACCAGATGGCAGCCAAGGTCACTGCGGCGCGCGAATCCGGAAAGAAGTCGATCCTGCTGCTGATCGAGGGCGATGCCGGCCTGCGCTTCGTAGCCCTGCGGCTGGCCGCCGGCTAGGGTCGTCCGCCCGCCATGCCTGCGCTCATTCAGCCGTTTCGCGCCATCCGGCCGACCGCGCGCTCAGCGCCTGACGTTGCGGCGCGGCCTTATGATGTCGTGACGGCGGCTGAGGCGCGCGAGCAGGCCCAGGGCAAGCCCTGGAGCTTCCTGCATGTCTCCCGCGCCGAGATCGATTGCCCACCCGGCACCGATCCTTATGACAGCGCCGTCTACAAGGCGGCGGCGCAAGCCTTCGCCCGCATGCAGGCCGAGGGCGTGCTGGTCCGCGAAGACCTCCCCGCCCTTTATGCCTACCGGATGACGGCCGGCAGCCACGTCCAGACCGGGATTGCCGCCGCCGCTTCGATCGAGGCGTACGAGTGCAACCGCATCCGCCGGCATGAACTGACCCGGCCGGACAAGGAACGCGACCGCACGCGGCAGATCGCAGCCGTTGGCGCGCACACCGGCCCGGTGCTGGTCGCGCATCCGCCGTCGGAAGCGGTCACGAACGCGCTTGCGGCTGTCACTTCGGCAACACCGATCGCCGATGCGACGACGGTGGACGGGACGCGGCATCAGGTCTGGGCCATCACGGAAGCGGCTGCGGTCGAACATCTCGTCGGTGCGTTCGAGACGATGCCGGCGATCTATATCGCCGATGGCCATCATCGGTCGGCCGCCGCCGCCCGGCTGGTTCGGGAGGGCGGCGCGCCCGCAGTTGACGCCCGCTTCCTCATTGTCAGCTTCCCGGCCGACGAACTGCACGTGCTCGATTACAACCGGGTCGTCCGCGATCTTGCCGGCCTCAGCGGCGAGGCGTTCCTCGATCGGATCGCTGAAACCTTTACGGTGGCGCCAGCGCCTGCCGCCTGCCGCCCGGAGAAGCGCGGCAGCTTCACGATGTTCCTCAATGGCGGTTGGTACCGCCTGGAGCTGCGCCAGCCGCCTTCGCCCGATCGGCCCGCGCGCGAGCGGCTCGACGTCAGCTTGTTGTCCGAGCAGTTGCTCACGCCTGTGCTGGGCATCGGCGATCCGCGCACCGATCCCCGGATCGATTTCGTCGGTGGCGGCCGTGGCCTCGCAGGGCTGGAGGAACGGGTGCGATCAGGCGATGCGGCCGTGGCATTCGCGCTCTATCCGACCGCGTTTGCCGATGTGATCGCGGTCGCGGATGCCGGCGACGTGATGCCGCCGAAATCGACCTGGTTCGAGCCGAAGCTTGCCGACGGCCTTCTCTCCCTGCCGCTCGCTCCCTGACGAGAAGCTGGCTGGCGCCGGCTGGACAAGAACAGAGGCCGCACGAACACGGGCCTTTCGGGCAGCGTTGGCCCCAATCTTGCCAGTTAGCGATTCGCGCCGTCTTTGTACATTTTATGTTCCCCTCGCAAGACGATGACCGGTGAGCGGCCGGTCCTGATCCTTACCGGACCGACCGGCAGCGGCAAGTCGGCCCTGGCGCTCGCGCTCGCGGCCAAGTTTGCCGGCACGATTATCAATGCCGACAGCATGCAGGTGTACGCCGAACTGCGCGTGCTGACGGCGCGGCCCAGCCGAGAGGACGAAGGGCTGGTGCCGCATCGTCTCTACGGGGTTGTTCCCGCGAGCGAACGCTGGTCCGTCGGCCGCTGGCTGGCGGCGGCGCGGAGGGAAATCGAGGCGGCGTGGCAGGCTGGCCGGCTGCCGGTGGTGACAGGTGGCACTGGGCTTTATCTCAAGGCGCTGACGGAAGGCTTGAGCCCGCTGCCGGCAGTGTCGGCAGAACTTTGCCGCGATCTCGAGGCTCTCTATGAGCAGGAGGGGGGAGCCAAGTTTCGGGAGCGCTTACGGTCGTTCGATCCGGACGCGGCTGCGCGCTTGCCAGCGACGGATCGGCAGCGGCTAATCCGGGCGATGGCGGTGGCGCGCGGCACCGGGCGGGCGTTGACCGCGTGGCATGAAATCCATCCGCCGCGGCCGGCGCTTGCCGCGCGCTTTGCGACCATAATGCTGCTGCCGCCGCGCGAGGATCTCTATCGCCGGCTCGATACCCGGTTTCTCGCTATGCTGGCGAACGGCGCTGTGCCTGAGGTCCAGCGGCTGCTCGATCTCAACCTTGATGCCGGGCTGCCGGCCAAGAAGGCGCTCGGCGTCGCTGAGTTGGCTCGCTTTCTCAAGGGTGAAACGACCCTGGCGGAGGCATGCGCCCAGGGCCAAGCGGCAACGCGCCGCTACGCGAAACGGCAGCTGACGTGGCTCCGGCACCAGATGACCGCCGGCCTCGTGATTGAAGACGAGGCACCGGAAGAGGCATGCGCCAGCGCGGAGGCTTTCATGCGTGCCTTCTTGTTGACCCCTGGTCCCTGAGCGACTAGGTTTCGGGTCCCAAGCTGTCACGCGGACCGCCGGGGGGGCGGTTTTTTGCCGGCGGTGGTTACAATCCCCATATCTGCCGCAGTTGCTTTGCTTTGCCAGGAGTTGAAGATGGCGTACGAAGAAATGACGGGAGCCAAAATTCTCGTCCAGGCGTTGATTGATCAGGGCATTACAGATGTGTTCGGGTATCCCGGCGGCGCGATCCTGCCGGTTTACGACGAACTCTTCCAGCAGAACCAGATCCGTCACGTCCTCGTCCGCCAGGAGGGAGGAGCCGTCCATGGCGCCGAGGGCTATGCGCGCTCGACCGGCAAGGTCGGCGTCGTCATTGTAACCTCAGGGCCGGGCTCGACCAACGCGGTGACCGGCCTGGCCGATGCGCTGATGGACAGCATCCCGATCGTCTGCTTCTGCGGCCAGGTGCCAACGCACCTGATCGGCAACGATGCCTTCCAGGAGTGCGATACGACCGGCATCACCCGCCCGTGCACCAAGCACAACTATCTGGTCAAGAGCACCAAGGACTTGGCGCGGACAATCCACGAGGCCTTCTACGTGGCGCGCAGTGGCCGGCCAGGGCCCGTGCTCATCGATTTGCCGAAGGATGTCTCGCTCGGGCTTGGCCCCTACATCCCGCCGGCAGACGTCGTGCACAAGACCTACCAGCCGCGCGTCGAGGGCGATCGGGCGCTGATCGAGCAGGCGGTTGCGATGATGGCCGAGGCCAAGCGGCCGATCTTCTACTGCGGCGGCGGCGTAATCAACTCCGGGCCACGCGCGTCCGAACTCTTGACCCAGTTCGTCAACATGACCGGCTTTCCGGTTACCTTGACGCTGATGGGCCTCGGCGCGGTGCCGGCTTCGCATCCGCAGTTCCTCGGCATGCTGGGCATGCATGGGACCTACGAAGCCAACCTCGCCATGCACGGCTCCGATCTGATCATCGCCATCGGCTCGCGCTTCGACGACCGGGTGACGGGGCGGCTGAACGCGTTCGCCCCGAATGCCAAGAAGATCCACATTGATGTCGATCCGTCCTCGATCAACAAGAACGTACTGGTCGATATCGGCATCGTCGGTGACGTCACCCGCGTCCTGGAAGCGATGATCGAGGTGTGGAAGGCGCGCGGGTATAAGGCCGATGCCGCGGCGCTTGCCGACTGGCGCCGCCAGATCGAGGAGTGGAAGGGGCGCAATTGCCTTGCGTATCGCCATTCCGACGAGATCATCAAGCCACAGCACGCGATCAAGCGGCTCTATGAGCTGACGAAGCACCGCGAAGACGTCTTCATCACGACCGAGGTCGGCCAGCACCAGATGTGGGCGGCCCAGTTCTACGGTTTTGAGAAGCCGAACCACTGGATGACTTCCGGCGGCCTCGGAACCATGGGCTACGGCCTGCCGGCGGCGATGGGGGTGCAGCTCGCACACCCCGATGCGCTCGTGATCGACATCGCCGGCGAAGCTTCGATCATGATGAACATCCAGGAGATGTCGACCATCAACCAGTACCGGCTGCCGGTGAAGGTCTTCATCCTTAACAACGAGTACATGGGGATGGTGCGCCAGTGGCAGGAGCTGCTGCACGGTGGCCGCTACTCCCAGAGCTACATGTCGTCGCTGCCGGACTTCGTGAAGCTGGCCGACGCGTTCGGGGCCGTCGGCCTGCGCGCCGAGAAGCCGAGCGAGCTCGACGATGTGATCAAGGAGATGATCAGCATCGACCGCACGGTGATCGCCGACATCCGGGTCGACAAGGCGGAAAACTGCTTCCCGATGATCCCGTCCGGTGCTGCGCACAACGAAATGCTGCTGGGACCGCAGGACAAGGCCGAGCAGCCGATTTCGGAAGAGGGGATGGTGCTCGTCTGAGTTCAGGCGATCCGGTTTTCATCGAGCCCTGGGCGGTGGCTGCGGTCGCTGGCTCAGGGCTGATGGGGCCAAATCAGCGTCTTTTCACCTGCAACCGGCGGCCGGCCGGTGCGGGTCAGCCAGAATGCGAGGTAGACAATGTCCGCGCCCAATAACAATCAGCGGCACACGATTGCGGTGCTGGTCGACAACGAGCCAGGGGTGCTCGCCCGGGTCGTCGGCCTGTTCTCCGGCCGGGGCTACAATATCGAAAGCCTGACCGTCGCCGAAACCAAGCCGGAAGCCGGTGTCTCCCGGATCACGATTGTCACGTCCGGCACCATCCAGATCATCGAGCAGATCAAGAACCAGCTCCGGCGGTTGGTGCCCGTCCACACAGTGAGCGACCTCACCATCGAGGGTCCGCACGTCGAGCGCGAATTGGCGCTGGTGAAGGTCAGCGGCACGGCCGGCCGGGTCGAGTCGTTGCGCATTGCCGACATTTTTCGGGCGCGGGTCGTGGACTCGACCAACGAGTCGTTCGTCTTCGAGATCGTCGGCCGGCCCGACAAGCTCGAAGCCTTTATCAAGCTGATGAAGCCGCTTGGCCTGGTCGACGTGGCGCGCACGGGTGTCGTCGCGATCGCGCGCGGGCCGCAGGGACTCTGATCGCGTCTGCTGCGCGAACAGGCGTTCGGAGAATAGGGAGAAGACGATGCGGGTTTATTACGATGCCGATGCGGATCTGAACCTGATCCGAGGCAAGCGGGTGGTGGTCGTCGGCTACGGCAGCCAGGGCCATGCGCACGCGCTCAATTTGCGCGACAGCGGCGTCAAGGAAGTCGCGGTCGCTCTGCGTCCCGGTTCCGCCAGCATCAAGAAGGCGGAGAACGCCGGCTTGCAGGTGATGGAGCCGTCAGCCGCAGCCGCCTGGGCCGACGTGGTCATGGTGCTGACGCCGGACGAGCTGCAAGCCCAGCTTTACCGCGAGTGCCTGGCACCCAACCTGAAACAAGGCGCGGCGCTGGCGTTCGCGCACGGTCTCAACATCCACTTCCGGCTGATCGAGCCGCGCCCGGATCTCGACGTGTTCATGGTGGCGCCGAAAGGCCCAGGCCACACGGTTCGCTCGGAGTATCAGCGCGGCGCCGGCGTGCCGTCGTTGGTCGCGGTCGGCCAGGACGCCAGCGGCAACGCGCTTGAATTGGCGCTCTCCTATGCGGCGGCGCTGGGCGCGGGCCGCTCCGGCGTCATCGAGACGACCTTCCGCGAGGAGTGCGAGACCGATCTGTTCGGTGAGCAGACGGTGCTGTGCGGCGGCCTGACGTCCTTGATCCTGGCCGGCTTCGAGACGCTGGTTGAGGCCGGCTATGCGCCGGAGATGGCGTATTTCGAGTGCCTGCACGAGGTGAAACTGATCGTCGATCTGATCTACGAGGGCGGCATCGCCAACATGCGCTACTCGATCTCGAATACGGCTGAGTACGGCGACTACACCCGCGGGCCGCGCGTGATTGATCCGAGCGTGAAGGCGCGGATGAAGGAGATCCTGGACGACATCCAGTCCGGCCGGTTCGTGAAGGACTGGATGCTGGAGAACACCGCCGGCCAGCCGAGCTTCAAGGCGATGCGCCGGCGTTGGGCGGAGCATCCGATCGAGGACGTGGGCGAGCGCTTGCGGGCGATGATGCCGTGGATCGCCGAAAAGCGCTTGGTCGATAAGTCGAAGAACTGAGATCGGGCGATCGCGGTTCGCGTCGCCAGTTGACAGGCGTTATCAGTTTGTGGTTCTAGTAGGGCGGTTGGCAGCGGGCGTGTTGCCGCCGCCGGCAAATCGTATGAGCGAAACGCTGGGCGTAGCGGGTTAGACAGGTAGACGGGCGAGACTGCTGGTGATCACCATGAGGCGATCAATTCATCGGTTGGCAGCCGTGCCTACGGACCGCTGCGCTGCGCGAGCGAGAAACTTCCTTCGCCTCGGGCTGCTTCGACTTAGCTGCCCCTGAGCGGGTGCGCGCGGGCCGACGTGATCGGTTGACGCGGGCTTCGTTCAGGGGAGGTGCTTGATCGTTTTCTGTCCGAACATGTTCAAGGCGAGGGAGTTTTCCCATGACCAGTTCCCAAGATCCCAACCGCGTCATCATCTTTGACACGACGCTGCGTGACGGTGAGCAGTCGCCGGGCGCGTCGATGAACTTGGAAGAGAAGCTGCGCATCGCCCAGGTCCTGGAGGAAATGGGCGTTGATGTCATCGAGGCCGGCTTTCCAGCCGCCTCGCGCGGCGATTTCGAGGCCGTGCAGGCGATCGCGCGCACCATAACCAAGGCGACCGTGTGCGGTCTGGCGCGGGCGACCAAGGGCGACATCGAGCAGGTGGCGGAAGCGATCCGCCCGGCGGCGCGCGGGCGCATCCACACCTTCATTTCGACCAGCCCGCTGCACATGAAGTACAAGCTGGATATGTCGCCCGACCAAGTCTACGAGCGCGTCATCGATAGCGTGCGCATGGCGCGCCGCTTCACCGACGACGTCGAGTGGTCGTGCGAGGATGGCTCGCGCTCCGAGCACGATTTCCTGTGCCGCTGTGTCGAAGCGGCCATCGCCGCCGGCGCCACCACCATTAACGTGCCTGATACCGTCGGCTACGCGATTCCGGACGAGTTTGCGGCCATCATCACGATGCTGAAAAACCGCGTCCCCAACATCGATCAGGCGGTGATTTCCGTTCACTGCCACAATGACCTGGGGCTGGGAGTTGCGAACTCGCTGGCTGCCGTCAAGGCCGGCGCGCGCCAGATCGAGTGCACGATCAACGGTTTGGGTGAGCGGGCCGGCAACGCGGCGATGGAGGAGATCGTCATGGCGCTGAAAACGCGCCACGATAACCTGCCGTTCTTCACCGCGGTCAACAGCGAGCACATCATGCGCGCGTCGCGGCTGGTTTCGGCGACGACCGGCTTTGTCGTGCAGCCGAACAAGGCAATTGTCGGTGCCAACGCGTTCGCGCATGAGTCCGGCATCCACCAGGACGGAATGCTGAAGCACGCCGGCACCTACGAGATCATGACGCCGGAATCGGTCGGGCTGTCGACTTCGAAACTGGTGCTGGGCAAGCACTCCGGCCGGCACGCGTTTCGTGAGAAACTGAAGGAACTCAGCTTCGAGCTGGGCGAGAACGCCTTCGAGGATGCCTTCAACCGCTTCAAGGCATTGGCGGACCGCAAGAAGGAAGTGTTCGACGAGGACATCGTCGCCCTTGTCGATGACCAGATCGGCCGCGCGCACGACCGCATCAAGCTGGTCTCGCTGGAGATCGAGTGCGGCACCCGGGCGTCGTCGGCGAAGCTGGTGCTGGACGTCGACGGCGAAGAGCGGACCTGCGAGCAGACCGGTGATGGCCCCGTCGATTCCGCTTTCCGCTGCATCAAGAAATTGTTCGAGACAGCGGCGCGCCTGAGATTGTATCAAGTGCACGCCGTGACAGGCGGAACCGATGCGCAAGCCGAAGTAACCGTTCGTCTCGAGGAGCATGGCCGGACCGTCAACGGCCAGGGCGCTGACACCGATACCGTCGTCGCGTCCGTGAAGGCGTATCTGAACGCGCTGAACAAGCTCCTGGTCAAACGACAGAAAACGGCGCCGGCGGCACTGTCTGCCTGAGACGGTTGGGCTGGATTACGGGGTCGATCGTCTGACAGGACACCGATCAGGGCCTGACGCCACATTCCCCCGTTTGGGGTAGGAGCGGCGAACAGGCCCGTTCGGCTTGAAGGTGGGCAAGGTACGATGTTCTCGCGGCTGTTTGGTTTCCTCTCCGCCGACATGGCGATCGATCTCGGCACGGCCAACACCCTTGTCTACGTCAAAGGCAAGGGGGTCGTGCTCAATGAGCCCTCGGTGGTGGCGCTGGTTGAGCACAAGGGCCGCAAGCAGGTGCTGGCGGTCGGCGAAGAGGCCAAACAGATGCTCGGCCGGACGCCGGGCAACATCCAAGCCATCCGCCCCTTGCGCGACGGCGTGATCGCCGACTTCGAAGTCGCCGAGGAGATGATCAAGTACTTCATCCGGCGGGTGCACAACCGGCGCAGTTTTGCGAGCCCGCTCGTCATCATCGCGGTGCCTTCGGGATCGACCGCGGTCGAGCGGCGCGCAATCCAGGAATCCGCCGAGAGCGCGGGTGCACGCCGGGTGTTCCTCATCGAGGAACCGATGGCGGCTGCGATCGGCGCCGGCCTTCCCGTGACCGAGCCGACCGGCTCGATGGTGGTCGATATCGGCGGCGGGACGACCGAGGTCGCGGTGCTGTCGCTGGGCGGCATCGTCTATGCGAAGAGCGTGCGCGTCGGCGGTGACAAGATGGACGAGGCGATCGTTGCCTACATCCGCCGCAATCACAGCCTCTTGATCGGCGAAGCGAGTTCGGAGCGGATCAAGGAAGAGATCGGCTCGGCGTGTCCACCGGAGGACGGTGACGGGCGGCTGATGGAGATCAAGGGCCGCGACCTCGTCAACGGCGTGCCGAAGGAGCTGGTCATCAGCGAGCGGCAGGTTTCCGAGAGTCTGGCGGAGCCGGTTGCCGCCATCATCGATGCCGTCAAGGTCGCGCTCGAGCACACCGCGCCAGAACTGGCGGCGGATATCGTCGACAAAGGCATCGTGCTCACGGGCGGCGGTGCCTTGCTTGGGAACCTCGATTACGTCCTGCGCCACGCCACCGGGCTGCCTGTTACGCTCGCCGACGATCCGTTGTCGTGCGTTGCCCTGGGCACCGGGCGCGTGCTCGAAGAGATGAAAAAGATGAAGAACGTCCTGTCGACGATGTACTAAAGGGCGTGTACTCTTTGTCATGTGGAGAGAGCGCGTCAACGGGCGCGTTCGATCTGGACGAAAAAACGCGACAGGCCTAGTTCCAGGCACATGTGGAATGCTTGGAAGCTCCTCGCCACGTGGTTGACCTACGGGGTGCTCGTTTTGGCTGCCGGCGCCGCGATGCTGTTGGGCAAGGCGGATGCCGTCCTCGTTGAGCGCTTGCGGGTTCAGGTCGCCGATGTGGTGGCCCCAATTCTGGAATCCGTCTCGCGGCCGGTCGACCGAGCCGCCGATGTCGTTGCAAGCTCGCGCCGCCTCGTGGATCTCGTTGAGGAGAATTCGGCGTTGCGGCAGGAGCGCGAGCATCTCCTGCAGTGGCAGGCGGTGGCGCAGCGCCTTGAAGCCGAAAACGCGCAGCTGAGAGACCTTCTCAAGCTCGTGGCCGAGCCGGAAGCCCGCTTTGTCGCCGCCCGGGTGGTTGCGGATCCCGGTGGTGCCTACGCCCACAGCCTGCTCGTCAATACCGGCCGCCGCGATGGCGTGGAGAAAGGGCAGATTGTGCTGACCGGTGAGGGGCTGGTCGGGCGCATCGCGGCATCGGCCAACCGCGTATCGCGCGTGTTGCTGATCTCTGATCTCAACAGCCGTGTGCCCGTCGCCGTCGGCGAGGGGCGCGCGCGGGCGATCCTTGCCGGCGATAACTCCGTCTACCCGCGCCTGATCCATCTCGATCCGGACGAGACGATCGCGGCCGGTGATCAGGTCGTGACGTCCGGGATCACCGATGCCTTTCCGCCCGGCCTGCCGGTTGGCACCGTGGTGTCCGTCCAGCATGGTGATGTGCGGGTGGCGCCGTTCGTCAAGCAAAGCCGCGTGGAATTCGTTCGTGTCGTCGATCATCGCCTGCCTGCGCTTATCGACGATTTTCTCGCCGGCCGTACGGAGTCGCCGATTCTGCCACAGCTGCAACTTCCGGCAGCAGCTAACACGCAGCTCTCAGTCTCGGCACCCGCCGAGGCACAGGCGGAAGGTGCCGCAGCGCTGCCAGCCGTGATCCCGCTGCCGGTACCCCGCCCCGGCGGCCGCATTCGTCCATGAAGCGCTCGTTCTGGCACCGGCTTGACCTTCTCGCCCGTCATGTCGTGCCAGTTTCGCTGGCGTTTGCGCTCGTGCTGCTGAGCACGGTGCCGTTGCGGGTCCCGCTGCTCAATCTCGTGTTTCCAGCTCTGGCGCTGGTCTCCATCTACTACTGGACGCTTTACCGGCCGGATCTGATGCCACCCGCTGCGGCGTTTGCCATCGGTCTCGCCGATGATGTCCTGAGTGGCGCTCCCTTTGGCGTCAACGCGCTTGTCTTCGTGCTCATTCATGCCGCCGTGAATACCCAGCGCGGTTTCTTTCTTGGCAAGTCGTTTGCTATCGTATGGCTGGGCTTTGCACTGCTCGCAGGCGCCGCGTTCACCATCGCGTGGCTGGCCGTCAGCGCGTTCTATGGCCTGTTGGTCAACGGCACCGGCGCACTGCTGCAGGCGGGAACCACGATCGGCTGCCTGCCGCTGATCTGGCGGTTGCTGGTGCAGTGCCATCTCCGGATTGTTGGGCAGGCTTGAGGGACGGATTGGATCGATGACGCGGGACTCGGAACGTCACCGCCAGTTCTCACGCCGGACGGCGGTGCTCGCAGGTGGCCAGGCGCTTCTCTTCGCGGCACTGGGCGGTCGCCTCTATTACCTGCAGTCCGTTCAGGCGGAGCGGTACGTCACGCTTGCCGAGGACAACCGGATCAATCTGCGGATGATCGCGCCGCCGCGCGGCCGCATCCTTGATCGGCGCGGCCGCTTGCTCGCGTCGAACCTGCAGGATTATCGGGTGCTGTTGGTGGCCGAGCAGACGAGCGATGTCGAACTCACGCTCGGATCGCTGAACCAGATCGTGCCGATCAGCGAGACCGACCTGCGTCGGGTGCTCAAGGAAACACGGCAAAAGCGGAAGTTCGTTCCTGTCACGGTGGCCGAGAACCTGAGCTGGGAGGATGTTGCCCACGTCGAGGTCAATGCCATCGATCTTCCCGGTATTTCCGTTGAGGAGGGGATGAGCCGGGAGTATCCGCAAGGAGAATCGCTGGTTCATGTCGTCGGCTACGTTGCGCCGGTGGCGGAGCGTGACGTCAAGGATGATCCGTTGCTTGACCTGCCCGGGTTTCGCATCGGCAAGGCGGGGGTCGAGCGGGCGTACGACAAGATTCTGCGTGGCACCGGCGGCCGCTCCGAGGTCGAGGTCAATGCCATCGGCCGGGTGATCCGCGAACTCGACCGCAAGGAGGGGAAGCCGGGCGCGGACCTGACGCTGGCACTCGATCTCGACCTGCAGCACTACGCCACCGAACGTCTGGGGGACCAGGTTGGTGCGGTTGTCTTGATGGATGTCGAGAGCGGCGAAATCCTGGCCCTGGTCTCCACGCCCGGCTACGACCCCGGTGCGTTCAGCCGCGGCCTCGCACCCGAGGAATGGCGGGCGCTGATCGAGAACCCGCATTCGCCGCTGACCAACAAGGCCGTATCCGGCCAGTACGCGCCGGGATCGACGTTCAAGCCGGCCGTCGCCCTGGCAGCGCTCGAACGCGGCACGATCAAGCCGCGCGACGGCGTCACCTGTTATGGTCGTCTGCGGATGGGCGGCAACACCTTCCATTGCTGGCGGCGCGGCGGCCACGGCACGGTCGACCTGCGCCATGCGCTCGCGCTGTCATGCGATGTCTATTTTTACGAGATTGCGCGCCGCACCGGCATTGATCCGATCAGCGAGATGGCAAACCGGCTCGGTCTCGGCGTCCAGCTGGGGATCGACCTGCCGGCCGAGCGGCGCGGACTGATGCCGACACGGGCGTGGAAGGCGAGCGCACTCAAGAAGCCATGGTCGAAGGGCGAGACCGTGATCTGCGGCATCGGTCAAGGGTATGTCCTGTCGACGCCGCTCCAGCTCGCCGTGATGACGGCGCGCATCGCGAACGGCGTGTGGGCGGTCGAGCCGCGCCTTGCCCGCCGGCCAGCGGTGCCGCCCGGCAAGTCTCCTGGTGAGCAGTTCGGCTTTCGGCCGTTGAACATCAATCCAGAACACCTGCAGGTGGTTCGCGAGGGGATGATGGCGGTCGTCAACAGCCGCATGGGGACCGCACAAGGCGCAGCGATCAAGAAGCCAGGCATGCGCATGGCGGGCAAGACCGGCACGTCGCAGGTGCGTCGGATCACGCGTGCCGAGCGCTCCAAGCGCGTGAAACGCAATGAGGAGTTGCCGTGGGAACTGCGCGATCATGCGCTGTTCATCGCCTACGCCCCAATCGAGGCGCCCCGGTACGCGATCGCGGTCATCGTTGAGCATGGCGGCGGCGGCTCAAAGGTCGCGGCGCCGATTGCGCGCGATATCCTGATTGCCGCTCAGGAGATCGAGCGCCGGCATGCCTCGCCGTTGGGGGCGCAACTGGAGGGGCAGGAGGACGACGCAGTGGCGCGATGGGTTGCGGGCCTGAGGAACGACGGTGCGCTTTAGCCTGCAGGCTCACGCGGCGCCGACCGTCTGGCACAAGATTGGCCACGTCCGTTGGTCGCTGGTGGCGTTGTTGTGCCTTCTGGCGGCGATCGGCAGCGTCATGCTGTACTCGGCGGCGGACGGCGCTCTGGCGCCGTGGGCCGGCCGGCATGCCTTGCGGTTTGCCGTTGCGCTGGGGCTGATGCTGGTTGTGGCGCTGACCGACATCCGGTTTTGGCTGCGCAATGCCTACGCCGTCTACCTCGGCGTCCTCCTCCTGCTGGCGGTGGTGGAGGTGTCGGGCACGATCGGGATGGGCGCTCAGCGTTGGGTCGATCTCGGGGTGATCAACGTCCAGCCCTCGGAGCTGATGAAGCTTGCCCTCGTCTTGGCGCTCGCGCGCTACTACCACGGCCTCAATCCGGAACAGGTGCGGCGCCCCGTGATGGTGCTGCTGCCGCTGGTGATGGTGGGCCTGCCGACGCTCCTGATCCTCAAACAGCCGGATCTGGGAACGGCCGTGATGCTGCTTGCCGGCGGCGGGGCGGTGATCTTTGCCGCCGGTCTCAGCCTGTGGATCGTTGGTTTGGGGACGGCAGCGGTGATGGGCGCGCTGCCGGTCGCATGGCAGTTCCTGCACGACTACCAGCGGGCGCGGCTGCTCACGTTCCTTGATCCCGATCGCGATCCCTTGGGCGCCGGCTACCACATCACCCAGTCGAAGATTGCGCTCGGCTCAGGCGGTCTGTTCGGCAAGGGCTACCTGCACGGCACGCAAAGCCACCTCAATTTTCTGCCCGAGAAGCATACCGACTTCATCTTCACGATGTTTGCGGAGGAGTTCGGGCTGGTCGGGACGCTGACGCTGCTGGCGGTGTTCGCGGCGGTGGTCGGCTCGTGCGTAGCGATCGCGCTCAGGGCGCGCAACCAGTTCAGCCGGCTGTTGGCGATCGGCGTGACGACGACCTTCTTTCTCTACGTGTTCATCAATCTGGCGATGGTGATGGGGCTGATCCCGGTGGTGGGCGTGCCGCTGCCGCTGGTCTCCTACGGCGGGACGGCCATGCTAGGCGTCATGCTCGGCTTTGGCCTCGTGCTCTCGGTGCACGTTCACCGCGACGTGCAGATCGGCCGCCATTCCTGGGGCGATTGAACGGGGGACGCAATTGAGCGGGGCAATCACGAGCGCGCTGTCGACAACGGCGCGGACGTTTGCTAAAGCTTGCGGCCCCGAGGGGGGGCAAGGCGGGCGCATAGCTCAGTTGGCAGAGCAGCTGACTCTTAATCAGCGGGTCCAAGGTTCGAGTCCTTGTGCGCCCACCATAAAATCAAGGGGTTAGGGGGAATCGGCAAAAATCGGCAGGCGCTGGGGTAACGCAGGGGTAACAGATTGGCCCCGGGGGTGTGCGATGCGTGTGTGTGTGCGGGGTGTCTCTGCTACGTGCCGCTGCCACCAAAGCGAACCTGAGTCTCAAGCGACCGGGGCGCACCGCCGATGCAAATGGCGACCGGAGGTAACACGGCGATGGCGATCAGCGGCGCTTCCGCCGAACATGAAAACGACGGACCGGTTTGCCCCATGTGCAGGTCCGACGCTTGATGGCATTCGGGCGAAAGCGGCGTATGGCATGCGCGTCCTGCACGAAATCTGTGGATCGGCTCGCGGCGGGTTGGTAGTGTCGGCCGTCTGCTGGTTCGCTACGTGCGGGCGCGTGGTAGGGACATAGGGGCGCGGGGACTCTCGGGGCGCATAAGATCCCGAGCCGCGAAAAAGGGGGTGACCAAAACAATTGCACTGATTACCAATCCTCGCAGAATCGGATATGAGGCGAGGTCTTCCGCAGCGGCGTAAGGTTCTACGCGTGCGGACGCTGACTTTGACGACGCGGCTCCCATATTACATGCGGCTGCGAACCCCCTATTCGTTTCGTTTATTATGAGTCGAATTGGAACGCCCTGTCTCTCAATATCACTCAATGAGCCATCTGTAGATCCATTATCTACAATTACAACCTCGGAAATTATCAATTCACGCCGACTTGTACGGCTTATAGACAAAATGCAGTCACGCAGCTGTTGATCAGAATTCCAGTTAACAATAACAATTGTTACCGACGCGTGAGTTTTATTCGGCATGTTCATTGTATTTGTCTGCCAGCTTGGCATGTCGGATCATTTTTCGCTTGCGTGGGCAGTGCGATTCTGGCGGAAGCGTATGCTTGGCTCCGCCATTTCGATACCGCCTGAGCGAACGAGAAATGGACGCCTTGCTGATCGAGCAGGCGGCGCTGAGCGATCGGCTGCTGGTGCGCGTTCAGGCTCTCGATGCCCGGGTGATGGAACTGGAAGCGCTGTTGTCGCGACCGAAGAAGACCTTGAAGAACAGCCACGAGCCGCCGTCGCAGGGCCTGGAACCGGGCGGTGGCGCGGGAAATAGCGAGGCGAAGGCGCGCAAACCGCAGCGGTGTTGCCCCGGTGTCACCCACCGTCTGAGCGATGAGCCCGACGAGACGGTCCGACGCTTCGCTGCAGCCTGTCCAAACTGCGCGGCCGACGTCTCGGGTGCTAGGCAACACCGGCGGCGCTGGTACGAGCACATCGACATCCCGCCGATGCGCCCGAATGTCACCCGGTTCGAGCTTTATGGCGGCCGCTGCGCGCGCTGCGGCAGGCGCTATTGCGCGCCTCCGCCCGACGGGATGGCGCCGGGAACGCCATTCGGCGCTAGGATCCGGGCACTGCTGCTCTACTGGCACCACAGCCATCACGTCGGCTTCGCCCGCCTCGCGCGGATGATGGCCGCCCCCGGGACGAAGTGCCCGGGGGTGTTCGGGTTGAAGATCTCCGAAGGCGCGATCGCCAATGCCTTTCGCGGCGCGGACGCGTCGATGGCGGCCGAATGCGCGGCGATCAAGGAGACGCTCACGGCGGCCCGCGTCATCGCGTCCGACGAAACGACCAACGCCGACGCGCGCCCGACCGCCCCACTCAGGGGCCTCCGCGCTTGCAGCGCGGCCGTTACCCGCGCTACGCTTTTCCCCGCCTGAGGCATCGTTAACCTCGGGGCATCGCGATGCTCCCTAACAGGAGTGTCCGCGATGCGGCTCTTATCGAAGAAGCAGATCCGTGACCTGGTGCTCTACTCGCCCCAGCACATCGCCCGCCTGGAGGCACGGGGCGACTTCCCTCGCCGAGTGAAGCTCGGTCAGTGCCGGGTGGGCTGGGTTGAAGACGAGGTGATGGAGTGGCTGAAAGCACGGATCGCCAAGCGCGATAATCCCACCGACCGCTCCTGACGGAGCGCTGGCAGGGTCGAGAGACCCTGCCTTTTTTCGGGTGTGCCGAGCATGATCGACAGCTTGGAGGTGGAAGTCCTCTATCCAGCCTGATGGCGGCGAAGGATTAGCGAAGCGCAAGGGCGTCGTCGTGAGGCGGGGTCTGAAGGAAGCGTGGAGCAAAGCCGCGACCCGATGGACAAGAACCGGATACGAGGCCTACCCGGTCGGACGAGCGAGCCCATGGGCTTCATCGGCCAGGCGGAGATTTTGGCCCGTGCCGGTGTCGCCAATCGCTTCGCAATCCCCGACCTGCCCGATCTCATCCCCGATGCGCTGTTCGGCCTCGACTTCGGCGGCAACTACCTGTTCTTCGCCGTCGAGGCCGACCGTGCCACCGAACAGGCGGCTGATATCAAGGCGCACCGCAAGACCTACGAGCGCACCATCCGCCAGTACCGGGAGTTCGTTGGCCGTGGCCTGTACCGCCAGGCCTTACGCCTCACCGCCGGCATGCTGGTGCTCAACGTCACCACCGCCCCGGGGCGGATGCGCAACCTGCTGGAGCTCACCGCCGACATCGCCGAGAAGGGCTACAACAACTTCATGCTGTTCCAGTGCGTGAGCGCGTTTGCCACCATCTTCCGGCCACCGAAGGTGCTCGATCAGCTCTACCTCGGCCCCTGGGCCAGGGCGGGGATGGCGCCGTTTTGTATTAGCAAGATATGATACACTAGCGGGGAAGCCATCAGAGAGGAGTCCCCTCATGTTCCTTGACTTTCAGCAGATCAAACAAGAGGTCGCCATCGAGGATGTTGCTGCGATGCTTGGCCTCGTCCTCAAGCGTCATGGCGAGCAGTTGCGCGGCAAGTGCCCGGCCTGCGAGAGTTCCGAACGCGCCTTGGTGATCACGCCATCGAAGGGTGCGTTCTACTGTCACGAAGCGAAGAAGGGGGGTGATCTGATCGCCCTCGTCTCGCACATCAAGAACCTCGGCATGCGCGAAGCGGCGGGCGCGATCGCCCACCACTTCAAGCTCGTTCCCGCGAGCGGCCCGGCCGCAAGCAAGGGGGGCAAGGAGAAGGAGACCCCCGCACCCTGCCAAGGGTTCCAGCCCCTCGGTTATCTCCAGCATGCGCACGAAGCCGTGCAGGCCCTGGGCCTCGCTGCCGAAGCGGCACAATCCTTAGGCGTCGGCTACGCGCCCAAGGGCCTGATGCGGGGCAGGGTGGTGTTCCCGCTCTACCGCGACGGCCTGCTGGTCGGCTACGTCGGCTATGGCGATGACGGGCTCAAGCTGCCGAAGAACCTCACCGCCGATGCGGCAGGAGATGGCGTCGCCCAGCAAAAACAGCAATAGTCATGGACGCGGTAACCACGTTCCATGCCGGGTGTACCGCAAATATAAGGCCGGCACGGCACTTAGGAGACGTCCGTTTGACTTGTCCACATGCCCGCATTCGCGGGCATCTTCTTTCTATGCTATCCTGATTCCGATCCCCCCTGTTCTTTGGAGAGAAACCGATGGCTCTGATGCTTCATTGTGGAGCGCAGGAGGTCGCGTTCGACCAGCTGCGCCAGCTCGATACGCCGCTGCCGACGCCGTCGCACGTTCCCATCCCGCACTTCCGCCTGGTGGACATGCTCCGCCATTCGCTGTCCTACTACGGCCACGAGGTGGTGGACGAGCACCACGGCGTGAGCGAGGACGGCATGCGCTACTTCGGCGTGCTGTCGCTGAAAAGCAGCTATGGCGGTTACGAAGACACCGTCGCCCTGCGCAACAGCCACGACAAGACTTTCCCCGTCGGCATCGGCTTCGGCGGCCGGGTGTTCTGCTGCGACAACCTGTCCTTCTTCGCCGATCACGTTATCCGAAGGAAGCACACGGCGAACGCCAAGCGCGACCTGCCCGGCCTGGTGCAAGACGTGGTCGAGCCGCTCGCCGACCAGCGGGCCAGCCAGCAGAGAACCTTCGAGCGCTATCGCGCCGCCGAACTCTCGAACCCGATGGCCGACCACGCCATCTTGGAGATGTACCGCGCCGGCATCATCACCGTGCAACGAATCGCCGAGGTGGTCCACGAATGGGAAAGCCCCAGCTTCGACGAGCTCAAGGACCGGCGCACCGCCTGGCGGCTGTTCAACGCCGCAACCTATGTGCTGACGGGCAGGGTGGTCGCCAACCCTGCCGCCACCAAACAGCTCCACACCATCATCGACGGCGCCTGCGCATCCGTCCATTGAACGGAGCCCAAACTTGCCCCCTCGGGGGCTTTTTGTTTACGGTCACCCAGCCCTGGATCTGTTGAGACGAAGTGTGGTGGGGAGCGACGCCACCGTGACACTCACGGTAGCTGCGACCCTCCGGCGCGCGCTTGGGGATATGCGATGAGCAATACCGACACGGCCATTTTTGAAAGGGACGGCGACTGGATCATTGCCTATTGCCCGGAGATCCCGGGCGCCAATGGTCAGGGACGCACCCAGGCGGAGGCGCGCAACAGCCTCGCGGCGGCAATCGCCTTGATCTTGGAGGATCGCCGCAAAGACGCATTGCGGGGATTGCCGGACTCCGCCGATGAACGCGGGACCCGAGGGGAGCAGGTCAAGTGCATTCTCCGAACGGATCGCTGGCCATCATAACGGTGATCAGGTCGAGCGTCTTTGCCGGCTCGCCTGATTTTGCGCACCCCAGTCCGCGACGGGTTCGCACCGGCTTGCTTGCGGGGCGATCGGCGGGGAATGGCTCAACAGAGCCGTTTTCGCTATGTCGCACAAGATTAGTTCTGCGACACGAGGGGCGGCGGCTTGCGCAAGGCCGCATCTATGGTAGTCTGATGATGTATGACGATACTCGTTGATACCCACAAAATATATTCAAAGCTAATCGCGGCAGGATTTGAGAAGAAGGAAGCCGATGCTATCGTCGAGTCCTTTGCGATGGTTCAGGAAGATGCCGCCACCAAGGGCGATATTGAACTCCTGCGAAAGGAGCTCCAGGTTGTCGAGCAGAAGCTCTTGGTCAACACCTGGATTGTTGGCACCGCGATTGTCGGCGTAATCGCCGCGTTCAATCTCCTTGGTTAAGCAGGCCGGGGGGTGGTCGCGGTTTCGACCTCCCGGGTCATTCTGTCCCCTGTTCGCAGCCGCAACCGAAACCGGCGGCTCGTTCCCTCTCAAGGTATGTGGCCACCGCCGTGCCGCGTGGATCACGGCGAGGATCACCACGCGCCCCTTCCCGGTAGGTGGCTTCGCCCACCGCAAGGCTGCAGTATACTGGAGTCAGTCGCTTCTCCCCGCGCCGCGGTGCGCCAATCCCGGTGCGTCGCCTGCGAGGAGAAGATCCATGGCTCTTTCCAAGGAAACACGTCTCAAGAAACTCCGCACGCTGGCGGAGAGCGAGGGCTTTGCGAGCGTCGACGACATGCTCGCCGCATCCGTCTGCGATTCCGTCGCGCCGGCCATCTGCACCGCCAGCGGTTGCGACTACACCGTCGAGATGGAGCCCGACCAGGATCGGGGGTGGTGCGAGGCGTGCGGTCGCAACTCGGTGGTCGCCGCCCCTGTGCTGGCGGGCATCATCTGATGCGCTCGACCGTGCGCGAGCTCAACGACGCGTTCCGTACCACGCTGTGTGGCGGGCGCGTGATGCTGACCGCCGGCATCGCTTCCCTTCCCCGCGACGTGCAGGCGGCGATTCTGGAGCGGGTGCGAACATTCAGCACGTTCACCGCAGACAATGATCCCTACGGCGAGCACGACTTCGGCTCGTTCGAGATCACCGACCTGAAGGTCAACTGGAAGGTGGATTACTACGACGCTGAATGCCGCTACGGTTCCGAAGACCCTGCCGATGCGTCACAAACGACCCGGGTGCTGACGATCATGCGCGCCGACGAGTATTGATCACTTGCACTTGCCCCCTCAGTGACAGCCCCGCATCGACGGGGCTGCTTTGTGTCGGGCGTGAGTCCGACGCGCACGATATCTACGCAAAGCGCTCCTTGCGAAGGCGTCAAAGCAGACATCGGTTCGGCGGACTTCAAAGAAGTAGTCCCCATCCCGGCTGACAGCCTTTGTCATAATGCCGCGGTCTCGACGGCCGCGCGCGGTCTTTCATCCATCAACACTGTGCACCGCTCGCCTGCGCTTTCCGATTTTGACCACGTTGGCCGGTGCGGGCCGGATCAGGCTTTCCACGTGCCGCGCCCAGGCTTCAAGCGCTTCGCGCTTTTCACTCAAGTACGCGTAATGATCGTAGTGCGCGGACACACCGCTCTGCACATGGCCCAGTACGCGTTCGGCAACCTCGAATGGCACGCGCAGCCGGCTCAAGCCCGTCCGCACCGTCCGCCGCAGATCGTGCAGCGCGAAGGGGACTTCCGCGGCCGCCGTCAAGGCTTTTAAGCGCTTCGAAAACCCGGATAAGGGAACCCCACCGCGGCCCGGAAACACCCGCTCTTCGCCCTTCAGACGAGGAACTGGTTTCAGCACCGCGAACGCCAAGCGCGACAGCGGGACGACGTGCGGCCGGCCGGTCTTGTACCGCACGGCAGGAATGGTGATCACGTCGGCCTGGATCTCCTCCCATCGCAGATCCGCGATCTCGCCGCGCCGGCACCCCGTCAACAGCAGCACCTGCACGAACGGCCCGAACGGATAGCCTGCCTGTTCGGCCGCTTGCCAGACGCGGCGCAGCTCGTCATCGGAAAGCACCCGATCCCGCCGCTGGATGCGCGGTCCCTTGATGACCGTGCACGGGTTCACTTCAACGCGTCCGCGCTCGATCGCCCAGTTGAACATTTTCCGCAGCACGGCCAGGACGACGCGAGCCGCCTGCGGCCGGTCCCCGAACTCGTCAACCATGCGCGCCACGTCGCGCCTTCGCACCGCGTCAAGGGGGAGGTCGCCAAACCGCGGCAGAATGTCGCGCTGCAAGACCCGCTCCTGCTCCTTCCAGCCGCGATTGTGCCGCATGCAGTGCAACTGGACGAAATCGGCTGCCGTCGCCGCAACGGTGTTGGCCAGCGCTTCTTGTTGTGCCACCCGCTTGGCCTCCCGTTCGGCACGGGGATCGACGCCTTTCGCCACGGTGGCCGTCCGATCACGGGCGAGCTCGCGCGCGTCCGCAAGGCCAATTTCGGGATAGCGTCCGATGGTGTCCTTGGTCGGCTTGCCATTGATCCGATAGCGCACCGCCCAGGATTTCCCGCCACTCGGCTGCACGACGAGGTAGAGACCGCGCGCCAGATCGTCGGCAATTTCACGCCGAGATCGCCCCGGTTTCATCGCTTCAACCGCCTTCGTGGTCAGTCTGGCCATGATCAGCTGCTCCCTTTCGGGGTAACACTGGGGTAACAGATATTGTGTGCTAGGATGTTACCCCATGTTCCAGCATGTCGCAATAAATTTAACCATGGCAGCAAGTTCGCGAGAATTACGTTCACCTATGTTTACCCTTGAAAACACTAGATCTAGTACTCTTAATCAGCGGCTCTAACCTTCGAGTCCTTGTGCGCCCGCCATCAGACCGAATAGGTTGCGGGAGGAACCACGCGGCGTTGGCTTGGACGGCTCCCGGCTTTCGTCGAGCCGCTCTGTCGCGGTCGCTGGCGGCGCACCGCCCACAGCACGATTTCGCCCTCGAAGTGGCGCCCCTTGAAGTCCGACACGGCCAGCCCCTTGCCCCTTGCTCGGACCACATCCCGCCGGACAGCCCCGATCTTTGCAACAGAACGGTTGCATTTGGCAGCCAACATTTCTATATTCGCGATCGCTGATGGGCGGGAAAACCTTTGAAAGTCAATCCCTTGATCGCCACCATCGTCGTGGCGGGGACGATTTCCGGCCTGCTCAGGAGGTTGTCTATACGCAGACGGCGAAAGGTTGGGTGCTCAAATTGGCACCAGAACGGCAATTCACAACAAAAGGAGAAAGGGGGAAAGAATGCGGACATTAGCATTTGCTATGCCCGTGCTTCTCAGCAAGCCCAACATGGCACGTGAAATCTTGACGATCATGTCCCGGGAAGTGGTGTAGGAGCGCGGGGCCGCTCGTGGTCTCCGGCGG
>JADHED010000028.1_pt1 | contig 187812 bp, 172 predicted proteins | sample 8952041 | NCBI WGS metagenome assembly JADHED01 (sample SAMN16124423, study PRJNA663239) | bioreactor sludge metagenome | isolation source: sludge (control) | place: India:Bengaluru | collected 2018-09-08
GCAGGGAAGACACCCCGCCCCCAATCCCTCCCCTTCATGGGGAGGGTGTCGCCCCATCGGGGCGACGGGTGGGGAAGCGTGGGCCGGAGCGCTGACTCAGCAGCAAGCCCACCCCCGCCACGGCGAAGTCGGGCGAGAAGGGTCACGCCGGCATGGCCCATCGCGAACAGCCAAGACGCGGATGGCCGAGCCGGAGCGCCTCGACCCGAACACCCAGGCCTGGGCCGACCAGCTCGTCCGCCGCGCGGTCGGGCGCCACATCTTCGAGGAGGAGGGGACCTGTTTCCCCGACCTCAAGACGGACGACGACGACCAGGCCTTCCCCACCCGCCGCTTCCGCGAGGAGTTCGAACGCTACGCCGCCCACGTGCCGCCCAGCAGCGAGCGCCGCAGCTTCGCGGACGAGGGGGAGATTTATCAGAAGCCGTTGGGGTAAGCGGCGGGGCGCGCCAACGCCCTGGGCTCTCACAATGAACGAGGGATCGGCGGGGGCAGGTCAGACTCATTCGGCGGGTTGGGTTGTCGGTTGGACTCTGCGCGAGATATTCGTCCGCCTGAATCCTTCACACTGCCTCGGTGGGAAGCGGACCTAACGAGCCTTCGGCTCCCAGAGGATTCCTGCGGCAGCCAGCCTGGCATAAACATCTCCGCCTGGCGTCCACCCGTCTGGCATCCGCGTTTTTAGGTTCGCGTGTGCTGTGCGGTCCAAGCGTTCAGCTTCTTCCTTTGTAATCTCAACGATTTTGACGTGCTCGCGGATGTATAACGCTACCTCCGCATCGGATCGCCCATCTGCGAACATCCTATGCACTTCCTTGGCTATCAGGGCGCGAGGAATGACATGCTCGCGATAGACTTTGCCCGTGCAGGCGTGAGAGCGGCCCACGGTTGTCAGTCTGTCCGGGATCCATGGATCGAACAGTAGACGGCTGTCGGAACTACCCTTCTCCTCCCACATGCCCCGCATAAACATCGCCACACGAAGACTGGCCCGTTCAAGAAGCTCCTGATCAGTGAAATCGCGGATTGGCACAAACGCTCTCCCATTGAATGGCCTTCTGAGGCCCAGATAAGCTGGTCGGGACGGAAGATTGGCATTGAAGAGCCTTTTGCGCGCTCAGCACTGCTGTGTGAGATTGCGAAGCTCGTCATCATTTACCCGCGCCGACAGCTTTTGCTGCCGCTCGACCTGCAAGCTCTGCCTTTGACCGTTCAACGACGGCAACATCCATGTCCCGACGGGATAGAATCCAATCGAGGTAGTCGATCGGGACGTCCGACCACGCCTCACCTTTGTAGCGCCCAAAGGGTACAGCGTCCGAACGCACCCGCTCGTGTTGGCGGCTCAGAAGTTCGGCCGGTGAACATTCTTTCAGTAGGTCCATCAAGATATGAGCCGTAACCCATGCATCGGGGCCGGCGCGGTGCGGCGGCATGGCATGCCGCGGGTCGAGCTCAAGCGCCCGCCAGTAACGAAGGACTTGGTTTGAATATCCGGGGGCGTCGAGCCATATAGTGCGCGCAGCTTTTACCGTACACAACCACGGGATACTCTCAGGGGCTCCATCGCGTATATGTCGCCGCTCGAAATCCGCGTTGTGCGCGACAAAGCAGTCAATTTGGCGATCCGCTCCGAGAAAGTTAGCCAGGACACTAGGCGAACATTGCTCTGCGTCAGGCGGAATGTCCTCAGGCGTAATGTGGTGGATAGCCATCGTATGGAAGCAGATCGGCCCCACCGGGCGGAACAGTTTGGCGCGTGGTGGACAAGCAGTCCATCCTTGGCCCAATTTCACGACGTCGACTGCCGCAATTTCTAAAATCTCGGGCGACTTACCGCCCGATGTCTCAATGTCCACTACTCTAAATCTCATCGGCGCTCCTCACCTTAGATATGCGGCTCGGAGGCGTCAAAAGCGGACGTAAAACGTTTTCCATCGGCGCCTACGAACCGCCTCCGAGCATCGTCATATGTCCAGGAAGCCGACTTTTTCCGCATGCCCACGAACGTCCGCTACCGGGAGTTGTCCAAGCGACCGCAACTTGCACTCGGCCGACCTCCGCCGCCCTTGACCTCGCCGCCCCAATGTTCTACAAATGTTCCCATCATGTCCACCCCGCTCCCCAGCGCCGCGATGCTCGCCGAGATGGCGGAGTGCGCCTATCGGCTGGGGATCGTGTTCGGGGCGGAGGCGGAGCGGGCGGAGACGCATGAGCGGCGGATGGAGGCCTACCATCTGTTCGACCGGTGCTTCTTCGCGGTGCGGGTGTCCATCGCCCTGCAGCTTCGCCTGAAGCGCACGCCGCTGGCCCTCGGGCCCGCCGCCGGACCCATGCCCGGTCAGCCGCGTGCAGGTCGCGATCACCGCTCATCGCCACCAAACGGCCGTTTGCCTCCGGCCCCAGGTTATGCTTGTTCACCTACCCATGACGCTGGGGCAGGGACCCGGCGCGACCAGTAGGGAGATGCGTGATGTCCGAGGCCACGTTGCCGGCGGGTTGGCCCGCCATGTCGATCCAGCAGGCCCACGCCCTGATCGGCCAGCCTGGCCTGCCCACCGAGGTCGCCGAGGAGACGATCCGGGGCGTCACCTACAAGGTCTGGAAGAACCAGCCGCCGACCCTGCGCGCCGTCGCCGAGGGGGCCAAGGCCCACGGCGAGAAGATCTTCCTGGTCTATGAGGACGAGCGCGTCAGCTACGACGCCTTCCACCGCGCCGTCGCCGCCTTCGCCATCGAGCTGCAGGCGCAGGGGGTGGAGAAGGGCGACCGCGTCGCCGTCATCATGCGCAACGTGCCCGAGTGGGTGGTGGCCTTCTACGCCGCCGCCTCGATCGGGGCGATCGTCACCCCGCTGAACGCCTGGTGGACCGGCCCCGAGCTGGAATACGGCCTCACCGACTCCGGCTCCAAGGTCGCGGTGATGGACGCCGAGCGCTACCAGCGCATGACCGAGCACTTCGCCAACTGCCCGGAGCTGAAGCGCGTCTACGTCAGCCGCGAGCCCGACGAGATCGCCCACCCCTACGTCACCAAGCTGGAGAGCGTGCTGGGCGAGCCGAACGCCTGGGCCAGGCTGCCCGACGCGGCGATCCCGCCGGTGGAGATCGCCCCCGACGACGACGCCACCATCTTCTACACCTCCGGGACGACGGGTAAGCCCAAGGGCGCCCTCGCCACCCACCGGGCGGTGAACTGCAACATCCTGACCGCCGGCGCCGCCGGCGCGCGGGCGTTCCTGCGCAAGGGCGAGGCCCCGCCGGCGGCCGACCCGAACGCGCCGCAGCGCGCGGCCCTGCTGTCGGTGCCGTTCTTCCACGTCACCGGCTGCTTCGCGGTGCTGAACCCCACGCTCTTCACCGGCGGCAAGCTGGTGCTGATGTTCAAGTGGGAGCCGATCCGCGCCTTCGAGCTGATCCAGCGCGAGAAGGTGAACCTGGCCGGCGGCGTGCCGACCATCGCCTGGCAGATCCTGGAGCACCCGGCCCGCGAGCAGTTCGACCTTTCGTCCCTGGAGCAGGTGAGCTACGGCGGCGCCCCCTCGGCGCCCGAGCTGGTGCGGCGGCTGAAGGAGGTGTTCCCCAAGTCGCAGCCGGGCCAGGGCTGGGGCATGACCGAGACCTGCGCCACCGTCACCTCCAACAGCGGCGAGGACTACCAGAACCGCCCCGACAGCTGCGGCCCGGCCGCCGCCGTCGCCGAGCTGCAGATCCGCGACCCGGCCGACGGCAAGACCGTGCTGGGGCCGAACGAGGTGGGCGAGCTGTGGTCGAAGGGGCCGATGAACGCCCGCGCCTACTGGAACAAGCCCGAGCCCTCGGCCCAGACCTTCGTCGACGGCTGGGTCCGCACCGGCGACCTCGCCCGCCTGGACGAGGAGGGCTTCTGCTACATCATCGACCGGGCCAAGGACATGCTGATCCGGGGCGGCGAGAACATCTACTGCGTCGAGGTCGAGAACGTCCTCTACGACCACCCGGCGGTGATGGACGCCGCGGTCGTGGCCAAGCCGCACCGCATCCTCGGCGAGGAGCCGGCGGCCGTGGTCACCCTGAAGCCGGGCGCCGAGGCCACCGAGGAGGAGCTGCGCGCCCACGTGGCCGAGCGCCTGGCCGCCTTCAAGGTGCCGGTGGAGATCCGCTTCTGGAAGGAGACCCTGCCGCGCAACGCCAACGGCAAGATCCTGAAGACCGAGCTCAAGAAGCTCTTCCAGGGTCGAGCGCGGCCTGTTCGAGAGCCGCGCCAAGGCCCGCGCCGCCATCGAGGCCGGCGGCGTCACCGCCGACGGCCGCGTGGTCGCCAAGGCCGCCGAGCTGCTGGCCGCCGACGCGGTGATCGCGGCCGCGCCGGCCCATCCCTGGGTCGGCCGCGGCGCGTTGAAGCTGGTCCACGCCCTCGACCTCTGGCCCTTGGCGGTGGAGGGGCGGGTGGTGCTGGACGTCGGCGCCTCCACCGGCGGCTTCACCGAGGTCTGCCTGGCCCGCGGCGCGGCCCGCGTCTACGCCGTCGACGTCGGCCGCGGCCAGCTCCATCCCCGGCTCGCCGCCGACCCGCGCGTCGTGAGCCTCGAGGCCACCGACGCCCGCGACCTGACCCCCGCGCTCGTCCCCGAGCCGCCGGGGCTGATCGTCACCGACGTCAGCTTCATCGGCCTCGCCAAGGCCCTGCCGGCCGCGCTGGCCCTGGCCGCGCCCGGCGCCGACCTCGTGGCCCTGGTGAAGCCGCAGTTCGAGGTGGGCCCGGCCAAGGTCGGCAAGGGCGGCCTCGTCACCGACCCCGACGCCCGCGCCCAGGCCCTCACCGACGCCTGCGCCTTCCTGGAGGCGTCCGGCTGGCGCGTCCGCGAGACCGCCGACAGCCCCATCGAAGGCGGCGACGGCAACCGCGAGTTCCTGCTCTGGGCCCAACGTGAAAGGGCCGCCCCGTGAGGAGCGGCCCCGTCTGACGTCCGACCGGGATCAGGCTCAGTCGACGACGGCGTACTTGCCGGCCGCGTCGCGGCAGACGCGCACGAAGCGGGTCTGTGTGCGGCCGTCGGGCATGTAGATCGGGCTCTCGGCCAGGGTGCAGTCCTCGGCGTCGCGCGGCCGCTCGGCCACCCGGTAGTCCTCCTCGCGCCACGGATCCTCGCGCGGCGGCGTCGCGGCCGGCGCGGCGTAGGCGTCGCGGTCGTAGTAGGGCGCCTCGGCGCGCGGCGGCGGCGGGGGAGGCGGGGCGGCGCCGTAGCCGTAGCTGGTCGTCGTCGGGCCGCAGGCGGCGCTCTTGTTGCCGACCACGCCGCCCAGCACCGCGCCCAGCAGGCCGCCCAGCAGGGCGCCTTCGCGCGGGGGACCCTTTGAGACCGCCGAAGCGCCGCTTCCCGTCCAGCCGTCCCGACCCGCGCCCCGCGCCGGGCCCGCCGGCCGAGTTCGTCGTCCAGGCCGTCGGCGGGGAGGGCGACGGCATCGCCCCCGGCCCGGTGTTCATCCCCTTCAGCCTGCCGGGCGAGCGGGTGGTGGCCCAGGGCAGCGGCGACCGCCGCGAGCTGGTGGAGGTGCTGGAGCCCAGCGCCCAGCGGGTGGAGCCGCCCTGTCCGCACTTCCACGCCTGCGGCGGCTGCGCCCTGCAGCACTGGGACCACGCCGCCTATTTGGCCTGGAAGGTGGAGCGTCTTGTCGGCACCCTGGCGCGCGAACGCATCGAGGCCGAGATCCTGCCCGCCTATGCCGCCGGTCCCGGAACGCGTCGGCGCATCGCGCTGCACGCCCGCAAGGGCGGCCCCGGCTCGGCCCGGGTCGGCTACAAGGCGCGCCGCTCTTGGGACCTGGTCGACGTCTCGGTCTGCCCGATCGCCGACCCGCGCCTGCAGGCGGCCATCCCGGCCCTGAAGCGTCTCGCCGCGCCGCTGTTCGAGCATCCGAAGTCCGCGCCGACCCTGCACGTCACGCTCACCGACACCGGCCTCGACATTGACATCACCGGCGTCGAGGCCAGGAGCGGCGGCCTCTCCGCCGACGCCCGCATGCAGATCGCCGAGCAGGCCGCGGCCGCCGACTTCGCCCGCGTCACCCTGGCCGGCGAGATGGCCTACATGGCCCGTGCGCCACAGGTGAGGCTGGGCCCCGCGCGCGTGAACCTGCCCCCCGGGGCCTTCCTGCAGGCCACCGCCGGCGCCGAGGTGGCGATGACCGCCTTTGTGGGCGAGGCGGCGGCCGGGGCGAACCGCATCGCCGACCTCTTCTGCGGGGTCGGCACCTTCACTTTCCGACTGGCCGAGATCGCGCCGGTCTACGCCGCCGACTTCACGCCCGAGGCGGTCGCCGCGCTCACCGGGGCCCTCGCCACCGCGCCGGGCCTGAAGGGCGTCACCGCCGAGGCCCGCGACCTCGCCCGCCGGCCGATGCTGTCGGACGAGATGAAGAAGGTGGATGTGGTGGTCTTCGACCCGCCCCGCGCCGGAGCCGCCGAGCAGGCGGGCGAGATCGCGCGCTCGACCGCGGCCCGGGTGATCGGCGTCTCCTGCAACCCGGCCACCTTCGCCCGCGACGCCCGCACCCTCATCGACGCCGGCTTCCGGCTCGAGCGCGTGCTGCCGGTGGACCAGTTCCTCTGGTCGCCGCACGTGGAGCTGGTCGGCGTCTTCAGCCGCTAGCTGCCGAACAGGTCGATCTGGTCGCCGGGCTTCGGCGGGACGCGGAACCGGCTGGCGTCCAGCGCCGTCCAGGGCGCGTCGAGGCTGAACCGCCGCCGCGCCGTCTTGAACCGGCGCGAAAGCAGCTCGGCGATCGGGCCCTCGCCCTTCATCCGGCTGCCCCACTGGCTGTCGTAGTCGCGGCCCCCGCGCATCTGGCGAACCAGGGACATGACCCGCCGCGCCCGGTCGGGGTGGTCGCTCTCCAGCCACTCGCGGAAGAGGTCCTTGATCTCCAGCGGCAGGCGCAGCGCCACATAGCCCGCGCCCGAGGCGCCCGCTTCGGCCCCGCGTTCCAGCACAGCCTCCAGTTCGTGGTCGTTCAGGCCGGGAATGCAGGGGGCGAACATGACGCTGACCGGCACGCCGGCCGCAGAGAGGCGGCGGATCGCATCGAGGCGCTTCTCGGGCGTCGCGGCGCGCGGCTCCATCGACCGGGCCAGGCGCCGATCGAGGGTTGTCACCGAGATCGCCACCCGCGTCAGCCCCTGCGCCGCAGCCTCGGCCAGCAGGTCGAGGTCCCGGACGATCAGCGCCGACTTGGTGATGATCGTGAAGGGGTGTCGAAAGCGGACGAGCACTTCCATGACCTGGCGCGTCACCCGCAGAAGGCGCTCCTGCGGCTGGTAGGGATCGGTGTTGCCGCCAATGTGGATGAACTCGGGGCGATAGCGCGGATGCCGTAGCTCGGCCTCGAGCAGTTCGGCGGCGCGGGGCTTGAAGAACAGCTTCGTCTCGAAGTCGAGCCCGGGCGAGAGGCCCATGTAGGCGTGGGCCGGCCGGGCGTAGCAGTAGGTGCAGCCGTGCTCGCAGCCCCGGTAGGGGTTGATCGAGGCCGAGAAGCCCACGTCGGGGCTGTCATTGCGGGTGATGATCACCTTCGCCGTCTCGGCGGCGACTTCGGTGGCGATCTGCCGGGGCTCGGCGTTGTCGGCCGTCCAGCCGTCGTCGAACGCCTCCCGGAGCTGGCTCTCGTATCGGCCGGTGGCGTTGGAGCGGACGCCGCGCCCGCGGACCTGTTGGGTGAAACTGGACACCCGGCCAGGGTAGGTGGTTCAGTGGAACGAAACAAGAACTCTTGACCTCGCCCGCGAAAGCAAGCTCTGACGACGGGATGCTGACGGTGATCATCGACGCGCGGGCGGGAACCCAACGGCTGCCGGCTCTCCTGGCCCAGCTCACCGCGGGCGCCGTGGAGGGGCTGGTCAGGCAGGTCGCGATCGTGGCGGCTGCCGAGGAGCCGGGGATCGACCTGCTGTGCGAGGACATGGGCGCTGACGCCTATCCCAGCCTCGAGGCCGCGGGGGCGGCGGCGCGGGGCGAGCGGCTGATGCTGGTGCCCGCGGACTTTCGACTGCGTGACGGTTGGATCGGCGCCCTGGAGGCGCACCTGGCGGCCGGCGGGACGCCTGCGTTGGTGGAAGGCCTCGGAAAGAGCGGGCTGTTCGCCCGCGCTCCGTTCGGCGTCCTAGTCGAACGCGACCGTCTGAAGGGCCGCCGCGGCGCCGATCTGCAGGGTCTGCGCCGGGAACTCGGGTTGCGACCGCGCCGGATCGGGTAGGTCCAGGTGAGCGTCGATGCGCCGCGCGCCGCCCGCCAGGGCGTCCAGCGTGCGGGTTTCCTCGCCGAGGACGCGCTTGTAGGTCCAGTACGAGGTGACGACCTTCTCGACGTAGTTGCGGGTCTCGAGCGCCGGCAGCGTCTCGATCATCAGCAGCGGGTCGTCGTCGCCCACCTTCTGCACCGTGTTGAGCACGGCGCCCGGCCCGGCGTTGTAGGCGGCGACCACCTTCAGGAGGTCGGACCCCACGCCGCGGTCCATCAGGTAGGAGAGGTAGTCCTGGCCCGCGCGGAGGTTCACCGCCGGGTTCAGCAGGATCTTCGGCGAGCGCTGATAGGTCCGGTCGCCGGTGGCGAGGGCCGCGGAGGACGGCAGGAGCTGCATAAGCCCCATGGCGCCCGCGTGGGAGATGGCGCGCGGATTGAACGCGCTCTCGTGCCGGACGATGGCGTAGACCAACGCCTTGTCGACGGTGAAGCCGTCCTTCGGCTCCAGCGGCGGCAGCTGATAGTCGCCGAGGGCAAGGTATTGCGACGCCTGGCGGCCGGACCCCGAGCCGGGGCCGAGGTCGGTCAGCAGCGCCGTCCAGGCGCCAGCGACGAGCGCGACGCCCAGTAGGCGCCGGCCGACCGCAGCCAGGGATCCTCTTCGTCGTCGCGAGCGACCTGCGAGAAGTAGTCCCGCGCCTGGCCGTACTCGCGCAGGCGCCAGGCAGCGAGGCCGGCGATCCAGCGCTCGCCCACACCCACGGCGAGCTGGAAGGCAGTCCGGGCGTCGCCGGAATAGAACGCTTCGCGCGCCGGGCGGGTGATCTCGCTGCGGGCGGTGTCGACCAGCGCCACCTCGGGCGTCGGCAGCGGCATGGCCGCGTCGGCAGGCTTGCGTTTGGCGGCGAGGGCGAAGATTCGGTCGGCCACGGGCAGGTCGCGGAATCGGGCCAGCCAGCCGGCCAGCTCGTCGAAGCCGGCCTTGTGGGCGGTCGGGTGCATCAGGGCGCGGAACGACAGGTAGCCCTTCAGGGACTGATCCTGGATCTCGGCGGCGGTGAGCTCAGCGCCCAGGAAGTCGCCCTGGTCCACGGCCTCGAAGGCGGCGGCATAGGCGCGAGCGTCCGAATCGGAGAGGGCCTTCGGCGACCCGGCGGCAGCAGCGCTGGCGACCGAGGCGGCGGCGACGAGGGACATAACCCCGACGCGCAGGCGCTGTTTTAGCGTCATGCGGCCTTCTTCGCGCACCAAGACTAACGCCAGGTTGAGCGCGAACCCCTTTTCTCAAAGTCCCACGAACGGCGAGGCTAGTGGGGCCGGTCGGGTCGATCAAGCCTTTCGGTGAGGGTCAGAAGGTCGCTCCAGGCGCGCTTCTTGGCGCCGGGCTGCCGGAGCAGGAAGGCCGGGTGCAGCGTCGGCATGGCCGGCAGCTCAAGGGATTCGTCGGACGACCGCCACTCGAACCAGCGTCCCCGTAGCGACAGGATCCCTTCCTCGCGACGCAGGAGCGACTTGGCCGACGCGCCGCCCACGAGCAGCAGCATCCGGGGGGCAACCAGCGCGATCATCCGCTCGAGGAACGGCGCGCAGATGGCCTGCTCGGCCGGCGTCGGCGTGCGGTTGCCGGGTGGGCGCCAGAACACGGTGTTGGTGATCAGGGTCCTGTCGGTCAGCCCGGCGGCGCCAAGCATCTTGTCCAGCAGCTTGCCGGCGCGGCCGACGAACGGGGCGCCTTGGGCGTCTTCGTCCGCGCCCGGACCCTCGCCGATCACCATCAGCGGGGCGTTGGCGGCGCCGCGGAAAACCACAGCCTGGGTCGCCGCGCCTTCGAACCGCAGCGGACAGCCCTCGAACGCCGAGATGGCCGCCACCAGGGCTTCCAGGTCCCCGGCCGCCGCCGCCAGCCGCTGCGCTTCCGCGACCGCGCCCGAGATGTCGGTGGCCGCCGCGCCGGGGCGGGCCGGGGCGGCGATGGCGGCGACGGGCGGCGCGGGCCTCGGCGGCGGCATGACCCGGCCGGCCTCGATCCGGTCGATCGGCTCGTCCAGGAGCATGGCGTCGACGCCCGCGTCCGCCCAGAAGGCGAGCAGGCTCTCGGCGATGCGGCTGGGCGACGGATCGGCGGGGGCCGTCATTCGGGCGGTTCACTCCGGCAAGGGCTTGCGCCACTCTTCGCGCGAAGCGGCGGGCTTGTCAGCCGCCAAGGCGCGGGAGAGGGCGAGGATGCGGCGTTTCTGCGCGGGATTGGCCGGGGCGCTTGTCGTGGCGTCGCTGGTCCCGGCCCCCGAGGCGGCGGCGCAGATCTCCCGCGCCGAGCGAATCCGGCATGACGAGATTCTGGCCGAGGCCGGCGGGCGCTACGCCGGCCCGCAGTCGGACTACGTGAGCGCGGTGGGCGAGCGGGTGGCTGGGGCCGCGGGCCTGGCCGGGCGCTGCGAGTTCGTCGTGGTCGACACCCAGGTGGTCAACGCCTTCACCGCCCCGCCGGGCTGCCACGTCTATGTGACGCGCGGTCTGCTGGCGATCATGAACTCCGAGGCCGAACTGGCGGCCGTGCTCGGGCACGAGCTGGGCCATGTGACGGCCCGGCACGCCGCCCGTCAGCGAAACCAGGAGGTGGTCACGGGCATCGCCGCCGCTCTGGTGGGGGCCGCGATCAAGTCGGACGTGGTCGGCGGGATCGCCAAGCAGGCGGCCAAGCTGAGCAACCTCGGATATTCGCGCGGGCAGGAGTACGAGGCCGACACCCTGTCGCTGCGCTACCTGCCGGCGGCTGGCTACCCGGTCCGCGGCCTGGCTGACGTCCTGGCTGGCCTGCAGCGCGAGGACGCCTATTCCGCCCAGATCACCGGCCGCGATCCGCGCGCCGTCCCGGTGTGGGCAAGCACCCATCCGCTGACGACCGACCGGATCCGCCGGGTGCAGCAGCAGGCCGCAGCCCTTCCGGATGGCGGCGAGACCGGCGCAGACGCCTACCTCGCCGCGCTGGACGGCCTGACCTATGGCGACGCGCCAGATCAGGGAGTCGTCGTCGGCCGGACCTTCACCCACCGGCGCCTGGGGATCACCTTCGAGGCGCCGCTGGGGTTCCGGCTCACCGACCTTCCGCAGGGCGTGCGGATCGATGGGCCCGAGGGGATGCGTGGCGAGTTCGCCGCCGGGCGATCCCCGCCCGACAGGCTGGAGGACTACGCGGTCCAGGTGCTGGGGGCCGTGGCCGGCGGCGCGCCGGTGCAGGTGGGGCGGCCGTCCCGCTCCTTCGTCAACGGCGTGGACGCGGTGTTGCTGCCGGCGCGGGCTTCGACCCGGTCGGGGCCCGTGGAGGTGGTGGTCGCGGCCTACGGGCCGGGCGAAGGGCGCGCCTTCCACTTCGCCACCATCGCGCCCGCGGGGCGGGGCGGGGTGTTCGAGCCCATGTACCGGTCATTCCGGCGCCTGGAAGCACGCGAGGCCGCCTCGCTGGGGCCGACCCGCATCCGCGCCGTCCAGGTGCGTCGCGGAGACACGATCGAGAGCCTCTCCGGGAGGATGGCGGGGGATGATCCGCGGGGGCGGTTCCTGATGCTGAACGCCCTGGCGGACGACACGCCCCCGCCCCCCGGCCGGCGTGTGAAGATTGTCACGGCCGCCGCGCCTTGACGCGGCCGCGCGCTTCGCGCTTGACCGCCGCTGTGTGACATCCTGATAAGACGCGCAATCCAGAGGGCAAGGGGACCACGATGAGCGAGCCGATCCAGCGCGAGGCCATGGAGTACGACGTCCTCGTCGTGGGCGCCGGACCGTCGGGCCTGGCCGCCGCCATCCGCCTGAAGCAGCTGTCCGCCGACCTCACCGTCGCGGTGGTGGAGAAGGGCGCCGAGGTTGGCGCGCATATCCTGTCGGGCGCGGTGATCGACCCGAAGGGGATCAGCGAGCTGTTCCCGAACTGGAAGGAGCTGGGCGCCCCGCTCGAGACCCCGGTCACCAAGGACCGGTTCGTGGTGCTGGGCCCGCAGGGCAGCGTCGATCTGCCCGTCTGGGCGATGCCGCCCTTCATGAACAATCACGGCAACTACATCGCCAGCCTCGGCAATGTCTGCCGCTGGCTGGGCCAGCAGGCCGAAGCCCTGGGCGTCGAGATCTATCCGGGCATGGCCGCTTCGGCGCCCGTGTTCGAGGGTGACAAGGTCGTTGGCGTGATCGTCGGCGAGTTCGGCATCGGCAAGGACGGCCAGCCGGGTCCCAGCTACGAGCCGGGCATGGAGCTTCGCGGCAAGTACGTCTTCATCGGCGAGGGCGTGCGCGGGTCGCTCGCCAAGGTGCTGAAGGCCAAGTACGCCCTGGGCAAGAACTCCAACCCCGAGAAGTACGGCATCGGCATCAAGGAGCTCTGGCAGGTCCCCGACGAGGTGTTCCAGCCGGGCCTGGCCGTCCACACCCTCGGCTGGCCGCTGGACGACCAGACCGGCGGCGGCAGCTTCATGTATCACTTCGGGGACAACTACGTGGCCACCGGCTTCGTGGTGCACCTGAACTACAAGAACCCCTGGCTCTCGCCCTTCGACGAGTTCCAGCGCTGGAAACATCATCCGGAAGTGGCCAAGCATTTCGCGGGCGGCAAGCGCATCGCCTACGGTGCGCGCGCCATCAGCGAAGGCGGCCTCCAGTCGGTGCCGCAGCTCTACTTCCCGGGCGGCGTGCTGCTGGGCGACAGCGCCGGCTTCGTGAACGTGCCGCGCATCAAGGGCAGCCACAACGCGATCAAGAGCGGCATCATGGCCGCCGAGGCCGCCGCCGCCGCCATCGCCGCCGGCCGCAGCGGCGACGAGCTGGTGGAATACAAGCAGGCCTTCGACCACTCGTGGGTGAAGAAGGAACTGAACATCGTCCGCAACGCCAAGCCGATGCTGTCGAAGTTCGGCACGATGTTGGGGACCGCCTTCTCTGGTTTCGACATGTGGACCACCCACCTGCTGGGCGGCTTCTCGTTCTTCGGAACCATGAAGCACACCAAGGGCGACGCCGAGTCCACCGGTCTGGCCAAGGACTACAAGCCGATCGTCTACCCCAAGCCGGACGGCGTCCTCAGCTTCGACAAGCTGTCCAGCGTCTTCCTGGCCAGCACGAACCACGACGAGAACCAGCCGGCGCACCTGAAGCTGCGCGACCCGTCGGTCCCGGTGGACGTCAACCTGCCGAAGTATGGCGAACCGGCGCGGCTCTACTGCCCCGCGGGCGTGTACGAGGTGCTCTACGACGAGCAGGGCCAGAACCCGAAGTTCCAGATCAACTTCCAGAACTGCGTCCACTGCAAGACCTGCGACATCAAGGATCCGTCGCAGAACATCGACTGGACCACGCCGCAGGGTGGTGACGGGCCGAACTACCCGAATATGTGAGCCTGTTCGGCTCGTGTGACGTCTGGGCGCTTGCGGCGAACCGCCGGCGCGCCCAGAGTCAGGCCATGCGTTCCGTTCTGCTCGCCTTCGCCGCCCCCGCCATTCTCCTGGCGGGCTGCGCCACCACCACGCCTGCGGACCCCGCCATGCCAGTGGCGCCCGCCGCCGCGGACAGCGCCTATGGCATGTTCCTGGCCGGCAACGCCGCGCTCAGCGAGGGCCGCAACAACGAGGCGGCCCGTTTCCTGGACCTGGCTCGCGCCGAGAGCGGCGACGATCCGGCGGTGGCCGAGCGGGCCTTCCAGGCGGCGCTGATGGCCGGCGAGATCGGCAAGGCCGCAGCGCTGGCGCCCGACGGGCCGGCCGCGTCCGAGCCGGGGAAGCGGCTTGGCCGGCTGGTGAAGGTGGTGGACGCCCTGTCCCGGGGACGTGGCAAGATCGCCAAGACCGAGCTGGCCGGCGACGGCATCGGCTTTCCTCATCGTGGCGCCGCGGCGCTGCTGGGCCCCTGGGTGGCGGCGTCGGCGGGCGATCTCGAGGGCGCGGTGGTTCGTCCCCAGGTGCGTGGCGACGGCGGCGTCGACTACTTCGGCCAGATCGGCCAGGCGCACCTCTTCGAGCGCTACAAGCGCTATGACGAGGCCGAGACCAACTTCAAGGCGCTGACCGGGGTCGCCCGGCCCAGCGAGATCGCTGTCCTTGCGCATGGGGCGTTTCTCGAGCGGCGCGGCCGCCGGCCCGAGGCGCTGGCGCTCTATGACGAAGCCCTGCAACGCAACCCCGGCAACCTTGGCCTGAAGGCCGCGCGGGCCCGGGCGGCGGCGGGCAAGGCGGCCCCGGCCATGCCGTCGATCCGCGAGGGCGCGGCTTTCGCCCTGCTGGCGCCGGCCGCCACCATGATCAGCGCCAAGCAGGAACAGGTGGGGCTTGCGTACCTGCGCCTGGCGCTGGACCTCGATCCGACCCGGAATGACGCCTGGCTGATGCTCGGCGACCTGCTGCAGGAAGGCGGCGACGTGGCGGGCGCGCGCGCCGCCTACGGCAAGCCCAAGGTGGGGTCGGCCGAGTTCCCGGCCGCGCAGGCCAAGCTCGCCTGGAGCTACCAGAACGATGGCGACAAGGAAGGTGCCATCCGCCTTGCCCGGACGGCCGCGGCGACCGGCGACCGGGAGGCGCGGCTGACCCTGTCGGACCTGCTGCGCGCCAACGAGCGCTTCGAGGAGGCCATTGGCCTGCTGGACGGCCTGATCGCGGAGTCGAAGACGCCGGACTGGTCGCTGCACTACGCCCGCGGCCAGGCGCTGGAGCGCAGCGGTCACTGGGACAAGGCCGAGGCGGACCTCAGCCTGGCGCTGAAGCTGCGGCCGGACGAGCCGGAACTGCTGAACTATCTGGGCTACGCCTGGATCGACCGCGGCGAGCGCCTGCAGGAAGCGCTGGGCATGGTGGAGAAGGCGGTGGCCGCCAATCCACGTTCCGGCGCCATCGTCGACAGCCTGGGTTGGGCCCACTACCGGCTCGGGGATTACAAGAAGGCGGTCGAGGTCCTGGAAGAGGCGGTGGAGCTGGAAGCCGGCGACCCCGAGATCAACAACCACCTCGGCGACGCCTACTGGATGGTGGGCCGCAAGGACGAGGCGGGGTTCCAGTGGCGGCGCGTGCTGACCCTCAATCCTGACGAGCGCATCAAGGCCGACGCCGAGAAGAAGCTGGCCTCGGGGCTCGGCGCCCAGCCGAAGCTCGCCGGGCAGTAGGCCATGCCCGAGGCGTTCGCGCCGGCGAAGGTGAACCTGTTCCTGCACGTCGGCGCGCCGGCGGCGGACGGCTATCATCCGCTGTGCAGCCTGATGGCCTTCGCCGACATCGGCGACCGGGTGCGGATCGAGCTGGGCGAGGGCGCCCTGGTGATCGGCGGGCCCTTCGCGCGCGGGCTGGTCGGGCACGAGGCCGACAACCTGATGATCCGGGCCGTGCGGGCCTTCGTCGAGGAGCTCGGCCGACCCATGGCCGAGCTCTACATGACGCTCGACAAGCAGCTGCCGATCGCGAGCGGGCTCGGCGGCGGGTCCAGCGACGCGGGGGCGTTGCTGAGGCTGATCCGCGACGTGTTCGCGCCCCAGATCGACGACGCACGGCTGGAGCGCGTGGCCGGGCGGCTCGGCGCCGACGGCGCGGCCTGCCTATGGGCGCGGCCCGTGTTGGCCGAGGGGTACGGCGAGCGTCTCTCGCCGGCGCCGGGTCTGCCCGAGATCCATGCGGTGCTGGTCAATCCAGGCGTCGCCGTCTCGACCCCCGCGGTCTATCGGGAGCTCGACGCCTCCCGCGCGTTCGGCGACGTGACGCCTCCGCCGATGCCCGAGGCCTTCGAGCACGTGGTCGAACTGGCGGCCTGGCTCTCCATGCAGCGCAACGACCTTGAATCGCCCGCCGTGGCGGTGGCCCCCGAGGTCGGCGCCGTGCTCGAGACCATGCGGGCCGAGCCCGAGGCGCTGCTGGCCAGGGTGTCCGGGTCAGGCGGCACCTGTTTCGCGCTCTGCGCCGACGACCTGGCGGCCGAGAGTCTGGCCGAACGGGTGGCGGCGCTGGCGCCGCGCTGGTGGGTCCGCCGCTGCCGTCTCGGCGGCCCCTGGGGCTGACGCCCCCCTGTCCCCGACCCGCAAAAGAAGAGGGGGCCCCGAAGGACCCCCTCTGACCCCTGACGACGCCCGGCGGTGTGAGGCCGGGCGTCTTTCTCCCCCGAGATCAGGAGTGGTAGGCGCGTTCGCCGTGCTCGACGATGTCCAGGCCTTCCTCCTCGGCTTCCGGCGAGGAGCGCAGGCCGATCGTGAACTTGATGATGAAGAACACGATGCTGGAGGCCACCGCCGACCAGACGACCGCCACGAGGACCGCCTTCAGCTGGGTGAGGAACTGGCCCATCATGGTGTAGCTGGCCAGGGCGTCGCAGGTGGAGATGTCGCCATCCGCCGCGCAGGTCGTGTAGTCGACGATGCCCGCGCCGCCCAGCGAGGCCGACACCAGGATGCCGGTGGCCAGCGCGCCGACGATGCCGCCGACCGCGTGGATGCCGAAGGCGTCCAGGCTGTCGTCGTACTTCAGGGCGTTCTTCACCACCGCGCAGAAGAAGACGCAGATCGGCGAGACGACCAGGCCGAGGACCAGCGCGCCCATCGGGCCGGCGAAACCGGCCGCAGGGGTGACGGCCACGAGGCCGGCGACCAGGCCCGAGGCCATGCCGAGCAGCGAGGCCTTCTTGCGGGTCACCCACTCGGTCATCGCCCACGAGAAGCCGGCGGCCGCGGTGGCGACGAAGGTGTTGACCAGGGCCAGGGCGGCGTAGCCGTTGGCCTCCAGGTTGGAGCCGGCGTTGAAGCCGAACCAGCCCACCCACAGCAGGCCCGCGCCCACCAGGGTCAGGGTCAGCGAGTGCGGTTGCATCGGCTCCTTGCCGTAGCCCTTGCGCGGTCCGAGGATCAGGGCGCCCACCAGGGCGGCGACGCCGGCGTTGATGTGCACCACGGTGCCGCCCGCGAAGTCCAGCGCGCCCCAGCCCCACAGGAGGCCCGACTTGACCGGCGCAGTCGGAGCGGTCGCGATGCCGTCCGGGCCCGGCCACCACCAGACCATGTGCGCCATCGGATAGTACGACAGCAGCGGCCACAGCACGGCGAAGACCACGCAGGCCGCGAACTTCATCCGCTCGGCCACGCCGCCCAGCACGAGGCAGGCGGTGATCGCCGCGAACGTCATCTGGAAGGCGATGAAGGCCAGTTCGGGGATGTAGATCCCGGTGGAGAACGTCGCCACGTTCGAGGCGGGCGTGACGTCCTTCAGGAACAGCCGCCCCGCGCCGCCGACGAAGGTGTCGAGGCCGCCGCCGTCGGTGAAGGCCAGGCTGTAGCCGTAGGTCACCCAGGCGATCATGCCGATCACCGCCACGGTCGACGTCTGCATCAGCATGGACAGCATGTTCTTCTGGCGGACGAGGCCGCCGTAGAACAGCGCCAGGCCCGGAATGATCATCAGCAGCACCAGCAGCGCCGAGATCATCATCCAGGTGGTGTCGCCCTTGTCGACGGTCTGAGCCGGCGCGGCCGGGGCCGCAGCCTCGGCCGCGGGAGCCGCCGCCGCGGGCGCGGACGTCGCGGCCGGCGTGGCCTCCGGAGCCGGGGCCGCAGCCTCGGCCGCCGGAGCGGCGGCGGGAGCCGCGGCCTCCTGGGCGAAGGCCGACGACGCCAGCGGCGCCCCGGCCATGGCGGCGGCGAGCATCAAGCCCGCCCACCGCTTCTTTCCAAAGACGTTCATAAGCATATCCCCTTGTCCCCTTAGAGCGCCGCCGCGCCGGTCTCGCCCGTCCGGATGCGCACGGCCTCCGAGACGTCGAGCACGAAGATCTTCCCGTCGCCGATCTTGCCGGTCGCGGCCGCTGCCTTGATGGCCTCCACCGCCTTGCCCGCCGCCGCGTCGTCGACGACGGCTTCGAGCTTCACCTTGGGCAGGAAGTTGATCTGGTATTCCGCACCCCGGTAGATCTCGGTCTGGCCCTTCTGCCGGCCGTAGCCCTTGACCTCCGAGACCGTCAGCCCCTCCACGCCGGCCGACACGAGCGCTTCGCGCACGTCGTCCAGCTTGAACGGTTTGACGATCGCCATGATGAGTTTCATCCGCTCGCTCCCGCGTCCGGCCCTGTGGGCGGGCCCAACCCCTCTCGTTCGTCCGATGACCGCCGCAGACGTTTGTCCCCGGGCGGCGATCTGAGCCGACGCTATGTCGCGGGAGGTCGGGTCGCGGACCGCTGCCGTGACCGTTCGGTGAAGAAGGGAATAGGCGCCGAAGTTTTAGGCAGCGCGATATGCGGGCGCCGCGGAATTGGGCTGATATGGCCGGCGGGCGGCGTTTGGACACGCTTGACGCGCTCGCCGGTGGTCGTAAATCCGGCGCCTTCGAGGCCTATAGCTCCCACGACGCCGCGGTGTAGCGGCTGATCGCCATTCCAAGGATCCCTGATGTCGCCGACCCGCATGCTTCTCGCCGCCGCCGCTGTCGCCGCCCTGGCCTCGGCCCCGTTCGCCGCCCAGGCGCAGGACGCCGCTCCTGCCGCCGCGAAGACCGTCACGGTGCAGGGCGACATGATCGACACGCTGAAGCTCAACGGGGGCTTCACCACCTTCATCGCCGGCCTGGACTCCACCAACCTGTCCGGCCTCGTGAAGGGACAGAAGGCGCTGACCGTCTTCGCCCCGACCGACGCGGCGTTCGCCGCCATGCCCGCGGACGAACTGGCGAAGCTGAAGTCCGACAAGGCGGCGATGCAGAAGTTCCTGCTCCACCACCTGATCAACGCCCCGGTGGACTCCTCCAAGATCAAGGGCGCACGCGGCGAATGGCCGACCGTGGCCGGCGACAAGGTGATGCTGGACGGCAGCGAGGATGCGCTCAAGGCTGACGGTGCGAAGATCGCCCAGGCCGACATCAAGACCATCAACGGCGTCCTGCACGTGGTCGACAAGCCGCTGGTCGCCGGCCAGGCCGCCCCGGCCGCGCCGCCTGCGGATGCGGCCGCCGCCACCAGCAACTGAAACGGGCAGGGCGGGGGAACCATCCCCCGCCTGAGCCGTAATGCGTCGGCACATCGAGATCGGGCGTGAAATCGCGCGATCAACCGGAGTTCTGACGATGAAACTCATCCCTTTCGTGACCGCGACGGCCGCCGTCGCCCTGCTGGGCGGCGCGGCCGCTGCGCAGACCAAGAACGATGTCCCCAAGGGGCCGACTCCCGGGTCGGTGACGGGTGACTGGAACGGCGCCCATGCGCCGACCGACGACAAGCAGTACCAGGAGAAGGTCGTCGTGCCGCTTGGCCCGGCGCCTGCGGCCGAGACCGCTGCGCCGGCCGACACCGCCGCCGTGAGCCCGCCGGCCGCCGCCACCACCGACACGACCGTGGCGGCCGACGCCAGCGCATCCGCCCCTGCGGCGACCTACACGAGCACCATGGTCACCAACGGCCCGGTGCCCGACACGGCTGAGAACCGCGCCAAGTACGGCGCGCCCCTCTCTCGCGCCGGCAAGCGGACTGCCGCTCGCGGCAACTGATGTGCTGAAAATTCGCGCTCTTTGAGCGTTGAAGCGGAGGTCGGCGGGCCCTATGGTCCGCCGACTTTTTTTGCGCCTGCGAACAAACCCATCCCGATGTCCGATAGACCGCTCTCGTTTCAGGGCCTGATCCTGAAGCTCCATGACTATTGGAGCCGTCAGGGCTGCGCCATCCTGCAGCCCTACGACGTCGAGATCGGCGCGGGTACGCTGTCGCCGATGACCGTACTCCGGACACTGGGGCCGAAGCCGTGGAAGGTGGCCTACGTCCAGCCGTCGCGCCGTCCGGCCGACGGGCGTTACGGCGAAAACCCGAACCGGCTGCACCAGCACCACCAGTACCAGGTGATCCTGAAGCCGAACCCGGAGAACCTCCAGGAGCTGTATCTCGGCTGCCTCGAGGCCATCGGCATCGACCCCGGCCTGCACGACATCCGCTTCGTCGAGGACGACTGGGAGAACCCCACCGTCGGCGCCTGGGGCCTCGGCTGGGAGGTCTGGTGCGACGGGATGGAGATCACCCAGTACACCTACTTCCAGCAGGTGGGCGGCCTGGACGTGTTTCCGGTGGCCGGCGAGCTGACGATCGGTCTCGAGCGCCTGTCGCTGTATCTGCAGGACAAGGAAAACGTCTACGACCTGCGGTTCAACGACGAGTTCACCTACGGCGACATCTACCTGGCCAACGAGCAGCAGTTCTCCGCCTTCGAGCTGGAGACCGCCGACGTTGAGACCTGCAAGCGCCAGTTCGAGGACATGGAGCGCGAAGTGCCGCGGATCCTCGCGGCTCGCGGGCGTCAGGGCCAGCCGCTCGCGCTGCCGGCCTACGACCACGTCCTGAAGGCCAGCCACCTGTTCAACATCATGGACGCCCGCGGCGCGATCGCCGTGGCCGAGCGCCAGAGCTACATCGGCCGCATCCGCGACCTCTGTAAGATGTGCGCCGAGGCCTGGGTGGCCAGCCAGGGCGGGAATGCGCTTCAGACCCCGGCGTCGAACGGCAAGAACTAGCCCATGCCCCAGCTTCTGCTCGAACTGCTCTCCGAAGAGATTCCCGCGCGTATGCAGGCGAACGCCGCGCGCGATCTGGAGCGCATGGCGCGTGAACGCCTGCTGGCGGAAGGGCTGCTGCCCGAGGCGCTCAAGACGTTCGGGGGCGCGCGGCGCCTGACGCTGGTGGCCGAAGGGCTGCCTGACCGCCAGCCGGATCGCCACGAGGAGCTCAAGGGGCCCAAGACCAGCGCGCCGGATCAGGCCCTGGACGGCTTCCTGCGCAAGACGGGCCTGACCAAGGAGGAACTCGTCGAGAAGGACGGCGTCTGGTTCGCCACGGTCCATAAGCACGGCCGGCCCACGGCCGAGATCGTCGCCGAGATGGTGCAGGGGATCGTCCGCGACTTCCCGTGGCCGAAGTCCATGGTCTCCGGCGTCTCGAAGCTGCGCTGGGTGCGGCCGCTGCGCCGCATCGTCTGCGTCTTCGATGGCGCGATCGTGCCGTTCGACATCGAGGGCATTCCGAGCGGCGCCACCACCCAGGGCCATCGGTTCATGGGCCCGGGGCAGCCGTTCCAGGTGAAGGACTTCGACGACTACGCCGCCAAGCTCCAGGCGCACTACGTGGTCCTCGATCCGGAGGAGCGCAAGGCGAAGATCCTGGAGGAGGCGCGCACGCTCTGCTTCGCGCGCAACCTCGAGCTGGTCGAAGATGCCGGCCTGCTGGACGAGGTGGCGGGGCTGGTGGAATGGCCCGTCCCCGTGCTGGGCGACATGGACCCCGGCTTCCTGGACCTGCCGCCCGAGGTGATCCGCACGTCCATGCGGGTGCACCAGCGTTATTTCGCGGTCCGCAATCCGAGCACGGACAAGCTGGCGCCGCACTTCGTGACGATCGCCAACATAGCGGCCAAGGACGGCGGCAAGGTCATCGCGACCGGCAACGCCAAGGTGCTGTCGGCGCGCCTCTCCGACGCCCGGTTCTTCTGGAACGAGGACCGCAAGGTCCGGCTGGAGGACCGCCTCGAGAAGCTGAAGGGCGTGACCTTCCACGCCAAGTTGGGCTCGATGTACGACCGCGTGCAGCGGATCGTATCCCTGGCCGAAGCCATTGCGCCATTCGTGCGCGACGTCGACGCGACCCGCTCCAAGGCGGCCGAGGCGGCCAGCCTCTGCAAGGCCGACCTGGTCTCGGGCGTGGTCGGCGAGTTCCCCGAACTGCAGGGGATCATGGGCGGGTACTACGCCGAGGCCGAGGGGCTCGACCCCGAGGTCGTCGACGCCATCCGTCATCACTACAAGCCCCAGGGGCCGAACGACGACGTTCCGGTGCAGTCGGTCGCCGCGACTGTGGCCCTGGCCGACAAGCTCGACACCCTGGTGAGCTTCTTCGGCATCGGCGAGAAGCCGACCGGTTCGCGAGACCCGTTCGCGCTGCGCCGGGCGGCGCTGGGCGTCATCCGGATCGTCCTGTCGACCCGGACTCGACTGCCGCTGAAGCAGTTCGGCTCGGATGACCTGCTCGCCTTTTTCGCCGATCGCCTGAAGGTTCAGCTCCGCGAGGAGGGCCAGCGGCACGATCTGGTGGACGCCGTCTTCGCCCTCGGGGATGACGACCTGGTGCGCATCGTGGCGCGGGTGCAGGCGCTGGGCGCGTTCCTGGCCACCGACGACGGCGCCAATCTGCTGGCCGGCTACAAGCGGGCCGTGAACATCCTGCGGGCCGAAGAGAAGAAGGGCCCGCTGCCGACCGGCGTCGCCGCCGTGCTGGCGGGGCAGCCGGCCGAGGAAGCGGCGCTGATCGCCGCCCGCGACACGGCCGAGGCTGCGCTGTCCGCCGCCCTCGCCAAGGAAGACTTCGTCGCGGCGATGCAGGCGCTGGCGGCGCTGCGTGCGCCGGTCGATGCGTTCTTCGACAAGGTGTTAGTGAATTCGGATGTAGAGGCCGAACGGGAAAACCGCCTGAGACTCTTGATCCAGGTCAGGGATGCGATGGGCCGCGTGGCGGATTTCTCGCAGGTCACGGGCTAGCTAGGGAACGGGATACGACATGGCCGATACGATGGTGAAGACGCGCTGGGTCTATGCCTTCGGCGGCGGCTCGGCCGACGGCGACGCCTCCATGAAGAACCTCCTCGGCGGCAAGGGTGCGAACCTTGCCGAGATGTCTTCTTTGGGTCTGCCGGTGCCTCCGGGCTTCACCATCACGACCGAGGCCTGCGTCCACTACTACGCCAATGAGCGCAGCTATCCCGCCGACCTGAAGGACCAGGTCGCGGCCGGGCTGAAGAAGGTGGAAGAGATCACCGGCAAGACGTTCGGCGATCCGGCCAATCCGCTGCTGGTCTCGGTCCGTTCGGGCGCCCGCGCCTCGATGCCGGGGATGATGGACACCGTCCTCAATCTCGGCCTCAACGACCAGACGGTGGAAGGGCTGGCCAAGCTGTCGGGCGACCGCCGCTTCGCCTTCGATTCCTATCGCCGCTTCATCCAGATGTATTCGAACGTGGTCCTCGACCTGGACCACCACATGTTCGAGGAGATCCTGGACGACCATAAGGACCGGCTGGATATCCACGTCGACACGGGCCTCTCGGCCGAGGACTGGGAAGCCGTCGTCGCCGACTACAAGCGCGCCGTCGAGGACGAGCTGGGACGCGCCTTCCCGCAGGATCCCAACGAACAGCTCTGGGGCGCCGTGGGAGCCGTGTTCGCGAGCTGGATGAACGACCGGGCCAAATTCTACCGGCGCATGCACGACATCCCCGAAAGCTGGGGCACGGCCGTGAACATCCAGTCGATGGTGTTCGGCAACATGGGCGACAAGTCGGCCACCGGCGTCGCCTTCACCCGCAACCCGTCCACCGGCGACAACCGCCTGTACGGCGAGTTCCTGATCAACGCCCAGGGCGAGGACGTCGTCGCCGGCATCCGCACGCCGCAGCCCCTGACCAAGGTGGCGCGCGAGGAGATGGGCGACGTGAACCCCTCGATGGAAGAGGCGATGCCCGAGGTGTTCGCCCAGTTCAAGGGAGTCGTGGAGAAGCTCGAGAAGCACTACCGCGACATGCAGGACATCGAGTTCACGGTGGAGCAGGGCCGGCTCTACATGCTGCAGACCCGCAACGGGAAGCGCACGGCCAAGGCGGCGCTGAAGGTGGCGGTGGATCTGGCCAGCGAGGGCCTCATCGACAAAGCCGAGGCGGTCATGCGCGTCGAACCCGCCTCGCTCGACCAGCTCCTGCACCCGACGATCGACCCGACCAGCCCGCGTGACGTGATCGCCACCGGCCTGCCCGCCAGCCCGGGCGCGGCCACCGGCAAGGTGGTGTTCACCGCCGAGGAAGCCGAGAAGCTGGGCAACGCCGGAGAGGCGGTGATCCTGGTTCGTGAGGAAACCAGTCCCGAGGACATCCGCGGTATGGATGCGGCGCGCGGCATCGTCACCGCCCGCGGCGGCATGACCAGCCACGCGGCCGTGGTGGCCCGCGGGATGGGCCGTCCCTGCGTCTCCGGCGCCGGCGAGATCCACATCGACAACCGCGCGCAAGAGTTCCACGCCCGCGGCCAGACGATCCGCGCCTACGACATCATCACCATCGACGGCTCGACCGGCGAGGTGCTGAAGGGGGCCGTGAAGATGGTGGAGCCCGAGCTGTCGGGCGACTTCGCCAACCTGATGGCCTGGGCCGACGAGGTCCGCCGCCTGAAGGTGCGCGCCAACGCCGAGACGGCGCTCGACGCCCAGACCGCCCGCCAGTTCGGCGCGGAGGGCATCGGCCTCTGCCGCACCGAGCACATGTTCTTCGACCCGGCGCGGATCGCCGCCGTGCGCGAGATGATCCTCGCCGACGACGTGGCCGGCCGGAAGGCGGCGCTGGGCAAGATCCTGCCGATGCAACGGCAGGACTTCGTCGAGCTGTTCAAGATCATGGAAGGCCTGCCGGTCACCATCCGCCTGCTCGATCCGCCGCTGCACGAGTTCCTGCCGCACACCGAAGAGGATGTGCAGGCCGTCGCCGAGGCCACCGGACTCGACGCCGCCAAGCTGCTGCGCCGGGCGCAGGAGCTGCACGAGGTGAACCCGATGCTGGGTCACCGCGGCTGCCGCCTGGGCGTGTCGTACCCCGAGATCTACGAGATGCAGGTCCGCGCCATCATCGAGGCGGCCTGCGAGATCGTCGCCTCGGGCCGTCCGGCGCCGATCCCGGAGATCATGCACCCGCTGGTGGCCAAGGGTGAGGAGATGCGGTTCCTCCGCACGCTCACCGACCGCACCGCCAAGGAAGTGATCGCCGAGAAGGGCGTCACGATCGAATACATGGTCGGCACCATGGTCGAGCTGCCGCGCGCCGCGATCCGGGCCGGCGACCTGGCCGAGCACGCCGAGTTCTTCTCGTTCGGCACCAACGACCTGACCCAGACCACGTTCGGCATCAGCCGCGACGACTCGGGCCGGTTCCTGAACGCCTACATCGAGAAGGGCATCTTCGAGAAAGACCCCTTCGTCAGCCTCGACCAGGACGGCGTCGGCGACCTGATCAAGATCGCCGCCGAGCGTGGCCGGGCCACGCGGCCGAACGTCAAGCTCGGCATCTGCGGCGAGCACGGGGGTGACCCGGCCTCGATCCAGTTCTGCGAAAGCGTCGGCCTGGATTACGTGAGCTGCTCGCCGTACCGCGTCCCGATCGCCCGCCTGGCGGCGGCCCAGGCCGCCATCGGCGAGCGCGAGAAGGACCGGTAGTCCCTACCAGCTCCAGTCCTTCGCCGAGGCCCGGCAGCCGCCGTCCTTCCAGCCCGTCCAGCCCCGGCCACGGACGACCTGGCCGGGGCGGGCGGTGGTCGGCTCTCCGTTCGCCAGGGCGAGCTGGCCGTTGACCACCACCGCGCTAACGCCGGTGGAGAACTGGTGCGGCTTTTCGAAGGTGGCGTGGTCCTGGATGGTGGCAGGATCGAACACCACCACGTCGGCGAAATAGCCCGGCTTCAGCATGCCGCGGTCGTGCAGCCCGAGGTTCTGCGACGGCAGGGCGGACAGCCTGCGCACCGCCTCGCCCAGAGTCAGCCGCTTCTCGTCACGCACGTACTTCGCCAGCAGCCGGGCGAAGTTGCCGTAGGCGCGCGGATGGGTGGATGACAGGGTGAAGGGCGGCTCGGGGGCCTGGCTCTCGGCGTCGGAGCCGAAACTCATCCAGGGCAGGGCGACCTGCCGCGCGACGTTGGCCTCCAGCATCGAGAAGTAGACCACCTGCACGCGGCTTCCGTCCTCGATGACGAGGTCGATGGCGGCGTCTTCGGGGCTGACGCCCCGTTCCTTGGCGACTTGCGCCAGGGTCTTGCCGGTGAGGGGCTTCAGCTTCGGGTTCTTGAAGCCGACCAGCAGGGTTCCCTCAGCGCCCGCGCCTCGCTGGAGGTTCTCGAAGCTGGGCGTTCCCGAGCGCATCTCGGCGATCACCTTGGCGCGGGTGGCCGGGTCCTTCAGCCGGGCGATCCACTGTTCGACCCCGCCGGCCTGGACCCAGGTGGGCATGGCCGCGTCCAGCCCGGTGGAACTGGCCGGGTAGGTGTACATGTCGGCGGTGATCCGCAGGCCCGAGGCGCGGGCGGCCTCGATGCGGGCGAGGGCGGCGTCCAGCTTGCCCCAGTTCTCCTTGCCCGAGGCCTTGAGGTGGTAGATTTCGGCCGGCGCGCCCGAGCGGCGGGAGATCTCGATCAGTTCGTCGATGGCCTCGAGCAGGCGGCTGCCCTCGGAGCGGATGTGGCTGATGTACATGCCGCCGCAACGGCCGGCCTCGCCGACCAGGGCCGCCAGCTCGTCGGTCTCGGCGAAGGTTCCGGGCGCATAGATCAGCGACGAGCCGACCCCCAGGGCGCCGTCCTCCATGGCCTGAACCACCAGGGCCCGCATCCGGGCGAGCTGCTCGGGCGTGGGATCGACGTCGCCTTCGCCCAGGACGTTCTCGCGCACCGTGGCCGAACCGACGAACGAGGCGACGTTCACCGAAACGCCCTTCTGCTCCAGGAAGCGCAGGTACTCGTCGAGGGTGGTCCAGGTGATGGGAAACCGGATGTCGCCCTGGCGCTGAACCTCCAGGCGCTTCATCTCCGGGGTCATGGGCCCCATGGAGCTGCCTTCGCCCATGACCTGCAGCGTGACGCCCTGGCGCAGCTCGGACTGTCCGCGTCCGTCCTGGATCAGGCTCTCGTTCGACCAGGACAGCATGTTCACGAAGCCGGGCGACACCGCCTTGCCGGCCGCGTCCACCGTCCGGACCGCAGCGCCGGCCGGGCAGACGCCCACACAGACGATCCGCTCGCCCTTGACCCCGACGTCGCCCTTCATCCCCGGACCGCCCGAGCCGTCATAGATCTCCCCGCCGCGGATCAGCAGGTCGTAGGCCGCCGGCGCAGCGGGCGCCGCGCCGCCCATCACCAGTGCCAGGGCTGCGGCGGCGAACAGGACTCGTTTCATTGGAGACTCCCCACTTGCGGGGAAGCCTAGCCTCAGCGCTTGCGGACGAACACCGTGCCGGCCGAGTAGCCGGCGCCGAACGAGCAGATCAGGCCGGTTTCGCCCGCCTGGAAGTCTTCGTTGGCCTTGTGGAAGGCGATGATCGAGCCGGCAGAGGAGGTGTTGGCGTACTCGTCGAGGATGATGACGTTCTCGCCCGGCGCCGGGTCGCGGCCCAGGACGCGGCGGCCGATCATCTCGTTCATGTTGATGTTGGCCTGGTGCAGCCACATGCGCTTGAGCCCGGCCGGATCGATGCCGAGGTCGCCGGCGTGCTCGACGATCATCTCCGAGACCATCGGGACGACTTCGCGAAAGACCTTGCGGCCCTCCTGGACGAACAGCTTGTCCGGCCTGCCGACGCCCTCGGGGGCGCAGCGGTTCAGGAAGCCGAAGTTGTTGCGGATGTTGTTCGAGAACTGGGTCTTGAGGCGCGTGCCCAGGATCTCCCAGCCGCCCTCGGCATCCTCGGCTCGCTCGACGATCACCGCGGTCGCCACGTCGCCGAAGATGAAGTGGCTGTCGCGGTCGCGGAAGTTCAGGTGGCCCGAACAGATCTCGGGATTGACCATCAGCACCGCTCGGGCCGAGCCCGAGGTGACGAAGTCGGCGGCGGTCTTGATCCCGAAGGTGGCGGACGAGCAGGCGACGTTCATGTCGAAGGCGAAGCCCTCGATGCCGAGCGCCTGCTGCACCTCGATCGCCATGGCGGGATAGGCGCGCTGCATGTTCGAGGCGGCGCAGATCACCGCGTCGATCCGGTCGACGTCCTTGCCCCAGCGCGCGATCGCCTGCTTCGCCGCCTCGACGGCGATCTCGGCGAGCACCGAGATCTGGTCGTTGGGCCGCTCCGGAATGTTGGGGGTCATGCGCTCGGGGTCGACGAGGCCGCTCTTGTCGATGACGAAGCGCGACTTGATCCCCGAGGCCTTCTCGATGAACTCGGCGGAGGAGGGCGTCAGCGCCTGGACGTCGCCGGCGGCGATGGCGTCGGCGTTGGCCGCGTTGAACCGTTCGACGTAGGCGTTGAAGGTCTCGACCAGCTCGGCGTTGGAGAGGCTGTTCGGCGGCGTAAAGAGCCCCGTCGCCGCAATCACCGCTCCCGTCATCATCCATCTCCACGCAAAACGAGGCGGGACTGATAGCACGTCCAACGGGGGCGTCAGCGCCCATTGTGGCCGCAGGGCCACAGATACCGAACGAACATCCCTTCGCCACAGAACCGACCGGGGGCGGTCGCGTTTGGAGACGACATCGACCGGGCTGGGCGGGCTGTTCAGCAGAGTACGGAGTTACCTCCCCAAAATGAAAAACGCTCTCATCGCCGCGGCCTCGCTGGCCGCGATCGCCACTGTCGTCCCCGCCGCCGCCATGGCCCAGGACACCGCCGCCGCCACCAACACGGGCGCCTATGTGAACCTGAACGTCGGCGCCGTGGATGCCGACAACATCGACCCGAAGGTGATCGGCGGCCGCGTCGGCTATCGCTTCAACAACTGGGTCGGCGTCGAAGGCGAGCTCGCCACGGGCCTGAAGAGCGACAAGGACACGGTCGCGGGCGTCGACGTTTCGTACAAGCTGAAGCACTCGGCCGACGCCTACCTGGTGGGCTTCGCTCCGATCGCGCCGAACACCGACCTGATCGCCCGGATCGGCTACGGCACGTCCAAGATCCGCGCCAAGGCCGCCGGCGTGTCGGCCTCGGATTCGGAAGACTCGTTCAACTTCGGCGTGGGCGCCCAGCACCATTTCGACGGGGTGAACGGCGTGCGCGTCGACTACACCCGAAAGGAGTTCGGCAATGGTGCGCCGGACGCCAACGTGTGGACCGTGGGCTACTCGCGCCGGTTCTAAGGCCCTGACGTCCGCAGGGACGCCCGATGCCTGATGGGGAGGCCGCCGTTGTCGCAACGGCGGCCTTTTCCTTGACCGGGTATGAGGCGCGGAACACGCTGCCGCAAAACGCAGCGGGAGAAGCGTCATGGGCGAAGAGGCCCTCATTCAGTTCGCCCTGTCGGCGGCGGCCGTCGGCGGCCTCGTCGCCCTGGCGGCCTGGGCCAAGATCGCGCGGCCGGTGGGGCCGCTCGACGAAGCGCGCACGCGGGCGATGTTAGCCGAGGAGTTCCCGGGGCGGACCGTGGACGCCGTCTGGATCGCCTCGGACGGCGCCGGGGCGCTGGCGAAATCGGGCGGCATGGCGCTGGTGATCTGTCGCTTCGGCGACGGCTTCACGGCCCGGCAGATCCCGTGGGCGCAGGCCATCGCCGCCAGCTTCCGCGATGGACGCCTGAGCGTGGATCTCGCCGACGTCGCCGCGCCGCGCGCCACCCTGTCGCTGCCCGCCTGGCCGCCCAAGGACCTGGCCGCCTGATGAAGCTGGATCCCGTCACCCTCGCGACACCGCTCTTCATCCTGACGATCATCATGGAGATCGTCGCCGCGCGCCTAGGCAAGGCGAAGGCCAGCTACGAGACGCGCGACACGGCGGTTTCCCTGGCCATGGGCCTGGGCTCCACCATGGCGGGCGTGTTCACCGCCGGCGCCGTCGCGGCCTCCACCGTCTGGGTCTACCAGCACCGGCTGTTCGACATCCCGATGACGGCGGTGTGGGCCTGGGCCGCCATCTTCGTGCTGGAGGACCTCGTCTACTACTGGTTCCACCGGATCAGCCACGAGCGGCGGTTCTGGTGGGCGGCGCACGTGAACCACCACACGAGCCAGCACTACAACCTCTCGACCGCCCTCCGGCAGACTTGGACGGGCGGGATCGCCGGGACCTGGTCGCTTTGGCTGACCCTGGCGTGGGTGGGCTTCCCGCCGCCAATGATCGCCACGCAGAAGGGGATCAGCCTCGTCTACCAGTACTGGATCCACACCGAGGTGATCGGGAAGATGCCGCGCTGGTTCGAGGCGGTGTTCAACACGCCCTCGCATCACCGGGTGCACCACGCGCGCAACGCGGTGTACCTGGACCGCAACTACGCTGGCATCCTGATCATCTGGGACCGGCTGTTCGGCACCTTCCAGCCCGAACTGGACGACGTGCCGTGCAAGTACGGCGTGGTGAAAAACCTCGGCACCTTCAACCTCCTGCGGGTGGCGTTCCACGAGTGGATCGCCATGGGCGCGGACGTGCTTCGGCATCCGCGGCATGCGCTGGGCTATCTGTTCGGCCCGCCCGGCTGGAGCCATGACGGCAGCCGGGAGACGTCTCATGCCCTGAAGACCCGCGCGGGCGTCCCGGTGCGCGGCGGCGTCGATAGCGCGGATCTGCGGCCGGTCGGCCAGGAAGCCTGAGGCCCGCGGTTGGATGGCTGCGCTGCAGAACCCAATCGATCCGCAGCTCCTGCGCCGCCTGCTGCGCGCGCGGGATCGCATGGATGCGGCCAGCGACGAGGCGTGGCCCGTCGGGCGGCTCGCCAAGGTGAGCGGGGTTTCCCAGGCCCACTTCGCGCGGTCATTCCGTGACGCCTTCGGCGTGCCGCCGCACCGCTACTTGCTGACACGCCGCATCGAGCGGGCCAAGGCGTTGCTTCGCGACACCGACCTGCCGATCACCGAGATCGCTTTCCAGACGGGCTGGAACAGCCTGGGCACCTTCGGGCGGACGTTCCGTGACATTGTCGGCATGAGCCCAAGCGAGGCGCGTGAACGCGACCAGGCGTCTGCATCCGGCTTCGATCGGGTGCCGGCCTGCTACCTGATCGCGGCCCACCGGCCGAACCTCACAATGGCAGTTTCGGAGAAGCGACGGCGGGAGGCGGGGGCTATCACCGGGGCCGACGAAACGGAGGTCCCATGACCCAGGGTGTGAACGTCGCCGGACTATACGTCCGCGACCAGGATGAAGCGCTGAGCTTCTATGTCGAGAAACTCGGATTCGAGGTCCACACGGACGCCAGGAACGGTGACTATCGCTGGCTGACGGTCCAGCACCCCGACCAGCCATCCTTCCAGCTCGGCTTGTTCAAGCCCCAGACGCCCCTGGTCGATGAGGCCACCGCCCAGAGCCTGCGCGAGGCGGTGGCGAAGGGCGCGATGCCGCCGCTGGTGCTGATGGTCGACGACTGCCGGGCAGCCTTCGAGCGCATGAGCGCCAAGGGTGTGGAGTTCACTCAGGAGCCGGTGGAGCGCTACGGCGCGGTCGACGCCAGCTTCCGCGATCCCTCCGGCAATGGCTGGAAGCTGATCCAGAGCCGATAGGCCGCCGCCCGACAAACGACGCAACCGGAGCTCCACATGAGCAGGTTCATCCGCACGTTCCACCGCTGGCTGTCGATCGCCTTCACAGCCGGCGTTATCGCCAACACGGCCGTCATCTTCGGCCTGGGGCAGCAGAAGCCCGACTTCAGGGTCTATCTGCTGGCGTTGGTTCCGCTCTTCCTGCTGCTGTTCAGCGGACTCTACCTGTTCGCGCTGCCGTACGTCCTCGCCGTCCGGCGGCGCTAGTCCCGGAGCAGAGGGAGGGCGAGGCCGCCGACCGGTCGGGCGCCGAGGACCTCGCGCCGGAAGCGGAACAGCTCGGCGGGACGTCCGCCGGTGTCGGCGTCGAGGCGGCCAAGGCCCTCCACCAGGTCCGTGCGCTCCAGGCCCCGGCGGAAGTTCTGCTTGTGCAGCGGCACGCCGGCGATCGCCTCGACGGTGCGCTGGAGGGCCGAGAGGGTGAAGGCGTCGGGCATCAGCTCGAACACCACGGGACGGTACTTCAGCTTGCCCCGCAGGCGTCCGAGCGCCGTGGCGAGGATGCGGCGGTGGTCCGAGATCATCGGCTCGCCGAGCGCCGCGGTCAGGGCGTCGGGTCGGGTCGGCGCCGCCTCGCCGCGATCGCGCGCGGCCTCGGGGGCGAGGCCCGCCTCGTAGAGCAGCTCGTAGCGCTCGAGCACCCGCTCTTCGTTCCAGGGCGCGCCGTCGAGGGCGAACAGGTAGCGCACCCGCGCCAGCCGCTGGGGATCGTTCCCAGCCCAGGCGCGGAGGGCGGTCTCGATGGCGTCGAAGGCCGGGGGGCGGCCCGCGCGCCAGTCCTCCCAGGGGAAAATCCGCGACCAGGGCCGCCACTCGCTGCCGGCGAAGTGGGTGTCGACCGCGGCCGGGGCGAGGGCGAGGTAGCCCACCGAAATGATCCGCGCTGCGCCGCCGCCGCCCAGGTCGGCGAGCGGGGCGTCGCGGCCTTTGTCGCCGAAGGTGTAGAGCTGTTCGACATAGCCCAGGTCGAACCGCGTCTGCTCGGTCACGAAGGCGCGCAGGGCCAGTTCGAAGGTGCGGTGGCCATCGGGGTCGAAGGGACCGAACGGCAGGCCGGCCAGGTCGCCCGGCCCGCCGGCCGCCTGGCCCTTGTGGCGCACGATCAGGGCGACGGCCTCGCCGTCCCTGATGGCGACCACCACCGCCGAGAGGCCGATGACGACGGAAAGGCTCATTCGGTGTCGAAGGCCTGGGCGTGCGGCGTGTAGCCGGCGGCCTCGGACAGCACCTCGAAGCGGCGGACGTAGTGGGCCTGGGCCTCCGCCGGCGACTGCGGCTCGATCTTCAGGCTGTAGCCGGCCGGCGGGGCGCCGAAGAAGTCGAGGGATTCGGCGTGGTTGAAGCCCGCGAGCTGGGTCGCTTCGAAGAAGGCGCAGGCGCGGTCGGCCTGCTTGATCAGCTTCTTGATGTCGGCCGGCGTCTTGGCCGGCAGGCCGAAGCGCACGTGGATGGCCGTCTCCAGCCGCTCCTCGAACAGCTTGTAGTCCATGCCCAGCGCCGCCTTGAACGGGCTGATCATGTCGCCGATCACATACTCCGAGGCGTCGTGCAGCAGGGCGGCGAGGCGCCAGCGCGGCTCCAGGTCGGGCCGGATGTGGGCGGCGATCTCCTCGACCACCACCGAGTGCTGTGCGACCGAGAAGGCGTGCTCGCCGATGGTCTGACCGTTCCAGCGCGCGACGCGGGCCAGGCCGTGGGCGATGTCCTCGATCTCGATGTCCATGGGCGAGGGGTCGAGCAGGTCGAGACGCCGGCCCGACAGCATGCGCTGCCATGCCCTCGGTTCCGCCTTCGTGCGACGCAGCCCTTTCCTCACGAACGCATTCCTTTCACAGTCGAGGTGGAGACCTGACCCAGGAGGTGACAAAGATCAATCCGGGGCAGGGGCCCGTGGTTCACTATCGGGGCGAGATAAGGATGAACGGATGAGCTGGGCGCGGATCATGGCGCCGCTTTCGGGCGGCCAGGGCGACGCGGCGGCGGTGGCCGCGGCGGCGCTGATCGCCGAGCCGTTCGGCGCTGAGCTGGCGTGCGTCTACACCCCGGCGGACGTGGCGGACGTGATGCCCTGGATGGGCGAGGGATTCCTCGGCGGCGTGCAGACGACGGCGCTGGAGTCGCTAAAGGAGGCGACTGCGGCCGGCGAGGCCAACGCGCGCAAGGCGACGGCGTCCTCGGGCTACGCCAAGACCCAGTTCGTTTCGCTGCAGACTCCGGTCTGGGCCGGGCTGTCGGCCGAGAGCCGGCTGTCGGACGTGGTGGTGTTCACCAACGACCCGGCGCGTGGCCGCGGTCCGCTGGCCGAGGCGTTCCAGCAGATGGTGGCGGACGAGCAGCGGCCGGTGCTGGTGGCCCGAGAGGGCCTGAAGGTCGGCGGCGTGGCCGTGGTCGCCTGGGACGGCGGCAAGGAAGCCTCGCGCGCGGCGCGCCTGGCGACGCCGCTGCTGGAGAAGGCTTCGCGCGTCGTGATCGTGGCGGCGCCCAAGGCCAGTTCGCGCACGTTCGATCCCGCTCGGCTGCAAAGCTACTACGCGGCCCGCGGCGTGAAGGCGGAGGTGCAGCTCCTGTCGGACAGCGGCGACGCCGCCCCGGCGATCCTGCACGCGACGGCGGCGGCCGGCGCCGATATCCTGGTGGCCGGGGCCTTCGGGCATCCAAGGTTGCAGGAGTTCATTTTCGGGGGAACGACCCGGACCCTCTTGAACTCGGACAGCCCGTCCCTGTTTCTATCCCACTGATTCCAAGTTTCTGATCTACCAGGAGGTACCCTATGGCCCTGTCGCGCATCGTGATGCGGCTCGCCCGTAACCCCGGAACGGAGTTCGCCGGCGGCGACGACCATCGCGGCTATACGCTGACGGCGCCGCTGTCTCCGGACGGCCACCTGGACGAGGCGGCCTACGCCAAGGCGCGCGACGCCTGCACGGTGCGCCGCTTCGCCCCTGACGAAGACGCCGTCGACGGCCGTCTCGCCCGCAAGGGCCAGCGTTGGTTCTTCGACTACGACCAAGCTGATTCCGCCGACGACGAGCCGGTGTTCCGCCTCGGCGAACACCGCTTCGCCGTGGGCGAGTACGTGACCATCACCGATGAGGACGGTCGTCCGCTGACCTACAAGGTCGTCGAGGTTCAGCAGGCCTGAGGCCTGCGGGCGGGGTCGGCTCAGACCCCGCCGTTCCTGCGGACCAGCTTCTTCACGTCGGGGTAGATCTCCTCGCCGTCGGGGCCGTCATTGCGCGAGCGGACGGTGGCGACGGTGATGGGGCCCCGCTTCGGCCCGCCCGCTTCGTAGCCGACGAAGCGATAGCCGTCGGGCAGGTCGTCGCCGGTGTAGATGAACAGGGCGCGGAATCCACGCTTCTCGCGACGCAGGGGCTCGCCGCGCAGGCGGGTGTCGCGGCGCATGCGCACCTGGGCGCCGTCGCCGGCCGCATCGATGGAGAGCGGGCCGATCTTCACCTTGGCGCTGTCGTCGGCGTCATTGGCGACGATGTGCACGCCGGGCAGCTCGACGCGGGTGGTGCCGCCGTCATCGGTGGTGACGGCCAGTCCCTTGGAATCGGCCTTCAACTCGACGCTGCCGCCGGCGGAGCGGGCGTCCTCCATGGCCTGGCGCGTCGCCTGCTCGGCGGCGCGGGCCGAGGCCGCGGCGCCCGCGGCCGGGGTTTCCGTCCCTTTGGCCTCGCCGGTGGCGGTCTTCCCGGGCGCGTCTGGGCCGGAGCCGCGCCCGGCCAGCAGGGTCTTCTCGATGCTGGCGAGGGTGGCGTCCACGTTCCCCTGCACCGACACGAGCTGAAGCGTGACCTCGGCGCCGGCGTCGTTGACGTAGGTGCAGGTCTTGCCGTCGGCGGCGGCCGACGTGCGGGTCAGGTCGCCCTGAGTGGCCGGACACTCCAGCGCCGCGCGCACGGCAGGGACCTGCGGGCCGCATGCGGCGGCGGAGAGGGCCAGGGCCGAGGCGGCGATGAGAGAGTGCGGCTTCATGAAAAAGGGCTCCGTCGTGTTCGAGAGAACCTGAGCGGAGCCCTTTAGAAAGGCGAGTGAATTCGCCGTAACCGCTGCGCAGTTACTGGCCGGGGCGCGCCGCGCCCTCACGACGGGCCAGGAACGCCAGGCGTTCGAACAGGTGCACGTCCTGCTCGTTCTTGAGCAGGGCCCCATGCAGCGGCGGGATCAGCTTGGTGGGATCCTTCTCGGCCAGGGCGTCGCCGTCGATGTCCTCGACCATCAGCAGCTTCAGCCAGTCGAGCAGCTCGGAAGTGGACGGCTTCTTCTTCAGGCCCGGCACCTTGCGCATGTCGTAGAAGATGCGCAGCGCCTCGGCGACCAGCTTCTGCTTGATGCCCGGATAGTGGACATCGACGATCGACTGCATCGTGTCGGAGTCGGGGAAGCGGATGTAGTGGAAGAAGCAGCGACGCAGGAAGGCGTCAGGCAGCTCCTTCTCGTTGTTGGAGGTGATGATCACCACCGGGCGGACCGCGGCCTTGATCGTCTCGTTCGTCTCGTAGACGTAGAATTCCATCCGATCGAGCTCCTGGAGGAGGTCGTTCGGGAACTCGATGTCGGCCTTGTCGATCTCGTCGATCAGCAGAACGGGGCGCTTCGGCGCGTCGAACGCCTCCCAGAGCTTGCCCTTCTTGATGTAGTTCTTGACGTCCTTGACCCGCTCGTCGCCGAGCTGGCTGTCGCGCAGACGGGTGACGGCGTCGTACTCATAGAGGCCCTGGTGAGCCTTGGTGGTCGACTTGATGTGCCAGGTGATCAGCTCGGCATCGAGGGCCTTGGCGATCTCGTAGGCCAGCACGGTCTTGCCGGTGCCCGGCTCACCCTTGATCAGGAGCGGACGCTCCAGGGCGATGGCGGCGTTCACCGCCACCTTGAGGTCTTCGGTGGCGACGTAGTTGTCGGTCCCTTCGAAACGCTGGCTCATCTAGGCTCCCCACGCGGGCCCGAGGGACCGCATTCGAACGTTTGTTTGTCTCGCCGCAGCCTATAGGGCGGGGCGTCGAGATCAAGCGGGTTCCATCGCCCGGCCGGTGTGACGTGGGGTCACCGGTGTGCGAGGTCATGCTTAAAGGCACCTTAACCATGCCGTGCGCTCATCGGCCGGACACGGGAGGCGTGATGACGACCAAGCTGGCCCAGAAGCCCGAGGGCTATTTCGAGATCGAGCCCAGGCCGACGTCAGAGGAGCTCGCCGACTATTACCGCGACAAGTACTTCGTCGCCGATCACGGCAAAAACCCCTATGCCCACGGCTACACGCCCGAGGAACTGGAGCACAAGCTGCTGCAGCCGGCCGAGACCGAGCTGGTCTGGAACGGTCCGCCGGGGCGGTTGCTGGAGGTGGGCGTGGGCGAGGGCTTCACGCTGGACTACTTCCTGAAGCGCGGCTGGGAGGCCGTAGGCCTCGACTTCACCGACGACGGCATCCGCGAGTTCCACCCCCACCTGGCCGACAAGCTGATGCTGGGCGACGCCTTCGCCCTGCTCGACCAGGAAATCGCCAGCGGCAAGACCTATGACCTCGTGGTCTGCAACAACGTGCTGGAGCACGTGATCGACCCGATGGGGTTGTTGCAGCGCCTGCGGGCCATCGTGGCGCCGCAGGGCATGGTGCGGATTTCCGTGCCTAACGACGGCTCCTGGCTGCAGGACGAGATCGTGGCCCGCGGCCTGGCCGACCCGCAGTTCTGGCTCGCCCCGCCCGACCACCTCAACTACTTCAACACCGACACCCTGCCGCAGGCGATGGCCGCGCATGGATGGGAGGTGGTCGAGCACCTGGGCGAGTTCCCGATCGACGTCTTCCTCCTGAACCCCGACACCGGCTACATGCGCGACCGCAGCAAGGGGCGGAACTGCCACTTCGTGCGCGTGGCGTTCGAGATGGGGCTCTGGAAGCGGCGGTCGCTGGCGGCGCTGGTGGAGTATCGCCGCGGCTGCGCCCGCGCCGGTATCGGGCGCAATCAGACCGTCTACGCCCGTCCCGCGCCGGGGTCCGCCGCCGCTCGCCCATGAACGTCCTGGTCCTGAGCGCCGCGGCCAAGGTCCTGCTGGTCCGCGCGTTCGGCGAGGCAGCCCACACGCGTGGCGGTCGGGTGTTCGCCGCGGATATCGCCCCGGACAATGCGGCGCTGTTCGCCGCCGACCGCGCCCTGATCCTGCCGCGGAGCGACTCGGCCGGGTTCGCGGGCGCCTTGGCGCAGGCGTGCGCCGCCAACGACATCTGCCTGGTGGTCCCCACGCGTGACGCCGAGCTGCCCGTGCTGGCGGGTCTGCGCCGCGAGCTGGCGGCGGTGGGGGCGACGGTGCTGGCCCCCGCGCCCGAGGCGCTGGAAGCGGTGCAGGACAAGCGCCGGTTCGTAGCCGCCTGCAGGGCGCAGGGCCTGTCGACGCCGCACACCTACGCCCCCGGCGAGGCGCCGGCCCGGTTCCCGGTCTTCGTGCGTCCCGTCCGCGGCGCCGGGGGCAAGGGCGCGCGCCGAATCGAGTCGCCTGGGGAATTGCCGCCGGGCGAAGATCTGCTGGTCCAGGACCTTGAGACCGCGCCCGAATACACCGTGGACGTGCTGCTCGATCTCAAGGGGCGACCGCTGCAGGCGGTGACTCGGCGCCGGCTGGTGGTGCGCGATGGCGAGGCGGTGAAGTCGCGGGTAGAGGACTTGCCGGACCTGGCGGGCGAAGCGCTCAGGCTCTGCGCGGGCCTCGGCCTTGTGGGCCACAACGTCGTCCAGGCGTTCTACTCGCCAGACGTCGGGTCGCGATTCATCGAGGTGAACCCCCGATTCGGCGGCGCCTCGAACCTGTCGATCCGAGCAGGGCTCGCCTCGCCCGAGCGGATCCTGCAGATGGTGGCGGGGGAGGACGAGGCCGCCGCGGCGCCGCGGGCCATTTCCTACGGCCTGACCATGCTGCGCTACGCCGAGGACCGGTTCGTCACTGCCGCCGACCTCGCCGCGGTCGCGGAGCGCTGAGATGGCGCGGGCGCTGCTGATCGACCTGGATGACACCCTATACGACGAGCGCAGCTATGTGCTGTCGGGGTTCCGGGCGGTGGCGTCCGAGGTCGCGCGGCGGTTCCCGCAGGCGCAGGCCGAGCCGCTGCTGGCCCACATGGTCGCCGAGCTGGACGCCCACGGGCGCGGCAAGGTGTTCGATCGGGCCCTGGAGCACGCGGGCGTCGCGGCCAGTCCCGGGTTGGTCTCCGAGCTGGTGCAGGCCTATCGGGAACATACTCCGAAGATCGCCTTGTGGCCCGGCGTCGCCGAAACTCTCGCAGACCTGTCCCGTGACCACCGGCTGGCGGTGGTGACGGACGGCCTGGCGCTGATGCAGCGGCGCAAGATCGAGGCGCTCGGACTCAAGTCGTTGGTCGACGAAGTTCTGGTCTGCTGGGAGCACGACGCTCCGAAGCCGGACCCCGCGTGTTATCTTGAGGCCTTGCGCAGGCTGGGCGCCTCGCCCGAGGAGGCCGTGGTGATCGGCGACAATCCCGGCCACGACATGGCGGCGGCGCGTGCGATCGGGGCGCGGTCGATCCGGGTGCTCACGGGCAAGTATGCGGGCGGGGGCGACGGCGGATTCCCGGCGGACGCGGTCGCCCCGCATTTCACGGCGATCGGACCCCTTCTGCGTGGACGGCAATTCGGAGCAGCGGCATGAGCGAGCGCCATGTGACTATCAACGGCCGCCGGATCGGCCCCGGCGAGCCGCCGTACATCGTGGCCGAGATGTCGGGGAACCATAACGGCGAGATCGCGCGCGCGCTGGCCCTCATCGACGCCGCCAAGGCGGCCGGCGCCGATGCGGTGAAGCTGCAGACCTACACCGCGGACACGATCACCATCGACTACGACGGCCCCGAGTTCCGCGTCCATGGCGGCTTGTGGGACGGCCGGCGGCTGTACGAGCTGTACCAGGAGGCCCACACGCCCTGGGACTGGCACGCCGAGCTATTCGCCCACGCGCGGAAGATCGGCATCGACATCTTCTCCTCGCCGTTCGACCCGACGGCCGTGGAGCTGCTGGAGAGCCTGGATGCGCCCGCCTACAAGATCGCTTCCTTCGAGCTGATCGACATCCCGCTGATCGAGCAGTGCGCCCGGACGGGCAAACCGCTGGTCATGTCCACGGGCCTCGCCTCGCCGCAGGAGATCACCGAAGCGGTGGCGGCGGCGAAGGCCGCGGGGTCGGGCGGGGTGATCCTGCTCCACTGCACCAGCGCCTATCCGGCTCCGATGGCCGACATGAACCTGCGGACCCTCCAGCATCTGGCGCAGCAGCACGACGTGGTGGTGGGCCTGTCTGACCACACCCTGGGGGTCACGGCCTCGATCGCCGCGGTGGCGCTGGGCGCGTGCTTCATCGAGAAGCACTTCACGCTGAGCCGCGCCGAGGGCGGCGTGGATTCGGACTTCTCGCTGGAACCGCACGAGCTGGAGCGGCTGGTGAAGGAGAGCCGGGACGCCTGGCTGGCGCTGGGCGAGGTCCGCTACGACGAGGTTCCGTCCGAGGCCGCCAGCCGCGACCATCGCCGCTCGCTGTACGTGGTGGCGGACGTGGCGGCCGGCGAGGCGCTGACGTCCGCCAACGTCCGCTCGATCCGGCCAGGCTACGGCCTGCCGCCCAAGCACCTTCCCGAGGTCATCTCGCGCAAGGCGACCCGCGCGCTGCGCCGGGGCGAGCCGCTCGACTGGTCGATGGTGGGGTGAGGTCGCGGGGGGCGCTACGGCGTTCCGTAGTGGGCGAAGGGCAGGGCGCGGACGTCGTCCGAGGTGAAGTCCGGCTTGGTCGGATAGAGCGCGGCGTAGACGCGCTCGACGAATGCGAAGTCCTCCGGCGTGTCGACCGTCCAGCGCAGGTGACTCTCGTCCTTTTCCTGCACGAGCTCGCCCAGCGTGAAGCGCTCCGGGTGGCGATAGATGAACGGCGTCACGTGTTCGTGGTCGTAGGGATCGGTCGACTCGCGGCCCGCGATCTCGAGGGCGTCGAGGCCGAAGGATTCGACGTCCAGGCCGTGCGGATAGGTGCGGCGACGTCCGTTGGAGACGTAGTCGACGCCGAGCTTCCTATGCAGGCGAACGCAGTCGTCGATGACGCCGGGGTCGGCAAGCGGGCAGTCGGCGGTGAGCCGCACCAGCTGGCCTTGGATCCCGAAGGCGTGCGCCGCGCCCAGGTATCTGGCGAGAACGTCGGTGAGCGAGCCCCGAAAGACCGGCACGCCGATGGCGTCGAGGTGGGCGGCCAGACCGTCGTCCGACGGGTCGTCGCTGGTCGCCACGACGACGCGCTCGAGCGTCTCGCAGCGGCGCAGCCTTTCGAGCTGGCGCTCGATCATCGGCCGGCCGGCGAGCGGCTTCATGACCTTACCGGGAAGGCGCGTGGAGCTCATCCGCGCCTGCAGGACCGCGACCGTCATGGCAGGAACCCTCCGCACTCTCGCGATGCGGCGAGTCGCCGGCCGCGTCGACCGCGAGGGCTTCAGCCCCGGTCGGGCCGGGCGACCGTTTCGCCCCGGCGATCCTCGGCGTAGCCCATGTCCTTGAGGTCCTGGTCGGAGACGTTCCGCGCCTGGAAGTCCGTCACGTCGTCCTCGCCCCCCTCGGCCTCCGCCGCGTCGCGGATCTCTTCCAGACCGTCGATCTCGTCCGCCGACACCCGGGCCTCGGCGAAGTCGCCGTCCGGGCCGAGGCCGTCGATGTCGTCCTCGCGCTCTTCGGTCGCGGCGCGGTAGTCGAGTTCGTTGTCTTCTTCGAAGTCGGCGTCGCCGATGGCGTCGGCATCGAATTCGTCGGCGTCGAGCGCTACGGCTTCGTCGTCGTCGCGGTCGCCGATAAGCTGGGTGAGATCGGCGACCTCGGGCAGCTCCTCGAACGTCCGCATTTCGCCGGGCCCGTCGTCGCCGACGGTCATGGTCTCGTCGAGCGTCTCGGCTTGATCCTGGTCATCGAAACCGGACGCGGAGTCGAAAGTGGCGCCGACCATCGGAACATCTCCTGGCTCGGACGGCCAGGCCGGCCGCCGTTCGCCAGCAGAACCCTTGGCCGCGGTCAGCGTTCCTTCGCGAAGTCGGCAAGATCGGCGGCGACGCGATCCATCACCGGCTCCCAGGCCCGAAGGCGCTCGGCCGTGTAGACCCGAGCCTGGGGATACCATGGATAGCGATCCGGCTCGCCCAGCTTCGTCCACGCCGTGGAGGTGGTGATGAGCCACGTGGGGGCGCCGGCGGCGGCCCCAAGGTTCAGGGTGGCGTTTGAGAAGCCGATGACGAGGTCCATCGCCGCGCAAAGGGCGGTGACGTCGTCGAGGTCGAGCTTCAGGTCGATTTCCGGCGGCTGCCAGATCTTCACGCCCAGTTCGCGCTCGGCTTCCTCGAGCTCGGCCGTGCAGTCGCCGTACTGCAGGTTCACGAAGCTGACGCCCGGGACCTTCAGCACCTTCTTCCACTGCTCGAACGCCGAGAAGTAGCGGTGGCGCGCATCCTTGGTGATCAGACTCTTCCACAGCAGGCCGACCTTGGGACCTGGGCCGGCCGCCTCGATCTGCCGGCGCCAGTGCTCGACCCGCGCCGGATCCGGCGTGACGTACCGCTCCCGGGGCGGGAAATCCTCGACGGTCCGCCGGAATTCACGAAGCAGGCTGGCGATGGGCGTCCAGCAGTCGATCGAAGAATCGTCGAGGTCGGGGACGACGCGCAGCGGGCGGGTCACGTGGACGTAGGTGGCGTGGTGGGTCACCACGGCGTCCGGGAACGTCCTCTGGAAGAGCGGGACCAGACGGCGTTCCACGGCGAGGTGCAGCTTGCCGTCGGGGCCAAGCGCGTCGGCGACATCAGGCAGCACGTTGGCGAACAGCACCTCGTCGCCCAGACCCTGTTCCCCGATCACCAGCAATCGCTTGCCGGCAAGCTTCATCCCGGGCTTCCAGCGGGGCCGATCCACGGCGAATTGGGTCACGTCCGCGAAGTGGGGCGCCAACCGGGCCTCGTACTGGTCCCATCCCTCGCCGATGCGGCCGACAGCCAACAGATAGTTGCTGCGGGCCAGCCGCATCATTTCCCGGTCTTCGACCGAGATGTCCTTGAGCTTCAGTGAGGCGTCGCAGTCGGCGAGCGCGCCCTCGGCGTCGCCCATCCCCATCTTCACCTGGCTCAGGTTGTAGCGAGGCTTTGAGGAGGTCGGCGCCAACCGCGCGGCCTCTTCGAAGAAGATGGACGCGTTCGTGAGGTCCACCGCCTGGTTCATGATTGTACCAAGCGTGTTCCAGAGCATCGACGATTCAGGGAACCGGCCGAGCGCCTCGCGAACGATCTCGATCGCCTCATCCAGACGGTTCTGATCGCGGATCGCGGTGGCGAGGTTGTTGATCCCTTCCTGCCTGTCCGGTGCGTGGCGAAGGAAGTGCCGGAACAGCTTCTCCGCCTGTTCCAGCATCCCCATTCGGTACGCCAGCCGCCCGAGGTCGTTGGCGACTTCGGCGTGTTCGGGCAGGAGGCGCAGCGCGGCCTCGTAAGCCTTGATCGAGTTGGCGAAATCGCCCGCCCGCTCACGCGCGATCCCGACGAGATACCAGGCGACGCCGTTCTCTTCGTCCTGTTCGAGCGCCTTGACCGCCCACTTCCCGCCCTCGACCCACTCATCCTTGTTCAGGTGGCGGATCGCACGCTGGATCATCGGCTCGGCGGCGACCGCCTTGAAACCCTTGAGCGCTTCATTCAGTCGCGCCAGGGCGTCGTGCGAGCCTGCCTCGCCGAGATCATTGAGGGGCTGTTGCAGCGGGGCAGGCCGCGCACCGTCTTCCAAGGCGATCGCGGACGTCGCGTTTCGCAGGGCCGGCTTCGGCATCGGAGTGCTCCGGGTGGTTCGGCTCCTTGCTCGCGCGTTATGCTTAATTCCGGTTTAAGGGGCGCCACTCTGCCGCACCCGCGGCGCCCCAGCGATGACAAGAGGCCGTTAACCGCCGCCCGTTAAGCCTCTTGATGCGGTCTTTCGCGACCGGCGCGAATATGTGGTTATCGAATCGCGCCACGCGGGCGTCGACGCAACGAGGGGACGGGATTTGCCGCTCAAACTGTCTCTGAAGCCGGGCGAGAAGTTCGTCCTCAATGGCGCGGTGGTGCAGAACGGCGACCGCCGCGCGGTGCTGGTGCTGCAGAACAAGGCGTCGGTCCTTCGCGAGAAGGACATCATGCAGGAAGCCGAGGTCCAGACGCCGGCGCGTCGGATCTACTTCCCGGTCATGATGATGTACCTGGATGGCGCGAACGCCGAACGGTACTATTCGGAATTTGTCCGCCGGCTCTCCGAGTTCATGGGGGTTATTTCGAACCCTGACGTGCTCGCTGACTGTGTGGATATCTCAAGGTACTGCATGGAGCGTGAGTACTACAAAGCGCTGATGCTCTGCCGGAAACTCATCGAATACGAAGACGAAAGGCTGGGGAATGTCCCTTCAGGCGTATCAGCAGGCGGCGACGCGGGCTGAGAGCCCGCGCGATCTGGAGTACCGCCTGTTCGCGCAGGTGACACGGGCGCTCATGGAAGCGACCAAGCTCGACCCGAACGACATCGGCGGGCGAGCCGACGCGCTCGACTGGAACCGGCGCGTCTGGTCGGCGCTCGCGTCCGACTGCGGGCGGCCGGACAACGGGCTGCCCCTGCCGCTCCGCGCCTCGATCATCTCGCTGAGCATCTGGGTCGGCAAGCACACCAGCCTTGTGATCCGTAAGCAGGAAGAGATCGAACCGCTTATCGAGATCAACCGGATGATCATGCAGGGCCTGTCGGGGAACGCCCAGGCCGCGGCCTGAGCCGACGACAACTGAGACTGGAGGAGGGGCCGCGGGCGACCGCGGCCCCTTTCGTTTGCGCGATTTGCCGGGGGGTCGCGGCAGGAACTGCCGGGCGGCAGAAACATGGCTAACGCATGGTCCGCCGCGCTCCAAAAATCCTTAGATAATTCAAAGGTGGGTGGGGCGGATTCGTGGTTACCGCGCTGGCCCGCGTCTTGCGTGACGTTCCTCGGCGAGAAAACGCCGCCCGGCAAAAGCCGGGGTGATTATTCCAGAATGGAAGGAACTACCCATGCCGATGAATTCGGTGAACACCAACGTGGGCGCGATGGTCGCCCTGCAAAACCTCAACGCCACCAACACGGAGCTGGCCACCACCCAGAGCAGGATCAATACCGGCAAGCGTGTCGCCTCGGCCAAGGACAACGGCGCCGTCTGGGCCATCGCCCAGAACCAGCGCGCGACGTCCAACGCCCTGAGCTCGGTCAAGGAATCGCTGCAGCGCGGTCAGTCGACCGTGGAAGTGGCGATCTCGGCCGGCGAGAGCATCTCCGATCTGCTTCTGCAGATGAAGGAAAAGGCTCTGGCCGCCGCCGACGCGGGTCTCGACGCCACGAGCCGCACGGCCCTGAATGACGAGTTCAAGTCGCTGATCGGCCAGATCACCAAGGCGGTGAACAATGCCGAGTTCAACGGCGCGAACATGCTCAAGCAGGCCGGTACGGACGTGAAGTCGCTGGCGAACGCCGACGCGACCCAGGTCATCACGGTTCAGGCGCAAACCCTGACCACCGCGGCCCTGGGCATCTCGACGTCGAGCCTTGGCACGAAGACCCTGGCCTCCACGGCCATCGGCCTCGTGAACACGGCGATCACGTCCGTCTCCAGCAAGCTGTCGAAGCTCGGGACCGGGGCCAAGGCCCTCAACGGCCACCTGACCTTCATCAACAAGCTGCAGGACACGATCGACGCCGGTATCGGCAACCTCGTCGACGCCGACCTGGCGAAGGAAAGCGCGAAGCTCCAGGCGCTGCAGACCAAGCAGCAGCTGGGCGTCCAGGCGCTCTCGATCGCCAACCAGTCGTCGGGGATCATCCTCGGTCTGTTCCGATAGGTAGCGCTACCGCTGGGCGGGCTTCGGCCCGTCCAGCGGCACCTTTTGACCCGCTGGGAGGTTTTTGCCGCCCAGACCGGGCAAATTCTGCCGCCTATGCATGACAGCTAGGCAGATATTGCCGATTGACGGCAACCCTAACAACCATATAACGCCGATAATTCAATATCTTGCGACCATTTCGCCGCAGCTCGGCAATGGCGCGGGACTTGCTGCCTTCTCCTCCGGGCAAAACGCCCTCGGCCATCAGAACGACGGCCGATCCTGAGAAGAAGGACTCAACCGATGAATTCGGTGAACACCAACGTCGGGGCCATGGTCGCCCTGCAGAACCTCAACACCACCAACAACGACCTCGCCGCCACCCAGTCGCGTATCAACACCGGCAAGCGGGTCGCCTCGGCCAAGGACAACGGCGCCGTCTGGGCCATCGCCCAGAACCAGCGCGCGACGTCCAACGCCCTGAGCTCGGTCAAGGAATCGCTGCAGCGCGGTCAGTCGACCGTGGAAGTGGCGATCTCGGCCGGCGAGAGCATCTCCGATCTGCTTCTGCAGATGAAGGAAAAGGCTCTGGCCGCCGCTGACGCGGGTCTCGACGCCACGAGCCGCACGGCCCTCAACGACGAATTCAAGTCGCTGGTCGGCCAGATCACCAAGGCCGTGAACAATGCCGAGTTCAACGGCGCGAACATGCTCAAGCAAGCCGGTACGGACGTGAAGGCCCTGGCCAACGCGGACGCCACGTCGGTCATCACGGTGCAGGCGCAAACCCTGACCACCGCGGCCCTGGGCATCTCGACGGCCAGCCTTGGCACCAAGACCCTGGCCTCCACGGCCATCGGCCTGGTGAACACGGCGATCACGTCGGTCTCCAGCAAGCTGTCGAAGCTGGGCACCGGGGCCAAGGCCCTGGGTTCGCACCTCGACTTCGTGGGCAAGCTGCAGGACACGATCGACGCCGGTATCGGCAACCTCGTCGACGCCGACCTGGCGAAGGAAAGCGCGAAGCTCCAGGCGCTGCAGACCAAGCAGCAGCTGGGCGTCCAGGCGCTCTCGATCGCCAACCAGTCGTCTTCGATCCTGCTGGGCCTCTTCCGCTAAGGCCCGCGCGGCCGCGGAGCCTGACCGGGCTCCGCGGACGGCAACTTGCGTCGGCGGGCGAGGGAGGTCTTCAGAGCTTCCTCGCCCGTCTCCGCTTCATCCGGAGCGCTGCGCAGACGCGCAGCGAGAGGAGAAATGGACACAAAGGCCGCGGCCAACGCACCCGCGCCTGATCCGGTCAAGCTGCAGACGTCGACCCAGCCCGCGGCCCAGACCCGTGAGCCGGAACCGGCGCCCAAGCCGAAGCCCGAAACGCCCCCGGCGTCCGATCAGGTCGAGATGCGACTGGTCATCGAAATGGATCAAGCCAGCGGATCCTACGTTTACAAGACCATCAACCGCCTGACCGGTGAGGTCGTCTCGCAGCTGCCCAGGGCCGAGGTCCTGCGGATGAGGGACGGCGCCGACTACGAGAGCGGTACGGTCATCCGCACCAAGGCCTGATCACCGAACAGGGCGCGGCAGCCCCGCGCGCCTAGGACAGATCGTCCCAACCGCCCCGGTTCCGCCGGCGGCGGCGCTTATGGTTAAGCGTGTTAACCATCTGATCATCACGGCTACCTAGGGTCTGGAGGACGCCGGGGAGCGAGTCGCGCCTCCGGACCACCGCTAGGAGAGCGTGATGACCATCAGCGTCCACACGAACAAGGCTGCGCTGACGGCCCTGCAGAACCTTAACAAGACCAACGACGAGCTGGGCGACGTCCAGAACAGGATCAACACCGGTCTGAAGATCGCCAACGCCAAGGACAACGCGGCGGTCTGGGCCATCGCCCAGGGGCAGCGGGCCGACATCGGCGCCCTCGGCGCGGTGAAGATGAGCCTGGAACGGGCCAATTCGATCGCCGAAGTCTCGCTGACGGCCGGTGAGACAATCTCCGACCTGCTGGTGCAGCTGAAGGAGAAGGTTGTCGCGGCGATGGACACGTCGCTGGACACGGCCTCCCGGACCGCCCTGGATTCGGACTACAAGGCGATCCTCCGCCAGATCACCCAGGTGGTGCAGAACGCCAGCTTCGACGGCGCCAACCTCTTCAGCGGCTCGGGCGGCAATATCCAGTTCCTGGCCAACGCCGAGGCGACGTCGCGACTCACCCTGTCGACGCGAACGCTGGCGCTCGGCGGCAGCAACATCACCATCCCGCCGACGTCGTCGATCAGCACCAAGACCCTCGCGTCGACTGCGCTGGGGCAGCTCACGGCCTCGATCACCAAGGTGAACCAGGCGCTGGGCAACCTGGGCTCCCAGGCCAAGCAGCTGGATGCGCACCTGGAGTTTGTGAACAAGCTGACCGACGTGCTGGACGCCGGGGTCGGAAACCTGGTGGACGCGGACCTCGCCAAGGAGAGCGCGAGGCTCCAGGCCCTGCAGGTTCAGCAGCAGTTGGGGGCGCAGGCGCTGTCGATCGCCAACTCGGCGCCGCAGATCGTGCTGCAGCTCTTCCAGGGCGGCTAACAGTCTCCGTTGGGGCGTAGATGAGGGCTCGGTCGCGTGGCGGCCGGGCCCTTTTTCTTTGCCGGGTTAACGGCCGGTAAGGGATGGCGCCGCTAAGGTCCGATGGCGGGAGTCCGTCCCGCCGAAGCGAGTGTCATGGTCACCTCGATCGACTCGAGCCTGCTGCTGAACTTCTACCAGTCGCGCAATACGGCGACCGGGAGCGGCCCGGCCGTGGGCGGGACGACCGCCAGCCGACGCGGTGCGCCGACGGCGCCGTGGAACCAGGAGAGCTCGGCGGCGGCGACCAGCGCCGGGGTCAAGGCGGCCCTCGCCGGACGCAAGTTCGTCAACGAGAACGAAGCCAAGCTCGACCTTCCCGGGGCGAGCCAGGACTACAAGAAGTTGTTCGCGCTCTATCAGGGCCTCGGGGTCCTGATGGGGGTGGCCGAACAGGCCGGCGGTAAAGGATTGCTGGCCGCGGACCAGGCCAAGCTCGGCCGCGCATTCTCTCGAGGTCTCTCAGAGATCTCGGCTTATGTGGCGGACCTGGACGTCGACAAGTTCCGGATGATCCAGGGCGAGGCGGCGACGTCCGCCAAGACCGCGGTGGGCATCCCGAAGACCAAGACCGAATATGTAACGGGGCCGCTGGTCAGCGGCACCGCGGAAACCGCCGTTCCGGCCTTTGCGGGGACGGTGCAGTTCGACATGGCGGTCAAGCGCTCGGGCGCGACCGTGAACGTGCCGATCGACCTGGCCGGTATGGGTGGGCAGACCCGCTCCATGGTCAATGTCGTCAATTACATAAACCAGCAACTTCAGGCGGCCGGCGTCGACGCCCGAGTGGCCTCCCAGCGCATCGCAGGGACGGTGAAGACGGCCACGGTGAATGGCAGAACGGTCGAGGTCGGCCGCAATCCCGACCAGTTCGCCCTGAAGATCAAGGTGTCGGTGGGCGAGACGGTCAGCTTCTCCGCAGCGGCGACGGCGGGCGCCGTTTACGTGGCCCAGAACGCTGGCAACCCGGACCCCGACGGCAAGAGCACCACCAAGGACAGCACCGAGGCCGCTCAGTTCCTGAAGTTCCAGACCGACACCACCAACGTGCCGGCGCCGCCGCAGCCGACGGGCGAGGCGAACTGGGTCGATGGCCGGCTGTTCTCCAAGACCCTGGGCCCGGAGGTGAAGACCATCCGCGAGCAGGTCGTCGGCGCGGACGGGTCGATCTACATGCTGGCCGATGTCACCGACAAGGTGGCCGGCCAGGAGATCAAGGGCGATCAGGACGTCGCGCTCCTGAAGTACGACGCCGCCGGCCAGCTGGTCTTCGCGCGCACGCTGGGCGCTTCGGACGAGGCCAGCGGCCTCGGCCTCGCCATCAGCGCCGATGGCAAGGTGGCGGTGGCCGGGTCGGTAAAGGGTGAACTGAACGGGGCCACGAACGGGCCGCTGAACTCCACCGGAGCCTTCGCCGAGCAGACGGACAGCTTCGTCACCCTGTTCGACGCCGAGGGCCAGGAACTGTGGACCCAGCGCCGCGGCGCCCGCCAGGGCGACGAGGCCAGCGAGGTCGCATTCGGCGCCGACGGGACGGTCTATGTCGCCGGCAAGGCCAGCTCGACCATGCCGGGGACCACCCAGATCGGCGGCGTCGACGGTTATCTGGAGGCCTTCAAGGCCGACGCGACGGGCAAGGTGCAGACCCTGTTCACGACTGCCTTCGGCGGGACGGGGACCGACAAGCCGGCCGGCCTGGTCGTCGACGGGACCTCGGTGGTGGTGGCCAGCAACGAGGACGGGCGAGGCGTCCTGCGGCGCTACGACCTGTCGGGCGGCACGCCGGTGCTGACGGCGACCAAGGACCTCGGCGACCTGCAGGGCGGACAGATCACCGGGCTGGCGCTGGACGGTGGCGACGTCGTGGTGGCCGGATCCACCTCAAATCCCGGTCTGAACGGACTGTCGGTGACGCGTGCGCACGCGGGCGGCAGCGACGCCTTCGCCGCCCGGATGACGGCCGACCTCAGTGGAGGCGGGCAGGTGGCCTACTACGGCGGCGCCGGCGATGACCGGGCGACGTCGCTGGCGGTCAGCGGCGGCCAGGTCTGGATCGGCGGGTCAGCCGGAACCGATCTGCCGGGCTATGCCGACAAGATCGGTGCGAAGGACGGTTTCCTGGCGCGCCTGGACGTGGCCGCCGGGACGGTGGACTGGTCGCGGCGCTTCACCGGCAAGGACGGCCGGGCGGCGCCGACGGCGATCGCGGTGGACACCAGCGGTGCGAGCGTGCTGGACCGCATCGGCCTGCCGAGGGGCGAACTCGACCTGTCGGATTCCCAACGCCTGACGGCGGCCTCCAGCCTGCGGGCAGGCGACCAGTTCACGATCAAGACCGGGCTGGGCCGGAACTCGACGGTCACGATCGAGGACAAGGACACCCTCGATACGCTGGCGCAGAAGATCCGTCGGGCCAGCGGCTTCCAGGCCAAGGTCACCATCACCACGACGGACGGCAAGCGCAGCCTGCGCATCGAGCCCACCACTGACCGGGTCACCCTGGAGTTCGGCTCCGGCAAGACCGACAAGGACGCCCTGGAGATGCTCGGCATTCCCGAGGGGATCGTCCGCAAGACCAAGGTGGTCGACGGCAAGACGGTGCCGGCGGACGGCAAGTCGATGCTGTACGGCCTCGGGCTGCCCAGCAACCTGAACCTCGACGACGAGATCGAACGCAAGCACGCCCTGGCCGAGATCGGCTCGGCGATGGGTATCGTTCGGCAGGTCTACAAGGACCTCGTGGCCGCGGCGAACCCACGGGCGGCCCAGCAGGCCGCAGCGGCCGCGAGCGGGCCCGTTCCGGCCTATCTCAACAACCAGATCGCCAACTACCAGGCCGCCCTGGCTCGCCTCGGCGGCTGACGGTGGGTTGAAAGCCGGGAGCCGGGGGGCTAGCGAAGCCCGATGGCCAACCCCGAACACGCGCCCGAGCCCAAGCCCCGCCGCGGTCCGTCCCTCGCCGTGATCGGCGCGCTTGTCGCGCTGCTGGCCGGCGCGGCGATCGCCTGGGTGCTCGTCTCCGGTGATAGGGGGCGCCAGCCGGCCCCGCCGGCGGCGGAGGGCGGGCTGGTCATCGATTCCAGCGCCGCCGAGGACGGCCGCGCCGAGGCGGGCAAGCCCCTGCGCTGCTTCGTGCAGGGTCAGTATGTGGGCGAACTGACCCTGGCCGACTGCGCGCGCCGCAACGGCGTCGCCACCGACGCCCTGGATGTGGGCATCGACGAGACCGGCGCCCTGGCCGCGGCCGACCAGGCCGGCCAGATGCTGATCCCGCTGCCGCCCGAGGAGGATGCCGAGGCCGGCGCGCCCGCGCCGGAGGTGGTCGAGCCCGGCGCGGAAGAGGATGTGGCGGCGCCCGCCGAGTCCGTCGCGGCCTGCCGCCGCTACGAAGGCGGCCGCTGGCGGCGGGTCGGCGACATGGATCTCGATTCCTGCGTTCAGACGCTGTTCGCCGGTCGCTGCGAGAAGCCCGGACAGGCCAGCTACGGCCGCCATGGCCAGCAAACCCTGCGGCTGGTCACCGGCCGGCTGGAGGTCTCGGACGACAACCGGACGTTCCGCCCCATCGCGCCCCAGGCGCCGGATTGCAGTCTCCCGCCGGTCCAGTGAGCCTGCTAGGCTCGTCGCCATGACCGCAAAGATCGTTGTCCTCGCCGTCGCCGCCCTGGCCCTGACCGCCTGCGCCAAGAAGACCACGCCGCCAGGCGAGCCAGGGGTCTGCTACCACGTGGTTCCGCAGAAGGACGGGTCGCTGAAGTACAACAAGCTGGTCCAGACCGAGAGCCTGGAGAAGTGCGCCGCCAACCTCGAGGCGATGCGCGTCAAGTTCCTGCGGATGGGTGGCACCCAGCAGGAGATCTACGGCGCCTATCAGGCCAACTTCCTGTTCCTTCAGAAGGAGGGGATCCTGACCTCGACCTCGCTGGAGGGGCCGAGGTACGTGGCGCTGGTCAGAACCGGCGACGGCCGTCTGGCGATTCCCGGCGCGATGCCGCAGCAATAGCTGTGGACGCTTCCGCAATGCGCGGAACGGAAGCGGAACATTCGCTTGTTAACGGATGGCCGGGACGTTAGCGTGCTCGCTGGGCCGAGAGCCCGCTTCTACGGAAACCAAGGCACGAGATCGAAATGGCGGGCAGCGTCAACAAAGTCATCCTGGTGGGCAACCTCGGGGCGGATCCGGAAATCCGCTCGCTGGGCTCGGGCGACCGGGTCGCCAATCTGCGGGTGGCGACGTCGGAAACCTGGCGGGACCGCGGCACCGGCGAGCGCAAGGAAAAGACCGAGTGGCACCGGGTGGTGATCTTCAACGAGAACCTCGTGAAGGTGGCCGAGAACTACCTGCGCAAGGGCTCTAAGGTCTACATCGAGGGCAGCCTGCAGACCCGCAAATGGGCCGACCAGTCCGGCCAGGAGAAGTTCTCCACCGAGGTGGTGCTGCAGAAGTTCCGCGGCGAGCTGACCATGCTCGACGGCCGCGGCGGAGAGGGCGAGCGTGACGATAGCGGCCCCGGCGGCGGCTATTCGAGCGGCGGCGGCTTCTCCTCCGGCCCCCGCGCCGGCGGATCCGGCCCGCGCGAGGACTTCTCGGCCAATCTCGACGACGAGATCCCGTTCTAGAGAGTTTGCGCTCCGCGACCGGGCGTTAGGCCGCCAGGGGGACGCCGTCGAGGGTGATGCGGTGCATCAGCCGGCGGTGGCCCTGGTAGTCGTTCATGGCGTTGTGCCAGGTGCAGCGGTTGTCCCAGATCGCCATGGAGCCTGGCCGCCACTGGAAGCGGTGGACGAACTGCGGCTGGACGGCGTGGGCGTAGAGCTCCTGAAGGAGGGCGCGGCCCTCGTCGACAGGCAGGTCGACGATGCCCGCGGTGAAGGCCGGATTGACGTACAGCGCCTTTCGGCCGCTGCCCGGGTGGGTGATGACGACCGGGTGGACCGCCTCTGGCGTGTCGGCATGGCCTGAGAGCTCGGGGCGGTCGGTGCGGGCGTAGCCGCCGCCCTCACCGAAGACGTGGGCCGAGGCGTGGCGGGCCTTCAGCCCCGACAGGCGCCCCTTCAGCGTCGCCGGCAGGGCGTCGTAGGCGGCGTACATGTCGGCGAAGAGGGTGTCGCCGCCGCTGGGCGGCGTCTCGATGGCCAGCAGGACCGAGCCCATGGCGGGCGCCAGGTCATAACTATGATCCGTATGCCATCCGCCGCCTATGTTTGTGACCTGGGCCTCGGACTTCTCGACCTTGGCGATCTCCGGGTGCTTCTCGGTCTTGGGGAAGTAGCGGTTCACGACGATCGGGGCGATCCGGCGAGCGAAGGCGATCTGGTCCTCGGGGGTCAGCGTCTGGCCGTGCAGGAAGACGACGCCGTGCCGGAAGAGCGCGTCGCGCAGGGCGTCGATCTCGTGGTCGCGAGCCTCGCGGGCGTCGAGGCCCTCGATCAGCGCGCCGCAGCCGGTGAGCGGGCGGATATCCATCGTCGTTGCGGTCATGTGGGCGGCTCCTCCTTTCCCGATGCTGGCGAAGGACCTGACGGCTGACTGTAACGTGCGTTACGACCGCGCATGGACACCGCGGACCGAGCGCTAGCCTGGCGCCATCTGGAACGTGCAGCGTGGCTCGGCGCCGACCGGAAGGACGTAGCCGAGGCTCTGCTGGCGCACGGCAGCATCGTGCGACTCGCCCCCGGTCAGTGGGCCCATGCCGAGGGCGACGATGAGGCCGGCATCCTCGTCGTGCTGGACGGCGTGGCGCATCTCCTCTGCAAGGCGCCGGGTGGCCGGGAGGTGCTGATCGGCCAGGCGGGGCCCGGCGCGGCCATCGGGCAGACGACACGGTTTGGCGGCGGGCCACGGTTGGTGACCGTGATCTGCCAGGACGCCTGCACGCTGCTGCGTGTCTCGGACCGCGCCTTGAGCCGGATCGCGGCCGAAACCTCCGCGGTGTGGGAGGCGGTCGCGGCGCTGCTCTATCTCCAGCTTCGCGGACTGCTGCAGCTGGCGGCGGAGATGACGGCCCTGGCGCCCCGCCAGCGGCTGGCGGGGCGGCTCGACCTGTTGAGCGGCGCCGAGGGCGGGCCGCTGCGGCTCAGCCAAGAAGCCCTGGCGGAAATGGTCGGGCTCAGCCGCAAGACCGTCAACGGCTACCTCGGCGCCTTCGAGCGCCAGGGACTGGTGCGGCGCCGCTACGGGGTGGTTGAGGTCCTCGATCGCGCCGGGCTGCGCCGCATCGCGGCGAGCTGAGGGTCAGAGCCGCGTCCGAAGGGACCACAGCTCGGGGAAACAGCGGCGTTCGAGGGTGCGTTGGAGGTAGCTGCGGCCCTCCGTGCCGCCGGTGCCCCGCTTGCCGCCGATGATCCGCTCGACCGTCAGCACATGCTTGTGGCGCCAGGTGAGCAGGGCGTCGTCCAGGTCCACCAGCTTCTCCGCGAGCTGGTAGAGTTCCCAGTAGCGGGCGGTGTCGCGATAGACGGCGAGCCAGGCGTCCTCGACCGCCGCAGAGGGAACGTAAGGCTGGGTCACGTCCCGGGTCAGCACCTCGGCGGGGAGCGACAGGCCATGGGCGGCCATGCGGTGGAGGGCGTCGTCGTAGAGGCTGGGCGCCTCGAGCGCGGCTTTCAGCACGTCCATGGCTTCGTCGCCTTCCTCCTGGAAGGCGAGAAAGGCCGGGTCCTTGAGACCGAGCAGGTATTCGAGCGTGCGGAACTGCCAGGACTGGAAGCCCGAGCTGCTCCCGAGCCCGTCCCGGAAGCTGAGGTAGTCCGCCGGCGTCATGGTGGCGAGGACGTCCCACGACAGGGTCATGATCGTCTGGATGCGGGAGACGCGGGCCAGGGCCTTGTAGGCGGGCTCGACCTCACCCGAGCGGACGAGCCGCTTGGCGAGGCGCACCTCGTGGATGATCTCCTTCAGCCACAGCTCCTTCGTCTGGTGAATGACGATGAACAGCAGCTCGTCGTGGCGATCGGTCGTGGGGTGCTGGGCGCTGAGCAGTCGCTCCAGGCCCAGGTAGCTGGCGTAGGTGATGCGGGGCTGAGTCACGCAGGGGAGGGAGGCCGCTGGCGCGGCGCAAGTCAAGGCGGGCGCGTCAGCTCCCGGCGTCGGCCTTGGGTTCCGGCGGCGGGCAGACGTCGGCGATGCGACGGGCCTCGGTGCTGGCCTTACCGGCGATGTCGAGGCCCAGAAACTCGGTGGCGACCTCGGCGGTCAGGTTGAAGCTGGTCGGCGTGTAGGCGCCCGCGCCCGTCACCGCGACCTTGCGACCCTTCTTGCTGACGCAGGTTCCCTTGAGGCGGATCTGGCCGCCGGAGATGACCTTGGTCGGGTAGGTGCAGGCGTAGTGGCGGTTGGACGGGCCGGCCATGAACTTGTCCACGTCCGCCGGCGTGATGCAGCGCCGCTCGGTCTTGCTCTGCTTGATGGGCGAGAGCAGGCGGTTGGTGGATTCCCAGTAGCCGGGCTGGATCGGCGGCGCGGCCATCGCCGGGGCGGCGGGCGCGGCGACGGCTGCGGCGAAGGCGAGAGCGGCAGGGAACAGACGGTTCATCGGAGCGGACCTCGCGCAGGAATTCGGCGGCATGGTGGCGCGGGCGGGGGTCAGTCCGCGGTTTCCACGGTTGCGCGGCTGTTGTCGATGGCGTGGCGATTGCGCTCGCGGATCTCGCGCCCCGCCTCGTCGTAGAGGAATGGCAGGAAGGCGTAGCGCCTGCCGCGGACCACCGGCGTCGCCTCGTGCTGGAGGTTGCAGCAGAACACCACCGCGCCGCCGACGGGCGGGCGATAGGTGTGACGACCGAACTCGGGGAAGCGCAGGTCGCCGCCCTCGAAATCGTCGGTGAGGTTGATCGAGCAGGCGAACCGGCGATGCGCGGTGCCGACCGTCTCGTCGTCGCGGTGGGCCATGAAGTAGCCGCCCTCGTCCGCATCGTAGCGGGCGACGAGATAGCGCTCCAGCCGTGTCGGATTGAACTGGAAGGCGCGGCGGATCATCGGCGCCAGGTTCCGCACCAGGGCGCGCCGAGCCTCTTCGCGGAGCGGATCCTCCTCGGCGATGTAGACGTCGCGGCGGCTCTTCATGCGGTCGAGGACCCCGACCGTCTTGCCGTCGATGTCCCGCATCACGCCGGACAGGGCGCCGCCCCGGGCGTCGTAGTAGTCGACCAGGCGGCGGCAGAGGTCGCGGTCGAAGACCCGTGGAACCACCAGCACCGGCGCCACCAGCGGCCGGCCAGCATAGTCGTTCAGCGCGGGCAGCGCGCGGATCTGCTCGAAGAGCGGCTCGGGCCGGTCGAGCGGGGCGCTGTCGATCTGCCGCATGGCGGGGTCGAGGAGGAACCAGGCCCCTTCGCCGGGGGACAGGTGGTAGAGCCGACGAACCTCGCCGTCGTGGTCGAAGAACCACCTCTGGCCGGGAAGCCGATCCTCCGGGGATTGAGGCCCAAGCGCCTCGGGCGCGACGAAGAACGCGGCGAGGTGGGCGTCGTCGAATAGCGGGCGCACGGGCTCAAAGGCGGCGAGCGCCGCGTCGCGTTGCGGTCCGGCGGCGGGCAGGAATGCGATCAGCAGGAAGCGGCCGGCGGCCGTGTTGAAATGATACTTGGGATTGACCCAGGTCACGGCCGAAAAGTCCGGCGCGATCTCGCCGACGGTGAAGGCGGGCAGGGCCCAGCGGCCGGTCATGCGGACGCCCCCTCGGGGACGGGCTGGGCCGAGATCCGGGATTCATAGGCCGCGCGGACTGCCGCGCCCTCCTCGTCGTAGAGGAATGGCAGGAAAGCGTAGCGACGCCCGCGCGTCACGCGGGTGGCTTCGTGCAGCAGGGCGCACGAGAAGACGACGGCTCCCCCCAGCGGCGGGCGATAGGTGGTCAGGCCGAATTCGGCAAAGCGAAGGTCGCCGCCCTCGAAGTCGTCGTTGAGGTTGATCGAACAGGCGAAGCGCCGGTGGGCGGTGCCCTGGGTGGTGTTGTCGCGATGAGGGTGGAAGACACCCTCGTCCGCCGCGTCATAGCAGCTGACCAGGTAGCGCTCGATCCGAGTCGCGGTGAAGCCTTGCCCGCGTTTGATGAGGGGGAACAGGCGGCGGCGCAACCGTTCGGCGATGGCGCCGCGCAACGTCTCGTCCTCGATCCAGATGTCGCGGCGCTTCTTGAGCTCGTCCATGACCGCGACCGTGCGGTCGCCCTGGTCCCGCATCACACCGGTGAAGTCTCCGCCGTGGGCCTCGTGACGGTGGACCAGTTCGGCGCAGAGCTCGGGCTCGAACACCCGGGGGACGATGAGAACCGGCGCGTGGACCGCCGCACCCGCGTGCAGGTGGGGCGGGGGCAGGGTCGGCAGTCGCGAGAGCAGCGCCGCGCCGCCTTCGATGGGCGAGCTGGTGATCGCCCGGAGCGTCGGATCCAGCAGCAACCAGTGGGGTTCGGGTCCGAAGCGCCCGGTGATGGCGCCGCTGAGGTCGTAGACCCACCGCAGGCCGCGCACGTCGCGCGCGCCCTGGACCCACTGGCGGTCGCGCAGCACGACGATGGCGGTGAGACGGGCGTCGTCGAACAGGCGCTGGTGGGCGGCCAGGGTCCTGATCGCCTCGGCGCGAGCCTGCGGGTCCTCGGGGGCGAACAGCAGCAGGACGTAGCGCCCAGCGGCGCTGTCGAACGCGAATTCGGGGCTGGAAGCCGACGGCGCGATGAACCACGCCACCGGCTGACCGGAAAGGTACGCCATGGCCGGAACCTAGTAGCTGGCGCGGGAAACGTCACGGGCCCGGTCCGCGGACGGGGCGCTGTATTTGGCAGCCTGCGCGCGCGTGCGTGCGTACGTGCACGCGCGAAGTGGCGCGCGGCGGCTGGGGGTGCTAACGATAGGGCCTACCGGACAAGTCCGATTCTGACGGCGTTTCTCTCCCTTGACCGAAGACAACACCACGACCCCTCCCGAACAAGGGCCCGGGGGCATCGCCCCTATCGCGATCGAGGACGAGCTGAAGCGCTCGTATCTCGACTACGCCATGAGCGTGATCGTGAGCCGCGCGCTGCCCGATGTGCGCGACGGCCTGAAGCCGGTCCACCGGCGGATCCTGTTCTCGATGGGCGAGCAGGGGCACACCCCTGACCGCAGCTATGTGAAGTCGGCCCGCGTGGTCGGTGACGTGATGGGTAAGTACCACCCGCACGGCGACGTCGCGATCTACGATACCTTGGTGCGCCTGGCGCAGCCGTTCTCGATGAACCTGCTGCTGATCGACGGCCAGGGGAACTTCGGTTCGGTCGACAACGACCCGCCCGCGGCCATGCGCTACACGGAAAGCCGCATGACCCGCGCCGCCATGGCGATCCTGGCGGATCTCGACAAGGACACGGTCGACTTCAAGGATAACTACGACGGCACCGAGCAGGAGCCGGTGGTGCTGCCGTCGCGCATCCCGAACCTGCTGGTGAACGGCGCCGGCGGCATCGCGGTTGGCATGGCCACCAACATCCCGCCGCATAACCTGGGCGAGGTGGTCGACGCCTGCCTGGCCTACGTGGACAATCCGGACATCGGCCTGGACGACCTGCTGGACATCGTTCCGGGGCCGGACTTCCCGACCGGCGGCCAGATCGTGGGCCGGACCGGACCGCGTACGGCGCTGATGACCGGCCGCGGCTCGGTGATCATGCGCGGCCTCGCGACGGTCGAGGAGATCCGCAAGGATCGCGAAGCCATCATCATCACCGCCATCCCGTATCAGGTGAACAAGGCTGCGCTGGTCGAGCGCATCGCCGAACTGGTGCGCGAGAAGCGCGTCGAGGGCGTCGCCGACCTGCGCGACGAGTCCGACCGCCAGGGCATGCGCATCGTCATCGAGATGAAGCGCGACGCCTCGGCCGACGTGCTGCTGAACCAGCTCTACCGCTTCACGCCGCTGCAGACCTCGTTCGGGGTCAACATGCTGGCCCTGAACCGCGGCCGGCCCGAGCAGATGGGCCTGAAGGAGATGATCACCGCCTTCGTGGATTTCCGCGAAGAGGTCGTCGTCCGGCGGGTGAAGTTCGAGCTCTCCAAGGCCCGCGACCGCGGCCACGTCTTGGTGGGCCTGGCCATCGCCGTGGCCAACATCGACGAGTTCATCCACATCATCCGCTCGTCCAAGGATCCGACCGAGGCGCGTGAGCGCCTCGTGGCCCGCGACTGGCCGGCGGGCGATATGCTGCCGCTGGTCGAGCTGATCGCCGACCCCCGCACGATCGTGGTCGACGGCAAGGAGATCCGGCTCACCGACGAACAGGCCCGCGCCATCCTGGCGCTGACGCTGTCGCGCCTGACCGGCCTCGGCCGCGACGAGATCTTCGGCGAGGCGCGCGAACTGGCCGACACCATCCGCGGCCACCTGGAGATCCTGGCCAGCCGCGGGCGGGTCATGGGCATCGTCCGCGAGGAGCTGGAGGAGGTGAAGGCCCAGTTCGCCGTACCCCGCCGCACCGAGATCGTGGACGGCGACGCCGACGTCGAGGACGAGGACCTCATCGCCCGCGAGGACATGGTCATCACCGTGACCCACGGCGGCTATGTGAAGCGCACGCCGTTGGCGATCTACCGCACCCAGCACCGGGGCGGGAAAGGCCGCTCGGGGATGGCCACCAAGGAAGAGGACGCCGTCACGCGGGTGTTCTCGGCCAACACTCACACGCCGATGCTGTTCTTCTCGTCGGGCGGAAAGGCGTTCCAGCTCAAGGTCTGGCGCCTGCCGGTCGGCACGGCGACGGGCCGTGGCAAGGCCTGGGTGAACCTGCTGCCGATCGAGCCGGGCGAGAGCATCACGTCCATCCTGCCGCTGCCCGAGGACGAGGCGACGTGGGACCAGTACGACGTGATGTTCGCGACGCGCTCGGGGAACGTGCGCCGGAACAAGCTCTCGGACTTCATCGGCATCAAGCGGAACGGCAAGATCGCCATGAAGCTCGACGAGGGCGACGCGATCATCGGCGTCGGCGTGTGCAACGCCGAGCAGAACGACATCCTGCTGACCACCGCGCTCGGCCGCTGCATCCGGTTCGCCACCGAAGAGGTGCGGGTGTTCGCCGGGCGTGATTCCACCGGCGTACGGGGCATCCGGCTCGCCGAGGGCGACAGCGTCATCTCCATGGCGATCCTGCGCTCGGTCGAGGCCACCGCCGACGAGCGGGCAGCCTATGTGAAGCACGCCAACGCCATGCGTCGCGCGGCCGTCGGCGAGGGCGAGGACGTCGAGGACGCCGTCGTCGCCGAGGACGAAGAGGAAGCCGTCGGCGACGCGGCCCTGTCGCCCGAGCGGATCGCCCAGCTGGGCGCCGCCGAAGAGGTGATTCTCACCGTCTCGACCGAAGGGTACGGCAAGCGGACCTCCGCCTACGAGTTCCGCCGCACGGGCCGTGGCGGGCAGGGCCTGCTGGCGCAGGACCTCACCAAGCGCGGCGGCCGGCTGGCGGCCTCGTTCCCGGTGGATGAAAGCGACCAGATCCTGCTGGTCACCGACCAGGGGCAGCTGATCCGCACGCCGGTGAGCCAGGTGCGGATGGTCGGCCGCAACACCTCGGGCGTGATCATCTTCCGCACCAGCGCGGACGAGCACGTGGTGTCCGTGGAGCGGCTGGCCGACCAGGGCGAGGATGACGGCGAGGGCGGCGAGACGCCGGCGGAGGCCGACGGCCAGGCGTAAGCGGCCGGGATCGGGTGGCGGACCGCGCTAGAGCGCGGCCTCCACCTCGTCGAGCACCGAGGCCCAGTCGTCGGGACGTGCCTGGCGGAACAGGCGCATCGAGGCGTACCACGGGCTGTCGGTCCGTCCGCGCAGCCAACGCCAGTCCTGGCCCCGAACGGGCAGCAGCGTCCAGCAGGGCCTGCCGAGGGCGCCGGCCAGATGCGCCACCGAGGTGTCGACGCTGACGACGAGGTCCAGTTGTTCGATGATCGCGGCGGTGTCCGCGAAATCGGCGACGCCCGTGTCCTCCGGCTGGAGGCTGACAGCGCCCAGGTCCAGCAGGCGCTGGGCCTGTTCGTCCGGCAGGGACTTCGCCGCGGCGTTGAAGCCGGTCGGACTGGTTCGCCACATCACGCCCACGCCGCCGCCGCGGCCGCGCCACCGCTCGCGCCGGTCGGGCGGAGCCTGGAGATAGGCCGCGCCTGACAAGGTCTCCAGCGTCACGCCGAGCCGGTAGGGCAGGGAGAAGCAGCGGATCCAGTAGTCGTGGCGCCCGATTGCGGCGCGCTCGTCCTTGTCTACGGCGACCACCTGGGCGACCCCCGGAGCCTGCGCGAGCAGCGCTGTCAGCGGCCGGCGCGTGGCCAGGGTCACGCGCGCGCCGCGGTCGGCCAGGGCCGCGGCGAAGCGGGCGAGCATGATCTGGTCGCCGAATCCCTGTTCCACGCCGACCAGGATGGAGCGGCCCTCGAGGGGCTCGCCGCGCCATTCGGGAAAGCTCACGTCGATGGGCGGCGCGGCGTCTGGGCGGACGACGGTGCGGGCCTCCATCAGCGGCCAACCCTCTGCATAGCGGCCTGCGGCCAGCAGCGCCGCGCCGACCCGCAGGCTGGTGCCCCGCACGGCCAGGTCCGTCGGCCGCGCCTCGCGCGCCCGCTTCAGCCAGGCCAGGGCTTCGTCCGGTTCTTCAAGGTCGGCATGGCAGAGGGCGATGTTGCAGGCGAGATTGACCGTCAGGATGCGCGCGGCGACGTCGTGATAGAGCGCTAGGGCCTCTCTCGTCCGGCCGGCCTGTTGCAGCCTGAAGGCCTCGGCGAAGCGCGCGGAGTCGTCGGTCATCGCTGGGCGGTATCACCTCACCCTGGGTAATCGCCAAGCGCTTCGTGGCCATCCCGTTCGAAGTTTGCCCTTGCCAGATGACGCTTCGGCGGCGAAAGGGCGACAGGTGGTGTTGGGGACCCTTAGCGCATGACCCGCGTCGGCCTCTATCCGGGCACGTTCGATCCCATTCATAACGGGCACACGGACATCATGGGCCGTGCGGCCAAGCTGGTGGATCGCCTCGTGATCGGGGTCGCCATCAACGCGGGCAAGGGGCCGCTGTTCGATCTCGACGAACGCGTGGCGATCGTCGAGGAGGCCGTGGCGCCTCTCCGCAACCAGGCCGAGATCGTGGTGCAGCCGTTCGAGGGCCTGACCATGCACTTCGCCCGCGAGATGGGCGCGCAGGTGATCGTGCGCGGTCTGCGCGCGGTGGCGGACTTCGAATTCGAGTTCCAGATGACCGCCATGAATCAGCAGCTCGATCGCGAGATCGAGACGGTCTTCTTCATGGCCGATCCCCGGCACCAGGCGATCGCCTCCAAGCTGGTGAAGGAGATCGCGGTCCTGGGCGGCGACGTGACCAAGTTCGTCAGCCCGTCCGTGAAGGACCGCCTTATGGCCAAGGTCGGCCGGGCCTAGCCTACGCCGCATTCGGCCGCTACGAGGGCGTCCATGAAGCTTGCGACCGCCCTGATCGCCGCCGCCGTGGCGGCGACCCCCGCCTTCGCCCAGAAGAAGCCCGCGGCCGCGCCAGCGCCCGCCGCCCCGCCCCAGCCTGGCGCGCCGACCAACGCGGACTGGCGTACGCCCAATCCCGACGACGTGCTGGTGATCGACACCAACAAGGGACGGATCATCGTGGAGATGATCCCCGAGGTGGCTCCGCTGGCGACCACGCGCTACCGCGAACTGGCGCGCGAACACTTCTACGACGGCCAGACGTTCTTCCGGGTGATCGACGACTTCATGGCCCAGACGGGCGACCCCGACAACCGCGGGACCGGCTCCTCCAGCAAGCCCGACGTCCCGGCCGAGTTCCAGTTCCGGCGAGGGCCGCAGACGCCGTTCGTCCTGGCGGCCGACCAGAGCGTCGCCGAGGTGGGCTTCGTGAAATCGCTGCCCGTCACGACGCAGTCCTTCATGCTGGCCCCGATGACCCGCGACGGAAAGGTCTCGGGCTATGCGCTCTACTGCCCCGGCGTGGCCGGCGCGGCGCGGGGCGAGGCCGAGGACTCGGCCAACAGCCAGTTCTTCCTGATGCGCGCCAACTATCCGAAGCTGGAGCGTCGCTACACCGCCTGGGGCCGGGTCATCTTCGGTCAGTCGGTGGTGGGGGCGATCAAGGTCGGTGAACCGGTCGCCGATCCGCAGGACCGTATGGAACGTGTACGCCTGCTCAGCGATATGCCTGAGAAGGAACGGCCGAAGATCCGGGTCATCGACCCGGCCGGTCCCTGGTTCAAGGCCGAGATCGCCCGGGCCCGCGCGGCCACGGGCGCCAATTTCACGGCCTGTGACGTCAACATTCCAGTCGAGGTAAAGTGATGGACGCCGAAAACACCCTGATCATGGAGCTGGAAAGCGGCCCCGTGACGATCAAGCTGCGGCCCGACCTGGCGCCGAAGCACGTGGAACAGATCAAGTCGCTGGCCCGCGAGGGCTTCTACGACGGCGTGGTGTTCCACCGCGTGATCCCGGGCTTCATGGCCCAGGGCGGGGACCCCACCGGCACCGGCATGAGCGGTTCGTCGAAGCCGAACCTGCCGGCCGAGTTCAGCCGTGAGCCGCACGTGCGCGGCGTCTGCTCCATGGCCCGCACGGCCAACCCGAACTCGGCGAACAGCCAGTTCTTCATCTGCTTCGACGACGCCCGCTTCCTCGACGGCCAATACACCGTCTGGGGTGAGGTGACCGAGGGCATGGAGCATGTCGACGCCCTGCCGAAGGGCGAGCCGCCGCGCAGCCCCGGCAAGATCGTCTCCATGAAGGTCGCCGCGGACGCCTGAGGCGCGGCGTGGCGCCCCGGCTGAAGGTCTTCGTCACGTCGGACGGGCTCACGGAGGCGCGGCGTGGCGCCCCGGCTGAAGGTCTTCGTCACGTCGGACGGGCTCACGGACTACATCGTGGCCGTGAGCTCGAAGCCGAAGGCGCTGGCCGCCTGGGGCAGCCACCAGGATCTCTTCAAGGCGGGCCAGGCCCACCAAACGGACGAGCCCGATGTTGTGGCGGCGGCGCTGGCCCAGCCGGGCGAAGTGCTGCGCCGGCCCGCCGGCTCGCGCGCCGCGCTGGAGAAGCTCAAGCCCGTGGCCCGCAAGGCCCGGGCGTCGGCCCGGCCGATCGGGCCTGACAAGGCGCAGCTCCGCCGCATCGCCGCCGCGGAGGCGAAGCTGGCCGCGGCTGAGGCTGCTCACGCGAAGACCCTCGCCGATCTGGACGCGCGCCGCGCCGCGCTCGAGGCCCGGCATGCCGATGAGCTGGCCCGGTTGCGGGCGGCGCTCAGCGCGGCGAAGCGGGCGCCAGGGTGACGATCAGGGGGTAATGGTCCGAGCCTACGTTCGGGCCGCGCTCGACCTTGACCGTGGCCCAGCCGGGGCCGGCGTACACGTGGTCGATCGGGAGGACGGGCAGGGGCCAGTCCCGACCCATGACCCGGGCCGGCCAGGTCGGGATCGCCCGGTCGCGCCGGGTGAGGCCCAAGCCTTGATCCAGGCCTCGGAGCTGGGCCGACCAAGGCGTGGCGTTGAAGTCGCCGGTGAGGATCAGTCGATCCCGGGGCAGGGCGCGAACGGCGCGTTCCAGACCCCGCACCTGGGCCGGCGTCTCGGGCCAGGTCGGCCAGCCGACGTGGGTGGTGGCGACCTCCATCGGTCCATCGGGCCGGCGATAGGTGGCGTTCACGAAGGCAAGGTCGGCGTCGACCCGCGGCCGGTTCATGAGCGCATACTGTTCCGGGGTGAAGATGATCAGGTCACCGTGCGCCCCGGCGGTGCGCCAACCTGTGCGGCGCAGGATCAGGTCCCGCAAGTCATGGCGGGCCTCGGTGATCGTCACGACGTCTGGCTGCTGGGCGATCACCCAGTCGGCGATTCGGGCGATGTCGGCATTGGCCCGGCGGGCATTGATCTGGATGACCTTGATCTGGCCGGGCGCGTCGGTCGCAGCCACGGGACCCGTCTTGCGAACGAACTCGGGGATCACCAGCACGGCGCTCGCGCACAGCGCCGCTGCGCCGAATGCGAGGCTCGTGCGCCGGAACGGCAGGCGGGCCAGGATCGACAAAGCCAACACCCCGATCGCCGCCAGGCCGTAGAGCGGCGCGAAGTGGGCCCAGACGTCGAGCGTGTGGCTCTCGCGGCCGCCAAGAGACAGTCCCGCGCCGAGTGCGGCTGTCCCCGCGCCAAGCACCGCGCCCACGCCCAGCGTGCTGCGAACAATCCCCTGGCGCGCCGCCACCGAACCCCCGACCTTGACGTGGACGCGCCCACATGCGCTTCACCTCGCCCTTCATGAAGCTTGCCGACTTCGATTTCCACCTGCCCGACGAGCGGATCGCGCTCCGGCCCGCCAGCCCCCGAGATTCGGCGCGGCTGCTCCTGGTCCAGCCGGGAGCTCCGCTCGAGGACCTGCACGTTCGCGACCTGCCCGAATTGCTGCGGGCGGGGGACGTGCTGGTGGTCAACGACACGCGGGTCATTCCCGCCCGCCTGAAAGGCGTGCGCATTCGCGGAGAGAGCCGGATCGCCGTCGAGGCCACCCTGCACCAGCAGCGGGAGGGCCACGTGTGGACCGCCTTCATGCGGCCGGGGAAGAAACTCGCGCCCGGCGATCGGATCAGCTTCGGCGAGTCGTCGGACCGGGCGTGCCTGCTCGGAACTCTGGACGCCACGGTGAGGGAGAAGGGCGAGGGCGGCGAGGTCACCCTGGCGTTCGACCTCTCGGGCCCCGACCTCATGGCCGCCATCGCCGAGCGGGGGATGATGCCCCTGCCGCCCTACATCGCGGCCAAGCGGGGCGAGGATGCGCAGGACCGCGCCGACTACCAGACCGTCTATGCGGCTGAGGACGGGTCGGTCGCCGCGCCCACGGCAGGCCTGCATTTCACGCCCGAGTTGCTGGCGCGGCTCCAGGCGATGGGGGTGGGCTTCGAGCGGGTGACGCTGCACGTGGGGGCCGGCACCTTCCTGCCCGTGAAGACCGACGACATCGCCGAGCACCGGATGCACGCCGAATGGGGCGAGGTGGACGCGGAGACCGCTGAGCGCCTCAACGCGGCGCGGGCGGCGGGGGGACGGATCGTCTGCGTCGGCACCACCTCGCTGCGTCTTCTGGAAAGCGCCGCGGACCAGGATGGGACCATCCGGCCGTTCGCCGCGGAGACGGCCATCTTCATCACGCCGGGCTACCGTTTCCGCGCCGTGGACGGGCTGATGACCAACTTCCACCTGCCGAAGTCGACGCTGTTCATGCTGGTGTCCGCATTCGCGGGCTTCGAGACGATGAAGGCGGCCTACGCCCACGCCATCGCCGAGGGCTACCGCTTCTATTCCTATGGCGACGCGAGCCTGCTCTGGAGGGCGGCCTGATGGCGGCATTTCCGTTCACGGTGGCCGCGACCGATGGCCGGGCGCGAACCGGGGTGCTGTCGACCCCGCGGGGCGAGATCCGCACGCCCGCCTTCATGCCCGTGGGCACCGCAGGCACGGTGAAGGCGCTGACGGTGGAGCAGGTCGCCGCCACCGGGGCGGACATCATCCTCGGCAACACCTATCACCTGATGCTTCGGCCCACGGCCGAGCGGGTGCGCCGTCTCGGCGGGCTGCACCGGTTCATGCGCTGGGAGAAGCCGATCCTGACGGACAGCGGCGGCTTCCAGGTCATGTCGCTGTCCAAGATCTCCAAGGTCACGGAGGAGGCGGTGACCTTCCAGAGTCATCTGGATGGCAGCCGGCACGTGCTGTCGCCCGAGCGGTCGATGGAGATCCAGGCCGACCTCTTAGGGTCTGACATCGTCATGCAGCTGGACGAACTGGTCGCCCTGCCGGCGGACGAGGCGAGAGCGGCCGACGCCATGCGCCGCTCGGCCCGCTGGGGAGAGCGGTCGAAGGCCTATTTCGGCGCGCGTGACGCGCAGGCGCTGTTCGGCATCCAGCAGGGGGGCACCTGGGAGCACCTGCGGCGCGAATCGGCTGAGCGGATGGTCGAGACAGGTTTCGACGGCTACGCCATCGGCGGCCTGGCGGTGGGCGAGGGGCACGACGCCATGGTCGAGGTGCTGGACTTCGCTCCGGCCATGCTCCCCATCGACCGGCCGCGCTATCTGATGGGGGTGGGCAAGCCGATCGACATCGTCGAGGCGGTGTTCCGCGGCGTCGACATGTTCGACTGCGTGCTGCCGACCCGCTCGGGCCGCCACGGTCAGGCCTGGACATGGGACGGGCCGATCAACCTGAAGAACGCCCGCTTCGCCGAGGACGACAGTCCGCTGGACGCGACCAGCGAAGTCTCGGCCAGCCGCGACTATTCCAAGGCCTATCTGCACCACCTGGTGAAGGCGAACGAGATCCTCGGGCAGGTGCTGCTCTCTTGGCACAACCTCGCCTTCTTCCAGGCGCTGATGGCCGAGATGCGCGCGGCGATCGCCGAGGGGCGGATGTCGGCCTTCCGCGCCGAGTTCGCAGCCCGGCAGCGGCGCGACGCGCTCTAGCGGGTCGGGTACTTCGGGGAGAAGCGCCCGCCGGCCGCCCCAGGCGCGGCGGCCGGCTTCGCCGGCGCCAGTGCGGCCCGCTCATGCGACGGCGTCGCCGGCGGCATGCACCCTCGGGATTCGCCCAGTCCCTTGAGATAGGCGCGGCGGACGTTGCCTGCGATGATCGCCGACTGCACCAGCTTGTCGTGCGCCTCCGCGCCGGTCAGCTTGCGCACCCAGCCCCGAAACGGGATCGCGTCCGAGGCGAGGTCGGCCGCCGCGCCCAGCGCCGTCTGCTTGCCCCGATCCATGAGATTCTCGTCGCCAGGCGGGATGCGGTCGATGTCGGGGCCGAGCGCCTCGTCCAGCGGCCGGACCAGGGCGATGAGCTGGCTGCAACGCCACTTGGCCGGCGGACGCTTGTAGGGATCCGCGAGGGCGTCCAGCAGCACCTCCGGGATCTTGGCGCGGACGACGTTCAGATCGCGCAACGGGGCGGTGACCGCGCCCTGGACGCTCTCACGCTTCAACTGCTCGGACGTCTTGATCTGGTTGGCCGGATCGGGCGGCGGCGGGGGCGCGGGGCGGGTGGCGGATGTGGTCCGCGCGGCGGGCCCGGTCTGGGCGATGGCGTCGGCGCCCAGAGCCGTGGCCAGGGCGAAGGAGACAACCAGACGGAGAGCGATCCAGCGCATGCGGCGAGCATGGCGCCGACCTGTGGCGCTGTTAAGGCCGAGCCTGAAGATGCGGGCTTTCCCTTTGCCGCGGAGCCCTCTAGTTTCCGCGCCGCTTCGCCCAGAGCCCTCTTAACGGACGGCTGCTGCGACGAGGGCCGGTAGCTCAGTGGTAGAGCATTCGACTTTTAATCGAATGGTCCTGGGTTCGACCCCCAGCCGGCCTACCATTTTCGCCTGGAATAGGGTGCAGCACGCGCCCGAGTCCGGGCCGAAATGGGCGTTAGAGAATCCAAGAAATTTAGCGCGATCAGCGTCTTGTGGCGACACGCTGAGGCTTGGCGATCCGGTGTTCGAGCCCGTGAATCCAGCGCCACATCGGGGCGTGCACGGAGAGCAGGACGGCCACCACGGCGATCCTGAGGGGATCCTGGAAGCTCATCATGGCCAGCACCAGCAGCGCCAGCAGGGGCCAGGTCCAGAGGGCGTTAAGGTTAATGCGAGGCATGGGCGCATCAGGCGCCGTTTCCCGTCGGCTGACAAGGGGCGGGGTCTAGCCCGCGCAGCGCTCGGGGCGGGTGGCGTTCTCGATCACCGGCCCCTGGACGTTGGCTGGCAGCGGGCGCGCTGCCGTCATGGCCACGTGGACAGCCGCGGTGCGGCAGCGGGGGGCCTGAGCCTCGATCTGCAGGGTGAGCGGGCGGGCAGCATCGTCCCAGCGCAGCCGACAGCGCAGAACGCTGCCCTCAACGGCGGCGTCGAGGGCGCAGGGGCCCGCGTCGCGGGTGGCTCGCGCCGGGGCGACGCCGTTCTCGATCACGGGAGCGGCATGGGCCGCAGCCGGCAGGACGACCAGAAGGGCGATGATTCCGAACGCGCCGCGCATTCCCAGGGCCTCCTGCAACGGTGGCCGACAGGTTGCCACGAGTCGCTGCTGATCAGGCGAGCCGGCTGGCCACCGAGAGCACGTGCGCGGCCAGCCGTCGGGCGGCCGCGACGGGGGGCGCGATGAGTCGGCGGGCGGTGCTCGCCAGCGCGCGGAAGGGCGCCTCGCGGCGCGGGGGGGCGGCAGACGGCGGCGCCGCGGACGCTGGCGAAGGCGGTGTCTCCGTCGCCGTGGCGATCCGTTGCGTCGGCGCGCGCACCGAGTCCACGACCTCGGGCGTCACGAGGATGGCCAGCTCGCGACGGTCGTCCGCCACCTGGAGCGCCCGCAGCAACGACCCGACCACAGGGATCTCGCCGAGCCACGGCGGCCCGCGGGTCGCCCGCCGGCCGTAGTCCTCGAAGAGCCCGGCGATCAGATAGCTCTCGCCGTCGCCGAGGTCGGCGGTGGTGGCGGCCCGCCGCACGAGCAGAGCCGGCACGTTCACGTTCGCCACCCGCAGGCTCACCGCCGGGTCGACGCTGCTCAGCTGGGCGTCCAGTTCGAGGCGCACCAGGCCGTTGGGCTGGATGGTCGGGGTGAAGCGCAGGGCGGCGCCGTAGGGCTTGAACTCCAGCGTGAGCCCGCCGTTGGCGTCGGGCGTCGGGTAGGGGATCTCGCCCCCCGCGTGGAAGCTCGCGGGCTCGCCCGAGCGCGCGACGAGAGTGGGCTCGGCCATGATCTCCAGTTGGCCGCGCGTCTCGAGCGCGCGGAGACGGGCATTGAGCTGATAGTCGCCCGGCGTCAGGCGCAGCGTGGCCACGCCCATCGGCGGCTCGGCCCCCAGCGGCCCGCTGCCCAGCGCCAGCGATGCCTGGCCTGGCCGGTCAAGTTGGAGCTCTCCGCCGAGGTCGCGGAGGCCGCGCCGGCTGATCTCGAGGATGCGGACTCGGAGTCTCACCTGCGCGCCCCGGACTGTCAGGCGGGACAGGACGGCGTCGGGCGCGGCTCGACCAGCCAGGTCCTCGGCGATGGCCGCCACGCCGGGGCTGGAGACCTCGCCGTCGAGCATCACCCCGCCGGCGACCGGGGTCACGGTGATCCGTTCGTCGGGCAGCGCCTGCGTCAAGCTCTCCTGCAATCCCTCTGCGTCCGGGCCCACCTCGACGTCGACGGTCTGGGAGAGGCGGCCCTGCCGGTCGTAGACGAGAATGTTCGCAGCGCCGGGCTGGCGGCCGATCACATAGAGCGCGTCCTGGCCGGCGGACCCCACCTCGATCACTTCGGGTTGGCTGACGATCACCTTGCCGACGTCGCCGCTGGCGCGCAGGGCGAGAGTCTTGTCGAGCGGGGCATGGAGCCGGACGTTAGGCGCCGGTTCGCTGGCCAGCTCGTTCGCGTGGGCTGCGGCGAGCGGCGTCACCAGGCCGGCCGCCACGCACGCGAGCGCAGATCCCAACGCCTTCAGGCGCTTAGCCGAGAGGGTCCGGAGACCTGCGGCCAGGGCGCGACACCACTCCATGTGCGACCTGATGCCACAGAGGATCTGGTCGTATGCCTAACGAACGTGGTTTCGAAGCCGTGAACGAAGAACGCCGCCCCGAGGGGCGGCGCTGGTAGAGTCGGCCGGTCGGCGGGTCGATCAGTTCGACTGCGGCGCGGCGCCCGACTTGGCGAGGTAGGCGTCGAGCGCCTGGCGGGCCACGGTCTTGCAGCCGCTGGTCTCGGCCACACGGACGATGTCGTCCAGGGTGGTCAGGGTCTCGAGCGCCGGGCAGATGCCGCCGCGACGGGCCCCGAAGGTGCGGCCTTGCGGCGGCGGCTCGACGAGGGCGCGGAGCGTCTCGAAGCGAGCCGCGTCGGCCGCCGCGAGCTTGCCGCCCGGAATGGTCGCCCCAGCGGCGGCGCCGCGGACGGTGACCACCTCGCCGGTGGCGCGCATGAGCGTCAGGGTCTTGCCGGCGCCGAGCGCCACGCGGGCGCCGGCGTCATACGCCTGGCCCTTCTTGATGGCCGGATCGCTCGAGCTCACGACGATGTAGTCGCTGGCGGCGGCGACGCCGCCGAACGCGAGGGACAGAGCAACGCCGATCAGTAGCTTACGCATATTTGGTTCACCCCCATGAGGCGGTCAGGTTTCGATGGTGCGCAGGTCGTCCGAGTACCACATCGGCGCCGTGAACGGTATCTGAACCCGCTGCGTACAGCTTCATGTACGCGGCGTTTTGACGCGCAGACGCAGGATTCCGAACTTGGCGAGCCAGAGGAGTCCCCTTTCGAGAAAGGCCCGGCGCTCCGCGGGAACCTCTTCAAGGAGCGCGCCGACCGTGCGGGGACCGGCGGCCAGGTAGGCCATGAGCGCCTCGACCTCGTCTGACGAGGGCAGGCGGGCCGCCGGCTGGCGCACGGACGCGCGACCCAGCAGCTCGGTCGCCTCGCCCTCGGCCAGGGGTCGGTCGAGAGAGACCTCGTCGTCGGGGGCCAAGGCGGCCGTCGGATAGGCGGCGAACATCCGGAAGGGGTCGGGCCGGTAGGGATTCTCCCGCGGGGGCTGCTCGGCGGCGGCGGCCCGCCGCCTGGCGAGCTCGGCCCACAACGCCTGGTACTGCGGGATGACCACGCGCCAGTCGAACACGTCGTGGGCGCGGGCCCGGCCGGCCGCGCCCATGCGCCGGCGCAAGTCGGGATCGGCGAAGAGGGTGGCGAGCGCCTCGCCCGCGTCGCCGACGTCGACGGCGGTGAGCAGCGCGGCGCCGCCGGCGTAGGCCTCGTAGCCCATCACCCGCTGGGCGTACGCATAGGCTAGGTCGGCGCCCAGTCCGGGACGCGGCGTGAGCGTGCGGATGCGGAAGCCGTCGACGCCGTGGCGCACGGTGTCGCGATAGCCGTCCCAGTCGCTGACGACACAGGGAAGCCCCGCGGCCATCGCCTCCAGCGGGGTCAGGCCGAAGGTCTCCTGCACGTTGTCGGACAGCGAAAGGAAGACGTCCGCCACCGAGACGATCTCGTCGCGGGTGGTGGCGAGGGTGTCGGGCGCCTGCCGGATCCGCACGTCGGGGCAGAACGCCGTGGCGGCGGCGAGGAAGGCCTCTTCCTCCTCGACCTTGCGGGCCCCGCCGAACATGACCCAGTAGACCGGCTTTCCGAGCCTCCGGGCGGCCTCCTGCAATGCGAGCCCCATGGGACCGGGGTGCATCTTGGTCGTGACGCTGAAGCGGCCGAGGTGGAGCGCGACAGGGGCGTCGTCGGGGATGTTGAGGCGCGCTCGCCAGCGTTGGCGGGCCGCGGGGTCCTGGCGGAAATCTTCGGTGTGGACGCCGAGAGGAATGGTGACGAGCTGGGCGGGCGGGATGCGAGCCGCACCGAGTCGCTCGTGAAGGTAGCCGGCGACCCCTTCGAGCAGCGCCTCCACGGCGCGCCGGCCGGGCTCGGACGTGCAGACCAGCGCATCCCATGGCTCCACGGGCGCCAGCAGCAGCGCCGCGATCTCGTCCATGATGTAGGTCTCGGCGATCGTGTGGGTGACGCCGGTGAGGGACCAGCCATGGGCTCCGAAGGCGCGCCGGGCCCAGGCCTCGCCTTTCATCTCGGGGGTGGGGATGTAGAGCGCCCCGGCCTCGGCCAGGCGATGGCGGTCGCCCTTGCCCAGCCAGTTGATCGGGCGATCCACGGGGCCGAGGCGGTCGAGAAGCGCCTCCAACTCGGCCGGGTCCTGGTCGTAGGCGTTCCAGAAATGGAAACGGTCGACGTCAGCGTGCTTCAGGAACCCGCGGAGGAAGCCTTCGCCCGCGGAATTGCGCCCCATCGGCCGTGGGATCGAGGCGTCGTACGGCTCGGTGTTCAGTTGGATCGCGACGTTGGCCATGGCGGGTGGCGGCGTCCGCGACGGGACGCCGCCCTCAGTTCGCTGCCGTGCGGGCCGAGGCCGACGGCAGCGGCTTCGACCCGTCGCCGACGATGGTGAACGGCGCCCAGAAATAGGGATGCGAGAACTGCTCCGTCTGGATCAGCGCCCGCTGCGCCTGGCCCATCGCCTCCGCCTTGCTCGGCGCGCCGGACGAGAACATCCCGGTCATCAGCCGCACCGTGGCCACCGAGTCCACCGACCAGTGCGAGACGATCAGCGAGCGGCCGCCCGCATAGATGACCGCGCGGGTCAGGCCGCCGAGGGCTTCGCCGCCGCCCTGCATGCCCGTGGTCGTGGCGTCGCCGCCCGAGCCGCCGGTGTCGCAGGCCGACAGCACGACGAGGTCGGCGTCGAGCTTGAGGTCGAGGATCTCGCTGGCGTCCAGCAGGCCGTCCGAGCCTTCGGCGCCGACCGAGGTCATCAGCGCCGGCTCGGGCAGGCAGGCGGACGGCTGCGGCAGCAGGCCGTGGGTGGCGAAGTAGAGCACCTGGTAGTCGGACAGATCCTTCCGGTCCTTGACCGACTCGTCGGTGAACGCGGCGCCCGTGACGATCTGGCCGGGATCGGACGAGCCCATGCTGGCCGCCACCTGGCGCACCTCGTCGGCGGTGTCCGGCAGCGCCGGCATCTGCATCAGCGCCAGGCGCGTGTTCTCGCAGACGTTCGAGATGTCCCGGTTCGAGCGCAGGCTCACCGAACGGCGCAGCATCCCCGAATAGGCTCGCGGGTCGGACTTGGCCGGCGTCGTCGGATCGGCGAAGGCCAGGAACGGACGGGCGGCGCGGGACGGCGCAAAGGCGCGCGACTGCATGAAGCTGGCGGCCGAGAGTACGAGGGAGGAGTCGACCTTCGACCCGAGCCACGCCACCTGGCGATAGTCCGGATCCAGGCCGTCGCCCGCCTTGGCGAGCAGCGCCGATGGATCGGCGGTGACGAGCGTGGCGACGGGCAGGGAGATCAGCGAGCCGTCGGGTTCATAGACCAGCCGGCGGGCGGCCAGCACGTCGCCGGCCACCGGGCCGAAGAGCTTCTGGAACAGCTGATAGGAGCGGGCGACGTCGAACGGCGGCAGGCTGTCCTCGGCCTGGAATGGCCGGCGCAGGGCCACGACGGCCGCATTCGCGGCGCCGCGGTCGATGTCGATCACATAGGGCTTGGCCGCCGTCTGCGAGACCAGCATCCCATAGCCGCGGCCGCTGAGCAGCAGCACCTTCACATAGACCTCGTCCTTGCCGAGGGTCTTCTGGAGGTCGGCGAGGGAAGCCTGGGACGAGACCAGCTGTGCGTAGCGCGGATTGGCGGAGAGCAGCTGCGATTCCAGTCCGTCGGCCTGGGTCTGCAGGGCCTTCAGACGGGCTTCCAGCTCGTCGCGCTCCTGACCGGCATAGGCGTTGGCGGCCTGCAGGTTCGCCGCCTGGGCCTCGGCGGCGCGCAGCTCGCGGCGGGTGTCGTCCAGCGCCCGGACCAGGCCGGTGACCGCGCTGTCGCCCGAGGCCACGCGGGCCGCGAGCTTGGAGACGGTCTGGGCGGTGGCGTTGGAGACCACGCTGGCGGCGGCGTTGAAGAAGCGCGCGCGGTAGTCGTCGGCCCGCGCGGGGTCGGTCCCGATGCGCTTGATCAGCAGGTCGAAGTAGGGCGCCGCGTCGTCGGCCGACGCGCCCAGCGCGCCGCGCTGCTGCTGGAACAGCTCGAAGGCGCGAGCGTAGGTGGCGAGGGCGGCGTCCTCCTGGCCGGCGGCGATCTGCGCGCGGGCGAGGTCGAGCATCAGCCCGCCCTCGGTAGCCGTGCCGGCGTGGCGCAGACGAATGATCCGGACGGCGTTGGCGTATTTGGCCGCCGCCGCGCCGGCCTGTCCGGCTTCGAGGTCGAGCTCGGCGAGGTCGGCCTCGATGCGGGCGCGGAGCCAGACGTTCAGGGCGCCGCTGGCTTCGGCCGTCGTCAGCAGGCGCGCGGCGCGGTTCAGCGCCTCGCGCGCGCCGGCGATATCGTTCTGGGCGGCCAGGGACGAGCCCACCACCTCGAGCGCCTGGGCATCCTGGACCGTGAGGCGGTCGGCGACCGACACGCGGCTGCCGCCCATCACGTCCCGGCCGGCCGATCGCCGGTTGAGGGCGGCGGAGAGGTCGCTGGTGATCGCGAGGTCACCGGCGTCGGTCTTCACCACGCCGACGCCGCCGGCGGCGGCCAGACCGCGCTGGGCGCGGACCTGTTCGCTGGCGCGGAGCGCGGCCTGACCGGCCTGCACGGCCTCCGCGAAGCGGCCCGCGTTGCGCAGGTGGAGGGCGCGATAGGTCCTGGCCTGGGCCGAGAGCAGCGGGTCGTTCGCTGCGGCGACCTGGATGTCGGCGTCCCGGAAAAGGCGGTCGGCCTCGACGAAACGCCCGTTGTTCGAGACGTTCAGGGCGAGGTTGAGCATCGCCTCGGCCATTTCGGCGGGCGGCGCCCGGCGGGCTTCGGCGTCGGCGACCAGGGCCTGGAAGTCGGTCTCGGCCTGCTCGAAGCGCCATTCGTTGTTCTGGACGTAGGCACGGGCGCGGAGGCGGGCGGGGTCGGTGGCGGCGGCGGCCTGGGAACGGGCGAGGCCCCCGGCGGCGCCGCCGAAGTCGGCCGCGATCTCGGCGCTGGCGGCCGAGGTCTGCACGTCGGAGGCCGCCGGTGGCTTGATCGTCCCGGCCACAACCTTGAGGCCGGTCTCCAGAACGTCGGCGATCTGGGCCGGTCCCTCGGCCGTGTACACGCCCGCGCCCTTGCGCGCGGAATAGGCGAGGTAGGGCGCGGCGCCGCGGGCGCTGCGGCAGGCGCGGCGGCTGACGCCGGAGAGGGCCCCGACCGCCTGGGTCTTGGTGTCGGCGCACTGCGCGCGACCGGAGAGGGCGGTTTCCCACGCCCCGGCGTCGGCTCCCCTCTCGAAGACGTAGAGACGCCCGAGGCTGCCCTCCCACCCGCGGCAGCGGATGTTCCAGGCGCGCCGGCCGGCGCCCTGGACGACGGGGTCGTCGTAGTCGCGGACGGCCTGGCAGACGGCGCCCGACGCGGCGCTCTGGCCAAGGGGGATCAAGTCGGCGCGGGTCTGGGCGGTGGCCCCGTAGGGCGACGCGGCGAGGACGAGCAGGCTGCCCGCCGCGAGGATGATACGCTTGGCCATCATTGCTTCTGCCTACGCTGGCGCCAGATTTCTTCGCTACCGGCCCCGGTGACGACCGGGTCGGTGACGATCTCGTCGGGGTCGGGGGAGGCCACGCCCAGCAGAACCGGCGGGCTGGTCAGGCTCTCGGACGAGACCTGCGCAGCGGCCTCCTCATCGGACAGTTCCGATCCGCCCGGGCCGCCGGACGAGTTCGAGAGGGTGTCGCGCGCGACCAGCAGGCCCGCATTCATCTGGCCGGTGACGCCTTCCTGCGGCGCGGCGCTGACCGGCGCGCAGTTGGTGGTGCCCACGTCACAGCTGTTGAAGCGGTAGTTCGCTCCGTCCGGCCGGTTCACCGGCTGGCCCGACGTGTCCACGACCGTGAAGGTGACCGACGTACCGGCCGTAGTGCCGGTGACCACCTGGCCGCCCTGGCCCGAGAACGCGCCCCACAACTCTACCAGCCTCGGCGGGTCGATGATCAGTGCGGGATTGGACTGGCCGGTGAAGAAGACGCCGACGGCCTGGCCGCCGCCGAGGGCCGAGGTGTTCTGCTGGACGACCTTGCTGTCGGCCGAAACCTCCAGCTTGCCCGCCGAGACGAAGACCTTGTTGATCTCGTCGCCCGTGGGCAAGACGCCGACCGGCTTGCCGGCCGCGATGTCGATGTCCGAGATCGCGGCGCTCTGCACCAGGCCAATGAAGCGCTGCGAACCCATCAGGATGTCCTGGCGGGCCGCGAGGCGCACTTCGTCGAAGCTGCGGATGCCAGTGTAGGTCGCGCCGGTGAAGGTGGCGGCGCCGAGCCCGCCGGTCACCAGGATCGCGTTGGGCCGCCAGCCAAGGTCGCTGGCGTCGCCGATCCGCAGCACGCCGCCGCTGGCCGTCGGGGCGACGAGGCCCTGGACCGAGGCGGTGTTGGACGACCCCACCAGGAAGGCGACGTTAGGCGTGTTGGCCGGATTGACGGTCAGGTCCTGCAGGATCAGGTCGCCGCGCGTCCCGCCGGTGGTCGAGCCCGCATAGAACTTGAGCTGGCCCGCGATGCGGAGCTGGCCGAATTCCCCGTTGTCGAGCACGAAGCCCGACCCGCCGGCCGATCCGCCAACCCGCATCCCGCCACGGGATTCGATCTGCGCGTTGGCGGCGGTCACGGTCCCGGACAGATTGAGGTCGCCGGCGACGATCCTGAGTCCGCCGCCCGCGGAAGCCTGGCCGATACTGGCGGTCCCGGCGACGTCCAGAGTCAGGTTCCGCCCCGCGCTGAGCGGGGTGTTGGACGTGAAGTTTCCGAGTGAAGTAATTGATAGATCGCGCACAACCGGCGTAATCGTCGAGCCTAGGGACAGCGTCGAACCCTGGATGATGAGGTCTCGCCCTGTGCGATAGCTGGTGGTCGTCACCCCACCGGATAGCGCCCGGAGGGTCAGGTCCTCGCTCGCCGAGACGGCGCCGGCGGTGACTGTGGCGCCGATCAGCGACACCGAGCCGGCGTTGGCGGTCACGTCCGCCACCTTCAGCGCGCCGGCGGCGGTGACCGTGACGTTTCGCGTGGCGGTGAGGGCGCTCGTCAGCGTGAAATCGCCGGTCGTGCTGCCGACGGTGAGGTCACGGCCCGCGGTGACGTTCTCAAGGCGCACTGTCGGGGCCTTCAACGTCGCGTCGCGCGAGGCGATCACGGAGAACGTGCCAGGCGTTTCGCGCAGCACGTCGACGACAGCGTCCTGGCCGGCGCGGACGGTGACGGCTGTAGCGCCCGTCACGCCGCCCGTACCGAGCCCCAGCTTGGCGTCGAAGTCGGTGGATTCGACCCTGACCACGCGGCCGTTACCGGCGGCGTCGGGATTGCCCACGAACTCGATCTGCACCGTGTCGGACGCACCGCCGGTCAGGACGCCGGCGCCGAGCGAGGCGACGCCGTGAGTGGCGAGGACGAAGATGTCGTCGCCCGCGGTGGCCTCACCAACGATCGCATCGCCGCTGGTGGCGACCACGTAGAGGTCGCCTGAGGTGACGGCCTTGCCGATCTTGACGCTGGCGGCCTGGGCGAACAGGCGCGGAGCGTTGACCGTACCGATGTCGAGCGCGCCGCCGCGGAGGTTTGCGCTGACGCCGGCGTTGACCGTGTCGATCTTGGCCGAGGCGAGCTCCAGCGTGACGTTCTGCGGCGCCGAAAGGCTTATGACGCCGGCGACCGAAGAGATCCCGTCGCCCACCGTGATGTCGCGACCGGAGGTGACGGTGAGCTTGGTGGGCGCCGAGATCGCGTCGATCCTGACGTCCGTCTTTCCAGTGATCGATCCTTCGCGCATCACGCCGACGCCGGCCAGCAGGATATCGCCCTCGGTCGAGCGGGCGGTCAGCGCGCCGTTGGCGATTAGGCTGTTGGCCTCGACCTGGGTTCCCTGGACCGAGACGTCGCGGCTGGCGACGATGCGGCCGAGTTCGATGCTGGCGGTGGCCTGGATCTTCGCGTCCCGGCCAGCGCTGATCGACGAGATGGCGGTCGGATCGAACAGCGCCGAGACGAGGGCGCGGTCGAGGACGACGGATTCGAGCTGCGACGAGAGCCCGCCGCCGTTCAGGAAGCCGTTTCCGTTCCCGTTTCCGTTGCCGTTTCCATTCCCGTTGCCGTTGCCATTCCCGTTGCCGTTGTCCGTGGCGCACTGACCCAGCAGGCCGCAGGGATCCTCGTCCTCGGCCAGCGTCGTCGGATCCTTGGTCTCCTCCGGCGGGCGTAGCCACGGGCGGCCGAAGATTCGGCCGACGTTCTGAATCTGCAGGTCCCGGGAGGCCGAGCCCTTGTTCAGGTAGATGTCCGTCGCGGCCGCTCCCTCGACGGTGGGCGCTGCGGTCCGATTGGCGATCCCGCCGCCTCCGGACAGGATGATGTCGCCGCCGTCCGCCTTGGCGGCCTGGGCCGTGACCAGGCCTTCGAGGTTGATCACCGCGCTGCCGATCGCCGATTTGGAGACGGCCGCCAGGAACACCGCGTTCGCCCGGGTGTCGCCGCCGAGATCGATAGCGACCGCGCCGTCGGCGCCGTCGCTGGCGCTTGGGACGATGAAGTCGACCAGGTCGAAGTCGCCGCCCGTGCCGGGGGCCATGCGGATCTGGAAGTTCTTGGCCGAGCCGTAGAGGACACTGCCGTCGGTCGCGCTGACCAGCGCGTTGGCCCGGGTCGAGATGGTGGGCGCCATCATCGCGACCATGCCGCCGTGGGCGGTCACCTGGGCGTTGGACAGCACGAAGACCCGCGAGTTCGCCACCGCGTCGCCGCCGCTGAACGAGAACAGGTTGTTGGCGGGGTTGAGGAAGCTCGCGGCGTCGGGCGTCCCGATGGCCACCAGCAGGCTGCCCGCGTCGATCTGCGCGCCCTTGCCGAAGATGATGCTGTTCTGGGACGTGAACCAGACGTTGCCGCCGTATGCGCCGCCGACGCGCCCCTCGACGATCCCCTCGATCTTCGACGGGTTGAGACCCGTGATCCGGTTGAGGACGATCCAGTTCCGGGCGCTGAAGTTGAAGGCGACGGTCTCGTCCGGCTTGACGTCGAAGGTGGTCCAGCTGAGCACGGTGCGCGGCGCGTTCAGCGTCACGTTCATCCGCGAGTCGACGGTGCTGATGACCGGCGTGCCGCCGCCGGCGCTGACGTCGGCGATCCCCCCTGTCGGCAAGGCTAGCGCCGGCGCGGGCGTCAGCCAGTTGAGGCCACAGAGGGCCCCGCACAGGGCGGTGCGCGCGAAGAGGCGCAGGCGGCGCCCCGGGCTGCTCTCGGATTGGTCAAGCGGCGGCATGGCAGACGATTCCTTCCGCGTCACAGCAGGCTGGCCGTGAGCTGGATCAGCACACGGTCGCCAGGACGCCGGCCACCTGTCCGGGTGGCGTCGATCGGATGGGCGTAGGTCACTTCGAGATTGGCGCGGTTGAAGAGGCGGAAGACGACGCCCGCGCCGACGGACTTCAGCGTGCGGTCCTTCTGCACGCCCGAGGCGAGAGCGTTGTTGCTGGCGACATAGCCGGCATCGAAGAAACCATACGGGGCGGCGACCACCTTGGGATGCAGCTGGATCGGGCCATATCGAACTTCCGCCGCCCCCGAGACGCCCTTGTCGCCGAGCAGGGCGGCGGGGTCGTAGCCTCGGCCCACCGTCAGGCCGCCGAGGGAGATCTGCTCGTACGGCATGAGCGAGCTGCCGGAATACTGCGCCTGGCCGCGGATCATGCCCGTCAGCCGATCGGTGATGGCCATGTCCGCGCCGCCCTGCGCCCGCAGGACCCAGGCGTCCGGGTTGCCCAGCGCCCGCGTCAGGTCCGCATCGCCCTTGTCGCTGCCCCCCAGGATCGACAGGCCTCTCCGGATGCCGACCGAGCCGTTGAACAGCACGGGCCGCGCCGCGATCTCGGTGCGGTAGTCGCCGTCGGCGCGCGCATAGATTACGCGGAGCTGGTCGTGGCTGAGCACCCCTGCGCCGCCGGCGCGGGTCTTCTGGTCGATGACGTCCAGCCCGCCCGCCAGGGTCAGGTTCTGGTTGCGCGAGCGGATGTAGGGATAGGCAGCCTCGAGGTTGGCCACCAGCGACCGGCTCTTCAGGTCGAGCGGCTTCAGGAAGTCGCCAGGCCGGCTCTCGCCGTAGGTCAGGGACCCGCGACCCACCAGACCTTCGCCCCCGAAGCGCGCGGTCTCGGCGAGCTGCACCAGCCACTGCTCGTTCGAGTCCAGCGTATGGAAGGCGGTGAGGGCGGTGCTCTCGCCAAACTGCGTGTAGCCGGCGATCTCGCCCCGCACGAGGCCGCCCCAGCGGCCGACCTGCTTCGAGCCGGTGTTCTGGATGTTGGCGAAGACCTCGGGATCCTTGCGGACGACCGTCAGGTCGATGTCGACGGCGCCGCGTTCGGCGCTGGTGGATGGCCGCACCGCCGCGCGGACCTGAACGCCAGGCACGTCTGAGGCCAGCAGCAGGTAGCGCTGGGCCCGCGCCATGTCGAAGGGTTTCATCCCGCGCAGCTTTTCGGCGTAGCGCTCGATTATCGCCTGGCTTTCTCCCACGTCGCCGCGGACGCGGACGTTGACCACATGGGCCTCGATCACCTCCAGCACCAGCGCGCCGCCGGCAATGCGCTGCTCGGGGATTTCGACCCGCGCCAGGACGCCGGAATCGAACACGATGCGGGCGGCGCGGTCCCGGATCGCGCAGATCACGGACACTGGCTGGGGCTTGCCGACATAGTCGGCGTAGGCGGCGCGCAGGGTGTCGGCGTCGACCGCGGTGGCGCCCTTGAACGTCACCGAACTGAGGGTGACCTGAACGTCGGACGTCTCGAGTGGGCAGGGGCCGGGCGGTTCGGGCGCGAAGGCGCCGGCGGGCCGACGCGGCGGCGGGCGGGAGACGCGCGTGTTCGGATCGAGCTCGGCGGCCGTCGTGCCGGTGGACGGGGCCGGCTGCGCCCAGGAATTCTGGGGTGGCGTGAGCGCCGTAGTGGCGAAGGCAAGCATGGCCACGCGCGACCATAGGCATGCGCGTTGCGCGCCTTTCGGACGCCCAATCATTCTACTCCCCCCAAACCCAAGCCTGGTCGTATTACGCTTATGGGAACCTGTTGTTAAGTAGAGACTCCCGCTAGGCGAACGGCGATCACAGAGCGAGTGTCTCAGGGCGGAATTGGCGCAGGTCCGCCTTATTCGGACTACCGAAGCGGCTCTGGCGCCGCTAAGAGTGCGGTCGAGTGCGCCGGGGAGGGACCATGGGGGGAGCACGAGCGTCGCGAGTCGTCGGCGCGCTTTGCATCGCCGCGGCGACCGCCGTCGGCGTGATCGTCCTTGCAGGCGGCAGGGCCGCCAGCGCGGCCCCCGAGGCGGCGCCGCCCGCCGGCGTGCACCTGGGCGTGGCGTCCTGCGCCGGCTCGACCTGCCACAGCCGGCAGGTCGATTCGGGCGTGAACATCCGCCAGAACGAGCTCATCACCTGGCAGGATCCGGGCGTTTCCGGCGCGCACAGCCGCGCCTGGACGGTGCTGCGCAGCGCCCGGTCGCAGGCCATCGCCCGCAAGCTGGGGATCGGCGACGCATCGAGCGCCAAGGAATGCGTGGCGTGTCACTCCGACACCGTCGCGGCGAGCGCCGGCAAGCACCAGATCAGCGACGGTGTGGGCTGCGAGTCCTGCCATGGCGGCTCCAGCGGCTGGCTCGACAGCCACCGCACAGTCGCCGGTGGACGCCGTGACCTTCCGGCCGGAACGAGCCAGGCCGTGGCCGCGCACCAGGCGAACCTGGAACGGGGCCTCAAGCGGCTGGAGGACCCGAAGGTCCGCGCCGACGTCTGCCTCGACTGCCACTACGGCTCGTCGCGGCCGAACCAGTTCGTGACGCACGACATCATGGCGGCGGGCCACCCGCGCGTGTCGTTCGAGCTGGATCTGTTCTCCAGCCTTCAGAAACATTGGGACGTGGATCGCGACTACGTCGCCCGCAAGGTCTACGCCGACGGCGCCAAGACATGGGCTGTTGGCCAGGCGATGGCGGTCAAGCGGGCGGCCGGCCTCTATGCCAGCGGCGCGCGCAACATGGGCGCGTTCCCGGAGCTCTACTTCTTCGACTGCCACGCCTGCCACCGGGAGATTTCGGACGAGCCCAGCGCCCGGCCGAAATGGGAGGTCAATCCCGGACGCTTCCGCGCGTCGGGCCAGCCGCCGTTCAACGACGAGAACATGATCATGACCTCGGCCGCGGCGCGCGTTCTTGCGCCGGGGCTGGCCGCCCGGTTCGACGCAGACGCCAAAGCCTTCCACGAGGCGACGGCCCGCAGCGGTCCCGAGTCGCGGCAGGCCGCGGCGCGGCTGGCCGCCACGGCGGACCAGCTGGCGACCGCGTTCGCGGGGCGCTCCGAGGTCACGCCCGCCCAGGCGCACGCCATTCTCGACGCGGTGCTCGCTGGCGAAATCACCCGCCGCTACACGGACTACGCCGGCAGCGCGCAGGCGGTGATGGCGGCCGAAACCCTCGTGAATCACCTCGTGGCCCGGGGCGCCGACCGCGGCGCGGTGGACCGGAACATCCGGCCCAGCCTCAACGCCGCCTACGCCCAGGTGCGCGAGCCCAACAGCTACCGTCCCGAGGCCTTCCGTGCGTCACTGACGCGGGTGGCCCAGGCCGCAAGGTCCCTGAGATGAAGTTCGCGTCGCGTCTGGCCCTGTTCGGAGCCGCCCTGTCGCTCGCCGCCTGCGGAGGCGGCGGAGGCGGGGGAGGCGGCGGTACGGCGACGCCGCCGCCCCCCACCCCGGGCCCGGCCGCGCCGACCTACGCGCTGCCTGCCGCGGAGTCTCTGAGCGCGGCCGACGTGCAGAAGGTGCTGGCCCAGGCCATCGCCGAGGCGCGGGCCCGCAACCTGCCGGCCGTGATCGCGGTGACCGACCGGGTCGGCAACGTGCTGGCGGTCTACTCGATGGCCGGCGCGCGGACGACCGCGCGCGTTCCGCCGAGCCGGTCCGGCCAGAATTTCGACGTGCAGAACCTTGAGGTCCCGGCGGCGGGCGCGGCGATCGCCAAGGCTCTGACCGGCGCCTACCTGTCGTCGGGCGGCAACGCTTTCTCGAGCCGCACGGCCAGCCAGATCGTGCAGGAGCATTTCCCTCCGGCGCCTTCCACCGTGGGTCTGGAGAGCGGCCCGCTTTTCGGCGTGCAGTTCTCGTCACTTCCATGCTCGGACGTCACGACGCGCGTCGGCGCGTCGGTCACCGGGCCGCGGCGTTCGCCGCTCGGCCTATCGGCCGATCCCGGCGGCTTCCCGCTCTACAAGAACGGCGTCCTGGTCGGCGGGGTGGGTGTGATCGCCGACGGCGTCTACGGCCTCGACGCCAACATCCTCGATGTGGACGACGACGCCGACGAGGCCATCGCCTTCGCCGCGCAGAGCGGCTTCGATGCGCCCGCCGAGATCCGGGCCGAACGGGTCACCGTCGATGGCACGACCCTGCGCTTCAGCGACGCGACGACGGCCTCCCTGCGGGTGTCGCCGGCGAACGCGCCGGCCTTCGCCAGCCTGCCGGCGGGTACGGGCAGCTTCACGCCCGTCACCGGATACTACGCCGGAGGCGGCGCCCTGGCCGGTCAGGTCTACGGCACGGAGGCCTCGGGCCTGCGCCTGGCGACCACGGCCGAGTTCTCGAACGCCAGCGCCATGGTCCTGAGCAACGGCTCGGGCCAGAACCGCTTCCCAATCCGCGCCGGCACCGACGGCGGCGACGGCCTCACCCCGCTGACCGAAGCGGAGGTGCGGGCGATCCTGGAGGAAGCCTTCACGATCATGAGCCGGGCGCGGGCCCAGATCCGCCGCCCGCTGGACAGCCGCGCGCAGGTTTCGATCACGGTGGTCGACAGCCGCGGCCAGATCCTGGGTATCGTCCGTTCGCCCGACGCACCGGTGTTCGGCATCGACGTCTCGGCCCAGAAGGCCCGCTCGGCCAGCTTCTTCTCGGGAACGTTCGCCGCCGCCGAGCTGTCGGCCGATCCCAGTGCGGATGTCCGCGGCTTCGTGCAGAAGACCCGCGACTTCTTCGGGGACCCGGCAGCCCTGACCGGCAAGACGGCGATCGCGGCCCGCACCCTGGGCAACCTCGCACGTCCATACTTCCCCGACGGGGAGGTGACCCGTCCGAACGGCCCGTTCTCGCGGCCGATCGGACAATGGAGCCCGTTCTCCACGGGCCTGCAGTCGGCCCTCGTGTTCGGAAATCTCGGCCAGCACCTGGCGTTCGTGACCGGCGCCAGCGCCACCGACACCCCGCAGCGCTGCACCGCGCTGCCCGAGGTGGCTCCGGGCCAGAACCGCCTGCAGAACGGCATGCAGATCTTCCCGGGGGGCGTCCCGATCTACCGCGGCGGCCGGCTGGTCGGCGGGGTCGGCGTTTCTGGCGACGGGATCGACCAGGACGACATGATCTCCTTCCTCGGCCTCTACAACGGCGGCAATCGGGTGCAGAGCCTCTCGAACGCGGCGACGGCCATGCGGGCGGATCAGCTCCTTGTCGGGCCGGCCCCGGCGGTGCGGCTGCGTTACGTGGGCTGTCCGTTCGCTCCGTTCCTCGACACCAGCGACCAGAACGTCTGTCAGGGGAAGTAGGCGTGCGCTCGGCTCCCTTCCTCGCCTTCGCCGCGGCGGCCGCCTTCGGGGGACCGGCCCTGGCCGCGCAGGACCATGCCGCTGCGCCGGCTGCGCCCCCGGCCGTTCAGGCGCAGCCCGAAGCGCCGCCGCAGCCCGAAGCGCCGCCGCAGCCCGAAGGCGCGCCGCCGCCCGCAGACGAGCGGCCGCTCGAAGGCCGCAAGCGCCCGGGACATGTGGAAGCTCCGGTCCCGCCGCCCGTCGTTCAGGAGAATCCCGGCGCCGTCCGCGCCCCGCCGCCCGAGGCGTTCGACCCCGCGCAATCCATTCCGGTTCCGGACCGCTGGCGCCTCGCCGGCGCGCTGGGCGTCACCAAGCCGCGCTGGTTCGATCCCTACAACCAGAACCTCCTGAAGGGCGACATCCCGCTAAAGGGCGCCCACGACTGGTTCATCGCGGCCACGGCGATCTCGGACACGGTGATCGAACCGCGCAGCTTCCCGATCCCGGTGAGCGTGCAGACGACGTCACGCCCCGGCAGCCTGGACATCTTCGGCAAGGACACGAGCCTCGTCTTCGCCCAGACCGTGATCGCCGCGGCGTCGCTGGTGAAGGGCTCGACGGCCTACAAGCCGCCGGAACTCGAATTCCGCGTCGCGCTGGCTTACCAGCACAACTACGTGGACGTGCCCGAAAGGCGCGTTCTGTACGTGGAGCCCAGCCGCAAGACCAACCGCAGCGACTCCTTCATCGGGGTGCAGGAAGCCTTCGTCGACTACCACCTGCGCAACGTGTCCGAACGCTACGACTTCGACAGCGTGCGGGTGGGCATCCAGCCGTTCTCCAGCGAGTTCCGGGGCTTCCTCTTCCAGGACAATCAGCTCGGCGTTCGCTTCTTCGGCAATCGCGACAACAACCGGCTGCAGTACAACCTCGCGGCCTTCTGGCGGATCGAGAAGGACACCAACTCGGGCCTGAATGACATCGGCCAGGATCTGCGGAAGGACTACGTCTTCATCGGCTCGGTGTACCGCCAGGATCTGCCGTTCCCGGGGATCACCACCCAGCTCATGGTGGCGCACAACCGCAACCGGGAAGGCGATGAGATCTACGTCGACAAGAACGGTTTCCCGCAGCGACCGGCCTTGCTGGGCGACCTGCGCGGGCGGAACTACGACGTCACCTACCTGGGATACAGCACCGACGGCCGGCTTGGCCGGGTGAACCTGACCGCCTCGGCGTTCTATGCGTTCGGCGAGGACCGCAACAACACGTTCACCGGGCGCAAGGCCAAGATCCGCAGCTGGTTCCTGGCCGCCGAGCCGTCGATCGATTTCGACTGGACGCGCATCCGCCTCCAGGGCCTGTACGCCTCGGCCGACAAGAACCCCTACGACAACCGCGAGAAGGGTTTCGACGCCATCTTCGAGAACCCGCAGTTCGCAGGTTCCGACACTAGCTATTGGATTCGACAGACAATTCCGTTTGCGGGGGGCGGCCGCGTGATCGGCGTCAACGGGCGGAACGGAATCCTGAACAGCCTCCGATCCTCGAAGGAGGAGGGGCAGTCCAACTTCAACAATCCCGGCACTGTTCTGCTGGGCGGCGGCGCGGATTTCGACGTAACGCCCGAGCTGCGCGTCACCACCAACGTCAACCACCTGGCCTTCGCCGACACCTCGATCATCCAGGCGCTTCGCCAGGAGGGCTCGATTCCGAAGTCGCTGGGCTGGGACGCGTCGGTGTCGACGATCTGGCGTCCGCGGATGACCCAGAACATCGTGCTGCGCGCCTCGGCCGCGGCGTTCGACCCCGGCAAGGGGTTCAAGGACCTGTTCACCAACAGCCCGCGCAACAAGCGGTACTATTCCGTACTGCTGAACGCGGTTATTACCTTCTAGGGCCAAGATGCTGAAGTTTGGGGGAAAATGGCTGAGACTGGGCGCGCTGGCGGCGGTGACCGTGCTCGCGCCGCTCAGCCTGTCCGCCAGCGAGGCCGAGAAGCCGGTCAAGCGCGTCTATGCGCCGACGGCGCCGGCGCGCCTGGGCCTGTCGGACGCCGACGTCGATAAGTCGAGCGCCGGTTGCCTGACCTGCCACACCGACACCGACGCCAAGAGCATGCACGTGTCCCAGGCGGTGAAGCTGGGCTGCGCCGACTGCCACGGCGGCGACGCCGCGGTGCGGCTGCCGGCGGGCGTGACCCGCCAGGCCCCGCAGTACGCCGAGGCGCGCGACAAGGCGCACGTGCTGCCGAAATATCCGAAGAGCTGGCACTACCCCAGCTCGGCCAACCCCAAGGCCAGCTACACGCTGCTCAACAAGGAAAGCCCTGAGTTCATCCGCTTCGTGAACCCGTCGGACTACCGCGTGGCGCGGCAGGCCTGCGGCGCCTGCCACATGGAACTCATCGAGCGTGCCGAGCGATCGATGATGGCCACCGGTGTCATGCTGTGGGGCGGCGGCGCGTACAACAACGGCATCCTGCCGTTCAAGAACTACCTCCTGGGGGAGGCCTACACCCCGCATGGCGAACCGGCGCGGCTGCTGTCGCCGGGCAATCCCCCCGGCACGGTGACGCCGGAACAGGCCAAGCGCGGCGCCCTGCCGACGCTCTATCCTCTGCCGACGTGGCAGGTGGTGCCTCCGGGCGACATCTTCCGCGTGTTCGAACGCGGTGGCCGCAACATCAACACCCAGTTCGCCGAAGTGGGCCTGCCGAACGCCAACGGACAGCTCCAGCGTCTGGAGGAGCCGGGGCGTCCCGACATCCGTCAGTCGAACCGCGGCCCGGGCACCGGCCTGCGTGTGGCGATCCCGGTCCTGAACATCCACAAGACCCGCCTGAACGACCCCTTCACCTGGTTCATGGGCACCAATGACCAGCCGGGCGACTATCGCTCGTCGGGCTGCGCGGCGTGCCACGTGGTCTACGCCAACAACCGCCAGCCGCACGCCAGCCTGACCTACGCCCCGTTCGGCCGTGACGGACAGAGCGCGACGGTCGACCCGACCATCAGCAAGGAAGAGAGCGGCCACCCGATCAAGCACGCCTTCTCGCGAGCGATCCCGACGGCCCAGTGCATGAACTGCCACATGCACCAGCCGAACATGTTCGTGAACACCTACCTCGGCTACACCATGTGGGACTACGAGGCCGACGCCCCGTTCATGTGGCCGGAGAAGCAGAAGTATCCGACGAGCGAGGAGATCCGGAAGGTCCTGGACCGCAACCCCGAGGGCGCCTCGCCGCGCGGCCTGTGGGCGGACCTCGACTTCCTGCGCAACGTCTTCAGCCTGAACCCAAAGCTCAAGGACACCCAGTTCGCCGACTACCACGGCCACGGCTGGAACTTCCGCGCCATCTTCAAGCGCAACCGCGAGGGCGAGCTGCTCGACAAGGACGGGAAGGTCATCGCCAACGACGACCCGGAGAAGTTCCACAAGGCTGGCGCGCCCGAGTTCACCCCCGCGGGTCAGAACGCTCCCGGCAAGGCTGTCCACATGATGGACATCCACGCCGAGAAGGGGATGCAGTGCGCCGACTGCCACTTCAGCCAGGACAGCCACGGCTCGGGCCTCATCTATGGTGAGGTGGCCAACGCGGTCGAGATCCGCTGCAAGGACTGCCACGGCACCGCCTCAGCGTACCCGACGCTGCGTACCTCCGGCCCGGCTGCAGATCCGATGGGCAATGACCTGTCGCTGCTGCGGAACCCCGACGGCCAGCGCCGATTCGAATGGACGGAGCAGGACGGCCGCCGCGTGCTGATCCAGCGGTCGCTGCTTGATCCCAAGCTCGAATGGCGGATCAAGCTGACCAAGGACACGGTCGACCGCACCAGCCCCGACTTCAACGCCAAATCCGCTCGCGCCAAGCTGATGTCCAAGATCAGCGAGAACGGCCGTCCGTTCGCCTGGGGTCCGGGCGTGGCGCCCGCCGACCGGGCGCACAAGGACGAGGAGATGGAGTGCTTCGCCTGCCACACCTCGTGGACCACGGCGTGCGGTGGCTGCCACCTGCCCATCGAGGCCAACTGGAAGACCAAGGCCCACAAGTACGAGGGTGAGGAGACCCGCAACTACGCCACCTACAACCCGCAAGTGGCGCGCGATGAGATGTACCAGCTGGGCAAGCACCAGACGACGAAGGGGGCCACCATCGCCCCGGTTCGCTCGTCCTCGGCCCTCGTGCTGTCCTCCACCAACGTGAACCGCGAGCGGATCTACGTGCAGCAGCCGCCGATGGCCGCTTCGGGCTTCTCCAGCCAGGCTTTCGCGCCGCACTTCCCGCACACGGTGCGCACCACCGAGACCAAGACCTGCAGCGACTGCCACGTCTCGGCCGCGAACGACAACAACGCCATCATGGCCCAGCTCCTCCTGCTGGGGACCAACTACGTGAACTTCGTGGGGCAGAACGCCTGGGTCGGCGCCGGCGGCGGCATCCAGGCGACGCGGGTCTCGGAGTGGAGCGAACCTCAGGCGGTGATCGGCTCGTACCTGCACCGCTACGCCTATCCCGACTTCTACAAGCTGCACGTCGAGCAGAACCAGCGCGAGCTGAAGAACTGGGTTCGCGGCAAGCCGTTCGCCAAGGGCAAGGGCCTGTCGGGCGGCGAGGAAGACGGGAGCGAGGAGTTCTCGAACTTCGTGCACAAGACCGGCGGCGAGGCGCGCTGCCTGCAGCTGCGCGGCGAGTACCTGTACGTCGCCGAGGGCAAGGGCGGTTTCCGCGTCTATGACGCCGCCAGCGTCGCCAACAAGGCGGTCTCGCAGCGGGTGATCACCGCCCCGTTCTCGCCGCTGGGCCATGACACGGGCGTCTCGACGAAGAACGCCACCTGCATGGCTCTCGCCACCACCCAGCCCGTCTCGCCGCTGCGCAACGAGCGCATGCAGCAGATCAAGCTGAAGCACCCCGTGACCGGCGAGGAAGCCAGCCTCCTGGACATCAACCAGGAGCAGAAGTTCCACCCGATCTACTCCTACGCCGTCGTCACCGACGCGGAGGAGGGGCTGATCCTCGTCAACATCAACACGCTGGCCGACGGCGAGCCGCGCAACAACAAGCTGAAGCGCGCGGTGACCTGGAATGAGGGCGGGGTGCTGAAGGGCGCGCGGCACGTCACTCTTGGCGGTCATTACGCCTACATCGCGGCCGACGCCGGCCTGGTGGTGGTGGACCTCGACAATCCGCTGAAGCCGCGCCTGGTGACGACCGTCGCCCTGCCGGATCCGCGCGGCTCGGCCCTGCAGTTCCGCTACCTGTGGGTCACCACCGCGCGCGGTCTGGAAGTGCTGGATGTCACCAAGCTCGACCAGCCGAGGCTCATTCCCGAGGCGACGGTGCCGATCGCCAACGCCCGGAAGCTCTATGTGGCGCGGACCTACGCCTACGTGGCGGCCAAGTCGCAGGGCCTGGTGATCGTCAACGTCACCAACCCCGAGCGGCCGAAGCCCTACATGACCTTCGACGCCGGCGGCTTGCTGAACGACGCCGAGGACGTGATCGTCGCCTCGACGAACGCCTCGGCCTTCGCCTACGTCGCCGACGGCCGGAATGGGATGAAGGTGCTGCAGATCACCAGCCCGTCGACCCAGCCGAACTTCTACGGCTTCTCGCCCGCGCCGAAGCCCGAGCTGATCGCCTGGGCCCGGACTCCCGGTCCGGCCTACGCGCTGTCCAAGGGGCTGGACCGCGACCGTGCCGTGGACGAGAGCGGCTATCAGATGGCCATCTTCGGCCGCCTGGGCTCGCGGCCCTTCACGCGGCCCGAGATGGAACGGTTCTTCACCGACCAGTGGGGCCGTCCGTACCGGGTGATGGACGAGGTGGACATGAGCGCCTGGCTGGGCGTGCCGGTGAACCAGGCTCAGGCAGGGCGCTAGGACAGCGGCCCGGCGACGTAGGCGATCGTGCCCGGGCCCAGGCCGCGATCCCTTGTGTCCACCACCATGCCGCGCCGGACGTAGAACGCCTGGGCGCTCTGGTTCTCGACCTGGGTGCTTAGCCAGAAGGCGTCAGGCATCGCCCGTTGCGCGGCGTCGTACAGCGCAAGACCATGGCCGCGGCCCTGGACATGAGGCGTCACGACGGGGCGTGTCAGGCCCGTGGAACGCCAGCCGTCATACCAGACGTCGACCAGGGCCAGTTCATCGGCCGAGAGGCAGGGGCGGAGGCGCACGCCGGTCAGCCAAGCCGGCGGCCGGAGCGGCCGCAAGGCGAAGGGATCAGGCCGTCGCGGCCGGCTCTTCCGTGCGGGTGGTGTAGGCCGGGATCGGCACCGGCACACCCTTGAGGTCGATCTCGCCGACCGGCTCGACGGGGATCTCCTGCCTGGCGAGCTTGAGCGTGTCGCCCGAGAACAGGATGCGGGTGCCGAAGGTCTTGTTCGCGGCCTCCAGGCGGGCCGCGATCACCACCACCTCGCCATAGGCCGTGTAGTTGAACCGGCGCTCCCCGCCGAAGTTGCCGACGAGGCCGATACCCGACGACAGGCCCATGCGCGTGTAGCCGAACTTGATGCCCCGGGCGATCATCCGCTCGCGAATGTCGAGGCCGAAGGCGTCGATCTCGCGGGCGCAGGCGAGGGCGCGGTCGGCGTGGTCGGTCGAGGGCACGGGCGCGCCGAAGATCGCGATGATGCCGTCGCCGGTCATCTTGTCGATCATCGCCTCGTGCTTCCAAAGGATGTCGATCACCCCGTCGAAGTACTCGTTGATCACGCCCTCGAACGTCTCGAGATCGAGGGTGGCCACCAGGTTCGAGAAGTTCTCGAGGTCGGAGATCATCACGGTGATCTCGCGTTCTTCCGCGCCGATTTTCACCTGCTCGGCGCCGTCGACCATCCGGTCGATGACCTGCGGCGCGAGGTAGCGCTCGAGCGTCGATGAGTAGAACGCCCGCTGGTTCTGCAACTCAGCCGCAGCGAGGCGGCTCAGGATGAAGAACCCGAACGCGAAGCTGATGGCCGGGGCGGCCATGGGCACCATCGTCGCGCCATAGCGGTAGATCGCCCACGCGCCGAGCGTGTTGGCGGCGATCGCCAGCACCACGATCCCCGTGGAAACCCACCACCGCTGGGTCGAACGGCCCAGGAGCGCGCCGCCGAGGGCGGTCACGAACACCAGCACGGCGTCCCAGATGGGGCCCGGGTTCCGGATTCGGTCGCCGGCCATCATCTGCGACAGCGCGTGGACGTGCACCTCGACGCCGGGGGTGCCCTTGTAGTGGCCGGTGAGGAAGCGCAGCGGCGTGGTGTGCATGTCCTCGATCGGCGTGTCCGAGTCCTCGCCGGCGGACCGGGTGACGCGGCCGATGAAGGCGATCTTCCCCTTCAGCAGGGCGTCGGGAAGGAAGGGGACGAAGGCGGCCGAGTAGGAGGGGGCGATGGCGCCGGCGTTCTCGGCCGTGACCTTCGGGTCCGGTCGGCGGTAGCGGATGGCGAAGTTGCCGCGCGGCGGCTTCATGCCGACGGCGGCGACGCCGACCTCCGTCGCCAGGGCGTTCACGGCGCTGGGGCGCGGGTCATAGCGGCGGATCACGTCGTCGTAGTCCACGCCGATCAGGGCGCGCGCGTCGGCGTAGTGGAGCTTGGGCGCCACCGGGAAATCGACTCCGGGCTTCAGTTGCGGATCGACGACCGCCACGATCGGCGCCTTCGTGCCGGCGATGCGTTCCTGGAAGGCGTTGAACTCCTCTTCGGAGGCCCAGGTGTCGAGCAGGTAGTCGACGCCGATCGCCTTCACGCCCTTGGCGTCGAGCGCCGCCAAGAGGTCGCCCAGCCAGACCTTGTCGATCGGCGATAGGCAGTGGCAGGCGGACGAGTCACGCATGGCGTTCAGCGCCGTGTCGTCGATCTTGATGATCACGAAGTCGGGCTGCGCCGCCGGCGCGGCCGTGGCCAGGCGGAAGTCGTACGTCTGGTTCTCGATGTAGCGGATCGGCGTGGTGCGGTTCAGCGCCAGGGCGGCCACCGTCGCGGCGACCGCCACCAGGATCACGATCACAATGTCGGCCAGCGTCTTGCCGCCCGCGGTCCGCAGGTCGGCCACCAGCTGCAGGAGGCGGCCCATTGGCCCCTTGGATGTGCGTCCCGCCATCGGTCAGGCGAGCGTGCGGAAGGGGAAGTTGTAGTGCACGGCCGGAGCCCAGTCGCCGGCCAGGCAGACGTGTGTGGTCAGGTCCTTGCCGTTGGACATCAGCAACGCGTAGCCCGGCGGCTCCTCCACGAGGATCTCGCGGCCGTCGGGCACGTGCATGTCGACTTCGGTCAGGTCGAGCGTGAGCTGGATCGACGTGGCTGGCGCCGCCGACAGCGTGTGGCCGGCGAAGACGCCGTTGAACGCGCGGTGGATATGGCCGCACATCAGCACCTTCACCTGCTCGCGGCCGGTCAGGACCTCGCGCAGCTTCAGGATCCAGGGGGAATCCGGCTCTGGGTCCATCCATTGGATGCCGCTGAGGATCGGCGGATGGTGAAGGATGACCGCGGTGGGGCGATCGGGGGCCTCGTCGAGCGTGCGCGCCAGCCAAGCCGCACGGGTGTCGTCGAACTCGCCGTGATTCGGGCCGCCGAGGGTGTCGCAGACCACCATCCGCATGTCACCGAAATCGGCCGCGTACTGGACGAAGCCATTCTCGTCCGTCTGCGCCCCGGCGCCCGAGAAGACCTCCAGAAAGGGCTCGCGGGCGTCGTGGTTGCCCATGGCGTAGTAGATGGGGATCTCGCTCTCGGACATCAGCCGCTTGAGCTCGAGGTACTCCTCCAATTCGCCGCGATCGACCAGGTCGCCGCTGGCGATGATGGCCACCGGACGCGGGCGCAAGGCATGGATCGCCTTCATCACCTGACGCAGGCGATCCTCATTCCGCTTCTGATTGAGCGGATCCTTCTCCGTGGTCACATGGAGGTCGGTGATCTGTGCGATCGTCAACACCAAGCCGCCTCCCCAAGCAGCGCGCGCATCGTCCCGAGGTTAGTACGCACGCTCAGCGGCGACGGATGACGAGGTTGCGAATTTCCGTCATGTCTTCCATCGCGAAGCGGACTCCTTCGCGACCCAGCCCCGAATCTTTGACCCCACCGTAAGGCATGTTGTCGACGCGGTAACTCGGTACGTCGCCGATCACCACGCCGCCGACGTCCAGATGGTCCCAGGCCTCGAGCATCTTGTAGAGGTCGCGGGTGAAGACGCCGGTCTGCAGTCCAAACTTGGAGTCGTTCACCTCGGCGATCGCATCCTTGAAGTCGGTGTACTTCGACATGATCGCCACCGGGCCGAACGCCTCCTCGGCATAGAGGGCGGCCGTGCGGCTGACGCCTTCCAGCAGCGTAGCCTCCAGCATGGCGCCTTCGCGCTTGCCGCCGCAGAGCAGGGTGGCCCCGCCGTCCACCGCCTGCTGGATCCAGCTGTCGAGGCGGCGCGCCTCCTTCTCGTCGATCATCGGGCCGACGAAGGTGTCTTCTTTGTGCGGGTCGCCGGCGATCAGGGTCTTGGTCTTCGCGACGAGCCGTTCCTTCAGCTCGTCGTAGATGTCGGCGTGGATGATGATCCGCTGGACGCCGATGCAGCTCTGGCCCGACTGGTAGAAGGCCCCGAAGATGATGCGCTCGACCGCGTCGTCCAGGTCAGTGTCGGCATCGACAATCACCGCGGCGTTGCCACCCAGCTCCAGCACCACCTTCTTCTTGCCGGCCTTGGCCTTCAGGTCCCAGCCGACGCCGGGCGAACCGGTGAACGACAGGAGCTTCAGACGCTCGTCGGTGGTGAAGAGGTCGGCGCCGTCGCGTTGGGCCGGGAGGATCGAGAACGCCCCCTTGGGCAGGTCGGTCTCGGCCAGGATCTCGCCGATGATGATGGCGCCCAGCGGCGTGCGCGACGCTGGCTTCATCACGAACGGGCAGCCGACGGCGAGGGCCGGGGCGATCTTATGCGCCGCCAGGTTCAGCGGGAAGTTGAACGGGCTGATGAAGGAGCAGGGGCCGATCGGCACGCGCTTCCACATGCCCTGGTAGCCGCGGGCGCGGGGCGAAATGTCCAGAGGCTGGACCTCGCCGGTCATCCGCACGGACTCCTCGGCGGCGATACGGAAGGTGTCGATGAGGCGGGTGACCTCGCCGCGGGCGTCGCGGATCGGCTTCCCGGCCTCCACGCACAGCGCGTAGGCCAGCTCGTCGAACCGCTCCTGGAAGCGCTTCACGCAGTGCGCGAGGACCTCCTGGCGCGCATAGGCCGGCATCCTGGCCATGGGCTCGGCGGCCTCGACGGTGGCGGCGATCCCGGCGTCGATGATCGCCGCATTGGCCAGGGCCACGCGGGTGGCCACCTTGCCGGTGTACTTGTCCGTCACCTCGAGATCGAGGTTCGGGGTCTGGGCCTCGTTGGCGAGGTACAGGGGATAGGAGTCGCGTAAGCCGGCCATGTCCGTGGTCCTTGAGGCCGCCTAGAGGGCCGCGCTCAACTCCTTGATCTGGCGATTCAGAATGAGGTCGTTGTCGGAATAGTCCACCGGGCAGTCGATCAGGTGGACGCCCGGGGTGTCGAGACATTCGCGCAGCAGCTTGGGCAGGTGCGCGGCGCTCTCGACGCGGTGGCCCTTGGCGCCGTAGCTCTCGGCGTACTTCACGAAGTCGGGGTTGTTGTAGGTGAGCCCCCAGTCCTTGAAGCCCATGTTGGCCTGCTTCCAGCGGATCATGCCGTAGCTGCCGTCGTTGAGGATCAGGACCGTGATGTTCAGCTTCAGGCGGACTGCGGTCTCCAGCTCCTGGCTGTTCATCATGAAGCCGCCGTCGCCGCAGATCGCCATGACCTTGCGGTCCGGATAGACCATGTTCGAAGCCATGGCCGACGGCAGGCCCGCGCCCATGGTCGCCAGGGCGTTGTCGAGCAGCACCGTATTCGGCATCCGCGCCGCATAGTTGCGCGCGAACCAGATCTTATAGACGCCGTTGTCGAGGCAGATGATGCCGTCCGAGGGCATCGCCTCGCGGATCTGCGCCACCAGGTACTGCGGATAGATCGGGAAGCGCTGGTCGCCGACCTGCTTGCCGGTGTGCTCCACCTCCGCGGCGCGGGCCTTCATCATCGTCGAGAAGTCCCAGCCGGCCTGCGGGAGGATGTCCTCCTTGAGCTGCCAGATGGCGTTGCCGATGTCGCCGATCACCTCGTACTGCGGGAAGTAGACCGGATCGACCTCGGCCGAGCGGAAGTTGATGTGGATCACCTCGGCGCCGCCGCGCTGCATGAAGAACGGCGGCTTTTCGATCACGTCGTGGCCGACGTTGATGATCAGGTCGGCCGCGCCGATGGCCCGGTGCACGAAGTCGCCGGCCGAGAGGGCCGCGCAGCCCACGAACTTGGGATTGGTCTCATCGACCACGCCCTTGCCGAGCTGGGTCGACACGAACGGGATGCCGGTCTTCTCGATGAACTGGGTCAGCATCCGGCTGGTCATGGTGCGGTTGGCGCCGGCGCCGATGACCAGGATCGGCGACTTGGCCTGCTCGATGCGCTTGGCCGCGGTGCGGATCGACTTCTCGTCGGCGACCGGGCGGCGCGCGTTGCTCTTGGGCAGGGGCGTGGATTCGGTTTGCTCGTCCGCGACGTCCTCGGGGAATTCGAGGTGCACGGCGCCCGGCTTCTCTTCCTGCGCCAGGCGGAAGGCCTCGCGGATCCGGCTCGGGATGTTGTCGGCCGACGCCAGCTGGTGCGTGTACTTCGTGATCGGCTTCATCATGTCGACCACGTCGAGGATCTGGAACCGACCCTGCTTGGACTTCTTGATGGGCTTCTGGCCGGTGACCATCATCATCGGCATGCCGCCGAGGGTAGCGTAGGCCGCTGCGGTCACGAAGTTGGTCGCCCCTGGACCCAGGGTGGCGACGCACACGCCTGCCTTGCCGGTGTGCCGACCATAGGTGGCGGCCATGAAGCCCGCGCCCTGCTCGTGGCGAGTCAGGATCAGCTTGATCTTCTTGGAACGGCTCAGGCTGTCCAGGAAGTCGAGGTTCTCTTCGCCCGGAACCCCGAAGACGTGTTCCACGCCTTCCTCTTCCAGACACTGCACAAACAGATCAGACGCCTTGGTCATCTTAGCCCCCATCCCACGGGGGGAGTTGTCGCAAATTCCGGCGACTTGTGAAGGGCGAAAGTCAGGTCGTCGCGAATGCGTCCGCAAATGAAGTTAGACCGTAGGGAATTCGGAGCTTAGCTTCATCATCGAGCGTCCGGCGCACGCCAGCGCCGCGCGAATGGGGGAATACATGGCGGTCAGTGACCACGTCGATCTGAACGGCTTCATCGAAGGTGTGAAGCGTCGAAACCCGGGACAGCCCGAGTTCGTCCAGGCGGTTCAGGAAGTCGCCGAAGACATCTTCGACTTCATCCAGGACAAGGAAGAATACCACAAGGCCCAGATCCTTCGGCGGATCGCCGAGCCGGACCGGGTCATCAGCTTCCGCGTCTGCTGGGAAGACGACAAGGGCAACATCCGCGTGCAGCGGGCCTGGCGCGTCCAGAACAACAACGCCATCGGCCCCTACAAGGGCGGTATCCGCTTCCACCCCTCGGTGACCGAGAGCGTCCTGAAGTTCCTGGCTTTCGAGCAGACCTTCAAGAACGCCCTGACCGGCCTGCCCATGGGCGGCGGCAAGGGCGGGTCGAACTTCAACCCGAAGGGCAAGTCCGACAACGAGGTCATGCGCTTCTGCCAGAGCCTGATGATCGAGCTGTACCGTCACGTCGGCGCCGACGTCGACGTGCCGGCCGGCGACATCGGCGTGGGCGCGCGCGAGATCGGCTACATGTTCGGCCAGTACAAGCGCATCACCAATCACTTCACCGGCGTGCTGACCGGAAAGGGCCTGGAGTACGGCGGCAGCTTGATCCGCACCGAGGCCACCGGCTACGGCGCGACCTACTTCCTGCAGAACATGCTGAAGACTCAGGGCAAGGCCATCGATGGCCACAGCGTGGTGATCTCCGGCTCGGGCAACGTCGCCACCCATGCGGCTGAGAAGTGCCACCAGCTGGGCGGCAAGGTGCTGACGCTGTCGGATTCCGAGGGGTTCATCTACGACCCCGAGGGCATGACCCAGGAGAAGATCGACTGGGTCAAGGAACTGAAGACGAAGCGCCGCGGGCGGATCAGCGAATACGCCAAGGAATTCAAGGGATCAGAGTTCCATGCTGGCAAGACGCCTTGGGGCGTGAAGTGCGACCTTGCGCTGCCGTGTGCGACCCAGAACGAACTTCTGGGACCCGACGCCGAGACGCTGCTGGCCAATGGCTGCATCGCGGTCTCCGAGGGCGCCAACATGCCGACCAACCTGGACGGCGTGCACAAGTTCAAGGCCGCGGGGATCCTCTTCGCGCCGGGCAAGGCGGCGAACGCCGGTGGCGTGGCGGTGTCCGGCCTCGAGATGAGCCAGAACTCGGCCCGCATCTCGTGGAAGGAAGAAGAGCTCCAGCGCCTGCTGCTCGACATCATGCAGGGCATCCACGACCGATGCGTCGAGTACGGCACGAAGCCCGGCGGCGGCGTCGACTATGTGAAGGGCGCCAATATCGCCGGCTTCAAGAAGGTGGCCGACGCGATGTTGGCCTACGGCGTGGTCTGATCCTTCCGACCAGGTCCTGAGACGGCGACGGCCGCTTCGCGTGCGCGAGCGGCCGTTTTCTTTGGTGCGGGCGCACGCTCTTGACGAAGGGGCGGGCTGAACCAACCTGAAGTTTCAGTGACCGGCAGGGGCGATGCGATGACGTTCTGGGGTGCGGCGCGGGATTGCTATCGCTGGTCGGCAGGGCTGCTGTTGGCGGCGCCGCTGCTCACGGCCCTGATCGTCGGGCTGGAGGGGCTGCAGCACCTCGTCGAATGGCGGACGGGGATGTACGTCAGCCTCGCCGCGGCCAAGGCGGCCGAGCATGACCCCGCCCGGATGGCGGCCGGCGTGGCGAAGATCGCCTGGCTGCTCCTGCTCCATTACTGGGTGGCGCGCTTCATCGTCTCCGGCGGCTCCGCCCGGGCCACCTTCGCCAGGGATCCAGTCGCGGCGCGCAAGTTCGCGATCTATTTCGTGTTCGCCCTGGCGCTGGCCGTGGCGCAGCTCTGGCTGCCGGTGTGGATGCAGGCGGCCGGCGCATCGCGGGGTCAGATCGCTGCGGTGATGATCGGCGGGATGTTGGGCGGACTCCCGCTCGGTGTGGCGCTCGCGCCCTGGTCGGCCGGCGCGGCGATCGGGGATTCCACCGCTGGTCCCGCCATGGCGCTTCGCCGCGCGTGGGGCAGCGTCTGGTGGGGCATCGGCCTGACCCTGGTCGTGATCCTGCCGGTGATGGCCGCTCACTATGTGCTGGCCCTGACGCCGATCGGCCGACCGCCCGTCATCGCCGGGACGTTGCTGGCGGTAGACGCCGTGCTGGTCGGGTTCCTCGGCGTGCTCGTCAACGCCGTGCCCGTGTTGATCGCCATGCGCATGGCCACCCGCCGGGGAGAGCCGCTCCGCCTTTCGTCGGCGACCGTCCTTACGCCGGCGCCCGACGCCGCATAGCGCCGCCTAGCGGCTCGCGACCTTCGTCCACTGCAAGGTCTTCAGGGGCGGATGTCCCGGCGCCGGTGTCGCCTGGCCCGGCGTGTGGAAGGCATGGCAGGTGGTGCAGTCGGCGTCGTCCGCCGCCGCAATCTGGGCCGTCGTCTTGCCGTGGCAGGTCGCGCATTTGGCGATGTCGGGGACCAGCACGTCCTCGGTCTTGCCCGAGGTCTTGGCCGCATGGCAGTCGGCGCATGCGAAGCCGCCCTTCTTGGACGTCCCCGGTCCGCCATGCTCGGGCACGCTGTGGTCGAAGCCGCCCTTGGGCAGGTAGCGTTGAGTCAGGCTCACCGGGGCCATGCGGACCGTGTCGCCCTCCCAGGTGATGGCGTGGCAGTCGTAGCACGCGCCGCCGGGCGAGAAGGCCGCGCGGTAGGCGCTGGCGCCGGTGGCCTGGTAGATCGAGGCGCGCAGGATCCGCGGGCGGGCGCGCTCGGCTCCAGGGGCGATCAGCGTGCGGCCGGCCAGGGTGTCGACCACCTTTTGGAGCTCGCCGTGCGGCAGGTACTTCAGCTCGCCGCCTTCGCGGGTGAAGGCGAGGGAGTGACAGGTCCCGCAATCGCGCTCCATCTCGATCGGCTTGAACGCCTTGCCGCCGGCGTCGGGGCGGTGGCAGGAGGCGCATTCCAGCGCTGCGCCGTAGCCGCGACCCTTGCCCAGTTCGATGGCCTGCCGGGCCACCCCGCCCAGCGGGTTCATGTGCAGGTCGTGCGGGAAGGTCAGACCGTTGCGCTCCTTCGGCGCCTGGGCCGAGGTGAGGGCGAGCCGCTGGAACTTCGGCTTCGGCCCGGCCTCGCTGACGATCATCGCCTTGAACGGCGAGTGCTCGAAGGTCGGGAACTGCTTGTCGGGCGTGTTGGCCAGGGTCGTGGACTTCAGTCGCTTCGACAGGTCGGCGTGGCAGCTCTCGCACTCATGCACCACGGCCAGCTTGGGCTTGTCGCTCAAGGGCGCATGGGGGTCGGTTCCCTTGCCGGCCGGCGTGTGCTCGACGTGGCAGCTCGCGCAGCGGTCGGTCGGGTGGCCCAGCAGCGTCTGGGCGTAGAAGCCGATGGCGCCCAGGCCCTTGGGCGGTGGCGTCCCGTCGCTGAGCCGCTCGCGCGGGGCGTGGTCGGCGACCAGCAGCGGACGGAACGGACTGCCCAGTTCCCGCGACCGGGCGAGGGCCTTATCGGCCTTGTCCGCGCTGATGTCGTGGCAGCTCTGGCAGGCGTTGTCGCGCACCGCCACGAAGGCGTTGGCGTGGCAGGCCTTGCAGTCATCCTGAAGGAAGGCGTGGGACGTCGAAAGCGCGCCCGCCTGCCACTGCTTCTGGGGGTTGATGAGCAGGTTCGAACCGGACAACACGGCGATCATCGGCAGGAGCAGGCACAGCACGAAGATGCCGCCGCCCAGGATCCACGCCATGCGCCGGCGGCCGAACACCTTCGCCTTCAGCGAGAAGTCGCTGGGGGACATGTGGTGGTCGTCGTCTTCGCGGGTGACGATCACCAGGGCGTCGTCGTCGGGCGCGGGGCCGAAGGCGAGGGTGTACGAGCCGAAGACAACCTCGGGACTCGCCGAGACGTCGAGGTCGGCGCCCTGCACGTCGCGGTCGCCCACGCGGAAGGGCAGGCCGCTGACGGACTCGATGCGGATTCGGCCCGGGCCGCTGAACCGCATTCTGGCATGGGCCAGGTCGACCGAAAGGTCGGCAAGGACGATGTCGTTGCTCTCGGCGCGGCCGATCGTGGCTTCGCCGCCCGTCACCGAGCGGTCGCGGATGATCGGGTCGCCGCCGCCGGCGCGCTGGGTGATCAGCCTGAGATGGAATTCCTGGGCCACCGGCTCACCAGTACGTGAAGACGCTGATGATGTGCGCCACCAGGGCCGCCAGCAGGGCGAAGGTGGCCGGGATGTGCACGAAGAGCCATCCCTCGAGCATGGCGGTGATCTGCATCTGGCGCCGGGCCTTGGTCAGCACCGCGTCCTTCTGGGTCATCACCTGTTCGATCTTGTTGAGCGCCTCGGCCTGGCGGGCGTCCTGCGGCCGGGTCAGGGCGCGGACCTGTGCCAGGGCCCGCTTGTTGGCGCAGTGGCGATAGTCGTTCGTCAGGCGCGTCCAGAACCCCCCGCCCATCTCGGTCTCCTCGACCGACAGCCGGACCACCTGCGCGGCGGCGCGATCGAGGGGCTGGGCCAGGTCGGCGAGCTGGCGGTCCAGGCTCTCGACCGACTCGATCATCTGCTTGCGCGTGGTCTCGCCGCGATTGCCGTGCAGCCGCTCCGGCAGGGTGGCATAGGCCCAGATGCCCAGGGCGCCCGAGGCGATCACCAACATCATGAGGCCGTAGGCGAGGGTGTGGACGTTCCAGCCGAACTGGAAGCCGGTGTGCAAGGTGGCCAGGACCGTCAGCGACAGGCCGAGGTATACGTGGGCCGACACCCAGGCCTTCAGCGAATAGTGTCCGGCGGTGATCACGCGCTTGCGGATGCCGAGGCAGGACAGCCAGACGATCAGGCCGGCGCTGGCGGTTCCCAGCAGATAGCCCAGCCAGCTTCCGCCGCTGGGCGGCTCGTCCAGACGCGCGGCGACCACGAAATAAACGCCGACCGCCACGACGCTCAGCGCGGTGGCGATCTGGGCCCAGAGGAAGCCCTTGTAGGCGAGGAAGCCCTCGTGGGTCCTCTGCCGTACGCGCTCGGTATGTCCTGCAGTATCCGTCATCGGCCGGCGCGCCCTCCCGCGCCCAGCACGGCGGACCCCGAGCCGACGATCGCGATCACGACGATCTTCGCCATTCCAGACGCCCCAACTCCCGGCCGCTAGGCCGCGCCCCCCGGCGCCGTCCCCAACCGGCGCCGTCTGCTCTCCCGCCGATCCGCTAACACGGGTCGCCCCGGCGAGGGGAGCATAAAGTGTAGGTCCGTGGACGCCAGACCCTCCCGCCGCCCTTAGCCGCGGTCGATCCGAGCGACCGACAGGAAGGCGTCCGGCGTCACGCGGATGGCCGCGCCCGTGGGACAGGCGCGCACGCAGGCCGGACCGCCCGGCTTGCCCGAGCACATGTCGCACTTGATCGCCAGCTTTGGCGACTCGCCGCCTTCGGACTTCGCCGCCTTCTTGCGCCATTCGTACGACGGCTGGCCGGGGCCGGGGCCCTTGCCGAACAGCATCCACTCCCACAGCGGCGGCTTCTTCGGCGGCGGCTTGTCCATCTGGATCACGCCATAGGGGCAGGCCCGCTGGCAGTTGCCGCAGCCGATGCAGGTGTCCGAGATGAACACTTCCCCGTCGGGCCCGCGGCGGATCGCGTTCGGCGGGCAGTCGCTCATGCAGTGCGGATGCTCGCAGTGCCGGCACGAGGTCGGCACGTGGATGTTGGCGAAGGTGGTGCCTGCCTCGCGGTTCAGCCGCGACAGGCCGTCGTGGCTGTCGGCGCAGGCCTTCTCGCAGTTGTCGCAGCCGACGCAGAGGCTCTCGTCGATCAGCAGCACGTCGGTCGCCTCACCGATCCCCTGCTTGATCAGGAAGTTCGCCACCGAGGAGTACATGTCGACGGCGCCGCCGAATTCCTCTTTCTGGCTCTCGATGAACTCGTTGATCTCCTTGCGGGCGCGCATCTCGTCCTGCATCCGCTTGGCGAGTTCCGGCTTGCGCGCCAGCAGCTTGCGGAACGGCTCGGCCGGCAGCTTGACCACCGTCGAGCGGATCGCGGCCTTGACCGTGGCGACGCGCGGCGCCCGTTCGATCATCGCCATCTCGCCCGAGTAGGAACCGGCGGGCACGTAAGACATGAACACCGGTTTCCCGCCGAGGTTCTTCTCCACGATCATCGAGCCGGAGCGGATGATGTAGAGGTCGTCCGAGACGTCGCCCTCGTTGATGATCGCCTGTCCGGGGCGGACCTCCATCACCTCGGCGCCGGCGAGCACCTCCTGGATGTCGGCTGGCGTGAGGCCCGACTTGAAGATCTGCAGCACCTGCCGTTCGCTGGTGATGCGGTTCACGGTCTCGCGCGCCTCAGGCACCTGGGCCATCAGCTTCAGGGCCGCCATGCGGGGGATTTCGACGCAGATCGTAGGCTCGGCCGCGCGGATGGTGGCGCCGCGCTTGCGGCCCGAGATCAGGCCGACCTCGCCGAAGATGGAGCCCTTGCCGATGGGCACCGTGATGTTCGGGTTGGACGGGTCCACCTCGACCTTCACCGAGCCCGAGGCGATGCCGAACAGCGAAGAACCCGGCGCGTTGCGGATGAAGATCGCCTCGTCCGCCTTGTAGGCCCGTACGTCGGAGTCGAGCAGGAATTCACGCATCTGCAGCGGCGACAGGCCGTTCAGGATCTCGACGTTCGCCCGAAGGAATTCCAGCCATTCCGAGACCTTGCGGTTTCCGGGCAGGCCCGCCAGCTTCTCCTTGAGCAGCGGTTCGTCGGCGGGCTCCAGGTCGGTGACGCCCATGATGAACTCGACGACGTCATAGCCCTGGTTCATGCAGTGCTTGATCAGCGGGTAGCCCGCGAGGGCGCCGATCACGTAGATGCCGGGCTTGGTGGTCTCGAAAGTGGGCGACAGCGTCGGGAAGGCGCTGGGAGAATCGCTCGCGAAGGCGATCCCGCAGCTTTCGACGAACTTGCGCGGCGGCGAGGCGCCCATGCGGGCGATGATGCGGTCGCAACGGTACCGCGACGAGCCCTGGGGCGTGTCGACCGTGATCCAGCCCGGTTCGATCAGGCTGGGGGTGGTCTCGGTCATCACCGCGATTCGGCCGGCGTCCCGGGCGGCCATCAGGTTGTCGACGTTGGCCTTCTTGGCGCGGGCGAAGTCGGCCGAGCGGTTCAGGATGGTGACGGTGTTGCCCTGGCCGGCGTCGGCGGCCAGGCCCAGGGCGTTCTCGATGCCGGCGTCGCCCGAGCCGACGACGAAGACATGCTCGTCGGTGTACTCGCCCGGATCGTCGAGCTGGTACTGGACATGGGGCAGGGCGGCGCCGTCGCAGCGCATCAGGTTGGGGTTGCCCTGGGTGCCGATGGCGAGAATCACGTTCTCGGCCTTGATCGCCTCGCCCTTGGTCAGCTCGATCGTGAAGGCGCCCTGTTCGCCGGTGATGGCCTTCACGTCGGCGTTGAACCGTACGTTCACGCCGGCCGCCTTCACGTCGGCGTTCCACTGGTCGAGGATCTTCTCGCGCTTGCCGGCGTCGAACTCGCAGTCCGAGCGCAGCACCAGCACGGACGGCGTGGCCATCACGTGCTTGCCCTTCTGGTAGCGGAAGATCGTGTCCGACAGGTGGTCCGTCTTCTCCAGCAGGACGTGGCTGACGCCTTTCCTGGCCGCGTGGGCGGCGGCGCTCATCCCGGCTGGACCGGACCCGATGATCGCGATCTTGAACACTTCCGACATCCAGACGCCCCCAAGCACCCCCGGCCGCTTCGCCGTACGACTTCGCGCCCACGCACTGTAACATTCCCGAGCGGCTTTGAACGCGCTACCACGCGCCGCATGTCGGAGGGAGTATTCAGTTCATGACGGCGGAAGTCGGTCAGTTCGCGCTGATCCTCGCCTTGCTGCTCGCGCTCGTCCAGTCCGTGGCGCCGCTTGTGGGGGCCTGGCGGCGCGACGGAGTGCTGATGGCGGTCGGACGCCAGGCGGCCTTGCTCCAGGGGGGATTCGTCGTCCTCGCGTTCGCCTGCCTGGCCTACGCCTACGTGACCTGCGACTTCTCCACGGCGCTGGTCGCCCGGCACAGCCACACGACCCAGCCGCTGGCCTACCGGTTCGCCGCCACCTGGGGCAGCCACGAGGGCTCGATGCTGCTCTGGGTGCTGATCCTGGCGATCTACGGCGGGGGCGTGGCGCTGTTCGGCGGCACGCTGCGCGAGACGTTGCAGGCGCGGGTCATCGGCATCCAGGGGCTGATCGGCGCCGCGTTCCTCGGATTCCTGCTCTTCACGTCCAACCCGTTCCTGCGCCTCGATCCCGCTCCGATCGAGGGTACCGAGCTCAATCCGCTGCTGCAGGACCCCGGGCTGGTGATGCACCCGCCGCTGCTCTACCTGGGCTACGTCGGCTTCTCGGTGTCGTTCTGCTTCGCCGTAGCGGCGCTGATCGAAGGCCGGGTGGACGCCGCCTGGGCCCGCTGGGTGCGCCCCTGGGTGCTGGCCGCCTGGGTCCCGCTGACCGCCGGCATCACCCTGGGCAGCGCCTGGGCCTATTATGAGTTGGGCTGGGGCGGCTGGTGGTTCTGGGATCCGGTCGAGAACGCCTCGCTGATGCCCTGGCTGCTGGGGACGGCGTTGCTGCACTCGGCGCTGGTCCTGGAGCGCCGCGGGGCCCTGGTGAGCTGGACGATCCTCCTGGCGATCCTGACGTTCTCGCTGAGCCTGGTGGGCACGTTCCTGGTCCGCTCGGGCATCCTGACCAGCGTCCACGCCTTCGCGGTCGACCCGGAGCGGGGCGTCTTCATCCTGGGCATCATCGCCGTGACCACCGGCGCTTCGCTCGCGCTCTACGGGTGGCGCGCTCCGGCCATCCGGTCGGGAGCGCTGTTCCAGCCGCTGTCGCGCGAAGGCGGGGTGACGCTCAACAACCTGTTCCTGACCACCCTTACCGCCGCCGTCTTCCTCGGCACCTTCAGCCCGGTGTTCATCGAGATGCTGAACGGCGACAAGATCTCGGTCGGCCCGCCGTACTACGCCCGGACCTTCGCGCCGCTGGCGATCCCGCTGCTGGCGCTCGTGGTGTTCGGCCCGATGCTGAACTGGAAGCGGGACGAGATCGGAAAACTGCTGCGGCGGCTGCGGGTCCCGCTGATGGTCGCCGGCGCCGTCCTGCTCGTCGCGCTGCCGTTCGGTGGCTTGAAGAGCGGGTTGAAGGGCGTGGCGACCGCCGGAGGGCTGGCCCTGGCGGCGTGGCTGCTGGTCGGGTCCGTGGCGGTGCTCACGCGCCGCTGGTGGGCCGGCCGGGCGTACCTGCGCCGGTCGATCGCCACCACGCCGAGAGCGATCTGGGGACTCGTGCTGTCGCATGCGGGGCTAGGCCTGCTCACCCTCGGCATCACCGGCGTGACCTCCTGGGAGAGCGACAAGGTTCTCAACATGCGCCCGGGCGACACCGTCGCCTTCGCCGGTCGCGAGCTGAAGCTCGAGGCGCTGGAGATGGGGCAGGGACCGAACTACGAGGCGCGACGGGCGGTCTTCGCGGTGAAGGGGCCAGGTCCCGACTACGTCCTGCGCAGCGAGCGCCGGTTCTACCCCTCGGCCCAGTCCCAGACCACCGAGGCCGGCATCCGCGTCGGGCTCCTCGGCAATCTCTACGTGTCGGTCGGTGAGGAGTCGGCGCAAGGCGTCATCGTGCGCCTCTGGAACCATCCGCTGATCGTCTGGATCTGGGTCGGCGGCTTCGTGATGTCCATCGGCGGGCTTGTCTCGCTCAGCGACCGGCGCCTGCGCATCGGCGCGAGCGTCAAGGCGCCCCAGCCCGCCGCCCAGCCGGTCCCCGCCGAATGAAGCGCGTCCTGTTCATCCTGCCGGTCCTCGGCTTCGTCGTCCTGCTGGCGGTGTTCTTCGCCGGCCTGGGGCGCGATCCCCGCGCGCTGCCGTCGGCGTTTGTCGGCAAGCCGCTGCCGGCGTTCACCGCGCCGCCTGTGCGTCCGGGCGACGTCGGTCTTGCCCATACCGATTTCCAGCAGGGCGAGCCCGTGCTGCTGAACGTCTTCGCCTCGTGGTGCGGCCCCTGCCGCGTGGAGCATCCCGTGCTGATGCGCCTGCGGTCCGAAGGCGTGCCGATCCATGGTCTCGACTGGAAGGAAGAGGCCGCCGGCGGCCTCCAGTGGCTGACCGACAACGGCGATCCCTACATCCGCGTCGGCTCCGACCCGACGGGGCGAACGGGCATCGAGTTCGGCGTCGCCGGGGTGCCTGAGACCTTCGTCATCGATAAGCACGGAAAGGTCCGTTATCGGCATGTCGGCGCGGTCACGCCCGATGTGTGGGAAGCCAAGCTCAAACCGCTGATGGACGACCTCAGGAGAGAACCTTGAGACGCGCGCTACCCGTCGCGCTGGCCCTCGCGCTGATGGCCGGGCCGGCCCTGGCCGTGAACCCGGACGAGCAGTTGCGCGACCCGGCGCTGGAAGCGCGGGCCGTCAAGCTCAGCCGCGAGCTGCGCTGTGTGGTCTGCCAGAACCAGTCGATCGACGATTCCGACGCGGCCCTGGCGCGTGATCTGCGGATCATCCTGCGCGAGCGCATCGCGGCGGGGGACACCGACGACCAGGCCATCGACCACATCGTCGCCCGCTATGGCAGCTTCGTGCAGCTGCGCCCACCGGTGCGCGGCGACACGCTGGCGCTGTGGTTCGGGCCGCTGGGCGTGCTGGCGCTGGGCGGGATCGGCGCGTTCCTCTACATCCGCAGCCGGGCGCCGGCCGCGGCGGTGGCCCTGACCCCCGCGGAAGAGGCCGAGGCGGCCGAATTGCTCAAGACGGACAAGGCGGGCTGATGCTGCTCTGGATGATCCTAACGCTCATGACCGTGATGGCCGCGGTCGGGATCGCCATCCCGCTGCTGCGCCGCCGCGACGCCGTGCAGGCCGAGCGGGACGACGCCGTGACGGTGCTGAAGGGCCAACTGGGCGAGATCGAGGCCCAGGCGGCCGCAGGCGGACTGGCCGAGCCGGAGGCCGAGGCGCTGAAGAGCGACCTGAAGCGCCGGGTGCTGGCCGAGGCGCGCCGCACGGAGGCGCCGGCCCGTCCGCTGGCCGACCGCACGCTGATCTATGTGGCGCTGGGCCTGGCGGCGATCGTCACCCTGGGCGGAACGGCCCTCTACATGAAGATCGGCCGCCCCGACGTGCCGGCCAGCCCCGCGATGGCGAACCGGGCCGGCGGCGGGGGCGAGGCGATGGCCGGCGGCGAGGGACATCCGCAGGGCGATGTAGCGGCCATGATCGGCCAGCTCGAAGCCCAGATGCGCGACACCCCCAACAATCCCGAAGGCTGGCGGATGCTGGGCTGGTCCTACCTTCAGACCGGCCGTCCCGCCGATGCCGCCACGGCCTACGGGAAGGCCGCGGCGCTCGAGCCGGGCAATGCGGACTATCTGTCGGCGCAGGGCGAGGCGACCGTGCTGGCTGCGCAAGGATCGGTGACGCCGGCCGCCGAGGCGATCTTCCGCAAGGCGCTCGCGGCCGACCCGGGCGACCCGCGGGCGCGCTACTACCTTGCCGTTGGCAAGGACCAGCGCGGCGAACGGGACGCGGCGATGAACGACTGGATCGCCCTGCTCAAGTCGGCGCCCCCGGACGCGCCCTGGGCCGCCGAGGTGCGGACCTTCGTCGAAAAGATCGCCGCCGAGCGGAAGATCGACATCTCGGGACGACTCCCGCCCGTCCAGATGGCCGAGGCGCCGATGGCGCCCCGCGGCCCCTCCGCGGAACAGATGGCCGCCGCCCAGAACATGACCGACGGCGACCGCCAGCAGATGATCCAGGGTATGGTCGCGGGCCTCGCCGAGCGCCTGAAGCAGAACCCGGGCGACCGCGCCGGCTGGGAGCGGCTGCTGCGGGCCCGGATGGTGATGGGCGACGCCCAGCAGGCCGCCGCCGACTACCGGAATGCGCGGCAGGCGCTCTCGAAGTCGCCCGCCGACCAGAAGGCGCTGCGCGAGGCGGCCCTGCAGCTCGGCGTGCCGGGAGCCTGACATGCCCTTGTCGCAGGTGCTGGAGAAGGACGGGGCGGGGGCGGCGGCAGAGCTGATCCTGGAGTTGCTGCCGGAACCCGTGCTGCTCGTGCAGGGGCACGATGACGAGCCGCCGGAGATCGCCTACGGAAACGCCGCCGCGCGCGAGGTCTTCCGGATCGAGCTGACCGGCGCCCCGCTCGGCGCGGCCTTGCGCCGCCCGGAAGTGCTGGAAGCCATAGAGGGCGCGCTGGAGCTGGAGACCGCGACCGAGGTGGCCTTCGAGACCATCGGGGTGCAGCCGCGTTTCTGGCGCGCTTTCGCCCGACCGCTCCAGCAGGGCCCCGGCGGCGTTCGTCGCCTCGTGGTGATGCTGCGGGACGAGACCGACGCGCGTCGCACCGAGCGGATGCGGGCTGACTTCCTGGCCAACGCCAGCCACGAGCTGCGCACGCCGCTGGCGTCGCTGGCCGGCTTCGTCGAGACCCTGCGGACCCATGCCAAGGATGACCCTGAGGCGCGGGACAAGTTTCTGGGCATCATGGCCCAGCAGGCGACGCGCATGGCGCGCCTGGTCGACGACCTCTTGTCGCTCAGCCGCATCGAACTCAACGAGCACATCGCCCCGTCGGGCAAGGTGGAGCTCGCGCGAACGATCCAGGACGTGGTCGACGCCGTGCGGCCGCTGATCGAGGAGCGGGGGGTCAACATCACCACGGAGGTCAAGCCCGGCGTGACGTCGGTGGTGGGGGACCGCGACCAGCTGGTGCAGGTGATCCAGAACCTTGTCGACAACGCGGTGAAATACACGCCGAAGGGCGGCGCCGTACGCGTGACGCTGGAGCCGGCGCCCTCGCTGGAGGCCGCAAGGGCGCCCAGCCGCAGTGGCGTCGGCCTGTCGCTGCTCTCGCCCGACGCGCCTGAGGGCCAGGCGTTCGTCGTGGTCCGCATCTCGGACGACGGCCCGGGGATCGCCCGCCAGCACCTGCCGCGCCTCTCCGAGCGCTTCTACCGGGTCGAGGGCCAGCGCAGCGGCGGCACTGGCCTCGGCCTCGCCATCGTCAAGCATGTGGTCAACCGCCACCGAGGCGGCTTTACGGTGGAAAGCGCCGAGGGCGAGGGCTCGACCTTCAGCGTTTACCTTCCCGTGGCGCAAGGAGCCGTCTCACCGGCTTGAGTGTCGCAAAACTGTTGCGTGATCGCATTAGTTTGCCCGCCAACAGAGAGGGCCGAGTGACACGTTCGTATCAGTCCGAGTTGCGACAACTGGTGGCCGAGGTGATCCGCATGGGCGGGCTCGCCGAGGCTCAGGTCGTGGACGCCGTCGACGCCGTGGTCCGGCGCGACGTTCCCCTGGCCCAGGCGCTGATCGTGCGCGACCTGCGGCTCGACACCCTGCAGAGCGAGGTCGAGCAGCGGGCCCTGGACCTCATCGAGCGGCACCGACCGGCCGACGTGGACCTGCGCCGGGCGATCTCGACGCTGAAGCTCGCCATGAACCTCGAGCGCTGCGGCGACCTCGCGCGCAACATCGCCAAGCGTAGCCTCGTGCTGTCGGCCGGCGAGCCCCTGCTGCCGCTCACCGGCGCCATCGAACGGATGGGCCGACTGGTGGCCGCGCGGCTGCGTGAAGTGCTGGACGCTTACGCCGCGGGCGAAGTCGAGCCGGCGCTGGACGTCTGGCGCCGCGACGGCGAAGTCGACGAGCACTACGAGAGCCTGTTCCGCGAGCTGCTCGCTTTCATGACGGCCCATCCGGGCGCGGTCGCCACCGGCGCCCACCTGCTGTTCGTGGCCAAGAACCTCGAGCGGATCGGCGACCATGCGACCAACATCGCCGAGATCCTGCACTTCCAGATGACCGGCCGCGAGCTGATCGGCGAACGGCCGAAACTCAGCCTGCCAGAGGCGGAGGGCCTCCAGTCGTGACCCCGTACATCCTGGTCGTCGAGGACGAGGACGCCCTGGCGACCCTGCTCGACTACAACCTGATGAAGGAAGGCTTCCGCGTCGAGCGCGCCGCCGACGGCGAGGAAGCCTTGCTGCGCGTCTCCGAGGAGCCGCCGGACCTGGTGGTCCTTGACTGGATGCTGCCCAAGGTCTCGGGCGTGGAGGTCTGCCGCCAGCTTCGCGCCGGCGCCGAGACCCGCCGCACGCCGGTCCTGATGCTGACGGCGCGGGGCGAGGAGGGCGACAAGGTCCGTGGCCTCGACACCGGCGCCGACGACTATGTGGTCAAGCCGTTCTCGATGAGCGAGCTGGTGGCGCGCATCCGCGCCCTTCTGCGTCGTACTCGGCCCGAGCTGGTCGAGGAGCGCCTGGAATACGCCGACGTGGTGCTCGACCGCGGCCGCCATCGCGTGACCCGCGGCGGCAAGGACGTCCACCTGGGGCCGACCGAGTACCGTCTGCTGGATTTCCTGATGCAGCGACCGGGCCGGGTGTTCAGCCGCGAGCGGCTGCTGGACGCCGTCTGGGGTGCGAACACCTACGTCGAAGTCCGCACCGTGGACGTCCATGTCGGTCGGCTGCGCAAGGCCCTGCGCCAGCAGGGGGCGCCTGACTTGATTCGGACCGTCCGTTCCGCCGGCTATGCGCTCGACGCCGAGGCGTAGGACGGCGTCACGGCCCTGTCACCGACTCCCCGTAACGCAAGCTGACTTCGCTGTTTTGGGGGACCGCGATGCCTGAGGCCTCACCCACGGTGCGCTGCCGCGCGGCGTTCATCTCGGATATTCACCTCGGGACCAAGGGGTGCCAGGCGGATCTGCTCCTGGAGTTCATCCGCGAGCTGGAGTGCGAGACTCTCTACCTGGTCGGCGACATCGTCGACGGCTGGAAGATGAAGAGCGGCTGGTACTGGCCGCAGGCGCACAACGACGTGGTCCAGAAGATCCTGCGCCTGGCCCGCAAGGGCGTCCGCGTCGTCTATATCCCGGGCAACCACGACGACCGGGTCAGGGACTTCTGCGGCGTCCATTTCGGCGGGGTGGTCGTGGCGCGCGACGCGATCCATGAAGCGGCGGACGGCCGGCGCTACCTGGTCACCCACGGCGACGAGTTCGACGGCGTGGTCCAGAACGCCAAGTGGCTCGCCTTCCTCGGAGACTGGAGCTACCGGGCTCTGCTGGGGCTCAACACCCATTTCAACCGGCTGCGGAAGCTGATGGGCCTCGGCTACTGGAGCCTGTCGGCATTCCTGAAGCATCGGGTGAAGGACGCGGTGGCGTTCATTGACCAGTTCGAGACGGCGATGGCCGACGAGGCCCGGCGCCGCGGCGTGGCGGGAGTTATCTGTGGCCACATCCACAAGGCCGAGATGCGCGACATGGATGGGGTTCTCTATCTGAACGACGGCGACTGGGTGGAGAGCTGCACCGCCCTGGTCGAAGGCTTCGATGGCGAATTCCGGATCGTCGACTGGCTGAGCGAGCGCAAGGCGCTGGCGCTCCAACCCATCCCGTTCCCCGAGCCGCTGGCCGCCTGATCCTCCCACCCCGGAAAAAAGAAGGCCGCGACCGGGGGGCGGTCGCGGCCGGTGCGGCCATCGGGGTCGGCCGTCTGGAGAGATACGCGAGGGGTACTGGCCCGGAGGCTATCGCCCTCGCGTGTCGGGGACGTGACGCTAGAACGACACCTGCATGCGGCCCGCGATCGCGTCGTAGTCCTGCCCGATCTGGACGCCGGTCGCGTTCAGGCGGTCGATATCCACGTGCTGATAGTCCAGCATCAGGCGAATGGTCGGGTTGAGGTACCAGTTGGCCCCGACGGTAACGATCTTCTGCTCACCGCCGCGGACCGCGCCCAGGACGGCCGCCGTTCCCCGTGCGCCTGCGCGGTAGTTGAGGTCGGTGACGGAGTAGCGCGCCGCCACTTCGAAGGCGCCCCAGGCGCCCGCCGCGGGGCTGAAGTTGTAGGCCGGCTTGGGCGCATCGAAACGGGCCTCGGCAGGGTTGTACGGCCGGTTCTCGCCCGTCAGAACCCAGGCGCCCTGCACGTACCAGCCGTCGAAGCGCGGATCCTTGGGCGCGGGTCCGGCCCCGACCCGGCGGTCGATGTCGTACCGGAACCATTCGCCTTCCAGGAGGAAGGGGCCCGCGGACAGGCCGGCTTCCAGGCCCAGGACGCTGATGTGGCGGGCGTCGATGGCGCCGGTGTCGATCAGCCGCGTCCCGTCGATCCGCAGTTCCGGCCGGTCGCGGAGCTGGGCGGCATAGCGCGGGGTCGCCGCGGGGCCACTGTCATTCGGATGGATCACGTACTGGTAGTTGGCGCCGAAATGCGCCTGCCAGGCGGGACCGCTGAACGGCGCCAGGGCCACGCGCCCGATCCAGGCGGTCTGCTCGTCGAAGGTCTGGGCAGAGCCGATGGTGTTGCCCGTGACGGCGGTTGAGACGAACCAGCGGCTCGCCAGACCGGAGTCGCCGCTGCCGAAGCTGCCGGCGCCCGTCACCTGCGCGGCGACCCGGGAGTCTCCGGCTGCGATGTTGCGCGCGATCTCGGCCGGGGCGGGCCGCTCCATCAGCGGCATCTGGCTGGTGGAGACCGCTGCGGCCAGGCCGATATTGGGCTCGTACGCGCCGAGCTTGATGCGGAACGGCTTCAGGGCGGTGTAGGTCACCGACGCCTCGTACAGGCGGCCGGATTCCTCGGCGCCCGACCCGCCGAACTCGTAGACGAAGCTGTAGTCGAAGTCGGTGAACAGCCGCCCGTCGACGCCCAGGCGGGCGCGGCGGAAGTTGGTGCCTTCGCCAAGGTCGCGGCCGGGCACATTGGCGGCGAGGCCGCCGTCCTGGAAGTACTTGCCGGCGTCCAGCATCAGGATGGCGCGGACGTTGGCGGTGAAGCGGCCGTCGGCGGTGGCGAAGGCCGGCTTGCCGTTGGACAGGCTGGTGGCCACCGACGCAGGGGCCGGGGGCAGCTTCAGGGTGGCGACGTCGCTGGCGGTCTCGTCCTGCGCCGTCTTCATTTCGGCCAGCTGCGCGGCCATGGAGTCGAGCTGCTGTTGCATGGCGCTGAGCCGGGCGTCGGCCTGGCTTCCGGCCTGCATCTGCTGCAGTTGCGACCGCATCTCGTCGAGCTGCTTCTGCATCGCCTGCAGCTTGGCGGCGTCGGCCGGTGCGGCCATGGCGGCGGTGGACGCCCCGCAGAGCAGGATACCGGCGAGGCTGGCGCCGAGCCAGGTGCGCGCGGCGCGCGTGGGGGTGATGGCCATGTCTGGAACCTCTTACCGATCGCCTTCCCGCGATCCGAATGCGGCGGTCCTAGGCTGAGTATGTGACAATGGCGCAAAAGGAGAATGACAGAGCGATGACAATTGTCGTTGTCATCAAAATGACGCGCGGCTGTCGCCGGGCTTTTGCATAGCGGTCCTACACCCCCCTCGAACGGCGCGACCGGCGCCCCGAACGAGGGACTCTCGATGTTCAAACGCATTCTGACCGGCCTGGTGGCCGCCGCGAGCCTGGCCGGTGTCGCGCCGGCTCAGGCCGCCGACATCTCCGGCGCGGGCGCGACCTTCCCGGCGCCGCTCTACGCCAAGTGGGCCGAAGGCTATCGGGCCCAGACGGGCGATCGCCTCAACTACCAGGCCATCGGGTCGGGGGGCGGCATCCGCCAGATCACTGCCGGGACAGTGGATTTCGGCGCGACCGACAAGCCGCTCAAGCCCGACGACCTGGCCGCGGGCGGCTTCGCCATGTTCCCGACCGTGATGGGCGGCGTGGTTCCGGTGGTGAACGTGCCGGGCCTGAAGTCCGGCCAGCTGAAGCTGACGGGCGCCCTGACCGCCGACATCTTCCGCGGCGTGGTCAAGAAGTGGAACGACCCGCTGATCGCGAAGTACAACCCCGGCCTGACGCTGCCCAACCTGCCGATCACGGTGGTGCACCGCTCGGACGGGTCGGGCACGACCTTCCTGTTCACCAGCTATCTCGCGATGAAGGCCCCGCGCTGGGCCAGCGAGGTGGGCGCCAACGACGCCGTGAAGTGGCCGGTTGGTCTCGGCGGCAAGGGCAATGACGGTGTCGCGGCCTATGTGAAGCAGACCCCGGGCGCGATCGGCTATGTCGAGTACGCCTTCGCCAAGCAGAACGGCCTGACCTACACCCTGCTGCAGAACAAGGCCGGCAAGTACGTCGCCCCCGCCGCCGCGAACTTCGCCGCGGCCGCGGCCAACGCCAACTGGAAGGCGGCCCCGGGCTTTTACCTCCTGCTGCTGGACCAGCCGGGCGCCGAAGCCTGGCCGATCACCGGCGCTACCTTCATCCTGGTGAAGACCCGCCAGGAGGACGCCGCGAAGGGCCGCCAGGTCCTGGCCTTCTTCGACTGGGCCTACAAGAACGGCGACGCCTCGGCGCAGCAGCTCGACTACCTGCCGATGCCGGCTGCGGTGAAGGAAATGGTCCGCAAGTCCTGGGCCAAGGTGATCGGTCCGGACGGCAGGCCCGTCTACCGCTGAAGTCTTCCCTTCGAAGGGGTCGCGGGGCCGGCGTCCACGGGGACGTCGGCCCCGCTTGCGTTTGGCCCATGCGCGCCGGAAGCGTCTATGGTGGCGAAAACGAGCCGGGGAGAGGACGATGGCGGACGGCCAGGCACACGGGGTGACCCATGATCGCTTCGCAGCGGTGCGCGAGGTGTTCGATTGCAATCTGGCCAGCGGCCAGGATCTGGGCGCGGCGTTTTGCGCGACGGTGGAAGGCGAGACGGTGGTCGATCTCTGGGGCGGCTGGGCAGATCCCGGCAAGACCCGGCCCTGGGAACGCGACACCATCGTCAATGTCTACTCGACCACCAAGACCATGACGGCGTTGACGGCGCTGCTGCTGGCGGATCGCGGAGAGCTCGACTTCGACGCGCCGGTGGCGCGCTACTGGCCCGAGTTCGCCGCCAACGGAAAGTCGGAGGTCAAGGTCAGCCACCTGATGAGCCATTCCGCTGGTCTCTCCGGCTGGAAGGAGCCCATCACCACGGAAGATCTCTACGACTGGGAGAAGGCGACCGCGCTGCTGGCCGCCCAGGCCCCGTTCTGGGAGCCGGGAACCGCGCCGGGCTACCATGCCCTCACCCAGGGCTACCTCGTGGGCGAGGTGGTAAGGCGGGTCACTGGCCGGTCGCTGGGGACGGTCTTCCGGGAGGAGATCGCCGGGCCGCTCGGTGCGGACTTCCACATCGGGCTGCCGGCGTCGGAAGACGATCGCGTGGCCGAGCTGGTCCCACCGCCGCGGGGGGCGGCGATCGGCGACGGCGATGGCCAGACCGAACTCCAGCGCAACATGGCGAACAACCCCGGCATCGATGTCTCGGCCACCCGGACCCGGGCGTGGCGGGGCGCCGAGATTCCGGCGGCGGGCGGGACGGGCAACGCCCGCTCGGTGGCCGAGGTTCACGTCATCCTGGCCAATGGCGGCGTCGCCAAGGGTCGGCGCTTCATGTCCGAGGCCGGGTGTCGAAAAGCCCTGGAGCTGCAGATCGAGGGGCCGGACCTGATTCTGGGCCAAGCGTCCCGGTTCGGCATGGGGTTCGGCCTCGCCGGCGGCGCCGTGCCGCTGCCCAATCCCAATACGATCTACTGGGGCGGCTACGGCGGATCGCTCATCCTCATCGACATGGATGCCCGCACGACCTTCGCCTACGTGATGAACAGGATGCAGGGCACCACGCAGGGCGACGTGCGTGGCCTGGGGCTGGCGATGGCGATGTGGAACGCTCTCGGGGCGATCTAGAAGGTCTGGTCGGCGAACCGCGCGAGCCCATAGAACGCCGCGGCGATAAGGCCCGAGGCGGGTAGGGTGATCACCCAGGCCCAGACGATCCGGCTGGCCACGTTCCACCGCACGGCCGACATGCGCCGCGATGCGCCCACCCCGACGATCGCCCCTGTGATGGTGTGGGTGGTGGAGATCGGCACCCCGATATGGGTGGCGAGGAAGATCGTCAGCGCGCCGCCGGTCTCGGCGCAGAAGCCCTGTTGCGGTGAGAGCCTGGTGATCTTCGAGCCCATGGTGTGCACGATGCGCCACCCGCCGAACAGCGTGCCCAGGCCGAGGGCCGCCTGACAGCTGATGACCACCCAGAACGGCACGTGGAATTCGCCGCCGAGCTGGCCGTGCGAATAGAGCAGCACCGCGATGATCCCCATGGTCTTCTGGGCGTCGTTGCCCCCGTGGCCCAGTGAGAACATCGCCGCCGAGACGAGCTGCAGCTTGCGGAAGGTGGAGTCCGCGAAGGCGGGTGTGGCCTTCACGAACGTCCAGGTGACGATGAAGACCAGGACGAGCGCGAGGGCGAACCCCAGCGCGGGCGACACGAAGATGCCGGCGACGGTCTTCAGCACGCCGGTCCAGACCACCCCATCGAGACCCGCCTTGGCGACGCCGGCGCCCAGCAGACCGCCGATCAGGGCGTGCGAGGACGACGAGGGGATGCCCGCGATCCAGGTGATGACGTTCCAGCTGATGGCGCCGCCAAGGGCGCCGAAGATCACGGCGTCCGAGATGATGTCGGCCGAGATGATCCCCTTGCCGACGGTGTTGGCCACGTGCAGGCCGAAGAACAGGAAGGCGATGAAGTTGAAGAACGCCGCCCAGGCGACGGCGACGCGCGGGGAGAGGACCCGGGTCGACACGACGGTCGCGATCGAGTTCGCCGCGTCGTGCAGGCCGTTGAGGAAGTCGAAGGCCAGGGCCACGCCGATGAGGAAGACGAGCAGCCAGCCCGCCGCGAGGATGTCCATGGCCTGACTAGAGGTGCTCGATCAGCACGCCGCTGATCCGGTTGGCGACGTCCTCGAAGCGGTCGACCACCTTCTCCAGATGATCGTAGATCTCGGCCCCGATGATGTAGCCCATGGGGTCGGTCTTCCCGACCTCGCGGTACAGGGTGGCGATCCCTGCGTCGTACAGATGGTCCGACTCTTCCTCGAGCCGGGTCACCTGATCGGTGATGGTGTTCAGTCGCGAGGCGTTGTTCTTCATCGAGCGGAGCAGGCGGACTGCCTCGGCGACGAGGTCGGCCGTCTTCACAATGGTCTCGCCCAGCCGCAGCATGTCGGGGTGGAAGCTGCGCTGCTCGAAGAGGGCGGTGACCTTGGCGGTCTTGTGCATCTGGTCGATGGCGTCGTCCATCGAGCTGATCAGGTCGATGATGTCGGCCCGATCGAAGGGCGTGATGAACGTGCGGCGCACCAACAGCATCACCTCCCGGGTGATCTCGTCGGCGTCGTTCTCGTGTTTGGCGACGGCCGCCCCATGCTCTGGCGTCTCCGGGCCGCCTTCCAGAAGCCGATGCAGCGAGCCAGCCCCGGCGCACAATGTTTCGGCGTGGCGCTCGAACAGGTCGAAGAACCGGCCCTCCTTCGGCATCAGGGCCTGAAACCAGTTCACGGGCGACCTCTTCGGCGGGTTTGCGACGGGACGTGGGGGCTCTTACAGTGATCTGCGGCGGCCGTCATCGAACTGTCGCAAAAGCTTTGCGAGACTGTCATGCGCCCCGCGTAGAGCGGCCACCAAGATCCTTCGGACGGAGGTGGGTATGTTCCGGAAAGTCCTCGTTGGCGTGGCGGCCTGTCTGGCCCTCGCAGCCTGCAGCAACAACAGCGACAAGGCCGGAGAGGCCAAGGCGCCCGCTGGCGCGCAGATCGCCGGGGCGGGTGCGACCTTCCCCGCGCCGCTCTACGCGAAATGGGCCGAGGCCCAGAGAGCCGAGACGGGCCTGACGCTGAACTATCAGGCCATCGGCTCGGGCGGCGGAATCAAGCAGATCAAGGCCAAGACCGTCGCCTTCGGCGCCAGCGACAAGCCGCTGAAGCCGGAAGAGCTGGAAGAAGCCGGCCTGGCCCAGTTCCCGACGGTCATCGGCGGCGTGGTGCCGATCATCAACCTGCCCGGCGTCTCGGCCGGCCAGATCAAGCTCACCGGCCCGCTGCTCGCCGACATCTTCCTTGGAACGGTGAAGAAGTGGAACGACCCGGCCATCGCCAAGGTCAATCCGGGCGTCGCCCTGCCGAACCTGCCGATCACCGTGGTCCACCGTTCGGACGGCTCGGGCACCACCTTCCTGTTCACCAGCTACCTGACCGCCGTGGCGCCCCAGTGGGCCAAGGTCGGCGCCAGCGACGCGGTCGCCTGGCCGGCCGGGCAGGGCGGCAAAGGCAATGACGGCGTCTCCGGCTATGTGAAACAGACCCCGGGCGCCATCGGCTACGTCGAATACGCCTTCGCCAAGCAGAACGGCCTCGCCCACGCGGCCTTGCAGAATTCGTCCGGCGCCTTCGTCGAGCCCACGGCCGACGCCTTCGCCGCCGCGGCCTCGGGCGCTGACTGGTCCAAGGCCCCCGGCTTCTACCTGCTGCTGATCAACCAGCCTGGCCAGAACGCCTGGCCGATCACGGGCGCGACCTTCATCCTGATGCACAAGGCGCAGGCCGACGCCGTCACCGGCAAGGGCGTACTCAGCTTCGTGGACTGGGCCTATACGAAGGGCGACGCCGCCGCGAACGAGCTGGCCTACGTGTCGCTTCCCGCCGACCTCAAGCAGCGGGTCCGGGCGAGCTGGTCGGCCATCGTCGGTCCCGACGGCAAGCCGGTCTACGTCCCGGCCGCCCAATGACGACCAGCGTCGAAGCCGGCGCCGCGCCCCGGGCCGCCCGGGGCGCGGCCCTGGACCGCCTGTTCGAGGCTCTGTGCTTCGGTGCTGCCACGCTGCTGCTGACGGCGTTGGGCGGCCTCGTGGTCTCCCTTGCCATCGGCGGCTGGCCGGCGTTCGAGCGCTTCGGCCTGTCGTTCTTCACCAGCGCCACCTGGGATCCCGTTCAGGAGATCTACGGCGCTGCCGGCGCGGTGACCGGCACGGTCGTCACGGCGACCCTGGCCCTGCTGTTCGCCCTGCCGCTGGCGTTCGGGATCGCGATCTTCCTGGTTGAGCTCTGCCCGCCGGTCCTGCGCCGGCCCATCGGCACGGCGGTGGAGCTGCTCGCCGGCATCCCGTCGATCGTCTACGGCATGTGGGGGCTCTTCGTGTTCGCGCCCTGGTTCGCCAAGCACATCCAGATGCCGATCATGATGTCGGCCAAGCCCGGCACCCTCTGGGAGACCATCACCACGGGCGTGCCCAACGGCGCCGGAATCCTCTCGGCCTCCCTGATCCTGGCGATCATGATCCTGCCGTTCATCGCCGCCACCATGCGGGAACTGCTGCTGACCATCCCCTCCCAGGTGCGCGAGAGCGCCTACGGCCTCGGCTCGACCACCTTCGAGGTGATCCGCAACGTCAGCCTGCCTTACGTCCGCACGGGCGCCATCGGGGCGGTGATGCTGGGTCTCGGCCGCGCCCTGGGCGAGACCATGGCGGTCACTTTCATCATCGGCAACGCGCACGGGTTCCCGACCTCGATCTTCGCCTCGGGCTCGACCATCGCCTCGACCATCGCCAACGAGTTCGCCGAGGCGACCGGTGAGGCGCACACATCATCGCTGATCGCCCTCGGTCTGGTGCTCTTCATCATCACCTTCGCGGTCCTGGCCTTGGCCCGGCTGCTCATCGGACGGCAGGCCCACGCATGACCCGCGTCGGTTCCCCGCGCCTGTCGCGCCGCATCGGAGAAGGCCTGTTCCTGGCCTTCTGCTGGACTGCGACGGGTCTCGCCATGGTCGCCCTCGCCGCGATCCTGTGGTCCCTGGTCAGCCAGGGCGTCGCCGGCCTGGACGCCAACGTCTTCACCAAATCCACGCCCGCGCCAGGGTCGGAAGGCGGCCTGCTGAACGCCATTCTGGGCTCGCTGATGATGTGCGTGGTCGCCATGCTGGGCGCGGTTGCCGTCGGCGTGCTGGCCGGCACCTGGCTCTCGGAGTACGCCCGCGACAGCCACTATGGAAAGGTCGTCCGCTTCCTGAACGACGTGCTGCTTTCGGCGCCGTCGATCCTGGTCGGCCTGTTCGTCTACGAGATCCTGGTCGCCCCGTTGAAAGGCTTCTCGGGCTTCGCCGGCGCCGTCGCACTGGCGCTGATCGCCGCGCCCGTGATCACCCGCACGACCGAGGACGTCCTGCGCCTGCAACCGGTGTCCCTGCGCGAGGCCAGCGTGGCCCTCGGCGCGCCGGTCTGGCGGACCATCCTGGCGGTGATCTGGAAATCGGCTCGCGGCGGCATGCTCACCGGCGCCCTGCTGGCCTTTGCCCGCATCAGCGGCGAGACCGCGCCGCTGCTGTTCACGGCGCTCAACAACCAGTTCCTTAGTCTCGATCTCACCAAGCCCACGGCGAACCTGCCGGTGGTCATCTTCAACTACGCGCTTTCGGCCTACGACGACTGGCGACGCCTGGCCTGGGCCGGTGCGCTGCTGATCGCCGCCACCGTGCTGACGGTCACCGTCGCCGCCCGAATGCTCGCCCGGGAGCCTCGCCGCTCATGAACGTCCAATTGGAAACCCCGCCCGAGACGGCGATCCTGGATCTGCCGTCCGACCAGGTGAAGCTGGCGGTGAAGGATCTCAACTTCTTCTACGGCCAGAAGCAGGCGCTGTTCGACGTCAGCGTCGGCTTCGCCGCCAATGCGGTGACCGCGCTGATCGGTCCGTCCGGCTGCGGCAAGTCCACGCTGCTGCGCACCCTCAACCGCATCTACAGCCTCTATCCCGGCCAGAAGGCCACCGGGCAGGTGCTGCTCGACGGCGAGGACGTGCTCGGCTCGCGGGTCGACGTCGCCTCGCTGCGCGCGCGGGTCGGCATGGTGTTCCAGAAGCCGACGCCATTCCCGATGTCGATCTTCGACAACGTCGCCTACGGCGTGCGCCTGTACGAAAAGCTTCCCAAGGCCGACCTCGCCGCCCGCGTCGAGGAGTCCCTGCGCCGCGCTGCGCTATGGGACGAGGTGAAGGATAAACTCAAGGAGTCGGGGCTCAGCCTGTCGGGTGGCCAGCAGCAGCGCCTGTGCGTCGCGCGCGGCATCGCCGTGCGTCCCGAGGTGCTGCTGCTGGACGAGCCGGCTTCCGCGCTGGACCCAATCTCCACGGCGCGCCTCGAAGAGACGATCGCCGAGCTCAAGCAGGACTACACGATCGTCATTGTCACCCACAACATGGGCCAGGCGGCGCGCCTGTCGGACCACACCGGCTTCATGTACCTGGGCAAGCTGGTGGAGTTTGGCGAGACCGAGCAGGTGTTCACCAATCCGGTGACCACGCGGGCCCGCGACTACATCACCGGCCGCTTCGGCTAGGGGAGGGCAGGATGGAACACACCGTCAAGGCGATCGACGCCGAACTGGCCGGGCTGGCCCACGAACTCTCCGCCATGGGCGACCTGGCCGTGGCGCAGGTGCGCGCGTCGGTCGAGGTCTTCATGGCCCACGACCTCGCCGCCGCGGCCAAGGTGGTGCGCGGCGACGACGCCCTCGACCTGCAGGACGCCGAGATCGAGAAGCGCGCCGTGCGCTTCATTGCGCTTCGTCAGCCGGTGGCGGACGACCTGCGTCGCACCATCGCGGCCATGAAGATCGCCATGCAGCTCGAACGCTGCGGCGATCTGGCCAAGAACATCGGCAAGCGGGTGGGCCGCATGGTCAAACCGGCCGCCAAGGCCCAGGCCGAACCCATCGGCGAGCTCGGTCGTCTGGTGACCGAACGGCTCGCGGCGGTGGTCGAGGCCTACCGCAGCGACGACGCCCAGGGCGCCTACGACGTCTGGCTCAAGGACACCGACATCGACGAGCGGCACGAGGTCACGCTCCGCGAGATCGTGAGCTGCATGGCGTCCGATCCGGAGAGCGTCGGCGACTGCACGCACCTGCTGTTCATCGCCAAGAACCTTGAGCGGATCGGCGACCACGCCACCAATATCGCCGAGCTGGTGCACTACCAGATCACAGGCCACGAACTGGCGGACCGCCCGAAGCTCTAACCGCCTTGGGTCGCCGCGGCTGCCCACCTACATTGAAGGCGCTGCGGCGGGCTACGACGGCCCATCGGCGCGCCGGTTCCCGGCCCCATCCAGGACGATGGGCAAGAGCGTCATCGCAAGAGCGCTCTCCCGCCGCAGCAGCTTCTCACTGCTGCTGTTGCTGCTGCATCTGGTGCAGGCGTTGCTGGTGTTCGTAGGCCGCGCCCGGTCCGGTGCGTCGCCCGGGCGCGCCGTTACGGCTGGCGGGGCGCGACACGCGCAGGAACTCCGGCTCGCTGATCGCGGCCCGAGCCTTGCGGACGGTGACTCCGACGGCCAGCACGCTCTCGGCCTCGCCCTTGTAGACGCCGCGCGATGGCGGCACGTCGGAGTAGTCGCGGCCTACGGCGCAGGCGACATGGCGTTCGGTGGCCAGCGTATTGTTGGTGGGGTCGAGCCCGACCCAGCGCACGCTGGGGAGGAAGGCTTCCACCCACGCGTGGGTCGCGTCGGGATCCGATCGATCCCCATGCTTGCGGTCGGTGAAGAGGTAGCCCGAGACGTATCGCGCCGGGATGCCCCAGGAGCGGAGGATCGCCAGCATCACGTGGACGAAGTCCTGGCAGACCCCTTTGCGGGCCCGCAGCACGTCGTCGATCGGGCTGTCCGCCCGAGTGACCCCGGCCTCGTAGGCGAAGGACTCGTAGATTTTCGTGTTGAGGGCCAGCACCGCGGTCAGCGGATCGCGCCGGCGCAGGGCGTTGATGTCGTGCTCCGCCGTATAGGCATGCAGGAGGTCAGTTTCGCGCGCAAAGCCGTGCGGGTGCAGGAAGTCGAAGTTCTCGCCGCGCAGGAACTCGGACCGCAGCCGATCCCATTCGCCCAGGTCGAGCTGACCGGGGAGGGGCGCGGCCGCCTGGGTCTCGACCGCCGCGCGTGCGGTGATGGTGAGCCGGTCGTGGGGCTGGGGGACATCGAAGTGGTAGACGGCGTTGCCGAAACTGTCGGCGTACGAGAACACCTGGGCGGCCGGGTCCAAGTCGAGATCGAAGCTGACGAGTCGCTGGCGCGCGCTGCGCTGCGGCTGCATCCAGACCTCCATCACACTCTCCCGAACAGGGACGGCGTACTGGTACTGGGTGACGTGGCGGACCTCGAGCAGCACGGGGAATTCTCCTAGGCCGGGAGGCGGTCTTCGAGGGGATAGGCGACGAAGGCGTCGTAGAGGCTGCGGTGGATGGCGGCGCATTCGTCCAGCGCCGTCTTGAGGAACTCGCTGGCGCCCTGGGCCTCCAACTCGTCCATGTCGGCATATTGCAGGCGCGCGCGTAGCCGGCCGGCCAAGCGGTCGGGACCTGCCCGGCCGGCCAGCCCCGCATGCCGGACAATCGCCGACAGGTGCTGTTCGATCTGCTGGGTGCAGAAGCGGATCGAGCGCGGGAAATCCTCGTCCAGCATCAGGAACTGCAGGATGTAGCGCGGCTGCATCTCGGCCGTGTAGGTGCGCAGGTACGGTTCCAAGGCGCAGCCCATGCGCAGCACGTTCGTCAGGGCGAAGTGGTCGCGGACCGGGCGGCGCTGGCGGCCTTCGCCGAACACCACCTCCAGCAGGGCGCCGATGAGCTGCGCCCGCTCCAGGTAGACGCCGAGCAGGAGGAAGCTCCAGCCCTCTCCGTGGCTCATGGTGGCGTCGCCGGCGCCCTTGAACAGGTGCAGGTCGGCGACGATCTCGTGCAGGAAGGCCTGGGAGCCGTCGTTGAACGCCCCTTCGGCGTCCGCCGTGCTGAGCCGCAGGTAGATGAGGTTGAGCCGCTCCCAGGTCTCGGTGGTGATCTGGTCGCGCACCTGGCGGGCGTTCTCGCGGGCCCGGGCGATGGACGAGTAGATCGACCCCGCGTCGTCGCGGTCCAGCGCCAGGGCCTGGGCGGCGGCGAAGGGGTCGCGCGCCTTGCCGGCGTCAGGATCGCCGACCGCCGCCAGGGCGATGCGGGCGACCTGGGTCGCGGCTTCCGAGCGGTCAAGCGTGGCGGTGAGCATCACGTCCGAGAGGCGGCACATGTGCTCGGCCCGCTCCACGTAGCGTCCGATCCAGTAGAGGCTGTCGGCCACCCGCGCGAGCATCATGCTCGCGATCCTTCTTGCAGGTGCGGGGCGAGCATCATGCGCGGTCTCCCTTTCCGTCCGAGAGCACCCAGGTGTCCTTGGAGCCGCCGCCTTGGCTGGAGTTGACCACCAGGGATCCCTTCTTCAGCGCGACGCGGGTGAGCGCGCCGGGCGTGACCACGATCTTCTCGCCCGAGAGGATAAAGGGGCGCAGGTCCACGTGGCGCGGCTCCACCGCGCCCTCGATGAGGCAGGGCGCGGTCGACAGCTGGATGGTCGGCTGGGCGATGTAGTTCGACGGATCGGCGCGCAGGGCGTCGGCGAAGGCGTCGCGCTGGGCGTTGGTCGAATGCGGCCCCACCAGCATGCCGTAGCCCCCGGACGCGCCGACCGCCTTGACCACCAGCTTATCGAGGTTGGCCAGCACATGGCTGAGCTGCGCCGGTTCGCGGCACAGGTAGGTTTCGATGTTGGGCAGGATCGCGTCCTCACCCAGGTAGTAGCGGATGATCTCGGGAACGTAGGCGTAAACGGCCTTGTCGTCCGCCACGCCGGTTCCGGGCGCGTTGCAGATGACCACATTGCCGGCCCGGTAGGCGTTGAACAGGCCCGCCGCACCCAGCGAGCTGTCGCGCCGGAAGGTGAGGGGGTCGATGAAGTCGTCGTCGACGCGGCGATAGATCACGTCGATCCGGCGCAGCCCCGTCGTCGTGCGCATGTAGACCATGTTGTCGTGGACCACGAGGTCGCGGCCCTCGACGAGCGGCACGCCCATCAAGCGAGCGAGGTAGGCGTGCTCGTAGTAGGCGGAGTTGTAGACCCCGGGCGTCAGCACGGCGACCTGAGGATTGGGACGCCAGTCGGCCGCCATGCTCTTCAGGGTGGTCAGCAGCAGGTCGGGGTAGCGGTCGATCGCGCGTACGCCGGCCGCGCGAAATGTGCCCGGGAAGACCCGCTTCGACGCCTCGCGGTTCGCCAGCATGTACGAGACGCCGGAGGGGACGCGCAGGTTATCCTCCAGGACCGCGAACTCGCCGTTCTCCTGCCGGATCAGGTCCGATCCGCAGACGTTGGCGTAGGCGTTGTGCGGAACGTAGAGGTTCTGCATCTCGCGCCGGTACGACGGCGCCTGCATCACCAGCTCGCGCGGGACCACGCCGTCCATCAGGATCTGCTGCTCGGAGTAGATGTCGGCCAGGAACATGTTGAGCGCGCGGAGGCGCTGCGTCAGGCCGGCCTCGATCCGCGACCATTCGGCGGCGGGAATGATCCGCGGCAGGATATCGGTGGGAATGATCCGTTCGGTCGAGCTCTCGGCGCCGTAGACGGTGAAGGTGATCCCCTGGAGCAGGAAGAACCGCTCCTGTGTCTTCTGCCGATCCGCGAGTTCTCCCGGGCTGAGCGTGGCCAGCCGGGCCTGGAGCGCCGCGTAATGGGCGAGGACGTCTCCATCCGGCGCGCGCATCTCGTCGTAGGGGCTGCGCGCGGGCGCGGCGTCCGTCGCCGGTTCGTCCAGCCTGGCGCTCACGGTGGATTCCACGCCTTCCCGTCCTCAAACTACAAATCAGTATGACGCTTACGGCCCACCCGGAAGCACGGTGACGAAATTCCGACCCGCCCGAATGGCTCCCGACCGGCTGCCTAAGAATTGGGCGCCGGTTCCGGCAACAGGCGGATGACACGTCCCGGAGGCCCGGCTACACCCGACCGGGGGGCGCGAACGGGGAATCGGGCTTGGGACGACTGCTCTCTGCCGTCGCCGCCTCGGCGGCCCTGTGCGTGTCCGGCGCCGTGGAAGCGGCCGAGCCGAAGGCGCTCGTCCAGGGCGACATGGACGCCGAACTGCGCGCGACGATCCAGCGTGTGGTCGGCGACAGCGATCGGCCGATCGAGAACCGCTTCGAAGCGCGCCGCCGCGCCCGCGCCGCCGCGGAGGACGCCATCGCGGTCCTCCGGTCTGAGGGCTACTACGCCTATGCCGTGACCCCTGACGTGAGCGAGACCGATCCGCCGCGGCCGCTGGTGCAGGTGGCTCCGGGCCCGAGGTTCCTGATCGGCGAGGCTGGCATCGACTGGCGGGGCGAGGCGCCGGATGCCGACGCCGCCGTGGCCGCCCGCAACGCGATGAACCTGCCCCCGGGCGCGCCCGGCCGCGCGGTCGAGGTGATCGCCGCCGAGGGTAGGATCATCGCCGAGATCCAGCAGCGAGGCTATGCCGACGCGGTGGCCGAGCCGCGCGACGTCGTCGTCGACCATGCCGACCATTCGGTGCGCCCGACCTACCGTATCGCCGCCGGCCGTCTCGTGCGGTTGGACGGCCTGGACATCACGTCTGCCGGGCGGACGCGGCCGGCGTGGGTGCGCGACCTCGCACCCTGGACGTCGGGCGACGCCTACGATCCCGATGACGTCGCCGAGCTCGAGCGGCGGCTGCTGGACACAGGCGTCTACGACTCCGTCACCGTGGCGCTGGCGCCGGCCGAAAGGACCACCGCCGACGGCTTGCGGCCGGTCGTGATCAGTCTGGCCGAGCGCAAGCCCCGCACGATCGAGGGCTCCGCGAGCTACGCCACGGCCGACGGTGTCGGCGTCAGCGCTCGGTGGACCCACTACAACCGGCTCGGACGGGCGGACACGCTTTCGCTGCTAGGCCAGTATTCCGATCGCGACACCCGTGCGGAGGCGACCCTGTCGCTGCCCCATTGGCGACGCGCCCAGCAGACGCTGCGCACCAGCGCCGCTGTCTACCGGCTGGAGACGGACGCCTATGACGAGGACGGGGTCGGTCTGCAGGCCGACGTCACCCGCCGCTATGGGCGGACATCCTACATCACCGTCGGCGCGTCGGTGGACGCGACCCGCTCCACCGAGAAGACCGCCGGCACGCTCAGCGACCTTGGCCGCGACCTGGTGACGGTGGCCGGGTTGGGCGACGTGATGCTGAACCGGTCCAATGATCCCCTTAATCCCACGTCCGGCTGGCGGCTGAGCGCGCGGCTGGAGCCCACCCTGATCCTGGGCGACACCAACCTGCCGTACCTGCGCGCGGTCACCCAGGGGACCTACTATTGGGCGCTCGACAAGAGGGCGCGCACGGTGGTCGCCGGTCGCTTGCGGCTGGGACGGATCATCAACGGCTCGGTCGATCGGGTGCCGGCCTCGCAGCGATTCTACGCCGGCGGGGGCGGGTCGGTGCGAGGCTTCCCCTACCAGGCGGTGGGGCCGCGGCTGGCCGACAACACGCCGCGCGGCGGCGTCTCGCTGATGGAAAGCTCGCTTGAGGTCCGCCGCGACGTCACGGCGAAGTGGGGGGTCGCGCTGTTTGTCGACGCGGGCGCCGTTGGATCGTCCAGCGTCATCGACGTCGGTGACCTCGCCGTCGGGGCGGGCTTCGGCGTCCGCTACAACCTCGGCTTCGCGCCCATCCGCATCGACGTCGCCACGCCAGTCGCACGCCGGCGCGGTGAAGCTCCGTTTCAGGTCTACCTCAGCATCGGGCAGAGCTTTTGAGCGAAGCCGAAGACACTCCTGCCCCGGTGCGGCGGCGGTTCGGACGGGCCATGCTGGCCGTCCTGGCGACGGTCGTCGTCACCTTGCTCGCGATCGGCGCCGTCACCCGCTACGGCGTGCTTCTTCCCCAGGTCCGCGTGCTGATCGAGGCCCGCACCGACGGGCTCAAGCTGGGACGGCTCGGGCGGCTCAAGATCGAAGGGCTGTCCGGCGATGTCTGGCGCGACGCCCGCGCGCGTCGGCTCACGATCCGCGACGAGAAGGGCGTCTGGCTGGAAGCCAACGATGTCCATGTGACGTGGAAGTACGCCGAACTTCTCCGGCGGCGGTTCGACGCCGGCGTCGTCGAGGCGCGGACCGTTCGGGTGATCCGCAGGCCCGCCATGGGACCGAAGGGCAAGGATCGCGGCCTGCCGGTATCGTTCCATATCGACCGTCTCTCGACGCGCCTCATCCTTGAACCGGCGTTCGCCCAGACACGGGGCGACTATGACGTGAAGGCCGCGCTGGACATTGAGCGTCGGGGCGGGCGCAGCGGCCGCTTCACGGCGGCCAGCCGGCTGCATCCCGGTGACCGCCTGGATGTGGACTTCGCCTTCGGAAAGGCCGGCCCGGTTCGTCTGGCCGTGGCGGCCGAGGAGGCGAGGGGCGGCGCCATCGCTGGCGCGCTCGGCCTGCGCGCCGATCAGCCCTTTCACCTGGACGTCCGCGCGAACGGCGCCGTCTCGCAAGGGCGCTTCAACGCCGTCGCCACCACTGGCGGGACGACGCCGCTGCTCGCCCGCGGGGCCTGGAGCCCGGCAGGCGGCGAAGCGGGCGGGCGGGTGCTGCTGGCGGCCTCCCGGCTGACCGCTCCGTTCGCTGAGCGGTTCGGCGGGCAGGTGCTGTTCGGTCTCGCTGGCCGAAAGGCGCCTGGCGCACTCTACGCGCTGGATCTCAAGCTCAGGTCGGAGGCGCTCACGATCCACGCCTTCGGGCCGGGTGACCTCGGCAAGCGCCGCCTTTCGGAGGTGAAGCTCGACGCCCAGGCGCCGTCGCTGGCCCGACTCGTTGGCACGGGGAGACTCGGTCCGGCGCGGCTGAACGGAACCGTGACCGCCAACGGCGCGGACTGGCGTTTCGCGGGCTCGGCCAGCGTGGCGGACATCGGCGTCGGCGCCTACGGCCTAAAGAGCCTTTCCGGTCCGGTCGAGTTGGTTCGCGGGGATGGGGCCTATGCGCTCAAGGCGCGGCTGGCCGGCTTCGGCGGACAGGGCGACGGCCTTGCCGCCGCGCTGCTTGGCGGCGCCCCGACCGCGAACCTGGATGTCCGGCGCCTTGCCAACGGCCAGCTCGTCGTGCGCAGCCTGGACCTGGCCGGACGGGGGCTGAAGGCGGAGGCGAGCGGAGAACGCAGCCTGCTGGGCGCCGTCAACCTCAAGGGCCGGGCGCAGGTCTCAAACCTCGCCGCGGCTCGTCAGGGCGCGACCGGCGCGGCGACGATCGACTTCCGCGCCTCACAGGGCAGGGCGGCTGCCCCCTGGTCGGTCACTCTGGACGCCAAGGGCCAGAAGCTGGCGCTCGGGATGGCCGAACTGGACCGTCTGCTGGGCGGACAACCGCGCCTGCAGGCTCAAGGTGAGTGGCAGGCCGGGCGTCTCGCCATCGCCAAGGCCACTCTGGACGGTGCGGCGCTGGACGCGACCCTGGCGGGGGTCATGGAACGCGACCGCCGCCTGGCCTTCAAGTCCGACTGGTCGGCCATCGGGCCTTTCCGCGCCGGGCCGGTGGAGATCACCGGACGCGCCAAGGGCACCGGAGGTGTCACCGGGACGCTCGCCGCGCCGCGCCTCGACCTGGCCGCCGACGTCGAACAGATCGACATTCCCCGCCTGCCGCTGCGCAACGCCAAGGTGGCGCTGGTCTTCCAGCGACGCGCGGACGGCGGGGACGGGTCGTTCGGTGTGACGGCTTCCAGCGCCTATGGACCGGCGCGCGCCAGTTCAGCCTTCCGGTTCCCGCGCGGCGGCGTGGACCTCACGGACCTGTCGGTGGACGCTGGCGGCCTGCGCGCCGAGGGGGCGCTGTCCCTGCGCCGGAACGCGCCATCGGCGGCGGACCTTGCCGTCGAGGTCGGTCGTGGCGCCTGGCTGGACGCCGGACGTATCACGGGTCGGGCGCAAATCACCGATGCGGCAGGCGAGCCCCTTGCGGTGCTGACCTTGACCGCCGAGAACGCCCGCGCCGCCGGCTCGGCCATCACGGTGCGCAGCGCGCGGCTCTCGGCCAAGGGGCCGCTCTCGCGGTTGCCCTACGCCGTCGAGGGGCGAGGCGCTTCCGAGCGCGGTGCGTGGACCGTTGACGGGCGCGGGGTGCTCGACGACCAGCTTGCCGGGTACCTGCTGACCTTCGACGGACGCGGGGCGATCGGCGGCCAGGAACTCCGCACGGTCGAGACGGCGAGCTTCCGCCTGGGCGGGTCCGAGCAGGGCGCGCGCCTGCGGTTGGCCGGCTCTAATGGAGGGCGGCTCGACCTAGTTGCGGCACTGCGCGGCGAGGCAGCGGACGTGCAAGCCAAGGTCGCAAACCTCGGGCTGACGCTGTTCAACGCGGACCTCGATGGGCGCGTGGACGCGACGCTTGCGCTGCGCGGGCAGGGGCGGCGACTGGATGGAGTCCTGGAAGCTCAACTGGCCGACGCCCGGAGCCGTGGCGCGCCGGCGAGTCAGGGGGTGGACGGCTCGCTGCAGGCGCGGCTGGCCGGCGACACCCTGTCGCTGGAGGCCGCCACCACGAACGACCAGGGCCTCCGCGCCGAGGCCAGCGCCGTCCTGCCGGCCGAGGCCTCGGCCACTCCGTTCCGCGTCGCCGTGGCGCGGCGCAAGCCGATGCGTGGACGCTTCTCCGCCGAGGGGGAGGTGCGGCCGCTCTGGGACCTGTTCATCGGCGGCGATCGTTCGCTGGCAGGCTTAGTGCGGACCGAGGGGACCCTCTCGGGCAGTCTCGCGGCTCCGCGCGCGGCGGGCCGCATCACCGTCGAACGCGGACGGTTCGACGACGGGGCGTCGGGCCTCTCCCTCCGCGAGGTGAGCCTCTCGGCGGCCTTCACCGAGGATGGGGTGGACGTGGGCGAGGCCAAGGGCGTCGACGGCCACGGCGGCTCGGTCAGCGGCCAGGGCCATGTGAGCCTGCAGCGCGATGGGACCTCCAGCTTCCGGCTCGACCTCCAGGGCTTCCGACTCATCGACAACGAGATGGCCACCGCTTCGGCGAGCGGTCAGGCGACGATCCGGCGGGGCACGGACGGCAAGGTGACCCTGACCGGCGATCTCACAATAGACCAGGCTGAGGTGGCGGCCGATCCGCCGACGCCGTCCGGCGTCGTGGCCATGGATGTGCGCGAGATCAACCGGCCCGACGACCTGTCGGCGACGATCCCCGCCCGGCTGCGACGCGGGGACGGCTGGGTGCTGGACGTCAAGCTGCGCGCCCCGCGCCGAGTCTTCCTGCGCGGCCGGGGCCTCGACATGGAGCTGTCGCTGGACGCCCATGTGATCGGAACCACGACGCGGCCGGAACTGACCGGCACGGCGCGGGTCGTACGCGGCGACTACGATTTCGCCGGCAAGCGGTTCGAGTTCGATGATCGCGGCGTCGTCTACCTTTCGACCCGACCTCAGAACATCCGCCTCCAGCTAGACGCCGTGCGCGAGGACCCATCACTCACGGTGACGGTCCGCATCCGGGGCACGGCCGCCCGACCGGAAATCACGCTGGTCTCCTCGCCGGCGCTGCCGAACGACGAAGTGCTGTCCAAGGTGCTGTTCGAGCGCTCGGCCTCGCAACTCTCAGCGGTGGAGGCGGCCCAGCTCGCCTCGGCGCTATCGGCGCTGTCGGGCGGTGGCGGGCTGGACGTGATCGGCAACCTGCGCAGCTTCGCGGGCCTGGACCGGCTGGCCTTCGGTGGCGACCAGGAGTCTGGGGTGACCGTCTCGGGTGGCAAGTACCTGACCGACGACGTCTATCTGGAGCTCACCGGCGGCGGGCGCGAGGGGCCCTCGGCGCAGGTCGAGTGGCGAATCCGCAAGCACTTGTCGATCCTCTCGCGGTTCGCGGGCCAGACCGGAAACCGCCTCGCGATCCGCTGGCGCAAGGACTACTAGCGCGCCGTTCGCCCCCCACCACGGGCGTAGGCCTGGGTTCCACGGGTGAAAACGTGATCCGTCGGCAGAAGGGCGTCGATGGCCAGGTCCGGCTGCCCCCCCAGCCACGCGTAGAGCGCGCCGAAGTCGGCCAGAGTGGCGTCGAGCAGGGCCTGCAGGGACGGCACCACGAAATAGACCTGCTGGAAGTCGTCGATCCGGTAGGGCGTGCGCATCACCCGCCCGAGATCGAACCCCAGCCGGTTGGGCGACGGGTCGTCGAGGGCGAAGATCGACTCGGCATGACTGGAGACGATGCCCGCCCCGTAGATCCGCAGGCCGCCCGGCGTCTGCAGCAGGCCGAACTCCACCGTGTACCAGTAGAGCCGGGCAAGGTTGTGGAGCTGGCCCAGGTGCAGCGCCCGCAATCCGCCCTCGCCATAGGCCTGCATGTAGTCGGCGAAAGTCGGGTCGGTCAGCATGGGCACGTGGCCGAAGACGTCGTGAAAGACGTCTGGCTCCTGGAGGTAGTCCAGCTCCTCTGGCTTGCGGATGAACCGTCCGGCGGGAAAGCGGCGATTGGCGAGGTGCTCGAAGAAGACGTCGTCGGGCACGAGCCCGGGCACGGCGACCACCGTCCAGCCGGTGAGGCGCTGCAGCTCCTCGTTGATGCGGCCGAACTCGGGGATGCCCGCGCGGTGCAGGTCGAGGGCGTCGAGTCCCTTGAGGAACGGGTCGCAGGCTCGCCCTGGAAGCAGCGCCGTCTGTCGTTCGTAGAGCGTGATCCAGACCTGGTGCTCGGCCGCCGTGTAGCGATCCCATCCCTGGTCGATCGTCCAGTCCGGCCGCGCGCCAGGCGGCGGCGAAGCGGTGTGCCCATCTGCGCTCATGGCGCGAGAATGGCGACCTTGGCGTGGAAGTTCCGTTCGATTTGTCCCCAGAAATCCAGGTTTGGCGGAAGGATTATGCGCGCCCCGTCAGCGCGCAGGGTCGGCTAGTGCCCGATTCCCGGCCGCAGCCGGTACTGGCCCTCATCGAACTTGTCGAAGATCAGCGACGCCTGCGGGTGGCCCACCGGCTGACCGGTGTCGTCCGGCAGCAGGTTCTGTTCGGAAACATAGGCCACGTAGGCGCTGTCGTCGTTCTCGGCCAGCAGGTGGTAGAACGGCTGTTCCTTGTGCGGCCGGATGTGTTCCGGGATCGAAAGCCAGTATTCCTCGGTGTTCGCGAACTCCGGATCGACGTCGAAGATGACGCCACGGAACGGATAGACCCGGTGGCGGACGACTTGGCCGATCGTGAATTTGGCGAGTCGCGTGCTCATGGCCCGAATCTAGATCGCTCCATCTGACTGGAAGGTGAACGTAGCGACGCGCAGTTGTCATTCAAGGCTCGGCTTTCGGGCGCCCGCCGGGCTTGCTAAGGTCGCCGTGAAATGAGGCGTTGGCCGGGAGTCGGCGCCTGCGTAGGACGGGTGAAGTCCATGAGTGAGGCGCCGAGCGCGCCCGGGCCGACGTTACGCGGCCGGGAGAAGTCCGGGGGCGATCCGCCCTGTTATGCCGCCCTGGACCTGGGGACCAACAACTGTCGCCTGTTGATAGCCACGCCGACGCCCCACGGCTTCCGCGTGGTCGAAGCCTATTCGCGGATCGTGCGCCTGGGTGAGGGCCTCTCGCAGAGCGGACGGCTGTCGGATGCGGCGATGGAGCGCGCGCTGGCCGCTCTAAGGGTCTCTGGTGAGAAGGTGCGCCGCCGGCGCGTGGCGAAGTTCCGCGCGATCGCCACCCAAGCCTGCCGCATGGCGGAGAATGGCCAGGCGTTCGTGGATCGGGTGGCGCACGAGACCGGCGTGAAGCTGCAGGTCATCAGCCCGCAGGAGGAGGCTAGGCTGTCTGTGCGCGGCTGCCTCAACCTCCTGGACGGCCGCCACGACGCGGCCCTTGTCGTGGACGTTGGCGGCGGGTCCACCGAGCTGTCGTGGGTCGACCTCGCGGCGGCGAAAGGCGGCGGAGAACCGCCTGTCCGCGCCTGGTTGTCGGTGCCGATCGGCGTCGTCACCCTTGCCGAGCGTTTTCCTGAAGGCGAGGTCGCTACCGAGGGCTGGTTCCGCCAGATGGTGGACCATGTGAAGGAACAGATCGCCGCCTTCCGCCGGGCCGACCCCATGAAACCGATCTTCGAGGCCGACCGGGCGCATCTGGTCGGTACGTCCGGGGCGATCACCAGTCTGGCCGGGATGCATCTCGACTTGCCGCGCTACGATCGCAACCGGGTGGACGGCATCTGGATGCGCCGCGATGAGTGCGAAGCCGCGGCCGGCCGGCTTCTGGCGCTTTCCAGCACCGAGCGTGCGGCCCAGCCGTGCATCGGTCCGGACCGGGCAGACCTGGTCCTGGCCGGCGCGGCGATCCTGCAGGCAGTGCAGGAGCTCTGGCCCTGCAACCGGGTGCGGGTCGCCGATCGGGGCTTGCGCGAGGGCATCCTGCTGTCGCTGATGGCCGAACGCGGCCAACGCCGTCGTCGCCGGCGGCGCCGCGGCGGGGGAGGCCAGAGGACAGCCGTATGACCGAACCTCCCCGCAAGCGCATGGTGAAGCCGCCGACCGGCGGCCTTGAGGGCGGCCGCGGCAAACCTGCGCGCCTCAAGACCGCCAAGGAGCGCACGCCCAGTCAGCAGGCCTGGCTAGAACGCCAGATCAACGACCCGTTCGCGGCCAAGGCCCGTGCTCTCGGCTACCGCAGCCGCGCGGCCTTCAAGATCAGCGAGATCGATGACCGCTACCACCTCTTCAAGCCGGGGGTGAAGGTGGTCGACCTGGGCCTGGCGCCTGGCGGCTGGACGCAGGTGGCGGTGCAGCGCGGGGTGAAGGACATCGTCGGCGTCGACCTGCTGCCGGTAGACCCACTGCCGCCGGCCCATATCCTGCAGATGGACTTCACGGATCCGGATTGCGGTCCCAGGCTCATCGAACTGCTGGGCGGCCCGCCGGACGTCGTGATGTCGGACATGGCGCCGAACACCATCGGTCACCGCGAGACGGACCACCTCCGCATCGTCGGTCTCATCGAGGCGGCGATCGACTTCGCCATCGAGGTGCTGAAACCGGGCGGCGCCTTCGTGGCCAAGGCGTTCCAGGGCGGCGGCTCAGACGAACTCCTCAACCTCCTAAAGCGCCACTTCCGCGACGTGCGGAACATCAAGCCCAAGGCCAGCCGTCAGGACAGCTCGGAGGTCTTCTTCGTGGCGACGGGGTTCCGGGGACGCTGATCCCGCCGGTGGGCGCCCCATGTCAGCGGGTCGTCTCCTTCTCCCGGGGCGCCGAGACGCGCTGGGTGCGCGCCTGGGCTTTGGGCTTCGGCAGCAGCCGGAAGCGCGTCTGGCACCATCCGAAATCGACGCCGACGTCGAGCAAGGCGTCCGAACGTCCGCACGGGCAACCGAACTCCATCACGCCGAGAACCCGATAGGTCTCCCCGGCCTGGAGCGGGACCGGTCGTCCGGTGACATGGTTGGGGGCGGCGTTTACACAAAGTACTAGATCGCCAGGGCCGACAGCGTCGCTCATAGCTCTCATCCACTTGCCTGGACGAAGATTAGACCCGGCCCGATGAGGCGCAAGCGCGGTCGTCCGCGCCGCGCTGAATTCACCGCCCCACCGGCTCCGGCGTCTCAGCGCCTTCGGCGACGAGCCAGTCGCGGAAGCGGGAGAGGGCGCGGCTCTCCGCGCCGGGCGCGGTGAGCATGGCGAAGGCGCTGCCCGAGCGATGAAAGCCCAGCGGCGCGATCAGTCGGCCTTCCCGCACCTCGGTCACGCAGAGCGGCCAGGAGACCACCGCCGCCCCGAGCCCAGCGAGGGCGGCGTCCATGGCGAAGTGCACGTGGGCGAACGAGCGCTCTCGGGCGGGCGGCAACTCGACACCGGCGTGCTCGGCGAAAAGGGGCCAGGCCTCGGGGTGGGTGGCCGCGGCCAGGCGCGGCGCGCGCAGAGGGTCGGGTCCCCAACGAGCCACCGCCTCGGGCGACATCACCGCGCCGAGGGCGTTACGGATAAAGGGCGTGCAGTCGGGTTCAGCTGTGCGGCTCAGCGGCACGATGCGAACCACGGCCTGGGCGCCCCGATGGGCGGTGGCGTGGGCGGCCAGCTCGGACAGCGTCAGGCGGATCTCGGGATGGGCGGCCTGAAACCGGGCGAGACGAGGGATCAGCCACTTCACCGAGAGGCTGGCGTTGACAGCCACATGCAGATCCTCGCCATTCCCGCGCACCCGGCGCACGGCGCTGGCGATGAGGTCGAAAGCCTCGCTCAGCGATCCGGCCAGCTCGCGCCCGGCCGGCGTCAGCTCCAGCCTGTTCTTCGGCCCGCTGAACAGGCGCACGCCCAGCGCCGCCTCCAGCGCCTTGACCTGTCGGCTCACAGCCGAGTGGGTCACATGCAGTTCCTCCGCCGCGGTCGTCACCCGGCCCGTCCGCGCCACCGCCTCGAACGCGCGCAGCGCGTTGAGCGAGGGAAGGGTCCCCGATGTGAGAATTTCGAACATTGCGCTCCAAATAAGTCGATTTCCTCCAAACGACAATCGGCGCACAAGCTTGCCATGGAATCCCACCCCCATCCGAACCGGTCGCAGGCGCTGGTCGTCACGGGGTTCGGGCTGGGCCAGATCGTCGCCTTCGCCTCCAGCTTCTACCTGATGGGGGTCCTCGGCGACGCGATCGCCCGGGATCTCGCAGCCAGTCCCACCTTCGTCTTCTCCACGGTTTCGCTGTCGCTGCTGGTCCCGGCGATCGTAGGCCCAGCTGTCGCCCGGCGGATCGACCGGCGGGGCGGGAAGGCCGTCCTGCTGGGCTCCAGCGTCGTTTTCGCTCTGGGACTCGTCGTCCTGGCGGTCGCCCATCACCCGCTGGTCCTGGCGCTCGCCATGGCGGTGCTCGGCTTCGGCATGGCGCTGGGCCTGTCGCCGACGCCGTTCGCGATCCTCGTGTCGCTGTATGGGGAGGGCGCACGCCGGCCGATCACCGGGGTCTCGCTGATCAGCGGCCTGGGCTCGACCCTGGGATGGCCGATCACGGGCTGGATGGCCGAGCAGCTCGGCTGGCGCGGCGCGTGCCTGGCCTGGGCTGGAGTTCACCTGCTGGTGCTGCCGATGATCGCCCTGGTCTGCCCCCGCACGCCGGGCCAGGCGGACCGCGGCAAGACGGCGCGTGGTGACGTCCGTTGGGACCGGCCGATGGTCCAGCTCGCGGTCCTCTTCGCCTGCGCCTGGTTCATCTCGACGTGCATGAGCGCGCACTTGCCGCGCCTGTTGGCCCACTTCGGCCTCACGCTTCGCGACGCCGCGGCGGCCGCCGGCCTCGTCGGAATTGCGGCCGTCTGCGTGCGGTTCCTGGAGTTCACGGTGCTGCGGAAACTGCCGCCGCTCGCCACCACGCGCGTCGCGACGCTGATGCATCCGGCCGGCGCCGCCGCGCTGCTCGCCCTGGGAAGGGCCGGTGCGCCGCTGATGGCCCTGGGCCAAGGCGCCGGCAATGGGATGCTGACGGTGGCCAAGGGCGTGTTGCCGCTCAGCCTCTACGGCCCCCGGGATTACGCCTATCGCTCGGCGATCCTCGGGCGGCCCGCCGTCATCGCCCAGGCGGCTGGTCCGACCGTCTTCGCCTTCGTCCTGGAGCGCTCACCGACGTCCGCGGTGATCGGCACGTCCGCGCTCTGCCTGGTCATGTTCGCCATGACCTTCGGCCTTCGGGGCCACCCCAGCCGCATCACGAAGGAGCCCGCAATCGCATGAACGCTGTCACGCCCCTTGCCCCGGAAGCCGCCGAGCCCCTATACGCGGACCGCAAAACGGAGAGTCTCATGGAGATCCGCGAAGGTCTTACCTTCGACGATGTTTTGCTCGAACCCGGCGCGTCCGACGTCATGCCGACGCAGGTGGACGTCTCCACCCGGTTCACGCGCGAAATCAGTCTGAACATCCCGCTCGTGTCCGCCGCCATGGACACGGTCACCGAGAGCCGCCTCGCCATCGCCATGGCCCAGTCCGGCGGCATCGGCGTGCTCCACCGAAACCTGACGGTCGAGGAACAGGCCGATCAGGTGCGTGAGGTGAAGCGCTACGAGAGCGGCATGGTCATCAATCCGATGACCATCCACCCGGACACCACCCTGGGTGAGGTCCGCCAGATCAAGGCGCGACGCAAGATCAGCGGCTTTCCGGTCGTGGACGACAACGGGAAGCTGGTCGGCATTCTGACCAATCGCGACATGCGCTTCGAAGGGCGGGACGACATTCCGGCCAAGGCGCTGATGACGCATGAGAACCTGGTGACCGTGAAGGAAGGTGTCGGCCAGTCCGAGGCCCGTGATCTGCTGCGTCGTCACAAGATCGAGCGCCTGATCGTGGTGGACGACGACTATCATGCCGTCGGCCTGATCACCGTGAAGGACATGGAGAAGTCCCAGGCCCACCCGCACGCGGCCAAGGACGCCCAGGGCCGCCTGCTGGTCGCCGCCGCCTCGACGGTGGGCGACGCAGGCTACGAGCGCTCCATGGCCCTGGTCGACGCCGGCGTTGACGTGGTGGTGATCGACACCGCCCACGGGCACAACGCCGAGGTCGCCAACGCCGTCCGCCGGGTGAAGCGCGAGAGCAACCGGGTCCAGGTCGTGGCCGGCAACATCGCCACCTACGACGCCGCTCGCGCCCTGATCGACGCCGGCGCCGACGCAGTGAAGGTGGGCATCGGTCCGGGCTCGATCTGCACCACGCGGATCGTGGCCGGCGTGGGCGTTCCCCAGCTCACCGCGATCGCCGACGCGGTCCGCGCGGCGCAGGGATCCGATGTGCCGATCGTTGCCGACGGCGGCATCAAGTACTCGGGCGACCTGGCCAAGGCGCTCGCCATGGGCGCCTCGGTGGCCATGATGGGTTCGGTCTTCGCCGGCGTCGACGAGGCTCCGGGCGATGTCTTCCTGTACCAGGGCCGCTCGTACAAATCGTACCGTGGCATGGGCTCGGTGGGCGCCATGGGCCAGGGCTCGGCCGACCGCTATTTCCAGAAGGACGTGAAGGACGCGCTGAAGCTCGTGCCGGAAGGCATCGAGGGCCAGGTCCCGTACAAGGGACCCATCGCGCCGATCCTGCACCAGATGGTCGGGGGGCTCCGGGCCGCCATGGGCTATGTGGGCGCGCCGACGCTGCCGCTGTTCCGCGAGCGGGCCCGGTTCATCCGCATCACCAACGCCGGCCTGCGCGAGAGCCACGTCCACGACGTGATGATCACGCGCGAGGCGCCGAACTATCCGAGCGGCCTCTAGGGCCGCCGCACGGGGGAGGTCGTGATGGGTGTCGAGGCAGCTGTGGAGCTCAAGCTCCTGGGCGCGGCGGTGGTCGTGGGGCTGGTCCAGCTCCTTTGGGCGGCCGGTGCAGCGCGGGCTCAGCAGGGCGACCTGAAATGGGCGGCGGGTCCGCGCGATACGCCCAAGCCGCTCGGCGGGGTGGCGGCGCGCCTCGACCGCGCGTTCTGGAACTTCGCCGAGACCTTCCCCTTCTTCGCCGTCGCGGTGCTCGCCTGCGCCGTGGCCGGCAAGCTCGGGCAGCCGCTCACCATCTGGGGGGCTGGTCTCTACGTCATCGGGCGGACGCTCTATGCCCCGCTCTACGCTTCCGGCGTGCCCATGGTGCGGACCCTGGTGTGGCTGGTCTCGCTGGTTGGACTTCTGATGGTCCTCGTGGCCCTCTTCAGGTGAGTTGATGCGCGACGGCGGACGCCTTTCGGCGGCCATTGAGGTCCTGACCGAGATCGAGACGCGCCGACGGCCCGTCCGCCTCGCGCTGAAGGCCTGGGGGGATGCAGCCCGCTACGCAGGGGCGAAAGACCGCGCCTGGGTCTCTGGCCTTGTGCTCGACGCCCTGCGTCGGCGGCGGTCGCTGGCCTGGCGGATGGGGGAGGACACGCCCCGCGCAGCGATCCTCGGCGTGCTGGCCTTCGTCTGGAACTGGCCCGTCGAGAAGATCGCCGAAGCCGCCGCGGACGCGCCGCACGGGCCGGGTGAACTCTCCAACGCCGAATGGTCGGCCCTTCGCGGCGGGATCGACCTCGACGGCGCGCCGGATGCGGTGCGGGGCGACTATCCCGACTGGCTCGACGCCTCGTTCGCCCGTGTGTTCGGCGAGGCGCGTGCGGAAGAGGGCGCAGCCCTGGCCGAGCGCGCGCCGGTGGATCTCCGGGTCAATACGCTCAAGACCGATCCTGAGCGCGCCATGAAGGTGCTGGCGACGTTCGAACCGGTGGCGCCCGGCCTCTCGCCGAACGCCATTCGGGTGCCGGCGCCTGACCCGTCGGCGCGCAGCGGGGCTGTCGAGGCCATCCCCCAGTTCGGCAAGGGCTGGTTCGAGGTGCAGGACCTGGGCTCACAGCTCGCGGCCGCGGCGGCGGGCGACGTGAAGGGCCAGCAGGTGCTGGACCTCTGCGCCGGCGGGGGCGGCAAGACGCTCGCCCTGGCCGCCGCCATGGCCAACACGGGTCAGATCTACGCCTACGACAGCGACGCGCGCCGCCTGACCGACACCGTGCGCCGCGGCGAGCGGGCGGGGGTGCGCAACCTCCAGGTCCGCACGCCCCTCAACAAGGATCCTCTGAAGGATCTCAAGGGCAAGATGGACACCGTTTTCATCGACGCCCCCTGCACCGGCACCGGCTCGTGGCGTCGGCATCCCGACACCAAATGGCGCCTGACACCCGACGCGCTCGATAAACGTCAGCAGGATCAGGACAAGGTTCTCGACGAGGGGGCCACGTTCACCAAGGGCGGCGGCAGGATCGTCTACGTCACCTGCTCCGTGCTGCCCGAGGAGGACGAGGACCGTGTCGCCGCCTTCCTCGAGCGCCACCCCGACTTCACCCGCCGCCCGGCGAGCCACGACCCGTCGCTGGCGCGGTTCCTTACCCCCGTCGGCGACCTGCGCCTCACACCCCGCACCTCGAACACCGACGGCTTCTTCGTCGCGGTGCTGGAGAAGCAGGCATGAGCCCCGCGCGCCACAGGCGTCCGAGATCTGAACCACAGAAGGCGCAGATGACACAGAAAATGTCTCTGACCTCGCCGCGAAAGCCTTCTGTGTTTTCTGTGTTTTCTGCGGTTCCAAACGGCGCTTTCGCGCCCTCTGCCCCGACAAGCGGACACCCATGACCCAAGCCCACCACGAGCGCGTCCTGATCGTCGACTTCGGCAGCCAGGTGACCCAGCTCATCGCGCGGCGCCTGCGCGAGAGCGGCGTCTATTGCGAAATCCATCCCTTCGACAAGGTCGAGGCGATGCTGGACGCGTACGCCCCCAAGGCGGTGATCCTGTCGGGCGGCCCGGCCAGCGCGCACGAGGCCGGCAGCCCGACGGCGCCGCAGCGGATCTTCGAGCTGGGCGTGCCGGTCCTCGGCATCTGCTATGGCGAGATGACCATGTGCGCCCAGCTTGGCGGCCAGGTCGAGAGCGGCCACGACCGCGAGTTCGGTCGCGCCGAGATCCGCATCGAAAAGCAGTCCCCGCTGCTGGAGGGGCTGGGCGACCTCGGTCACACCGAGACCGTCTGGATGAGCCACGGCGACAAGATCACCGCCATCCCGCCCGGCTTCGAGGTGGTCGCGACTTCGGAAGGCAGCCCGTTCGCCATCATCGCCGACGAGGGGCGCCACTTCTACGGCATCCAGTTTCACCCGGAGGTCGCTCACACCCCGCGCGGCGCCCTGCTGCTGCGCAATTTCACCCACCGCATCGCCGGCCTCACCGGTGACTGGACGATGGCCTCCTACCGGCAGGAGCAGGTGGCCAAGATCCGCGCCCAGGTCGGAGACGCCAAGGTGATCTGCGGCCTCTCGGGCGGCGTCGACTCCTCGGTGGCGGCTGTCCTGATCCACGAGGCGATCGGCGACCAGCTCACCTGCGTGTTCGTGGACACCGGCCTTCTACGAAAGGACGAGGCGACCCAGGTCGTCACCATGTTCCGCGACCACTACAACATTCCGCTCGTGCATGTTGATGCGTCTGATCTTTTCCTCGGTGAGCTAGAGGGCGTCACCGACCCCGAAACGAAGCGCAAGACCATCGGCCGGCTCTTCATCGATGTGTTCGATAAGGAGAGCGCCAAGATCGAGGGCGCCGAGTTCCTCGCCCAGGGCACCCTCTATCCCGACGTGATCGAGAGCCCGTCGACCAGCGGAGGCCCGTCGGCGGTCATCAAGAGTCACCACAACGTCGGAGGCCTGCCCGACTACATGAAGCTCAAGCTGGTCGAGCCCCTCCGCGAACTCTTCAAGGACGAGGTGCGCGCCCTGGGCGTCGAGCTCGGCCTGCCGCCGCAGTTCGTCGGCCGCCACCCGTTCCCTGGCCCGGGGCTGGCCATTCGCATCCCGGGCGAGATCACCCGCGAGAAGGTCGCGGTCCTCCAGCAGGCCGACGCCATCTATCTCGAAGAGATCCGCAGGGCCGGCCTCTACGACAGCATCTGGCAGGCCTTCGCCGTGCTCCTCCCGGTGAAGACCGTCGGGGTGATGGGCGACGCCCGCACCTACGAGAGCGTGCTGGCCCTTCGCGCCGTCACGTCCACCGACGGGATGACGGCAGACTTCTTCGAGTTCCCCTGGGAGGTCCTCGGCCGTTGCGCGACCCGCATCATCAACGAAGTGCGCGGGGTCAATCGCGTGGTCTACGACGTCACCAGCAAGCCGCCCGGCACCATCGAGTGGGAATAGGGCCCTTGCGAAGCACTGCCGGGAAAACGATGTCCCGGCCGTGCTGACCTCGTTTCCTTCTGAACTTGAAGCGGTGGTGGTCGGGGCGGAAGGCGGTATCGGCCGCGCCCTCGTCGACCGCCTCCACGCCGATCCTGCGGTCGTCAGGGTGCACGGCTTTGGCCGACGGACGGTTCCGGCGATTGAACTTGCCGACGAAGCCAGCATCGCCGCCGCCGCCGCGACCGTTCAGGAGCCTCGCCTCGTAATCGTTGCGACGGGGATGCTGCACGGCCAGGGGCGCGGGCCGGAGAAGCGCCTGGCCGATCTTGATCCGGCAACCTTGGCGCAGGCCTTCGCGGTGAACGCCATCGGACCGGCATTGGTGTTGAAGCATTTCGCGCCCCAGCTTCCCCGGGAAGGCAAGGCGGTCCTCGCTGTGCTCACGGCGCGGGTTGGATCGATCTCAGACAACCGCAGCGGCGGCTGGTACGGCTATCGCGCCGCCAAGGCCGCCGCCAACCAGCTGGTGCGCACCGCGGCGATCGAAATCGGCGCACGGCGTCCGAACGCGATCTGCGTAGCGCTGCATCCGGGCACCGTCGATACGGCGCTGTCGGCCCCGTTCCAGCGCAATGTGCCCGAGGGAAAGCTGTTCACGCCCGACTTCGCCGCCGAGCGCCTCCTGGCGGTCATCGACGGTCTGACGACCGCCGACAGCGGCGGTTTCTTCGCCTGGGACGGCGAGGCGATCCCGTACTGATGCGCACCCTGCGGCTCTTGCTGGGTGACCAGCTCTCGGACCAGGCGACATCGCTCAGCGACATCGCGCCCGGCGATATGGTCCTGCTGGCGGAGGTGATGGAGGAGGCGACCTACGTGCCCCATCACAAGCAGAAGCTGGTCATGGTCTTCGCCGCCATGCGCCGGTTCGCCAGCCGGTTGGCCGATCGAGGGGTCGCCGTACGGTACGTGGGCCTCGACGATCCCGCCAACACCCACAGCTTGGCGGGCGAGGTTCTGCGGGCCCTGTCCGAGGGCGGATTCGACCGCGTGGTGGTCACCGAGCCGGGCGAGTGGCGCCTCGTGCGGGCGTTCGAGCGCCTGGCCGTTCAGGCGGCCGTCCCGGTCGAGGTGCGGCCCGACACTCGCTTCATCTGCCCTCGTCCCGTTTTCGAGGCCTGGGCGGACGGGCGCCGTGAGCTGCGGATGGAGTTCTTCTATCGGGAGATGCGGCGGCGCACCGGCCTTCTGATGGACGGCGACCAGCCCGTCGGCGGGCGCTGGAACTTCGACGCCGAGAACCGCAAGCGGCTGCCGAAGGGGATGCGCCCGCCGAAGCGGCTACGTATCGTCCCGGGGCCCGTCGTGCAGGCGGTCGTCCGGCTGGTGGAGCAGCGCTTCGCCGGCAATTTCGGGGATCTCGACGGCTTCGACTGGGCGACATCCCACGACGAGGCCGAAGCGCTGCTGGCGCACTTCCTGGACGACATCCTGCCGGGGTTCGGCGACTGGCAGGACGCCATGAAGGGTGGCGAGCCATATCTCTGGCATGCGCGCATCTCGGCAGCCCTAAACATCGGCCTTCTGGATGCGCTCGACATCTGCCGGCGCGCCGAGGCGGCTTATCGCGCCGGCCGGGCGCCGCTGAATGCGGTGGAGGGGTTCATCCGGCAGATCCTCGGCTGGCGCGAGTTCGTGCGCGGCGTCTACTGGCTGAAGGGCGAAGACTACCTCGCCGGCAACGCCCTCGGCGCCGACCGGCGCCTGCCCTGGTTCTACTGGTCGGGCGAGACCGAGATGGCCTGCGTGCGCGATGCAGTCGGGACCACACGTCGCCACGCCTATGCCCATCATATCCAGCGCCTGATGGTGACCGGCAACCTGGCCATGCTCCTGGGCGTCCACCCCGACGAGGTGAACCTCTGGTACATGAGCGTCTACGCCGACGCCTTCGAGTGGGTGGAGGCGCCGAACACCCATGGCATGGCGATCTTCGCCGACGGCGGGGTAGTGGGCTCCAAGCCGTATGCGGCCAGCGGCGCCTACATCAACCGGATGAGCGACTACTGCGCCGCCTGCGCCTATGACGTCAGGCTGAAGCGCGGCGAAGGCGCCTGTCCGTTCAACGTGCTGTACTGGGACTTCCTGATCCGGAACGCGCCGCGGCTCGACGCCAATCCCCGGCTCGCCATGCCCTATCGGGCCGTCCACGCCATGCGATCCGACCACGACGCCATCCGCGAGGAGGCCGAGGCCCTACGGGCGGCCCTGGGCGCCGTGGTCCGTCAGCCACAAGGTGGGAGGTGACGTCAGTGGTCCCTTTTGTGCGGAATGACGTGCATCGCGGCCACGACGAGGCCTCCGACCGCCAGTCCGACGACCGCTGAGGCGGCGGCCTGGGCGGTCCAGGCTGCTGCCGCGCCCATTGCGGGCGCCGCGCCCGCCCAATGGCCCAGAGCCTCGACCCAACCGGGGATGGGGGTGAGGTGGTACTCGTGCAGGCCGTGCACGATGATGCCGCCGCCGACCCACAGCATCGCCGCCGTGCCGATCACGGTGAGGCTGTTGAGGACATGCGGCATCCCCTTGACCATCAGGCGGCCAAGGGCTCGCGTCGTCTTGAGCGAGCGCTTGGCGAGGTGCAGGCCGATGTCGTCCATCTTCACGATCAACCCGACCACGCCATAGACCCCGACAGTGATCAGCAGGGCGACCAGGGCCAGGGCGGCCGCGCGGATCGCGAAGGGCTGATCGGTCACCGCCGCCAGCGAGATCGCCATGATCTCGGCCGAGAGAATGAAATCGGTGCGGATCGCGCCCGACACCTTTTCCTTTTCGAGTTGCTCCGAGCTCAGCGCCAGCTCGTCTGGCTCGTAGGCTTCGTCCACCCCCGTGACGGCCTCGATGATCTTCTCGGCCGCCTCGAAGCAGAGGTAGCTCCCGCCCAGCATCAGCAAAGGGGTCACCGCCCACGGCGCGAAGGCGCTCAGCAGCAGAGCCCCCGGCAGAAGGAACAGGAACTTGTTGCGGAGCGAACCCAGCGCGATCTTCCAGACGATCGGCAACTCGCGGTCGGGCGTGAAGCCGACGGCGTAGGTCGGGGTCACTGCCGTGTCGTCGACGACCACGCCCACGGCCTTGGTGCTCGCCTTGCCGGCGGCGCCCGTCACATCGTCCAGCGAGGAGGCGGCGATCTTTGCGATCGCGGCCACGTCGTCCAGAAGCGCCGCAAGACCCGAAGCCATTCGCTGTTCCTGTGCCGTGCGAGGGTGATCCGGCTCTAACGCTTCACCGGCTTCTCGAGCTGGTAGATGGACTCGCCGATCTCATCGAGTTTCTTCGACAGGATCGCCTGGGCGTCGGCGAGGCCCTGGTTGTAGAAGTACGGCCCGAGGGTCTCGGTGACGAAGTCCGTGAGGAAGACGGCGTCGAATCCGGTCACCTCAAGGTCCAGCTCGTCCTTGAGGTAGCGGCTCAGCGCCTTGGCGGCGGCTTCGCGGGCGTCCTTGGGCAGCTCGATCTTGGACATGCAACGACCCGGAAGGAGAGGGGGAACGATGGCTGCCAGGCTGTACGGCATCCGCAACTGCGACACGATGAAGAAGGCCTGGACGTGGCTGGACGACCACGGTGTGGCCTATGACTTCCACGACTACAAGAAGCTGGGGATCGACCGCGAACGGCTTGAGGCCTGGGTCGAAGCGCTGGGTTGGGAGACGGTGCTCAACCGGGCCGGGACCACGTTCAGGAAGCTTCCGGACGCGGCGAAGGCCGGCCTCGACGCCGCCAAGGCCATCCAGTTGATGCTGGCCCAACCCTCGATGATCAAGCGACCGGTGCTGGAAGCAGGCGGCAGGATCTATGTGGGCTTCAAGCCCGAGACCTGGGACCAGCTGTCGAGCTGACGGAGAGGCTGTCATGTCGCGTCTGTTCAAGGAACTCTTCGCGCTCATACTGCTGCTGGCCGGCGCCGCCCGGGCGGCGGAGCCGGGCACGCCCCCGGTTCCTGCGGCGGTGGGCCTCTTCGAGGGGTGCTGGCGCGGAGAGGGCATAGTGCTCGGCAAGCCTACCCTCGTCTCGCTTCGCGCCGAACCGATCGTCGAACAGGCCATGACCTTGTTTGCGGTGGAGAGCGTGGCCAGGAACGATCCCAAGGATCGCTACGCCGCCCATCTGCTCTTCGCCGGCGTGGGCGCTCCCGGAAAGCCGGCGCCTGACCGGGTCTGGAGCTTCTGGGCCGACAGCTTCGGCGGCGCCTATACGGCGATCGGTGAGGGCGTCGTGCGCGCCGACGGCTTCGACGTCGATTACCGCTATCCCGAGGACGTGTTCGTCAACCGCTGGCGGGTTCAGTCCGGCGAGCTGCGCTGGACGGTCGTTGCGCGCGCGGCGTCGGGTCCGGAGAAGCCGTTCGCGACCTACGCCCTGCGCCGCGAGGCCTGCATGGACCGCCGCTGAGCCCCGTTGCGGCCCGCGCTGCATCCGATCCTCGGATCGGCGGCGACTAGTAGGCAAAGGACGAGAAGGACGGCCTTCCTCGTCCACCTCTGGAGCGCCCGCGCATGGAACATTTTCTCTTCAGCTACTGGTGGCTGATCTTCCCGATCGGCTTCTTCGTCTTCGGCGCCTGGGACCGCTGGCTCGCCTATCGCCGGAGCCAGGATCGCCTGGACCTCCTCCGCAGCTATGCCAGCCAGGGCAAGGACCCGCCGCCCGAGCTGGTCCGCGCGATCCAGCTCGAAGAGGAGGAAGACGAGGACGACGCTTACGGAGCCTACGACCGTTACGGCCGCCGCCGGGGCCGTCGTTATGCCCGGCGGTACTGGCGCAGCAGCCCCTACTGGGCGTGGCGGACCGCGATCGTCACCGGCGCCGTGGCGCTCGGCTTCTGGCTCGCCTCGGAATACTCCGGCCTTAGCGACGTGGAGGGGATCTTCCGCCTCGTGGCGATCATCCTGACCTGCGTCGCCGGCGGCCATGCGGTGGCGGCGCTGTTCGCGACGACCTTCCGCCCGAAATGAGCCCCGCGGCGCCAGACGAGGTTTTGGTTGAGGCTGCCCGCGGCGGGTCGTCGGTCGCCTTCGCCCGGCTCGTCGAGCGCCACCAGCAGCCGCTGCGGTCCTTCCTGCGTCGGACCTGTGGCGACTGGACCTTGGCTGACGACCTGGCCCAGGAGACCTTCCTCACCGCCTGGTCCCGCCTCGGCGGGCTGAAGTCCGGAGCCTCGGTCAGGGCGTGGCTGTGCGGCATCGGCTACCGCAAGCACCTGACCGCGCGCCGGGCTCTCGGCCGGGATCGCGCGCGAGATGCGGCGTGGGAGGCCGAAAAGCCGCCACATCGCGGCGCGATGAGCGACGAACGGCTGACCCTCGAAGCCGCGATGGCCGATCTGCCGCCCGACCAGCGCGCCTGCGTGGCGCTATGCCTGGCCGCCGACTTCAGCCACGCCGAGGCGGCGGAGGCGCTTGGCCTTCCGCTGGGCACAGTGAAATCTCATGTGACGCGGGGCCGGACGCGGCTCCTGCAGGCGTTGGGAGAAAACGATGACGCACGCTGACGACCGGCTGAGGAGCCTCTTCGCCGAGGATGCGCCGCCGCCACGCGACCCCGCGTTCTCGGCCGAGGTGATGGCGGCGCTCGCCCGGCGTCGGTTCGTGGCCGACATGACCTCGCTCGCAGGTGTCGCCGTGCTGGGCGGCCTGCTCCTCTGGGCGTTCTGGCCGCTGGTCGGGCCAGCGCTGACGATCGCCGGCCCTGCGATGGCGCCGCTGGCCGCCGCCCTGACCCTGGCCGCCATGGCCGTGGTCCTCCTCGGCCGACCCGTGGCCGCGATGCTCGGACTGGAATCATGACCAAGGTTTCATGGCGGCGGCTGCATCCGCTGGCGGGCCGTCAGGTCTCTTTCCATCAGAGACGGGCGATATCCGCCCCCTGAACCTGGAGAGGAGAACCCCATGGACGGTGGAATTCTGGTCCCCATCGCCTTCTTCGCGATGATCGCGGCGATCGTGATCGTGCCCCGCTACTTCCGTAGTCAGGAACGCCAGAAGATGGCCGAGACCCTGCGCGCGGCGATCGAACGCGGCGAGCCGCTCCCGACGGAAGTGATCGACGCCATGTCAAGCAACGTGCGCAGCCCAGGTCTGCCGCCGTCGCCCCAGCGCGACCTGCGGACAGGCATCGTCTGGCTCGGCATCGGCGTCGGCCTCGGCGCGCTTGGCCTGGCCATCAGTTTTGAGGAGCCCGACGCGCTCTTCGTGTTCCTGGGCCTGGGCGCCCTGCCGACCTTCATCGGCCTCGCCTTCGTGGCTCTCGGCCTGCTGAACAAGCCGAAGTCCTGAGGCGCCTGGGCGGGGGAACAAGCCCATGGCGGGCGCTAAACAAGCAAGTTTCGCCAGTCTGCACGACGTGGAGCTCTGCTCCTTCGCGGCGGCGGGCGAACGGCGCGCCTTCGGAGAGCTTGTGCGGCGGCACGGCTCGGCCATTCGACACCTGTTGCGCCGGATGGGGGCGCAGCCGGCCGAGGCCGACGACGTCGCGCAGGATGCGCTCCTGGCGGCCTTCGAGAGGATCGCTGAATTCCGCGGCGAAGGAACGTTCGCGGGATGGGTGAAGCGGATTGCGGCGCGGCAGTACCTGCGCCGCCTGCAGCGGGAAAAGCGTCTCTCCGCCTTCGCGGCCGAGCAGCCCGAGGAAGAGGAAGGCGCGTCCGATGGGGACGCCGAGCATCGCATCGACCTGGACGAGGCGCTCAAGACACTATCGCCGGCCGAACGGCTGTGCGTGTCGATGTGCTACGGGGCGGGCCTGTCCCACGGCGAGGCGGCGGACGCCTTGAATCTGCCGCTTGGAACGGTCAAGTCGCATGTCAAACGTGGTCTGGATAAACTCAGAGCGCGAATGGCGCCGGAAGGCGGCGCGGCTCTGGAAGGGAGGCGGGGCAATGGCTGAAATCGAATTCGAACGCCGCCTGGAACGCCTGTTCGCCGACGCGCCCGAGATGCCCGACGCGCGGGCTTTCGCCGAGCGGGTCGAGCGTCGCCTGGACCGGGGATGGACGGCCCGGCGCTGGCTGATCGGGGCCGCGGGCCTTGCCGGTGGTGTCATTGGCGCCAGCCAGCTCCTTATGGCCAACGTCTTCCAGCGGGCCGAGGCGGCGGAACAGTCGGCGCGTGTGCTGGGGCAGGGCCTTGCGAGGGTGACCCCGACATCCGACATGGTGTCCGCGCTCTCGGGCGGGTATGGGCTGTGGGCCGCGGGCGCCCTGGCCGTCGTGACCATGGCCTTCGTGCTGTCGAGGCTGATCGAGGAGTTCTAGCGTGTCCAGCCATCGTCAGGAGACGGTCCGGCGCCTCGCCGCGCCGGATATCGCCGCGCGCAAGGGCGGCGTGCCCATTGTTTGCCTGACGGCCTACACGGCGCCGATGGCCGAACTCCTGGATGAGCACTGCGACTTGCTGCTGGTGGGCGACAGCGTCGGCATGGTCGTCCACGGCCTGCCGAACACCGTGGGCGTCACCCTGGACATGATGATCCTGCACGGCCAGGCGGTGATGCGTGGCGCGCGCCGGGCCATGGTCGTCGTGGACATGCCCTTCGGCTCGTACGAGGGCTCTCCCGAGGCCGCCTACGCCAATGCGGCGCGGGTGATGAAGGAGACCGGCTGCAGCGCCGTGAAGGTCGAGGCCGGGCCGGCGGTGGCCGACAACATCGAATACATGGTCAAACGCGGCATCCCGGTCATGGGCCATGTGGGGCTGCGTCCCCAGGCCGTGATGGTCGAGGGCGGCTTCAAGGCCAAGGGGCGCGCCGACCATGAACGCCGGCGCATCCTTGACGAGGCCCGCGCGGCTGCCGACGCCGGCGCCTTCGCCGTGGTGGTCGAGGGCGTGGCCGAGGGCCTGGCCCGCGAGATCACCGAGGCGATCGAGGCCCCCACTATCGGCATCGGCGCGTCCGCCGGCTGCGACGGACAGATCCTGGTCACCGACGACATGCTGGGACTCTTCGACTGGACGCCCAAGTTCGTCCGTCGCTACGGCGACATCCGCGGCGAGATCGCCAAGGCCGTGGCCGCCTATGCGGACGACGTCCGCGAGCGCCGTTTCCCGGGGCCAGCCGAGATCTATTTCGCCAAGGCCGGTTAGGGCTGCGGCCCCCAGCGCGCAACGCGACGGTCGCAGGCTTGAGGCGCGGGGCGGGGCGCTATAGGTTCCGCGCTCGTTTCAGCGACAGGCGATAAGCCCGGAGTCCCCCGCACGTGACGGATCTATTCGAAGAGGTCGAAGAGCAGCTTCGCTCCGACCGCTACAAGCAGCTCGCCCAGAAGCTGCTGCCGTGGATGCTGGGGATCGCCGCCGCCGCCCTGATCGCCACCCTCGGCTACTGGGGCTGGGATTCCTGGCGCACGAAGCAGACCGACAAGGCCTCCGAGCAGTATTCGGCCGCCATGGACGCCTTCACCGCCGGCGACCGCGCCAAGGCCAACCAGCTCTGGACGGAGGTCTCCAAGTCCCAGTCCAAGGCCTACAAGGCGCTCGCGCTGATGCATCTGGGCGCCGAGTCCGCCCAGTCGAACCCGGCCGAGGCGGCGAAGCTTTACGATCAGGCCGCGGAGGCCGCGCCCGATCCGATCATCGGCGATGCCGCCCGCCTCAAATCCGCCTTCGCGCTCCTCGACACCGCCTCCCTGAAGGATCTGGAGGGGCGCTTGAAGCCGCTGATGGAAGATGGCCGACCGTACCGCATTCAGGCCCGCGAGGCCCTGGCGTTCGCCAAGCTGAAGGCCGGCGACACCGCCGGCGCGCGTGGCGATTTCCTCCTGATCTCGCAGTCGCTCGACGCCCCGCAGGGCGCCCAGTCGCGTGCTCAGGCGGCGATCGGCCTGATCGACTCGGGCTCGGCCAAGGCTGTGCCGGCCGTCGTCCAGGCCGCCCAGGCGCTGCCGCCGCCCGGCCTGCAAATGCCCCCCGGTCTCGAGGCGCCGCCGCAGGTCGCGCCGCAAGCGCAAGGCGCTGCCCCGCAATGATCCGTCGCTCCACGATCCTCGCCGCCGTCGCGGTCGCCGCGCTGGGCGTTTCCGGCTGTTCGACCGTCGGCCGGTTGAACCCGTTCGACCGCAAGGACGACAAACCGTCCGAGCTGGCCGGCGAAGGCCAGCGCATCTCGATCATCCCCGCCGACCAGCGGCTGGAGCCGGCCGAAGCCCTGAAGGGCGTCGATTTCGCCCTGCCGCCGCCGGTGCGGCTCGACGCCTGGCCGCTGCCCGGTGGGAACGCCGAGCAGGCGGTGGGTGCGGTCGATGCGGGGGCCAACCTCGACGTCGTCTGGCGCAAGGGCTTTGGCGAGGGCGTCAGTCGCGGTCGATACGTGACCGCTCCGCCGGTCGCCGCTGACGGCAAGGTCTTCGTCATGGACGCCGAGGGGCGAGTGGCGGCGGTCGACGCGCGCACCGGCGCCCAGATCTGGCGCACCAGCACGAACCCCGGCGACAACAAGCGCGACAAGCTGGGCTTCGGCGGCGGCGTCGCCTACGCCGACGGCAAGGTCTATGCGGTCTCGGGCCATCGCCAGGTGATGCAGATCGACGCCGCGACCGGCGCGGTCGGCTGGCGGGCCAAGACCGGCGAGGCCATCCACGGCGCGCCGACCGTCGCCAACGGACGCGTGTTCGCGGTGGCGCTGGACAACACCCTCTTGACCTTCGACGCGGCCACCGGCGCGCCGGGCTGGACCTACCAGGCGCTGGCCGAGTCGGCCCGGATCCTGGCGGCGTCGAGCCCCGCGGTGTCGGGAGACACGGTCGTGGCGGCCTTCGGCTCGGGCGAACTGGTGGCCCTGCGCGCCGCCAACGGCAACGACCTGTGGAACGAGGCCCTGTCGCGCGCCAGCCGCACCAGCGCGCTCTCCGAGATCCGGGACATTCCCGGTCGGCCGGCGATCTATCAGGGCGACGTGTTCGCGGTCAGCCACTCGGGCGTCTTCTCGGCCACCGATCTGCGGACGGGCCAGGCGCGCTGGAGCCTGCCCGTGGTCGGCGTCACCGGGCCGCTGCCGGCGGGCGATGTGGTCTATGTGGTCTCCAAGTCCGGCGACGTGATCTGCGCCTCGCGCGAAAGCGGCCAGATCTACTGGATCCGCAATCTCAACGAGGGCTTCAAGTCCAAGAAGAAGGGCGGCGTCTTCGGCATTGGCGGCCAGCGCCAGGGGCAGCCGATCTGGTCGGCGCCGCTGCTGGCCGGGGAACGTCTGCTGATCGCAGGCCAGACCGGGCAACTCGTGGCGCTGAACGCCAAGACGGGCGAGATCCAGAAGCGGATCGACCTGAAGGGCCCGACCACCCTGGCTCCCATCGCCATGGGCGATACGGTGTTTGTCGTCACGGAAAACGCGGACCTGATCGCGATTCGCTGATCATCCCGCTATAGACTGGCCGCATGACGCTTAAAGTCGCGATTGTCGGCCGTCCGAATGTCGGCAAGTCGACCCTGTTCAACCGCCTGGCGGGAAAAAAGCTGGCCATCGTTGATGACCAGCCAGGGGTCACCCGCGACCGGCGCTTCGGCGTCGGCCGACTCGGCGACCTCGACCTGGAACTCATCGACACCGCCGGCTTCGAGGATGTCACTGACGAGAGTCTCGAGGCGCGGATGCGGGCCCAGACCGAGTTGGCCGTGGATGAGGCCGACGTGGCCCTGTTCGTCGTCGACGCGCGCGAGGGCGTGACGCCGGGCGACGAGATCTTCGCCGAGGTTCTGCGCCGCAAGGGCAAGCCGGTGGTGCTGGCCGCCAACAAGAGCGAGAGCAAGGCGTCCGAGTCCGGCGTCCTCGAAGCCTTCGGCCTGGGCTTCGGCGAGCCGGTGCCGATCTCGGCCGAGCACGGCGAGGGCATGGCCGACCTCTACGCCGCCGTCGCCGCCCACGCGCCGGATCCCGACGCCGAGGGCGACCAGGACGGGGCCGGCAAGCCTGTGAGCATCGCGATTGTCGGGCGGCCGAATGCCGGCAAGTCGACGCTGGTGAACCGTCTCATCGGCGAGGATCGGCTGCTGACCGGCCCGGAGGCCGGAATCACCCGGGACGCGATCCCTGTCGATTGGGAATGGGATGGCCGGCCGGTCCGGCTGGTGGACACGGCAGGACTGCGCCGCAAGGCCAAGGTGCAGCAGAAGCTGGAGAAGCTGTCGACCAGCGACACCATCCGCGCGATCACCTTCGCCGAGGTGGTGATCCTGGTGATGGACGCCACGCACCCGTTCGAGATCCAGGACCTGCAGATCGCCGACCTGGTGGAGCGCGAGGGGCGGGCGCTGGTCTTCGTCCTGGCCAAGTGGGACCTGGTCGAGGACCCGCAGGCCAAGCTGGTCGAGGTGATCGAGGAAGCGCACCGGCTGCTACCCCAGGTGAAGGGTTCGCCCATCGTTGCGCTCTCGGCCGAAACGGGCCGGGGCGTCGAACGCCTGATGCCGGCGGTGTTCAAGGCCCATGGCGACTGGTCGACCAAGGTCAAGACGCGGGACCTGAACGACTGGCTGCAGATGGCCATCAGCCGCCACCCGCCGCCGGCCGTGAACGGCCGCCGTGTGAAGCCGAAGTACATGGCGCAGGTGAAGGCCCGGCCGCCGACCTTCGTGCTGTTCGCCAGCCGCGCCGACCAGTTGCCCGACCATTACCGGCGCTATCTGGTGAACTCGATCCGCGAGAGTTTCGAGCTGCCAGGTGTGCCGATCCGCCTGACGGTGCGGTCGAACAAGAACCCTTACGCCGACAGCAGCGAGCCCGGCCCGGCGCGGACGGCGCCCAGGGAAGCGCGAGCCACGCCGAAGCCGAAGGCCGAACAGCCGGGGGCCAAGCCCAAGAAGCCGGCCCGGCCGAAGAAGGTGGCGACCCGCGGCAAGGCCGCCAAGATCGCGCGGCCGGGGGTCAAGCCGAAACGAGCGTCCCGGACCGCTTCCACTCCGAAAAGGCCACGCTAGCCTTCGGCAGGCCTAGATCGACCTGGGCCAGTTCGACGACCAGGGGTCCGATCTCGGACGGGTCGGGGAGGGTCGCGGGGTCCTCTCCGGGCATGGCCTCGGCGCGCATGCGGGTGCGCATCTGGCCCGGGTCCAGCAGGACCGCGCGGACCTGCGTATTCTCCAGCTCGTCGGCCCAGGTGCGGACGAGGTTCTCCAGCGCGGCCTTGCTGGCGCCATACGGGCCCCAGAACGCCTTCGGCCGGATCGCCCGGCCGCTTGTCAGGAAGATCGCGCGCGGCCGTCCTGAAGCGCGCAGGAGGGGCTCGATGCTGCGGATGAGGCGGTACGAGGCCGTCAAGTTCACGCTCATCACCCGGTCCCAATGCTTGGGCTCAATGTGCGACACCGGGGTCATAGGGCCGAGGATGGCGGCGGCGTGCACCAGGACGTCCACCCGGCCGAAGCGCTGGTGGATGGCGAGACCGAGCTGGTCGAGCGCTCCGTCCTCGGCGATGTCCATGGGAACCAGGGTGGCGGATGCGCCGGTGAGGCCGCGGATGTCGTCGTCCAGCTCCTCCAGGCCCCCTGCGGTGCGCGCGACGGCGACGACGTGCGCCCCAGCGGCGGCGAGGGCGAGGGCGGCGGCGCGGCCGATGCCGCGGCTGGCGCCGGTCACGAGGGCGATGCGGTCTTCGAGAGGCAGGTTCGACATGGGGTGAAGGCTCTAGCCGCTTTCGCCCGGGCTGTCAGGCCGCTGGGCGTAGCGCTGGGCGATGGCGGCGCAGGCCATGAGCTGCATCTGGTGGAAGACCATCAGCGGGATCATGGCGACGCCGGCGACGGCGGGGGTGAAGAGCGCGGCGGCCATGGGCGCGCCGCTGGCGAGCGACTTCTTCGAGCCGCAGAAGACAATGGCGATCTCGTCTTCCTTGGAGAAGCCGAGGCTGCGCGCCGCAAGGACCGTCAGGCCGAGGACCGCGGCGAGCAAGCCCGCGCAGAGGAGCAGCAGGCGCGCGAGATCGAGGGCGCCGAGTCGGCTCCACACCCCTTCGACCACGGCCTCGGAGAAGGCGACATAGACGACGAGCAGGATGGTCCCGCGGTCGAGCTTGCCGAGGACCTTGGCATGGCGCGCCACCCAGTCCCCGATCCAGGCGCGAAGGACCTGGCCAGCCACGAACGGGACGAGGAGTTGCAAGATGATCGCCCAGATCGCGGACGGACTCATGGAGCCTTGGGCGTGAAGGAGAACGCCCAGCAGAAGCGGTGTCAGGAAGACGCCGAGGATGTTCGAACCCGAGGCCGCGGCGACCGCGGCGGGGACGTTGCCCCGGGCGACACCGACAAAGGCGATGGAGCTCTGGATGGTCGAAGGCAGGCAGCCGACGAGGATCAGGCCAGTGGCCAGCTCAGGCGGGGTGATCCAGGCCGGCAGCGCCGTGAGGCCCACCGTGAGCAAGGGGAAGACCGCGTAGGTGGCGGCGAGGATGACGAGGTGGAGGCGCCAATGGACCAGCCCTCTCACCACCGATTCACGCGACAGCCGCGCGCCGTGCAGGAAGAAGACGATACCGATGGCGACCTTGGTCGCCCAGCCCAACGTCACGGCGACTTCGCCTTGGGCCGGCAGCACGGTAGCCAGCGCCCCCATCGCGACGATGAGGATCAGGTACCAGTCGGGCCTCAGGCGGGCGAGAAACGCCGGCCGCTTGGCCGTCACGCGTCGACCAGGAACGAGAGCTGGCGCTCGCGGACCTCGTTGCGCCCCTCGGCGAGCTCCTTGTCGAGCAGCCGTGTCGGGTAGTCGCCGGTGAAGTAGTGGTCGGTGAACTGCGGGTTCGCCGGGTCGCGCACGGCGTCCATGGCCCCGTAGAGCCCGTCGACCGAGAGATAGCCCATGGAGTCGACGCCGAGGATCCGGGTGATTTCCTCGACCGAGTGGTTGGCGGCGAGCAGCTTGTCGCGGTCCGGCATGTCGATCCCGTAGTAGTCGGGCCACATGATCGGCGGCGAGGCCGATCGGAGGTGGACCTCCTTGGCCCCTGCCTCGCGGACCATCTTCACCACGCGGATCGAGTTGGTGCCACGCACGATGGAGTCGTCCACGAGCAGCACCCGCTTGCCGGCCAGGACTGCGCGGTTCGGAGCCAGCTTCATCCGCACGCCCAGCTCACGCGCGCCCTGAGTGGGCTGGATGAAGGTGCGGCCGACGTAGTGGTTGCGGATGATGCCCATCTCGAAGGGCAGCCCGGCTTCCTGGGCGAAGCCCAGGGCGGCCGGGACGCCGGAGTCGGGAACAGGCACGACGACATCCACGTCGGCGGGCGTTTCCTGCGCCAGGCGGCGGCCCATGCGCTTGCGGACATCGTACACCGACCGGCCGTTCACCACGGAATCCGGGCGGGCGAAGTAGACGTATTCGAAGATGCAGGGTCGCGCCTGCTGGGCCGGGAAGGGGCGGAAACTGCGCAGGCCCTTCTCGTCGATCACGACCATTTCGCCGTGCTCGATGTCGCGGACGAAGGTCGCGCCGATCATGTCGAGGGCGCAGGTCTCGGATGCGAGCACCCACTTGCCGTCCAGCGTGCCCAGCACAAGCGGCCGAATGCCGAGCGGATCGCGCACGCCGACCAGCTTCTTGTTGGTGAGGGCGACGAGGGCGTAGCCGCCCTCGATCTGCTGCAGCGCCTCGGTGAGTCGCTCGAGGAACTTGGGCTTACGCGATCGCGCGATCAGGTGAAGGATCGCTTCGGAGTCGGAGGTCGACTGGAAGATCGCGCCTTCCGAGACCAGCCGCTCGCGCAGGGCCAGGAAGTTGGTCAGGTTGCCGTTGTGGGCCAGGGCGATGCCGCCCGCTTCCAGATCGGCGAACATCGGCTGGACGTTGCGGATGAAACTGCCGCCGGCGGTGGAATAGCGAGTGTGCCCGATCGCGGCCCGGCCCGGCAGGCGCGTGCCGAGGTCACCGCCGCCGAAGGCGTCGCCCACGTAGCCCATGTGCCGCTCGGTGTGGAAACCCTGACCATCGAATGCGGCGATGCCGCAGGCTTCCTGGCCGCGGTGTTGGAGGGCGTGGAGGCCCAGGGCGGTGATCCCGGAGGCCTCCGGGACGTCCCAGACACCGAACACGCCGCACTCGAGGCGAGGGGTGTCGTCGTCCGGGTCGCGCGCCGGCGGGGACCAACGCTCGTGCTGCTGGCTCATCGGGAACGCTCCGGGCGATCGGTGTCGGGTTCGCGCGCCTCGTAGCGCCCTGTCGCCGTTCTGTCACCTGACCCTTCGCCGATGGCGCGATCAAAAGCGGGTTTCAGGCGTCCGGCGACGTCCAGGCCTTTGGGCGCCAGCTCGTCGAGCAGCCGGCCCATGTTGCTGGCCAGAGGCCAGGTCCGCGCCTGGGTGATCCATCGGGGACGCAGGTCTTCGGGCGTGGCGGCGTTGAACATGAGGTACAGGGCCCCCAGAACGATCAGGCCGCGCCCGAGGCCGATCAGGAGCCCGAGAGAGCGGTCGAGGAAGCCCACCATCTGGGTCTTCTGCACCCGCTGGGCGAGGCCTGCGCCTATCAGCCGCAGGGCGATGAAGGCGATGACGAAAACCAGGACGATGGCCGCAATGGTCCCGAGCCAGTCGGGCTGGACCACCTCGCGCACCGGTGGGCCGAAGACCGGCAGCCCGAGAACGGCAAGGCCCGCGGCGACCACCAGGGCCATGAGGGCGAAGATCTCTCGCACGGCGCCTCGGAAGAACCCGACGGCCGCCGAGACTCCAAGCAAGGCGAAGACGAGGAAGTCGAACTGGCTCACTTGCGGTCCCAGGCGGCGTCGTGGATGCGCTGCACGGCGTCGCCGAGGCGGCTGGCGCCGGTATAGGCCACGGCGGCGCCTTCCACGTCAGCGGGGCCGAGGGCCTGACGGAACCCCAGCTTGGCGGCTTCCTTGAGGCGGGAATCCATCCGGCTCACGGGGCGGACCTCGCCGGACAGGCTGATTTCGCCAAAGACGACGCAATCCTGCGGCAGGGCGACGTCGAACGCCGACGAGGCGAGGGCGGCGGCGGCGGCCAGATCGGCGGCTGGCTCGGAGATCCGGAGACCTCCAGCGACGTTGAGGTAGACGTCCTTGTCGCCGAAGCCGAGCCCGCAGCGGGCTTCGAGGACGGCGAGAATCATGGCGAGGCGGCCCGAGTCCCACCCGACGACGGCGCGGCGCGGCGTCCCATAGGCCGAGGGCGCGACAAGGGCCTGGATCTCGACCAGAACGGGCCGCGACCCCTCGATGCCGGCGAACACCGCGGCGCCGGCCGCCCGCTCGCCCGAGGTGTTCAGGAACAGCGCCGAAGGATTGCGGACCTCGGTCAGGCCTGCGTCGCCCATCTCGAACACGCCGATCTCGTCGGTGGCGCCGAAGCGGTTCTTGGCCCCGCGCAGGATGCGGAACGGATAGCCACGCTCCCCCTCGAAGGCGAAGACGGCGTCGACCATGTGCTCCACGACCCGGGGGCCCGCAATAGCACCTTCCTTGGTGACGTGCCCGACAAGGATCACCGCCAGGCCGCGCTTCTTGGCCAGGCGCACCAGCTCGCCGGCGGCGGCGCGGACCTGGGTGACCGATCCCGGGGCTGCCTCGTGGTTGTCGCTCCACATGGTCTGGATGGAGTCGATGACGACCAGGTCGAACGGCTCGGCCTTGAGGCCGTCCAGGATGGCCCTCAACGAGGTCTCCGCGGCCAGCTTCACGGGGGCGTCGGCCAGTCCCATCCGCTGAGCGCGGCCGCGCACCTGCTCGATCGCCTCCTCGCCGGAGATGTAGGCGCAGCGCTGCCCCCGGCGGGCAGCTTCGGCGGCCACCTGGAGCAGGAGGGTCGATTTGCCCACGCCGGGATCGCCGCCGACCAAGATCGCCGAGCCGGGCACCACGCCGCCGCCGCAGACCCGGTCCCATTCGCCCACGCCGGTGGCGATGCGCGGGGGGGCCGGCGTCGCTTCGTCCAGCCCCTCGAAGGCGAGGTGCCGGCTCCGGGTGGCCTTGGTTGGTTTCAGGGCGCCAGGCGGGCGGCTGGTCTGCTCCTCGACCAGGGTGTTCCAGGCGCCGCAGGCGGGGCACTGGCCAGACCAGCGCGTCTGCACGGCCCCGCAGGCCTGGCAGGCGTAGACGGCGCCGTCGCGGGCCATGGGTCCTCCTGATTCGGTCGGCGCCGAGTCTAGCCGAGCCGACGTTCCCGGTCTGTGCCCCAGGCCCGGTTCGTCACCAGCGCCGTCGGGATTAGACGTCCAGGTCCGCGACCGCGAACTCGGCGTTTTCCTGGATGAAGCGGAAGCGCAGCTCGGGTTTACGGCCCATCAGCGCCTCGACCAGGTCCTCCACCGTCTCTTCCGCGCGGGGGAGGGTGACGCGAGCCAGGGTCCGCGTCTTCGGGTCCATCGTGGTTTCCTTCAGCTGGGCGGGCATCATCTCGCCCAGACCCTTGAAGCGGCTGATCTCGGGCTTCTTGCCCTTGAACTCGGAGGCCAGTAGTTCGTCACGGTGCGCGTCGTCGCGGGCATAGACCGCCTTGCCGCCGTGACTGATGCGGTAGAGCGGCGGCAGGGCCAGATAGAGGCGGCCCGAGCGGATCATCTCGGGCATGGTGCGGAAGAAGAAGGTGATCAGCAGGCTGGCGATGTGTGCGCCGTCGACGTCGGCGTCCGTCATGATGATGATCCGCTCGTAGCGGAGCTCTTCTTCCTTGAACTTGGAGCCCACCTGCACGCCAAGGGCGAGGAGCAGGTCGCTGAGTTCCTTGTTTCCACCGAACTTGTCGCTGGATGCCGAGGCCACGTTCAGGATCTTGCCGCGCAGGGGCAGGATCGCCTGGTTCTTGCGGTCGCGCGCCTGCTTGGCCGAGCCGCCGGCGGAGTCGCCTTCGACCAGGAACAGTTCGGCGCCGTCGACGGCCTGGCCGGCGCAATCCGCCAGCTTGCCCGGCAGGCGCAGCTTGCGGGTGGCGGAGGCGCGGGCGGTCTCCTTCTCCTTGCGGCGCTTGAGGCGCTCCTCGGCGCGCTCGACGACGAACTGCAGGAGGGCGCTGGCGGCCTTGGGCTGGGCGGTGAGCCAGTGGTCGAACGGGTCGGCCAGCGCCTTCTCGACGAGGCGCTGAGCCTCGCTCGAGGAGAGCTTTTCCTTGGTCTGGCCTTGGAACTCGGGGTCGCGGATGAAGACACTGACCAGGGCGCCGGCCTGGGCCACGACATCGTCGGCGGTGATCAGGCCGCCACGCTTCTCGCCAACGAGCTCGGCGTATTGCTTGAGGCCGCGGGTGAGGACGGCGCGCAGGCCGCTCTCGTGCGTGCCGCCCTCCGGGGTTGGCACGGTATTGCAGTACGACTGCATGAAGCTGTCGGCCTCGCCGAAGCCGGCTGGGGTCCAGGCGACGGCCCACTCGACCTTGCCCGTCTCGCCGGGGCGCTCGTAGCGGCCGCTGAAAGGTTCGGGCGTGACGGTTTCCAGCCCCTTGATGCGCTCGGCCAGGAAGTCGGCGAGACCGTTGGGGAAGCGGAATGTCGCCTCGGCCGGAGTCTGGTCGTGGATGCGGGCCGGATCGCATTTCCAGCGGATCTCGACGCCCCCGAACAGGTAGGCCTTGGACCGGGCCATGCGGTAGAGCCGTGCGGGCTTGAAGGCGACGCCCTCGCCGAAGATCACTGGATCCGGCAGGAAACTGATCTGGGTGCCCTTCTTCCGCGTCGGTCCCAGCTTCTCGATCGGACCCAGGGGCTTTCCGCGAGTGAAGGCCTGCCGCCACTCGAAGCCGTCCTTCCAGGCGGTGACCTCCACACGCTCTGACAAGGCGTTCACGACCGAGACACCGACGCCGTGCAGGCCGCCAGAGGTCTCGTAGGCCTTGCCCGAGAACTTACCGCCCGAGTGCAGGACGGTCATGATGACTTCCAGGGCCGACTTGCCCGGATGCTTGGGATGCGGGTCGACCGGAATGCCGCGGCCGTCGTCGCGGACGGTCAGGACACCGTCGGCGTCGAGGCTGACCTCGATGGACTTGGCGTGGCCAGCGACGGCCTCGTCCATGGCGTTGTCGAGCACCTCGGCGAACAGGTGGTGCAGCGCCCGCTCGTCGGTGCCGCCGATGTACATGCCCGGCCGCTTCCGGACCGGCTCCAGCCCCTCCAGGACCTCGATGTCCTTGGCCGAATAGCCGCCGCCGGACGACTTGGCGCCCGTGACCGCCGGGTCTGGCCGAGGCTCATGACTTTCGGCCAGAGGGGCGGCCGGCGCCGGATTCAGCGCGCCGTCGAAGAGGTCGGGAAGGGAATTGGCGGAGGACTTCGACATGGACCCTGAAAGGTGGTGCGATTCTACCAGGGGCCGGTATGAATCGGCGGCCCGTCGAAGGCAATGCGGCGAGTCGCGGGGGGTGATCGCGTGACCAGCTGGAAGGATCCACAGATCGCGGGGGTGAGGGCGCTGCTGGCGTCCCGCCAACCCGATCCCGATGGCCCGCAACCCAGCCTGGCCGACCGCCGGGCGGCGATGGACGCGGTGGGCGAAAAGGGCGCCCTGCCGACGCACTGCTACCACGAACCGGAGACTCTGGGCGGCGTCAGGTGCGAGCGGGTGTCCCCCGAGAGCGCGCAGTCGGGCCGTACGATCCTTTACCTGCACGGCGGCGGCTACACCCAGGGCAGCCCGCGCAGCCATCGGCCGATGGTGGCGCGGATCGCCGAGGCGGCGCGGGCGCAGGCCGTAGTGGCGGACTACCGGCTGGGGCCGGAGCACCGGTTCCCCGCGGCGGTGGAAGACGCAACTGCGGTTTATCGGGCGCTGCTGGCTGCTGGTGTCGAACCCGGCCGGTTGATCGTGGCCGGGGACTCCGCCGGAGGCGGCCTGGCCATGGCCCTGGCTCTGGCGCTGAAGGCTGAGGCTCTGCCACAGCCGGCCGGCTATTTCGTCATCAGCCCCTGGGCGGACCTGACTCAGTCTGGCGCGACATATCGGACCAAGGCGGCGACGGACCCGTCGATCTCGAAGGCGGGGCTCGACCAGATGGCGCAGGCCTACCTCGGCGGGCTGGACCCGCGCGATCCGCTGGCTTCGCCCGTGTTCGGCGACTTTGAAGGCGTCGCGCCGGTGCTAATCCAGACAGGGTCGGAGGAAGTGCTGCTGTCCGACAGCGTGACTCTGGCCGACGTGCTGGGGCAGGCCCGGGTAGAGGTGCGGCTCGAGGTCTGGCCCGAGATGATCCATGTGTTCCACGCCTGGGGTGCGGTGCTGAACGCGGCGCGGCGGGCCATCCGGCTGGCGGGAACGTGGATGGACGAGCGGTTCGCCGGATGAGTCTGGCCGCCCTGGTCGGGGTGGTCCTGGCGGCTACCGCGGCGGCAGCGCCTTGCCGGGCCGAAACGGCGTTGGTTGTCTGGGCCTGGGAGAGGCCGGAGGACTACGACTGAGCTTGGCGCTTGCCATAACCCGGTTCCCGAGCGAGGCTGTTGTCGAAGAGAGAGGCGAGCGCCGGGAACAGGGGCCGCCGCGGGAGGAACAGAGATGTCGCAAACCCAAGTTCGCCCCCGGACCGGGATCAAGCTGCCGGCCGAAGTCGTCAACATCGTCGGCACCTCCGCGGCGCTCGCGGCCGTGGTCGGGATCGGTTCGGCGGTTGTGTCGGTGCTTCCGGACCCGTCGGCGTGGGAATTCGCCGCCGCCTATCTGGCTCCTGGCAGCATCGCCTTCCTGGCCTACTGGTGGATCGCCCAAAAGCTCTGACGTCGAAACAGAGCTTCCAGGCGGACCCTGGGCGCGCGCGCTCCTATTTCAGGGGCTCGTAGATCTTCGACAGCAGGTCAGGCTTGCCTTCAATCCGCTCCAGGCGGGGGTAACGCAGGCCGCCGTTGTATTTGATGTCGACCACCTTGAAGTGATCGCCGTCCTTCACGATCAGGCGGATCGGATCGTTTCCGCCCTTGGCCGCAGTGATCGCTTCTTTCAGGCGGCCGGTGTCGTACGCGATGCCGTTGACGGCCAGGATCTTGTCGCCCGCCGTCATGCCGGCCTTGAAGGCGGGCCCTTCCCACAGCACCCCGGTGATCGTCGCCTCTCGATTGAGGACTAGTCCCAGCGAATAGGTGAGGTCGACGATCTTCCGGTTGGCCTCGTTGTCGCCCCAGTAGTCCGTGGGCTTGTCGGTGTAGACCAGCCGGTAGCCACCCCGGGCCAGGCCATCCAGCGGCCACGTCGGGGCGACCTTGCGAGCCCGGGTGTCCAGGAAGGTCGCCCAGTCGTACGGCAGCACGGTGTTGAGCGTTCGGACCACGTCTTCGAACGTGTAGGTGAGGGGTTGCTTCCATGCGCCGTCGTTCACGCCGAAGAAGGCGCGGCCGAAATCGTCGAGCGACCTCTTCCCGCCGGTTTTCTCCCGAATGAGCGTGTCGGCGTCGAGCCAGATGAGCTGGCCCTCGGAGTAGTAGTCCTCGCTGCGCTGCCAGCTGGTCCACGGGATCGGGCGGCGGCCGGCGATGATCGGGTCGTTGGTGGTGTCCTCGACCGAGCGCCACTGGCGCCCCGGTCGGCCCTCGGTGTAGGTCGCCGCCGTCATCGCCAGGGCGTCCAAGGTCTGCTGCTTAGTCACGAGGCCCGAGCGGGCGCCTAGCACGAAGCCCCAGTACTGGTCCTGTCCCTCGTAGACCCACAGCAGGCTGTCGCGCATGGGGGTGTTGTAGTTCGGAGTCCAGAGGTCGGCTGGGCGGCGGTACTTGCCGTCCCACGAGTGGTTGTATTCGTGCGGCAGGAGATTCCGCGACGGGGCGTTCTTCGACCACTCCGTGAAGTACTCGGGATCGGTCCCGTTCTCGGACGAGCGATGGTGCTCCAGGCCGATGCCCCCCATGCGCTCGGTCAGCGCCAGCAGGAAGTCGTAGTGGTCGTAGTGGCGCGCGCCGTAGAGCCGGTCCGCCTGGCGCACGAGTTCGCGATGCGCTTCGATCTGCGCGGGCGTCGCAGCCAGCAGTTCCGGCCTGTCGGCGACGATGTTGAGCCTCACAGGGGACTTGCCGCTGGTGTCCAGGTCGTAGCGCTTGAAGTAGCGCCCGGCGAACATCGGCGAGTCCATCAGGGTATCGAAGTCGACCGTTTTGAAGCGGGTCCAGCCGTCCTCGACCTTGTCGGTCTCCAGCGCCGTGCCGTAGCCCCAGCCCTCGGGCAGCTTGATCGCGGCGTCGATGTCGATGCGGCGGGTGAAGTAGCCGGCCGGATAGAGCGCCAGGTTCAGCCACTGCGCGTTGAGCATCTCGGGTGTCATCACCACCCGGCCCTGGTCGCTGGCGGTGGGGGACAGGTACTGGAACTCGACTTCCAGCGCCTTAGCGTCGGCGGGCGGCGTCAGGTGAAAGGCGAAGACCTGCACCGGATCGCGGGTCCAGGGCACGACCTGGCCGTTCGCCTTCACCACCAGGCCGGCCATGTTGAACAGCGCGTTCCGGGGCGAGTGGCCGCCCGGAACCCACTGCGGATAGAGGAGGGTGACCTGGCCCCCGCCCGTGGCGATAGGGATGGTCTGACGCACCCGGAAGATGCGCCGCTCGATGTCCGTAGCGTCGACTTCGAGCTTCAGTGTCCCGGCCGGATAGGCCTCATCGCGCGGCTCGGCGATCGCGGGGGGCATCGGGGCCGGCTGCGGGCCTTCGGACGTCTGCGCGGCGAGGGGCGTGGCGAAGGCAAGGACCGCGGCGGCGGCGAAGAACGCTGATTTCAAGGAAATGTCCCGGACGCGAACGATTTGTGTCGGTCGTTTTAGCCCGCTTCAGCCTTTCTCCATCAAGTGAATTCTCGTCCTGGAAGGAGGGCTGCGGCGGGACGGCGGGCCAAACGAAAGAGGGCCGCGGATCGCTCCGCGGCCCTCCCTGCTATCACCTGAGGATCAGGCGGCTAGCACTTGTAGTACATGTCGAACTCCACCGGGTGCGGGTGGAGCTGGAGGCGCATGACTTCTTCCATCTTCAGTTCGATGTAGCTGTCGATGAAGTCGTCATCCATGACGCCGCCCTTCTTGAGGAAGGCCCGGTCCTTGTCGAGGTTCTCGAGCGCTTCGCGCAGCGAGCCACAGACTTCCGGGATCTTCTTCTGCTCACGCGGTGGCAGGTCGTACAGGTTCTTGTCGGCGGCGGCGCCCGGATCGATCTTGTTCTCGATCCCGTCGAGGCCGGCCATCAGCAGGGCCACGAAGGTCAGGTACGGGTTGCCCATCGGGTCGGGGAAGCGGGCTTCGATACGCTTGGCCTTGGGGCTGTCCACGTGCGGGATGCGGATCGAAGCCGAGCGGTTGCGGGCCGAGTAGGCCAGCTTCACCGGGGCCTCGTAGCCCGGCACCAGGCGCTTGTACGAGTTCGTCGTGGAGTTCGAGAACGCGTTGATCGCCTTGGCGTGCTTGATGATGCCGCCGATGTACCAGAGGCACATGTCGCTGAGGCCCGCGTACTTGTCGCCGGCGAACAGCGGCTTGCCGTTGCCCCAGATCGACTGGTGCACGTGCATTCCCGAGCCGTTGTCGCCGAACATCGGCTTCGCCATGAAGGTCGCCGTCTTGCCGTAGGCGTGGGCCACGTTGTGGATCACGTACTTATAGAGCTGCAGCCGGTCGGCCATGGTGATCATGGTGTCGAACTTCAGGCCCAGCTCGTGCTGCGCCGGCGCCACTTCGTGGTGGTGCTTCTCGGGCTTCATGCCCAGTTCGCCCATGACCGCCAGCATCTCGCCGCGCAGGTCCTGTCCGGAGTCGACCGGATTCACTGGGAAGTAGCCGCCCTTCGGACCGGGCCGGTGGCCCATGTTGCCTTCCGGATAGGCCTTGCCCGAGTTCACCGGCAGCTCGCTGCAGTCGTAGGAGTACCGGGTGTCGTGCGGGGCGGTGTTCCATTGCACGTCGTCGAAGATGAAGAACTCGGCTTCGGGACCGAAGTACACCGTGTCGCCAATGCCCGAGGCCTTCACGTAGTTGAAGGCGGCCTTGGCGATCGAGCGCGGGTCGCGGTTGTACGGCGTGTTGGTGTCGGGGTTCAGGATGTCGCAGAACAGCGCCAGGGTGGTCTGCTGGTAGAACGGGTCGATGATCGCCGTGTCCAGATCAGGACGCAGCTTCATGTCGGATTCGTTGATGGCCTTCCAGCCGGCGATCGAGGAGCCGTCGAACATCGTGCCGTCGGTGAGGAATTCCTCGTCGACGAGGTCGATGTCGAAGGTCACGTGCTGCATCTTGCCGCGAACGTCGGTGAAGCGGACGTCGACGTATTTGACGTCCTTCTCCTTGATCATGTTCAGGATGTCTTTGGCGGAAGCCATGGTGGTTATCCCCTTCTTGAAGTCTCGAATGCAGGTCAGATGGCCACGGTCCCGGTCTCGCCGGTGCGAATCCGCACGACGTCCAGGACCTCGGAGATGAAGATCTTTCCGTCGCCGATGCGGCCGGTGCGGGCGGCGGTGGAGATGGCCTCGAGGGCGCGGTCGAGCTGGTCGTCGGCGACCACCACCTCGATCTTGATCTTGGGCAGGAAGTCCACGACGTACTCGGCGCCGCGATAGAGTTCCGTCTGGCCCTTCTGACGCCCGTAGCCCTTGGCTTCCAGGACCGTCATGCCCTGGACGCCAAGCTCCTGGAGGGCTTCCTTCACCTCGTCGAGCTTGAACGGCTTGATGATGGCTTCGATCTTCTTCATGCGGCTCGACTTGCACTGGGGCCGCCGGGGATTGCCCGGCGCGATGGGGCGGGAACAGCACGGTCGGGGCGGCAACGACAAGCACGCAACGGTTGCCTGCCGTTGGGGCGGCTTGCGAAACTGTCTGGGCGCCTAGGAAATAGGCGCCGAAAGTTCAAAAAGCGGTCATGTCGGAAATCGGCGCCCTGGTGCGAAATTCCGGCCCGGGATCGCGGCAAAGTTTGATTGGGAGACGGCTGGAGCATGGACGAACGGACCCCGGTGCTCATCGGAGCGGGCCAATTCACCTATCGGGGCGATCCCGCGTCGTCGCCGTCGCCGACGGAGTTGCTGAAGATTGCGGCGGATCGGGCCGCGGAGGACGCCGGCATCGGCGCGGCGGGCCTCGCGGCCATCGATACGCTGGCGGTCGTCGGCTACACGATCGACGCGCCCGGCTCGAAGCGGGGGATGATCCCACACTCCACAAATCCGCCGGCGCAACTCTCCAAGCAGCTCGGCGCGAACCCCCGCTGGTCCGTCTATACTGAAATGGGCGGCAACACGCCCCAGTACGTGATCAACACCCTGGCCGAGCGTGTGGCGAGGGGTGAGACGCAACTCGCCCTCACCGTCGGCGCCGAGTTCCTGGGCTCGGCGATGAAGCGGGCCACCAAGGGGCTCTCTTTCGACGATTGGAAGGCGAAGGAGGACGAGACGCTTCCTGCGCCGCAACGCCTCGGCGATCCGCGCCCCGGCAACACCGCCTACGAGGCGCGTCACGGCCTGGATCGGCCGATCAACATCTATCCGCTTTTCGAGAACGCCCTCAGGGCCCGCGACGGCCGCTCGATCCCCGACCACCAGGCGCGGCTGGGCAAGCTGTTTTCGAAATTCACCGAGGTGGCGGCGCAGAACCCCGAGGCCTGGTTCCCGATCAAGCGTTCCCCTGAGGAACTGGTCACGGTGAACGAGAAGAACCGGATGATCGGCTTCCCGTACCCGAAGCTGCTGAACGCCATCATGGAGGTCGACCAGTCGGCCGGCGTGATCGTTGCCAGCGTCGCCAAGGCCCGGGAATTGGGTGTTCCCGAGGATCGCTGGGTCTACCTGCACGGCTGCGCCGACGCGGCCGACCTGTGGCATCCGCTGGACCGCCAGAACTTCCACTCGAGCCCTGCCATGCGCTTGACCGGCAAGCGGGCGTTCGAGATGGCCGGCATCGGCCTGGACCAGATCGGCCTGATCGACCTCTACTCGTGTTTCCCCGTCGCAGTGGAAGTCGGGGCCGAAGAGCTCGGGCTCTCGCTCGACGACCCGCGCGGCCTGACGGTCACCGGCGGGCTGCCCTACGCCGGAGGTCCGGGCAACAACTACGTCATGCACTCGGTCGCGGTGATGCTGCACCGGCTGCGCCAGCGGCGCGGGGAATACGGGCTGATCACCGGCAACGGCTGGTACCTGACCAAGCAGTCCACCGGCATCTACTCCACGACGCGGCCGGACCAGCCGTTCGAGCGGCAGGATCCCGCGGTTCTGCAGCGCGAGATCGACGCGCTCCCGCACCCCGAGATCACTGAGACGCCGCAGGGCGCCGGGACGATCGAGACCTATACCGTCATCCATCGCCGCGAAGGGCCGTTCCGGGCGATCATCATCGGACGAGACGAGAACGGCCGGCGTTTCGCCGCCTACAGCCCGGAGGATCCGGCGCTGCTGGCCGGAATGGAGGTCACCGAACAGGTCGGACGGACGGGAACCGTCACCCAGGTTGACGGCGTGAACGTCTTCACCCCGAACTGAGCCCATGGCGCGCCTGTACCTGATCCGACACGGAAAGCCCTCGTCCACCTGGGGCGACCACGACGAAGATCCTGGGCTGGACGAGACGGGGCGCGCGCAGGCGAACGCCGCCCGCGACTGGCTGCTGGGCCTGCCCGAGGACCAACGGCCGAAGCGGGTGGTCAGCTCGCCCCTACGCCGCTGCCGCGAGACTGCGGAACCCACGGCCGCCGCCCTCGGCGTCGCGCCCGAGATCGACCCCGTCGTGGGGGAGATTCCGACGCCGGCGGCGCTCTCGGCGGACGAGCGCCCGGCCTGGCTGCGCCAGGCGTTCACCGGGACCTGGGCCGAAATCCAGGGCGATCTCGACTACGACGGCTGGCGGGCCGCGATCGTCGAGTCGCTGGCCTCGCGCGGCGACACGGCGGTGTTCTCGCACTACGTCGCGATCAATGCGGCGGTGTCGCGGTTGCTGGGCGTAGACCAGGTCCTCGCGTTCCGGCCGGACCACGCGTCGATCACGGTTCTGGAGACGGACGGCCGGACAGTCCGTCTGGTCGCCAAGGGCGCCGAGGCCCAGACCCAGGTGCTCTGACCGGGCGCCGGCAGGACTTGAACGGGCGCGCGGCGCGGGGGATGAGGAAGCTCAGTCCGCCAAGGAGCGCTTTGTGCCCGCCCGCCCGATCCTGACCGTCGCCGAGATGACCGCCGCGGACCGGGCCGCCATCGCCGCCGGCACGCCCGGAGAGGTGCTGATGGAGCGCGCCGGCCAGGGCGTGGCCGACGCCATCGCGGCGCGCTTCGAGCCCCAGCCGCTCACGGTGCTATGCGGGCCCGGCAACAACGGCGGCGACGGCTATGTCGTCGCCCGGCTGCTCAAGGACGCGGGCTGGCCCGTAGAGCTGCGCGCCCTGGCCGAGCCGACCACCGCCGACGCCCAGGCGATGCGCGCCCGTTGGGACGGGCCGATCGGTCCCTTGAAGGGCCAGGTTGGCGAGGGTCTCGTCGTCGACGCCCTGTTCGGGGCGGGTCTCGTCCGGCCTCTCGACGGCGCCGTGGCGGCCGTCGCCCAGGCGCTCGCCGAGCGGTCCGATCAGGTGGTCGCCATCGACACGCCGAGCGGTTTGCCGGGAGACACCGGCTTGCCGCTGGGCCCGGCGGTGTGCGCTGGGCTCACGGTGACCTTCCACGCCCGCAAGCCGGGCCATGTGCTGGAACCCGGCCGCAGCCTTTGCGGTGAGGTCGTGGTTGTGGACATCGGGCTTGGCGAGACGCCCTCGAAGCTGACCGAGAATTCGCCCGACGGCTGGGCGGAACGGTTCCCATGGCCCACGGCGCGGTCGCACAAGCACGCGCGTGGGCGGCTGATCGTGGTCAGTGGCGACGCCTGGAGCACCGGGGCGGCGCGCCTCGCTTCGCGGGCGGGGCTGAGGATCGGCGCTGGCCTGGTGACGATCCTGTCGCCGGAGGAGGCCCTGGCCTCGAACGCGGCCCACCTGGAGGCGGTGATGCTGAAGCCGTTCGCTACGGAGAGCGAGCTGGAGCAGGCCGCGGATCACGCCGACGCCGCGATCGTCGGCCCCGCCGCGGGGGTGACCGACACCACACTCCTGAACGTGCTGGCGCTCGCGCGGACCGGCGCGGCCCTGGTGATCGACGCCGACGCCATCACCGTCTTCCGGGACGATCCGGACGAACTGTTCTCGGTGTTGGACCGCGATGACGTGCTCACGCCGCACCCCGGCGAGTTCGAGCGACTGTTCCCCGGCGTGCTCAAGGCCGCGCCCGAGCGCATCTCGGCGGCACGGCAGGCGGCGCAGAGGGCCGGAGCGGTCGTGCTGCTGAAGGGGCCGGACACGTTGATCGCCGCGCCCGACGGGCGGGCGGCGGTGAACCTGAATGGCTCGCCCTGGCTCGCCACGGCTGGATCGGGCGACGTTCTGGCCGGGTTCATCGGCGGTCTGGTCAGCCAGGGAATGGATAGTTTCGACGCGGCTTGCGCGGGGGCCTGGATCCACGCCGAGGCGGCCGAGCTGCATGGGCCGGGGCTTATCTCGGAGGATCTGCCGGGCCTCGCGCCGCGCGTCCTGCGCCGGCTCTACGCCGAGAGGTGATGTCCGAACGCTTGGCCCGATAAGGGTCGCCCCGGCCCCGCGACGGGAGGCGGGGGCCGGGGCGTACGGCGGCGGATGTCGGGGAACAGGGCCGCCACCGCGTTTCTGTCCGTTGTGTGGGAGATGCTCGGACCTGGCAGGTACGGGCGACGCGCGGCCCCGGATGCAGGCGGATGCATCCAGCAGTAGAATTTTTTCAGCGTCCGGCGCGGGACTGTTCGCGCAAGGTGTCGGCGGCGAGGGCCAGGCTGGCCAGAAGCAGAGGCAGCAGGAAAAAGAAGAGGCGGTACCCCAGGAAGGCTGCGGCCAGGGCGGCGGGCTCCAGCCCCTTGGTGAGCGTCGAGACGGAGCCCTCGAACACCCCGACGCCGCCGGGCACGTGCGAGACAAGGCCGACGACGACCGAAGGGGCGTAGGCGCCTACGAAGGTGAAGTAGCCGATGGAGCCGGCCGGGAGCAGCACCCAGATGATGGCGGCGGCGACCGCATTGTCGACCGCGCCTATGGACGCCTGGGCGATGGCGACCCGCCAGGATGGAAGGCGCACGCTGTGGCCGAACGCGCGCAGGGGGCGGTGCAGCACCGCGCAGAGCAGGACGTAGGCGAGGACGCCCGAAAGCAGGGCCGCACCGGCGCCGTCGGCGACCGGATTGGCGATCCGGCTAACCTGGGCGATGTCGCGGCTGCCGGCCAGGAGCAGCGCCAGGCCCGCCAATGTCGACAACCCGACGGTGAACGAAAAGCCGTGGAAGAGGGTGGCCGCCGCGACCTGGCGCAGCGTGACGCCGTGTTTGGCATAGTACCGCGCCCGGACGGCGCCCGAGACGATGAGGTTCGCCCCGAGGGTATGGGCGATCGCGCTGGCGATGAACGAGCCGGCGAGGGCGGAGCGCACGGCGATGCGGGCCCCCGCCCAGCGCAGGCCCATCCACTCCACGAAGCCCATCAGGATGAAGCTGGATGCCGACAGACCGAGCGCCAGGACGACGGAACTCCATCCCCAAGCGCGAATCGCGGCCATCACCTGATCGAGGCTCAGCGTATGGAACTCGCGCCAGAGGATGTAGGCGGCCGCGCCCAGGAGCAGGAACGCCACCAGGTGCCAGACCAGCTGCCGCAACAGCCGGAAGAAGCGCCGGCCCTGGGTGGCGGGCAGGGCCGCGGCCAACTCCTCCTCGAGATCCTCGGGCGGCGGGACGTCGCGATCGGCGGTGTCGAGCGGAAACACGGGGCGGATCCTGAATCGGCGACAGGCGCCATGGTCCTCGGCTGGAACCGAAGCGCAAGGCGCCGGTTTCTCCCGCAGTTTCACGACGGAATCGAGGAGATGCCCATGCGGCGTGAAGACTGGCGTGAGGAAGAACGTGATCGTTGGCGGCGCCTGCGGGACCGCGGGTCCGAACTCGAGGACTACGGGCAGGCCGACTACTCCGACCTGTACGGCTATGACCCCGAGCGGCGGACCGGCTTTCGCGCCTACGACGACGGCCGTCAGGAGATCGATCCGCGACGGCCGATCGAGCGCCCCTATTTCGACCGGGACAGCTCCCTTTCGGACGCGCGACCGCGGGCCTACGGCGAGAGCCGCTACGTCCGCGGAGATCGCCGCGACCTGGAGCGCCGCCGCGACGGCCGCCCATCGGATCGGGTGCTTTGGGCGGTGATCATGGAACGCCTGGAGGACGAGCGGCGGCTGGACCTGTCCGGCGTGGATGTCGACGTACGTGACGGCGAGGTGTTCCTGGACGGCATGGTGCGGCACAAGGCCGACAAGAGGCGTATCGAAGACGTCGCGGACATCGACGGCGTCCGGAACGTGCAGAACAATCTGCGCGTGCGGGAGCGCCGACGCTGGACCTTTATCTGACCGCGGCGGGTGTTCGCGCGGGAACCCCCACCACGGGCCTGGCCGTTGAAGCCATATGAGCAAGCCTGTTGTCGTCTCGATCCCCCACGAACTGGGCAGGGCTGAGGCCCGCCGTCGGATCGAGGAGGGTGTCGGAACGCTCACCAGCCAGATCGGCGCCGTGGGCGACCTCAAGCAGGCGTGGGAAGGCGACACGCTGCGCTTCTCACTCCAGGCCATCGGGCAGACCGTAACGGGACTAATCGCCGTGGCGGAGCGCGAGGTGCGCCTGGAGGTAACTCTGCCAGGGATCTTCGGCATGATCGCCGGCAAGGTCCGCTCACGGCTCCAGTCCGAAGGCCAGATTTTGCTCGGCCCCTCTAAGGGCGGTCGCGGCTGATCCGGCAACCGCCCGATGCCCGGCGCGTTTTAGGCGGGACACACGAGGAGAACTGCATGCCCCATCGGCAGACTGAACAGGAAGCCAAGCGCGCCTTCACCCATGGCTCGAGCGGAGCCACGGCCGACATGGCTTCGGACCCCACCGGCGCCATTCAGGAGCATCGCCACATTGACGCCCCGGCGACCCGTCCCGCCGAGCCGGCGCCCGAGGGCGAGAAGGTAGACCACATGGCCGAGCGCGAGGCCAAGGCCGAGGATCGTCAGGAGGCCTTGCTGGACGAGGCCATCGAAGAGACGTTCCCCGGCTCGGACCCCATCAGCCCGAAGCACATCACCTGAGGCCTACCGGATCGCCTCGTACGCCTCCTGAGCCTCCATCCACTCCAGTTCCGCCGCCTCGAGAGCCGCCTGGGCGGCGTCGCGGCGGCGACCGAGATCGGCGGCCTTGCCGGGATCCCCGGCGAAGGTCGCCGGGTCCAACAGCGCCCGGTCGATGAGGGCAAGCGCCTCCGTAGCGCGCGCCAGGGCCGCCTCGGCGGCCTCGGCGCGCCGACGGGCCGTTCCGGTGGGCGCCTTGGGTTTCGGCAGCGGCGCAAGAGGCGGCGTTTCGGCCACGGGTTCGGCCTTGACCTGGGTCGGACTGCGGGCCGCCTGGCGCGCCCGCTCCAGCACGTAGGCCGCATAGTCCTCCATGTCGCCGTCGAACGGCTGGATGGTCCCGTCCGCCGCCAGCCACAGACGGTCGGCCACCAGCTCCATCAGCGAGCGATCGTGCGTGATGAGGATCACCGCACCTTCGTAGTCGTTTAGCGCGTCCAGCAGCGCCCGCCGACTGTCGATGTCGAGGTGGTTCGTCGGCTCGTCCAGTATCAGGAGGTGGGGCGCCTCCATGGCCACCAGGTTCAAGAGGAGGCGGGCCCGCTCTCCCCCTGACAGGTTAGCGACGGTCGTCTCGACCTTCTCGAAGCCGATTCCGTACTGGGCGAGGCGCGACCGCCGCGAGGCTTCGCTGGCCTCGGGCATCACGCGGCGGATGATCTCCAGCGGCGTGTCGGTCGGATCCATCGCCTCGATCTGGTGCTGGTGGAACCAGCCGACCTTCATGCGCGGGCTGCGGTGCAGCTTCCCGGATTCGGTCGAGAGCGCCCCGGCCACCAGCTTGGCGAAAGTAGACTTGCCGGCTCCGTTGACTCCGAGCAGTCCGATGCGGTCGTCGATATCGAGGCGCAGGTTCAGCTTCTTCAGGATTGGCGGGCCGCCGTAGCCGACCGCGGCCTCCTCCAATCGCAGCAACGGCGGGGCCAGCGGCCGGTCGGGGGAGGGAAGGACGAACGGCGTCACCCGCTCCTCGACCACGGCGGAAACCGGAGGCAGCTTGGCGATCATCTTCAAGCGCGACTGAGCCTGGGTCGCCTTCGAGGCCTTGGCCCTGAACCGGTCGACGAAGGACTGCAGGTGCGCGCGCTGCGCTTCGATCTTCACCCGCGTCGCCTCCTGGAGGCGCAGCTTCTCGGTGAGCTGGCGCTCGAAGTCGTCGTAGCCGCCCGTGTAAAGCTCGAGCTTGCCGTCCTTCAGGTGGAGGATGTGGTCGCACGAGTTATTGAGCAGTTCGCGATCGTGGCTGATGACGATCGCCGTGTGCGGATACTTCTTGAGGCGCGCCTCCAGCCAAAGGGCGCCTTCGAGGTCGAGGTAGTTCGTCGGCTCGTCCAGCAGCAGCAGGTCGGGTTCAGCGAACAGGCTGGCGGCGAGCGCGACGCGCATCCGCCAACCGCCTGAAAACTCGGCCATCGGGCGCTGCAGGTCCGCCTGGGTGAAGCCGAGGCCGGCCAGGATTTCGGCGGCGCGGGACGGCGCCCGGTCGGCGTCGATCTCGATCAGTCGGGCGTAGATGTCGCCCATGTCCTCAGGCGGAGCGGTTTCGAGGCGCTCGAGCAGTGTGTGCCGTTCGACGTCGGCCTCGAGGACGGTATCCAGCAGGCTGACGGGCGTGGCGGGATGCTCCTGGTCGACCGAGCCGATGCGGGCCTGGCGGGGCACGCCCACTTCGCCGCCGCCGGGCGTGAGGTGGCCCAGGATGACCTTGAAGAGCGTGGACTTGCCGACGCCATTGCGGCCCACGAGGCCGACCTTGGCGTCCTTGGGCAGAATGACCGTGGCGTGGTCGAAGAAGCGGCGTCCCCAGGCGTCGAGGACGAGGTCGTTGATCTGAAGCATCGTCGGAACCGGAAATAGCGTTTCAGGCGCGGCCACGCACGTGCGGCCGCGGGGCGCATCGCATCAGCGGCAGGGGGGTATTCGGACGCGTATGTCGCTGCGCGGTTCCATCGCGGCGGTCTCTACCAGAACCCATTCGGTGCGTCACCGGCCGATCCGGCCGGTTTGACGCTGCGTCACAGACGTCGGTGGGTTGCCTCGCGCCGGAGGTTAGCGATATAGACGCGCCCACCTCGCGAAGCCGCTTCGCGCACCTCCCAAAACTTGAGCCCCAACGGAGCCCATGACCGAACGCACCTTCTCGATCATCAAGCCGGACGCCACCGAGCGGAATCTGACCGGCAAGGTCAATGCGGTGATCGAGGACGCCGGCCTGCGCATCGTCGCCCAGCGGCGTATCCGCATGAGCCGCCAGCAGGCCGAAAAGTTCTACGAAGTCCACAAGGAGCGCCCGTTCTTCGGCGAGCTGGTCGACTTCATGACCTCGGGCCCGGTCGTGGTCCAGGTGCTGGAAGGCGAAGGCGCGGTCGCCAAGTACCGCGAAGTCATGGGCGCCACGAACCCGGCCCAGGCGGCTGACGGCACCATCCGCAAGCTGTTCGCCAAGAGCGTCGGCGAGAACTCGGTGCATGGCTCGGACAGCCTCGACAACGCCAAGCTCGAGATCGCCCAGTTCTTCACCGACGCCGACATCGTCGGCTGACCCGAACGCAACGAGTTCCGCCCGGCGGGGTTATCCCTGTCGGGCCACCTACCCAGCAGCCATAAGTGAGCATGAGAGAGTCCAAGGTTATGCCTGGCTTCTCCGATCGCCTCGCCGCGCAGGCCGAGGCCCGGAAGGCCCTTCTCGCTAAGTTCAAGCCCAAGCCGGCCGTGCAGGCCGAGGGCGCTTTCGAGACCCGTGAACAGAAGAAGGCCCGCGAACTCGCGGAAGTGCGCGCTCGCCGCGCCGCCGAGAAGGAAGCCGCCCGTCTCGCCAAGGAACAGGCCGAGGAAGAGGCGCGTCTCGCTCGTGAGAACGACGAGGAGCTGATGCTCCAGTTGAAGCGGGAAGAACGCAAGGCCCGCAAGGCCGCCGAAAAGGAAGCCGCTCGCGCTAAGCGCGAGGCCAAGGCGGCGGGTCGCCGGGGCTGAGCCGCCGGGCGATCATCCTCTGGATCTTCAGGCCGCCGGTGCGCCGGCGGCTGATTCTATTCTGAATCACGCGCACCCTCCGGCGCCAGCCGGGGTGACCTCTGCGCGGAACGCTGCGATCATCGGTGCGAAGGAGGCCGCCATGGACGGTCCGCACCTGATCTACTTCTCCGACCCGATGTGCTCGTGGTGCTACGGCTTCTCGCCGGTCGTCGACGAGATTCGGCGCGCCTACGGCGACGCCTTGCCGATCCGCGTCATCATGGGCGGCCTCCGTCCCGGGACGGAGGAGCCGATGACGGACAAGGCCAAGGCGGACGTCGCCGGCCACTGGACGCACGTCCATGAAGCCTCAGGCCTGCCCTTCGACCCCGCGGTGATCAGCCAGCCCGGCTTCGTCTACGACACGGACCCCGCGGCCCGCGCCGTGGTTGTGGTTCGCCGCCAGGGCCAGGATGTGGCTGTGCGCTATCTCGGCGCGCTGCAGCGGGGCTTCTATGCTGAGGGCCGCGATATCACCCGCCCCGAGGTGCTGGCGGAGATCGCCGCCAAGTTCGGGCTCGACCGTGAGGCGTTCCTGGCGGATTGGACCTCGGAGGAAGCCCGGCAGGAGACTTGGCGGGACTACGCCATTTCCCAGAAGGCGGGGGTCACCGGCTTCCCGACCCTGGTGGGCGGACCGAACGACCAGGGCGTCTATGGTGTCGTCACCCGGGGCTACGCGCCGCCGGAGCAGGTGCTGGCCATCCTGCGCGACTGGATCGCCGGCATCGCCGCCTGATCTGCACGCCAAGCCGGACGCATGGGCGCCGCAGATCGAGGTCCGCGCCGATCTGTGGCGGCGCCGCGGGAACGACACTTTGTCGGGCGCCGAGGAGGTCGACCGCCTCGTCTTCGCCGGCGCGCTCGACAAGGATGAGGTCACCGACGTCCAGGGCAAGGACGCCATCCAGCTGGACGGCGCGGCTCAATTCCCGGACTTCGCCGGGGTGCTCGCCCGCTCGGCTCAGGTGGGCGCGGACGTGGCGATCACCCTGGATGGAGCGAACATCGTCACGTTGTCGGGCGTGGGTCTGCGTAGCCTGCAGGCGAACGACTTCCTGTTCGCATGAGAGCCGGGCAGGGCGGCGGCCCTTCGTCGCCGCCCTGCCGCCTTGCGCCGGAACGCGGGGCACGCGATATCGGGAGGGAGCGCGGGCGCGTCAGCGCCGGCCCCGAGATTCTGGAAGGACTTCCCATGCGCGATCCCGTGACCACTGCCCTTGGCCTCGTGCCGATGGTCGTCGAGCAGACGAGCCGGGGCGAGCGGGCCTACGACATCTTCTCCCGCCTGCTGAAGGACCGGATCATCTTCCTGGCCGGTCCGGTCGAGGACGGCATGGCCAGTCTGATCTGCGCCCAGCTTCTCCATCTGGAGGCGGAGAACCCCAAGAAAGAGATCCAGATGTACATCAATTCCCCGGGTGGGGTGGTGACGTCGGGCCTCGCGATCTACGACACCATGCAATACATCAAGAGCCCCGTGATCACGCTGTGCCTGGGCATGGCGGCGTCGATGGGCTCGTTCCTGCTGATGGCGGGCGAAAAGGGCCAGCGGATCGCGCTGCCGAACAGCCGGATCATGGTGCACCAGCCGTCGGGCGGCTATTCCGGCAAGGCGACCGACATCCAGCGCCACGCCGAGGACATCCTGAAGACCAAGCGCCGGCTGAACGAGATCTATGCCCTGCACACGGGTCAGCCCATCGAGGTGGTCGAGGAGACGCTGGACCGCGACTTCTTCATGACCGCGCACGAGGCCAAGGACTGGGGCCTGGTCGACCACGTCTGGGAAAAGCGCGACGGCGAAGACTGATCGCGGACCCTGATCGGCTTGAGAAGGGCGTCGTCCGGTTCGGGCGGCGCCCTTTTCGCGTCCGGCGCAACGGGCCACTCTGACACCCGGACAGCGGAGCGCGCGCTTGCGGATCTTCTACGTCACCCAGGGCGTGCATCGCACGGGCGGCCAGTTCGTGAACCTGGCCCACGTGTCCGCGCTGAGGCGGCTGGGCTACGATGCGCAGTTCCTGTTCGTTCGCACCGACGGGACCCGACCCGATCCGCTGCCGCCGGGGTTAGAGGCGCCCTGGCAGGTCGGGGTGGGCGGGTTGAGGGCCGACGACGTCGTGGTCGTGGGCGAGATGTTCGGCGCCGGCGCGCTGGCGGTGATGGAGACCCCGGCGCGCCGGGTGCTGCACAACCAGGGCCCGTTCTACACCTTCATGGCGTTCTCGGACCTCGGTGCGATCCGCCGGTGGGGCGCCGAGGCGATGATCACGCCCAGCGGCGTTGCGGCCGCGATGCTGGCGCGAATGGGCTGGGAGCGGCCTTGCCATGTGGTGCGCCCGGCGCTGGATCCTGTGTTCGCCGCGGCGGAGGGACTTGCGCCCCGCGGTTTGAGAGTGACGGCGATCCCCAACCGTCGGCCCCAGGAATGGCGGCTGATCCGGGGCATCCTGCATTCCCAACGTCCCGACCTGGTCGACATCCCCTGGATTGAGATCAAGGGCGTGTCCCGGGCCGAGGTGGCGCGCGTGATGGCCGCAAGCGAGGTCTTCCTGGCTACCGGCCACCTGGAGGGCCTGGGGCTGCCGCCGCTGGAGGCCATGGCGGCCGGCGCGCTGGTGGTCGGATTCACCGGTGGCGGCGGCCTGGAATATGCGACCCCGGAGAACGGGGACTGGTTCGAGGACGGCCACCACTTCGAGCTGGCCGAAACCGTGGCGCGGCGGCTGGACGAGCTGAAGGCCGGAGCGGACTTCGCCCAGCGCCGGGCGGCGGGTCGGGCGACGGCGGCGAAATTCAGCCAGGCGGCTTTCGAGTCCGATCTGGCCGCCGCCTGGACCTCGATCGTCGGGCCGCCGGCGGCCAGGTCCTAGACGGCGCGCGCTGCGGCTGCCGCCACCAGGCTCGGCCAGTCCGAATCGGCAGTCACGTCGAAACGCTCGAAGTCCTCGCCGGCCGCGTCGCGCAGGTCGGCGAACAGCCCGGCGGGATCCTCGTGGAAGTGCAGGAACGCGCGACCCTTCCGATAGAAGACGCCGCGCGACCGCTCGGTGAGGCCGGGCAGCTCGCGAATCTGCGCCAGCAGCGGCTCGAGGGCGTCGAGGGCGGCCGGCGTGGCGTGCTTCACGGCCGGCCCTTGAAGACCCGGTAGTAGGGCTCCTCCGCGATGGCGAGCATCTCGGTGTCACCGCCGGTGTCGCCGTAGGCGGCGCGCACGCGCAGGGCATCGCCGAAGGCCGCCTTAAGGCGCACCACTTTTTCGGCCCCGCGGTTGTTGGGCGCGGCGAAAGCGCCGGTCACCCGGTCGCGCTCGTCGAACACCAGGGGCGTGCCCAGGAGGTGGTGGGCGCCAAGCCCGCGCGCGAAGGGCGCCACCACAATGTCGGGCGAGGCGGTGACGATGACCAGCCGCACGCGCTCACGCTGCCACCGCTTCCAGGCGATCACCGCGTCGGGCCGCAGGAGGCGGCGCGAGTACAGCTCGGCGAACTTGCGGGCGTCGGCCTCTAAGCGCTCGCGCGGGACGCCCGCCAGGAACACTCTGGTCGCCGCCGCCTTTATCCGGCCGCGATCACGGTGGAAGAAATAGGCGATGGCCGCGGGAACAAGCTTCAGTCCGCCCAGGATCCAGGCGGCCCGGGGCGTGCGCCATTTGAGGAAGGCGGTGTAGCTGTCCTTGACCGTGAGCGTGCCATCAAAGTCGAAGGCCACCAGCGGCGGGGGCGCCACTGGGTCCTCGGGCATGTCGTCACGCTCTTGTGCCATTTCGGCGCGTTTCCCATTTGGTAAGGCGAGCCGCCCGACGATCGGGGCTCGCGCCGCACAATGTCGCTCCCTTGAGCGAAGGCTTGTGATCCGGGCGCGGATCGGGGAATGTCAAGACTTGGACAACCCGCGGCGCGTATCCTGCAAGGCTAGGGCGCAGGCGTCCGGGTCGGCGCAGGCCTGACTATCGGCCGGCTCCGTCGAGAGAGTGAGATGAGACCATGACCAAGGCTGCCAGCGGAGATTCGAAGAGCACGCTGTATTGCTCTTTCTGCGGCAAGAGCCAGCACGAAGTCCGCAAGCTGATCGCGGGGCCGACCGTGTTCATCTGTGATGAATGCGTCGAACTGTGCATGGATATCATCCGGGAAGAGCACAAGATCTCCTTCGTGAAGTCGAAGGATGGCGTGCCGACTCCGAAGGAAATCCGTGAAGTCCTCGACGATTACGTTATCGGGCAGGACCACGCGAAGAAGGTCCTCTCGGTCGCGGTCCACAACCACTACAAGCGCCTGAACCACGCGACGAAGAACAACGACGTCGAGCTGGGCAAGGCCAACATCCTGCTGATCGGCCCGACCGGCACCGGCAAGACGCTGCTGGCCCAAACCCTGGCCCGAATCATCGACGTGCCGTTCACCGTGGCCGACGCCACGACGCTGACCGAAGCCGGCTACGTCGGCGAGGACGTCGAGAACATCATCCTCAAGCTGCTGCAGGCGGCCGACTACAACGTCGAGCGGGCCCAACGCGGGATCGTCTACATCGACGAAGTCGACAAGATCAGCCGCAAGTCGGACAACCCGTCGATCACCCGCGACGTGTCGGGCGAGGGCGTCCAGCAGGCGCTGCTGAAGATCATGGAGGGCACCGTCGCCTCCGTGCCGCCGCAGGGCGGGCGCAAGCATCCGCAGCAGGAATTCCTGCAGGTCGACACCACCAACATCCTGTTCATCTGCGGCGGCGCCTTCGCCGGCCTGGAGAAGATCATCTCCGCGCGTGGGCAGGGCACTAGCGTCGGCTTCGGCGCCAAGGTGTCGGACCCCGACGAGCGCCGCACGGGCGAGATCTTCCGCCAGGTGGAGCCGGACGACCTGCTGCGCTTCGGCCTGATCCCGGAGTTCATCGGCCGCCTGCCGGTGATCGCCACGCTGGACGACCTGGACGAAAAGGCCCTGGTGAAGATCCTCACCGAGCCGAAGAACGCCTTCGTGAAGCAGTACTGCCGGCTCTTCGAAATGGAGAACGTGGGCCTGACCTTCACCGATGACGCCCTGATGGCTGTCGCCCGCAAGGCGATCCAACGCAAGACGGGCGCCCGCGGCCTGCGCTCGATCCTCGAAGGCGTGCTGCTCGACACGATGTACGAGCTGCCCACCTACGACGGCGTCGAGGAGGTGGTGGTGAACCAGGAGGTCATCGAGGGCCGGGCCCAGCCGCTGATCATCTACGCCGAACGTCGCGACAAGGGCGGCGCCGCCTAGGCGGCCGACGACTAGAACCTCTCGAAGGCCCCGCAGGCTATCTGCGGGGCTTTTTCGATTCCGATACTTGCGATGACATGATGAGCGTCATCTAATCGCGCCATGAGCGGATCTGTCATTGTCATCGGAGCAGGCGACGCGCTGGGCGGCGCCATCGCCCGCAGGTTTGCCCGCGAGGGGCTGGAAGCGGTGATCGTCCGCCGTCATGCGGACCAGCTGGAGCCGCTGGCCGCGCGGATCCGGGCGGAGGGCGGCGTCGCCCACCCATTCGGCGTGGATGCGCGGGAGGAAGACCAGATGGTCGCCCTGTTCGAGCGCGTCGAGGCCGAGATCGCGCCCATCGAGGCCTGTGTGTTCAACATCGGGGCGAACGTCCGCTTTCCCATCGCCGACACTACCAGCCGCGTGTTCCGCAAGGTGTGGGAGATGGCCTGCTTCTCCGGCTTTCTGGCCGGGCGGGAGGCGGCGATCCGCATGACGCCGCGGGGACGCGGGACGATCATCTTCACCGGCGCCACCGCCAGCGTACGCGGCCGCGAAGGTTTCGCCGCCTTCGCCGCCGCCAAGCACGGCGTGCGGGCCCTGGCCCAGAGCATGGCGCGCGAGCTGGGGCCGAAGGGCGTGCACGTCGCTCACACCATCATAGACGGCGCCATCGACACGGCCTGGATCGCCGAGAATTTCCCACAGCGCTACGCACTCAAGGACCAGGACGGGATACTCGATCCCGACCACATCGCCGACGCCTACTGGATGCTGCATGCGCAGCCGCGCGACGCCTGGACCCACGAACTGGACCTGCGGCCCTGGATGGAGGCGTTCTGATGAGCAAGACGGTCGAGTTCTTCTTCGACGTGGGCAGTCCAGCCAGCTACATCGCGTTCAAGCGCCTGCCGGCCATCGCCGAGCGCACCGGCGCGGTGATCGACTACCAGCCCTTCCTTTTAGGCGGCGTGTTCAAGGCGACGGGCAACCATTCGCCTGCGGAGGTTCCCGCCAAGGGCGCCTGGACCAGCCGCGACCTGGCACGCTTTGCGGCCCGGTACGGGGTTCCGTTCGAGCGAAATCCCCACTTTCCGATCAACACCCTGCACCTGATGCGGGGCGCCGCCGGTCTGCAGGACGATCCCAGGTTCATGGCCTATCTTGAGGCGGTGTTCGAGGCCATGTGGCGCACGCCCCGTAATCTGGGTGACCCTGCCGAGATGGGGCCGGTGCTGGCGCGCGCCGGCATCGGCGCTGATGAGTTCCGAGCTTTGATCGAGGCCGATGAGACCAAGGCTCGTCTCAAGGCGACCACCGAGCGGGCCGTTGCCCGCGGAGCGTTCGGCGCGCCGACGTTCTTCGCCGGCGACGAGATGTATTTCGGCCAGGACCGGCTGGACTGGGTCGAGGGCGCGCTCACGTCTTAGCGAGGTCGATTGACGCCCGGGATCTCGCAGACCAACGCTATGTCGAAGCTGGCTCGGGGAATGTGGGATGGCTCATTCGTGGGCGGTGGCGGTCTTCGCCGGTGTCGGGTTTGCCCTGGCGAGTCCCACGCTAGGCCCCGATCTGACGCCGCAGCGTCTGGACCAACTTGATCCCAGCCGCCTGGCCGCTTCGCTCTGCGCGGACCGCAGCGGTCCCGGGGCGCTGGCCAGGCGGTTGATGTTCGCCGAGGCGGTGGCGGCGCCGGCCAGCGCGGCGGGACCGATTCCTCTCTATGATGACCTCACGCGCTCGCCGTTCCCCGTAACCACGTCCAACCCGGAGGCGCGCCGCTACTTCAGCCAGGGCCTGCTGATGAGCTACGGCTTCAACCATGCCGGCGCCGTCCGTTCGTTTCGTGAGGCGCAACGCCGCGACCCGGACTGCGCCATGTGCTGGTGGGGTGAAGCCGTAGGCCTGGGTCCCAACATCAACGCGCCCATGGACGACCGCGACCGGGGCGCGGCGCTGGACGCCTTGGATCGGGCCATGGCGCTGCGCACCCGCGCCTCGCCGCTGGAACAGGCGCTGATCGAAGCGCTGGACGGGCGATATTCCCGCAATGCAAGGGCCGACCGCGCCACGCTGGACAACGCCTACGCCGAGGCCATGCTGGACGTCGCAGAGCGCTTCCCGGCCAACGACGATGTAGCAGTTCTCGCCGCCGAGGCGGTGATGGACACCAGCCCCTGGAACTACTGGGAGGCCGACCGCAAGACCCCAGTCGGCCGGATCGGCGAGGCGATCCGCCTCGTGGACACGGTGATCCGCCGCAATCCCAGCCACGTTCAGGCGTCGCACCTCTATATCCACCTTCTGGAGGCGGCCGATGCGCCGCGCGCCGAAGCGGCTGCGGACCGCCTGTCGCAGGACCTAGCCCCCAGCGCCGCCCACCTCGTTCACATGCCGTCGCACATCTATCAGGTGCGCGGGCGCTACAAGGACGCCATCCGGGTGAACGTGGCGGCGGCCAGGGCGGACGAGGCGTACATCCGGACCGCAGGCGATCACGGGCTCGTCAGGTACGGCTACTATCCGCACAACGTCCACTTCATCGTCGCCGCCGCGCAGATGGCAGGCGACATGCCCACCGCGATCGACGAGTCGCGGCGACTGCGGAAGATCCTCGACCCAGCCACCTCGGCGCGGATCGCCTGGGTGCAGGCCATCGATGCGGCGCCCTATTTCGCCATGGCGCAGTTCGCCGCGCCGAAGGACATCCTGGCCATGCCCGAGCCGGATAGGCGCCTGCCGTATCCGGCCGCAATGCGGCGCTACGCTCGCGCCATCGCCTATGCCCAACTGCGCGACAAGGCCGGCTTTGACCGCGAGCTCGCCGCGATGGAGGCGCTGGCGAAGTCCGATGTCTTCGCCGGCATGATCGAACAGGGGGTGCCGGCGCCCGACCTCCTCGCCCTGGCCGGCGCCGTGGCGCGGGGCAGGTTCGCCGCCGCCCAAGGGCGCTACGACGACGCGGTCGGACACTACCGCAAGGCCGTCGAGCTGGAAGGCGGGATTCCCTATCAGGAACCGGCCTACTGGTACTATCCGGTGAGGCAGTCGCTCGGCGCGGCCCAGTACCTCGCGGGACGCCCCGGCGAGGCCGCCGAGACGTTCCGCGCCGCGCTCGTCCAGACGCCGAACAACGGGTGGGCGTTATACGGGCTGGCGGAGAGCGAGGCGGCGCTGGGCAGGAAGATTGAGGCGGCGGCGGCCCGGCGAGCCTTGGCGCGAGCGTGGGTCGGACGGGTCGACTGGCTCAACATGGCGCGCCTTTAGGCGGCCTGGGCGGTGGCACTTGAGGAGAGTCGGCGGAAACCCTATCTCGGCTCTGTGGATGGGGCAGGGCGTGTGTGGCCCTCGCGTTTCTGCTCCGGCCAACAGGCGGGGCCTCTGGGACGCAGTGTCGCGCAAGGCCGTTGCAGCGCTTGAAAGGCGTCTGAAACCGTCCACATAAATCGTTGAGCACTCCGCCGGTTCGGCGGACGGGTCGTCCGACTCAAGCGCATCGTTTGAGTGACCACGATCCGACAGGCGAGGTCGCCACTAAAGGGGCCCGCCAGGAGTTAGAGCATCATGTCAGAGATCAAGATCCTGCCGATCCTGCCGCTGCGGGACATCGTGGTGTTCCCGCACCAGCCGGTGCCACTGTTCGTGGGCCGGGAAAAGTCCGTGCGCGCGCTCGAAGAGGCGATGCGCGGAGAGGGAAAGCAGATCCTCCTCGCCACCCAGAAGGACAAGGACGACGACGACCCGTCGCCGCAGGCGATTTACGACGTCGGCGTCGTGGCCACGATCCTGCAGCTGCTGAAGCTGCCCGACGGCACCGTGAAGGTGCTGGTCGAGGGCAAGGCGCGTGCGGGCGTCACCCAGTTCACTGGAGCGGGCGACTACTACGAGGCGGAGATCGCGTTCGTACAGGAGGACGGTGTTGGTTCGCCCGAGGCCGAGGCCCTGTCGCGCGCCGTCATCGAGCAGTTCGAGAACTACGTTAAGCTGAACAAGAAGGTCCCGCCCGAGGCGCTGGCCGCGATTCCCCAGATCGAGAACCCGTCCGAGCTGGCCGACCGCATCGCCGGCCACTTGAGCGTCAAGATCGCCGAGAAGCAGCAGCTGCTCGAGATCTTCAACGTCGTGAAGCGACTTGAGAAGGTCTACGCTCTGATGGAGGGCGAAATCTCGGTCATGCAGACCGAGAAGAAGATCCGGAATCGCGTGAAGCGTCAGATGGAGAAGACGCAGCGCGAGTACTACCTGAACGAGCAGATGAAGGCGATCCAGCGCGAGCTGGGCGAACAGGACGACCATCGCGACGAGCTCATCGAGCTCGAAAAGCGCATCAAGAAGATCAAGCTGTCGAAGGAGGCCCGGACGAAGGCCGAGGCGGAGCTGAAGAAGCTGCGCAACATGAGCCCGATGTCGGCCGAGAGCACTGTCGTGCGCAACTACCTCGACTGGCTGCTGTCGATCCCCTGGGGCAAGGCCAAGCAGAAGACCATCGATCTGCAGAAGGCCGAGGACATCCTGAACGAGGACCACTACGGCCTCGAGAAGGTGAAGGAACGGATCCTGGAGTACCTGGCGGTGCAGAGCCGCGTGGGGACGCTGAAGGGGCCGATCCTGTGCCTCGTCGGCCCGCCCGGCGTGGGCAAGACCTCGCTGGGCAAGTCGATCGCCAAGGCCACCAGCCGCGAGTTCGTCCGGGTCTCCCTGGGCGGCGTCCGCGACGAGGCCGAGATCCGTGGCCACCGTCGCACCTACATCGGCTCGATGCCCGGCAAGGTCA